>Ga0181344_1000001_pt1 | contig 475502 bp, 471 predicted proteins | sample Su13VDMLBDD_FD_130098 | JGI IMG/M metagenome (GOLD analysis project Ga0181344, IMG submission 130098) | Freshwater viral communities from Lake Michigan, USA - Su13.VD.MLB.D.D | ecosystem: Environmental > Aquatic > Freshwater > Lake | place: USA: Michigan | collected 2013-07-15
ACGGGCGGCATCCCCTCCTCCTCCCGGAGGGTGCCGCCGACAACAGCGCCGGAACCCTTTCTCCTCCCCTCGGGTTTCGGCGACAGGCGGCGGCCCCCTCCTCCTCCCTCGGGGGTCGCCGCGCAAGGATCATAGCCGCCCCATCCCGCGGCACCGGAACACGGCCCGCCCTTCCTCCTCCCCATAGGGCAGGGCCGTTTGCGGCGAAGCCTCTCCTCCCCGGCTGAACCGCACCCTTCATAGCCGCCCTGTTTGCGGCACCCGATGCGACGGTCCTCTCCTCCTCCCTGGGGACCGGTCGTTGGCGGCAACGGCCTTTCCTCCTCCCCGGCCTTGCCGCACCCCATACGCGGCCCCTCCCTCCTCCCTGGGCCAGCGTTGCGCGGCGGCGCCCCTCCTCCTCCCTGGCGCCGCCGCCCCCATATAGCCGCCCTGTTTGCGGCACCCGATGCGACGGTCCTCTCCTCCTCCCTGGGGACCGATCGTTGGCGGCAACGGCCTTTCCTCCTCCCCGGCCTTGCCGCACCCTATACGCGGCCCCTCCCTCCTCCCTGGGCCAGCGTTGCGCGGCGGCGTCCCCTCCTCCTCCCTGGGCGCCGCCGCTTTCCATTTCCAGTCCCGGAACCGCCGCCCGCCGCCCGCGTTGTCGCGACGAAGCAGGAGAACCGGCGATGACCAAGCACGGCAAGGGCACAAAGGTCGAATGGGACTGGGGCACGGGCACCGCGACCGGCAAGATCACCGAATCCTTTACCGAGCCGGTCGAGCGCACCATCAAGGGCACCAAGGTCAAGCGCGACGCCGACAAGGACAATCCCGCTTATCTGATCGAACAGGACGACGGCGACCGCGTGCTGAAAAGCCACTCCGAACTGCGCAAGGCGACTTGAGCCTTTCGCCGGCGGACGGCGCGGGCTAAGGCGGGCCATGCTCAGCTATCAGCACGCCTATCACGCGGGAAACCTGGCCGATCTGCACAAGCACGCGCTGCTGGCCTGCGCGCTGGACTATCTGACGCGCAAGGACAAGCCGCTGTCCTATCTGGAAACCCACGCCGGGCGCGGGCTGTATTTCCTGGACGGCGCCGAGGCCGTCAAGACGGGCGAGGCGCGGGCCGGCATCCGGCGGGCCGAGGCCGAGGGCTGGCTGCCCGCCGATCACCCGCTGCTGGCCGCCCTGGCGCAGGTCCGCCGCGGTTACGGCCCGCAGGCCTATCCCGGATCGCCGCTGATCGCCGCGCATTTCCTGCGCCGGGGCGATTCCGCGCATCTGGCCGAACTGCATCCCGCCGAACACGAGGCGCTGTCCCATGTCGCGGGCTTCGCCACGCTGCACCGGCAGGACGGCTTCCAGATGGCGCAGGCGGTCTGCCCGCCCACGCCGCGCCGGGGGTTGATCCTGATCGACCCCAGCTACGAGGTGAAGGCGGATTACACCGCGATCCCGCGCCAGATCGGACTGATCGCGCGCAAATGGAACGTCGGCGTCATCGCGCTGTGGTATCCGATCCTGACCGACAACCGCCACGCGCCGATGCTGGACGCGCTGGCGGCGGCCCATCCCCAAGCCCTGCGGTCCGAGGTGGCCTTTGCCCCGGCGCGGCCCGGCCATTCCATGGCAGGCTCGGGCATGTGGGTGCTGAACGCCCCCTTCGGCCTGGACGGGCAAGCCGCGCGGATCGAGGCGATCTTCCGCCGGGCCGCCTGATCCAGGGGGATTCCCCTGCCCTTGCCGCTGTGGCATGATCCGCCTCGTCAACCCAGAACGGCCCGTTTCATGTCGCAGCGTCTTTCCCTCAGCGCCACCATTCTTCTGGCCCTGGCCGTGGCCCTGGGCGTTTACTTCGCCTTTGCCGCCGTGCAGGGCCCCTCGGGCATCCTGCGCCGCATCCAGATCGAGGCCGAAACGGCCGAGCTGGCCGTTCAGCGCGACAAGCTGAAGGCCGAGGTGCAACAGATGCAGAACCTGACCCGGCGGATGTCGGACGAATATCTGGATCTGGACCTGCTGGACGAACGCGCCCGCGAGGTGCTGGGCGTGATCCGCGCGGACGAGGTGATCCTGCGCTGACGCCCCGTCACCACCCCCTCGCCGCCCCGTCACCCGGGCGCCACGTTCGCGGATTGCGCCCCCTTTCGTGATCGGCTACGGATAGTTTAACGCTGAACTATTCTGACCGCGCATCCAGGAGGAGCCACCGCATGGCCAGGAAGCCTGCCCCCGCAGCCGAAACACAGGCCGCAGAACCGCAGTCCAACACGTCCCGCGACGAACTTCTGCAATATTACCGCGACATGCTGCTGATCCGCCGGTTCGAGGAAAAGGCCGGCCAGCTTTACGGCATGGGCCTGATCGGCGGCTTCTGCCACCTGTATATCGGCCAGGAAGCGGTCGTGGTCGGCCTGGAGGCGGCCGCAAAGGAAGGCGACAAGCGCATCACCTCTTATCGCGACCACGGGCACATGCTGGCCTGCGGCATGTCCGCGCGCGGGGTCATGGCCGAGCTGACGGGCCGCGAGGGGGGATACTCCAAGGGGAAGGGCGGCTCGATGCACATGTTCAGCCGCGAAAAGCATTTCTACGGCGGCCACGGCATCGTCGGGGCGCAGGTGCCGCTGGGCGCGGGCCTGGCCTTCGCCGACAAGTACCTGGGCAACGACAACGTGACCTTCACTTATTTCGGCGACGGCGCGGCCAACCAGGGCCAGGTCTACGAGACCTACAACATGGCCGTCCTGTGGGATCTGCCGGTGATCTTCGTGATCGAGAACAACCAGTATGCCATGGGCACCTCGATGAAGCGGTCCACGCGTTCGACCACGCTTTACGGCCGGGGCGAGGCTTTCGGCATCCCCGGCGAGCAGGTGGACGGCATGGACGTGCTGGCGGTCAAGGCGGCTGGCGAGAAGGCCGTGGCCCACTGCCGCGCGGGCAAGGGTCCGTATATCCTCGAGGTGATGACCTACCGTTATCGCGGCCATTCCATGTCCGACCCGGCGAAATACCGCACCCGCGAGGAAGTGCAGAAGATGCGCGACGAACGCGACGCCATCGAGCATGTCCGCGAACTGCTGCTGCAAGGCAGCCATGCGAGCGAGGATGACCTGAAGGCCATCGACAAGGAGATCAAGGACATCGTCAACGATTCGGCCGAGTTCGCCAAGGAAAGCCCGGAACCCGCGCTGGAAGAACTGTGGACCGACATTTACGCCGAAGACCTGCCCCAGGGCAGCGCCGAACAAGTCGCCTGAGGGAGGGCCGAATACATGGCAACCGAAATCCTGATGCCCGCCCTGTCGCCGACCATGGAGGAAGGCACCCTCGCGAAATGGCTGAAGAAGGAAGGCGATGCGGTGAAATCCGGCGACATCATCGCCGAGATCGAGACCGACAAGGCCACGATGGAATTCGAGGCCGTCGATGAAGGCATCCTGGGCAAGATCCTCGTCTCGGAAGGCTCGCAGGGCGTGAAGGTCAACACCCCCATCGCCGTCCTGGTCGAGGAAGGCGAATCCGCCGACGACGTGAAGGCCCCGGCGCCGCAGGCCGCCCCGGCGGAAGCGAAAGCCGAAGCCCCCGCGGCATCCGCCGTCGAGCAGGTCAAGACGCCCGAGCCCGACCGCTCTCCCGACTGGCCCGAAGGCACGAAGATGAAGACCATGACGGTGCGGGAAGCCCTGCGCGAAGCCATGGCCGAGGAGATGGAGCGCGACGAGACCGTCTTCCTCATGGGCGAGGAGGTCGGCGAATACCAGGGCGCCTACAAGATCAGCCAGGGTCTGCTGGACCGCTTCGGCCCGCGCCGCGTGGTGGACACCCCCATCAGCGAGATCGGCTTTGCCGGCATCGGCACCGGCGCCGCGCTGGCGGGGCTGCGCCCCATCGTCGAGTTCATGACCTTCAACTTCGCCATGCAGGCGATGGACCACATCATCAACTCGGCCGCCAAGACGCTGTATATGTCGGGCGGGCAGATGGGCTGCCCCATCGTGTTCCGCGGCCCGAACGGCGCCGCCGCCCGCGTGGCGGCCCAGCACAGCCAGGATTACGCCGCCTGGTATGCCTCGGTCCCCGGCCTCAAGGTCGTGATGCCCTATTCGGCAGCCGACGCGAAAGGCCTGATGAAGCAGGCGATCCGCGATCCGAACCCGGTGATCTTCCTGGAAAACGAGATCCTCTACGGCCGGTCCTTCGAGGTGCCGGACCTCGAGAACTTCACCATCCCCTTCGGCAAGGCCCGCATCGCGCGCACCGGCGGCGACGTGACCATCATCAGCTTCGGCATCGGCATGGCCCATGCGCTGGAAGCCGCCGACAAGCTGGCGGCCGACGGGATCGAGGCCGAGGTGATCGACCTGCGCACCCTGCGCCCGATCGACTACGCGACGATCATCGAATCGGTGAAGAAGACCAACCGTTGCGTGACGGTCGAGGAAGGCTTCCCGGTGGGCTCCATCGGCAACCACCTGTCGGCCTACATCATGGAAAACGCCTTCGATTACCTGGACGCCCCGGTGATCAACTGCACCGGCAAGGACGTGCCCATGCCCTATGCCGCCAATCTTGAAAAGCACGCGCTGATCACCGCCCCCGAGGTGGTGGAAGCCGTGAAAAAAGTCACCTATCGCTGAGGGGAACGCGTCATGCCGACAGAAATCCTGATGCCCGCGCTGTCCCCCACCATGGAGGAAGGGACGCTGGCCAAATGGCTGGTCAAGGAAGGCGACGCGGTCAAGTCCGGCGACATCATCGCCGAGATCGAGACCGACAAGGCCACAATGGAATTCGAGGCCGTCGATGAAGGCACCATCGGCAAGCTGCTGGTGACCGAGGGCAGTGCGGGGGTCAAGGTCAACACCCCCATCGCCGTGCTGCTGGAGGAAGGCGAGGATGCCTCGGCCGTGGCCAGCCCGGCCCCCGCCGAGGCCGCTTCCCCCGCCGCCGCCGAGGAAAAGGCCGCGGCCGAGAAAAGCTACGGCAGCCCCATGAACCCGCCGGTCGCGGGCGATACCGGGACGGCCAAGGCCGCGCCAGCCAAGTCCGAAGGCAATCGCGTCTTCGCGTCCCCCCTGGCCCGCCGGATCGCCGCCGAAAAGGGCATCGACCTGTCGGGCATCACCGGCACCGGCCCGCGCGGCCGGATCGTCAAGGCCGATCTCGAAGGCGCGCAGCCCGGTGCCGCCAAGCCCGCAACCGCGCCCGCCGCAGCCGCGCCCGCCGCCGAACCCGCCGCCCCGGCCCTTGCGGCCCAGGCTCCGAAAGCGCCCTCAGCCGACGCGATCCTGAAGATGTATGCGGACCGCGAGACGACCGAGGTGCAGCTTGACGGGATGCGCCGCACCATCGCCGCCCGGCTGGGCGAGGCCAAGCAGACGATCCCGCATTTCTACCTGCGCCGCTCGGCCAAGCTGGACGCGCTGATGACCTTCCGGGGCGACCTGAACAAGCAGCTGGAAGCCCGCAAGGTCAAGCTGTCGGTCAACGACTTCGTCATCAAGGCCTGCGCCCTGGCCCTGCAAGAGGTGCCCGACGCCAACGCCGTCTGGGCGGGCGACCGCATCCTGAAGCTGAAGCCCTCGGACGTGGCTGTGGCCGTCGCCATCGAAGGCGGTCTGTTCACCCCGGTCCTGAAGGACGCGCATCAGAAGACCCTTTCGGCCCTGTCGGCCGAAATGAAGGATCTGGCCAACCGCGCCAAGACCAAGAAGCTGGCTCCTCACGAATACCAGGGCGGCAGCTTCGCGATCTCGAACCTCGGCATGTTCGGGATCGAGAATTTCGACGCGGTGATCAATCCGCCCCACGGCGCGATCCTGGCCGTCGGCGCGGGCATCCAGACCCCCGTGGTGGAAAACGGCGAGGTGGTGGTCCGCAATGTTATGTCCATGACCCTGTCGGTCGATCACCGCGTCATCGACGGCGCCCTGGGCGCGCAACTGCTGGAAGCCATCGTCAACCATCTGGAAAACCCTATGGGCATGCTGGCCTGAAGCATTCCAGCCAAACGAAAGGGGCGCTCCACGGCGCCCCTTCTTCTTTGTCCAAATACCCTCTGGGGGTCCGGGGGGCGAAGCGCCCCCGGCCGCCGCGGGACGCAAATCAGCGCAAGGCGTCCTCGATGGCGCCGACAAAGGCGTCCAGGTCGTCCGGGTTGCGGCTGGTGATGACGCCCCGGTCCACCACGACCTTTTCGTCCACCACCTCGGCGCCCGCGTTCCTCATGTCGGTGCGGATCGAATCGTAACTGGTCAGGCGGCGACCCTGCGCCAGTCCCGCCTCGGCCAGCAGCCAGGGCGCGTGGCAGATCGCGGCGACGGGCTTTCCGGCATCGGCAAAACCGCGTATCAGCGCGACCGCCTTTTCGTTCTTGCGCAGGTTGTCGGGATTGATCACCCCGCCCGGCAGAACAAGCGCGTCGTAACCGGCGGCATCGACATCGGCGATGGCCTTGTCCGCCGTGACCGACTTGCCCCAGTCGTTCTTGTCCCATGCCTTGATGGCGCCCGCCTTTGGCGCCGCCACCGTCACATCGTGGCCGGCGTCCTTCAGCTTTTCCAGGGGCACGAACAGTTCGGACTGCTCGAACCCGTCCGATGCCATGATCAGAACCTTTGCCATGAACGGCCTCCTTTCGCGTCAGCCCACCCAATGCGGCGGCCTCGGCGAAGTTCCCCCGCTATTCCGCCGCCTGCCGGGGCCGGTTCAGCCCGATCCGCCGCGCCACCCAGCCGGTCAGCCGCCCCTGCCCGCCATGGATCAGCGAGAACAGCGCCGGCACGAACAGCAGCGACAGCACGGTGGACAAAAGCAACCCCCCGATCACCGCGATGGCCATGGGCGCGCGGAACTCGCCCCCTTCGCCGGTCGCCAGGGCCGACGGGATCATCCCCGCGCTCATGGCGATGGTGGTCATCACGATGGGACGGGCGCGCTTGTGGACCGCGTCCAGGATCGCGTCGCGCTTGGCCACGCCGCGCTCGATGGCCGACAGCGCGAATTCGACCAGCATGATCGAGTTCTTGGTGACGATCCCCATCAGCATCAGAAAGCCGATCACCACCGCCATGCTGATGGAATGGCCGGTGACGAACAGCGCCAGGATCGCGCCGCCGATGGCCAGCGGCAGCGACAGAAGGATCGACACCGGCGTGATGAAGTTGTGGAACAGCAGCACAAGGACGACATAGACCAGCATCACCCCCGCCCCCATGGCGGTGCCGAAGGCGCCGAAGACCTCGCCCATGATCTCGGCGTCGCCCGAGGGCTGGATGCGCGTGCCGGGCGGCAGTTCGACCTGGCGCTGCAAGGCCTCGACCTGCGCGCTGACCGGCCCCAGCAGTTCCCCGTCGGCCAGGTTCGCGTTGACCGTGGTCTGGAACTGGCGGTCGTATCGCCCGATCTCGGTCGCCCCGGCCGCCAGGCTGACATCGGCCACCGCACCCAGCGGCACCTGCCCTTGGGTCGAGTTGACCCGAAGGTTCTGAACCGTGATCAGGTCGGCGCGGGCCTCGGCGTCCAGCCGCACAACGATGGGTATCTGCTCGTCGCCCGCGTTGAACTTGGCGAGGTTCGACTCGACATCGCCCAGCGTCGCCACCCGCAGCGTCGTCGCCATGTCGCTGGCGGACACGCCAAGCTGCGCCGCCACGTCGGCGCGGGGCGTGATCTGGATCTCGGGCCGTTGCAGCCGGGCCGTGGTGGTGACGCTTTCCAGCGAGGACAGCCCCGACATGGCGGCGGCCAGGCGTTCGGCGGCAAGGGCCGCGCCGTCCTCGGTCTGGCCCAGGACGTTGATGGTCAGGTCGTTCTGGCCGTTCTCGTTCTGGAAGTTGATGCGCATGTCGGGCGTGCCGGACAGGCGGCGCTTCAACTCCTCCTCCAGCACGAATTGCGACCGTTCGCGGGTTTCCTTCTTGCCATAGTTGATCATCGCCCGCGCCTCGGTCACGTCCGACCCGTCGCTGTAGACGAAGACCGACTGCACCTCGGGCACGGCGTCGATCCGGGCGGACAGGCTGCGGGCGGCGCCTTCGGTGTCGTCGATGGTGGCGCCGGGGGGCAGCTCGACCTCGATCTGGCTGCGGCCGATGTCGGATGCCGGGATGAACTCGGTCGGCAGCAGGGTCGCCGAATAGATGGATCCCGCGAAGATCCCCAGGCCCGTCAGCAGCGTCAGGCCCCGGTGGCGCATGGTCCAGCCGACGATGCGCATCAGGTTGCGCATGACAAAGCCGTCGCGCTCCTCGGCGCCATGCGCCGTGCCGCGCATCAGATAGGCGGCCATCATCGGCGTGATGATCCGCGCCACCAGCAGCGAGAACAGGACCGACACCGCAACCGTCAGCCCGAACTGCTTGAAATACTGCCCCGGTATGCCGCCCATGAAGCTGACCGGCGCGAACACCGCGACAATGGAGAAGCTGATGGCGATCACCGTCAGCCCGATCTCGTTCGCGGCTTCCTCGCTGGCCTCATACGGCGGGACGCCCATGCCGATGTGGCGGACGATGTTTTCGATCTCGACAATGGCGTCATCGACCAGGATGCCGGTGACAAGGGTGATGCCCAGCAGGCTGATGCCGTTCAGGGTGAAGCCCAGCCAGTGCATCACGAAAAAGGTCGGGATGATCGATAAGGGCAGCGCCACGGCGGCGACCAGGGTGGCGCGCCAGTTGCGCAGGAACAGGAACACCACGACCACCGCCAGCGCCGCGCCTTCGTACAGCGTTTCCATCGCGCTGTGATAGCTGGCCTCGGTATAGGTGGTGGCGTCGTCGATCAGGGTGATGCGGGCGTTCGGGTAACGCTCGCCGATCCGGGCCAGGCGCTCCTTGGCGCCGTCCCCCGCCGCCAGGTCGGACGCGCCCGTGGTCCGGTAGATGCCGAAAGCCACGACCGGCTGGCCGTCCAGCAGGGCGAAGCTGCGCTCCTCGGCCGGACCGTCGATGACGCGGCCAAGCTGGTCCAAGCGGATCGTGCGGCCATTGGCGATCGTGATCGGCGCCCCGGCAAGCTGTTCCACGCTGTCGGCGGCCCCCAAGGTGCGGATGGAGTATTCGCGCCCCGCCAGATCGCCGCGCCCGCCGCCCAGGTCGATGTTGCGGGCGCGCAGCTGGTTCGACACGTCCGCCGCTGTCAGCCCATGCGCCAGCAGCCGGTCGGGGTCCAGTTCCACCTTGATCTCGCGCGCCGCCCCGCCGATGCGGGCGGTCTTGCCGACGCCCGCGACGGTGGACAATTCGCGCCCGATCACGTCGTCCACGAACTTCGACAGCGATTCGATGGATTGGGTCGGGTCGCTGACGGCATAGGTCAGGATCGGCATTCCGGTTACGTCCAGCCGCTGCACCAGCGGCTCGCTGATGCTTTCGGGCAGCTGCTGGCGGACGTTGGACACCGCGTCCTTCACGTCGTTCACCGCGCGGTCGCTGTCGGTTTCCAGCTCGAACTCGACCACGATCACCGCCGTGCTGTCGGTGGCTGTGGAGGTGATGTGGCGCACCCCCGTGACCGAGGCAATGCTGTCCTCGACCGGCTGGATGACCTGCGTGGTCAGTTCGGCGGGCGCCGCGCCGGGCTGGTCGATGGTGACCTGCACGATGGGCAGGTCGATGTTGGGCATGGCCGTGACCGGCAGGCGGGTAAAGCTGTAAAGCCCGACGATCAGCAGAACCAGAAAGACGGCGATGGGCGGAACCGGGTGGCGGATCGACAGGGTCGAGAAGTTCATGGCCCCGCCCCGTCGGCCGCAACCGGACGCACCTGGTCGCCGGTGCGGAAAAAGGCGCCCGAGCGGGTGATGACCCGTTCGCCCAGGGCCAGCCCCTCGACGATTTCTCGCCGTCCGTTCCACAGCAGTCCGGCGCGGACCGGACGGGTCTCGACCGTGCGGCCCGTGACCACCTGCACGCGTTCGCCGGCGTCGTCGGCCAGAACGGCGCCGGCGGGGACCGTCACCGCCTCGCGCCGGTCGGTGATCACCCAACCGCTGGCGAACTGCCCGATCCTGATGCCGCTTGCGGCCTCCAGCGAGATGCGCATGACCCCAAGCCGCGTCACCGGATCGACCGAGGCGGGCACGAGCCGCACCGATCCCGCCACGGGGCCGACGCCCGCCACGGTGATTTCGGCCGGATCTCCCGCCTTCAGGCCGGCCAGCGCCGTTTCGATCACCTCGGCCGACATCTCGACCGCGCCATCGGCCAGCAGGGTGAACAGCGGCTCCGTTCCCGCCCCGGCCAGGGCGCCCAGTTCGGCGGTGCGCGCGACAACGGTGCCGGCCACCGGGGCGGCGATGTCGGCCCGGGCCAGGTTCAGATCCGCGATCCGCCGCGCGGCCTCGGCCTGGGCCAGCGCGGCGCGGGCCACGGCCAGCCCGTCGGCGGCAGAGGCGGCCTGCGCGCGGGCGTTCGCCTCGGCGGCGATGGCGTCGTCCAGCGCGGATTGCGAAACCGTGCCCGCCTCGCGCAGCCGCTGCACGCGCTGCAAGGTCGTCCGCGCCTGCGTCAGGGATGCCTGGGCGCTGTCGATGGTGCTTTGCGCCTGGCCCACGCCCGCCTCGGCGCGCAGGTATTCGGCGCGGGCCTGTTCCAGCAGCGCCGACAGCGTTTCCTTGGACAGCCGGGCCAGCACCTGGCCCTTGGCCACGCTGTCGCCCGCCTCGGCCAGGATCTCGGTGATATCGTAGCCCGAAACCTGGGGAAAGACCTGCACCTCTCGGCGCGCGACGATGGTGCCGGAAACGGGGACGCGGGCCTGGACCTCGAACCGGGCGGCGGGTTCGACGGTGACCGAGGGCGCGACCCGCGCGGGGGCCTCGGATGCGGTGGCGGGTTCGTTGGCCGATGCGGTCAGCGGCAGGGCCAATGCGAAAAGAAGAACGGAAAGGACTCGCATGGGACAGCCTGCGATGATGACTTGGCCCGCAACATAGGCGCTGAAGCCTGCGGCAACAACGCGCGCGTGAAGGACTGCCTAGAAGTTGACCGACACGCCCGGCAGATTCAGTTCGGCAACAAGGTCGCGCAGTTCCTGCCGCGCGGCGATATTGGACATGGACAGCTGTTCGGTGCCGATGTCCTTGAGATCCAGCAGCGTCAGCCCGCGCGGGAACAGCTCGCGGAAGATGACGCGTTCGGAAAAGCCCGGCGCGACGCGAAAGCCGATCCGTTTCGACAACGATTGCAGCGCGCCGCCGACCTTGCGCTTGTTGTGCATCGCCTGCGTGCCCAGGCGGTTGCGCAGCACCAGCCAGTCGATCGGCCCGGCGCCCGCCTGCGCGCGCATCTGCCGCGCCGACCAGACCATCTCGGCATAGATCGAGGGTCCGAGGATCTTCCCCTCGGGCGACAAGCGCGCCAGCAGGTCGAAATCGACGAAGCTGTCGTTCATCGGCGTGATCAGCGTGTCGGCCAGGGTATGGGCCATCTGGCTCAGCTTCGTGTGCGACCCGGGGCAATCGAGCAGGATGAAGTCGCACTCCGCCTCGAGCGCGGTCAGCGCGGGGGACAGCGGATCCCCGCCCTCGCCCAGCGCGCCGATCACGGGCATGGGCAGATCCAGCCCCTCGCGCGCGGCGAAATGGGCGCGGTTCTCCAGGTATCGGCCAAAGCTGCGCTGCCGCACGTCCAGGTCCAGCCCGCCCACGCGGTGGCCCATACGCGCCAGGGCGGTCGCCACATGCATCGACGTGGTGGACTTGCCCGAGCCGCCTTTTTCGTTGCCCACGACGATGATATGCGCCACAAGGCCGCCCCTTGCCGGTTTCTCGACTGCGCGGACCCTAGCGGTGCCGCCGCGCGAAGGAAAGCGCCGCCACGCCCGGCCCCGCGTTCGGCGGGCCAGGGGTGCGGTTCCGCAACATCCGCCTGTTCCGCAAGCGGATTTAATCACGACATAGATGCTGTATTTTTCTTGCATCGCCGGGGCGGATCTGGCCTGTTGGAGCAAAGCCGCGTTTCAACGCAGGAGGAAACGAGATGACCCCGAACTTCATCACCGGCCTCGTGATGCCCCTGCCTGCGGCGTCGGCGGATCCGCTGGCCTTGTGGATGGACGATGCGCCGAAGGTCCGGCAGGATCTGGGCTTTGCCACCATCGCCATCGGCCCGCGCCAGCAGGCCCAGGGCCCGGTGCTGCGCCACCTGCGCGACGGCCGGGTCAGCATCGACGCGGGCGGGCGCATCCTGACCGGCAACAGGGTCGCGCCCAGGCCCGCAGCCCGCAGCCTTTGGGCGCGGATCAGCGGATGGGCCAGCTAGGCGCGCGCCGGTTCGTCCGATTTCAGCAGCAGGGACAGCGCCCCAAGCGTGGCAAGAATGCCCGGCAGAACCGCAAGGCCGGGCAGCCCTCCGCCCAGGGCCGCTTCCAGCCCGATCACCCAAAGCGGCGTGAGATAGGTATAGGCCATCACCTTGGCCGAAGGCAGGCGCAGCGCCGCATACTGCACCAGCATCGTGGTGAAGGCGCTGGCGAAGACCGCGACATAGAGGATCGTGATCCAGACGATCGCGGGAAGCTGCCCCCAGGCCGTCGCGGTCAGCGCGTCCCATCCCCAGACGGCCGTCAGGATCCCGCCCGCGACCAGCGTTCCCAGCGACGAGATCAGCGGCCCCTCGCCCCGGTTCAGCTTGCGGACCAAGGGCGTGTACAGCGCGTGCAGCGCGCAGCCGGCGAAATAGACCGCCTCGCCCCGCCCGATCTCCAGCCGCATCAGGGCGGCGGGGTCGCCGCGAAAGATCACCCACAGCGCCCCCGCCCCGCCAAGCGCAAGCGCCAGGGCAAGGTGGCCCGTCACCCGCTGGCGCAAAAGCCACCAGCCGAATCCCGCCGCCATGACCGGGGTCAGCGTGAAGACCGCGCTGGCGGCCACGGCGGGGGCGGTCTTCAGCCCTTCGAACATCAGCACGAAATAGCCGGCGAAAGCGCCGCCCAGGGCCAGGTATCGCCAGGGCGCCTCGAGCAGCGCGCGCGGCCTGCCGCGGACCGGAGCCAGGGCCGCGATCCCGGCCAGCACGCCCGCCGCGATGATGAAGCGCGCCACCGTGATCGCCGCCGGGTCGATCAGGTTCGCGGCCCTGACGCCCAGCGAGAACGACCCCGCGACCAGCGCCGAGAACAGCCCCATCGCCGCATGGCCGCGCAGCGCCTCGGTCCGGTTCACTGGCGGCCCAGCATGTAGAACTCGTCGTTGGCGCGGAAATCCCCGGCATTGGCGATCCGGTTCGACATGCCGAAAAACGCGGCGATGGCGCCGATGTCCCAGATTTCATCCGCGTCGAAGCCCGCGTCGCGCAGCGCCTGGTGATCCGCATGGCCGATCTGATGGGCCGCCACCGTGACCTTTTCGGCATAGGTAAGCATCGCCTTCTGCCGGTCGGTCAGATCCGCCTTGCGCCAGTTGACGGCGACCTGATCGGCGATCAGCGGGTTTTTGGCCCGGATGCGCAGGATCGCGCCATGGGCCACCACGCAATACTGGCAGTTGTTGATGCCGCTGACCGCAACCACGATCATCTCGCGCTCGGCCTTGGTCAGGCCCGCGTCCTTGTCCATCAGCGCCTGGTGATAGGCGAAAAAGGCGCGGAATTCGTCGGGCCGGTGGGCCAGCGCCAGAAAGACGTTGGGCACGAAGCCGGATTTCTCGGCCACGGTGGCGATGGCGTCCTGCATGTCCTGCGGCAGGCCGGCAAGATCGGGCACCGGAAAGCGGCTGATGGGATGGGTCATGGTGGTTCCTCCTTGCGGCGCAGATTGGCCTGCGGCTTGCAGACTGTGAAGGGGTCAGCTGCCCCGCAGAAACGCGACGGCGGCCCCGACCTTGGGCGTGCGGTGCAGATCCACATGCGTGACCAGCCACAGCCGCGATTCCCATTCGGGCAGGGCCATGACCTCGACCAGCCCCTCGGCGCGGGACGGCGAAAGGGGACCGATGGCAAGGCCCGCGCGGATCACCGCCTCGCGCGCGGCCTCGTCGCTGGCGGTCAGCACGATCTGGGCGGGATCCGCGCGGTCCTCCAGCCAGCGCATCAGGGGCGCATTGCGCGCCTGCGGGCCAAGAACCGCCAAGGGATGCCCGGCGATGTCCGTCACCTCGCCACGCGCGGCGATGTATTCGGGCGCGGCATAGATCGGATGCCGCATCGTTCCCATGGGCCGCACGACGTAATCGGGTTCGGTCGGCTGGCGGCCCGCGCGGATCGCCACATGCGCCTCTCCGGCGTCCAGGCGGAACAGGCGCACGTCGGTGACATAGTTCACCCGCAGTCCCGGATGCTGGCGCATCAGCCGGACCAGCCGGGGCATGACCACATCGGCCAGCTCGGGCAGCGAGGTGACAACCAGTTCGCCCTCGATCCGGTCGCTGCCGCCCGCGATCCAGGCGGCCAGCTGGGCAAAGCGTTCGTCGGCCTCGCCCGCGACCTTCAGCAGGGCCCGCCCCGCTTCGGTCAGGGCATAGCCGCGCGGGTGGCGCTGGAACAGCTTGACGCCAAGCTGCGCTTCCAGCCCGTCGATGCGGCGGATCACGGTGGCGTGGTGGACGCCCAGCGTCTCGGCCGCCGCGCTGACGGTGCCGCTGCGCGCCACGGCCAGCGCGACGCGAAGATCGTCCCAACTGTCGAAATTCATGTGCATCCCCGCACAGAGACTGCGCGTTTATCGCCATTCCTTTTGCCGGGGCCTAGCCCTAAATCACCGCCAACCCATCGGAATCCGAACGGACTCGAACCATGAACATCCTGCATATCGACAGCGCCATCACGGGCGAGGCTTCCGTTTCGCGCAAGCTGACCGCCGACATCGTGGCAAAGCTGACCGCCGCCAATCCCGGCGCGACCGTCACCTATCGCGACCTGAACAAGGGCGTTCCCGCCATCGACACCGACTGGTTTGCCGCCGTCCGCATGGCGCCCGCAAACCCGACGCCCGAACAGCAGGCCATCATTGCCGCCTCGGACGCCTATCTGGCCGAGGTCCAGGCGGCGGATGTTCTGGTGATCGGCATGCCGATCTACAACTTCATGCTGACGGCGCAGTTGAAGAACTGGCTGGACCAGATCGCGCGGGCCGGAAAATCCTTCCGCTATACCGCCGAAGGCCCCGAAGGCCTGCTGAAGGGCAAGCGCGCCATCATCGCCTACAGCGCGGCGGGCACGCCCATCGGATCGGAATTCGATCATGCCTCGGGCTATATCCGCTTCATGCTGGGTTTCCTGGGCATCACCGACGTGGACTTCGTGGCCGCCGACCGCCTGGCCATGGACCGCGAGGCGGGGCTGGCCCGCGCCCGACAGGCGCTGGAAAAGCTGGCGGCCTGATCCCCCATGCGTAACGAGTGTCACGGCCCGCGTTGACTCGCGGGCCGTTTTTTCGTATCAGCACCCGGATTCCCGGAAGGATTGGCCTTCCGGTCCCCGTTTCACGGCGGGGATCGCCCCCCGTCAGCGCGTCGCGCCCACGGGGGCTGCACTGTTTTGGACCAAAGGAGGCCCGGCGATGTTCGAGAACCTTTCCGACCGTTTGGGCGGCGTCTTCGACCGGCTGACCAAGCAGGGCGCCCTGACCGAGGACGACGTGACCGCCGCCATGCGCGAGGTCCGCGTGGCCCTGCTGGAGGCGGACGTCTCGCTGCCGGTGGCGCGCAACTTCGTCAAGGCGGTCACGCAGAAGGCCACCGGGTCCGCCGTCACCAAGTCGATCACCCCCGGCCAGCAGGTCGTCAAGATCGTCCATGACGAGCTGATCAAGGTCTTGCAGGGCGAGGATGCACCCGACGCGCTGCGCATCGACAACCCGCCCGCGCCGATCCTGATGGTGGGCCTGCAAGGCTCGGGGAAAACCACCACCACCGCAAAGCTGGCCCTGCGCCTGAAGGAGCGCGAGAAGAAGCGCGTGCTGATGGCCTCGCTCGACACCAACCGCCCGGCGGCGATGGAGCAGCTGGCGATCCTGGGCCGTCAGATCGGCGTCGACACCCTGCCCATCGTGCCGGGCCAGACCGCCCCGCAGATCGCCAGCCGCGCCAAGCAGCAGGCGGCGCTTGGCGGCTATGACGTGGTGATGCTGGACACCGCCGGCCGGCTGCACATCGACCAGGCGCTGATGGACGAGGTCCAGGCGGTCCGCGACATCGCGCAGCCGCGCGAAACGCTGCTGGTGGTCGATGGCCTGACCGGCCAGGACGCCGTGAACGTCGCAACCGAATTCGACGCCAAGGTCGGCGTATCCGGCGTGGTGCTGACCCGGATGGACGGCGACGGGCGCGGCGGTGCCGCGCTGTCGATGCGCGCGATCACCGGCAAGCCGATCCGCTTCGTGGGTCTTGGCGAAAAGATGGACGCGCTGGAAACCTTTGACGCGCAGCGCGTCGCGGGCCGAATCCTGGGCATGGGCGACATCGTGGCCCTGGTGGAAAAGGCCCAGCAGGTGCTGGAGGTCGAGCAGGCCGAGCGCATGATGAAGCGGTTCCAGAAGGGGCTGTTCAACATGAACGACCTGAAAGGCCAGCTTGAACAGATGCAGAAGATGGGGGGCATGCAGTCCATCATGGGCATGATGCCCGGCATGCAGAAAATGGCCAAGCAGGCCGAGGCCGCGGGCATGGACGACAAGGCGATCAGCCGCCAGATCGCGCTGATCAACTCCATGACCAAGAAGGAGCGCGCCAATCCCGACATCCTGCAAGCCAGCCGCAAGAAGCGGATCGCGGCGGGCGCGGGGATGGAGGTGTCGGAACTGAACAAGCTTCTGAAGATGCAGAAGCAGATGGCCGACACGATGAAGAAGCTGGGCAAGATGGGCAAGGGCGGGATGCTGAAGCAGGCCATGCGCGCCATGACCGGCAAGGGCGGCGGTTTGCCCGACCTGGAAAACCTCGACCCCGCCAAGATGGCCGAGGCGCAGAAGATGCTGACCGATCCCAAGGGCCTCGGCGGGCAGTTGGGCAAGGCCGGTCTGCCGGGCGGCTTGTCGGGAATGTTCGGAAAGAAATGATGGACGCCCGCGCCGACCCCGCCGCCCGCGCCGCCGCCCTGCTGCGCGACCACCGCGCCAGCATCGACCGGCTGGACGCGATCCTGGTCTATACGCTGGCCGAACGCTTCAAGCACACCCAATCCGTCGGCCGCCTCAAGGCCGACCACGATCTTCCGCCGTCCGATCCCGCCCGCGAAGCGCAGCAGATCGAGCGGCTGGAACGCCTCGCGCGCGAGGCCGACCTGGACCCGGAATTCGCGCGCAAATTCCTGAACTTCGTGATCGCCGAAGTGATCCGGCACCACGAAACCTTTCAATCCTGACGGGGCGCCGCCCCACCACGCCATTCTAAAGGAGAACCCCAATGGCAACGAAAATCCGTCTGGCCCGTGGCGGCAGCAAGAAGCGCCCGCACTACGCCATCGTTGTGTCCGATTCGCGCATGCCGCGCGACGGCCGCTTCCTGGAAAAGCTGGGCACCTACAACCCGCTGCTGGCGAAAGACAGCGAAGACCGCATCAAGCTGGATCTGGACCGCGCCAAGCACTGGCTGGACCAGGGCGCCCAGCCGACCGACCGCGTGGCCCGCTTCCTGGAAGCCGCAGGCGTCCGCGAGAAAGCCACCCGCGCCAACATGAAGAAGGCCGAGCCGGGCAAGAAAGCCACGGCCCGCGCCGCCGAAAAGGCCGCGAAAGCCGCCGCCCCGGCCGAGGCCGAGTGATCCGACAGGGCGGGGGCACACCCCGCCCTTTTCCGTCAAAGGGGGATGCATGACACAAGACCGCATCTGCGTGGGCGCGATTGCCGGAGCCTTCGGGGTCCAGGGCGAGGTGCGGCTGAAAAGCTTTTGCGCCGAGCCTGCGGATATTGCGAACTACACTCCCCTGACGACCGAGGACGGCAAGCGCAGCTTTTCCGTCAAACTGACCCGTCCCGTGACCGGCGGCCTTGGCGCGCGCCTGTCGGGCGTCGCCACCCGCGAGGAGGCCGAGGCGCTGAAGGGCACGACCCTTTGGGCGCCGCGATCCGCCCTGCCCTCGCTTCCCGACGATGAATTCTATCACGCCGACCTGATCGGGCTGGAGGTCGTCGATACCGGCGGCGCCATCCTGGGCCGGGTCCGGGCGATCTTCGACCATGGCGCGGGCGACATCCTCGAGGTCGTGGGCGGCAAGGATGTCCTGCTTCTGCCCTTCACCCGCGAAGCGGTTCCGACCGTCGATTTGACGGCGAAGCGCATCGTTGCCGATCCCCCCGCCACCGATGAGTGACCAACCCAAGTCCCATGGCCGCCTGTCCATCACCGCCAGCCTGCGGCCGCGCGAGTTGATGGCCGAACCGCAGGTGCAGGGCGCCTGGACCGCCAGCATCGTCACCCTGTTCCCCGAGGCCTTTCCCGGCATCCTGGGCCTGTCCTTGACCGGCAAGGCGCTGGCGCAGGGGTTGTGGAACCTGCGCACCATTCCGTTGCGCGACTTCGGCATCGGCAGGCACCGCAATGTCGATGACACGCCGGCAGGCGGCGGCGCGGGCATGGTGATCCGCGCCGACGTGATGGACGCGGCCCTGCGCGAAGCCAGGCAAGGCCCGCCCCGCCCGGTGATCTACATGTCCCCGCGCGGTGCCCCGCTGACCCAAGCCCGTGCCCGCGATCTGGCGCAGGGCAACGGCGTCACCCTGATCTGCGGCCGCTTCGAAGGGGTGGACCAGCGCGTCCTGGACGCCCACGCCGTCGAGGAAATCAGCATCGGCGACTATGTCCTGACCGGAGGGGAGATCGCCGCTCAGGTCTTGATCGACGCGACGGTTCGCCTTATACCGCGCGTGCTGGGGAATCACGACTCTCTGGCCGAGGAATCCTTTTCCATCGGCAACAGGGGGCTTCTGGAAGCCCCCCAGTTCACGAAGCCCGCCCAATGGGAAGGCCGCGAGATACCGGAGGTTCTGCTGTCCGGCAATCACGCGGCCATTCATCGTTGGAGGGCCGGTGAGGCCGAAAGGCTGACAAAGCAACGCCGCCCCGACCTGTGGCGGGCATACCAGGACGGTATGGACCCGGCAAAGGACCGACAGCTCTCGGGCGCATCAGACCAATCGCGGGGCTACCGCGAGCATGACAAGGAACCCAGGCGATGAACCTGATCGCAGAACTCGAAGCCGAGCAGATCGCCCAGCTCGGCAAGACCATCCCGGATTTCAAGGCCGGCGACACCGTGCGCGTCGGCTACAAGGTGACCGAGGGCACCCGCACCCGCGTGCAGATGTATGAAGGCGTCTGCATTTCCCGTCGGGGCGGCGCGACCCTGGCCGCCAGCTTCACCGTGCGCAAGATCAGCTTCGGCGAGGGCGTGGAACGCGTGTTCCCGCTGTATTCGACCAACATCGATTCGATCGAGGTCGTGCGCCGCGGCAAGGTCCGCCGCGCCAAGCTGTACTACCTGCGCGACCGTCGCGGCAAATCGGCCCGGATCGTCGAGAAAACCAACTACCGCCCGCTGTCCGACGCGAAAGCCTGAGGGATCATCCGATGAGAAAAGACATTCATCCCGATTACCACACCATCGAGATCAAGATGACCGATGGCACCACCTACCAGACCCGCTCGACCTGGGGTTCGGAAGGCCAGACCATGACGCTGGACATCGACCCCACGGTGCATCCCGCCTGGACCGGCGGCTCGGCCAAGCTGATGGACACCGGCGGCCGCGTGTCGAAGTTCAAGAGCAAATACGCGGGCCTGGGCTTCTGATCCCGTCTGGCAATCCCGTGCGAAACGCCGCCCCATCCGGGCGGCGTTTTCATGTCGCACCGTCCGACCCCCCGACCGGCACCGTAAAGATCGCGTGATCCCATGCACCGGAATCCCGCCTGTCACGTTGTGGATGTCGCAAACGTCTTGACCAGGAGGATCACCGATGCGTTTGACCAGGATCACCGCAGCTGCCGCCGCCACCGCCCTGTTGAGTTCCGTGGCCGTGGCGCAAGACACGCCGGCGACGGTTGTCGATATTGTCGTGAATTCCGAAGACCACACCACGCTCGAGACGGCCGTGGTGGAAGCGGGCATGGCCGAAACCCTGTCCGGCGACGGACCCTTCACGATCTTCGCGCCCACCGACGCGGCCTTCGCCGCCCTGCCCGACGGTGCGCTTGACGCCGCGCTGGCGGAAGAAAGCAAGGATACCTTGAAGGCGATCCTGGGCTGTCATGCGGTGGCGTCCAAGGCCATGGCCGCCGACGTGATCGCGCTGGTCGAACAGGGCGGCGGCTCTGCCGAGGTCACAACGGTCGGCAATTGCCGCCTCAACCTGACGGTGGCCGATGGCACGGTCAGGATCAACGACGCCGTGTCCGTAACCGCCGCCGACCTGGCTGCGGGCAACGGCGTTGTTCACGTGATCGACGGCGTGCTGATGCCGGCGATGTGACCGCATCGTCCTGCTGACCGGAAAAGGAGGCCTTCAGGCCTCCTTTTTTTCACGTCATGCCGCCTCGGCCCCCGGCTCGACCAGGGCCACGATGTCCATCATGATCGTGTTCAGCTGGAAATCCTTGGGCGTGTAAACCCGCGCCACGCCCATAGCCCGCAGACGGGCCGCGTCCTCGTCGGGGATGATGCCGCCCACGATCACCGGAACATGATCCAGCCCCGCCGCGCGGATCCGCGCCATCAGATCCTCGATCAGCGGCAGGTGGCTGCCCGACAGGATCGACAGGCCGACGACATGGGCATCCTCCTCGACCGCGCGCGCGACGATCTGCTCGGGCGTCAGGCGGATGCCCTCGTAGGTGATGTCCATGCCGCAGTCGCGGGCGCGGAAGGCGATCTGTTCGGCGCCGTTGGAATGGCCGTCCAGGCCCGGCTTGCCCACCACGAACTTCAGCCGGCGTCCCAAGCGGGCGCTGACGGCATCGACGGCCTCGCGGATCTCCTCCAGCCCCTCGGTGCGGTTGGACGGGCTGGCCGACACGCCGGTCGGGCCGCGATATTCGCCATGGACCTGGCGCATCACGCCCGCCCATTCGCCGGTGGTGGCCCCCGCCTTGGCGGCGGCAATCGAACCGGGCATGACGTTTTCGCCGCGCCGCGCCGCGTCGCGCAGCGCGCCGAGCGCCAGCTGCACCGCCCCTTCGTCCCGCGCGGCGCGCCAGGCGCGAAGCCGCGCGATCTGGTCCTGTTCCACCGCCGGATCGACGACCATGATCCCGCCGTCGCCCGCCGTCAGGGGCGACGGCTCGCCGCCCTGCCAGCGGTTCACGCCGACCACCACGGTTTCGTTCGTCTCGATCCGCCCCAACCGCTCGGCGTTCGATTCGACCAGCCGCGCCTTCATGTAGTCGATGGCGGCGATGGCGCCGCCCATCTCGTCCAGCAGGCGCAATTCGTCGCGCGCGCCCGCCTTCAACTCCTCGACCTTGGCGGCGATCGCCGGGTTGCCGTCGAACAGGTCGCCGTATTCCAGCAGGTCGGTTTCATAGGCCAGGATCTGCTGCATCCGCAGCGACCATTGCTGGTCCCAGGGGCGCGGCAGGCCAAGCGCCTCGTTCCAGGCGGGCAACTGCACGGCGCGGGCGCGCGCGTTCCTGGACAGCGTGACCGCCAGCATCTCCAGCAGGATGCGGTACACGTTGTTTTCCGGCTGCTGTTCCGTCAGACCCAGGCTGTTCACCTGCACGCCATAGCGGAAGCGGCGGTATTTCTCGTCCGCGATGCCATAACGGTCGCGGGTGATCTCGTTCCACAATTCGGTGAAGGCGCGCATCTTGCACATCTCGGTGACGAAGCGGATGCCCGCGTTCACGAAAAAGCTGATGCGGCCAACCATCTCGGGGAAGCTTTTGGGCGGAACCTTGTCCCTGAGGCCGTCCAGCACGGCGATGGCGGTCGCCAGGGCATAGGCCAGTTCCTGCTGCGGCGTGGCCCCCGCTTCTTGCAGGTGATAGGAACAGACGTTCATCGGGTTCCACTTGGGCAGGTGTTCCCGCGTAAAGGCCGCCACGTCGGTGATCATCGCCAGGGACGGCCTGGGCGGACAGATATAGGTGCCGCGTGACAGGTATTCCTTGATCAGGTCGTTCTGAACGGTGCCTTGCAGCCTGGCGATGTCGGCCCCCTGCTCCTCGGCCACGGCGATATAAAGCGACAGCAGCCAGGGGGCCGTCGCGTTGATCGTCATCGAGGTGTTCATCTGTTCCAGCGGTATCCGGTCGAACAGCGCCCGCATGTCCCCCAGATGGCAGATCGGCACGCCGACCTTGCCCACCTCGCCCCGCGCCAGGACGTGATCGCTGTCATAGCCCGTTTGGGTCGGCAGGTCGAAGGCCACCGACAGCCCGGTCTGCCCCTTCGCCAGGTTGCCGCGATACAGCGCGTTCGATTTCTCGGCGGTGGAGTGACCCGCATAGGTGCGGAACAGCCAGGGTTTGTCCTTGTCGGCCATGCGGCGCCTCGCAATAATATTTCTGTCTGTTAAGCGATACCGAAACAAACATGCTCCGTCAATTCGCCGCAGCGCGGCGCAGAACCGCATCTTTCGGACATTTTGTTACCCTTATTGCATCAGAGTTGTTGCAATCTTGCGCGATCATCACTTACCTCTGGGATCACACGGCGGCGATTCTGCGCCGCAGCAGATGCAGGAGAAGCTGATGGCCCTCGATTCCCCCACTCCGATCGCCCCCTACGACGCGCCCGTGAAGGATCTCTACGACATCGGCGAGATGCCGCCCCTGGGCCATGTGCCCGCTCGGATGCACGCCTGGGCGATCCGCCAAGAGCGCCAGGGCGAACCGGATCAGGCCATGCGGCTGGAGGTCGTCGAAACCCCGGCCATAGACAGCAACGAGGTGCTGGTCCTGGTGATGGCGGCGGGCGTCAACTACAACGGCATCTGGGCAGGCCTGGGCGTGCCGATCAGCATGTTCGATGTTCACAAGCAACCCTATCACATCGCCGGATCGGACGCCTCGGGGATCGTCTGGGCGGTGGGCGACAAGGTTAAGCGCTGGAAGGTCGGCGACGAGGTCGTCATCCACTGCAACCAGGACGACGGCGACGACGAGGAATGCAACGGCGGCGACCCGATGTATTCGCCCACGCAGCGCATCTGGGGCTATGAAACGCCCGACGGCAGCTTCGCCCAGTTCACCCGCGTTCAGTCCCAGCAGCTGATGCCGCGCCCCAAGCACCTGACCTGGGAGGAATCGGCCTGCTACACCCTGACGCTGGCCACCGCATACCGGATGCTGTTCGGGCACGAGCCGCACGAGCTGAAGCCCGGCATGAACGTGCTGGTCTGGGGCGCCTCGGGCGGGCTCGGTTCCTATGCCATCCAGCTGATCAACGCGGCGGGCGGCAACGCCATCGGCGTCATCAGCGAGGAGGACAAACGCGACTTCGTTCTGGGCCTGGGCGCCAAGGGCGTCATCAACCGCAAGGAATTCAACTGCTGGGGCCAGTTGCCCACCGTGAACACGCCCGAATACAAGGCCTGGTTCAACGAGGTCCGCAAGTTCGGCAAGGCCATCTGGGACATCACCGGCAAGGGCAACAATGTCGACATCGTTTTCGAGCATCCGGGCGAGGCGACCTTCCCGGTTTCGACCTTTGTGTGCAAGAAGGGCGGCATGGTGGTGATCTGCGCGGGCACCACGGGCTTCAACTGCACCTTCGACGTGCGTTACCTGTGGATGCACCAGAAGCGCATCCAGGGGTCGCATTTCGCGCATCTGAAGCAGGCCAGCGCCGCCAACAGGCTGATGCTGGAACGCCGCCTGGATCCCTGCATGTCCGAGGTGTTCCCCTGGGCCGAAATTCCTGCCGCGCATGTGAAGATGATGAAGAACCAGCACAAGCCCGGCAACATGGCGGTGCTGGTCCAGGCCCCCGTGACCGGGCTGCGGACCTTCGAGGATGCGCTGGAAGCCCGCCGCTGAGGCGATTCAAATCTAAATCTGCGTGTCGCCTGTCTCGGGCCGGCGGCACTTCCATTCGACCACGTGGTCGTCCGGGTGGGCGGCGACCCATCGCGCCAGCTCGTTCTGACCTTCCAGCAGGCACGTGAACAGGCCGTTCCGCTCCTCGAACAGCAGGCTGTGTTCGGTGCAGCGTTGCGGATCGCTGATCAGGCAGGTGACAAAGAACAGTTCGATCATCGCGCGTTCCTTCCGATGATCCTCCATACACGCGCGGGCGGCGAAAAAGTTGCATGGGCAATCGCCGCGGAGCGCGCTAGACGAGGGCCATGAGCGCCCCCGCCCCCACCCTGTCCCCCGACCAGGCCGACGCCTGGGACGCCCTGGCCGAGACGTTCGGCGCCGCCGGCATCGACCTGATCGCCAAGGAGGTGCGGCCCCCGCAGCCCGGCAAGGGCCGGGTGATGGCGGTGATCGGCAAGGCCGGATCGGGCAAGACGCTGCTGTTGTCGCAGATCACCAAGGCCCTGCGCGGCGCGGGGGTCGAGGTGGTCAGCGGCGACTACGAGGGCCGCCGCCGCAAGGACCGGCGCAGCGTGGCGATCCTGGCGCCCACCAACAAGGCGGCCTTCGTGCTGCGGATGCGCGGCGTGCCCGCGACGACGATCCACCGGATCCTCTATACCCCCGTTTACGATCCCGAATACGAAAAGCTGGCCGAATGGCTGAGCGGCACCGGCGACCGGCCCGCGGTCGAGGGGATGACCGACGCCGCGCTGGACCGGGCCAAGGCCTTTTTCGACCAGAACGCCTCGATTCCCGGCGCGCTGGCCGCGGCGGGCCTGCGCGGGTCGGATTTCATCCGCGGCTGGAAACGGCGCGAGGATGCGCTGGATGTGGGGCTGATCGACGAAGCATCCATGCTGGACGAAAAACAGTTCGAGGATCTGCGCGAGATCTTCCCGATCCTGGTCCTGTTCGGCGACCCCGCACAGCTTGCCCCCGTGGGCCAGTCGGGGGAGATGGTCTTCGACAAGCTGGCCCCGTCGCAGCGGCTGATCCTGAACCGCATCCACCGGCAGGCCGACGACAGTCCGATCCTGGATCTGGCCCACGCCCTGTCCGACGAGGCGCTGTCCTTCGAAGGCTTCGAAAGCATGATCCGCGCGGCCGCCCGGCGCGACGACCGCGTGGTCTGGGCCGAGCGCGTGGAAAGCGACCTGATGGCGCGCAGCCCGGTGCTGGTTTGGCGCAACGCCACGCGCATCCGGCTGATCCATGCCTTCCGCAGCGCCTTCGGAGCGCCGGGCGGCGCCCTGCTGCCGGGCGAGCCGTTGATCTGCGACGGTCTGGAACTGCCGCTGAAGCACCGCAAGAAACGCATCGACCTGGAAGCGCGGGGGCTGATCAAGGGCGCTCAGGTGGTTTATCTGGGTCCGGGCCGCAAGCCCGGCTTTTCGCGCCTCCATGTGATCGGGGCCGAGGATCCGCGCCTGTCCGCCGCCAGCATCGTCAAGATCGAACTGCCGGACGAAGACGAACCCTTCATCCCCTTTGCCGCGCGCATGGGCGCGACCTTTCTGCACGGCGCGGCGGTGACGATCCACAAGTCGCAAGGTTCGCAATGGCCCGCGGTCCAGGTCTTCGGTCCCGACATCAGCGCCGCCGCCTGGTCCAACCGCAGCGAGGCGGGCATCCCCTTGTGGAAGCGCCTGGCCTATGTCGCCATCACCCGCGCGCAGGAACGGCTGTTCTGGGTGACGAAGGCGCGGCTGGCGCGCCCCGCGATGCCGCTGGGAACGGACGACCTGGATGCCCCGGCTGCGGATCTGGCCCTGGCGTCCGAGGAAGAATAGCGTCCCGCGGCAGCCAAAGGCGCTCCGCCTCCCGCTCGGGCCTGCCGGCCCCTTCCTTGCTGAAAAAGGTTCGCCGGACCTTTTCCGGGCGTTCGGAAGCCCCAGGAGTGCTTGGGCAAATCCGAAGGGATCAGCGCGCGGCCTTGCGGTGGTCCAGGCGTTCGATGGCCAGGCGCAGCGCCTCGACCAGGGCCTCCTTGGGGATGCCGGTCTCGCGGGACAGGCGCATGATGCCGAAATGGACCCGGGCCAGTTCCTGGTAATAGCGCGCGAAGGTATAGTTGATCGAGGCGCCCACCACGGCGCCGAAGATCGGCGCGGCCTGCGCGGCCAGCTTCTGTCCCATCGACACCGACAGGCGCGGCGCCACGCGGCTTATCAGCCCCTGCACCGTTTGTCCCGTCACCGACATGCGCGCGGCCAGCAGGCCCAGGTCGGTCGTGTCATCCTCGGCCATTGGACCCGCGGCGGCGAAGATGCGCAGGCATTCCATGCGCACTTCCTCGCTGTCGGGGTCCAGGCCGTGTTCCACCGCGATGTCCAGCATGGCCCGCAGCAGCAGCGTGATCGTGAAGGGAAGCTCGATCATGGCGCCCGCAAAGCCGCCCACGCCCCCTGCCGCCCCGCTGACCGTCGAGGCCATGCGGTTGAACCAGTCGCCCCGGTCGCGCACCATCCGCCGCGAGGTGGTCGCCGCCGCGAAGGCCCGGTTCAACGCCGCGCGGGTGATGCGGTCCATGCGGTTGCGCACGAAGCCCGGCAGCTTTTCGATCAGTCCCTCGGCGCTGTTGCCGACAACCGACATGATCTCCATCCCCAGGCCGCCGGCATCCAGGTATCGCCGCGCCAGACGATCGATCTGCGCATGGACCGAAGGGTCATTGATCGGCGGAAGCACCAGTTGCGGATTGGTCGCCATCGGTATCCTCTTGTGGGTGGTCGACCGTGACACAGGCCGACAGGGCATTGGTCCCGCGCGACATTTCCGCCCTGCCGTCCAGCACGCCGGGCGAGGTTTCGCGCGTCACCGCTCCCGCCACATCAACCCAGGCACCGGGACGAAGTTCCAGCCCCAGCACCCGGTCGGGGTTCGTGGGCGGCGGCATCACCACGCGGTCTAGCTTGGCGAACCCGAAGCGGCCGTAATAGGGGGCGTCCCCCACCAGCAGCACCCTGCCCCATCCCAGCTTGCGGGCCCGCGCCAGGCTGTCGCGCATCAGCAAGCCGCCAAGCCCCTCGCCTTGGGCGGTCGGATGAACCGCGATCGGTCCCAGCAGCAGCACCGGTTTGCCCGCCACGCGGACCGGCCAGAAGCGGATCGCGGCCAGCAGGATCCCGTCCGCGCGCAGCACAAGGCACAGGTCGGCCACCTTGGGCACCCCGTCGCGCAGGCGATAGGACGACAGCGCGGTCCGCCCGGGCGCGAAGCACAGGTCATAGAGCGCCTCGACCTCGGGTTCGTCGGCGGGCGTTTCGGGGCAGATCTCGTACATCGCGCCTCCTGTCGGATCTTCGCGGCCCTTAGCATGGGCTTGCCGGTGATGAAACATGCCACCGGGACATTGCGGCACGGTGTCAGGGATGGCAGGTTGGCCCGGCGCAAACAGGAGGCCCGCGATGTTCTACCGCCCCGAGTCCGGCCACGGGCTGCCCCACAACCCCTTCAACGCCCTTGTCGCCCCCCGCCCGATCGGCTGGATTTCCACGCGCGGATCGGCGGGCGACAACCTGGCGCCCTATTCCTTTTTCAACGCGGTGGCTTACGTCCCGCCGCAGGTGATGTTCGCCTCGACCAGCGCCAAGTCCGACCGCAACGGCACAAAGGACAGCGTGGCCCAGATCATCGAAAGCGGGGTCTTCTGCGTCAACATCGCCACGGGCGACCTGCGCGACCAGGTGAACGCCAGTTCGGCCCCCCTGCCCGCCGGCACCAACGAATTCCAGGCCGCCGGGATCGGGGCCGCGGAATGCGCAACCATTGCCTGCCCCCGCGTGGCCGGTGCCGCCGCGGCGCTGGAATGCCGGATGACCCGGATCCTGCCGCTTGCGGGCGAGGCGAATTATGTCGTCTTCGGGGTGGTGACGGGCGTGCATATCCGCGACGACTGCTTGGTGGACGGCCGCTTCGACCCGCGCGCGGCGGGCGGCTGGATTGCGCGGCTCGGCTACAAGGATTATGCGGCCGTCACCGAGTTGTTCCAGATGGACCGCCCTGCATGAGCATGAACGTCAAGGATTATATCCGCACCATTGCCGATTTCCCGCACGAGGGGATCCTGTTCCGCGACGTGACCACCTTGTTCGCGGATGCACGCGGCTTCCGCATCGCGGTTGATCAGTTGCTGGCCCCCTATGCGGGCGAGCGGATCGACAAGGTGGTGGGGCTGGAGGCGCGCGGCTTCATCCTGGGCGGCGCGGTGGCGCACCAGCTTTCCACCGGCTTTGTGCCGATCCGCAAGAAGGGCAAGCTGCCGGGCGCGGTGATTTCCCAGGCCTATCAGCTGGAATACGGCGAGGCCGTGGTCGAGGTCCATGACGACGCCTTGAAGCCGGGCGAACGCGTGCTGATCGTGGACGACCTGCTGGCCACCGGCGGCACGGCGGCGGCGGGAATCACGCTGTGCGAGCGGCTTGGGGCGAAGGTGGTGGGCTGCGCTTTCGTGATCGACCTGCCGGATCTGGGCGGCCGGAGGGTGCTTGAGGGATTGGGCCATGAGGTTCATGCGCTGACGGCGTTTGAAGGAGAATAAGGGCAGGCAGACGACTGCCCGCGGAAAGCCTTTATGCCCGCGCAGAAAACGACGGCAGGGACGCGACTTTCCTCAGTTGTCCAACATGCCGGCAATGGCGATCAATAGCGCCGACAACGCTGCGCAAAGCCCCGCCTGAACATTCAGATCAAGCGCCAGCACGTTAAGCTTGTCGGCGAAAATGGCAGCATTCGGATCCACGGCAAGCTTTGCATTGGAAGCGGACATCCACCAAAGGAGTCCCGACACAAGTGCCGCAAGTGCGCCCGCGAAGTTCAGGCATTTCGATAAGACCTTCACAACAATGCCCATTTGAAAAAATATCCGTTGGTGAAACGTTACTCTGGCGGTTGATGCATCACAAGTTCGAAGGAAAGCAGCTCATACCAGAATCACCCCCGGATTCATGATCCCCGCCGGGTCCAGCGCGTCCTTGATCGCCCGCATTGCCGCCAGCCGCGCGGGATCGCCCCATTCCGCCAGTTCCGCCACCTTCAACCGCCCGACCCCGTGTTCGGCGGAAAACGATCCGCCGCGGGCCAAGACCATCTCGTGCACCGCGCGCGACAGGCCCTTGCGGATGTCGTCATAGGCATCGCGGGTCTTGCCCTCTGCCGGGAACAGGTTGAAGTGCAGGTTGCCGTCGCCCAGGTGGCCGAAGCAGTTGATGCGCAGGTCGGCCATGCCCGACAGCATGGCGCTGCAATCGCGGATGAAGCCGGCGATTTCCGACAAGGGCAGGCTGATGTCGTGGCTGGCGATGGCGCCGATGTGGCGGTTGCCTTCGGGGATCGTCTCGCGGATCGCCCACAGGTCTGCGGCCTGCTGGCCGGATCGGGCGATCACGCCGTCGCTGGCCAGCCCGGTTTCGGCGGCCTCGGTGAACAGGCCTTCAAGCGCGTCATCCGCCGACAGGCCGGATGGCAGGCCAACCTCGATCAGGGCCAGCCAGTCGGGGCGGTCGGCGAAGGGCTGGCGCAGGTCGGGGAAGGCCGCGTCCAGGAAGCGCAGCCCCTGCCCCGAGATCAGCTCGAACGCGGTCACGCCCCCCGCCATCCGGGCCTGGGCCAGGGACAGCAGGGTCAGCGCGGCCTCGGGCGACTCGACCACCAGCATCGCCACGCCGACCTCGGGCGGGACCGGGGCCAGCACCAGCGAAGCGGCGGTGATGATGCCCAGCGTGCCCTCGGCCCCGATCAGCAGGTCGCGGATGTCGTAGCCGGTGTTGTCCTTGCGCAACCGCTTGAGGTCGCGCATCACCTGGCCCTGCGGCAGGACCGCCTCGACCCCCAGGCAGAGGGCGCGGGCATTGCCATAGCGCAGCACGTTCACGCCGCCCGCATTCGTGGCAAGCACCCCCCCGACCTGCGCCGTCCCGCCCGAGGCCAGCGCCAGCGGGAACTGCCGCCCGGCCTTGGCCGCAGCCTCGCGGACCTGTTGCAGGGTCGCGCCCGCCTCGGCCACGATCACGCCTTCCTCGGGATAGACCGCGCGGATCCGGTTCATGCGCTCCAGCGACAGCAGCAAGGGCACCGTGCCGTCGGGCATGACCTGGCCGCCCACCAGGCCGGTGCCGCCGCCGCGCGGGACGATGGGCACGCCCGCGCGGGCGCAGGCGCTGACGATGGCGGCCGCCTCCTCGACCGTGCGGGGGGCGGCGACCAGCCCGGCCCGGCCCTTGTAGCGCCCGCGCGGTTCCTCCAGATAGGCGGGACCGATGTCGCGCAGCACGCCTTCGGGCAGAAGGGGGACAAGGGCGTCGGTGGCGTCGTTCAGCATGGTGTTGTCCTATCGCGCGTCCGAGCGGCCGCGCCGGTCGCCGCGCAGGTTCGCGTAAAGCACATGGTTCCGCCAGCGCCCGTCGATCTGAAGATAGCTTTGCGCGACGCCTTCATACTTGAAGCCCGACTTTTCCAGAACGCCGCGCGAGGCGGCGTTTTCCGGCAGGCATGCGGCCTCGACGCGGCTCAGATCCATGGCGGTGAACGCATGGTGGACCAGGATGCCGATGGCTTCGCGCATGTATCCCTGCCGCGCGTGCGGCTGGCCGATCCAGTAGCCTATGGTGCCCGACTGCGCGGGGCCGCGGCGGATGTTGTCCAGCGTGATCGCGCCCAGCAGGATGCCGTCGCGGCGCACCAGGAACAAGGGCAGCGCCGTGCCGCCCCGGCTGGCGCGGGCGGCCCAGTAGACGCGGTTCACGAAGCTTTTCCGGGTCAGGTGGTCGGGCGACCAGACGGGTTCCCAGGGTGTCAGGAAATCCCGGCTGGACTGGCGCAGCGACACCCAGGCGTGGAAATCCGCATGGGACGGCAAGCGCAGCACGATCCGTTCGGTTTCCAACCTGACGGGACGGCCGCGCAGGAACATCAGGCGGCAAGCCTTTCGGCCAGGGCGTCCAAGGCGGGCGCGGCCTTGACGGGACCGTAAAGCGCCAGGGCCGGGCGGGCCTGCCCGATCAGGCTCTCGGCATGGGCGCGCACCTCGGCCACGGTGACGGCGGCGATGCGGTCCGCGACCTCGGCGGCATCCGGCACCCGGCCCCAGATCGCCAGGGTCCGCGCCATGCGCTCGGCCTGGGCCGAGGGGCTTTCCAGCGACATCAGCAGGCTGGCGCGCAACTGCGCCTTGGCCCGGGCGACCTCGGCCTCGGACATGTCGGACGCCGCACGCTTCATCTCGTCGATGGTCAGGGTCGAGAGATCGGCCAGATCCTCGGCCCCCGTCCCGGCATAGATGGTCAGCATTCCGGTGTCGTCGTGAAAGCCCGACTGCGCGAAGATCGTGTAGCACAGCCCCCGTTCCTCGCGGATCTTCTGGAACAGGCGCGAGGACATGCCCCCGCCCAGGGCCGACGAGAAAATCTGCGCGGCATAGAAATCGGGCGCCAGATAGCCCGGGCCTTCCAGCGCCAGGGCGAAATGGGCCTGTTCCAGCCGCTTGACCTTGCGGGTTTCCAGGCCCTGCCAGCGGGCGGCCTCGCGCGGGGCCTGCGTGATCGGCGCAAGGTGGCCGAAGGCGCGTTCGGCCAGCCGCACAATGCGGTCGTGATCGACCGCCCCGGCCGCGGCCACGATCATCTGGCCGGGGCCGTAGTTTTCCGCGACGAACCCCGCCAGGTCGGCGCGGCCGAAGCGGCTGACGCGTTCGGCGGGGCCAAGGATGGTGCGGCCCATCGGCTGGTTGGGATAAGCGGCCTCTTGCAGCCAATCGAAGATGATGTCGTCGGGCGTGTCCATCGACTGCCCGATCTCTTGCAGGATCACGCCGCGCTCGACCTCGATCTCGCGTTCGTCGAACACCGGGTTCAGCACGATGTCGGACATCACGTCGAAGGCCAGATCGACGTCATCCTCCAGCACGCGGACGTAATAGGCCGTGGCATCGCGCGAGGTATAGGCATTGATATAGCCGCCCACGTCCTCGATCGCCTCGGCGATTTGCAGGGCGGTGCGGGTCGCGGTGCCCTTGAAGGCCATGTGTTCCAGAAAATGGGCGATGCCGTTCTGTTCGGGGCGTTCGTTGCGCCCCCCCGCGTTGACCCAGATGCCGAGGGCGGTGGAATGCAGCCCCGGCATCAGGCGCGTGGCGACGCGCAATCCGTTGGGCAGGGTCGTGACGTGCAGGTTGGGGTCTTGGTTCACTGGGTTCTCCGGTCAAGGATCAGCGATTTAAGCGCCTGCACGTCGTTTTCAACCCGCGTCACCCGTTCGGGCAGGTCGAACAGGGTTTGCATATGCGGCGGCAGCGGGGGGCGGACACCGATGGCGGCCTCCACGGCGTCGGGGAACTTGGCCGGATGGGCGGTGGCCAGCGTCACCATGGGCACGCCCGGCTCGACATGCTGGCGCGCGACGGCCACGCCCACGGCGCTGTGGGGGCAAAGGATTTCCCCGGTTTCCGCGCGGATGGTGCGGATCATCGCCAGCGTTTCGTCCTCGGACACGCGGCCCGACAGGTATTGCTCGCGCAGGGCTTGCAGCGCGCCCTGGCTGATGGCGAAGCCGCCCCCGCGCAGTTCGTCCATCAGTTGCGCGATCGCCGCGGTGTCGCCGCCATAGGCCCCATACAGCGCCCGTTCGAAGTTGGAGCTGACCTGGATGTCCATGGACGGGCTGATCGAGGGTTCCACCGTGCCCACCCGGTATTCGCCCGTGGCCAGCGCGCGGTGCAGGATGTCGTTCTGGTTCGTCGCCACGATCAGGCGGCGGATCGGCAGGCCCATGGCGCGGGCGACGCTTCCCGCGAAGATGTCGCCGAAATTGCCGGTGGGAACGGTGAAATCCGTGTCCCGCATTCCCAGGCTGGCGGTCGCGGTGAAGTAATAAACGATCTGCGCCACCACGCGCGCCCAGTTGATGCTGTTGACGCCCGCAAGCCCCACCCCGTCGCGGAAAGCGTGGTCGTTGAACAGATCCTTCAGCCGCGCCTGGCAGTCGTCGAAATGCCCCGTCATGGCAAGCGCATGGACGTTCGCCGCGTCGGGCGTGGTCATCTGGCGGCGCTGCACCTCGCTGACGCGGCCATGGGGGAACATGATGAACACGTCCACGTTGTCGATGCCCTTGAAGGCCTCGATGGCCGCCGATCCCGTGTCGCCCGAGGTCGCGCCGACAATGGTGATCCGCTGTCCCGACCGCTTCAGCGCGATCTGAAACAGTTGCGCGATGAGCTGCATCGCGAAGTCCTTGAAGGCCAGGGTCGGGCCGTGGAACAGCTCCAGCAGGTGGTGGCCGGGGGCAAGCTGGCGCAGCGGCGCCTTGGCGGCGTATTCGATCCGCGCATAAGCGCGGTCGATGGCGCCGCGCAGTTCGGCGTCGCTGAAGCTGTCGCCGGTGAAGGGGCGGATGACGCGGAAGGCCACTTCCTCGTAAGGCAGGCCGTCCAGGTCGTTCAGGCCGCCGAATGCCGGGATCGTCTCGGGCAGATACAGGCCGCCGTCTCGGGCCAGGCCCGACAGCATCGCCCCTTCGAAGTTCAGAACCGGGGCCTTTCCCCGCGTCGAGACGTAGCGCATTCCTGTCCCCTCAGTATTTCCGCTGCCTGATACGCCAGATCAGGGCGACTGTCATCCCTGCCCAGGTTGCCGCGATCAGGAACCATTGCACGGCATAGGACAGGTGGTTGTTGGGGATTCCCTCGACGGCGACGGGGATCGGCTCGACCCCCTGGGCGTCGCCCTCGATGAAGCTAGCGACGACCAGAACGGGTTCGGTGTCCAGCGCGGCAGCCATCTCGGGAACGTCGCGGGCGAACCAGATGTTTTCGTCCAGGTTCGGCTCGGGCGTGGCGCTGCCCTTTTCATCGGGCCAGTGCAGGTTGCCGCGCACCGTCAGGCGCGTGGGGCCGCGTTCGGCATGGCGCAGTTCCTGCGGCACGAAGCCCCGGTCCACCAGGATCGCGCGCCCGTCGTCGGTGATGAAGCGCGAGACGATCTGATAACCGCCGCCCCGTTCCTTGGTGCCGGACAGCACGTCGATCTCGGCCCCCGTGGTGGTGCCGCTGACGGTCACGGGCAGGTATTTCATCGAGGGATCGACGGCGGCGGGCAAGGGCACGGGTTCGGCTTCGATGCTGGCCTGGATCCGGGCCAGCATGTCTTCCTTCCATTCCATCCGGCGCAACTGCCACAGGCCAAGCTGGACCAGAATGGCGCAGCCGACGATGCCGAGGATCAGGGGAAACAGGATGCGGCGCATGAAGGGTCAGCCAGTCGCAAAGAAAAACGCGCGGGGGTCCGTCCCCGCGCGTCGCGTTTCGGATCGGGCGGGGATCAGCTGCCCCAGATATAGACCACGGCGAACAGGAACAGCCAGACCACGTCGACGAAGTGCCAGTACCAGGCGGCGGCCTCGAAGCCGATGTGCTTTTCCTGGCTCATCTGGCCGTTCAGCATCCGCAGCAGGCAGACGGCCAGGAAGATCGTCCCGATGACCACGTGCACGCCGTGAAACCCCGTCGCCAGATAAAAGGCGCTCGCGTAGGAGGTGTCGGCCAGGCCAAAGGCCGCGTGGCTGTACTCGTAGGCTTGCAGGAACGTGAAGACGACACCCAGGATCACCGCGACGATCAGGCCGTTGATGGTGGTCTTGCGGTCGTTTTCATGAACCAGCGCGTGGTGCGCCCAGGTCACGGCCACGCCCGACAGCAGCAGGATCAGCGTGTTGATGAAGGGCAGGTGCCAGGGATCGAAGGTCACAATGCCTTCGGGCGGCCAGACGCCGTCCTTGATCGGGCTTTCCGGCCCCATCGGATACATCGCGTTCTTGATGAAGTTCCAGAACCACGCCGTGAAGAACATCAGTTCCGAGATGATGAACAGGATGAAGCCGTATTGCAGGCCGATCCGCACGACCGGGGTGTGATCGCCCGCCTGGCTTTCGCGCACCACGTCGGCCCACCAGCTGTACATCACGTACAGCACGCCGACAAAGCCGATCAGGAACAGCCAGGGACCGCTGACCGGAATGCCCAGCAGGCTCACGTCGCCCGCATGCATCCAGCCGACGGCGCCATAAAGCATCAGGAAGGCCGAGATCGCTGCGACAAAGGGCCAGATCGACGGCGGAAGGATATGGTAATCGTGGTTCTTTGCGTGCGCCATGAGCTGTCCCCGTCGGCTCCTCGTGTGTTCAGTTGACGTTATCGGCCGAGGCGGCGTCAAGCACCGCCTGCTTCGGCTCGGACCGGTGGAAGGTGTAGGACAGGGTGATGTCCCTGACCCAGGACGCGTCGCGGTCGCCCACAAGTTCGGGATCGACAAAGAAGCTGACCGGCATCTCGATCCGCTCGCCGGGCTGCAAGACCTGCTCGGTGAAGCAGAAGCATTCGATCTTGCTGAAATAATAGCCCGCCACTTCCGGCGCGACGTTGTAGCTGGCGGTGCCGGTCACGGCCACGTCCGAATTGTTGATCGCCTCGTAGAAGGCCAGTCCGTTCTCGCCGATCTTCAGTTCCATGCTGGTCTGCATGGGCCGGAAGGTCCAGTCGAGGTTCGGATCCACGTTGGCGTCGAAGCGGACCCGGATCACCTCGTCCAGAACCGTATCGGACACGGCCTGCGACACCTGCGTGGTGCCGCCATAGCCGGTGACGCGGCAGAACCAGTCGTAAAAGGGGACGGCGGCCCAGGCCAGAGCGCCCATGGTCAGGACGACGCCCACCAGGACGGCGACGGTTTTCGTCTCGGGGGACATGCGGCTCATTCGCGCGCTCCTTCGACCGGCAGTTCGGACACGCGCGGCTGGTGGTCGAAGGCCTCCATCATGTCGCCCTGCTGGACCTTGACCACGGTCAGGCCGAAAACCAGCGCGATAAAGGCCACCAGCACGACGGCCAGGCCGACATTGCGCGACTTGCGGCGGCGGTGGATCTCATGCTCGGCGTTCAGCGGCATCACCACGCCCCCACCCAGTTCTGGACCAGCAAAGCAACGAAATGCAGGAACAGATAGTTCAAGGACAGCTTGAAGACGCGCTTTTCGACGGCATAGCCGTCGGCGATGGCCGCATCCTCGGTCCGGCGCAGGATCTGCCAGCCGCCGTGGATGAACAGCGCGTTCAGAACGATGGACGCCGCCAGATAGACCGGCCCGCCAACCGGGGTCAGCCCCAGCCAGACCGCGAAGGGCGCCAGCACCAGCGTATAGGCGAAGATGTGGCGGCGGGTGGCCGGGCGGCCATGGGTGACGGTCAGCATCGGCACCTTGGCCTCGTGGTAATCCGACTTCATGAACAGCGCGAGCGCCCAGAAATGCGGCGGCGTCCAGAAGAAGATCAGCGCGAACATCAGCAGCGATTCAAGGCTGATCCCGCCCGTCGCGCAGGCCCAGCCGATCATCGGCGGAAAGGCCCCCGCCGCGCCGCCGATCACGATGTTCTGCGGCGTCCAGCGTTTCAACCAGATGGTGTAGACCACGGCATAGAAAAAGATGGTGAAGGCCAGAAAGCCCGCCGCGAACCAGTTCGCCGCCAACCCCAGCATCATCACCGAAAAGCCCGCCAGGATCACGCCAAGCGCCAGGGCCGAGCCGCCCTCAATCCGGCCTGCCGGGATCGGGCGGTTCTGCGTGCGCCGCATCACCGCGTCGATGTCGGCGTCATACCACATGTTCAGCGCGCCCGAGGCCCCGCCGCCAAGCGCGATGAACAGGACCGAGCAGAAGGCGATAAAGGGATGCACGTCCGCCGGCGCGACCCACAGCCCCACAAAGGCCGTGAAAACGACAAGCGACATCACCCGCGGCTTCAGCAGCGCGACGAAATCGCGGAACTCTGCCTCGGGGGCGCCTTCGTATGCGTTGATGTCGGTCATGTCGTCCGTCTGGCTGTGTCGCTGGGTCCGGCCGCCGGTCAGTCGGCCTTGGCCACCTGAACGCCGGTCGCGGCCGGCGCGGCGGCGGTCTCTGCGGCCCCCTCCAGGGTGCCGCCCTGTTCGGCCACCCAGGCGGCATAAACCTCGGGGCTGACCGCCTTCACGACGATGGGCATATAGGCGTGGTTGATGCCGCAAAGCTCGCTGCACTGGCCGAAATAGACGCCTTCCTGTTCGACGTTGAACCAGGCCTGCGCGATCCGGCCGGGAACCGCGTCCTGTTTCACGGCAAAGGCCGGGATCGTCCAGCTGTGGATCACGTCGTTGGCGGTCACCTGCAACAGCACGGTCTGGCCGACCGGCACCACAACGGCGTTGTCGGTGGCCAGCAGATACTCATCCTCGGCATAGCCGTTCGCGGCCAGTTCTTCCTTCGTCAGCATGATCGCGTCAAAGCTGAGGCCGTTTTCCGGGTATTCGTAGGACCAGTACCACTGGTTGCCGATGGCCTTGATGACCACGTCGGGATCGGCGGGCATTTCCTGGCTGCGAAACAGCGCGGGCAGCGAAAAGGCGCCGATGGTCACCAGGATCAGCACCGGCACCAGGGTCCAGCCGATCTCCAGCGGGGTGTTGTGCGTGAACTTGGCCGGAACCGGGTTCGAGCGGCTGTTGTAGCGCAGGATCACGGCCAGCAGCAGCAGGCAGACGAAGACCGTGATAACGGTGATGATGATCAGCACGAAATGGTCCAGCCACTGCTGGTCCCGCGCCAGTTCCGTCGCGGCGGGCTGGAAGTTCACGCCCCTGGGTTCCGGCTTGCCGATCGTGGGAAGCTCGCCCAGAACGTCCTGCGCCCAGGCAGTGCTGGCTATCATTCCCGCTGTCGCAAGCCCGGAACCTGCCGCGACCCCCCGGCGAATCATCGCTATTGCCATCATTCCATCCCGTTATCCTGGTGCGGCCGCGCGACCGCAGGCCCCCCAAGGCGGGCCTTTTCCTTTAACAATCTCCGTTCTATGACCATATCTCGATCCCACGGGCAAGTGATACATAAGCCCGCCTGCGCAAAATCCCGGCATCGCGCCGCTTTCGGAAGATGACCCCCGCCCATGAGCCGCACCCCCTTCGACCCTTTCGCCACCCACCTGGACCGCGACCGCGCGCTGGCCGTCCTGCGCGAGGCCACCGCGGGCGCCGAGGACGGCGAGCTGTTCCTGGAACGCTCGGTTTCGGAATCGCTGGTTTTCGACGACGGGCGGCTGCGCAATTCCGGCTATACGGCCGAACAGGGTTTCGGCCTGCGCGCCGTCCGGGGCGAGGTCACGGGATACGCCCATTCGACCGAGATTTCGGAACCCGCCCTGCGCCGCGCGGCCGAAACCGCCCGCCTGGCCGTGGGCGCGGGCGGCGGCATCCTGGCCCCTGCCGCGCCCTTGCAGGTCCGGCCGCTCTACATGGCGGCCGACCCGGCCGAGGGCATCCCCTTCGCCGCCCGGATCGAGTTGCTGCGCCAGATCGACGATTACGCCCGTTCGCGCGATCCGCGCGTGGTGCAGGTCACGGTGTCGCTGGCCTCGTCCTTGCAGGAGATCGCGATCCTGCGCCCCGAGGGCGGCCTTGCCACCGACATCCGCCCCATGGCGCGGCTGAACGTCGGCGTGATCGTGGAAAACAACGACCGGCGCGAATCCGGCGGTCACGGCGGCGGCGGGCGCGTGTCCCTGGCCGGGCTGATGGACCCCGCGCATTGGCGGCCTGCGGTGGACGAGGCCCTGCGCATCGCCCTTGTCAACCTGCGCTCGGTCCCCGCCCCGGCTGGCGTGATGGACGTGGTGCTTGGCCCGGGCTGGCCCGGCATCCTTCTGCACGAGGCCGTGGGCCACGGGTTGGAAGGCGACTTCAACCGCAAAAAGGCCTCGGCCTTTGCCGGGCTGATGGGCCGGCGGGTCGCGGCGCCGGGCGTCACCGTTGTCGACGACGGCACCATCCCCGACCGGCGCGGCAGCATCGGCGTCGATGACGAGGGGATGCCCCCCGCCCGCAACGTGCTGATCGAGGACGGGATCCTCGTGGGCTACATGCAGGACCGCCAGAACGCCCGGCTGATGGGGGTGGAGCCGACCGGAAACGGGCGGCGCCAAGGCTTCGCCCATGCGCCGATGCCGCGCATGACCAACACCTACATGCCCGGCGGAAACGCCGACCCGGCGGCGATCCTGGCGGATCTGAAGAACGGCATCTATGCCGTGGGCTTCGGCGGCGGCCAGGTGGACATCACCAACGGCAAGTTCGTGTTTTCCTGCACCGAGGCTTACCGCGTCCAGAACGGCGTGGTCGGAGACCCGATCCGGGGGGCCACGCTGATCGGCGACGGCGCGACGGCGCTGCAACAGATCCGCGCCATCGGCAACGACATGGCGCTCGACCCCGGGATCGGCAACTGCGGCAAGCAGGGCCAGTGGGTGCCGGTCGGCGTGGGCCAGCCGACGCTGCTGATCGGCGGGCTGACGGTCGGCGGCTCGGCCGCCTGACGGGCCGCTAACCAGTTGTTAACGTCTTTCGGTCTAGGCTGATTCCAGGATGAGTCGGAGGCAGCATGGATACCGGGCATCTCCCTTTCGAAAGACCCAGAAGCCTCACGACGGCGGCGGACGATGACCTGTCCGTCCTCCGGCTCATCCGCTCTCGCCGGGTCGGACCGGCGACCTTTCACCGGCTGGTCGCAGAACACGGCAGCGCGCGCGCGGCGCTGGCGGTTCTGCCCGCCATTGCTGCGGCGGCGGGCATCGCCGATTACGAAGCCTGTCCCGAAGGCGTGGCGGCGGCGGAACTGGCGGCGGGCCGCAAGGCCGGCGCCCGGCTGATCCGATGCGATTCGCCGCTTTATCCCTCTGCCCTGAAGGACATCGACGGCGCCCCCCCGATCCTGTGGGTGCGGGGCGATCCGGCCTGGCTGTCCAGGAACCCCGTTGCCGTCATCGGCGCGCGCAACGCGTCCTCGCTGGGCCTGCGCATGGCACGCGGCATGGCGGCGGGACTGGGCGAGGCCGGGCACACGGTGGTCGCGGGACTGGCGCGCGGCATCGACACCGCCGCCCACAACGCGGCCCTGCCGACCGGCACGATTGCCGTGATGGCGGGCGGGGTCGATGTCGTCTATCCGGCGGAAAACGTCATCCTGGCCGCGCAGATCGCGGAAAAAGGCGCGCTCGTGTCTGAACAGCCGCCCGGGACCGAGCCGCAGGCCCGGCATTTCCCGACCCGCAACCGCATCGTGTCCGGCCTGTCGCTGGCCGTCGTGGTGATCGAGGCCGCGCATCGGTCGGGAACGCTGATCACCGCCAAGAACGCGCTGGATCAGGGGCGCGAGGTGATGGCCGTGCCGGGCCACCCCATGGATGCCCGCGCCTCGGGCTGCAACCAGCTGATCCGCGACGGCGCGCTTCTGGTGCGCGGCTCTGCCGATGTCAGCGCGGCGCTTGGCCGCGAGGCGGACCCCCTGGACACGGCCGCGGCGCCGCCCGTCCCCCTTGCCCGCCCCCGCCCCCAACCGGTCGAGGCGGGCGAAATCGAGGCGCGGATCCTGTCGCGCCTCGGTCCTTCGCCTTCGGATGAAAACGACGTGATCCGCGACCTGGGCCTGCCCGCCGCCGCGGCAAGCGCGGCGATCCTGTCGCTGGAACTGCAAGGCCGGCTGCTGCGCGTCCCGGGCGGGCGGCTGGCGCTTGGCTGAAGGCCGCACCCGCGCCGGATGATTTCGCCCGGTTGACACCGGCCAGCGCCCGACCCATGTTCCCGGCCCATCGCAAAGGTGCGCCTCGAGGTTTAGAATGCCCGTCGTCGTTGTTGAATCCCCGGCCAAGGCCAAGACCATCGAGAAGTACCTCGGCGGCGATTACCGCGTTCTGGCAAGCTTCGGCCATGTCCGCGACCTGCCCCCCAAGGACGGCAGCGTCGATCCGAACGACGGCTTCGCCATGAAATGGGAGGTCGCGGCCGACAGCAGGAAGCACCTCAAGGCCATCAAGGACGCCTTGAAGGACGACCAGAACCTGATCCTCGCCACCGACCCCGACCGCGAGGGCGAGGCGATCTCCTGGCACCTGCTGGAGGCCCTGTCCCCCGCCCTGAAAAAGGGCGCGGCGGTCAACCGCGTCACCTTCAACGCCATCACCAAGGCCGCCGTGAGCGAGGCCATGGCGAACCCGCGCCAGATCGACCAGCCGCTTGTGGACGCCTATCTGGCGCGGCGCGCCCTGGATTACCTGGTGGGCTTCAACCTGTCCCCGGTGCTGTGGCGCAAGCTGCCGGGCGCCAAGTCGGCGGGCCGGGTGCAGTCGGTCTGCCTGCGTCTGATCGTGGACCGGGAAATGGAGATCGAGGCCTTCAAGCCCCGCGAATACTGGTCGGTCCATGCCCGCCTGGCCACGCCGGACGGCGCGGAATACGACGCAGCCCTGGTTTCGCTGGCCGGGTCCAAGCTGGACCGTTTCGATCTGCCCGACGCCGAAAGGGCCGCGATGGCGGTCAGCGCGGTGGCCAGCCGCGATCTGCGTGTGGCCAGCGTTTCCGCCAAGCCCGCGACGCGGAACCCCTGGCCGCCCTTCATGACCTCGACCCTGCAACAGGAAGCCAGCCGCAAGCTGGGCATGGGCGCCAAGGCCTGCATGTCGGCGGCGCAGCGCCTGTACGAGGCCGGGCTGATCACCTACATGCGGACCGACGGCATCGACATGGCGCCCGAGGCGGTTCATGCCGCGCGCGACGCGATCCGCGCCAAGTTCGGCGACAATTACGTCCCGAAAAGCCCGCGCATGTACAAGAACAAGGCCAAGAACGCCCAGGAAGCGCACGAATGCATCCGCCCCACCGACATGATGCTGTCGCCCGACCGGCTGAAAGTCACGGCGGAGGATCAGCGCAAGCTTTATGACCTGATCTGGAAGCGCACCATCGCCAGCCAGATGGAAGCCGCCCGCATGGAGCGCACCACGGTCGAGATCGCCAGCCCCGACAACCAGGTCGGCCTGCGCGCGACCGGGCAGGTGATGCTGTTTGACGGTTTCCTGCGCGTCTACGACCAGGGCCGCGACGACGAGGATGGCGAGGACAGCGCCCGCCTGCCCCCGATCAAGGAAGGCGAGGCCGCGAAGCTGGTCGCCAAGGCCTTCGACACGGAATTCGCCAAGGCCCGCGAAAAGGACGATCCGGTCCCCGCGGCACCCTCGGGCCAGCGCGCCGCCCCGGGCCTTTTGCTGAATGACAGCGCCGCCGTTGCCGCGCGCCAGCACTTCACCCAGCCACCCCCGCGCTATACCGAGGCGACCCTGGTCAAGCGGATGGAGGAGCTGGGCATCGGCCGCCCTTCGACCTATGCCAGCATCGTGACCACGATCCAGGACCGCGAATATGTCCGCAAGGACAAGAACCGCCTGATCCCCGAGGACAAGGGGCGCCTTGTCACGATCTTCCTGACGAAATACTTCCCGCGCTATGTCAGCTATGACTTCACGGCGGACCTGGAAAACGAACTGGACGAGATCAGCGCGGGCGATCTGGTCTGGCGCGAGGTTCTGGCGCGATTCTGGAAGGATTTCTCAAGGGCGCTCGAGGGCACTTCGGAACTGCGCATCACCGAGGTTCTGGACGCCATCGACGACGCGCTGGCCCCGCATCTTTATCCCCCGCGCGCCGACGGCGGCGATCCGCGCGAATGCCCGCTTTGCGGCAAGGGGCGGCTGAACCTCAAGACCGCGCGATCGGGCGGGGCCTTTATCGGCTGTTCCAACTATCCCGAATGCCGCTACACGCGCCCGATTTCCGCGCCCGACGGCGAGGAAGCCGTGGGCGACCGCATCCTGGGCCATGACAATGGCGAGTCGATCAGCCTCAAGACCGGGCGCTTCGGACCCTATGTCCAGCGGGGAGAGGCTTCCGAGGACAATCCCAAGCCGCCGCGGTCGTCCATCCCCAAGGGCTGGAACCCGGCCACGCTGGATCTGGACCGCGCGGTGCAGCTTTTGTCGCTGCCGCGCCCCATCGGCAACCATCCCGAGGACGGCGAACTGATCGAGGCCGGGATCGGCCGCTTCGGCCCCTATGTGAAGCACGGGTCGAAATACGCCAACCTGCCCGACGTGGACGAGGTCTTCACCATCGGCATGAACCGCGCGGTCGAGGTGCTGGCCGCCAAGCAGACCCGTGGCCGGGCAGCCGCTGCGGCCCCCCTGCGCGAGCTGGGCGACCACCCCGACGGCGGCGCGATCCAGGTGATGAGCGGGCGCTATGGCCCTTATGTGAAGTGGGGCAAGGTGAACGCCACCCTGCCTCGCGATGTCGCGCCCGAGGATCTGACGGTCGAGCATGCGCTTGAGCTGATCGCCGCGAAGGCCGGGAAATCGCCTGCCGGGAAGAAGGCCGCGTCCAAGGTCAAGGCGGCCCCGAAAAAGCCAGCGGCGAAGAAGGCGCCGGCCAGGAAGGCCGCGACGAAAGCGGCCAAGGGCTAGACCTCGGCCGCGACGCCCGCCGCTTCCGCCAGGAACCGCTGGCGGACCGCCGCAGCGTGGGGGTTCGCGCGCAGGATCGTTGCCAGCAGTTCGGGCGAATCGTCCTGGACCATGGCGGCGGCGGCGGCCAGCAGCGTGAAGCTGGGGGTTGCCAGCCGCTGGGGCAGCGGACCAAGCCGGGACAGGCTGCGCGCGATCAGATGGGTCAGCCCCTGGACCACCGCCATGTCGCGGTCGTGCTGGTCGGGGGTGGTGGGAATCACCTGCAAGCCCCGCGCGCGCAGGAACGCCGCCAGCAGCCGGTGCGCCCGGCCGCGCAGCGGGCTCCAGGCGATGCCGTGGCCTTCAAGACCGCCCGCCGCGCTGGCGGGGCCGAACAGCGGATGGCTGGCGACGATCTCCACGTGATCCGGCAGCAGATCCAGCATCAGCCGCGCCGGTTCCACCTTGACCGAGGCCACGTCGATCACCACGGCACCCGCCCGCAGATGCGGAGCGATGGCGCGCAAGACGCCTTCGAGATGCGGCAAGGGCACGGCCAGCACCACGATGTCGGCGCGCGCGGCGCGGGCCGCATCGACCATCGGCAGGTCGTTCGACCGCGCGGCGGGATCGCAGACCGACAGCGGCAGATGCGGACGCAGATGGCGGGCGGCCAGCCGGCCAAAGGCGCCGAAGCCGATGACGGACAGGGTTTGGGGACGCATGAAACGGACCTTCCGGGGCTTGCGCAAGGCCGTTGTCCTGATTTCCGCCAACCGCACCCCGCGCGGTTGACATGACGCTGCCCCCGCTATGTCAGCGGGCGGTAATAGGTGGCATTGGCAGCGTTGCGGGATCTCATACCCGCTTGTTGACGGCAGGCGGCACGGAAGTCAACCATGCTGCACCGCCGCATTGACTCGGCCCCACGCGCAAGCGACAAATCCCGAGCGGTCATTTTGGGGAGGGACGATGAGAAAGGTTTACGCGACGGCAAGCGAGGCGTTGGAGGGGTTGCTGCACGACGGGATGTTCATCGCGGCGGGGGGCTTTGGCCTCTGCGGCATCCCCGAGCTGCTGATCGCGGCCATCCGCGACGCGGGCACCAAGGATTTGACGGTGGCGTCCAACAACTGCGGCGTCGATGATTTCGGCCTGGGGATCCTGCTGCAAACGCGCCAGATCAAAAAGATGATCTCCTCCTATGTGGGCGAGAACGCCGAGTTCATGCGCCAGTATCTGTCGGGCGAACTGGAGCTGGAGTTCAACCCCCAGGGCACGCTGGCCGAGCGGATGCGGGCGGGCGGCTGCGGCATCCCGGGCTTCTACACCAAGACCGGGGTGGGCACCGTCATCGCCGAGGGCAAGGAGGTCAAGAGCTTCGACGGCCAGGACTACATCCTGGAGCGCGGCATCGTGGCCGACCTGTCCATCGTCAAGGCCTGGAAGGCCGACGACACCGGCAACCTGGTGTTCCGCAAGACCGCGCGCAACTTCAACCCGCCCGCCGCCATGTGCGGCAAGGTCTGCGTGGCCGAGGTCGAGGAGATCGTTCCGCGCGGCTCGCTGGACCCCGACCATATCCACCTGCCCGGCATCTATGTGCACCGCATCGTGCAGGGGCAGCACGAGAAGCGCATCGAACAGCGCACCGTGCGCAAGAGGGAGACCGCGTGATGGCCCAAGACGTGAAAGGCTGGGATCGCAACCAGATGGCCGCGCGGGCGGCGCAGGAGCTGGAAGACGGCATGTACGTGAACCTGGGCATCGGCATTCCGACGCTGGTGGCCAACTACGTGGGCGACAAGGACATCACCCTGCAATCCGAGAACGGGATGCTGGGGATGGGTCCCTTCCCTTATGAGGGCGAGGAGGACCCGGATCTCATCAACGCGGGCAAGCAGACCATCACGGAACTGAACCGCACCGCCTATTTCGACAGCGCCACCAGCTTCGGCATGATCCGGGGCGGCAAGATCGCCGCCGCGATCCTGGGCGCCATGGAGGTGGCCGAGAACGGCGATCTGGCCAACTGGATGATCCCGGGCAAGCTGGTCAAGGGCATGGGCGGGGCGATGGACCTGGTTGCCGGCGTGGGCCGGGTGATCGTGGTCATGGACCACACCAACAAGGCGGGCGAATCGAAGGTCTTGCGCGAATGCACCCTGCCCTTGACCGGCAAGGGCGTTGTGGACCGCATCATCACCAACCTGGGCGTGCTGGACGTGGTGGAAGGCGGGCTGAAGATTGTCGAGACGGCCGAAGGCGTCACCGAGGAGGAGTTGCGGGCCGCGACCGAGGCAACCATCGTCGATTGAGCCGTCGGGTCCGGGGGACATGGTGGCGGGGGGCCTTGCCCCCCGTCGCCGTTCCGGCGACTCCCCCCAGGATATTTGGACAAAGGCGAAGGGCCAGGGCATGACCGCAGATCAGATCGCAGCATCGTTCACCCGCGCCGACGGAACGTTTCTGTGCGCCCGCTGGGGACGGCCCGTGGCGCCGGTGATCTTTGGTCTGGCCGACGAAAGCCTGGACATCTTCCGCGGCGCGATCCGGGCGGGCTTTGCCCATGCCCGCCACCCGCTGACGCAGACCGACCCGGACATGGGCGCGAACCTGATGCTGTTCTTCGTGCGCGACTGGCCGGAACTGGTTGGGATTCCGGACCTGGACCGGCTGACCGACGCGCCCGGCCTGCCGGACCGGCTGGCTCGTGCCGATGCCGATCAATACCGCATGTTCCGGTTCGACGCCAATGGCGGCATCCGCGCCTGCCTGGGCTTTGTGCGCATGGAGGGCCGGTTGGCCGACAGCCATCCCGCGCGACTGGCCGAGGCGCTGTTCATGCGCTGCGCCCTGACATTCGCGCAGGATGTGGCGCCGTCGCCCGGCACGGCGGCGCTGATCCGGGCGGCTTATGATCCGGTCCTGCCGGTGGCGGCCGCCGATCCGGCCCATGCGCTGCGGCTTGCGGCCCGGATGGGGGACGCATGACACATCGGCTTTCGGTTCGCGTTTACTACGAGGACACCGACCTTGCCGGGATCGTTTATTACGCGAATTACCTGAAATTCATCGAGCGCGGCCGGTCGGAATGGCTGCGGGCGCTTGGCATCGACCAGGCGGCCCTGAAGGCCGGCAGCGGCCATGTCTTTGCCGTCCGCCGCGTCGAGGCGGATTACCTGCGGCCCGCCCGCTTCGACGACCTGCTGTCGGTCGAGACCGCCCCGGCGCAGATCACCGCCGCGCGGATCGTGGTGGACCAGACCGTGCGGCGCGACGACGCGGTGCTGTTTGCGGCGCGCGTGACGCTGGCCTGCCTGGACGGCGCGGGCCGGGCGGCGCGGCTGCCCGCGGCCCTTGCCGCCATTCTGTCACACCGCCCGGATATTGCTGAAAAGTGACGCCATTGTGTTGCGGCAAGGGGCTGCAACCTTTGCTAGGAAGGCGCTAGAAGGCCTGCAAACCGACCGGAACTCCGGCCGGGTCCGTGATGGATCACGACGAAAAGGCAGTGACGATGGAACCGATCCAGGCCGTGCAGGCCGTTGATTTCTCGCTGATGGCGCTGTTTGCGCGCGCCTCGCTGACGGTGCAGGTGGTGATGGTGCTCTTGATCGTCGCCTCGGTCTGGGCCTGGGCGATCATCATCCAGAAATTCCTGGCCTTCGCCCAGGCCCGGCGCGAGGCCGCCCGCTTCGACCGCGCTTTCTGGTCGGGAGAGCCGCTGGACGACCTGTACGACCGCCTGGGCGAGCGCCCCTCGTGCGCGTCCGAACGCATCTTCGCGGCGGGCATGACCGAATGGCGGCGCAGCCACCGCGACGACGGCGGGCTGATCCCCGGCGGCCCGGCCCGCATCGACCGCGCGATGAACGTGGCCATCCAGCGCGAGGAATCGCGCCTGTTCCGGGGCCTTTCCTTTCTGGCGACGGTGGGTTCCACCGCGCCCTTTATCGGGTTGTTCGGCACCGTTTGGGGCATCAAGACGGCCTTCGAGGGCATCGCCATGTCCCAGGACACCAGCCTGGCCGTTGTGGCCCCCGGCATTGCCGAGGCGCTGCTGGCAACCGCGCTCGGCCTTTTGGCCGCGATCCCGGCGGTGGTCTTCTACAACAAGCTGTCGGGCGACGCCGAACGCGTGACCGGCAACTGGGAGGCCTTTGCCGACGAGTTCTCGACCCTGCTGTCGCGCCAGATGGACGAGGCCTAGGATGTCCGCCGCCGTCGTCAAGCGGGTCAGCCGCAAGGGCCGGGGACGCCGCCGCAACGCGCCGATGTCGGAAATCAACGTCACGCCCTTTGTGGACGTGATGCTGGTTCTGCTGGTGATCTTCATGGTCGCCGCGCCGCTGATGACGGCGGGCGTGCCCTTGAACCTGCCGCAGACCGCCGCCACCGCAATGCCCACGGAACCGGAAGAACCGCTGGTCATCTCGATCCCCGCCGATGGCGAGATGATGCTGATGGACGCGCCGGTGGCGCCCGACCAGATCGTGACCCGCCTGCGCGAGATCCTGGCGGAACGGCAAAGCCAGCGGGTGTTCCTGCGGGCGGACGGGGCGATCCCCTATGCCCGCGTGGTGCAGGTGATGGGGGCGCTGAACGCTGCGGGCCTGTCCGACATCGTGCTGGTGACGGATACCGGCGGTCCCAGGATGGACGGCTGACGCCATGAAGGACCGCGAGGGCCGCATCGGATGGTGGGTTTCGGGATCGGCGCACGGGGCGCTGATCCTGTGGGCGATCCTGGGCGGAGCGTTCTTCCGTCCGCAGCCCTCGACCCCCCTGCGCACGACCGAGGTCGCGACCATCAGCGGGGCCGAGTTCGAGGCCCTTGCCGCCGCGTCGCGCGGTGCGGGGCCGGTCGGCCGGGACGCGACGGCCGTTGCGGCGATGCCCGCGCCAGCGGTGGATCGGGACACCGCGCAGGCGCCCGCCGCCGCCAGCCTGCCCGATGCCCAGGATGCCGCCCAGGATCTGGCGCGGCCGGACCGGCCCGAGGCACGGCCCGACCTGTCCGATTTCACGCGCTCCGACCGGGTCGCCGTCACGACCGACCTTGGCGCCCCCGCCGAAAACCAGACGGCGGACGATGCGGTCCCGGCAGTGCCTGCCGATGCGGGCCGCGGGCCGGCCGAGGCGCAGCCTGCCCGGCCCGCGGCCCCGGACGCGGACCGCGAGGCGCAGCCCGTCGCGCCCCGGTCCGAACTGGCGCTGGACCGGTCCGCCCTGCCCCGGCTTCGCCCCGAAGGGCTGGTCGAACGCCGCAACGCGCGGCTGGCGCAGCAGGAGGCCGAGCGCCGGGCAGCGGCAGAAGCCGCGCGCGCCGCCGAGGAAGCGGCGGCGGCCGCGGCGGCCCGGGCCGAGGAGCGCCGCCTGACGGCCGAGCGCGAAGCGGCCGAGGAAGCCCGCCGGGCGGAACGGGCGGCTGCGGAAGAAGCCGAACGCCAGGCCGAGGCGGAACGCCAGGCCGAGGCGGAACGGCAGGCCGCCGAGGCGCGCCGCGAAGCTCAGGCGCGCCGCGAAGCCGCCGAACGGGCCGAACGCGAGGCCGAGGAGCGCAGGGAAGCCGAGGCGGAACGCCGCGCCGCCGAGGCCGAGCGCGAGGCCGAGGAGGAACGCCGTGCGGCGGCAGCCGAACGCGAGGCTGCCGAGGAGCGCCGGCAAGCCGAAGCCCGCGCCGCCGAAGAAGCTGCCGAACGCGAGCGCGCCGAAGCCGAGCGCCGCGCCGAAGAGGAACGTCAGGCGGAAGCCGAACGGCTGGCCGCGGAAGAGCGTCGTGCGGCGGAAGCCCGCCGGGCCGAGGCGGAACGGCGCGCGGAAGCCGAACGGCAGGCCGCAGAAGCCGAACGGCAAGCCGCAGAAGAACGCCGGGCCGAGGAGGAGCGCCGCGCCGCCGAACGTGAGGCGGCCGAAGCCGCCGAACGCCGCCTTGCCGCCGAGCGCGAGGCCGCCGAACGCGAGGCCGCCGAACGCGAGGCTGCGGCCGAGGCTGCCCGCCAGCAGGCTTTGGAGGATGCGCTGCGCGAGGCGCGGGACGGCAGCGCCGGGGCCGATGGCGCCGATACCGCCTCGACGGGGGACGCGGTTGGCGGCAACAGCCAGACGATCGACGGGGGATCGGGGGCCTCGGCGGCGCAGGATCCTCTGGCGGCGGCCCTGGCAGGCGCCATGTCGGGCGGCGGCGGGGCCGGCGACACCGGAACCGAGGCGGGCGGCGTCGTGGAGCCGATGCGGCTCGCCCCCTCGCCCGTCCGTCCGCTGCCGCCGGAAGAAGGCATCGACATGTCCAGCCTGTCGCAGGCCCGGCCCTTGTCCCTGGCCGAAAAGGACGCCTTCCGCGCCGCGCTGGGCCGGTGCTGGAACGAGGGCGCGCTGTCGGTCGAGGCATCGCGGATGTCGGTCTCGGTCGAATTCAGCATGACCGCCGACGGCAGGCCCGTCGAGGCCAGCCTGCGGATCGCCGATTACCGGGGCGGCTCGGAAGGGGGCGCCCAGCACGCCTTCGAGGTGGCGCGGCGGGCGATCATGATGTGCGGCGGCGCGGGCTTTCCCCTGCCCATGGACAAATACGGCCGTTGGCGCGATGTCGTGGTCGAGTTTCGCCCCGACGGGATCGGATTTGACTGACGCCGGATCATCTCCGGCCCTGTCGCAGGAATAATGAGGATATGATGCTTCGGACGTTGACCGTGACCCTGGCGATGGCCCTGGCCGCCGCGCTGCCCGCCCTGCCCGCGCTGGCGCAGGACGGCCCGCTGAAGATCGAGATCACCGACGGCGTGACGGAACCCATGCCCATCGCCATTCCGGCCTTTCACGGCGACGCGGCGGTGGCCCAGAAGATCCGCGGCGTGGTGGCCGCCGACCTGACCGGCACGGGCCTGTTCCGCGAAATCGCCGCCAATGCGGCCGTTGCGCCCGGCAGCTTTGGCGAGGCCGTCGCCTTCGAGGACTGGCGGGCGGTCGGCGCGCAGGCGCTCGTTTCGGCCGAGGTGACGCAGGCGGGCGATGCGATCAGCGTCAAGTTCCGGCTGTATGACGTTTATGCGGGTCAGGCCCAAGGCGACGGGATGCAGTTCGACGCCCGCGCCAGCGACTGGCGCCGGGCCGCCCACAAGATCGCCGACCAGATCTATGCCCGCCTGACGGGCGAGCAGCCCTATTTCGACAGCCGCGTGGCCTTTGTCCAGGAAACCGGGCCAAAGGACGCGCGGATCAAGCGGATCGGCGTGATGGATTATGACGGGCAGAACATCCTGTGGATGACCGACAGCTCGTCCCTGGTGCTGGCGCCGCAGTTCTCGCGCGACGGGCGGCGGCTGGTTTACACCAGTTTCGACAGCGGATTCCCGCAGATCCGGGTGATGGAGGTGGCGACCGTCACGTCCCGCGCGATGACGCAGGACGCGAACAGCATGGCGTTCTCGCCGCGCTTCAGCCCCGATGGACGCTGGATCGTTTATTCCCGCGAACAGGGCGGCAACACCGATATCTGGCTGATGGACGCGGCATCGGGCGCGCAACGCCCGCTGGTGCAGTCGCCCGCCATCGACACGGCGCCCTCGTTCAGCCCGGACGGGCAGCGGATCGTGTTCGAATCCGACCGCTCGGGCAATCCGCAGCTGTATATCGTGGGCGTGAACGGGGGCGAGCCGACGCGGATCAGCTTTGGCGACGGGCGCTACGGCTCGCCCGCCTGGTCGCCCAAGGGCGATCTGATCGCCTTCGCCAAGCAGCTGGGCGACCGCTTCCACATCGCCACCATGCGCACGGACGGATCCGCTGAAAAGACGCTGACCGAATCTTTCCTTGACGAGTCCCCGACCTGGGCCCCCAATGGCCGCGTGGTGATGTTCACGCGGGTCACGCCGGGCGGGAATGGCCAGCCGCGCCTGCATTCGGTGGACATCACCGGGCGCAACATGCGACCGCTGAGCCTTGACTTTGCCGCCTCGGATCCCTCTTGGGGTCCGTTGATGCCCTGATCCACCGCGCCGGAAGGATAGCCGATGATCGCCTGGAAGAAGCCCGCTGCCGCCGCCCTGCTGCTGACCCTTGCCGCCTGCGCGCAGCCCGCGCCGCCGGTCACCCAGTCGGCGGTCGTCGATCCCTATGCCAATGCGGGGGGCGGCGCGCTGTATCAGGGCGACCTGGCCGGCGGCACCCTGGGGAACGAGGCGACGGCGCAATATTTCAACGACACCGTGGGCAACACCGTGCTGTTCGCGGCCAACCAGACGGCCCTGACGGCCGAGGCGCGGACGATCCTGGCGCGGCAGGCCCAATGGCTGAACACCCACACGTCCTTCAACGCCGTGGTCCAGGGCCATGCCGAGGAAACCGGCACCCGCGAATACAACCTGGCGCTTGGCGCGCGCCGGGCCAGCGCCGTGCAGGAATACCTGATCGCGCAGGGCGTGGGGGCCGACCGGGTGCGCACGCTCAGCTTCGGCAAGGAACGCCCGCGCGAGGTTTGTTCGGACGAGGCCTGCTATGCCAAGAACCGCCGCGCGGTGACGGTGGTCAGCCCGGCCGGGGCGGGCTCGTGATCCTGCGGGCCGTCGCCACCGCCCTTCTGGCCGTCACGGTGGCGCTGCCGGCCGTCGCGCAGGAACCCACGCTGGCCGATCTGCGGGCCGAGCTGACGGACTTGCGCGGCCAGTTGCAGGCGCTGCGGTCGGAACTTGTCGCCTCGGGCGCGGCGGGGTTCCAGGCCGCCGGGGGTGACACCGCCATCGACCGCATGAACGCCATGGAACAGCGGCTGGCCCGGCTGACCGACCGGACCGAGCAGATGCAGAACCGCATCCACCGGATCGTGGCCGACGGCAGCCGCCGCCTTGCCGACATCGAGTTCCGCCTGTGCGAGATGGACGAGGGTTGCGATCTGGCCGCCCTGACCATGCAGGATCTGGGCCGCAGCGGCAGTCCCGTCCCGAACCTCGGCCCCGCGACGCCGCAGGCCGGCGGTGGCGGAAAGCCGGCGGGCGCAGGCGAACAGGCCGATTTCGACGCGGCCCAGCAGGTCATGGCCAGCGGCGATTTCCGCCGCGCGGCCGAGATGTTCGGCGCCGTGGCCGAAGCCCATGCGGGCGGGGCCCTGGCTGCCGAGGCGCTGTTCCTGCGCGGCGCGGCGCTGGACAGCGCGGGCGACGCCAAGGGCGCCGCGGCGGCCTGGCTGGAAGGGTTCGCCGCCGATCCCGACGGCCCGCGCGCCGCCGAAAGCCTGCTGGGCATCGCCCGCGTCATCGCCGACGACGGCGACCCTACCGCCGCCTGCCTGTATCTGGCCGAAATCCCGGCGCGCTTTCCCGGCACCCTCTCGGCCGCCGAGGCCGAAACGCGGCTGAGCCGCCTTGCCTGCACCAGCAACGACCTGGGACTGGCCGCCGAGGACGCGGCAGGCCTGGGCGCCGCCGAAGCGGAAGCCGAGGCCGATCTGGCCGAACCCCGGTAAAGCCGATGACCCTGGCCGCCGCCGATCCCGCTTTCCGCATCCATGCCGCGCTGGATCGGCTGGCCGCCGACATGCCCGCGCTTGGCGTCGCCGTGTCCGGCGGGGGCGATTCGATGGCGCTGATGCATATGGTGGCGGACTGGGCGCGCGGGCGCCGGATCATGGTGGCGACCGTGGATCACGGCCTGCGCCCCGAAAGCGCGGACGAGGCGCGGCAGGTCGGCCGCGCGGCCCGCGCGCTTGGCCTGCCCTATGCCACCCTGCTGTGGCAGCGCGGGACCGAGGCCGGGAACCTGATGGCCAGCGCGCGCGACGCCCGGCTGCGGCTGCTGTCCGGCTGGGCGCAGCGCAACGGCCTTTCCGCCGTCCTGCTGGGCCATACCGCCGACGATCAGGCCGAAACGCTGCTGATGCGGCTGGCGCGGGGCTCGGGGATCGACGGCCTGGCGTCCATGGCGGAATGGCGCGATGCCTTCGGCATCCGCTGGCTGCGCCCCATGCTGGGCGCGGGACGCCAGGATCTGCGCGACTGGCTGGCGGCGCGCGGGATCGGCTGGACCGACGATCCCAGCAACGAGAACGAGGATTTCGACCGCATCCGCATCCGCAAGGCCATTGCCGCCACGGGGCTGGATGTCGCCGCCCTGGCCCGCGCCGCCGGGCACATCGGCGAAGCCCGCGACGCTTTGTCGCACTATGCCGCCCATGCCGCGCGCGACGCGGTGATCCGCAACGGCAGCCTGACCCTGCCCCGCCGCCCTTATCAGGACGCCCCGGCCGAGATTCGCCGGCGGCTGATCGTCGCGGCCTGCCGCTGGATCACCGGCGCCGATTATCCGCCGCGCCGCAACACCGTGCTGCACGCGCTCAACGCGATCGCAACCGGCCATCGCGTCACCCTGGACGGTGCCCTGATCGAGCCTGCTGGCGACCGGATCCGCCTGTTCCGCGAAGCCGCCGCCGCCCTGCGCGCCCCGGGCAGCCCGGGCGGAACCTGGGACAACCGCTGGAAGATCAGCGGCTTGAAGCCCGGCCAGCATGTCGCCGCCTTGGGAATGGGAGAGATGGCGCGCGTCAAATGGCGCCTGTCGGGTCTGGGCCGGGACGAGGCCGCCGCCTCGCCCGCGGTCTGGGAAGGGGACCGGTTGGTGGCGGCGCCGCTGATTCGCGCGGCCGCCCCCTATGACCTGCGGCCCCTGCGCGGGGCCGCCGATTTCCACAGGCTGGTGATGGCGCATTGAACACGCGCCGATAATCCCTATTTTCAGGGCAAATCGATATTCGCCGGAGGTCCCGCTTTGGGCAACGCACGAAACCTCGCCTTCTGGGTCGTCCTGTTTCTGATGATCCTGGCGCTGTTCAATCTATTCAGCGACGGCGCGACAACAATGAACAGCCGGCAGATCAGCTATTCGGACTTCATCCAACGCGTCGACAACGATCAGGTTTCCGCCGTCACCATCGACGGCGAGGAACTGGGCATCACCGGCACCGACGGCAACCAGTATTCCACCGTCCGTCCCCAGGGCGAGGATATCGCCGACCGCCTGATCGCCAAGAACGTCGACGTGAAGGTCGTCCGCCAGCAGCAGTCGGGCTTTATGTCCCTTTTGGGCGTCTGGCTGCCCTTTATCCTGCTGATCGGCGTGTGGATCTTCTTCATGAACCGCATGCAGGGCGGCGGCAAAGGGGGCGCGATGGGCTTTGGCAAGTCGCGCGCCAAGCTGCTGACCGAAAAGCACGGCCGCGTGACATTCGACGACGTGGCGGGCATCGACGAGGCCAAGGAGGAGCTTGAGGAGATCGTCGAGTTCCTGCGCAACCCGCAGAAATTCAGCCGCCTGGGCGGCAAGATCCCGAAAGGCGCGCTGCTGGTCGGCCCTCCGGGCACCGGCAAGACGCTGCTCGCCCGCGCCATCGCGGGCGAGGCGGGCGTGCCCTTCTTCACCATCTCGGGGTCCGATTTCGTGGAAATGTTCGTGGGCGTCGGCGCGTCCCGCGTCCGCGACATGTTCGAGCAGGCCAAGAAATCCGCCCCCTGCATCGTCTTCATCGACGAAATCGACGCAGTGGGCCGCGCGCGCGGCGTGGGCATCGGCGGCGGCAACGACGAACGCGAGCAAACCCTGAACCAGCTTCTGGTGGAAATGGACGGGTTCGAGGCCAACGAGGGCATCATCATTGTCGCCGCCACCAACCGCCGCGACGTGCTGGACCCCGCCCTGCTGCGCCCCGGCCGCTTCGACCGCCAGATCCATGTCCCGAACCCCGACATCAAGGGGCGCGAGAAGATCCTGTCGGTCCATGCCCGCAAGGTGCCGGTCGGCCCCGACGTGGACCTGCGCATCATCGCGCGCGGCACGCCCGGCTTTTCCGGCGCGGACCTGATGAACCTCGTGAACGAGGCCGCCCTGATGGCCGCCCGCATCGGCCGCCGCTTTGTCAGCATGGAGGATTTCGAGAACGCCAAGGACAAGGTCATGCTGGGCGTGGAACGCCGCTCCATGGTCCTGACGCCCGAGCAGAAGGAAAAGACCGCCTATCACGAGGCGGGCCATGCCGTGGTGGGCCTTTCGCTGCCGAAATGCGATCCGGTCTACAAGGCCACGATCATCCCGCGCGGCGGCGCCCTGGGCATGGTGGTCAGCCTGCCCGAGATGGACCGCCTGAACTTCCACAAGGACGAGGCCAAGCAGAAGCTGGCCATGACCATGGCCGGCAAGGCCGCCGAAATCATCAAGTACGGCGAGGAAGGCGTCAGCAACGGCCCGGCGGGCGACATACAGCAGGCCAGCCAGCTTGCCCGCGCCATGGTGATGCGGTGGGGCATGTCCGACAAGGTGGGCAACATCGACTATGCCGAGGCGCATGAAGGCTATAACGGCTCGACCGGGGGTTTCTCGATCTCGGCCGCGACCAAGGAGCTGATCGAGCAGGAGGTCCGCGACCTGATCGAGGAAGGCTACCAGACCGCCCGCCGCATCCTTCTGGAAAAGAACGAGGAGTTCGAGCGGCTGGCCCAGGGCCTTCTGGAATACGAGACCCTGACGGGCGAGGAGATCGGCAAGGTTCTGCGGGGCGAGCCGCTGGGCGGCGACGACGACACGCCCGGCAGCCTGATCCCGGCGGTGACGGCGATCCCCAAGGCGGGCAAGCCCGCCCCTGGCGGCGATCCCGCCCCCGCGTGACGCGAACAAACCCCGGCCGCCATGCCGGGGTTTCTCTTTGGTCTTGCACAGCCCTGCTGCCCGGTGCATCCCCCATGCCAGCACATGGAGGGTCCGATGCAGATCGACGACATCTCGGACATGGCGACGCTGCGCGCCCATATCGACGCCCTGGACGAACAGCTTGTGGGCCTTCTGGCGCAGCGTTACGCGCTGATCGCCCGCGCGGCCCGGATCAAGGAACAGATCGGCCTGCCCGCCCGCATCGACGAACGGGTCGAGGAGGTTGTCGCAAACGCGGGCCGTCACGCCGCATCGCGCGGACTGGAGCGGGCGCTGATCGAGAATATTTGGCGGCAAATGGTCGAAGCCGCCATCGCGCAGGAAGACCGCTACCTGAACGGAGACCGCCCGTGACCGCGACACTGCCCATGACCGCCACCCTGATCAACGGCAAGGCCTTCGCCGCCGACCTGCGCGCCCGCATCGCGACCGGGGTCGCCGCGATGACGGCCCGGGGCATCACCCCCGGCCTGGCCGTGGTGCTGGTGGGCGAGGATCCGGCCAGCCAGGTTTACGTGCGCTCCAAGGGCCGCATGACGCGCGAGGTCGGCATGAACTCGTTCGAACACCGCCTGCCCGCCGAAACGCCGCAGGCCGATCTGCTGGCGCTGATCGACCGGCTGAACGCCGATCCTTCGGTCAACGGCATCCTGGTGCAACTGCCCCTGCCCCGCCACATGGACGAATCCGCGGTGATCAACGCCATCTACCCCGACAAGGATGTGGACGGGTTCCACATCCTGAACGTGGGTCGGCTGGCGACGGGGCAAAAGGCCATGGTTCCCTGCACGCCCCTGGGTTGCCTGATGCTGCTGCGCGACCACCTGGGCGATCTCGGGGGCAAGAACGCCCTGGTGATCGGGCGCAGCAACATCGTGGGCAAGCCGATGGCCCAGCTTCTGCTGCGCGACAGCGCGACGGTGACGGTCGCCCACTCGCGCACGAAGAATCTGCCGGAACTGTGCCGTCAGGCCGACATCATCGTTGCGGCCGTGGGCCGGGCGCGCTTTGTGCAGGGCGACTGGATCAAGCCGGGCGCGACGGTGATCGACGTGGGCATCAACCGCACCGATGACGGGCTGGTCGGCGATGTCGATTTCGACGCCGCAAGCCAGACCGCGGGCGCGATCACCCCGGTGCCGGGCGGCGTGGGTCCGATGACCATCGCCTGCCTGCTGGCAAACACCCTGACAGCGACAGCCCGGGTCAATGGCTTGCCCGACCCCGAGGGTTTGACGCCCTGATGCGAGAGGCCGGGGGTTTCACACCCCCGGACCCCCGTGGGATATTTGCGGTCCAAAGCAGGTCGCTTCACGGTTTCTCAACCTTTTGGCGGCATTCTGACATCACGGTACAGGCGGGGACGCCGATGACCGTGTCCGAAGCAGGCGCCCCATCCCTTCGCGGGATGGGGCGTTCTTGGTTCCTGCATTGGACCGCAAATATCCCGGGGGAGTCGCGCATGGCGCGACGGGGGCAGCGCCCCCGTGCGACGTCAGCCGTCGAACAGACTGCTCTGCGAAGGCGCGGCCGGCGCCGCAAGCCCCAGGTGCCGCCACGCGCCCGCCGTCAACTGCCGCCCGCGCGGCGTCCGGGCAACCAGGCCTTGTTGCAGCAGATAGGGCTCGATCACCTCCTCGATGGCGTCGCGGCTTTCGGAAAGGGCGGCGGACAGCGTTTCAACCCCCACCGGCCCGCCGCCGTAATGTTCGGCCATCTGCATCAGGTAACGCCGGTCCGCGCCGTCCAGGCCCATGTCGTCCACGCCGAGGCGCGTCAGCGCGGCGTCCGCGATTTCCCGGTTCAGCCGCCCGTCTCCCTCGACCAGGGCGAAATCCACCACCCGGCGCAGCAGCCGTCCGGCGATCCGGGGAGTGCCGCGCGCGCGGCGGGCGATTTCGCGCGTCCCGTCGGGATCGGCGCTGATGCCCATCAGCCGCGCACCGCGCTGCACGATCAGGTCCAGTTCGGCAATCGTATAGAATTCCAGCCGCGTCGGGATGCCGAAGCGGTCGCGCAGGGGCGTGGTCAGCAGGCCAAGGCGCGTCGTGGCGCCGACAAGGGTGAAGGGCTGCAACTCGATCCGCACGGTCCGCGCGGCGGGGCCTTCGCCGATCACCAGGTCCAGCTCGAAGTCCTCCATCGCGGGATACAGGATCTCCTCGACCGCCGGGTTCATGCGGTGGATCTCGTCGATGAACAGCACGTCGCGCGCTTCGAGGTTGGTCAGGATCGCCGCCAGATCGCCCGCCCGCGCCAGCACCGGACCCGAGGTCATGCGGAAATTCACGCCCAGTTCGCGGGCCATGATCTGCGCCAGCGTGGTCTTGCCCAGGCCGGGCGGGCCGAAGAACAGCGTGTGGTCCATTGCCTTGCCGCGCATCTTGGCGCTTTCGATGAAGACGCGCAGATTGGCGCGCGCCTCGGCCTGGCCCACGAATTCGGACAGCATCTGCGGGCGCAGGGCGCGGTCCTCTGATTCGCCGTCCATCGGCTGGGGACGCAGGGTCGGGTCGGGCTGGATCATCCGCGCCCCCAGGGGCCATCGTCGCGCCCGCTGCGCGGGATGGACGAGGCGCGTTCGGCCATGGTCGCGCGCCCGTTCATCGCCATCAGCCGAGCGATGCGATCCTCGGTCGCGGGATGGGTGGCGAACAGGCGGTCCATGCGCAGGCCTCCCAGCGGATTGACGATGAACATCGCCGCCGCTGCCGGGTTCTTTTCCGCCGGAATGTTCAGCACCCGCCCCGCCATCCGCGAGATCTTCGCCAGGGCCGAGGCCAGGGCCTGCGGCTGGCCGCAGATCCGCGCGCCGGTCGCATCCGCCTCGAATTCCCGGGTGCGGGAGATCGCCATCTGCACCATCATCGCGGCCAGGGGCGCGAAGATGATCGCCAGGATCGCGCCCAGGCCGCCGCCCCGGTCGTCGCGCCCGCCGGTGAACATCATCATGTTGCCCATCATCGCGATGGCCCCCGCCAGGGTCGCGGTGACGGTCATGGTCAGCGTGTCGCGGTGCTTGATATGGGCCAGTTCATGCGCGATCACGCCCGCGATCTCGTCGCGCGACAGGCTGCGGACCAGACCCTGCGTCACCGCCACGGCCGCGTTCTCGGGATTGCGGCCGGTGGCAAAGGCGTTGGGCTGTTCGGTCGGCAGCAGATACAGTTTCGGCATCGGCAGGTCCGCCCGTCGCGCCAGTTCGGCGGTCAGCGCGTAAAGATCGCCCCCCTGGCTTGGCGACAGTTCCACCGCCCCCTGCTGGCGCAGCACCATCTTGTCGCTGTTCCACCAGGAAAAGACGTTCATGCCGCCCGCCAGCAGCAGCGCGATCATCGCGCCGCCCTGACCGCCCAGCATCCAGCCCAGCGCCATGACCAGGGCGGTCATGGCGGCCATCAGGATGAAGACCTTGGCGTTCCCGTGCATCGCTCTCCCCCCTTTTTTCTATTCCTTCGGCGCCAGCAGGCGCAGCGCCGCGCGGATCAACGCGGGGGTTTGGAGGTTCGGTTCCCGCGCCTGCGCCTCGGCCACGGCCTGCGCCGCCTCGCTGGCAGCATAGCCGAGATTGGACAACGCGGACAGCGCGTCAGAGGTCGCGCGGGCGGCAAGCACGGCATCCGACGGGGCGGCCGGCCGGACGGCCGGGACAGCGGCCTCGATGACCGCCGCATCGGCCTCGACCATCGGCACGCCCATGTCCACCGTCAGCGTCGCGCCAAGCGCCATGACCGAGGGGGCCTTGTCCTTCAACTCGAGCACCACCCGCTGCGCCAGCTTCGGGCCGACGCCATTCGCCTTGCGGACGGACGCCCAGTCGCCAAGCGCGATGGCGCGGCCCAGCCCTTCCGGCCCCAGGGTGCCCAAGATCGCCAGCGACACCTTGGCGCCCACCCCTTGCACGCTGGTGAGCAGCCGGTGCCATTCCTTTTCCAGCATCGAGGGGAAGCCGAACAGTTGCAGCAGATCCTCGCGCACCATCAGGTCGGTATAAAGCGCCGTCGCCTGCCCCACCGGCGGCAGGCTGGCGGCGGTTCTTTCACTGACATGGACGATATAGCCCACGCCGCGCACGTCGATCAGGACATGATCGCGGGCACGGTGCAGGATGATCCCGGCGATGCGGCCGATCATGCGGACCGTTCCACGATGCGCAGGCTGCGGCCTTGCAGGTGGCGGGCGTGGCAGATGGCGATGGCAAGCGCATCCGCCGCATCGGCGCTGTCGAAGGTGACGCCCGGAAGCTGCACCTTGACCATGTGCTGAACCTGATCCTTGCCCGCATGGCCCACGCCCACCACGGTCTTCTTGACCGCATTCGGGGCGTATTCGCCCACAAGGATCCCCGCTTCCGCCGGGGCCAAAAGGGCGATGCCGCGCGCCTGGCCCAGCTTCAGCGTGCCCACCGCGTCCTTGTTCACAAAGGTCTGCTCCACCGCCGCCGCGTCGGGCGCGTGGGCCGCGATCACCGCGCACAGCCCGCGATACAGTTGCGACAGCCGCGTGCCCAGGTCGCCCCCGGCCGTCTGGATCACGCCGTTGGCGACGTGGCGCAGGCGCGGTCCCTCGACCAGGATCACGCCCCACCCCATGTTCCGCAAACCCGGGTCGATCCCCAGAACCCTCATGCCCGCCTCTTTTCTGTTTTCAAAGGATTAGCACGAAAGGCGAACATTTGCCTAGGTCTATTCCTCGACCACGTCCAGCACGCCCGGCACCGCGCGCAAGGCCTGGCGGGCGGGGGTGGTCAGGGGGGCGTCGTTCGCGACCTCGATCTCGATCAGCTCGTCGCCCTCGCGGATGCGCAGCAGGACGGGGCCGCGCGAGCGGGCGGGAACGGTGATTTCGGCGCGGATGCGGGCCAGGGTCTCGGCCAGACGGGGGATGGTGTCGCTGCCCTGCATCTCGACCGCCAGGCAGCCCGCGCCCGCGTCGGCCACGAAGTCGGGCAAGGGAACGACCGAATTGGCCAGCATCTTCACCTCGTCGCCCGAAGGCTCGACCTTGACCTGCAACACCACGTTCTGCCCCGGTTCCAGCAGGGGGCGCGTCGCGGCCAGAAGGTCCGAGAACACCGTGACCTCGTAGATGCCGGTGGGATCGGACAGGCTGACAAAGGCATAAGCGTTTCCCTTGGCCGACTTGCGTTCCATCCGCGCGGCGACGGTGCCCGCGATAAAAGCGACGAACGGGCCGCCGGCGGCCTCGACGCAGATCTGCGCCAGCGTCTGGGCTTTCTTGCGGCGCAGGTCGGACTGGTAATCGTCCAGCGGATGGCCGGACAGATAAAAGCCGACCGCCTTGAACTCCTCGCCCAGCTTTTCGGTCGGCAGCCAGACCCCGGCGATGGGGGCACGGGGGGGCGGCAGATCCTCGCCGCCCCCGAACAGCGATGTCTGGCTGGAGGCCGCCTGTTCCTGCACCGCCGCCGACCATGCGCACAGCGCGTCCAGACCCTTGACCACGCGGGCGCGGTTGTCGTCCAGCACGTCGAAGGCGCCTGCGCGGGCCAGCATCTCCAGCGGGCGCTTGCCCACGCGCTTCATGTCCACGCGGCGGGCGAAATCATGGATGTCGCGGAAGGGCGTGTCGCCGCGCGCGTCGTGGATCAGCTTCATGGCGTCCACGCCCACCCCCTTGAGCGCGCCCAGGGCATAATGGATGCGCCCTTCGCGCACGCTGAAGGTGGGGGCGGAGCGGTTCACGCAGGGCGGCACGATGGCGATGCCCATGCGGTCGCATTCGCGCTTGTAGATCGCCAGCTTGTCGGTCAGGTGGATGTCGCAGTTCATCACCGCGGCCATGAACTCGACCGGGTGGTTGGCCTTCAGCCAGGCGGTCTGATAGCTGACCACGGCATAAGCCGCCGCGTGGGACTTGTTGAAGCCGTAGTTGGCGAATTTTTCCAGCAGGTCGAAGACCTCGCCCGCCTTTTTGGCGTCCACGCCGTTGGCCACCGCGCCATCGACGAATTTCGGGCGTTCCTTGGCCATCTCGCTGGCGATCTTCTTGCCCATGGCGCGGCGGAGCAGGTCGGCGCCGCCGAGGCTGTAGCCCGCCATGACCTGGGCGATCTGCATCACCTGTTCCTGATAAACGATGATGCCCTGCGTCTCGGCCAGGATATGGTCGATGCTGGGGTGGATCGATTCCAGTTTCCGCAGTCCGTTCTTGACCTCGCAATAGGTCGGGATGTTCTCCATCGGGCCGGGGCGATACAGGGCCACAAGCGCCACGATGTCCTCGATGCAGGTCGGCCGCATCCGGCGCAGCGCGTCCATCATGCCGCTGCTTTCCACCTGGAACACCGCGACCGTCTTGGCGCTGGCGAACAGGTCGTAGGCCGCCTTGTCGTCCAGCGGGATCAAGTTGATCTGGTTTTCGGTTCCCGGCGCCGGGTCATAGAGCACGCGCCCGTCGGCGGCGACATGCAGGGGACGGCCGCCGCCGTTGATCAGGTCCACGGCGTTCTGGATCACCGTCAGCGTCTTGAGGCCCAGGAAGTCGAACTTCACCAGCCCGGCCTGTTCCACCCATTTCATGTTGAACTGCGTGGCCGGCATGTCGGAGGCCGGATCGCGATACAGCGGCACCAGCCGGTCCAGCGGCCGGTCGCCGATCACCACGCCCGCCGCATGGGTGGAGGCGTTGCGGTAAAGCCCTTCCAGCTGTTCCGCATAGTCCAGCAGGCGCTTGACCACCTCTTCCTTGGCGGCTTCGCGCAGGCGGGGCTCGTCGGCGCGGGCCTTGGCGATGCTGACGGGCTTCACGCCTTCCAGCGGGATCATCTTGGACAGGCGGTCCACCTGGCCAAAGGGCATCTGCAAGACCCGGCCCACGTCGCGCACGGCGGCCTTGGACAAAAGCGCGCCGAAGGTGATGATCTGGCCCACCTTGTCCTTGCCGTAGCGGTCCTGGACATAGCGGATCACCTCCTCGCGCCGGTCCATGCAGAAGTCGATGTCGAAATCCGGCATCGACACGCGTTCGGGGTTCAGGAAGCGCTCGAACAGCAGGTTGTAGCGCAAGGGATCCAGGTCGGTGATGGTCAGCGCATAGGCCACCAGCGACCCCGCGCCCGATCCCCGCCCCGGCCCCACGGGAATGTCGCGGTCCTTGGCCCACTTGATGAAGTCGGCCACGATCAGGAAATAGCCCGGAAAGCCCATCTGCTCGATGATGCCCAGTTCGAACTCCAGACGGGCCTGGTATTCCTCGACGGGAACGGCATGGGGAATGACGCGCAGCCGCGCCTCGAGGCCCGCGCGGGCCTGGCGGCGCAGTTCCTCGACCTCGTCGTCGGCAAAGCGCGGCAGGATCGGCTTGTGCTTGCTGACCGCGAAGGCGCAGCGGCGGGCGATCTCGACGGTGTTCTCCAGCGCCTCGGGCAGGTCGGCGAACAGCACGGCCATCTCCTCGGCCGACTTGAAGTAATGCTGCGGCGTCAGGCGGCGGCGGGGCTGCGACTGGTCCACATAGGCCTTTTCGGCGATGCAGATCAGCGCGTCATGGGCCTCGAACATGTCGGGCTTGGGAAAATACACGTCGTTCGTGGCGACCAGCGGCAGGCCCTTGGCATAGGCCAGGTCGATCAGCCCGCCTTCGGACGCGGCCTCGGCGGGCATCAGCTGGCCGTTCTCGCCGGGGTGGCGCTGCAATTCGACGTAAAGCCGCCGCGGAAAGGCGGCGGCCAGCCGGTCGGCCAGCGCGTCGGCCTTGTCGCGCTGCCCTTGCGCGATCAGGCAGCCCAGCGGCCCTGTCGGCCCGCCGGTCAGGCAGATCAGCCCCTCGGCATGGGTCAGCAGTTCATCGACGGTCACATGCGGCGGCGCGCCGCCGTCGCGCAGGTAAAGGCAGGACGACAGCGCCATCAGGTTCAGCCAGCCCGCATGGTTCTGCGCCAGCAGCACCACCGGCCCGGTCGCGCCGTCCTGCACGGTGATCTGGCAGCCGACGATCGGCTGGACGCCCTTGTCCATGGCCTTCACGCTGAATTCCAGGGCCGCGAACATCGCGTTGGTGTCGGTCAGCGCCACGGCGGGCATTCCGGCATCCGCCGCAAGACCGGGCAGCTTGCCCACGGGAATGGCGCCTTCCAGCAACGAATGCTCGGAATGCGTGCGGAGATGGATGAATCGGGGATTTTTCGCGGGCATGATCAGGCTTGTATCGCAGCCTGTCCAAACAGCGCAATTGCCGAAGGCAGGCAAGCCGGGATAAGCAGGTAGGGATTTGACCAAGGGGACAACTTTTGACCGACGCGGCAGTTTTCCGGGCCTTGGGGATCGGCAAATCCTTTCCCGGCGTCCGCGCCAACGACGATGTGTCCTTTGCCGTGCAACCGGGCGAGATCCACGCCCTGTTGGGCGAGAACGGCGCGGGCAAATCGACGCTGGTCAAGATGATCTACGGCCTTGTGCGCCCGGATCAAGGGCAGATGCTGTTGAACGGACAGCCGCATCAGCCCGCCGACCCCCGCGCCGCGCGGGCGGCGGGCGTGGCGATGGTGTTCCAGCATTTTTCACTGTTCGACGCGCTGACGGTTGCCGAAAACGTCGCCCTGGGGATGGAGAACCCGCCGCCCCGGCGCGCGCTTTCGGCGCAAATCGCCCGGGTCAGCCAGGATTTCGGCCTGCCGCTGAACCCCGCCCGCCGCGTCGTCACCCTGTCGGCGGGCGAACGCCAGCGGGTCGAGATCATCCGCTGCCTGCTTCAGAACCCGCGCCTGCTGATCATGGACGAACCCACCAGCGTCCTGACCCCGCAAGAGGCCGAACTGCTGTTCGCCACCCTGCGCAAGCTGGCGGACGGGGGGACCGCGATCCTTTACATCAGCCACAAGCTCGAGGAAATCCGCACCCATTGCGACCGCGCCACGATCCTGCGCGGCGGCCGCGTGGTGGACAGTTGCGACCCCCGCGCCCATTCCGCGCGCGCCCTGGCCGCGATGATGGTGGGCGGAGAGATGCGCCCCGTCGACCGCAGCGGGCGGCAGGCGGGCGAGGTTCTGTTGCAGGTCCGCAACCTCACGCAGGCCGCGCCCGCCGCCGAGGGCACGGCGCTGAAAGGCGTCGCCCTGGCCCTGCGCGCGGGCGAGATCCTGGGCATCGGCGGCGTGGCCGGAAATGGACAGGACGAATTGCTGGCCGCGCTGTCGGGCGAGATCCGCAGCGCCCCCGGCACGATCCTGCTGGAAGGCGCGGACCTGTCGCGCCTTGGCCCCGAAGCGCGCCGCAGCGCGGGCCTTCTGGCCGCGCCGGAGGATCGGCTGGGCCATGCCGCCGTCCCGGATTTCAGCCTGACCGACAACACGCTGCTGACGGCGGGCGCGCGCAAGGGTCTTGTCCGCAGGGGCCTGATCGACCGCCCCGCCGCCCGCGCCTATGCCGAAACGGTCATCCGCGCCTTCGACGTGCGCACCCCCGGCCCCGGCACCGCCGCCAAGGCGCTGTCGGGCGGCAATCTGCAAAAATTCGTGGTCGGGCGCGAGGTGATGCAGGCTCCGCGCGTGCTGGTGGTGAACCAGCCCACCTGGGGCGTGGATGCGGGGGCGGCCGCCGCCGTGCGCCAGTCGCTGCTGGATCTGGCGCGCTCCGGCGCGGGCGTCATCGTGATTTCACAGGATCTGGACGAACTCTTGGAACTCTCCGACCGCTTTTGCGCGCTGAACGAAGGCCGCCTGTCCGACCCCCGGCCAACCGAAGGCCTGACCCTGGACCAGATCGGCCTGATGCTGGGCGGCGCGCACGGGATGGAGGTGGCGCATCCATGATCCGCCTTGTTCCCCGCACCGACACCCCCCTCGTGTTGCAGATCGCCACGCCCGTCATGGCGGTGCTGGCGACGATGGTCGCGGGCGGCGTGCTGTTCGCCGTGATGGGCCATGACCCCGTGGCCGCGATCAGGACGATCTTCTGGGATCCGCTGTTCGGCCCCGCCGCCGGCTATTCCCGCCCGCAACTGCTGGTCAAGGCGGCGCCCTTGATCCTGATCGCCTCGGGCCTGGCCGTCGGTTTCCGCGCGGGCATCTGGAACATCGGCGCCGAGGGGCAATACATCATCGGCGCCATCGCCGGCGCGGCGGTGGCCCTGGCCGCCTATCCCGCGCCGGGCATGTGGATTTTCCCCGCCATGGTGGTCGCGGGCGCGGCGGGCGGATGGGCCTGGGGCATGATCCCGGCGCTGCTGCGCAACTGGTTCGGAGCCTCGGAGATCCTTGTGTCGCTGATGCTGGTCTATGTCGCGCAGCGCATCGCCGCCTGGATGGCCTTTGGGCCGATGAAGAACCCGGAAGGGATGGGCTTTCCCGGATCGCGCAACCTCCAGCAATACCCGGCGGCCGCGAACCCCGAACTGATCGCGGGAACCGGCGCGCATTGGGGCGTGGTCGCCGCCGCCGCAGCCGTGCTGGCCACCTGGTTCCTGATGTCGCGCCACATCCGCGGCTTCCATATCCGCGCCGCCGGCATCGCCCCCCGCGCCGCCCGCTTCGCCGGGGTGAAACCCGAAACGCTGGTGGCCTTCTGCCTGGGCCTTTCGGGCGCGCTGGCGGGCATGGCGGGCCTGTTCGAGGTCGCCGGCCCCGCGGGCCAGATCACCGACAAGGTGGGCGTGGGTTACGGCTTCACCGCGATCATCGTGGCCTTTCTGGGCCGCTTGCACCCCGTGGGCATCCTGCTGGCCGGGCTGCTGCTGGCGCTGACCTATATCGGCGGGGAAATGGCGCAGCTGATGCTGAACCTGCCTGCCGCGACCGTGCAGGTCTTCCAGGGCATGCTCTTGTTCTTTCTTTTGGGCCTGGATCTGCTGACCCGCTATCGCATCGCCCGGAAGGTCACGGCATGATCGACCCCGTCGCCCTGTTCCTGCTGCTGCTGTCGGCCTCCACCCCCATCCTGTTCGCCGCCCTGGGCGAGCTGGTGGTCGAACGCGCGGGCGTCCTGAACCTGGGGGTCGAGGGGATGATGATCACCGGCGCCCTGGCCGGCTTCGCCGCCGCCCATCACAGCGGCAATCCCTTTCTGGGCTTTGCCGCCGCCGCCCTGGCGGGCGCGCTGATCGCCCTGCCCTTCGCCGCCCTGACGCAGTTCCTGCTGTCGAACCAGGTCGCGTCGGGCCTGGCGCTCACGCTGTTCGGCCTGGGCCTGGCCGCGCTGTTCGGCAAGCCGATGGAAGGGGTCAAGGCCCCCGCCATGGCGCCCGGTCCCCTGGGCCTCAACTGGATCGTCTGGCTGGGACTGCTGATGGTGCCGCTGATCTGGTGGTTCCTGAACCGGTCCCGCGCGGGCCTGATCCTGCGCGGCGTGGGCGAGAACCACGATGCGGCCCATGCGCTCGGCCATGACGTGCGCCGCGTCCGCCTTGCGGCCATCGCCTTCGGCGGCGCCATGGCGGGGGTCGGCGGGGCGTTCATCTCGATCGCCACGGTGCTGCAATGGACCGAGGGCATGACGGCGGGCGCGGGCTGGATCGCGCTGGCCATTGTGGTCTTTTCCAACTGGACCGCCGCGGGCGTGCTGGCGGGCGCATGGCTGTTCGGCGGCGTCACCGCGCTGCAACTGCGCCTGCAAGCGGCGGGCGTCCGGGTGCCGGTGCAACTGCTGTCCATGGCCCCCTATCTGGCGACGATCATCGTGCTGGTGGCGATTTCCGCCCGGCAGAAGTTCAGCCGCCGCGCGGGCGGCACCGCGCCCGGATCGCTGGGACAGGATTTTCACGCCCTGCGCTGACGCCGGGCCCATCAGAGAGGGAAGAATGAACCGCAGACAGCTTATCGCCAGCGTCGCCGCCATGACGACGATCAGCCTTGCCCTGCCCGCCTGGGCGCAGGAAGACCCCCTGAAGGTCGGCTTCATCTATGTGGGCCCCGTGGGCGACGGCGGCTGGACCTATCAGCACGACCAGGGCCGCCTGGCGGTCGAGGCCGAATACGGCGACCGGGTTGAAACGACCTATCTGGAAAGCGTTCCCGAAGGGGTCGATGCCGAACGCGCGCTGACCCAGCTTGCGCTTGCCGGAAACGACGTGATCTATGCGACCAGCTTCGGCTACATGGACGCGGTCATCAACGTCGCGGCCAAGTTCCCCGACATCAAGTTCGAACACAATACGGGCTACAAGCGCGCCGACAACGTGGGCACCTATAATGGCCGCTTCTACGAAGGCCGCGCGGTGACGGGCACCATCGCGGGCCGCATGACGCGGACGAACAAGATCGGCTATATCGCGACCTTTCCCATCCCCGAAGTGATCCAGGGCATCAACTCGGCCTTTATCCACGCCAGAAAGGCGAACCCGGATGTCGAGATGCGGGTGGTCTGGGCCTATACCTGGTTCGACCCCGCGAAAGAGGCCGACGCCGCCAACGCCCTGATGGCCGAGGGGGTGGACGTGATCCTGCAACACACCAACTCGACCGCGCCGCTGGCGCAGTTGCAGCAGGCGGGCAAGATCGGCTTCGGACAGGCCAGCGACATGGCTTCCTTCGCGCCGACGCCGCGCGTGTCGTCGGTTTACAACAACTGGGGCGCCCATTACGTCAAAAGCGTGGGCCGCATCCTGGACGGCACCTGGCAGCCCGAAGCCGTCTGGGGCGGCATCGGCGACGGCATCGTCGCCATCGGCGAGATCACCGAGGCCGTTCCCGCCGAGGTGAAGGCCGAGGCCGAGGCCCTGCGCGACAAGATCGGCGCGGGCGAATACCATCCCTTCACCGGCCCGCTGAACAAGGCCGACGGCAGCCCCTGGCTGGCCGAGGGCCAGACCGCCAGCGACAAGGATCTGGAGGGCATGAACTTCTTTGTCGAAGGCATCACCGCCACGATCCCGCAGTGACAAGCCCCGCGTGAACCGTTTCGTAACCGCCCCTTCGTATAACGATGGGGCGGTTGCCGTGAAGCCTCCGAATCGCCGGGGCCATCGGACACCGCAGCGACATTCAGTTCTGGGGTGCTTTCATGGCTTATGGCAAAGCCTGTCGACGGGTCGTGGCCGCTCGTGTCGCGACCGGGGATGCAGACACATCGCGCGGCGACCGCCGTTCCTCGGCCGTTCCGTCACGCCTTTGCGCCGCGATCCTCTGATGCAGTGGACAAGGATCAACTCCTACGAGCAGCGGCTTGGCGACTATACCGTCGTCGATGAGCCGAGCGTTCCCGAGGTCTGGGTCTTCAAGTCAGGCCAGATGGTGTGGGAAGGCGACTCGGTCAAAGAGGCCCGCCGCTGGTGCGAGGATCAGCTGGGGATCTTCGGACGGGCGTCCGCGACTTCGGCATTGCCGCCAGGGATTCAGCCGCCGCAACTGCCCCGACCGCAGCAACGGTGATGTCGTCAGGCCGCCGGCCGCCCGCAAGGACTTGTCCGGGCGCGGGCGGGCCGATCGCGGCGGGGCCGCCGGCCGCGATCAGCCCATCCGCTCGCTGACATAGCTGCCGGGCGAGGGCGGAAAGACCACGGTCTTTTCGCCGTTCAGGAACACCCGGCCATGAATATGGGCGTGGACCGCGCGGGCCAGCACCTGAGCCTCGACGTCGCGGCCCAGGGACACGTAATCGCCCGGCGATTGCGCATGGGTCACGCGCACCGTGTCCTGTTCGATGATCGGACCTTCGTCCAGATCGGCGGTCACGTAGTGGCTGGTTGCCCCGATCAGCTTCACGCCGCGCTCATAGGCCTGCTTGTAGGGGTTGGCCCCCTTGAAGGACGGCAGAAAGGAATGGTGGATGTTGATGATCCGGCCCGACATGGCCTGGCACATCTGATCCGACAGCACCTGCATGTAGCGCGCCAGCACGATCAGTTCCGCGCCGGTGTCGCGGACGACGCGCATCTGTTCGGCCTCGGCCTGGGCCTTGTTTTCCTTGGTGACCTTGATGCAGTAGTAAGGCAGGTCGTGGTTCACGACCACCTTCTGGTAGTCCATGTGGTTGGAGATCACCGCCACGATGTCGATGGGCAGCGCGCCGATCCGCCAGCGGTACAGCAGGTCGTTCAGGCAATGCCCGAACCGGCTGACCATGATGACGACCTTTTTCTTGACCGCGTCGTCGCTGAAATCCGCCTCCATGCCGAAACGCTCGGCGATGGGGGTGATGCCCTGCTGCAAGGTTTCCAGCGTCGCCTCGCCTTCGGACCGGAAGCTGACGCGCATGAAGAAGCGGCCGGTTTCCGTGTCGTCGAACTGCGCGCTGTCGGTGATGTTGCAGTCGTGGCCCGCCAGATAGCCCGAGATCGCGGCCACGATCCCGCGGGTCGAGGCGCAGGTGACGCGCAGCGTATAGCTTTTCATGTGGTGTCCGCTTCCTTGGCTGTCCGGTGACGGCATTTCGGACGATTGGCCGGCAATGACAATCGCATTTCCGACACCGCCGGGGTCTGCCGCGACATCCCCCGACGGCAGGCGACGATCAGGCGGCGGGCATCCGCGCCTCGACCATGCCCGCATACCAGCTGGACCCCGCCGGAATCGCGTCGTCGTTGAAGTTGTAGGCCGGGTGGTGAACCATCGCCGTGTCGCCGTTGCCCACGAAGATATAGGCGCCCGGCTTTTCGTTCAGCATGTAGCTGAAATCCTCGCCCCCCATCATCGGCTGCATGTTCAGGTTCACGTCGCCCGCGACGGCGCGCGCCACCTCGGCCGCCCAGACGGTCGCCTGGTCGTCGTTCATCGTGACCGGATAGCCGCGCTGGTAATCGACCTGGGCCGAGCCCCCCATGGCGGCGGCCACATTGGTCGCGACGCGGGTGATGCCTTCCTGAAGCTGGTCGCGCACGCCCGCGTCCAGGCTGCGGGCGGTGCCCTTCAGCTTCACGACCTGCGGGATCACGTTGTGCGCCGTCGAATCGGTGGACACGACGCAAACGGACACCACCGCGTTCTTCAGCGGGTCGATGTTGCGCGAAACCACCGATTGCAGCGCGACGATGATCTGCGCGGCGGTCAGCGTGGTGTCGATGCATTCGTGGGGCTTGGCGGCGTGCCCGCCCTTGCCGGTGACGATGATGTCGAACTGGTCGGCGGCGGCCATCATCGGACCCGGCTTGATCGAGAAGCTGCCCACCGGCATTCCCGGCATGTTGTGCATCCCGTAGAATTCCTGGATGTTCCAGCGGCTGACCAGCCCGTCCTGGACCATCGCCTCGCCCCCGGCCCCGCCTTCCTCGGCCGGCTGAAAGATCACCACGGCGGTGCCGTCGAAGTTGCGGGTCTCGGCCAGGTATTTCGCGGCGCCCAGCAGCATGGCGGTGTGGCCGTCATGGCCGCAGGCGTGCATCTTGCCCGGCGTCTTGGACGCATAGTCCAGCCCGGTCTGCTCGATGATGGGCAGGGCGTCCATGTCGGCGCGCAGGCCGATCACGCGGCCCTTGCTGTCGGTCTTGCCCTTGATGACGCCCACCACGCCGGTCCGGCCGATGCCTTCCACGACCTCGTCGCAGCCGAAATCCCGCAGCAGCCGGGCCACCCGGCCCGCCGTGCGGTGGACATCGTATTGCAGTTCGGGATGTTCGTGGAAATCGCGCCGCCAGGCGGTGATCTCGGGCAGAAGTTCGGCAAAGCGGTTCTTGACGGGCATGTTCGGTCTCCTTCAGCGCCGACAGGGTGGACCCTTTGTGCAGACTGCGCAAGCCGTCTGCTGCCGCCAAGGCCCGGCTCCAGGCACAATGGGCGGCCCGACCCGACAGCCGAACGGAAACGGCCCCGCCAAGGCTGGCGGGGCCGCGACATCAGCGACGAGCCGGATCAGTTCGTTGCCATGACCGGCTGGTCGTCCGCCATGACCGCGTTTTCGTCATATTGGAAGTCCTGGGCACGCTGCCTGTCCTCATCGGTCATCTCGCCCATGACCATGCGGTCGCCTTCCATGGTCATGCGGGCGACGGGAACCGGCACCACGCCGCTGCCCATGCCCAGAGCCTCGCCCGAGGTCAGCAGGATATACTGCTGCCCATCCATGTCCATGACACCCTGGGGATTGCCAAGCTCTTGCCCGTCGGCCGTCACGACGATCAGGCGCTTGACGTCGCCGACCGTCATTTGGCCCTGCGCGCCTGCCGTCCGCTGCCCTTCCGCCGCCGGTGCCGCGCCTGCCGCGTCGGCCTGCATCGCGGCACGGCGCTGTTCGCGTTCTTCGGGCGTTTCGATGGTGATCTGCGGCTCGCCCGCCATCTGCACGTCAACCGTCGGTTCCTCGGTCATGGTGACGGTGACGTTGGGCTGGACACCCGAGAACGAGATTTCGGGTTCGGCCCGGGTGATCTCTACCTGCGGCTGTTCGGCGGCTGCCACAAAGCTGACAATGGGCTGCTGCTGGGCCAGGTCCACGTTGCCCGACACCTGCTGAGCGCCGTCGGCGTTGGCGGTGTCAGTTTCGGCCTGGTCCGCCGGAGCCTGCCCGCCTTCGGCAAGGCCCATCTCGATGTCAAGCTGCGGATCGGGCTGGGTCACGATGATCTCGGGCTCGCCCTGCACGACCTCGACCTGGGGATCGGCCTCGGTCACGGATACCTGCGGATCGTCTTGCAGCACATAGATGCTGGGCGCGGGCATGGTGACGCGGACGTTGATGGTCGGGATCTCGACCGCGATCTCGGGCCGGGCCTGCTGCACGTCGATCTGCGCCGCGCCGTCCTGGACGCTGACCTGCGGGGGCGCCTTGCGCACGATGACCTCGGGACGGGGCACCCGGACATCGACATTGGGTTCGGGCACGCGGACGACCGCCTCGCCCACGATCGTCGCCTCCTGCGAGGTTTCGACCGATTCGGTGGTCGCCTCGGCCTCGGTTTCGGCCGTCTCGGAGGCGGTTTCCGCCGTCGCACCGGCCTGTGCCATCAGCAGGTTCTGAATCTCGACGCATTCGGCGGCATTGTCGCTGTTGACGGCATCGGCGACGCGGGTCGGTTCGACCCCCGCAACGGATCCGTCCTGATCGGCGATGAACTGGCCCAGCGCACGGCATTCGGCGCTTTTTCCCGCAAGTTCCTCGACATTCACGTTCAGCGTCTGCGCCGTCGAGGGAACAGCGAAAGCCACCGTCAGGGCCGTGCCCGCCAAAAGCGTTTTCAGGTGTGTCGGATTGTTCATCTGCTTGACCTCCTTGCCATTCGGCCTGCCGCAGGCCTGGAAAAATTCGCGGCGGTAGTGCCGGGCAAAGGGCGTAAAATTGGCTCCGTTCCGTTATCTTTTGTTAATCCGTATTTAAAATAATGAAATTTCCGGCAAATTTCCGCCTCACAATTTGGTAAGCGCGGCGGAATTTGGCGTATGGCATCATTCGTGCGTGATCGGGTCGATCAGCACCCGATGCCCTGGGGCGACCTCGCGATAGACCGATGGCGAGGCCTTGTATTCAACGGGATGAATCGGCGAGGGGATCGGCTTGAAGTTCAGATCCTCGCTGATCTTCTTGCGGCGCGGATCGGCCACGGGCACGGCGGCCATGAGTTGCCGGGTATAGCTGTGCTGCGGGTTCTCGAACACCTGGGCGCGGGTGCCGATCTCGACGATGCGGCCCAGATACATCACGCCGACATGGTGGCTGACGCGTTCCACCACCGCCATGTCGTGGCTGATGAACAGCATGGAAATCCCCAGATCCTGCTGCAATTCCATCAGCAGGTTCAGGACCTGCGCCTGCACGGACACGTCCAGCGCCGACACCGCCTCGTCCGCGACGATCAGGCGGGGGTTCAGCGCCAGGGCGCGGGCGATCGCGATGCGCTGGCGCTGGCCGCCCGACATCTCGTGCGGATAGCGGCGCATGAAGCTGCGGGGCAGCTCCACCCGGTCGAACAGGGCGGCGATGCGGTCGCGGCGTTCGGACCGGCTGCCGATGCCGTAATTCTCCATCGGCTCGGCCACCTGGTCGTAAAGCTTCATGTGCGGATCCAGGCTGGCGAAGGGATCCTGGAAGATCATCTGCATGTCGCGGCGCGCGCGGCGCAGCGCGCGCGGGGACAGGGCCAAGATGTCGGTGCCGCCCAGCGACACCTGGCCGGATTCGGGTTCCACCAGCCGCAGGATCGAGCGCCCGCAAGTGGATTTGCCGCAGCCGGATTCGCCCACCAGCGACAGGGTTTCGCCCGCGTTGATGGTGAAACTCACATCCTCGACCGCGTGGACGCGCGCAACCGTGCGGCGCAGAAGGCCGCCCTTGACCGCGAAGCGCGTGGTCAGGTGCTCGACCGTCAGAAGGGGCTTGGGGTCGGCGACGACGATCGGCTCCGGCGCGCCCACCGTGCCGTCGCGCATCAGGCGCATCCGCTCGGGGGCAGGCTTGCCGGTCATTTCCCCAAGGCGCGGCACGGCGGCCAGCAGCATCCGGGTGTAATCCTCGCGCGGGGCCTCGAAAATCTGCTCGACCGGGCCTTCCTCGACCTTCTGGCCGCGATACATCACGACCACGCGGTCGGCCATCTGCGCCACCACGGCCATGTCGTGGGTGATGAACAGCACCGCGATGCGCTTTTCGCGCTTCAGCCGGTCGATCAGGGCCAGGATCTCGGCCTGGATGGTCACGTCAAGGGCGGTCGTGGGTTCGTCGCAGATCAGCAGGCGCGGCTCGCAGGCCATGGCGATGGCGATCACGACCCGCTGGCGCATCCCGCCCGACAGTTCGTGAGGATACTGGTCCAGGCGGCGTTCGGGTTCGGGGATGCGGACCTGGCGCAGGATTTCCAAGGCGCGGGCGCGGGCCTGGGCCTTGGTCATGCCGCGATGGACCATCAGTCCCTCGGCCAGCTGGTCGCCCACGGTGAAGACCGGGTTCAGCGCCGTCATCGGCTCCTGGAAGATCATGCCGATCTGGTTGCCGCGGATGTCGCGCATGGCGGCCGAGGATTGCTGCGCAAGGTCGATGGTCCGACCGTCGCCCGCGTCGAACATCAGCCGCCCGCCCGCGATGGTGCCGCCGCCGAATTCCACCAGCCGCATCAGCGACAGCGAGCTGACCGACTTGCCCGACCCGGATTCGCCCACCACGCAGACGCATTCGCCCGGATTGATCGAAAAGCTGACATCCTTGACGCCAACAACGACGCCATCGCCGGTCTCGAACTCGACCCGAAGTTTTTCAACGGAAACAAGCGGATTGTCGTCCAGCATCCTGCGGCCCCCGGCATTGCCCTTTCTCCGGAGGCTAGCGGGAGGGGCCGGATTGTCCAAGCGGAAAGAACCGGCGGGACGTTGCGTGATAAGGCTTGCTTTCCAAAGGGGCTTTGATTGAAACTGGCCTCATTCCGCGGGGAAAAAGACTGCCCGATCAAGGGCGCCAGCCGTTTTTCAGGGTGCATCTCGCGGCCCGAAACTTCCGACAGGAGAGACCGATGAAGCTGAAGACACTGCTGATGGGCGCGGCCGCCACCCTGGCCCTGGCGCCCGCCGCGATGGCCGAAAGGGGCAGCGACGGCGCGCTGAACATCATCATGTGGCAGGCGCCCTCGACCATGAACCCCTATCTGTCCGGGGGCACCAAGGAACTGATCGCGTCCTCCATGACGCTGGAGCCGCTGGCCGGCATGACGCCCGAGGGCGAGCATTACACCCGCCTTGCCGCCGAAATCCCGACCCTGGAAAACGGCGGCATTTCCGAGGATCTGAAATCGGTCACCTGGAAGCTGCAAGAAGGACTGAAATGGTCGGACGGCACGCCCGTCACGGCGGCCGACGTGGTGTTTTCGGGCGAATACTGCATGCATCCCGAAGGCGGCTGCTCTCAGCTTGCCAAGTTCGAGGGGATCGAGTCGATCGAGGCGGTCGACGACCTGACGGTCAAGATCAACTTCACCAATCCCATGCCCGATCCCTATTCGGCTTTCGTGGGGTCGAACTCTCCCATCATCCAGAAGGCCCAGTTCGAGGCCTGCCTGGGCGCCAACGCGCCGACCTGCACCGAGCAGAACTTCAACCCGATCGGCACCGGCCCTTTTCGCGTGACGCAGTTCCTGACCAACGACGTGATCACCTTCGAGGCGAATCCCGAATACCGCGACCCGATGAAGCCCGCCTTCGCCACCGCCACCGTCAAGGGCGGCGGCGATGCGGCGGCGGCGGCCCGCGCGGTGCTGGAAACGGGCGAATACGATTACGCCTGGAACACCCAGCTTGCCCCCGACGTGATCGCCGGAATGGAGCAGATGGGCCGCGGCAAGGTCAGCGCCGCCTTCGGCAGCCTGGTGGAACGCATCCACGTGAACCTGACCGATCCCTCGCCCTCGCTGCCCGAGGGCGAGCGTTCGACAAGCGCCCATCCCCATCCCTTTCTGACCGATCCGGCGGTGCGCAAGGCCCTGTCCATGGCCATCGACCGCCAGCTTCTGTCGGAAATCGGCTATGGCACGGCGGGCAAGCCCACCTGCAACTATGTCCCCGCCCCCGAGGCCTGGGCCTCGCCCAACGAGGAATGCCTGGTTCAGGACATCGAGGGCGCCAAGGCGCTGCTGGACGAGGCGGGCTGGACCGTCGGCGGCAGCGGCGTCCGCGAAAAGGACGGCGTGGCGTTGCGCATGGTCTTCCAGACCTCGGTCAATGCCGTGCGGCAGGACTTCCAGGCGCTGATCAAGCAGTGGTGGTCGGAAATCGGGATCGAGACGGAGCTGAAGACCATCGACGCCTCGGTCTTCTTCGGGACCGACCCGGGTTCGCCCGACACGCTGCAAAAGTTCTATGCCGACGTTGAGATGTATGCCGACAACTTCGAGGGCGGCAACCCCGCGCCCTATCTGGCGAAATGGACCTGCGACAAGGCGCCCAGCCCCAAGAACCAGTGGCAGGGCGAAAACATCAGCCGTTACTGCGACCCGGCCTATGACGCGCTGATGGTCGAGCTGTCGAAGACCGTCGATCCGGTGGAACGCGGCAAGATCGGCCAGAAGCTGAACGAGATGCTGACCAAGGAAAGCAACGCGATCATCCCGCTGATCTATCGCGGCACGGCCTCGGCCCATTCCAACACCCTGGGCAACGTGCAGCTGAACGCCTGGGATTCGGAACTGTGGAACGTCGCCGACTGGACCCGCGTCCAGCAGTGATTCCCCGTCCGGCCCCGCGATCCGTTGCGGGGCCGGCGCCCCAGCCGGCCCATCGACGATCGGTGCCGCGCCGACCGAAGCGCCCTGTTCGAGGCATACGATGCTGACATTCACCATCCGGCGCCTGCTGCTGGCGATCCCGACGCTGCTGTTCATCTCGCTTGTGATCTTTCTGCTGCTCGAGGCCTCGCCCGGCGATCCCCTGGGCGACGTTCCCCTGACCGTCCCGCCCGAGGTCAAGGAACGCATGCGCGAGGCGCTTGGCCTGGGGTCGCCCTGGTATGTGCGCTATGTCCTGTGGCTGAAGCAGTTCTTCTGGGTCGAGCCGCTGTATTGGTTCGACAGCGTGTTCGGCACGCAGTTCAGCGCCGGGATGCAGCGCATCATCAGCTTCCAGTCGCGCAGCCCGGTGTTCGACGTGATCGCGCAGCGCATCCCGCAGACGCTGACCGTGGTGGGCTTCAGCTATCTGGTGGGCGTGCTGATCGCGCTGCCCATCGGCATCCTGTCGGCCTACAAGCAGTATTCCTGGTTCGACCAGCTGGGCACCTTTGTGTCGATGATCGGCTTTTCCATGCCCACCTTCTTCACCGGCGTGGTGCTGATCATCATCTTCGGGGTGAAGCTGCAATGGTTCCCCTCGGTCTATGACACCACCTTGCAGGTGCGGGACTGGAACAGCTTCTGGGCGCAGGTGCGGCAGATGGTCATGCCGGTCACGGTGCTGGCGCTCTACAACGCGGCGCAGATCAGCCGCTTCATGCGCGCGTCCATGCTGGACAACCTGGGCCAGGATTACGTCCGCACGGCGCGGGCCAAGGGTCTGTCGGAGCGGACCGTCGTCCTGAAGCATGTGCTGAGAAACAGCCTGATCCCGGTGATCACCGTGATCGCCCTTGGCCTGCCCGCCGTTTTCGGCGGCGCGATCATCACCGAACAGGTGTTCAAGGTGAACGGGTTGGGCCAGCTTCTGATCACCGCCATCCATGGCAACGACATTCCCATGGTGCTGACGCTGACCTTCATCTTCGCGATCCTGATCGTGCTGTTCACCCTGATTGCCGACATCCTTTACGGCATTCTCGACCCGAGGATCCGCTATGACTGACAAGCAGCGCCAGCACGCCCTGGACACGGCCGAGGCGGTGGACGCCGCGGCGGCGCAGGCCGGGGTGGTCGCGGGATTGCCGCCGGACGATCCCCACCACGCCGGCGAGACGCGCAGCCAGTGGCGCGACATCTGGCGCCAGTTCCGCAGCCATCGCGGCGCCATGGTGGCCTTGGTGCTGTTCGCCCTGACCATCCTGTTCGTGCTGGCGGGACCGTATCTCTGGACCATCGACCCGACCTATGTGGACATCCGCGCCCGCAACCAGGGCTTTTCCGCCGCGCATCCCCTGGGCACCGACCAGCTGGGCCGCGACATGCTGGCGCGGCTGATGGCCGGGGGCCGGGTGTCCATCGCCGTGGGCCTGACCGCGATGGTCATCGCCATCACGCTGGGCAGCCTGATCGGCGTGGTGTCGGGCTATTTCCGCAGGCTGGACGCGCCGCTGATGCGGCTGACCGAACTGTTCCTGGCCCTGCCCCTGCTGCCCTTGCTGCTGCTGATGGTGACGCTGTTCCGCGAACCCCTGTCGCAAAGCTTCGGCCCGGCCATGGGCACCTTCATCCTGATCGTTTCGGCCATCGGGGCGACAAGCTGGATGCAGGCGGCGCGGATCGTGCGCGGCGACGTTCTGGGCCTGAAGGAGCGCGAGTTCATCCTGGCCGCCCGGTCCATCGGCACGCCCGCGCACCGCATGATCCTGCGCCATGTGCTGCCCAACGTGCTGTCGCCCATCATGGTCGCCGCGACCCTGGGCATCGCCACGGCGATCATCACGGAAAGCGCGCTGTCCTTCCTGGGCCTGGGCTTTCCGCCCGATTTCCCGACCTGGGGGCGGCTGCTGTACGACGCGGTGGACCAGATGATCATGTATCCCTGGCGGGTGATCCTGCCGGGGCTGTTCATATCCTTGACGGTGCTTTGCGTGAACTACATCGGCGACGGGCTGCGCGACGCGATGGATCCGCGGATCCGCGGGCGGTAATTCGCAGAGAATGCGAACGAATGCGGAACACGGGCTTTCCATGAACCGCCGTCCCGCTTATGTTGTCAGAATGGAGCTTTTGGACGATTCCGACGACACGGGCGGCGTGCCGCTGTCACGACGCGCGATGGCCGCGCGCCCTGCCGCCTATCTGGACGGGCTGAACCCCGCGCAGCGCGCGGCGGTGGAAACGCTGGACGGGCCGGTGCTGATGCTGGCCGGTGCGGGCACCGGCAAGACGCGGGCGCTGACCACCCGGATCGCGCATCTTCTGATGCTGGGCCGCGCGCGGCCCGGGCAGATCCTGGCCGTGACCTTTACCAACAAGGCCGCGCGCGAGATGAAGAACCGCATCGCCCGCCTGCTGGGCGAAACGGTCGAGGGGATGCCTTGGCTGGGCACCTTTCATTCGATCAGCGTGAAAATCCTGCGCCGCCATGCCGAACTGATCGGCAACGGCGAATTGCATCTGAAACCCAGCTTCACCATTCTGGATACCGACGACCAGATCAGGCTGCTCAAGCAGCTGATCCAGGCCGAGAACCTGGACGAGAAACGCTGGCCCGCCCGCCAGCTGGCCCATCTGATCGACGGCTGGAAGAACCGCTGCCTGACCCCGTCCCGCCTGCCCAAGGGGGAAACGGCCAGCTTCGACGGCTGGGGCGGGCGGCTTTACGCGGCCTATCAGGACCGGCTGCTGGCGCTGAACGCGGTGGATTTCGGCGACCTGCTGATGCATTGCGTGACGCTATTCCAGGCGCACCCGGACGTGCTGCGCGGCTGGCAGGACCGGTTCCGCTATATCCTGGTGGACGAATACCAGGACACCAACGTGGCGCAGTACATGTGGCTGCGGCTGCTGGCCCAGGCGCATCGCAACATCTGCTGCGTGGGCGACGACGACCAGTCGATCTACGGCTGGCGCGGGGCCGAGGTGGGCAACATCCTGCGCTTTGAACAGGACTTCCCCGGCGCCCAGGTGATCCGGCTGGAACAGAACTATCGGTCCACCCCGCAGATCCTGGCCGCCGCCTCCGGCCTGATCGCCGCCAACCAGGGCCGCCTGGGCAAGACCCTCTGGACCGACGCCGAGGCGGGCGAGCCGGTGCGCCTGATCGGCCATTGGGACAGCGAGGCCGAGGCCCGCTGGATCGGAGAAGAAATCGAGGCCTTCCACGGCGGCCACCGCGCCAGCCTCGGCCGCACGGGCCTGAACGACATCGCCATCCTGGTCCGCGCGTCCCACCAGATGCGCGCCTTCGAGGACCGCTTCATGTCCATCGGCCTGCCCTACCGGGTGATCGGCGGGCCGCGCTTCTATGAACGGCAGGAAATCCGCGACGCCATGGCCTATTTCCGGCTGGCGGTCAGCCCCGCCGACGACCTGGCCTTTGAACGCATCGCCAACACCCCCAAGCGCGGGTTGGGCGAGAAGGGCTTGCAGGCCATCCAGGCCATGGCGCGGGCGCGCGGGCTGTCGCTGCTGGAAGGCACGGTGGCGGCGCTCGCGGCGGGCGACCTGTCGGGCAAGGCCGCGGCCAACATGCGCCAGTTCGCGGAAAGCATGGGCCGCTGGCATGCCGACGCCCTGGACGACCGCGTGAACCATGTCGAACTGGCCGAACGGATCCTGGACGAATCCGGCTATACCGCGATGTGGCAGAACGACAAGTCGCCCGACGCGCCGGGGCGTCTGGACAACCTCAAGGAACTGGTCAAGGCGCTGGAGGAGTTCGAGAACCTCCAGGGCTTTTTGGAACACGTGGCCCTTGTCATGGACCGCGACGAGGGCGAGGCGGCCGAGCAGGTCAGCATCATGACGCTGCACGCCGCCAAGGGGCTGGAATTTCCGGTCGTCTTCCTGCCGGGGTGGGAAGACGGGCTGTTTCCCAGCCAGCGCGCCATGGACGAGAACGGCACAAAAGGGCTGGAGGAGGAACGCCGCCTGGCCTATGTGGGCATCACCCGCGCGGAACGGCTGGCGACGATCAGCTTCGCGGGCAACCGGCGGCTTTACGGGCAATGGCAAAGCTCCATGCCCTCGCGCTTCGTCGATGAACTGCCGCCCGAGCATGTCGAGGTTCTGACCCCGCCCGGCCTTTACGGCGGCGGCTACGGCGCGGCGATGGCCTTTGCGGCGGGCGGCCCGGTCAGCGCGCTGCACGAACGCGCGGCCAAGGCCGATGTCTACAACTCGCCCGGCTGGAAGCGGATGCAGGCGCGGGCAAGCGAACGCAAGGCCCCGGTCCACCGCGCCCCGGTCATCATCGACGCCGAGCCTGCCGCCAGGTTCGCCGTGGGCGAGCGCGTGACCCATGCCAAGTTCGGCGAGGGCACGGTCATGGGCATCGCCGAGGATACGCTGACCGTGCAATTCCCCGCGGGCTTCAAGAACATCAAGGCGGCTTATGTCCAGCCGGCCAGTGACGTGCCGTTCTAGGATCCGGCCATCGCGAAGGCTGGCCCCCCGTCCAGGCGGGTGCTAACCTGCCGGGAAACCGTCGGGACCACCCTTGGCCGCCTTTGTCCGTCTTATCCTGTTCCTGCTGATCGCCGAGGCGGTGTTCTATCTGCTGCTGCGGATCTACATCCGGTCGCTGCGCCGCGAACGGCTGGAGGAGATCTGGGACGCCCGCCACCCCGCCATGGCCGGGAACACCCCCGCCCGGCGCGCGTTCGTCCGCAGATCCATGATCGGGTTCGACAAGACACTTAGATCGCGGCTGTTGCTTCTGGTTTTCGTTCTGCCCAATCTGGCGGTCATGGGCATCATCTATTGGATCAACTGGCAGTAAGGACCGCTTTCCATGCATTACCTCAAGGTCGCGGTCGGCGTGCTGTTCGGCATCGCGGTGTTCCTGTTCCTGGACTATGCGCTGCCGTCCAAGAACACGGTGCGCATCACCAACACCTATAACCGGCTGACCTCGGTCACGGCCTCGAACGCGATCTTCTATGCGTCCGACAACACCGGCACGGTGGAAAACGCCGCCGGCCAGCGCGACGTGCGCTTTATCGAGACCGTTCGCCCCAACGGCAAGGTCTTCGTGTATCGCAACGAGGATACCGGCTGGATCTGGCCGCCTTATTTCAAATACGACAGCGCCAACCTGCAAGCCGAGGCGACCAACCTGCGGTCGGACCGCAACAACCCGCAATGGGTCAGCGTGACCGCCTATGGCTGGCGGATGGCCTGGCTTTCCACCTATCCCAACGCCGTCAGCATCGACACGCTGGCCGGTCCCGACGAACGCCCGCGCAACTGGGCGGCAAGCATCGTCTGCATCGTGCTGCTGGCCCTGCTGGCGCTGATCTGGCGGATGTGGACGCAGTTCCAGGAACGCGGGCTTGGCTTGCGGAGAAAGCCATGACCCGCAATCCCGGCACCGACCTGCGCACCGATGGGTTCGCCGACATCCGCATCAACACCCCCGCCGTCGAACGCCGCGCCGCCACCCTGCCCGCCCGGCGCAGCCTGAAAAAGGATCACCAGGCGGCCTGGCTGCTGAACGCGGTGCGCTGCATCGACCTGACGACGCTTGCGGGCGACGACACGCCCGACCGGGTGGCGCGGCTTTGCGCCAAGGCGCGCCAGCCCATCGCGCCCGATCTGCTGGAGGCGATGGGCGTATCCCACCTGACCACCGGCGCGGTCTGCGTTTATCCGACCATGGTGGCGCCCGCGAAGCGCGCGCTCGGCAATTCGGGCATCCCGGTCGCCAGCGTCGCCACCGGCTTTCCGGCCGGGCTGATGCCTCTCAACCTGCGGCTGGCCGAGATCCTGTATGCCGTGGAGCACGGCGCGGACGAGATCGACATCGTGATCACCCGCGCCCATGTGCTGCGCGGCGACTGGACGGCGCTGTATGACGAACTGCGCGCCATGCGCGAGGCCTGCGGCGATGCCAAGATGAAGGCGATCCTGGCGACCGGCGACCTAAAATCGCTGGAAAATGTCGCCCGCGCCAGCCATGTGGCGATGCAGGCCGGGGCGGACTGGATCAAGACCTCGACCGGCAAGGAAGGCGTAAACGCCACCCTGCCCGTGTCCCTGGTGATGTGCCGGGCGATCCGCGACTATCGCGACGCGACCGGCCATGTTGTGGGCTTCAAGCCCGCCGGCGGCCTGCGGACAGCCAAGGACGCGCTGAACTGGCAGGTGCTGATGGCCGAGGAACTGGGCCGCGACTGGCTGCGCCCGGACCTGTTCCGCATCGGCGCGTCGTCCCTGCTGGGCGACATCGAGCGCCAGATCAGCCACCATGTGACGGGCCGCTACGCCGCCGCCCATCGCCAAGCGATTGCCTGAGGTTTCGCATGACCAGCGTGAGCGAATTGATGGAAACGATGGAATACGGCCCCTCGGTCGAGGACAGCGCGGCGGTGCGCGACTGGCTGGCGCGGCGCGGGGTTTTCGGGCACTTCATCGGCGGGGGCTTCACCGAACCGGGCGCGCCGTTCGACACGCGCGATCCCGCGACGGGCGAGGTTCTGGCTCAGGTGACGCAGGGAACGGCCGAGGACGTGGCCGCTGCCGTCGCGGCGGCGCGGCAGGCGCAACCCGCATGGGCGGCGTTGTCGGGATCGCAGCGGGCGCGGTATCTCTATGCCCTGGCGCGGCATGTGCAGAAACGCGAACGCTTCCTGTCGGTGCTGGAAACGCTGGACAACGGCAAGCCGATCCGGGAATCGCGCGACATCGACGTGCCGCTGGTGGCGCGGCATTTCTACCATCACGCCGGTTGGGCGGAGCTGCGCGACAGCGTGCTGCCGGGTCATGCGCCGATCGGCGTCTGCGGCCAGATCATCCCCTGGAACTTTCCGCTGCTGATGCTGGCCTGGAAGATCGCCCCGGCCCTTGCCGCGGGCAACACGGTGGTGTTGAAGCCCGCCGAATACACCCCCCTGACCGCCCTGGCATTCGCCGAAATCTGCCAGGAGATCGGCCTGCCGGCAGGGGTCGTGAACATCGTCACCGGCGACGGCGACACCGGGGCGGCGCTTGTCGCGGCGGATGTGGACAAGATCGCCTTTACCGGATCCACCGAAGTCGGGCGCGCCATTGCCGGCCGTTTGGCGGGAAGGGCCACGCGCCTGACGCTGGAACTGGGCGGCAAGTCGCCCTTTGTGGTGATGCCCGACGCCGACCTGGACGCGGCGGTCGAGGGCGTGGTGGATTCGATCTGGTTCAACGGGGGCCAGGTCTGCTGCGCAGGCTCGCGGATCCTGGTGGCCGAGGCCGTTGCGGATCGCTTCGAGACGCTGCTGAACGCGCGCATGGCCCGGCTGCGGCTCGGCCCGCCGCTGGACAAGTCCACCGACGTGGGCGCGATCGTCGATCCCATCCAGAAGAACCGGATCCTGTCGATCTGCAAGGCGGCCACCGATGCGGGGGCCGAACTGGTCGGCGGTGCGGCGGGGAACGGCTGCTTCATCGCGCCGGGCTATCTGCGCAACGTCAGCCCCGCCAATCCGGGTTTCGAGCAGGAAATCTTCGGCCCCATCGCCACGCTGTCCACCTTCCGCACGGCGGACGAGGCGGTCGAACTGGCCAACAACACGCGCTATGGCCTCGCCGCCTCGGTCTGGTCGGAAAGTGCTGCGGTGGCGACGGATCTTGCCGCCAAGATCAAGGCGGGCGTGGTCTGGATCAACTGCGCCAACCTTTTTGACGCCGCCGCGCCCTTCGGCGGCTATCGCGAAAGCGGCTTTGGCCGCGAAGGCGGGCGCGCCGGGATGCTGGACTATCTGGCCGAGGCGCCGGTCGATGCGGCAGAGGAACCGGCCCCCGCCGCACCCGTTGCGACGACCACCGGCACGGGCCGGCCGGCTGCTCTGGACCGCACGGCCAAGCTTTATATCGGCGGCGCGCAGAAGCGGCCGGACGGCGGCGCATCATACGCCGTGCCGGGGGGCCTTGCGCCGCTGGGCAGCCGCAAGGACATCCGCAACGCGGTCGAGGCGGCGGCAAAGGCGGGCAAGTGGACGGCCATGGGCGGCCATGCCCGTGCGCAGGTGCTGTATTACATCGCCGAGAACCTGTCCGCCCGCGCCGACGAGTTCGCCGCCCGCACGAACCGGGCCGAGGTCGATGCGGCCATCGCCCGCGCCTTCCATTACGCGGCCTGGGCCGACAAGTTCGACGGCGCGAACGTGCAGGCCAGGCCCGGTCATCTGCTGAACGTGGTCAACGAACCCTTCGGCGTGATGGGCATCGGTTGCCCGAACGCGCAGCCGCTGGCCGGCTTCATGTCGCTGGTCATGCCGGCCCTCGCCATGGGCAACCGCGTGATCGCCCTTGCCGCGCCCGACGATCCCCTGCCGGTGCTGGATCTGTATCAGGTTTTCGACACTTCGGACCTGCCGGGCGGCGCGGTCAACATCGTCACCGGGCCGCGCGATGACCTGGCCAGGACGCTGGCCGCTCATGACGAGGTCGCGGCGATGTGGACCGTCGGCGGCGACCTTGCGGCGGCGGAGCGGGCCGCGGGCGGCAATCTCAAGCCCGTCTGGGCGCCCGCGCATCGCGACTGGTGCGGCCCGCAGGCGCAGGGCGAGGCGTTCCTGCGCCACGCCACCCAGACCAAGACGATCTGGCTGCCTTATGGCGCCCTGCCCGAAGGCACGGGATCTGCGGCCTATTAGGCGCGCAGGCCCGCGAAGGTCATCGGGTCCAGGGATGCCTGGGCAAAGGTCGGACCGCTGGTCATCAGGCTTACGGCGTCGTGGGAATGCAGCGATTCCTGGTGGCTGGCGACGATCCGGAAATCGCCGAAGCGCGGATCGGCCAGCAGTTCCCCGGCAAAGGCGCGCACCGCATCCTCGACGAAGATCGGGTTCGCGGCGTTGAGTTCGGCAAAGGCCTGCTCGTCCTCGCGCTTGACCATGACCTGCGTTTCCGTGGGCACCGCGCGGCGGCAGAGCTCCACCATGTCCTCGAACCAGATCTTTTCCGGGCCGTGCATCACCGCCGAGATCCGCGCGATGGACCGTTGGGAATGGGGCGTGGCCAGGCGCGACCGCACCTCGCGCGCATGTTCCGACAATTCCAGCGAACAAGGGCAGGTCGAGGAATAAACATAGTCGAAATGCACGATCCGCAGACGCTGGCCCTGGAAGTCCAGAATTTCCATCGCGATGTCGTAATACTGCCAGCCCGACAAGCCCGAACGCAGCGACGCCACGCGGATCGGATAGGAAAACCTCATCTGGATCCGCGCGTCGTAGGCGTCGAGATCGGCCTGATAGTCGTCCAGCGCGGCTTCCAGCACCTTGAGGCTGAAGGCGTGTTCGGAATGGGCATAAAAGGACCGCATGATCCGGGACATGTTGATGCCCTTGCGGTCGGCCTCCAGGCTGACGGTGCCGGTCACGCTGGTTTCCAGGGTGATCTCGCCCCCGTCGCGGGTCTGGTACCGGATCGGCAGGCGGAAGTTCGAGATCCCGACATGCTGGATCGGCGCGCGGGCGCCGACGATCAGGCTGGCGGGACCGTTTTGCAGATCGGGCAGCCCGGCCTTGTAGGCGTCGTCCACGCGGAAGCCTGCGTCATACTTGCGCGCCAGGGCCGGATAGGCGGGGATCATGGGACGGGCTTCTGTCATGGGGAATCCTTGTTGCCGGATCGCGGCACAATATGGGGGCCGGAGGCGGAAATCCAAAGAACAATTCCGGCGGAACGGGCCGCTTTCGCGACCCCGAGGGTCTTAGGCGTCCAGGGCCCGCGTCAGGTCGTCTATCAGATCCTGCGCATTCTCCAGCCCGATCGACAGGCGCAACAGGCCGGGCGTGATGCCCAGATAGGCGCGGTCTTCGTCCGACAGGCGCTGGTGGGTGGTCGTGGCGGGATGGGTGACGATGGATTTCGCATCGCCCAGGTTGTTCGAGATCCTGACGATCTCCAGCCGGTTCAGCGCGGCAAAGGCGGCGTCCTTGCCCCCCGCCACCTCGAAGGCGATCATGGTTCCGCCCGAACCCATGGCCCGCATCGCCAGGTCGTGCTGGGGGTGATCGGCCAGACCCGGATAGATCACGCGCGACAGCGCCGGATGGCCTTGCAGCGCCTGCGCGACGGTCAGCGCGGTGTCGGCCTGGGCGCGGACCCGCAGGTCCATCGTCGTCAACCCGTTCAGCATCAGCCAGCTGTGAAACGGGCTGATGGCGCCGCCGGTGTGTTTCAGGTAAGGCTCGGCCACCTCGCGCACGAACTGGCGCGTGCCGCAGATCACGCCCGCCAGCGCCCGCCCGCCGCCGTCGATATGCTTGGTCGCGGAATAGACGACCACATCGGCGCCCAGATCCACCGCGCGGGAAAAGACCGGCGTGGCGAAGACGTTGTCCACCACCACCAGCGCGCCCACGGCGTGTGCCAGACGCGCGACGCCTTCGATGTCGATCACCTCGAGGGTCGGGTTCGACAGGCTTTCGAAGAACACGGCCCTTGTGCCGGGGCGCAGCGCCGCCTGCCACTGATCCAGGTCGGTGCCATCGACATAGCTGACCTCGACCCCGAATTTCGCCAACAGGTCCAGCACGTAAAGGCAGGATCCGAACAGCGCGCGCGCGGCGACGATGTGGTCGCCGGGCTTGCACATGGAAAACAGCGCGCCGTTCACGGCCGCCATGCCGCTGGCGGTGGCAAAGGCGTCCTCGGTCCCTTCCAGCGCGGCGATGCGGTCCTCGAACATGCGGCTGGTGGGGTTGCCGTAGCGGGCATAGATGAACTCGTCGGGACCGGTGCCCTTGAAGCGGGCCTCGGCCTGTTCGGCGCTGTCGTAAACGAAGCCCTGCGTCAGGAAGATCGCCTCGGCCATTTCTCCGTACTGGCTGCGGCGGATGCCGTGGTGGACGGCTTGCGTGCGCGGGTGAAGCCCCTTGGCCGAACTGTCGCTCATTGCGAATGCCCTCTGCTGTCGGGGTGGGTTAGCGTTCCCGGCCTTCTGGCGCAAGGGACAAGACCGGGCGCCGGATGCCGCGGAACAGGGCCGCATATTTCGCGCTGCGGTTGACGGCCTTGCTGAACATGCCCGCCGGACGCCTTGCGCATCCAGTGTTTATCATTTTAAATCATAAGACTAGCATCAAACTCAAGGTTATTGCCCAAATGGACAGGTTGAGCCTGCCAGGGCGCCTCAGTAGGTTGACTGGGCGGTCAAGACGATCCGACCGCGCAGGAAAGGGCGGCCCCGGGCTGGAATGCGGACATGACGCTGGACTATGCGAACGAATATCCCGATGTCCTGTCACGTCACTTCGAAGGGGACCGACCTTCCAGCCGCACCCGCAGCACGGGGGTGGCTTCAAGTGAACGGGACGGCATGTCCATTGTTGTGTTGGGCCGCGCATCCACGGCCGATCCGGTGACGGACCGGCGGAGGGATGAGGCGGTCGCGTGTTTGTGCGAGGATCTGCCGGTCTGACCGATCGTTGTTCCGATCGGTTTCCCTACGGGCTGCGTCACCAGTTTCGTTTCATGTAATGCCCGAACAGAAGCATCGGGGGCGGAGGAATCCGCCCCCTGTTCCGTTCAAAGATAGTCGCCGCGTTGCAGGCCGTATTTGGCCATCTTCTCGTTCAGCGTCCGGCGCGGCAGGCACAGTTCCTCCATCACGCTGGCGATGCTGCCCTTGTGGCGGCGCATGGTGTTGTCGATCAGCATCTTTTCAAAGCTTTCGACATATTCCTTGAGCGGCTTGCCTTCGGTGGTGGTGGCCTGCTGGTTGTCCTCGCCATCCGCCATCAGCAGGGATGCGATGGATCCCGATCCGCGCCGGTTTTGCAGCACGGCGCGTTCGGCCACGTTGATCAGCTGGCGGATGTTGCCGGGCCAGGGCGCTTGCAGCAGCTGGGCCGCCTCCTGGGCGCTGACCTGCGGCGGCTCGCAGCCGTATTCCTCGGAAAACTGCTCGGTCATGCGGGTGAACAGCGACAGGATGTCCTCGCCGCGCGCGCGCAAAGGCGGCAGGGTGATCTTCAGCGCGGACAGGCGGTAGAACAGGTCGGGGCGCAGCGAATCCTCGGCCCGGCGGCCTTCTCCGCGCGCGTTGGAAATGGCGATGATGCGGGTTTCCGCAGGCGTGCCCTGGTCGCTGATGAAGGCCAGCAAACGGGCTTGCAGGGGTTCGGACAGCGCCTCGATGTCCTCAAGGCAGAGGGTGCCGCCGCGCGCTTCCTCGACGGCCGGGATGCCGTCCTCCAGCGGGCCGAACAGGCGCGCCGACAGCGCGTCGTCGTTGTAGGCGGCGCAGGACACGGGCACGAACTTCTTGGACGCGCGCGGTCCCACGGCGTGCAGCGCATGGGCCACCAGCGTCTTGCCGGTCCCCGTCTCGCCGTCGATCAGCACATGACCGTCGGCCTGGCCCAGGTCCAGGATGTCTTCGCGCAGGCGCTCCATCACCGGGCTGGACCCGATCAGCTTGGACATCACCTGCTGGCCTTCGGACAGATCCCGGCGCAGGGCGCGGTTGTCCAGCGTCATGCGCCGCATCTGCGTGGCCTTTTTGGCAAGCGCGGTCATCTTGTCGGGATTGAAGGGCTTTTCCATGAAGTCCATGGCCCCGATCCGCATCGCCTCGACCGCCATGGGAACATCGCCATGGCCGGTGATCAGGATCACGGGCAGGCCCGAATCCAGTCCCATCAGGCGCTTCAGGAAGGCGATGCCGTCCATTCCCGGCATGCGGATGTCGCTGACCACGATGCCGGGCCAATCGGCGCCGATGACCTTCAGCGCGTCCTCGGCACTGGGATAGGTTTCGGTCTCGAACCCGGACAAGACCAGCCATTGGCTGATCGATTCCCGCATGTCCGGTTCATCATCGACAATCGCGATCTTCAGTTTGCGGGACATTGACGTGTTTTCCTCTCTCATCACTCGGCGGCAAGCGTCTGCTGGGCCTGCCCCGGCTTCAGCAAGGGCAGTTCCACGGCAAAGACGGCGCCGCCTCCATCTTCGTTATGGGCGGTCAGGCGACCGCCGAAATCGGCCACGATGGACGAGGATATGGCCAGGCCCAGGCCCGTCCCCTCGCCCGGTTTCTTTGTCGTCCAGAACGGCTCGAACAGCTTTTCCAGATCGGATATGCCCGGCCCGTTGTCGCGCACCAGCACATAGGCGTTGGTGGCGGCCTCGACGGTGATCTCGATCCGGGCGTCGCGCCTGTCGCGCACGGCATCCACGGCGTTGCGCAAAAGGTTGATGATGACCTGTTCCAGCCGGATGCGGTCGGCCATCACCATCACCGTGCCCCGCGGCAGGTTGCGGGTAACGCGGATCGTGCGGGACCGCAACTGCGGCTCCATCATGGTCAGGGCGCTGCTGACGGCGGCGCGCAGGTCCACCGGCTCCACCGCCTCGCCGCCCTTGCGGGCATAGGACTTCAGCTGCCGGGTGATCGCGCCCATCCGTTCGATCAGGTCGTCGATGCGCTGAAAGCTGGACAAGGCCTCCTCGGCCCGGCCGCGCTGCAACAGCAGACGCGCGCCCGCCAGATAGGTCTTCATCGCCGCCAGCGGCTGGTTCAGCTCGTGGCTGACGCCCGCCGACATCTCGCCCAGGGCCGCCAGCTTGGAGCTTTGCTGGACCGTCTGTTCGGCGACGCGCAATTCCTTCTGCATCCGCTCGCGCTCGGCGATCTCGCGCGTGAGGCGCATGTTCAGCGCGCGCAGGTCCGCCGATTCGCGCATATAGGCGACCGACTGGCTGCGCGCGCGGCGCGACAGGACATAAAAGGTGCCGGCCAGAAGGATCGCGAAACCCATGATCTCCAGCGCCAGCACCGCGTTCACCTGCTCGCGGACGGATGCATAGGTGGTGAAGCTGGTCATCCGCCAGCCGCGAAAGGGGATGCGCGCCTCGGCCTGCATCACGGCGCGGCCCTGGACATAGGCGTCGATGGGCAGCGCCGTCCAGTCGGCCGTGACCTGGAAGGCCCGCTGGATGGCCGAGGGCGCGTCGCGCACCGCCAGGGCCTCGGGCATGGTCAGGCCGCGCCAGCGCGGCTCGGTCGCCAGGATGATGAACCCCTCGCTGTCGGTCACGGCCACCGCGTCCGAAATGCCCGCCCAGGACCGTTCCAGCCGCGACAGGTCGGCGCCGACGACGATCACCCCCAGGGTCCGGCCGTCCGCGATCACCGCGCGGGAATAGGTGAACTCGTAGGCGCCGCCGCCGCGGTTCGTCACGGTAAAGACCGTCTCGCTGGACCGCAGCGCCTCGACATAGAAAGGCGCCAGAACGTTGTTGGTGCCGATCTGGTAACGGTCGGTCGAGCCGACCGTCCGCCCCGAGGCGTCCAGCAAGCGAATCGAGGCCGCGCCGATTTCCTTTTGCGCGGCGATCAGCCGGGCCGAGGTGGTCGAGAAATCGTTGCTGTTCAGCGACCCGATCAGCGCCGGATCGCGCGCCAGCAGCAAGGGAACCACGGCCGTGCGCTGCAATTCCGACAGCAGGTTGCCGGTATAAAGCGCCAAACGCAGTTCGGACCGGACGCGGGTGTTTTCCGAAAACCGCGCCGTCAGCCAGGCATTCGTCATCCAGATCGAGACAATGGCCAGCCCGAAGACAAGCGCGATGGCGATGCGCAGCCACCACGGATTGCCGGGCTGCGCCAGCCGCGGTCGAATACGCTCTCCCTCGCTGGCGCTGTCTTTGTCCTCGATCACCTACAAAGCCCGGTCCTGTGGCACAACTGCCGCACTCTAGGCCCAGAGGCGCCGATGCTCAAGTCAGGCGTTGACAACCCCGTTCACGAGCGAGCGGAACAGCGCCGCCCCGTCGGTGCCGCCCAGGGCCGGATCGGCGGCGCGCTCGGGGTGGGGCATCATGCCCAGGACGCGGCGGTTTTCGGACAGCACGCCCGCGATGTCGCCGACCGAGCCGTTGATGCCCGGGGCATAGGTAAAGGCGATGCGGTCCCCGTCCTGCAACCGGGCCAGCCCTTCGGCCATGATCTGGTAATTGCCGTCGTGATGGGCGACCGGGATGGTGATGCGCTGGCCCTTGCCATAGCCCGCGGTGAAGTCGCTGTCCGTGGTGACGACATTCAGGACGGCGGGCTTGCACAGAAAGGTCAACCCGGTGTTGCGCATCAGGGCGCCGGGCAGCAGACCAAGTTCCGTCAGAACCTGAAAGCCGTTGCAAACCCCCAGGACATAGCCGCCACGGTTCGCGTGCTTGCGCAGCGCCCCGGCGATCGGCGATTGCGCGGCGATCGCGCCGCAGCGCAGGTAGTCGCCGAACGAGAACCCCCCCGGCACGGCCACCAGATCGGTGCCGTCGGGCAAGGCGTCGTGCTTGTGCCAGACGCGCGTCACCTGCGCGCCGGCCCGGTCCAGCGCCACCGCCAGGTCGCGGTCGCAGTTCGATCCGGGAAAGGTGATAACGGCGGCTTTCATCGGCGCAGGCTCCTTGTCGCGGGACAGGCAGGCCATAGCGCAAAGCCGCGACCGTTGAAAGAGGGGGGCTTTGCGCCCCCGTCCCCTTCAGGGGGGACTCCCCCGCAGGATATTTGAAACGAAGATGAAGCGGCAGTCCTTCATCTTCGTTTCAAATATCCCCGCCGGAGGCAAGAAAAGGGCCGGGCATTGCCCGGCCCGCTTTCCCCGATCAGTTCAGCGCCTTGTTCAGGTATTCGTCGACCTTTTCCAGATAGCCCATGGTGGTCAGCCATTTCTGGTCCGGCCCGACCAGCAGCGCCAGATCCTTGGTCATGTATCCGTCTTCGACCGCCTGGACCGTCACTTTTTCCAGCGTCTGCGCGAAGTTCAGCAGCGCCGCGTTGTCGTCCAGCTTGGCGCGGTGCTTCAGCCCGCCCGTCCAGGCAAAGATCGACGCGATCGAGTTGGTCGAGGTCTGGTTGCCCTTCTGGTGCTCGCGGAAATGCCGCGTCACGGTGCCGTGGGCCGCCTCGGCCTCGACGGTCTTTCCGTCGGGCGTCATCAGCACGCTGGTCATCAGGCCCAGCGAGCCGAAGCCCTGCGCCACGGTGTCGGACTGCACGTCGCCGTCGTAGTTCTTGCAGGCCCAGACATAGCCGCCCGACCATTTCAGGTTCGAGGCCACCATGTCGTCGATCAGCCGGTGTTCGTAGGTGATCCCGGCCTTCTTGAACTGGTCGGCGAACTCGGCGTCGAACACCTCCTGGAAGATGTCCTTGAAGCGGCCGTCATAGGCCTTCAAGATCGTGTTCTTGGTGGACAGATAGACCGGATAGCCGCGCTGAAGGCCATAGTTCATGGAGGCGCGGGCGAAATCGCGGATTGAGTCGTCCAGGTTGTACATGGCCATCGCCACGCCAGACGACGGCGCCTGGAAGACCTCGTGCTCGATCGTCTCGCCATCCTCGCCGACGAACTTGATGGTCAGCCTGCCCTTGCCGGGGAAGCGGAAATCCGTGGCCTTGTACTGGTCGCCGAAGGCATGGCGGCCGACGATCACGGGCTTGGTCCAGTGCGGCACCAGGCGGGGCACGTTCTGGCAGATGATCGGCTCGCGGAAGATCACGCCGCCCAGGATGTTGCGGATCGTGCCGTTGGGCGATTTCCACATCTTCTTCAGGCCGAATTCCTCGACCCGCTGTTCGTCGGGGGTGATGGTCGCGCATTTGACGCCCACGCCGTATTGCTTGATGGCGTTGGCCGCGTCGATGGTGACCTGGTCGTCGGTGCGGTCGCGCTCCTCGATGCCCAGGTCGTAATACTTCAGATCCACGTCCAGATAGGGCAGGATCAGCTTTTGCTTGATGAAGTCCCAGATGATCCGGGTCATCTCGTCGCCGTCCAGCTCGACAACGGGGTTGGCGACCTTGATCTTCGACATGGGCAATCCCTTTCGGCGGTGATGTTCGCGTACCGCTATAACGGGAGGCGTCCGGGAAGGAAAGATTGTATGCAGCGGCATGCAATCGCGTGCGGCATGCGTCAGGTTTGCAACATAAGCGTGTTTTATGAAAATTGTATAAAACTTAAACGTGCATTCTGATCATGCCTGCGTTATGCAGAAGGCAGTGACATAACGATTATTCCGGTGTTGAAATGACGGCTACGGTCGACTGGATGTGGTTTGGCAATCAAGCCCAGGTCAATGCAACCAGCGGAACTCCCTCCACCCATGCCGAGGCCGACCGCATCGCCGGATACAATGCCGTCGGCAATGCGCAGATGAAGGCGGTGACGATCCGCGGCGAAACGCGCACGATCACCGTGGACGGCCGCCGGGCCGAGGCCTTCGCGACAAGCTACAACACCGACAGCCGCGGTCAGGATGTCACGGATTCGCGCATGACCTATGTCTCGCCGCAGACGGGCGCGACGGTGAAAACCACGATCACGGGCTTTCTGTCGGTCCGCTATCAGCTGACCTTTCCCGATGGCGGCACCACGGAACAGACCGGCGTGCTGATCCAGATGAAGAACGGCGACATGTTCTTCCGCCCCTCGCTGGACGCCTTGCCGCAATGGGACGGCATCGACGACCTGCGGGCGGTCAAGATCCTGTCGGCCGACCCCTTCGACAGGAACATGTATGTCGCCACCATTTCGTTCAAGCCGGCGATCCATGACCTGCCGATCACCTGCTTTGCCGCCGGCACCCTGATCGCCACCCCGTCCGGGGAACGGCTGGTCGAGGATCTGCGCGTCGGCGAGCTGGTCGCGACCCGCGACAACGGGCTGCAACCCGTCCGCTGGGCGGGCCGCCGAAACGTCACCGCCGCCGAGATCGCCGCGAACCCTGGGCTGGCGCCGGTGCGCATCGCCGCAGGGGCGCTTGGCCCGAACCTGCCCGCCCGGGATCTGCTGGTGTCCCAGCAGCACCGTGTCCTGGTTCGGTCCGCCGTTGCCGCGCGGATGTTCGGGGCGCAGGAACTGCTGGTTGCCGCCAAGCACCTGGCCGAGGTCGAGGGCATCGACATCCTGTGGAACGCAGATGGCGTCATCTATGTCCACCTGATGTTCGCCGCGCACGAGGTCGTCGTGTCGAACGGCGCGGAAACCGAATCGTTTTATCCCGGCCCGCAGGCCCTGCTGGCCCTTGGCGACGCGGCCGAGGAAATCTTCACGCTGTTCCCGCAGTTGCGCGGCGCGGCCGATGATTTTCCGGGCGCGCGGCCCTTTGTCGCGGGCAGGAAGGCGCGGCAGCTGGCGGCGCGGCACGCGGCGAACGGCAAGCCGCTGGCAAGCGTCGGGGCAAGCTGATCAGGCGAAGAAGGCCCGAACCTCGCGGCGCAGCCAGTGCCACAGCATCGGCGCGCCCAGGGTGATCCTGCTGCCCACGCGGGATTCGATGTCGTCAAAGGTCACGCCGTAATCCACCCAGCCTATCCCGCCCGAGCGCAGGTTCTGGATCACGGGCTGGCAGCGGTCCAGGGCCTTGGCAAAGACGGCATCGGGACTGCCGGCGGCCTCGAATTCCTGCCACAGCGCCAGGAACTCGTGGGCCTGCGCATCGGGCAGCAGCCCGAAGATGCGCACGGCGGCCGCGGCCTCGGCCGCCTGGACCTCGGCCGATCCATGCGCCTGGCCGGCGGCGGAATGCAGCGGCACGTCGCCCACGTCGATCTCGACCAGGTCGTGAAGCAGCAGCATGCGGATGACGCGGCCGGGATCCACCCCCGGGCCCGCCAGATCGGCAAAGGCCAGGGCGTAAAGCGCCAGGTGCCAGCTGTGTTCGGCGCTGTTCTCGCGCCGCGAACCGTCGATCAGCAGGTTGGCGCGGATCACCGATTTCAGCGCGTCGGCCTCGGCCAGGAAACGCAGGCGGCGGGCAAGGTCGCTGTCGGGCGGCGCCTCGCCCGCCAGCACGGCCCGGGCCCAGTCCATTGCCTCGGGCCATTCGGCGTCAAGCCGCGCCGCGCGTCCGCCGGTCATGTTGTCCCGGACAATGGCGACATGATCCGCCAACGGCTGCGGCGCCAGCAGCACCTGGAACAGCGGCTGGGCGTGATCCATCCGCTTGGCCATGGCCGCATCGGGCGAGGCGCCGGCCTCGAATTCTTGCCACAGCTCCATCAGGCTGGCGCGATCAGGCGACAGGCCGAAGATGCGGGCGGCGGCGCGCGCCTCGGCCCGGGCCAGGGCGCCCGCGTCGTGGGCCAGATGGATCGGCTGGTCGCCGGTGTCGATTTCCACCAGGTCGTGGACCAGCAGCATGCGGATCACGCGGTCCGAGGCGCCGAAGACCATCGCTTGCAGGGCGACGTGCCAGCTGTGTTCGGCGCTGTTTTCCGGCCGGGACAGATCCAGCAGCACATTCGCCCGGCCGACCGATTTCAGCCGGTCGGCCTCGGCCAGAAAGGCGAACTGGCGGGCGATGCGGTCCGACATCCCGTCCCTAGCGCGTGCTTTCGGTCAGACGGCGGCGGACGTAATCCTGCACAAGCTCGATCATCGGCTTCATGTGCAGCTCGTCGTCGCGGAAGAAATGGTCGGCACCCTCGATTTCCTTGTGGGTGATGGTGATGCCCTTCTGTTCGCGCAGCTTGCCGACCAGGGCGTTGGTGTCCTTGGGCGGCGCCACGCGGTCTGCCGTGCCGTTCACGATCAGCCCCGACGACGGGCAGGGCGCCAGGAAGCTGAAGTCGTACATGTTGGCGGGCGGGGCCACGCTGATGAAGCCGGTGATCTCGGGGCGGCGCATCAGCAGCTGCATCCCGATCCAGGCCCCGAAGCTGAAGCCCGCGACCCAGCAATGCTTGCTGTTGGGGTTCATCGCCTGAAGATAGTCCAGCGCCGATGCCGCGTCCGACAGCTCGCCGATGCCCTGGTCGAATTCCCCCTGGCTGCGCCCCACGCCGCGGAAGTTGAACCGCATCACGGTGAAGCCCAGCTTGTGGAAGGCGTAATGCAGGTTGTAGACGACGCGGTTGTTCATCGTCCCGCCGTATTGCGGGTGCGGGTGCAGAACGATGGCAAGGGGGGCGTCGGGCTTGCCCGGTTGCGGGTGATAGCGGCCCTCGAGCCGCCCTTCGGGGCCGGGGAAAATCAGCTCTGGCATCGTCTTCCTTCGAAGTTACGGGTTTCTTGACGCATCGTGATGGCGCTTTTAGACCGCTATCTGGGATGCCGGCGCGGATTGCGCAAGAAACGGACCTTGGCGGCATAGCGCGGCAGTGCGCGCGTCGTCAACCGACGCCGCCTGACTGGAAGGAGCCAGCCGATGAAACTGTCCACCAAGGGGCGCTATGCGATCATCGCCCTTGTCGATCTGGCCACCGCCAAGGGCAGCGACCTGACCTCGCTGGCCGAGATTTCGGCCCGCCAGGACATTTCCCTGCCCTATCTGGAACAGCTGTTCGTGCGCCTTCGCCGCGCCGGGCTGGTTGCCTCCGTCCGCGGCCCCGGCGGCGGCTACAGGCTGGCGCGCGCCCCCGAGACGATCCGCATCGCCGAGATCCTCGAGGCCGTGGACGAAACCGTCAGTGCCATGCATGTGGGCGCGGGCGCCTCGGGCGGGGTGTCGGGATCGCGGGCGCAGACGCTGTCGAACCGGCTGTGGGAAAGCCTGTCGGCGCATGTCTATGTGTTCCTGCACAACCATTCGCTGGCCGATGTCGCGCGGAACCAACTGCTGCCCTGCCCGGCCCTGCCGCAGATCCTCAGCGTGGTGGACGACTGAAAAACGCGGCCCCCCGGGGCCGCGTTTCCATCCGAAGCCGATCGGCTGCGATCAGAAGCGGTACGAAGCCCGGACCTGCACCAGGTCGGTGTCCAGGTCGATGCCCGAAACCCCGGTTTCGTCTTCCGCGAAGTCCGAGAAGTCGCTGCGGCTGTATTCCGCCCCGACCGAGAAGCGTTCGCTCACCAGGTATTCCGCGCCGATGCCATAGGTGACGCCGGTTTCCGACACGTCGTCGTCTCCGAAGTCGGCCGACACGCGGGCCGCGCCCAGGGTCAGGTAGGGCTGGAACTTGCCCATGTCATAGCCCACGCGGCCGCGCAGGCGCCACAGGTCGGCGTCGCCATCGCCTTCGTCCACGTCAGCCTTGTTGTAGTCCAGTTCGGCCCCGGCGATCAGCTTGCCGAAGTCGCGCAGGTATCCGGCATGGACGCCATAGCCGTCATAATCGCTGTCACCCAGACCGTCGGACAGTTCCGCGTTGCCCTTGCCATATTGCAGGCCGGCGTAGAAGCCGGTCCAGTCCGTGCCGGCCTCGACCGGAACAACGGGCTCGACCACCGGCGCGGTTTCGACCACGGGGGCAACATAGCCGCCGGCGAACGCGGCCGAGGCCGCCAGCGAGGCGGCAACCGAAAGCGCAACGAGTTTCATGGGTAGTCTCCTTGTAGGGGGGGACTAACTTCTGGACGAAACGGAAAGTCCTCTCCTGCGGCGACAAACGACTGATCCGGCGAAGAAAAACGACCGCAGCGCCCCCAAATGGCGACGTCACGTGATGAAAGTGTGGGGGCTGAATTGAGCGATCTGTGGTCTCTGGGACCGCATCTGATCGACATCTGACCTGCAAGTGGCGCGCAACAGCCAACATCCGAAGATTGTTGATGAAATTGGTTCCAGCGGGGCAGACGGTGAGGCTAGCTTCTGGACAAAGCGGAAGTTTCAAGGCTGAGGTTTCGGAAGTCGGTTCCGAAACCCCGTTGTCGGTTCCGAAACTCCATTTTTCTCCAGCAATCGTTGAAGGAAATCATGACAACGGAGGGCGGCTGACCGCAGGAGGTTTCGGAAGTCGAAAACTGTCAGGAACCGCCACCGGTGAGGGGCTCTGACAGTTCGCGAAGGGTCCAGTTCGAGATCAGCAGCTCGGCCCGGCTGCCGGCCGGATCGTTCCTGGTGCCGCTGATCGTGTAGGTCGTCCTGACCTCCTGGATCTCGAATGTCGCGAAGATGGCGCGAACCTCGGGCACGTCGTTCAGCGACAGGATGAACCGCCCCTTGATGCCCGCCAGCAGCTCGGCCAGGCGCTGGAAGTCGGTCCTGGCGAACATGGCCTTGCCATAGTCGTCCTCGCAGCCCCAGTAGGGCGGGTCGAGATAGAACAGCGTGTCGGCGCCGTCATAACGGGGGATGAAGGCCGGCCAGTCCAGGCATTCGATGACCACCCCGGCCAGGCGGCTGTGCAGATCCTCGAGCATGGGTTCGAGCGTCGTCAGGTTGAACCGGCCCGGCCGGGCGCGATCGACGCCGAAGTTGCGGCCCGAGACCTTGCCGCCGAAGGCGGTGCGCTGGAGGTACAGGAAGCGCGCTGCGCGTTCCAGGTCGGTCAGGGTGTCGGGATCGACGCGCACCAGACGCTCGAACTCGGCCCTGGTGGTCAGCTGGAACCGGAGCGTGTCCAGGAATTGCGGATAGTGCCGCTGGAGGATGCGGAACAGGTTGGCGATGTCGCGCCCGCGGTCGTTGATTACCTCGGTCCTAGGCCGCGCCTGCCGTCGTAGGAAGATGCCGCCCATGCCCACGAACGGCTCGGCATAGGTGGCGCAGGGCGTGGCGTCGAGGATGGCGCAGATGCGCTTGGCCAGATTGCGCTTGCCGCCCAGCCAGGGGGCAACAGGCGCGGTCGGGGTGATGGTGGTAAGCACGAGGGTTCCTGTTGTTCACGGCGAGCAAATGAGAACCTAACAGGAACATCGGCGTGTGTCGTTGTCTATTAATTTGGCCCACGAGGCACGGCGCCTCTTTCTTCGACATCGCGCCGACCTTGGGTATGATATTGGCAATCACAGCGATCACAGTCGCACTCTGCCAACGGCAGAAGGGTCAGTTCTTCTGGTTGCAGCCATCGCCCCCAATAAGCATTAGCTGCCTCACAGTGATGAATGCCGGGGACCAGTTCGATATAGGGCCGAAGCCTGCGGAGGTCTGGATCTGTCAACTGTGGTATCCGGTATTCCGACTGAATACGCTTGATGACCCAGCCAGTTATCGACCACAGGTTCCGACCTTCGATACGGTCGAGCGTCGCAACAGGGATGTACTTCCCCCTAACCTCCCGTGCTACAAGCTCAGCAAGTTCGGCAAGGGTAAAGTCGTGCTTGTATGGGCAGCGCTTTATCGCCTCCCTTAACGCTGGGGTTATGTCGATGCGTTCCCCAAACCCGATAACATCAACGAAGTGTTCCTCGGCCATCACGGCGTCCTGCAAAAATACACGACTCGGCCGACGACGCGCAGCTGCTGGAGCATATCGGGGCCGAGGGTTTCCGGGGGGTAGGACGAGTTGTCCGAGACCAGCTCGACCAAGCCATCGAGGCGACGGCGGACGCGCTTGACTAGGAGATCGTCGCCCACGGCGATCACCATGATGCAGCCGTTAGCAATGGCCGTCTGGCTGCGATCCACAATCAGGGCCGATCCGTCAGGAATGGTCGGCGTCATGCTGTCGCCCTTGGTCCAAATAACCGAGCAATGCTCCGGCGCCGCGCCTTGGTCGCGCAGGAACCGGCGATCGAAGGCCATGATGCCCTGAGCCAGTTCAGAAACCGGGATGGAACTAAACCCGGCGGCTGCTTGGACGTCCCCATAGACCGGTAGGCGGATCATATGTCCGCTGTCGGCATCCGAGCCGTGCGCGCCAGAACTCCTTAAATGGAGTTGAGCTGCTTCGAAGAAGCCTCCTGTCCCCATACTTGGATCCAGCAAACCGGCAAGATCATCTAGTTTAATTTTGAGCGCACTTGCAATCACCGCAGCTCTCACAACCGATGGCGTAGCTGTCTCAGCAGCATATTTTTCTATTGTTCCTTTGGGAATTCCAGTCTTGGCGCTGACAGCCTTGACCCCACCCCCCGCAGATATTGCTTCGGCAACCCGGTGTCGAAGGAGCGCCTCAGCCTCTTTTTCAACACCAAGTCCTTTACCCCCATTATTGGATTTGACCTCCTCCATATCAGGAGTTATCCCTAGTTGTGCGCAGCGCACATGCGCCGCGCGATTGCCTACACCGACCCAAGAAAAAGCGGGTGTCCCACCACCCGCTTCCCCAGAAGGAACCACCCATGGCGAAACGGAAACCCAAGATGGAATGGCCAGAGATCCTGGCCAAGCTCCATCTCGGCGGGATGACGTTGACCGAACTCGCCCGGCGCAACGACATTCCCGCAGGCTCATGCACACGCGTGAAGGGCCAAACGCACTACAAGGCCCAGCAGGCAATCGCCGATTTCATCGGTGAGAAGCCCGAAGACCTCTGGCCCGACCGCTACCCCAAGGGGAAACCTCGTATTCTCGATACCGCGAAGTTTCCCCCGGTTTCCAGTCAAAAATCCGGCCGCAAGCCGGACAGCGACGACGGGAAGTGATGCGCATCCTGTCCAGGATCAAGGTTAACGCTGACACCCTCGCGGATGCGATTGGCGCCGTCGCGCTGTTCGCCATCGTCGGCGCGGGTCTCTGGATCCTGCACGGCCTTGGACTTTCGGGGCTGTGACACGGTGGCCCTTGCGGCGCTTCGACATCGGCAGGTCGGCGATCAACGCCCCGCCTTCAGAACTTCTCCTTCATGCAGGCTTGAAATGCCCGAATATCTTGAACTTCCGCTTGCCTCGATCGAGGCAGGCACTGGCCGCGCACGCGACCTGGACCCGGCCTGGGTCGAGGGGTTGGCGGGGTCCATCCGCGAACAGGGGCTGATGCAGCCCATCGTCGTGCGGCGCTTGGGCGACGGGTATCGCCTGATCGCAGGGCATCATCGCCTGGAGGCCGTCCGGCTGCTGGGTCATGACGGTATCCTGGCCATGGTGTCGGATGCCGAGAGCGATGACGCGGCCCGCCTGGCCGAGGTCATGGAGAACCTGGGCCGTCACGAGCTGATCGCGCTGGACCGCTGCCACCATCTCTTCGAACTGAAGCAGGTCTGGGAACGGATGCACCCTGACTTTGCGAATGGCGGTGGGAAAACTTTGCCCACCGGTGATGGCCAGGGCGAAATCTTCGGCTTCGCCACCTCGGTGGCCGATGAAGTGGGCCTTTCCAAGCGCGCCATCAACATGGCCGTCAAGATCTGGACCAACCTCGCCCCCCAGACCCGCCAACGCCTGGTGGGATGTGTACTATCCCCCCAATGACTGGGTGTGCAGCTGCGGGGTCCACAGCCTGTCGCGCGGCGATCTGCGCCGGATGGGCAAGACCGGGCCGGATCCTGCGCCAGCCATCGTCCGCAAGCCCCATACCCACGAGGCCACCGGCGTGACCGTCCAGCTGCCCGAGGGCACCGGCTATGGCTGGGATCACATGCCGGGCGATCTGTGGGAGCGCGGCCTGGTGCCGTCGGCGCTGATCGAGGAAGGCGGCGGGCTGATCCAGGAAGGCCGCCATGCCGTTGTCATCGACCAGCCATCGCCCCTGGCCGACCTGGTTGCCTCGGCCCGGTTGTTTACGGCCCAGCCGCTGGCCGAGGATCTGGCGCCCGAGGATTATGTCCGCGCCTTCCTGGAGCCTTTCGGGGCCGATATCGGCCGTGCGGTCCTGTGGGAGGATCCGGCCGGCATGCGCGTTCCGATCTCGGACCAGTTCTTCAGGGACCGCTTGGGCACCTGGAAGATCGGCAAGCGGGGCCGCGGCCGGTTCACACCCCTGATGGCTGAGACGCTGATGGATCCCGACGAAATCTGGCTGGGCGTTGCCGCCAAGCCCGATCCGGTCAGGCCGGACATGCAGGAACTCCTGGTTGATCGGCGCTATGTGCGGGTCGATCCTGCCTTAGGCATCCTGTCGGTTATGGAGATCGGGCGGAAGTGGTGGGAGCCTGTGACAATGTTCGTGCCGGACCGCGAAGGGCGTCCGAACCTGTCGGCCCTGAACGCCCGGCGCGGCGGCAAACTGATCTGGAAACGAAAGTGACGGCCGGGGTGATCCGACCGCCGCGTTGGTGGCTACAGGCTTCCATCACCGGGCATCGCCATCCAGCCCATCGGATATACGTCAGAACCGGAGGATTTTCAACATGACCGGGATCAGCATCAGCGTCGAACTGCGCGCCGGGGAAGCGCGGAACCGCCTGCAAGGCTTGCTCGATCGCATGGACAACCGCCGTCCCCTGTTTGCCTCGATCGGCGAACGCCTGGTCAAATCGGCCAGCGACAACTTCCGAGCCGAGAAGGCACCGGACGGCAAGCCCTGGAAGAAGTTGCAACCCCGGACGATCCGCGAACGGGAAAAGCGCAAGCTGACCCCCATCGCCATCCTGCGCGCCCGCGGCCATCTGGCCGGGTCGATCAACTATGCCGCAACCAACGACGAGGTGCGGATCGGCTCGCCGGTCGAATACGCGGCTATCCACCAGCTCGGGGGCACCATCCAGCAGCCGGACAGGGCCGCGAAGATCTATCGCAAGCGGGATGCGGACGGTAAGATCGGACGGCGCTTCGTGAAAAAATCCGCAGCCGACGTCATCACCGACGTGACGATCCCCGGCCGCGCCATTATCATCCCGGCACGTCCCTACCTTGGCTTGTCGCCGGCCGACGAGGCGGCGATACTGGAGGACGCGGCGGACTGGCTGGCCCCGTGAAACGGCACCCCCCGAAAAACGGCCCAGGAGCGCCCTTGGCGCTTCGCTGGCGCATCGGGCCGTCCACAAGCCAACTGCCCTGTTAGCCCCCTGTTAGAATCGCTCTGCGGGCACATTCCGAACCAAGCAGGGGTCGGCCGCGTTCAAATCCGTTGATCGGCGTCTTGATCGGGCGCATGATGGGGCCGCAGAGACGACAAGAGGCCGGACCCCCGTCCGGGCTCTTTTGTTCCTGACACGCAGCATGGTGCACCGGACATCAACCCGGACCCGCCATGACCGCCACGCCCCTGACCGCCCGCATCGAGGTTTTCCGCCCCGGCACCTTCACCCCCATGGAAGGCGGCGCGATCACCTATTCGGCGGCCGACCTGCGCGCCATCGCCGACGCCTATGATCCGGCGACAGCGCCCGCCCCGATCGTGGTGGGCCATCCGTCGACGAACGCGCCGGCCTTCGGCTGGGTCGAGAGCTTCGACTACGACGCCGCCACCGAGCGGCTCTATGCCAACCTCCACGAGATCGAGCCTTCCTTCGCTGAGCTGGTGAAGGCCGGGCGGTTCAAGAAGGTCTCGATGCAGTATTTCGGGCCGGACCAGAGCCACAATCCGGTGCCGGGCACCTGGTATCCCAAGCATGTGGGCTTCCTGGGCGCCGCCGCCCCGGCCGTCAGCGGCCTGAAGAACGTGGCCTTCAGCGAAGCCGCCGCCCCCGCCGTCACCTTCGAGGTGGCCTTCGGCGCCCCGGCCGAGGCTGCGTCGCTTCTGCGCAAGCTGCGCGATTTCCTGATCGAGCAGTTCGGGACGGAGAAGGCCGACCAGGCCCTGCCGTCCTGGCAGATCGAATGGCTGGGCGATCAGGACCAGGCCCCGGCCCCGTCCTTCGCCGAATCCCTCGCCACCCCCGACACCATCCCCAACCCTGAAAAGGAACTCCCCGCCGTGACCCAGCAGAGCGACCCGGCCTTCGCCGCCCGCGAAGCCGACCTGACCGCGCGCGAACAGGCCCTGGCCGATCGCGAACGCGCCGCCGTCCATGCCGAGAACCTGTCCTTCGCCGAAGGCCTGGTCGCCGCCGGCAAGCTGATCCCCGCCTCGAAGGACAAGGTGGTCGCGATCCTGGACGCCCTGCCAGCCGACGCTGCGGTCAGCTTCTCGGAGGGCGAGACGTTGTCGCCCGCGGCGGCCCTGCGCCAAGTTCTGGACGCCCAGCCCCAGGTCGTCAGCTTCGGCGCGCTGGATCTGGGCGAGGCGCCCGCCGCCGGCGGCGCCGCGTCCTTCTCGGCCGACGGCAAGGCGGTCGATCCCGAGGGCCTGGCCACCCACAACAAGGCGCTGGCCTATCAGCGCGCCCATCCCGGCACCGGCTATATCGACGCCGTCCGCGCCGTGGCCTGATCGGAGGAACCATGCAGTATTTTCAGGATGTCCTGACCGTCACCACCCCCACCACCGGGCTGTTCGAAGCCTATGACCTGGTCTCGTTCACCGGCGCCAAGGTCGCGGCCGATGACGCGCCTGTCCTGGGCGCGTCCAAATATCCGAACACGGTCGTCGGCGATCTGGCGAGCGTGATCGCGGTCGGCGTGGTGCGGGTCAGCATACTTTGGAAGCGGCACGCATCCTTCGACTGCTGCGATTCCGGGTCCGTTGCGACATGCCTGGGTTCAGCGCGTGTCTTGCGAGCTACGCCGACATGTTGGACCCCATGTCGGGCGATGCGGCGCGTCTGCGTGCTTGCCGGCGCTATCTCGAACCGGTCCGGGAACATATCGTGGTCGAGAAGCTCAAGACGCCCCCGACGCGTCCGACGGAATTCGAGAACCCCTACGGACTCGAAGTTCAGACCACGCCTGAAGGCATGCTGCTGATCATATGCGAGCGGCATCTGTCTGCGGCCATCTGCGGGTTCGAGGACGCTTCGAAAAAGCACGATCAGGCGGAGTGAGCGACCTGTCTGCCCTGCCGCGATGCGCGGCAGGGGGAACCCGACGGAACCTATCCTGATCCGTCAGCGTCAGCAGCCCGATTGCCGGCGTCCCTGATGGCGACGAGATCATCGGTACTCGCATGGGGACCAGCAGATCCTGCTCGACACGGGCGGATGAGCCTTGCCCGCCATGTGCATCCGGCGGCTCCAGCCTTCCATCCCATCCCATCCCCTTCCATATTGGAGACTTTCCATGACCCCCTCGATTACTCTGACTCCCGCCCAGCGGCATCATCTTATTCGCGCCCTGACGGCGGTTGCCGCCCGGAGACCGGACCCAGCCCGGAGGATCTGGCCGCGGCACCCGCACTCTACTCATGGCGACCCCTGATGACTCTCGATGCGACCCCTGTGCTTTGGGGTCAGGTCAATGGCCATCCCCGCCTCGCCCCCGGCCCGATCGTCACCTCACGTCTCATCGCGCTCGACCGTGTAGCAGGTTGGGCGCGGACGCTGAGCCGCTGGTATCGCCTTGCCGACCCCTTCACGGCGCTCGAAAGCTCTCTGGCAGGTGGAACAGGGCTCTCCGGCGCAGAAATGCAGATCGTGCTATTCGAATTCGGCGGCTATATTCCGGTCGACGACCTTGCCGTGCTGGACCGGCTGCTTGTGTCCCATGTTGCCCGCTTGCGCGCATATGAGGCGAACGAGCGGACATGATTAACGTCCTGTAGGACTGAGTTGCTGGAGGATCAAAGCGAAAGATGATGGGCAGCCCCCACTGTCAGCCCAGCCGGAACGCAGGTGTCGAAAGCAATCGAACGGCGAGACCGATCGAAAAAATCGCGTCGTGGCGCAGCAGGTCGTCGGCCGATCTGCTCTCAACGATGCTGCGACGCTCAAGATTGCTGCCGTCATCGACGTGCCGGAAATGCGACAGCGGGTTTCGTAGCGCCATCATGCGGCGGAGGTCGGTGACGTCTTCATCAGAGATTACCTCGCGCTCTCGGCAGCGGCGGAGGGTGTCGGCGAACTGGATGCGATCCGGAATGTCATCGACCAGAAGCCCGGCGTGAAGATACGCCGCCAGCAGATGCTCCACGAGCCCCTGGCACAGCAGGATCGTCGCCACATAATTGCCGTGCACGAATGACGAACGCGCTTCGACCCATGCGTGATAGGCCGCAGGACCACCGTAGATCATCGTACCCGATCGCCCCATCTGGCCGCCCAGATCGGTCAGCATCCGGAAACGGCTGACCTTCCCTGGCAGGTCGTCATGAAGGTCGGCCAGCAGATGACGGACGAAGTCCAGATCCGAAAGGTCCGATAGCAGATCGGGCTGATCGTCCCCGCTCACAGTCACGCGGCCTTCGCCCCACCGTCGAAGATCTCGTGCAGCATGGCCGGAATCAGGGCCTTCACATCCTGCGCGGTGCTGGCACGAATGGCGCGGGCTTCGCGGGCCTTTGCTTGGAGGCGGTCGAACCAGTGCTGGTGAGAGATTGGCGGTGCCGGGACGGTGATTGCCTCCAGTGCGCCTTGGCCAAGAGTGCGGTTTCGGTCCGCGCTGCCGGGCGATGCGGCCTGGACCTTGCCGAGACCTTCATGGGTCTGGAGGTAAAACCAGATGAAATCGGCAGTCGCGAGTCCTTCGGTCGGAACGCATGTCAGGTAACGGTGTGAGCCAACCCGCCCATGGTCGCCGGGACCTGCCACCGCGAACGCGCCCTCCCAAGCCTTGATGTTGCTGAACACGAGATCGCCTTGCTGAACGAGGAACAGCTTTTGCCAGCTCAGCTCCGCCCCCAGCAGATCAGGCTTGTGGAAAGTTCCCCGGCCGAATGACCGGACGCCAAGTTCGGGATATGCGGCATCGAGATCGATCTCGACCGGCCTGCGCACCAGCGGCGCGACCTCGGCCAAGGGTCGCAGGGGGGCGCCGTCGATGGCGCGCTGGAAAGCTTTCAGCAGCAGCGCCTGCGTTTCGCGCTCGGCCGCCTCGATGGCGCTGCGGCGTTCGTCCACCAGCGCGGCGACCCGGTCGAGCCGCCGGACGATGCGGCGCTGTTCGTGGAGGGGCGGCAGAGGAACTTCAATTGTCGCAAGCTTCTCCACCCCGAGTGTGCGATTTCGCCCGGCACCGCCGGGGGAAGCACGGAGCAACTGATCTCTCCCTTTGTCGTGCGTGAACCACCAAAACAAATACCGGGCGTCAGCCGATTTCGGATCGACCACGCAGGTAAGAAAACGATGGGAACCTACCTTCCCATCTTCCGCCTGAGTAGCAACGGCGACAGCCCCTTCCCATGCAAAGACAATATTGAATAAAAGGTCGCCTTCCTTCCATTCAAACAGTCGCTTTTCCCCAAGTTCCGATCCTGTTTTGGGTTTCTTGTGAAAGACGCCACGCCCAAAAGAACGAATCCCGACCTCGGGGTAAAGCTGATCTGGCATAGTCTCAATTGGACGTCGGACCAGTGGTGCAATTTCCCTCATGGGACGTTGAACAAGCTTTGCCATCACACGCGCTCCGCCAGCACGGCCTTGATCTCGTCCATGATGCCGAGGATCCGTTGTTCCTGCGCGATGATCGCGTCCACGATCTCGGCTGGTGCGCGATGATCGGCAACCTCGTTGGAATGCGGGTTCTTGATGTCCAGGTTGCAGGCGACGACACGATCCTGATCGTCGCGCTGGATCAGGTCAGCGGCAGAGACCTTCCAGGCGCGCTCGTTCGGCTCGCGCTTCTTCCACCAGGCGAGGCAGTCCGCAAACTCCTCAAAGGCCATGGGCGCGGTTTTCGAGTACTTCTTGCGGCCCTCAGGCAGCGGCATCTCGTAGTACCAGATGTCCTTCGTCGGTCCGGTCGTGTCGAAGAAGATCAGGTTGGCCGGGATGTCCGTATAGGGCGCGAACACCCCTTCGCGCAGCCGGACCACCGTGTGCAGGTTGAACTTTTCCAGCAGGTCCGCCTTGATCCGCGCCGAGATGCCATCGCCGAACAGCGTGCCATGCGGAACGACGACCGCGGCCCGCCCGCGCCCGGCGCGCTTCAGCCGCCGCATGATCAGTTGCAGGAACAGCAGCGCGGTTTCGGCCGTGCGGCGATCCTCTGGGAAGTTGTTGAGGATGCCTGCCTCCTCTTCGCCGCCGAAGGGCGGATTGGTCAGGATGATGTTGACGCGCTGATCCTCGCCGATCTCGGCCAGACGGAAGCGCAGGGCGTTGCCCGGATCGATGCGAGGGGCGTGCAGGCCGTGCAGCAGGAGGTTGAGCTGGGACAGCAGGAACGGCAGCGACTTGGCCTCGCCGCCCCGGATGGTGTCCTCCTGCAGGATGCGGCGTTTCTCGACCGTGTCGGCCTGGCGTTCCAGATGAAGGAAAGCATCGGTCAGGAATCCGCCGGTTCCGCACGCCGGGTCGAGGATGGTCTCGCCCAGCTTCGGGTCCGTCACCTCAACCATGAAGCGCACGACCGGCCGCGGCGTGTAGAACTCGCCCGAGTCTCCCGCCGCGTCACGCATTTCGCGCAGCAGCGTCTCGTAGAGGCGACCGAGGGTGTGGACCTCTTCGGACGAGTCGAAGTGGATGCCGTCGACCAGGTTGACCACGTCGCGCAGCAGGTAGCCGCTTTCCATGCGGTTGGCGAAGCCTTGGAATACGGTGGCGATCACATCGCGCCGTTCGCGCCGTCCATTGTCGCCGCGCAGGGCGCGCAGATAGGCGAAGAGGCCCGGGCCAGGCGTGCCGTCAGGTCGTTCGGTCTTCTCGGAAACGAGAAACGACAGCAGGTCGGGACCGGTGATGCCGTCGGCGTCCGCCGCCCAGTCGCGCCAGCGATAGGGAGGTTCGATGATCGGGCGATAGTCTTTGTCGGCCAGCTCGGCGCGCTCTTCCTCGATCCTCTCCATGTCGTCGAGGAACTTCAGGAACATGATCCATGTGAGCATGGGCAGGCGATCGAGGTCGCCGTTCAACCCCTTGTCCTTGCGCATGATCTTGCGCGCCGACTTGATGATGCTGTCGAGGCGTTGGGCGGTGGTCAGTTGCTTGGGCGCAGCCTTCTTGCGGGCGATTGTAGCCAACGTGGGGTTCCTTCAATTCAGGCGGTGTAGAGCAGGCGCTGCAGTTCGGTGACGGCGCTGCGCAGCTCCTTTCCCCCGCCGAAGCGGGCGGCGATTTCGATCACGTTTCCCCATTCATTGAAAGGGGGAATTTCGAGGATGTCGGGCAGCTTCAATTGGGCGCTGCCGTGTTCGGCATACTTCTCAAGCACGGCATCCAGAACTTCGCGGGCATCCGGCCCGAAGCGGTCCAGAAACTCGTCCTGCTCACGCAGGACGCGGTCGGCGCGCTCGCGGCGGGTACGCAGCGGCGCGTTATATGCCAGATGGCAAAGCAGATCGAACGGGTCGGCCTCCGGCTTTCCGACCGCATCAGCCAGCGAGTCGAGGTCGATGCCCTTTTCCTCCAGCCGCTCGACGATTTCAGCCCGACGCTCGGGGTCGAGCCAGTCCGTACGCAGTTCGGACGCATTGGGATAGAGCGTGCGCACCTTGTCGCCGGTATAGTCGCTTAGCTGTCGGCAGGCGAGCTGTCGCCCGTCGGAATCGAGTTCGTACACGAGGTGCCGGACAATCGAGACCTCGCCGCCGTCGACATAGAACTTGCGTGGGCCGTTCTCGGCTTCGTCCCCCAGGTCGACGGGTCCATCCGGGACGTCGGGCCCTTCAGGAAAATCGTCGGAATCTGGGGCCCCTTCTTCGATCTCACGTTCCTCGACGATATCGCCGTCCGCATTGATGACCGCTTCGTCCTCGCGGACGGGATCGCCGTCAAAGGCAGGATCGGCGAACATGCGTGTCGCCGTTCCGGTGTAGTCGATGATGTTGAAGGCGAGCTTGCCGTAGTCGGGCCGGAGACGGGTACCCCGTCCGATGATCTGCTTGAACTCCGGCATGGAGCCAACGACCCGCGCGAGCACCACGTTCTTGCAGGTCGGGGCGTCGACGCCGGTCGTGAGAAGCTGCGACGTGGTGAGGATGACCGGCGTCTGGGTTTCGACATCCTGAAACTTCGCCCTGTGCGCGCTTCCCACATCGCCTTCGTCGGACGTCACGCGGCAAACGTAGTCGGGATGATCCTTCACGAGATCGGTGTTCAGGGCGGCGAGCGCCTGCCGCATTTCCAGCGCGTGTTCCTGGTCGACGCAGAAGACGATGGTCTTGGTGAAGCGGTCGGTCTCGGCCATGAAGCCCGCAAGGTGTTTCGCAATGGCTTGCGTCCGCGCACGAAGCGCCACGACCCGTTCGAAGTCCCGCGTGGAGTATTCGGCATCGGGGATCTCGCGTCCGTAACGATCAAGCTCGCCGCGCGTCGGGCGCCAACCGGCGGCGTCGTAGTCCGAGACGACACGGTGAACGCGATACGGGGCCAGAAAGCCGTCGGAGATGCCCTGCGCCAAGCTGTACTCGTAAAGCGGATCGCCGAAGTAGTTGTAGGTGTCGACGTTGTCCTCGCGCCGCGGTGTCGCCGTCATGCCGATCTGGGTCGCAGGCTCGAACCATTCGAGAATCTCGCGCCAGTTACTGTTGTCCCGCGCACTGCCCCGGTGGCATTCGTCGATGATGATGAGGTCGAAGAAGTCCCGGGCGTATTCGCGATAGAGGCCGGGGCGGTTCTCGTCACGCGCGATGGACTGGTAGATCGCGAAATACATGTCGCGGCTCTTGACCGCCATGCCGTCCGCGATCTTGTGCCGGGCATCGCCGAACGGGCTAAAATCCTTGGCCATCGGATCGTCGATCAGCACGTTGCGATCGGCGAGAAACAGGATCTTCGGGGTCCGGTTCACTCCTTTCGAGTTCCAGCGAGCCGACCAGAGCTTCCAGCAGATCTGGAAGGCGACGGCGGTCTTGCCCGCTCCGGTGCACAGCGTGAGCAGTGCCCGCTTCCTGCCCTGAAGCGCCGCCTGAACGGCCCGATTCACGGCGATTTCCTGATAGTATCGAAGGGGTTTGGTTCTGTCTGGAAACGTAGGCGTCAACAGCCGTTCCGCCACTTGGTCGTCGACAATGCTTTCGGCGCGGCGGAGCCGGGCCCAAAGGTCATCAGGTGCCGGGAAATTCGAAATCGTTCGCTCGACGCCGGTCGTGTAGTCGAACTCGACAATCTCTATTCCGTTGGTCGAATAGGCGAAACGAAGTCCAAGGATCTCGGCATATTCCTTAGCTTGTTGAAGCCCCTCCGCGGCATGCCGGTAGCGGGATTTGGCCTCGACGACGGCGATCGGGAAATCCGGGTTGTATCGAAGCAGGTAGTCCGAGCGCTTCTGCTTCCCTCGGCGCGCCTTGCCGCCAACGAAGACAACACGGCCGTCGGTGAAGGTTCTTTGCTCGTTGATCGTGTGCGGGCGATCATCCCAGCCTGCTGCCTGCAACTTCGGAACGACAAACATCCTGCAGGTATCGGCTTCGTTCATGCGGAATCCACTAAGCCTAGCTTCGACGTGCCATCCGGCAGAAATGGGCTTGTCAAGAATTGGGGTCAGTTCAACGCACAATTCTCATTTTCGGCGACCCCTTGTACGCCAAGATGGCTTCGCAATGCTACAGCTTGGCCAATGTATCTCGCAAGTTCTCTTCGGCTTTGGACTGACAAGGTCACAACAGAGGTCGTCGACGTTATCCACAGCTTTTTATCACCGCTCTAGCTGCAACGGTCCGCTATCCTATGGATGACAGAACACATCGCATATCTCGCGCAAGAAGTCGCCAACATCGTCGGCGTCAATCATCAGACTGCCCCAAAGGCCTATTCGCAAGTCCTGGACACAGGCAAGGACTGCAGCACGATTGGCCGTGGATTTTGGGAAGTAGTCCAGGCTTATGTCGCACAATGCAAGGCCAGGCAGGCCGCTCAACATGAGAAGGACACCGAATGCCGCGCGCCGCGCTCTATGCTCGCTTCTCGACTGACCTGCAAAGCGACCGATCCGTCGATGACCAGATCGCCCTCTGCCAGGAATTCGCGAGCAAGCAGGGCCTCGACATCGTCGCTCGATACAGCGACCGCGCCCGGTCCGGCGCAACTGTCCACGGACGCGACGGGCTATGGAGTCTTCTGGACGACGCCCGCGCCGGGCGCTTCGACACGGTCGTCGTCGAGGCGCTCGACCGACTGAGCCGCGACCAAGAGGACTTGGCGGGCATCCACAAGCGCCTGACCTTCGCCGGCATCGACATCGTGGCCGTGCATGACGGACGCGCGGATGCGATCCAGGTGGGGATCCGGGGCCTGGTTTCGACCCTGTTCCTGACCGACCTGAAGCACAAGATCCGGCGCGGCATGACGGGCGTGGTAGCGGACGGGCGCATTGCGGGCGGCAAGGCCTATGGCTATCGCCCGGTGCCGGGCCAGCCGGGCGAGCCGGAGATCAACCTCGACGAGGCGCAGGTCGTCCAGAGGATTTTCCGGGCGTATGCGGACGGCACGTCCCCACGCGACATCGCCCGCGCGCTGAATGACGACAGCGTCCCTGCCCCGCGGGGCGTTAGGTGGAACGCCAGCACTCTGAACGGCAACGAAGGCCGCGGCCATGGCATCCTGACAAATCCGATCTATGCCGGCGAGATCGTCTGGAACCGGGTGCGCATGGTCCGGGATCCCGACACCGGCAAGCGCGTCAGCCGCCCGAACCCGCCCTCGGAATGGCGCCGCTCCGAGGCCCCGGAATTGCGAATTGTCGATCCTGAGCTTTGGGAGGCTGTGCAAGCCCGCAAGCAAGGACGAATTATCGTGCGCAAGGCCAAGCATTCAGACCCGCGATCGCGCCGGCTGCTGACCGGGCTGGTGAAGTGCAGCCGGTGTGGCGGCGGCCTGACCATGCACGATCGTCGCGGCGGGGCGATCCGGGTCACGTGTTCCACGGCGAAGGAAAGCGGCTCGTGCGACAACCGGCGGCGCTACCGGTTGGACAAGATTGAGCGAGCCGTTGTCGATGCCGTTGTCGCACGGCTTCGAGAACCGGACGCCGTCAGGTCATGGCTGGAAACGGTGCAGGCCGAGGCACGCGATGCCTCGAAGGCCCGGACCAAGGCTGAACGGGCGCTGGCTGCGGCGCAAGGCAAGCTGGACCGGCTGCAGATGAACCTGGTCGATGGACGCATCGATGCCTCTTTTTTTGACCGCCAGGTAGGTCCGATCCGGGCCGACGTTCAGGCTGCCAGGGAACTTCTGGACCGGGCGCCATCCGCCCAGGTCGTCACCCTGCACCCGTCCGCCATGGCAGAGATGACGGAGCTGCTGTCAGTGCTGGCCGAACACCTGCCCGACCTCAACCCCCGGGAAGACCGCGCGATGTTCGATGCCTTCCGCTCGCTTATAAAGCGCATCGTAATCCACGACCGCGAAGACAACCATATCGATTGCGAGATCATCGGGACCGTCACGCCATTGTTGGGGGGGAAACCGAGGGTTTCGGTGGTAGCGGAGGAGGGATTTGAACCCCCGACACAAGGATTATGATTCCTCTGCTCTAACCAGCTGAGCTACTCCGCCACGGGTGGGGGCGATTTACGGGCTGGCGTGGGGGGCGTCAAGCGGTTTTCGTTCAACGACATGAAAACGCCGCCCGGGACAGGGCGGCGCTTGTTTTTCGGGCCGAAGACAGGATCATCCGCGCGCCTTGACCACCTGCAACAAGGGCATGACCTGCGCCATGTCGGGGCCGTGGGCCTGGCCGGTGACGGCCTTGCGCAGCGGCATGAACAACCCCTTGCCCTTGCGGCCGGTGGCGTCCTTCACGGCGGCCGTCCATTCGCCCCAGGTCGCGTCCGTATAGGGCGGCGGCGGCAGCAGGGGCATGGCTTGGGCGATGAAGTCGGCATCCTCGGGGTCGATCTGCGGCTCGGCGCCCTGGGAAAAGATCGTCCACCAGTCGGCCAGGTCGTCCAGCCTGGTGATGTTCTGCGAGGCCACGTGCCAAAAGCGTTCCGCCAGATGGTCCGGCACGCCAAGCGCCGCGATCCGGTCGCGCACGGCCTCGAAGGGCAGCGCCTGATTGCGTTCGCGGGTCAGCGGCCACAGATCGGCGGCGTCGAATTTGGTGGGCGAGGCGCCGAACTGCGACAGGTCGAACCCTTCGGCCAGATCGTCAAGGGTCATCCTCAATTCGACCGGCTGGCTGGATCCCAGGCGGGCCATCATCGACAGCAGCGCCTCGGGCGCGACGCCCGCCTCGCGCAGGTCGCGGATGGACAGGGCGCCGATGCGCTTGGACAGTTCCTCGCCCCCCGCGCCGGTCAGCAGGCTGTGATGGGCGAAGGCCGGGGGGGTGCCGCCAAGCGCGCGGATGATCTGGATCTGGGTGGCGGTGTTCGTCACGTGGTCGGCGCCGCGCACGATATGGGTCACCGCCATGTCGGTGTCATCGACGCTGCTGGCAAAGGTGTACAGCACCTGGCCGTCGGCGCGGATCAGCACCGGGTCGCTGACCGAGGCCGCGTCGACGGAAATGTCGCCCAGGATGCCGTCGGTCCATTCGATCCGTTCCTGGTCCAGACGGAAGCGCCAGTAGCCCTCGCGCCCCTCGGCCCGCAGGCGTTCGCGGTCGGCGTCCGACAGGGCCAGCCCCGCGCGGTCATAGACCGGCGGCTTGCCCATGTTCAGCTGCTTCTTGCGCTTCAGGTCCAGCTCGGTCGGGGTCTCGAACACCTCGTACAGGCGGCCGCCCGCGCGCAAGCGGTCCGCCGCCTCGGCATAGCGGTCCAGGCGCAGCGACTGGCGTTCCACCCGGTCCCAATGCAGGCCCAGCCATTCGAGGTCGCGCTTGATGCCGTCGGCGTATTCCTCCTTGGAGCGTTCCTGGTCCGTGTCGTCCAGCCGCAGGATGAACGTCCCCCCGGCCTTGCGCGCGATTAGATAGTTGAACAGCGCGGTCCGCAGGTTGCCGACATGGATGTGGCCCGTGGGCGAGGGGGCGAAGCGGGTGGTGGTCATGGCAGGTCTCCTGTTCGCCTTGCTCTTTCACAGACAACGATTCTTGTCCATATCAGGGCGGACATGCAGGAGAAGCCGATGACCGACTGGAAGAACCTGACCGCCCCCGACGCGGCCCGGATCGAGGCGATGGCGCGCGACGCCGTGGCGGCCCTGCCTCACGAATTCGCGGGTCATGCCCAAGGCATCGCCATCCGCGTCGCCGAGTTCGCCCCCGAGGAGGTGCTGGACGAATTGCAGATCGACGATCCCTTCGATCTGACCGGCATCTACGACGGCGTGCCCCTGACCGAGAAGTCGGTGTCCGACCAGCCCGGCCAGCCGGACATCATCTGGCTGTATCGCCGCCCCCTGCTGGACGAATGGGCCGCGCGCGGGAACGTCAGCCTGGGCGAACTGGTGGGTCACGTCGTCACGCACGAGATGGCGCATCACTTCGGCTGGTCCGACGACGACATCGCCAGCATCGACCGGTGGTGGGAATGACCCGGCAAGCGCCGATCCTGACGGTCACGCTGAACCCCGCGCTGGATCTCTCCACCGCCACGGACGAGGTGCGGCCCGAACTGAAGCTGCGCTGCGACAAGCCCGAGGTCGATCCCGGCGGCGGCGGCATCAATGTCAGCCGCGCGATCAAGCACATGGGCGGGCAATCGACCGCCATGGTCGCGCTTGGCGGGGCCACGGGGACGCGCATCGCGGACATGCTGAAATCCGACGGGCTGTCGGTGGTCCGCCTGACCGCCCCCGGGGAAACGCGGCAATCGCTGGCCGTCACGGATCGTTCGACCGGCGGGCAGTACCGCTTCGTCCTGCCCGGTCCCGAATGGCACAAGGCCCATGTGGCCGACATGACCCAGGCCATCGCCGAGGCCGCCCGCGCCGGTGGCTGGGTGGTCGTGTCGGGATCGAACCCGCCCGGCGTGCCTGCCGGGTTCGAGCAGATGCTGACCGTGCGGCTGAAGAACAGCGGCGCGAAACTGCTGGTTGACACCTCGGGCGAGGCGCTGCGCGTGCTGGCCGGATCCTCGACCCCCGTCGATGTCCTGCGCATGGACAGCCACGAGGCCGAGGAGTTGGCCGGCCGCCCCCTGCCCTTGCGCGAGGACAGCGCGGCTTTCGCGGCGGGGCTGGTCAAGGACGGGGCGGCGCGGTCGGTGATCGTGGCGCGCGGGGCCGACGGGTCGGTCATCGCCGGGCCGGACGGCGCCTGGCACGCGGCGGCGGCGCGGGTCAAGGTGGTCAGCGCGGTCGGCGCGGGCGACAGCTTCGTTGCGGGCTTCGTTCTGGCCATGGCGCGGAACCGGCCGGTCGAGGAGGCGCTGGCCATGGGCGCCGCGGCGGCCTCGGCGGCCGTGATGACGCCAGCGACCGATCTGTGCCGGGCCGAGGACGTGGAACGCTTCTACGCCGGACGGATCATCTCGAAGCTGTAGCCAAATGAAAAAGCCGCCCAAAAGGGCGGCTTTGCGATGCCGGGACCGCGCGGTCAGGCGGCTTCCGCTTCCTCGGCCTCGGCGGCCATGCGGCGCTCGCTTTCCTCGCGCGACAGCGCGACCGAGGTGCGCACGCCCTTGGACACGAATTCCATCAGGCCCTTCACCACGCGTTCGTTGGGGTCGATGCCGGCGCAGGACAGCACCTCGCGCCCGTCGCGCGAGCGCGCCCAGCGGGCGATCTGCTCGGGGCCGTTGCCGTATTTCTTGTCATCTGCAATCGCGTCATCCAGCGCGGCCAGAACAACCGCCGCAAAAAGCTTGCGGGCCCGCTGGCCTTGTTCGAAGTTGAAAGCCGATCCGTCGACAAAATCGCGCATACCATTCGTCCATCTTCTTGGGCCGCGAAGTAAAAGCGGCCTTGTGGGAAGGCGTCACGCCAACCCATCGTTATTGTTTCCGTTTCTCTGACGGTGCTGCTGCTTAGCCCAGAAGCACGCCGATTCGTTATTCCCCAGACTGCATATCACCCATGCAGTCCACGCATGACGCGTAAAAAACAGGTGAAATCTTTCATAACACCTTGCTTTTCACATGCCCGGGCGCCGGTCTGCGCCTTGACAACACCGCAAAACCCTTTTGGTTGCCTCGGTCACAAGGCCCCGATATAGGGGCGCCACAGCGCCGTTCAACGACGAACAGCAGTTATCCCCAGAACCCGAAGAACCCCAAAAGGTTTCCCATGCCCAAGATCAACGGCAACGAAATCCGCCCCGGCAACGTGCTGGAGCATGACGGAGGCCTGTGGGCCGCCGTGAAGGTCAGCCATGTCAAGCCCGGCAAGGGCGGCGCCTTCGCGCAGGTGGAACTCAAGAACCTCCGCGACGGCCGCAAGCTGAACGAGCGGTTCCGCAGCGAAGACAAGGTGGAACAGGTCCGCCTGGAACAGAAGGACCAGCAGTTCCTGTACGAATCCGACGGCAAGCTGGTCTTCATGGACAGCGAGACCTTTGAGCAGACCGAGCTTGACGCGGACCTTCTGGGCGACCGCCGCCCCTTCTTGCAGGACGGCATGACCGCCACCATCGAGTATTACGGCGAGGAGGCGCTGTCGGTCTCGATCCCGCAAAAGGTCACCTGCACCGTTTCGGAAACCGAGCCGGTGGTGAAGGGCCAGACCGCCGCCAACAGCTACAAGCCCGCGATCCTGGACAACGGCGTGCGCATCATGATCCCGCCCTTCGTGGGCGAGGGCGAGAAGATCGTCGTCAACACCGAGCTGTTCGAGTACAGTGAGCGGGCCTGACCGCCCGCCTCGTTCTCGGGCGCCCCGGCCTGCCCGGGGCGTTTCCATGCAAGACAGGGGTTTCGCCCATGACCAGCCCGACCCATGCCACGCCCGAGGATCTGGCCCGCGCCCTGCCCCATGTCCTGGCCGCGCCCAAGAACGGCGCCGCGGTGGATTGCCTGTGCTTCCGGCCCGGCTTCAACCGGCGGACCTTTCCCGACCGGCTGACGCTGACGCGCGATCAGGGCGTTCCCGGCGAACGCTGGATGGTCGCGCCCTGGCTGAAGCTGGCCGACGGGTCGCCCGATCCGCGCATCCAGGTCTCGATCCTGCCGCGCCGGGTGATGGACGCCGTCTGGCTGGACCGCGAGAACACGCCCCATCCCGGCGACACCATCGTCTGCGACCTGGACACCAGCCATGCGAACCTGCCGGTCGGCACGCTTTTGCAGGCGGGCACGGCGGTGCTGCGGGTGTCGGATGTCTTCAACGACGGCTGCGTCAAGTGGAAGGTCCGCTACGGCAAGCCCGCCAAGGACTGGATCGTGGCGCCCGGCCACCCGGAACTGCGCCTGCGCGGCATCCTGTGTTCGATCGAGGCGGATGGACAGGTCGCCCTGGGCGACCCGATCCGCAAGCTGGGCTAGCGCAAGACCGGCGGCGGCTCGGTCGGGACGGTCCGATCCGCCTATTCCGCCGAAAGCCGCGCCGCGCCTGCCTGCATGTCCGGCCCGATCCGGTCGAACCGCACATGCGCCAGGGCATGGCCGCCCGACTGCGTGAACAGGGTGCCGACCTCCTTGCCATCGGCGGTGATCGGGGTGCCCACCGGCGCCTCGCCCTCGATCCGCAGCCGGGTCAGGCCCTTGCGCAGGTCGGTCTTGTGCTTCATGCGGGCCGTCACCTCCTGACCCACATAACAGCCCTTGCGGAAATCGACGCCGTGGAGGCGCTCGAACCCGGCCTCCAGGATGAAGGTCTCGTTCGGGATCAGTTCGACCAGCGTTTCGGGGATCACGTTCTGGACCCGGATCGCGTCGAAATCGGTGCCGTCCTCGCCCGTTCCGCCGTAAAGCCGCCAGCCGAGCGCCGGATGCCGGGGATCGGCGATCGCCCCGTCGGGCGCGGGTCCGGTGCCGCGCGCCACGGTCATGCCGGTGGGCTCGATGGCGACCCTGGAGCGCAGCTTGTACATCGTCAGCCGCCGCACCAGGTCGTCTGCCAGCCGCGCGTCCACGTCGATCAGCAGCGCCCCGTCATCGCCGACGATCAGGAAATCGGCCAGATACTTTCCTTGCGGCGTCAGCAGGGCGGCCCAGCAGGGGGCGCGCTTCACGTCGTTGCTGACCAGCCCTTGCAGAAACTCCACGCGGTCGTCGCCGGTGATGCGGATGATCTGGCGGGTCATTGGCTTTCTCCGAATTGCAGGGCGACAAGGCGGGCATAGGCGCCGCCCTGGGCCATCAACTGGGCATGGCTGCCTTCCTCGACAACCCGGCCCCCCTCGATGACGACGATCTTGTCGGCGTTGCGGATGGTGGACAGCCGGTGCGCGATCACCAGCGTGGTGCGCCCTTGCGACAGGCGTTCCAGCGCCGCCTGCACCAGCCGTTCGCTGGCGGTGTCCAGGGCGCTTGTCGCCTCGTCCAGCAGCAGGACGGGGGCGTCGCGCAGCACGGCGCGGGCGATGCCGATGCGCTGGCGCTGGCCGCCCGACAGCGTCGATCCGCGCGGGCCCGCCGCGCTGTCCAGCCCCTTGGGCATCGACGACACGAAATCGCTGACATGGGCCGCCTCCATCGCGCGCCGCAAGGCGGCGTCATCGGCGTCGGGCCGCCCCATCAGGATGTTGTCGCGCAGGGTTTCGTCAAACAGCGCCGAATCCTGCGCCACGGTCGAGAACTGGTCGCGCAGCACCCCTAGGTCGAAGTCCTGCACCGGGATGCCCCCCAGCGTGACGCGCCCCCGGTCGGGATCGACCATGCGCGTCAGCAGGCCGAAAACCGTGGACTTGCCCGCCCCCGACGGTCCCACCAGGGCGGTGGTCCGGCCCGCCTCGGCGGAAAAGCTCAGGCCTTGCAGCACCGGCTTGCCGTCATAGGACAGCCAGACATCCTCGAGCCGGATCGAGGTTTCGGCGGGCGGCCGGGTCCGCGTGCCCGAGGTGATGCGCGGCTTGGTGTCGATCACCTGATAGATCCGCTCGAGGCTGGCCGCCGCCGTCTGCCAGGTGCCCGCCAGCCCGCCAAGCCGCCGCATCGGCTGGAAGGCCAGCGCAAGCGCGGTGAAAAAGGACATGAAGTCGCCCACGCTGCGCGTGCCCTCCATCACCTCTCGCCCGCCAAGGGCCAGAACGGCCACGAAGCCGAGGCCGGTCACGACATCGGTAAGCGCAGGAACCAGGCTGCCCATGGCGGCGACCTTGACCTCGGCCTGGCGGATGCGGGCCACGATGGCGGCGAAGCGGCGGATCTGGACGGCCTCGGCCCGGTTCAGCTTGATCGAGGCGATGCCGTGCATCACCTCGTCCAGGCGGGTGGCGCGGGCGCTGGCATTGGCGCGGTTCTGGCGCACCTTGCGCCGGATGTAGCGCTGCACAAGGGCCGCGGGCAGGATCAGGATCGGCGCGCCGATCAGCGCGGCCAGCGTCCATTGCGGGTCGATGCTGACCGCCACCGCGAACAGCATCACCAGGCTGATCGCGTCCCGCGTGGCGCTGGTGATCAGATTGGCCCAGACCCCCTGCACGGCGATGGTGTCGCCCTGGATCCGCTCGATCATCGCGCCGGGGGGGTTCTGCTGAAAGAACCGCCCGTCCAGCGTCATGATATGGGCCAGAAGGTCGCGCTGCATCGCGGTCGAGATGCCCAGCGAGATGCGCGACAAAAGCGAGCGGCTGGCCACCAGCGTGGCGGCGCGCAGCAGAAAGATCGCCATGATCGCGCCGCCGACCCACCAGATCGCGCCCGCCTCCTTTCCCACGAAAACGCGGTCGAACAGCGGCTTCAGCATCCACGAGATCAGCGCCAGCGTCGATCCCTCGGCCGTCATCAGCAAAAAGGCCCCCGCCATCGCCCCCCGATGGACGCGCAGGTAATCCGTCCAGAACCGGCGCAGCAGGGTCGAGGCGGCGGGATGATGGCTGTCTGTCACGGGCGGCTGCGTCTTTCCTTTGGTCGCGCTTGCGACAGCCTTAGCCCGAGGGGGCGGGCCGCGGCAAGGCGGCGGGGCGTTGACCTCGGCCGCCGCGGGCACTAGCGATCCTTGCAGGATGTGAAGGATAAAGACACGCCATGAGCCTTGCCGCAGGTCGCCCCGTCATCGCCATTCCCGGACCCTCGCCCGTGCCGGACCGGGTGCTTGTTGCGGCGCATCGCGCCTCGCCCGACATCTATGGCGAGGAACTGGCGGATCTGAACGGGGCCGTGATGGCGCAATTGAAGCGGCTGGCGGGCACGCAGGCGCATCTGGCGCCCTATATCGGCAACGGCCATGCCGCGTGGGAGGCCGCGGGTGCCAACATCTTCAATTCCGGCGACCGGGCGCTGGCGCTGACCTCGGGCCATTTCGGGCGGTCCTGGGCGCAGCAGATGGAACAGATGGGCGTGGCGGTGGAGCGGCTGGATTTCGGCAGCCTGCCCGCCGATCCCGAGATGCTGGCCCGCCGCCTGGCCGAAGACAAGGCGGGGGCGATCAAGGCGGTGATGGTCTGCCAGATCGACACGGCCACGGGCGTGATGTCCGACATTCCGGCGCTGCGCGACGCCATGGGCGATCACCCGGCGCTGCTGGTGGTGGACGCCATCGCCTCGTTGGGCTGCGCGCCGATGATGATGGACGACTGGGGCGTCGATGTGCTGATCTCGGCCAGCCAGAAGGGGATGATGTGCCTGCCCGGCACCTGCTTCGTGTGGTATTCCGAACGCGCCGCGGCGCGCGGGCGGACGCAGCTGACCACCCCCTATTGGGACTGGCACGCCCGCGCGGGCGCCGAGGCGCTGTGGCGCTTTTGGGGCGGCACGCCGCCGGTCCAGCAGATCTTCGCCCTGGACGAGGCGCTGCGGATGATTCTGGACGAGGAAGGCCTGTTCGCCGTCTGGGCGCGCCATGCGGCGCTGGCGCGTGCCGTCTGGGCGGCGGCGGAAGCCTGGGGCGAGGGCGGCACGGGCATCCGCCTGCTGGTCGAGGATCCGACGGCGCGGGCGGCCTCGGTGACGGCCATGGCGCTGCCGGGGGCGGACGCGCTGCGGGCCTGGACGGCCGGGCATTGCGGCGTGACGCTGGGCGTGGGCCTGGGGGCCGAACAGCCCGAAAACGCGCTGCGGGTCGCCCATATGGGCCATGCCAACGCCGCCATGATCCTGGCGGCGCTTGGCGCGATGCAGGCGGGCATGGCGGCGCTTGGCATCCCGCACGGGCCGGGGGGCCTGGACGCGGCGGCGCGGGTGCTGGCGGAACCGGCTTAAGGGCGGCCTGTCCGCGCGGCAGCGTGATCGGTCGCGGGACGGCATCAGGGAAATCCCTGCGAGTCCCCCGAGCGAGCGGGCGACGCCCGCGGCCGCGCAAGGCCTGCGCCCATTGGTTGGAGCGGACGAGAAGCGCCCGGAAAGCGGTCCGGCAGCCTTTCCCCGGGGGCGAAGCCCCAGGGATGAGCGGGCGCTTGCCGGGCCTTGAAGGCCCGGCGGCATCGGTGGCAAAGGCGCCCTGCGGCGAAGGCGGCGGCTTCGCCGGTCACGGGCCGAGGTGTTCAACCTTGCCCAGGCAGGGCCTTACTCCGCCTGGCCCTGTTTCTTCAGCCAGTCGCGCATGGTCTGGATCTCGGCCTCCTGCGCCGCGATGACCTCCTCGGCCAGCTTGCGGATCTCGGGATCGTCGCCGTGTTCCAGGGCAACCCGGGCCATGTCGATGGCCCCCTGGTGATGCGGGATCATGCCGCGGGCGAAATCCACATCCGCATCGCCGCTGGATTCCATCGGCATGTCGGCGTGCATCTTTTCCACCACGGACTGATAGGCCGCAGCGGCATCGCCCCCTGCCCCATGGCCCGCGTGATCGTCCTGGGCATAGGCGCCGAAGGCCACGGCGAACAGGATCGGGGAAAGGCCAAGGCCCCGGCGGATGGATGCGGTCATCGAAACCTCCTTTGCAGTTTGCAAGCGGCAGGCTTGCGCAATTCCCCGGGCGAGGGAAGCCGATGGAGATCACATCCGCGACACTGCGGCGTTATGCCTGGGACAAGCGCGCCAGCGTCACCAGCGTGTCGCCATAGCGGCGCCGGTCAAGGAGAACAAAGGGCGCGGGCACCAGCGGCTGGCGGCTTTCCTCCCAGACCAGCACCGCGCCGGGGGCAAGCCAGCCGCCTTGCAGCGCCGAGGCGACGGCCCGTTCGCCCAGGCCGAGCGCATAGGGCGGGTCAACAAACACCAGACCGAACGGAGCGTCGCGGTTGGCGGCCAGCCGCGTCGCGTCCTGGCGCAGCAGGGCGGTCGCGCCCTCGGCCCGGGCCTTGGCGACGTTGCCGCGGATCAGCGCCTGCGCCTTGGCGCCGTTGTCGACAAAGGTCGCATGGCCCGCGCCGCGCGACAGCGCCTCGAGCCCCAGGGCGCCGGTGCCCGCGAACAGATCCAGAACCCGCGCACCGGGAAGGGGGTTGCCGTGGGTGCCGTTGACCAGCAGGTTGAAGACCGCCTCGCGCACGCGGTCGGTCGTGGGGCGCAGATGGGCCGTGGCGTCGCCCGCGCCGACATCGGCCAGCTTCAGCCCGCGCAGGGTGCCGCCGACGATCCTCATGATTGCGTCCCCCGATGGCGGGGGGCCCTGCCCCCCGAACCCCCCGGGGTATTTGGACAAAGAAGAAGGGTCATGCGAGCAGCGCCTTGAGGTCGGTCGTGGTGGAAATGGCGGCGGGATCGGGGCTGCGGCCCGCCTCGATCAGGCGCTTGCCGATCATAAAGGCGCGGGCGTCGTTCAGCGCATCGACGGCGATCAGGCGGCCGTCGCGGAAATACCAGACCGATCCGCCGTGCTGTCCGTCGCCCGGCCGCGTCGCGATCCGGTCATGGCCGATGCCTAGGCCCGCGATTTGCAGCTTGGCATCGAACTGGTCCGACCAGAACCAGGGTTTCGGGCGATAGGGCTTGTCCGCGCCCAGGATGTTGTCGGCCACCGCCTCGGCCATGTCGATGGCGTTGCCCACGCTTTCCAGCCGCAGCCGCCCGTCGGCGCAGGGGTCGGCCCCGGGGCCGGCCCAGGGGAAGCTGGCGCAGTCCCCCGCCGCCCAGATCGCCGGGTCAGAGGTCCGGCCCAGGGCGTCCGTGGCGATGCCGTTGTCCAGCGCCAGGCCTGCGGTCTGCGCCAAGGCCGTTTCCGGCAGAACGCCGATGCCGGTGACGATCAGGTCGGCGGGCAGCTCGCGCCCGTCGTTCAGCGCCACGCCGGTCGCGCGGCCCGTGCCGGCGATGTGCGAAATGCCGGTGCCTTCCAGGATTTCCACCCCATGCGCGCGGTGCAGGGCGCGGATCATGTCCGCGGTCTGGGCCGCGGCCACCCGGCCCAGGATGCGCGGCGCGGCCTCGATCAGCGTCACCGCCATGTCCAGCTTGCGGGCGACGGCCGCGGCCTCGAGCCCGATATAGCCGCCGCCGATCACGATCAGGGGGCGGCCCGGCTGCATCGCGGGGGCAAGCGCGTCCACATCGGCCAGGGTGCGGATCACGTGCACGCCCGGCAGATCCCCGCCCATGGCGGCGGGCAGGCGGCGGGCCTGGGCGCCGGCGGTCAGGGCCAGGGCGTCATAGGCGACCTCGCCCTTGTCTGTCACGACCACCCGCCGCACCGGATCGACGATGAGCGCGGTTTCGCCCAGCCGCAGGGCAATGCGCTGGTCGTTCCACCAGTCGGCCCCCCGCAGAACCAGGCGGTCCAGCCCCATCTGCCCCAGCAGATAGGCCTTGGACAGCGGCGGGCGCTGATAAGGGGGCACCGGCTCGGCGCCGATCAGGACGATCTCGCCCCCGTGGCCCTTGGCGCGCAAACGCGCCGCCAGGGATGCCGCCGCCTGTCCCGCCCCCACGATCACGATCTTCATGGCCGTCCCTGCCCCCTACGGCCCGCTGGCCTGTCACCGGGCCGCACCCTATAGTCGCCGCGAATCCGTTGCAATTCCAAGGAGGACAGGATGACCATCACCGTCGGAGACAAGCTGCCCGCGGCCAAGCTGCTGCGCGTGGGGGCAAGCGGCCCCGAGGCCGTGGACAGCGCCGACCTGGCCCGGGGCCGCGTCGCCCTGTTCGGCGTGCCCGGCGCCTTCACCGGCACCTGCACCAATGCCCACATGCCCAGCTTCGTGCGCAACGCCGACGCCTTCCGCGGCAAGGGCGTGGACCGGATCGTCTGCATCACCGTGAACGATCCCTTCGTGGCCGATGCCTGGGCCAAGTCCACCGGCGCCGACGCGGCGGGGATCGAGGTTCTGGCCGATGCCGACGGCAGCCTGACCCGCGCGCTCGGCCTCGACTTCGACGCCCCCGCCGCCGGACTGCAAGGGCGCTGCAAGCGTTTCGCCGCGCTGCTGAAGGACGGCGTCTTCGAATCGTTCGAGGTCGAGGACAGCCCCGGCCAGTGCAGCGTCAGCGCGGGCGAGGCGCTGCTGGAAAAGGTCTGATCCCGGCGGCCGGCGGACGACCGCCGGTCAGCCTTCCTTGCGGAAAGGGGTGAAATCCGCCAAGGCCTCGATCTCCTCGCCCATGGCCTCGCGTTCGCGGTCCAGGTAATCGGCCAGGGCGCGCCGGAAGCCCGTGTCGCCGACCCAGTGCAGCGAATGGGTGGCGACGGGTTCGTATCCGCGCGCCAGCTTGTGTTCGCCCTGCGCGCCCGCCTCGACGCGGGACAGGCCGCGCGCGATCGCCACGTCGATGGCCTGGTGGTAGCACAGTTCGAAATGCAGAAAGGGGTGGTCCTCGACACAGCCCCAATAGCGGCCATAGATCGCGTCGGGGCCGATGAAGTTCAGGGCGCCCGCGACCGGCCGCCCGTCGCGTTCGGCCAGAATCAGCAGGATGTCGTCGCGCATGGTCTGGTGCAGGTGGTCGAAAAAGGCCCGCGTCAGATAGGGCCGTCCCCATTTTCGGCTGCCGGTGTCCTGGTAGAAGGCCCAGAAGGCGTCCCAGTGACAGGGCCGCAGATCGTCGCCCGTCAGGTGCCGGATCGCGCCGCCGAACGCCTGCGCCCTGCCGCGTTCCTTGCGCAGATCCTTGCGCTTGCGCGAGGACAGCGCGCCCAGGAAATCGTCATAGCCGGCATAGCCCCGGTTCAGCCAGTGGAACTGCTGCGTGACGCGGGGCAGAAAGCCGACGGCGGCCCCGGCTTCGGCTTCGGCCTCCGTGCAGAAGGTGACGTGCACGCCCGAGGCCCCGCCCCGTTCCGCGACCCGCGTCAGTCCGGCCAGCAGCGGCTGGCGCATGGCCGGATCGCGGGTCAGCAGCCGCGCGCCGGTCACGGGGGTGAAGGGCACCGCCGCCTGCAATTTCGGGTAATAGCGCCCGCCTGCCCGCCCATAGGCCTCGGCCCAGGCATGATCGAAGATGTATTCGCCCTGGCTGTGCGACTTGGCGTAAAGGGGCGCTGCGGCAACCACGGCGCCGCCCTCCTCCAGCGTGACATGCAGGGGCTGCCAGCCGGTTCCCCGCCCGACCGAGCCGGATTCCTCGAGCGCCAGCAGGAAGCGGTGGGTGGTGAAGGGATTGCCGTCGCCAAGCGCGTCCCAGGTGTCGGCGGGGATTGCGGCGATGCCGGGATGGGTGGACAGGGTCAGCGCGTTCATGTCGCCGAAGCTAGGGGCTTGAAAGGGATTTGTCAGCGGTCCCCCGCTCACATTCGCGAAGAACCATCAGCTTGCCCGCACATCCCGCAGGGGTGGGCCGCGCCGGCTGGAAAGTCCAGCGGACCTGCTGCGGCGGCGAACGCCCCGTCTGGGCGGATGGGGGACGTGAAGTCCCCCGGCTAGGCCGCTGGCCGATAGCCTTCAAAGGTGATGTTGTCGGCCACGCGGCGGGCCAGGGCTTCCTCCTCGGCGCTGCGGATGGTCCAGCACAGGATCGGCACGCCTTGCGCCTTGAGCGCGTCAAGGCGCGGATTGTCCAGATCGCGCTTGTCATGGGACACGAAGCAGGCGCCGGATTCGTCGAAATCGTTGATCCCGGCCAGATGGCTGCGGGTTTTCTCGGGGATGCCGGGCCAGTCCCGTTCGTCGTAGCCGCAAGTCGTCAGCCCCACCGGCACATCGGGGGCCAGGGCATGAAAGCCCGCGACCACGTGCGGGTTGAAGGACATCACCGCGACCGGTCCGCCATAGCCTTGCAGCGCATCGGCCACCGCCTTGTGCAGAAGGCCGATGTCGGGGCCAAGCGACATGTCCTGATCCTTGATCTCGATCAGCAGGGGCACGCGGCCCGCGACCAGATCCAGGAACTGCCGCAGGGTCGGAACCGTCTGGTCCGTGCCCAGCAGCCGCTGGACCGCCAAAGCGTCGGGGTCCAAATCCGTGACGACGCCCTGCACGCCCGTCAGCCGCGCCAGGTCGTAGTCGTGGAACACCATCGGCCTGCCGTCGCGGGCGGGCTGGATGTCCAGTTCGATCCCGTAGCCCGCGTCGATGGCGGCCCGCGCGGCGGCCAGGCTGTTTTCCGGCACGCCGGGGCCGTGCAGGCCGCGATGGGCGATGGGCGCGGTCAGAAAGGCCTGCGGCAGGGCCATCACGCGACCTCGAAGATGGCTTCGATCTCGACCGCGACGCCCAGGGGCAGCGCGGGGGCCGACACGGCGGCGCGGGCGTGGCGGCCGGCATCGCCGAAAACCTCGACCATCAGGTCGGAACAGCCGTTGACGACCTTGGGCTGGTCGGTGAAATCGGGTGTCGAGTTCACGAAGCCGGTCAGCTTGACCACGCGGCGCACCCGGTCCAGGTCGCCCACGGCGGCCTTGAGCTGCGCGATCAGCGACAGCCCGCAGCGGCGGGCGGCGGCGGCGCCTTCGTCCACCGACATGCCGTCGCCCAGGCGGCCCTTGATCAGGCCCTTGTCGTCCTGGCTGATCTGGCCCGACACGAAGACCAGGTTGCCGGTTTGCACAAAGGGCACATAGTTCGCCGCGGGCGCGGGCGCCGCGGGAAGGGTGATGCCCTTGTCGGCCAGGGTGGCTTCGATGCTCATGATGTCCCTCGTGTGGCTTGGATAAGACGGTCTGGATTCGGGCGGCAGCCTAGCAAGGCGGGCGTCAGGCGACCAGAGCCTCGGCGCGCTTCAGGTCCACGCTGACAAGCTGGCTGACGCCCTGCTCGACCATGGTGACGCCGAACAGCCGGTCCATGCGCGACATGGTGACGGCGTGATGGGTGATGATCAGGAAACGCGTGTCGGTGCGCCGCGTCATGGCGTCCAGCAGGTCGCAGAAGCGGCTGACATTGGCGTCGTCCAAGGGCGCGTCCACCTCGTCCAGGACGCAGATCGGCGCGGGATTGGCCAGAAACACCGCAAAGATCAGCGCCATCGCGGTCAGGGTCTGTTCCCCGCCGGACAGCAGCGACAGCGTGGACAGCTTCTTGCCCGGCGGCTGGCACATGATTTCCAGCCCCGCGTCCAGCGGATCGTCGGATTCGACCAGCACCAGCCGCGCCTCGCCGCCGCCGAAGAGCGTGGTGAACAGCGCGGTGAAATTGGCGTTCACCGTGTCAAAGGCCGCCAGCAGCCGTTCGCGCCCTTCGCGGTTCAGGCCGGCGATCCCGGCGCGCAGCTTGCGGATCGCTTCCTCGAGATCGGCCTTTTCGGCGGCAAGGCGGTCGCGCTCGGCCTCGAGCGCGCGCTTGTCCTCGTCGGCGCGCAGGTTGACGGCGCCAAGCCCGTCGCGCTGCGCGCGCAACCGGGCGATCTGGTCCTCCAGCGCGGCGGCGGGCGTGTCGGGCGGCGTTCCCCCCAGCGAGGCCAGAAGGGCCTGCGGAGCCGCGTCGGTTTCCTCGAGGATGCGCGCCCGGGCGGCGGCCTCGGCGTCCCGCGCGGCCTCGGCGCGGGCCTCGCGGGTGGCGCGGGTTTCGCGGGCTTCGGATGCGGCGCGCTCGGCCTCGCGCTCGGCATGGGCGGCGCTGCGGGCGGCGTCCTCGGCCACCGCCAGCGCGTCGCGGGCGGCGGCCAGGCGCGCGTCGGCCTGCGCTTCGCGCATCCGCAGGCTGGCGCGGCGGTCGGCCAGAACGGCCGGCTGCGCCTCGGCATCGGACAGTTCGGCCAGGGCGGCGTCGCGCCGCGCCTCCAGTTCGGACGCGCGCGTGCCAGCCTGTTGCAGGCGCAGCCTCCAGCCCGATTCCTCCTTGGCGATCTCTTGCAGGCGCCTTGTGCGGGCGTTGGCCTCGCGCTTCAGCTCGTCCAGGGCGGCGCGGCGGGTCATGGTGGCGATGCGCGCGGCCTCGACCCCGGTGCGGGCATGGTCCAGCGCCGTGGCGGCGTCGGCCCGGTCCGGCAGCCCGGCCAGCGCGGCTTCCGCCCGCGCCAGGCGCCCGCGCGCGTCCCCGGCGTCGGCGCGGTGCCGCGCCAGTTCCGCCCCTGCGGCCTCGGCGCGGCTGCGTGCCATCGACAGGTCGGATTCGGCCCGCGTCAGGGTGCGCGCGGCCTCGGACAGCTGCCGTTCCGCATCGCGCCGGGCATCGCGGGCGGATTTTTCGGTCGCGGTGGCGTCCGCCAGGGCGGCGCGCGCTTCCTCGTGGGTTTCGGCCGCATGCGCCGCCCGGGCTTCCGCTCCGGCAGCCTGGTCCGCCAGTTCGGCCAGCCGGTTGACCTTTTGCAGGTGCAAGGCGGCGGCCGAGGAAGCCTCTCCCGCCATCGTCCGCATCCCGTCCCAGCGGAACAGATCGCCCGCAGGCGTGACCAGCCGCTGGCCCGGCCTCAGGGCGGCCTGCATCGCGGCCCCGGCCGCCGCATCGGCGGCCAGCCCGACCTGCGACAGCCTGCGCGCCAGGGCTGCCGGGCCCGCGACATGCGGCGCCAGGGGTGCCGCGCCATCCGGCAAGGGCTGCGGATCGTCCCAAGGGGCCATCAGGTGCCAGCCGCTTTCGCCGTCCGCCGCCAGCCCCGCCCGCAGATCGTCGCCGAAAGCCGCGCCAAAGGCCGCCTCATGGCCCTTGGCGACCGTCACCTGATCAAGGATCGCCCGCCCCCCGGAGCCGCCGCGTTCCACCAGCCTGCGCAAGGCGGCCATCTCGGCGGCCAGGGCGCCGGATTCGCCCTCGGCCTCGGCCCGGGCGATGCGGGCGCCGGTCTCGACGGCCTCGGCCTCGGCCCGGGCGGCTTCGGCCGTGCCAAGCGCGTCCTCGGCGGCCTCGGCGCGCTCGGCGGCGGCTTCCCGAGCCTGCTCGGCGGCGGCAAGCGCGGCGGCGGCGGCGGCCCCCGCTTCGGCTGCGCGGTCAACCGCGGCCTGGGCCTGGGCGCTCGCGCGTTCCGACCGGTCCAGCATCGCGCGCAGATCCGCCGCCAGCCGTTCCGCGGACTGGTGCCGCGCCGCCAGGCGCGCGGCCTCGTCGGTCAGTTCCGCCAACCGCGCCTCGACCTCTCGCAGCGCCTCGGCGGCCTCGTCGGCGGCACGGGCGGCGGCGTCCAGCCGCGCGTCATGGCCCTTGCCCGCCTTGTCCAGTTCGGCCTTTTCCCAGGCCAGCCGCGCGACCACCTCGCCCGCGTCGCGGTTCAGGGCCTCCTCGCGGTCAAGGTCGCGGGCAAGCTGACCGACGCGCGCTTGCAGGCTGGCGATGGCCTGGCTGGCACGGGCATCGGCCTCGTCCAGGGCGTCGCGTTCGATCACGATCCGCGACAGGACGGCGGCGGCGATCTGTTCTTCCTCGCGCAAGGCGGGCAGCGCGGCATCAGCCGCCTCGCGCCGGGCGGCTGCCTCGTGCGAGGCGGCTGCGGTCGCGCCGGCGTCGCGGATCGCCCCCGCCAGCGCCTCGGCGGCGGCCAGCCGCGCGGCTTCGGCCTCGGACCAGCGGCGATACAGCAGCGCGCCCTCGGCCAGGCGCAGCGCCGCGCCGATCTCGCGATAGCGCGCGGCCGTGCGGGCCTGGCGGGTCAGCGACACCACCTGCGTTGACAGCTGGTCCAGCGTGTCCTCGACCCGCGTCAGGTTCGCCTCGGCCGCGTTCAGCTTCAGCTCTGCCTCGTGGCGGCGCTGGTAAAGCCCGCTGATCCCCGCCGCCTCCTCCAGGATCCGGCGGCGCGAACGGGGCTTGGCGCTGATCAGCTCGCTGATCTGGCCCTGGCGCACCAACGCCGGGCTGTGCGCCCCGGTCGAGGCGTCCGCGAACAGCATCTGCACGTCGCGCGCCCGCACATCCTTGCCGCCGATCTTGTAGGCGGACCCCACGTCCCGCGCGATCCGGCGCACGATGTCGAAGCCGTCATCGTCGTTGAAGCCCGCGGGCGCCAGCCGGTCGCGGTTGTCCACGGTCAGCACCACCTCGGCATGGGCGCGGGCCGCGCGACGGGCGGTGCCCGCGAAGATCACGTCCTCCATCCCCTCGCCGCGCATGGCGGTGGGGCGGTTCTCGCCCATGACCCAGCGGAGCGCCTCGAGCAGGTTCGACTTGCCGCAGCCGTTCGGGCCGACGATGCCGGTCAGTCCCTCGCGGATGACCAAGTCGGTCGGGTCCACGAAGCTCTTGAAGCCGTTCAGTCGCAGCCGGTCGAAGCGCAAGCGGGGTTCCCTTTCTTTCCATCGGGGATTGTCGCATTGCGGGGGTCCAAGTCAACCGTTCCGCGCTATATCTGGCAAGCAGAATAACAGTTTCCACAAGATGCGCATGGTCGGCGGGCCGATTTCAGCTACCATCGGCGCCATGATCATCGCCCTGTCCCTGATTCTGGCTTTTCAGCTTGTCGGAGAGATCCTGTCCCGCGCGCTGGATCTGCCCCTGCCCGGCCCGGTCGTGGGCCTGTGCCTGCTGGTCGCCGCTTGCGTGCTGCGGCCCGCGCTGGCGGACCGGCTGCGGTCCACGGCGCAGGGCCTGCTGGCGCATCTGTCGCTGTTCTTCGTTCCGGCGGGCGTGGGCGTCGTGGCCCATTGGCCCACCCTGCGAGACCAGGGCATCGGGCTGGCGGTGGCCATCACGGGATCGACCGTGCTGGCCATCGCGGCAGGGGCTATGACCTTCCAGGCGGTGGCGCGCTGGACCCGATCCGTCGATCCGTCCGCCTTGAAGGAGGACAAGAATGACTGACCCCGCGCTGATCTGGTCCTATCTGGCGCAAGGCCCGTTGCTGTGGCTGACGGCGACGCTGGTGGCCTATGTGATCGGCGACGCCCTGTTCCGCGCGGCGGGGCGGCAAAGCTGGGCCAACCCGGTGCTGATCGCGGTGATCGGGCTGGCCCTGCTGCTGGGCGCCACGGGCACCGATTACGCCACCTATTTCGAGGGCGCGCAGTTCGTCCACTTCATGCTCGGCCCCGCGACGGTCTGCCTGGCGCTGCCCCTTTACGACAACTTGCCCCGCGTCCGCCGCGCCGCGGCGCCGATGCTGGCGGGTCTGGTCGTGGGGTCGGGCGTGGCGGTGGTCTCGGCCCTGGGGATCGCGCGGGCCTTCGGGATCTCCGGCCCGGTGCTGGCCTCGCTGGCGCCCAAGTCCACCACCGCCCCCGTCGCCATCGGCATCGCCGAGCGGATCGGCGGCCAGCCCACCCTGACCGCCGCCCTTGTGCTGCTGACCGGCATCTTCGGGGCCATCGTTGTGACGCCCCTGCTGAATGCGCTGCGGGTCCGGGACTGGCGCGCGAGGGGCTTTGCCGTGGGGGTGGCGGCGCATGGGATCGGCACGGCGCGGGCGTTCCAGGTGAACGAGACGGCGGGCGCGTTCTCGGGCATCGGCATGGGATTGAACGCGGTGCTGACGGCGGTGATCGCGCCGGTGGTGGTGCGGTGGTTCGGCGGTTGAGGCACGCGCGCAACGGCTGCGGGCGTTGGCCGTCTATTTTGCCGACAAGCAAATGCTGAACGATCATGGCCGTCCGATCTTCGGCGCGACCTATCGCGCGATGAATTATGGTCCGGCTCCGCTGGAGGTCTATGAGATGCTCAAGTGCGAGCCTTACTGGCTCAGCAAGCTTGGTCTGGACGACTATCCGTGGATGCGGAAAGGCTACAAGGTCGAACTGGACACCCGCCGCAATTCCTTGGACTTGCCAGACGATCTGGCGCCGGTCGAGATGGGCGTTCTGGCGGATGCTTTGAACCGCAGTCGTGGGATGTCGTTCGACCAGCGCACCCGGGAAACGCATAGCATGGACTGGGTGGAAGGCACCCTGCGCCCGGATGCGCGGATGGCCTATGCCGACATGATCGCCAAGGATCGGCCGGATCGTGCCGAACTGATCGAGGATTTGGAGGCGATGGGTCCGCGCCTTGTCCTTTGACGCTGTCGAGGTCATTGCCCAGCTTGCGCCTTGGGACGTCATCTACCCTTTCGACCGGTTGGCCAAATCTCCAAAGCACAAGATGTGGGTCTGTGTGTCCAGGGACGATCTGTGGTTTCTTCGGATCAGCACGAAAAGCTATCGGGATTGCTGCGTTCCCTTGTCGTGCAAGGCAAATCCTTTCTTGGACCATGAAAGCTACCTGGGAGGCGGAGGCGACCTGATCACGTCAGCTGAAAGCGAGTTGGAGACCTTGTTGGCATTGCAGACCATCCCGGAGCGCCAAGGGATCTTGGGAGCGGTTTCCATTCAAGAACGCCCTACCGTGGTCAAAGCAATTGAAACGTCAGGCTTTCGCACACCGGCCCAAGTCAGGATCATGAAAGCCGAACTCGCTGCTGGGACTGTCTAGCCGCCTGGCCGAAACGCCTTCACCTTCCCCGCGTCCGTCTCCACCCGCGCCGCCCCGATCAGGTCCAGGCAATAGGGAACCGCCGCGAACACCGCATTCAGGCACGTCGCGATCGCCGCAGGCTTGCCCGGCAGGGTGATGATCAGCGTCGCGTCCCTTATCACCGCCGTCTGGCGCGACAGGATCGCGGTCGGCACCTCCAGCAGCGACGCGCGGCGCATCTCCTCGCCGAAGCCGGGCAGTTCCTTTTCCGCGACATCGAAAACCGCCTCGGGCGTCTGGTCGCGCGGGGCGGGGCCGGTGCCGCCGGTCACCAGGATCAGGTCCGCTCCGCCCTCGACCAGTTCGCGCAGGGTCGCGGCCACGCCTTCACGCCCGTCCGGGATAATGGTGCGGGTGATCTCCATGGGGGAAACCACCACGTCGCGCAGCCAGGCCTCGGCGCCGGGGCCGCCCTTGTCCTCGTATTCGCCCCGCGCGGCGCGGTCGCTGACGGTGAGGATGCTGATGCGGGCGGGGCGGTCGGTCATGAGGCGGGCCTTTTGCTGGTCAAGGCCACTGTGGGTCAGAGAAGCGCAAAAGAAAAGGCCGCGGGGATGCCGCGGCCTTTCGGCAAGTAAGTGCTTCCTTATTCACTTCGCCCGGGCGTTCCGGTTCGCCACCAGCTTCAACCGCAGCGCATTCAGCTTGATAAAGCCCGCCGCGTCCTTCTGGTCATAGGCGCCCGCGTCGTCCTCGAAGGTCACATGCGCCTCGCTGTACAGCGACCGGTCCGACCAGCGGCCGACGCAGGTGGCAAGACCCTTGTAGAGCTTCAGCCGCACGGTGCCCGACACGTGTTCCTGCGACTTGTCGATCAGGGCTTGCAGCATCTCGCGTTCGGGGCTGAACCAGAAGCCGTTGTAGATCAGTTCGGCATAGCGCGGCATCAGGCTGTCCTTGAGGTGCCCGGACCCGCTGTCCAGCGTGATCTGCTCGATCCCGCGATGGGCTTCCAGCAGGATCGTGCCGCCGGGCGTCTCGTAGATGCCGCGCGACTTCATGCCGACGAAGCGGTTTTCCACGAAGTCCAGCCGCCCGATGCCGTGCTTGCCGCCCAACTCGTTCAGCCGCGTCAGGATCGTGGCGGGCGACAGCGCCTGACCGTCGATGGCCACCGCGTCGCCGCGTTCGAAGGTGACCTCGATGAACTCGGGGGTGTCCGGCGCATCCTCGGGGTTCACGGTGCGCTGATAGACGTAATCCGGCGCGGCCTCGGCCGGGTTCTCCAGCGCCTTGCCTTCCGAGGAGGTGTGCAGCAGGTTCGCGTCCACGCTGAAGGGCGCCTCGCCGCGCTTGTCCTTGGCGATGGGGATCTGGTTCGCTTCCGCGAACTCGATCAGCTTCGTCCGGCTTGTCAGATCCCACAGCCGCCAGGGCGCGATCACCTTGATCGACGGGTCCAGCGCATAGGCCGACAGTTCGAACCGCACCTGGTCGTTGCCCTTGCCGGTCGCGCCATGCGCCACCGCATCCGCGCCGTGATGGTGCGCCAGTTCCACCAGCCGCTTTGAGATCAGCGGGCGCGCGATGGAGGTGCCCAGCAGGTAAAGGCCTTCATACAGCGCGTTGGCCCGGAACATCGGGAACACGAAATCGCGCACGAACTCCTCGCGCAGATCCTCGATGTGGATGTTTTCCGGCGCGATGCCCAGCAGTTCCGCCTTCTTGCGCGCGGGTTCCAGCTCCTCGCCCTGACCCAGGTCGGCGGTGAAGGTGACGACCTCGCAGCCGTATTCGGTTTGCAGCCATTTCAGGATGATCGAGGTGTCGAGCCCGCCCGAATAGGCAAGGACCACTTTTTTCGGCGCGTCGGACATGCGGTTAACCCTTCGGCAAAGTTTCCGGGGCAATAAGGCAGAAGCGGCGTTGTCACAAGAGTCTGGGGCGGGATAAAGGAACGGCTTTGATCAGGGGCATTTCGATGAAGGCAGTCCGCATTCTGCTGCACGCGCTGCGACAGGTTCTCGGAAACTTGAAGCAGGCGATCGCGCTGTCGGCGGTGCCGTTGGCGGTCGGTCTGTGCATGGGCGCCGGACTGATCGCGGTTGCGCGATACTGGGCCAAGCCGCCGGGCATAGGCGGGGGCGGCCTGGTGACAGCCCTTTTGTCCTATGTTCTGCTCATGGCCTGGCTTGCCGTGCGCTGGCATCGCTTCATCCTGCTTGACGAACACAAGCATCTGCTTGCGCCGCCGTCGCGCACGCCTTTTTGGCGCTATATCGGGGCATTGCTGCGGAGCATCGTAATCATCGTCCCTGCGATCCTCGCGATGCTGGCGGCGCTTTTCGTCGTCTCTGAAGTCGGCAGCGGGATTCTTACAATCGTCGTTATGGTTGTCATGAACCTGTTGTTCTTCGGCTTGCTGCTGATCCTGGGAGCCGCGCTTGCGGGCGCGGCCGTCGGGGCACCCAGTCCGATCCGCACGGCTTGGGAAAAGATGAAGCCTGCAGGCGGGACGTTGCTTGTGCTGTCGCTGACAGCATTCATCGGCAACGAGGTTGTCGAGGCGATCATGGAAGCCACGGCAAGCAGTCGATGGCCGGATCTTGCCAAGGTGATCGCGATGGTCTGCTATTTCTGGCTTTCCGTGCTTTTCAGCCTGTCCGTCCTGACCACCCTCTGGGGCCATTATGTCGAAGGCCGACCCTTGCGCTGACCCTTGCCAAACGCCCCCTTTCGCGTCATGCGCAGGCGCATGGAAAACGCCGCACCCACCTTCGCCGCCCTGGTCCGCAACGCCGAAACCGCGATCCGCGACCTGTTCGAGCCGACGCCCCTCCAGCGCAACGACCACCTGTCGGCCAGGTTCGGGGCCGAGATCTGGCTCAAGCGCGAGGATCTGACGCCCGTGCGCTCCTACAAGCTGCGGGGCGCCTTCAACGCCATGCGCAAGCGGGTCGCGCCGGGACAGGCGACGAACGCGCATTTCGTCTGCGCCAGCGCGGGCAACCATGCGCAGGGGGTGGCCTATGCCTGCCGCCATTTCGGGGCCAGGGGCACGATCTTCATGCCGGTGACGACGCCCAGGCAGAAGATCGACAAGACCAAGGTCTTCGGCGGCGACGCGATCCAGATCATCCTGACCGGCGACTATTTCGACCAGACCCTGGCGGCGTCCCAAACCTTTGCCGCCGAACACGGCGCGCAGTTCCTGGCCCCCTTCGATTCGGCCGACGTGATCGAGGGCCAGGCGACCGTGGCGCTGGAAATGCTGGAGCAACTGGGCGAGGCGCCCGACCTGGTGGTGCTGCCGGTGGGCGGCGGCGGCCTGTCGGCGGGGGTGACGCGCTATTTCGCGGAAACGGCGCCCGGCACCCGGTTCGCCTTTGCCGAACCCCTGGGCGGGGCCAGCCTCCAGGCCGCCCTGCAACAGGGCGCCCCCGTCGCCCTGCCCGCCGTGGACAACTTCGTGGACGGCGCCGCCGTGGCCCGCATCGGCGCCCTGCCCTTCGAGGCGCTGCGCGGCTTTTCCCCCGGCGACGTGCATCTGGCGCCCGAGGACCGCATCTGCACCACCATGCTGGAGATGCTGAACCACGAAGGCGTGGTGCTGGAGCCGGCGGGCGCGCTGGCCATCGACGTGCTGGGGGATCTGGGCGACCTGACGGGCAAGCGCGTGGTCTGCGTCTGCTCGGGCGGCAACTTCGACTTCGAGCGCCTGCCCGAGGTCAAGGAACGCGCGCAACGATTCGCGGGCGTGAAGAAATACTTCGTCCTGCGCCTGCCGCAGCGTCCCGGCGCGCTGCGCGACTTCCTGGACCTGCTGGGGCCCGACGACGACGTGGCGCGGTTCGAATACCTCAAGAAATCGGCGCGCAACTTCGGCTCGATCCTGATCGGGATCGAGACCTCGGCGCCGCAGAACCTGACCCTGCTCAAGACCCGGCTGGACGGCGCAGGCTTCGTTTACCGCGACATCACCAACGACGAGATCCTGTCCGAACTGCTGGTCTGATCTTTCCGCGTTTACCGCGCCTTTACCGGCGGGAGGGTATCACCCCTGCATGAGACGCGCGAATCGCCAAACCCCTGCCCCTGAAAAGCCCGCCGCCACACGCCTGGTTCGGCGCGTGCTGCTGGTCAGCCCCGACAACGCGCAACGGCGCCTTCTGGCGGCCCATCTGCACCGGGCCCGTTACGAGGTGCTGGAGGCTGCCTCGGTCGCGGACGCCCTGCAACTGTGCCAGCGCAACGAGCCCGACATCGTGCTGTCCGACTGGGCCATTCCCGGCCAGGCGGGCACGGAATCCGGGCTGGATCTGTGCCGCGCCTTCCGCATCGGGGAACGGCGCAACTACGGCTATTTCGTGCTGCTCACCTCGGCCCAGGACGAGGACGACATCGCCCGGGCGCTGGAGGCGGGGGCGGACGATTTCCTGACAACGCCCGTCAGCCGTCAGGACTTGCTGGTGCGCCTTGCCGCGGGCGAACGCATCCTGCGGGTCGAGGATGACCTGCGCGCCAGCAACGCCCAGCTTCGGTCGGCGCTGGACCGGCTGCGCGACACCCAGGCCGCCATCGACCGCGACCTGGCCGAGGCCCGCAAGCTGCAACAGGGCCTCGTCAAGCAGCGCTCGGGCCGGTTCGGCCCGATCCAGTTGTCGCTGCTGCTGCGCCCCGCGGGCCATATCGGCGGCGATCTGGTGGGCTTCTTTCCCATCGGCGACGACCGGATCGGCATCTATGCGCTGGACGTGTCGGGCCACGGGGTCACGGCGGCGCTGCTGACGGCGCAGCTGTCGGTGCATCTGTCGGGATCGGCCGACCAGAACGTGGCGCTGCGCGCGGCCCAGACCGGCACGGACGCGGTCAGCCCGGCGGATTTGGCGCATTTCTTCAACAACATGATGCTGGAGGAGATGGCGACCGACACGTATTACACGATGATCTATGCCGAACTGAACCACACGACCGGTCGGTTGCGCATGGTGCAGGCGGGCCATCCCCATCCGGTCCTGCAACGGGCCGACGGCTCGGTCAGGCCGCTGGGCAACGGCGGCATGCCGATCGGCGTCTTCGAAAGACCGGTCTTCGACGAGATCGAACTGGTGATGGAACCTGGCGACCGGCTGCTGATCTGCTCGGACGGCATCACCGAGGCGGCGAACCCCGCGGGCCGCCTTCTGGGCGACGACGGGGTCGAGGCGATCCTGCGCACCAACGCCTTTCTGGGCGGGCATATCTTTCTGGAAAGCATGGCTTGGTCGGTGTCGGAATACTGCCGGGGCGAACGGCAGGACGACATGTCGGCCGTGCTGATCGAACACCTCGCCCCGGCCGAGATGGTGTCCCTGCCCGGCCGCTAGGCCGACACGGTGTTTCGTTCCTGCCCCAGGCCGGATCGGCCGTCATCAGATCCGAGGCGCGGCGCAGGTGGAAACCCGCCCGGGCCGGAACGATCTCCTGCCCGCCTGCTAGACCAGGTCCCGAAAGCGCGCCAGAAAGGCCCGCGCGCCCGGATCGGCCAGCAGGTCCAAGGCCGCCAGCGGGCTTGCCCAATGGGCGCTGTGATGCGGCTCGGTCGGGCCGGACAGGCGCAGAACCGGGCGCGCGATCCAGACGTGGCACAGCTTTTCCGCGAACCGGCCATGGTCCGGCATAATGGCAAAGCGGCGATAGCTGCCCAGCCAGCGGGCCTTGCCGATGGTCCAGCCGGTTTCCTCGAACACCTCGCGGTGCAGCGCGCGCAAGCCGCTCTCGCCCTTGTCGATGCCGCCGCCGGGCAACTGGAACTCCGGCTCGGGTTCGGACTGTCGGGTCAGCAGCAGGCGCCCGTCGCGGGCCAGCAGGGCATAGGCGCCCGGCCGCAGCCCGTGACGCTGCCCCGGCCGCGGGGGATTGCCGTATCGGCGGATCATGGTGCCTCCGGTGCTTGTTGCCGCGCAGCCTTAGCGCGCGGCCCGCCGCTGCGGAAGCGGCCCCTTGGGATTGCTCGCGAAAGCCCTATATTGGACCCGACCTGGCCCCCTGCGCGGGCCTGCCCCGGATTTCAGGAATATCGCATGAGCAAGATCAACCAGATTGCGTGGGACGACACGGTATTGCCGTTCCAGCTGGACCGTTCGGACATCCGCGGACGCGTCGTCCGGCTGGACGGGGTGCTGGATCACATCCTGTCGCGCCACGACTATCCGGCGCCCGTCAGCGCCATGGTGGCGGAACTGGCGCTGCTGGTCGCGCTGATCGGCCCCACCGTCAAGCTGCGCTGGAAGCTCAGCCTCCAGGTCCGCGGCAATGGCGCGATCCGCACGCTGGCCGCCGATTACTACGCCCCCGAACGCGACGGCGCGCCGGCCCGCGTCCGGGCCTGGGCCAGCTTCGATCCCGACCGCCTGGACGGCCGCCCGCCCTTTTCCCAGATCGGCGAAGGGTATTTCGCCCTGCTGATCGACCAGGGCGAGGGCACGCTGCCTTATCAGGGGATCACGCCCTTGGCGGGGGGGTCGCTGTCCGCCTGCGCGCAGACCTATTTCGCGCAGTCCGAGCAGTTGCCGACGCGGTTCCAGCTGGCCAGCGGCCATTCGCGCCTGTCTGGCGAGAGCGGCCATTGGCGCGCGGGCGGCGTGATGCTGCAAACCCTGCCCGCCACGCCCATGCAAGGCGAAGGCGGCAGCGGCGAGGGCGGGCTGATCGAAGCCGCCGACATCCTGCAAGGGATCGAATCCGAGGATTGGAACCGCGCCAACCTGCTGCTGGACACCGTCGAGACGCTGGAGCTGATCGGTCCCTCGGTCGGCCCGACCGACCTGCTTCTGCGGCTGTTCCACGAGGAAACCCCCCGTGTCTTCGATACGCAGCGGGTGGAATTCGGCTGTTCCTGCACCGAGGACCGGGTGCGCGACACGCTTTCGATCTATTCGGCCAAGGACATCGCGCACATGACCACGGATGCGGGCATCGTCACCGCCGACTGCCAGTTCTGCGGCGCGCATTACGAATTCGACCCGCAAAGCTTGGGTTTCGAGGCAACCGTTGGCGCCGACGGCCAGCCGCTGAACGGCAGGGCGGCCGAGTGATCCTCGACTGGTCCGAAGACCGTCTGCGCCAGGCCCTGTCCGTCGCGGCGGGGCCGACATCGGATTACGACCTGAACCCGGATGTCGCCCCGCCTGGGGGCAGTCTCCGGGCGGCGGGCGTGCTGGCGGCCTTTCACGCGGATGACGGGCGGCTGGTCCTGACCAAGCGCGCCTCGGGGCTGCGCCACCATCCGGGCCAGATCGCCCTGCCCGGCGGCAAGGTCGATGCCGCCGACGCGGATGCCGTCGCCGCCGCCCTGCGCGAGGCGCGCGAGGAAGTCGGCCTGGACCCCGCCCAGGTCGATCTGCTGGGCACCCTGCCCCCGCATCGCACCGTCACGGGCTTTGCGGTGACCCCGGTGATCGGCGTCATCCGCGGCCCCTTCCAGCCCCGCGCCGAACCCGGCGAGGTCGAGGAGGCCTTTGCCCTGCCCTTCGCCCATGTCGCCGACCCGTCCCGCTATCGCGTGGAGCGCCGCCGCTGGCGCGAAGGCTGGCGCAGCTATCACGCGGCCCCCTTCGGCCCCTATTACCTGTGGGGCGCGACGGCGCGGATCCTGCTGGGTCTGGCCAGAAGGATGCAGGCGTGACGCAGCTTCCGCCTTGGCTGTTGCAGGATCCGGCCCTGCGATCGGTCCTTGACGCGATCGAGGCCGGGGGTCACCGCGCTTGGCTGGTCGGCGGCGCGGTCAGGAACGCGCTTCTGGAAATGCCGGTCGAGGATGTGGATCTGGCGACCGATGCCCTGCCGGACGGGGTCGTCCGGCTGGCCCGGGCGGCGGGGCTGAAGCCCGTGCCCACGGGCATCGACCACGGCACGGTCACGGTCGTGGTCGGCGGACGGGGGTTCGAGGTGACGACCCTGCGCCGCGACGTCGAAACCGACGGACGCCGCGCGGTTGTGGCCTTTTCGGACGACCTGGCCCAGGACGCGCGCCGCCGGGACTTCACGATGAACGCGCTTTATGCCGACCGCGGCGGCGCCGTGATCGACCTGGTCGGCGGGCTGGACGACCTGCGCGCCCGCCGCATCCGCTTCGTGGGCGATCCCGGGCAGCGCATCGCCGAGGATTACCTGCGCATCCTGCGCTTCTTCCGCTTTCTGGCCTGGTATGGCCGCGTCGCCGATCCCGATGCGGTGTCGGCCTGCGCCGCGCTGCGCGACGGGTTGGACGGAATTTCCCGTGAACGCATCGGCCAGGAAATGCGCAAGCTGCTGATGGCGCCCGATCCGGTGCCCGCCGTCCGGCTGATGCAGGATGCGGGCGTGCTGGACAAGGTGCTGCCCGGGGCCACGCCCGACCGCCTTTCTGCGCTGCGGTCCCCCGCCCCCTGGCTGGCCCGTCTGGCCGCGCTGTCGCAGGCCGACCTGACCGGTGCCCTGCGCTTGTCGCGGTCCGAAGCGCGTGATCACCGCACGCTGGTCACCGCCCTGGCCGAGAACTGGTCCTTCAACCGCATCGCCTATCGCCTGCGCGGCGATCTGGCCGATGCCGCCGCGGCTCTGGTTCAGACCTCGGGTCCGCGCGACGGCTGGATCCGTGCGCGAGCCGCCGCCCGTCCCTTGCCGATTTCCGCCGCCGACCTGCAACCGCCCCTGCACGGCCCGGCGTTGGGCCGGGGATTGAAGGCGGCCGAGGATGCCTGGATCGACTCCGGCTTTGCCATGCCCGCGCCCGCCTTGATCGACATCGCCATTCTGGCTGCGGAGGCCCCATGACATTCCACCATCGCCTCGGCCGTCTGATCGACGCCTTCCGCCCGGCGGACGGGCCGCCGCCCGCCACGCTTCTGGCCTTTTTCCGCTGGTGCCTGTCGGGGGCCTGGGGCGGGCTGACGCTGGCAGCCGTCGCCTCGGCCCTGGGCGGGGTCGCGGACGTGGTGGCGGCTGTGCTGCTGGGTTGGGTCGTTGATGCCATCGCCACCGGCGATCCGGGCGCCTTCTGGGGCCAGAACGGGTTGCTGATCGCCGCCTTCGCGGGATTTTTCCTGCTCTTGCGGCCGCTGATCTTCGGCCTTTCCACCGCAACCAGCAGCGTGATCATCGGGCCAAACGTGCTGCCCTTGGTGCTGTCGCGGATCCACCGCTGGACCATGGGCCATTCGGTGGCCTTTTTCGACAACGATTTCGCCGGGCGGCTGGCGCAAAAGCAGATGCAGACCGCCCGCGCCGTCACCGATGTCGCGTCCGAGATGGTGAACGTGGTGGCCTTCGCCTTGGCCTCGGTTCTGGGGTCGGCGGCGTTCCTGGTGTCGGTCGATACCTGGGGCGCGGTGGCGCTGATCTTGTGGATGCTGTCCTATCTGGCGCTGATCCGGTTCTTTCTGCCGCGCATCCGGGCGAAATCCGGCGCCCGGGCATCGGCCCGCGCGATGATCACCGGCCAGGTCGTCGACACCATCACCAACATCAAGACCGTGAAGCTGTTCGCCCATGCCGAACACGAGGACCGCGCGGCCTTGGGCGCCATGGCGGGATTCCGCGACCGCGCCCTGGATTTCGGCGTGGTCAGCAGCACCTTCCGCATGTCGCTGATGGTGATCGCGGGCGTTCTGCCGGTGATCCTGGTCGGCGGATCCATCATGCTGTGGCGCCAGGGCGCCGCGACCCCCGGCGACGTGGCGGCCGCAGGCGCCATCGCCATGCGGCTGAGCCAGATGACCGGCTGGGTCAGCATGGCGCTGATGGGCATCTGGGGCAGCGTGGGCGAGGTCGAGGACGGCATGAAGACCCTTTCGCCCGCCCACGGGCTGACCGATGCGCCCGATGCGGTGGCGCTGGACCGGGTCGCGGGGCGCATCGACTTCGACCGCGTAGGCTTTGCCTATGGCCGGGACGAAGGCGGCCTTGCCGAGGTGGACCTGCATATCCGGCCGGGCGAAAAGGTCGGCATCGTCGGCGCGTCGGGTGCGGGCAAGTCCACGCTGGTGGCCCTGCTGTTGCGGCTTTACGACGTGGAAAAGGGCGCGATCCGCATCGACGGGCAGGATTTGCGCCATGTCACCCAGGAAAGCCTGCGCCGCCAGATCGGCATGGTCACGCAGGAAACCGCGATGTTCAACCGATCCGCCCGCGACAATATCCTGTATGGCCGCCCCGGCGCCTCGCAGGCGGACATCGAGGCTGCGGCAAGGGCCGCCGAGGCGCATGACTTTATCCTGACCTTGCAGGACCACCAGGGCCGCAAGGGCTATGACGCGCATCTGGGCGAACGGGGGGTCAAGCTTTCGGGCGGGCAGCGCCAGCGGATCGCCCTGGCCCGCGCCTTTCTGAAGGATGCGCCGATCCTGGTGCTGGACGAGGCGACAAGCGCGCTGGATAGCGAGGTCGAGGCGCAGATCCAGGACGCCCTGGCGCGCGCCATGAAAGGCAAGACGGTTCTGGCCATCGCGCACCGCCTGTCCACCATTGCCGAACTGGACCGGATCATCGTCATGGACGACGGGCGGATCGTGGAACAGGGCAGCCACGACCAGCTGCTGGCGCGCGGCGGGCTTTACGCGCGGTATTGGAACCGGCAGTCGGGCGGCTTTCTGGGAACCGAGGAGGCGGCGGAATGAGCCTGTGGCGCGTCGAACGCCTGGGCCGTCGCGGCGACGGCGTGGCCCTGGGTCCGGCCGGCCGCGCCCTTGCCCCTCTGACGCTCCCGGGCGAGGAGATCGAGGGCGAGGCCCTGGACGGACGCCTCGCCGCGCCGCGCATCGTGACGCCCTCGCCCGACCGGGTGCGGCCGCTTTGCGCGCATTACCGCGCCTGCGGGGGCTGTTCGCTGATGCATGCCTCGGACGGCTTCACGACCGCCTGGAAGCGGCAGGTGGTCGAGGCGGCGCTGGCGGCGCGCGGGTTGGCCGCGCCCATCGAGGGGGTGCATGTCTCGCCGCCCCGGTCGCGGCGGCGGGCGGTGCTGTCGGGCAGGCGGACGAAAAAGGGCGCGCTGGTGGGCTTTCACGCCCGCGCGTCCGGCGTGATCGCGGATCTGGCCGATTGCCACGTCATGCGTCCCGCCATCACCGCCGCCCTGCCCTTGCTGCGGCGGATCGCCGTGGCGGGCGCCTCGCGCGGGGGCGAGCTGTCGATGACCGTGATCCATGGTCCCGCCGGGCTGGATCTGACCGTCGCCGGCGGCAAGCCGATGGACCCCGCGCTGTTCCAGACCCTGGCCGGTCTTGCCGAAGAAGGCGACCTGGCGCGGCTGACCTGGCAGGACCACAACGGGGACGGGCAGCCGATCACCCGCCGGGCGCCCGCCCTGCCGATGGGCCGCGCCAGGGTCGTGCCCCCGCCCGGCGGCTTTCTGCAAGCGACAGCCGAGGGCGAGGCGGCCCTGGTCGCGGCGGTCCGCGACTTCACCGGGGGCGCCGCGCGGATCGTTGACCTGTTTTCCGGCTGCGGCACCTTTTCCCTGCCCTTGGCGGAAACCGCTGCCGTTCATGCGGTCGAAGGGCTGGCCGCGCCCCTTGCGGCCTTGGACGCGGGCTGGCGCGCGGCGCCCGGGCTGAACCGGGTCACGACCCAGAATCGCGATCTCGCCCGCCGTCCCCTTCTCGCGGATGAGTTGAACGGATTTGACGCAATCGTGATTGACCCGCCGCGCGCCGGGGCCGAGGCGCAGGCCCGCGAGATCGCGGCCTCGAAAGCCGAAAGGGTCGCCTTCGTGGCCTGCGACCCGGTGACTTTCTCAAGGGATGCGCGGCTTCTTGCTGACGGCGGCTTTGCGCTGAAGCGGCTGCGGGTGGTTGATCAGTTCCGGTGGTCGCCGCATGTCGAAATCGTCGCGGACTTCGCCAGAACCTAGCCAAATCAGGGCGCAATGTGGTATTCAGCGCCCATAAAAACCAAAAACGTCAGAGGCAGTGATGTTCAAGCCAACGCGCCGCGCCGTCGCATTCTCGATGCTCGCCTTTGTGGCGGCTTGCGGCAAACCGGAAAGCAAGTTCAAGGCCTACAACGGCCCCGCCGTGACCCAGGTGGTCGTGAACAAGGGCGCGCGGAAGTTGTATCTTCTGCACGGCACGACCGTGCTGAAATCCTATGACGTGGGCCTGGGCAACGTGCCGGTGGGCCATAAGCAGTTCGAAGGCGACGGCAAGACGCCCGAAGGGGTTTATTACATCGACCGCTTCAACCCGCGCAGCCGCTATCACCTGTCGGTGGGCGTGTCCTATCCGAACGAGCAAGACGCCGCGCTGGCCGCCGCTTTGGGCCGGCAGGCGGGCGGCGACATCTTCATCCATGGCCGCGGCCCGGAAGGCAACCGCTTCGCCCCCAAGAACCGGGACTGGACCGCAGGCTGCATCGCCATCAAGGACGAGGAGATCGAGGAGGTCTACGCGATGCTTCGGCCCGGCGTGCCGATCGTCATCAATCCCTGATTCCCGACCGGGCAAGGCCCCGGATCTCCGGGGCCCTTGCCGGCGGTGCCTAGCTGCCGGTCAGCAGCGTCCACCAGACCTTGCCCGAGGGTTCCTGATACCAGGCAAAGCCCAGGTTCGTCGCCGCCGGATCCATGATCACGTCCCGCGTGTCCCGCGTGCCCATCCAGGCGCTCAGCGTCTGCATGTCGTTCTCGTAGGATTCCGAGATGTTCTCGCCCACCACGGTGCCGAAATAGCCCGCCCGGCGCGCCCGGTCCAGCGGCGAGGATCCGTCCGACCCCCAGTGCCAGGCCCGGTTCTGCGCCGACATGTCGCGCGAATGGGCCAGGGCCGCCGCCGACAGCTGCGGGTTCAGCGTCAAGGGCGGGGCCGCGATGTTTCCGCGCAGGGTGTTGATCTGCTGCAACACCCGGATCGGAATCTGCTGCTGCTCGGCGGCGCTGATCTGGTGCGCGACCGGCATGTCCTGCCCGCCGGGCGCCACCGGCGGCAGGCTGCGCGGCTGGCAGGCGGCCAGCGCCACCAGCGACAACGCCGCAATCACCTTGTAATTCGGCATGTTTTCGCCATCCCTCGTTTTGTTGGGCCCAGATTTACCGAAGGACGCCTGGCCGATCAAACCCAAGAATCCGTGAGGCGCGGGGTCTGTGGCATGTTGGCCGCTGCCATCACTTCGAGTTGCCGGAATCGCCGGCCGGGCGTAGTGAACTTCACTGCCGCATGAGGCAGAGTGGTCAAGGCCGTCCCAAGAACGGCCATCCGTCAAAGGACATGTGACGATGAGCAGATCATCCGCAATCAACCGCCGGGCCTTTCTGGGTTCGGCCGCGGCATTGGGCGCCGCGGGCCTGGCCATGCCGTCGCTGGCCCAGCAATACGACCCCTACACGGGCCAGCCGATCCATGGCGGGGCGCCCGGCGCCGTTCCGGGCGCCGCCCCCGACGCGGGGCAGGTGCAATACGACCCGAACGCCGACAGCCGCCACAACATCTCGTCCTTCTCGGCGCAAAGCTGGCAGCCGCATTTCGAGACCCTGACCAATGGCGCGATCCTGTGCGACCTGACCTCGCGCGCCGTGCATTTCTGGTCCGAGGACGGCGGCACCTATCGGGTTTATCCGTCCTCGATCCCGGTCAGCGAGGATCTGACCCGCACCGGCCGCACCGAGATCATCAAGAAGGTCGAAGGCCCAAGCTGGTCACCCACGCCGGATATGAAGGCCCGCAACCCGGAATGGCCCGACTTCGTTGGCCCCGGCCCCGACAATCCCCTGGGCACCCATGCCCTGTGGCTGTCTTGGCAGTATTACCGCATCCACGGCACCCACGACACGCGCAAGATCGGGCGCAAGTCGTCGAACGGCTGCATCGGGCTTTACAACGAACACATCAAGGAACTGTTCGGCCTGACCAAGATCGGCACGCAGGTTCTGGTGATCTGATGCCGGCCTGCCCGGGGCAACGCGCATGAACGGCATCACGCGTCCCCATCGCGGTCGCTGGCGCGCCTTCCGCTGGGGCGCGATCCTGGCGCTGCTGCTGGCGCCATTGGCGGGGATGCGCTTCAGCGATCAGGTGAACTGGGGTCCGGGCGACTTCGTGCTAGCCGCGCTGCTGCTGGCCGGCGGCAACCTGCTTTACGAGGCGCTGTCGCGCAACCGCGGCAGGTCACGGCGGCTGCTGGTCGCCGTCCTGATCTGCCTGGCCATCCTGATCCTGTGGGCGCAGGGGGCCGTCGGCATCCTTTGAGCGAAACCGACGGACGCTCTGGGCGCACGGCCTCGGCCGGCGGTCACACCCACCCGCCGATGTTGTCGCGCACCACGTTCAGCATCACCTCGACATGCGCGGGGTCGTCGTTCAGGCAGGGGATATAGGTGAAGTCCTTGCCGCCCGCGTGTTCGAAGCTTTCGCGGATCTCGCCGTTGATCTCCTCCAGCGTCTCGATGCAGTCGGCGGCAAAGGCGGGCGAGATGACCGCGATGTCGGTGATGCCCTGTTTCGCCAGTTCGGCCACATGCTCGACGGTATAGGGGCGCAGCCATTCCTCGGTCCCGAAGACGGACTGGAAGGTGGTGTCGATCACGCCGTCGGGCCAGCCAAGGGCCTCTTTCAGCAGGCGGGATGTTTTTTGGCATTGGCAATGATAGGGATCGCCTTCCAGAAGGTAGCGTTTCGGCATCCCGTGATAGCTGGCGACCAGCTTGGCCGGAACCTTGTCGCCAAGGGCGCGGCGGACCGACGCGGCCAGGGCTGCGACATAGTCGGGCCGGTCGAAGTAAGGCTCGCAGGTGCGGACCGCCGGTTGCCATTTCTGCGCCATCAGCGCCCGGAACAGCTGGTCGTTCGCCGTGGCCGCCGTCGCGCCCGCGTATTGCGGATACAGCGGCAGGAACACGATCCGCTGGCAGCCCGCCCTGACCATCCGGTCCAGCACGTCGCGCGTGGACGGGTTGCCGTAGCGCATGCAGAAATCGACCATCACCTGATCGCCCCATTCGGCGGCGGCGCGGGCGCGCAGCGCCTCGGCCTGCGCGCGCGTGATGGTCATCAGCGGGCTTTCGTTCTTGTCCTCGTTCCAGATCAGCTTGTAGTTCTTGCCGGACGTGAAGGGCCGCTTGGTCAGGATGATGCCTTGCAGCAGCGGCTGCCATTTCCAGGCCGGATAGTCGATCACCCGCCTGTCGGACAGGAATTCGTTCAGATAGCGGCGCATCGACCAGTAATCGTAACCGTCCGGCGTGCCCAGGTTGGCGATCAGGATCCCGGTCTTCTTCGGCGGGATCGAAGGGTGGTTGGCGGGCGCATGGGCTGGCGTCATGTCTTCTTGGTCCTGAGTTCGTTCAGCGCGTCTTCAAGTCGGGTCTTGGCCGATCCCGGCCGCAGCGGTTTGGGCTGCGTGTCCGAGGGCGACCATCCGGTCAGAAAGACCAGATCAAAGGTGACGGCGACACGGGACGGATCGTCGCGGTCGGGGTGGTGGCCGGCCATGATGGCGGCGGCGCGCGCAAAGACCGCCGCCCGCGTCGGACGGCGCAGGCGGGCGGCCATGGCGTTCCCTTCGCCCATGGCGCGCAGGTCGCGGGCCAGGTGGAACAGGTCGCGGTAGCTGGCCTTCTGCGTCACCACATCCGCCACCGGCAGGGCCAGGCCCGCGCGGCCCAGAAGCTGGCCCATGTCGCGGATCTCTCCCATGGGCAGGATGCGGGGGGACAGGCCGCCCGTCGCCTCGGCTTCGGCCTGGGCCAGGGCGGCGCGAAGTTCGTGCAGGGTCTGGCCGCCGAAGCAGACGGCGATAAACAGCCCGTCCTCGCGCAGGGCGCGGGCGCATTGGACGATCTGGCCTACCGGATCGTCGGCCCAGTGCAGCGCCATGGCGTGGATCACCAGGTCATGCGCGCCCGGTTCCAGATCCAGCACGGGATGGTCGGGAACGATGCGGGCGTCGCGAAAGGCTTCGGCCCAAAGGTGGGGGAAACCCGTCACCACGGCAGGGGCGGTAAACCTTCTGTTAATCTCGGACAGCCTATCCTGGACCTCGTCGGCGGCAAGGCGGTGCAGCACATCGGCGAAGCCCTGGCGGATCGCGCGGCTCCGCTGGCGCAGCAGCGCGGAACGGTCGGTCAAGGCGGGGCGGTCTGGCGGGGGCATGGTCATGGGGGTGGAACATAGGGTGCTTCAAGGGGCGATGAAAGGCGCGTTGCGCCTGCTTTATCCACCGCAATGCGTGTCCTGCGGCGCGCCCGTGGCGGGCGAGGGACCGGGCCAGCTGTGTCCGGCCTGCTTTTCCGAAACGCGCTTCATCACCGGCGCGGCCTGCACCCGCTGCGGGGTGCCGCTGCCCGACGACGGAACGGGCGCCGGCGATCCGGCGCTGACCTGCGACGACTGCTTGTCCATCGCGCGGCCCTGGCAGCACGGGCGGGCGGCGGTCGTTTATTCCGGGGCGGGACGGCGGCTGGTTCTGGCGCTGAAGCATGGCGACCGGCCGGACCTGGCCCCTGCCCTGGCGGCCTGGCTGGCGCGGGCGGCGGGCCCGCTGATCCGGCCCGACACCATCGTGGCGCCGGTGCCGCTGCATCTGCGACGGCTGCTCAAGCGGCGCTACAACCAGGCGGCGCTGATCTCGGGGCGGGTGGCGCGGGCGCATGGGGCGGCGCATCTGCCCGACCTGCTTGTCCGGCGCAGGCACACGCCGGGCCAGGACCATCGCGGCGTCGGCGACCGTTTCGCCAACATCGCAGGGGCGCTGGCGGTGAACCCCCGGCGCAAAAGCCAGGCCGCCGGGCGGCCGGTGCTGCTGGTCGACGACGTGATGGCCTCGGGCGCAACCCTGGCGGCGGCGGCAGACGCATTGCTGGCGGCGGGATCCGGGCCTGTTTCGGTCGCGGTTCTGGCAAGGGCGGTCAAGGATGACTAGGTATGGGTCACAGCAAAGGAACAGCCCCCATGACCCAGCCTTCGATCACCATCTACACCACCCGCACCTGCCCCTTCTGCATCCGCGCCAAGGGCCTGTTGCGGGAAAAGAACGCGCGCTACGACGAAATCGACGTGGGCGCCGACCCGTCGGTGCGCGCCCGGATGACGCAGCGCGCGGGCGGCCGCCGCACGGTCCCGCAGATCTTCATCGGCGACCGGCATGTGGGCGGCTGCGACGACCTGTTCGACCTGGACCGCCGGGGCAAGCTGGATGCGCTTCTGGCGGGCGATGCTGCCTGACCACGGCGTTGACGCAGGGTCCGGCCAAGGTCGGGCTTGACCGCGGCGAACCGGCGGGGCACGGTTCCGGCTTCGCCCTGCCTTGCGACCACCTATTCCGCCCCTTGGGGAAAAATGCCCGCATCCGTGACCACCGACCGTCCCCAGGCCAATGACCGGCTTGCCGCAAGCCTCTTTGCCGAGGTTCTGATCGCGGAGCAGCTGTCGCGCAACCTGATCAGCAAGGCCCTGCCCCGGGGAATGCAGATCTCGCATTTCTCGGTTCTGAACCTTCTAGCCCACGTGAACGAGGAACGGACCCCCGCGCAACTGGCCCAGGCCTTTCACGTCACGCGCGGGGCGATGACCAACACCTTGTCGCGGCTGGAATGGGCGGGGCATGTCCATATCCGCCCCGATTGGGACGACGCCCGGCGCAAGTTCGTGTCCATCAGCCCCGCCGGACGGGCGGCGCGCGACGCGGCGCTTGCGGCCTTCATGCCCCTGATCGCCGAGGTCGTGCGCGACATCGGCGCCGACCGCGTCCGCACCGCCCTGCCGGTGCTGCGCGAATTGCGCATCCGGCTGGAAGGGGACGAGGATTAGCAGGATCGACGCGCCTTGACCGGGCGAAGGGGGTAGCCCGCGCCGCGCGGCCTCACGGCCATCCATGCCGCCGGGCCTTGACGGTCCGGCCTCCGCCCCCCGGCGGGCGCCGTTCTCTGGCCAGGTCCGCTCGCGCGGGAGTAGAACGCGTTTTCCGATCCCGGCCGCGCGGGCGTCATCCGCGCCGGTCCGCCCTTATGCCTCGCGCCGGGCGGTCAGGATGTAGTTCACCGACAGATCCCGGTCGGACAGCGACCAGCCGAAGCCGAGGGGGTTGAAGACCATCCCCCGCCGGTCTGCCACCGCCAGCCCGGCGCCTTCGGCCATTCCCGCCAACTCGTCGGGGGTGATGAAGCGGCTCCAGTCATGCGTGCCGCGCGGCAGCCAGCGCAGGATCCATTCGGCCCCGACGATCGCCGCCCCGAAACTGCGGGCCGTGCGGTTCAGCGTGGACAGGATCACCAGCCCGCCCGGCCTGACCAGTTCGCGGCAGGTGGCGATGAAGACCGTGGGATCGGCCACATGCTCGACGATCTCCAGCGCCAGCACCACGTCGAAACGCTCGCCCCCGGCGGCCAGCGCCTCGGCCGTCGTGGCGCGATAGTCGATGGCCAGCCCCTGCCCTTCCGCATGAAGCCGCGCCACCGCGATGTTGCCTTCCGCCGCGTCCGCGCCCACGACATCCGCGCCAAGCCGGGCCACGGGTTCCGCCACCAGCCCGCCGCCGCAGCCGATGTCCAGCACCCGCAGCCCCCCGAAGGGCCGCAGGTCGCGCCGGTCGCGGCCGAACTCGCCGGCGATCTGGGTGGCGATGTAATCCAGCCGCACCGGATTCATCAGGTGCAGCGGCCGGAACTTGCCCCGGGGATCCCACCATTCTGCGGCCATCGCCTCGAACTTGGCGATCTCGGCGGGGTCGATGCTGGTGATGGGGCTGCTCATGGCGTGGTCCTTCTGGCGGGCGGCTTCGTCTGCGCTTATAATAAGGCGATGGATCGATTGGCAGGACAAAACGCCGCATCGGCTGGCCGCCTCCACATGGCCGCGGAACCCTTTGCCCGCCACCTGCTGGAGGTCGGCGACGGCCATTCCGTTTATGTCGAGGAAAGCGGCGACCCCCAAGGCCGCCCGGTTCTGGTGCTGCATGGGGGCCCGGGCGGCGGATGCAGCCCCTTCATGCGCCGCTTCTTCGACCCGGCCCATTACCGCGCGGTCCTGTTCGACCAGCGGGGCTGCGGCCGTTCGCGCCCGCAGGCCTCGGTTCATGCCAACACCACGCAGCACCTGATCGCGGACATCGAGGTGATCCGCCGGACGCTCGGCCTCGAATCGGTGCTGCTGTTCGGCGGCAGCTGGGGCGCGACCCTGGCGCTGGCCTACGCGCAGGCGCATCCCGGCCACGTGACCGGGCTGGTGCTGCGGGGCGTGTTTCTGGGCACGCAGGGGGAACTCGACTGGTTCTACGGCGGCGGCGCGGGGCGGTTCTTTCCCGACCTTTGGGCGCAGTTCTGCGAACCCATCCCCGAGGCCGAGCGGGGCGACCTGATCGCGGCCTATCACAAGCGCCTGTTCTCGACCGATGTCGGGCGGCAAGGCCGCTTTGCGCAGCCCTGGCTGATGTGGGAAAACGCCCTGGCGGGGCTGCAATCGGCCGCCGTCAGCCACGCGCCGCCCGATTACGCCCGGGCCTTCGCCCGGCTCGAGAATCACTACTTCATGAACCGCTGCTTCCTGGACGAAGGCCAGCTTCTGCGCGACCGCCACCGGATCGAGCATCTGCCCGCCGTGATCGTCCAGGGCCGGTACGACATGGTCTGCCCGCCGCTGGGCGCCTGGCGTCTGGCCGAAGGCTGGCCGGGATGCGACTTGCGGCTGATCCCCGCCTCGGGACATGCGCTGTCGGAGCCGCGGATCTCGGCGGAACTGGTCAAGGTGATGGATGCGATCCGCGACGAGGACCGGGCAAAAGCACTTTGAACTTGAATGTCGCGTTTTTCGTGCTAAATACCGCTTCAACAGCGGCGCAGGCTTCCACCCCCTGCCCACCGGAGATTTCCGCATGGGCCCGCTACGGGCCCTTTTTCACATCCGAAAGGATCTCATGTCGAACGATCTGATCGCCAAGACCGCCATCGACCGGCGTTTGGCCGAGATCATCGCCCCGGTGATCGAGGATCTGGGGTTCGAACTGGTGCGCGTGCGCCTGCAAGGCGGCAAGACCGCCACGCTTCAGATCATGGCCGACCGCCCCGAGGGCGGCATCAACGTGGACGACTGCGGCGACATCTCGGTCGCGGTCAGCGCCGCCCTGGATGTCGAGGATCCGCTGGAGGACGCCTATCACCTGGAGGTCTCCAGCCCCGGCATCGACCGGCCCCTGACCCGGATAAAGGATTTCGAGACCTTCGAGGGCTACGAGGCGCGGCTGGAAACCAACCAGCCCATCGACGGGCGCAAGCGCTTCAAGGGCGTGCTGGCGGGGGTCGAGGGCGGCGAGGTTCTGCTGAACATCGAGGAAGCGGGCGAGGTCCACACCATCGGGTTGCAGTTCGACTGGCTGTCGGATGCCAAGCTGGTCCTGACCGACGAGCTGATCCGCGAAATGCTGCGCCAGAAGAAGGAAGCCGGCGTCCAGATCGAGAACCTGGACCCAAGCGCCTTCGACGAGATCGAAACCGAAGACAACGCCGGCGAGAACGCCCATGCCAAGGAGTGAGTGATGGCAATCACCTCTGCCAACCAGCTTGAACTGCTGCAAACCGCCGAAGCCGTCGCGCGCGAGAAGATGATCGAGCCCGAGCTGGTCATCGAGGCGATGGAGGACAGCCTCGCCCGCGCCGCCAAGTCGCGCTACGGCGCGGAAATGGACATCCGCGTCAAGATCGACCGCAAGACCGGCAACGCGACCTTTACCCGCGTCCGCACCGTGGTCGAGGACGACGCGGTCGAAAACTATCAGGCGCAGCTGACCGTGGATCAGGCCCGCCCCTATCTGGACGACCCCAAGGTGGGCGACGTGATCGTGGACCAGGTGCCGCCCGTCGAACTGGGCCGCATCGCCGCGCAGTCGGCCAAGCAGGTGATCCTGCAACGCGTCCGCGAGGCCGAGCGCGACCGCCAATACGAGGAATTCAAGGATCGCGCCGGCACCATCATCAACGGCGTCGTCAAGCGCGAGGAATACGGCAACATCATCGTCGATGTCGGCCGGGGCGAGGCGATCCTGCGCCGCAACGAGAAGATCGGCCGCGAAAGCTATCGCCCGAACGACCGCATCCGCGCCTATGTCAAGGACGTGCGCCGCGAATCGCGGGGGCCGCAGATCTTCCTGTCGCGCACCGACCCGCAGTTCATGGCCGAGCTGTTCAAGATGGAGGTGCCCGAAATCTATGACGGCATCATCGAGATCAAGGCCGTGGCCCGCGATCCGGGCAGCCGCGCCAAGATCGCCGTGATCTCCTACGACAACTCGATCGACCCGGTGGGCGCCTGCGTCGGGATGCGCGGCAGCCGCGTGCAGGCCGTGGTGGGCGAGCTTCAGGGCGAAAAGATCGACATCATCCCCTGGAACGAGGATCAGGCCACCTTCCTGGTGAACGCCCTGCAACCGGCCGAGGTCAGCAAGGTCGTGTTCGACGAGGAAGCCAACAAGATCGAGGTGGTGGTTCCCGACGAGCAGCTGTCCCTGGCTATCGGCCGTCGCGGCCAGAACGTGCGGCTGGCCAGCCAGCTGACCGGCATGGACATCGACATCCTGACCGAGGAAGAGGAATCCAAGCGCCGCCAGGCCGAGTTCAACGCCCGCACCGGGCTGTTCATGGAGGCGCTGGACCTGGACGAGTTCTTCGCCCAGCTTCTGGTGGCCGAGGGCTTTACCGACCTGGAGGAAGTGGCATACGTCGATCTGGACGAGCTTCTGTCCATCGAAGGGGTGGACGAAGGCACGGCCCAGGAATTGCAGGCCCGCGCCCGCGACGTTCTGGAGGCCCGGACCAAGGCCGCGCTTGAAAACGCCCGCGCGCTCGGCGCCGAGGACAGCCTTATTGAATTCGAGGGGCTGACCCCCCAGATGGTGGAGGCATTGGCCAAGGACGGCGTGAAGACGCTGGAGGATTTCGCCACCTGCGCCGACTGGGAACTGGCGGGCGGCTGGACCACGGTGAACGGCCAGCGCGTCAAGGACGAGGGGCTTCTGGAGCCTTTCGACGTGTCCCTGGAAGAAGCACAAACCCTGGTGATGACCGCCCGCGTGCAGCTGGGTTGGGTCGATCCGACCGAACTGGAAGGCGATGCCGAGGAAACCGAGACTTCCGACGACAAGGAGGCCGGGGCGTGATGCCCCGGGTTTTCCGGCTTGAGCCGCGGTGGTCTCATCAAGGACCGGGACGAGCCTGAACGGCGCTGCATCGTCACCGGAGAAGTTCAGCCCAAGCGCGGGCTGATCCGTTTCGTCGCCGGGCCGGACGGCTCGGTCGTGCCCGACCTGGCGGAAAAGCTGCCGGGCCGCGGCATCTGGGTCGCGGCCGACCGCGCCGCCATCGACAAGGCGGCGGCGAAGGGGCTGTTTTCCCGCGCCGCCAAGGCCCCGGTCAAGGCGCCCGAAGGCCTGGGCGATCTGGTCGAGGCGGCGCTGGCGCGGCGGGTGATCGAACTTGTGTCGCTTGCGCGCAAGTCCGGCATCGCCGTTGCCGGATTCGAGAAGGTGAAGGGCTGGCTGGCCGAAGGGCGCGCAAAGGTGCTTTTGCAGGCCAGCGACGGGTCCGAGCGCGGCAAGGGCAAGCTGTGGACGCCCACCGGCGGGCGCTGGTTCGGCTGCCTTTCCGCATCAGAATTGGGTTTGTCCTTTGGGCGCGATCATGTCATACACGGCGCGCTTGCGGCGGGTGGCCTGACGGACAAGGTGATCTTGGAAGCCGGCAGACTGACGGGTCTGCGCGGGCATGACGGCAGCAATACGGCGGCCGGGAAGGAATGAAGACGCAGATGAGCGACAAAGACGGAAAATCGACCTTGGGACTCGGCGGCAGCGGCCGTTCGGGCCAGGTCAAGCAAAGCTTCAGCCACGGTCGCACCAAAAGCGTCGTCGTGGAAACCAAGCGCAAGCGCGTCGTGGTGCCGAAACCCGGTGCCGCAGCCATGAGCGTGGCCGACAAGGCCAAGAACCCGCTGACCGCCAAGGTCGCCAGCGATCCTTCCAAGCGCCCCGCCGGTATTTCGGACGCCGAAATGGAGCGCCGCCTCAAGGCCCTTGCCGCCGCCAAGGCGCGCGAGGTCGAGGAAGCTGCGCAGCGCATCGCCGATGAAAAGGCGCGCGAGGAGGAACGCGAGCGCCGCCGGGCCGAGATCGAGGCCAAGGAGCGCGAGGAACGCGAGCGCGAGGAAGCCCTGCGCCTGAAGGCCGAGGAAGACGCCCGCCGCGCCCGCGAGGCCGAAGAGCGCGCCAAGCGCAAGGAAGAGCCCAAATCGGCGGAACGTCCCGCGCGCGCCGCCGACGCCAAGTCCGCCGGCGCCCGGCCCGCCGGTTCGCGCCCTGCCACCCCCGACCGCGCCGCGATCGAGGCTGCGGCGTCCCGCGCCGAAAAGCCCGGCATTGCGGCAGGCGCGCGCCGCCCCGACCGCGACCGCCGCGATGCCGGCGGCGACAGCGACGCCAAGGCCAAGGCCAAGGCCGAGGACAGCCGCCGCACCGGCCGCCTGTCGCTGACCCAGGCCCTGGACGGCGAGGGCGGGCGGCAGCGTTCGCTGGCCGCGATGAAGCGCAAGCAGGACCGCGCCCGGCAGAAGGCCATGGGCAGCGTGCGCGCCGAAAAGCAGGTGCGCGAGGTGCAGCTGCCCGAAACCATCGTGGTGTCGGAACTGGCCAACCGCATGGCGGAACGCGCCGCCGACGTGGTCAAGTCGCTGATGAAGATGGGCATGATGGTGTCCATGAACCAGGCGATCGACGCCGACACCGCCGAGCTGGTGATCGAGGAATTCGGCCACCGCGCCGTCCGCGTGTCGGACGCCGACGTGGAACAGGTCATCGACACGGTCAAAGACCGGCCCGAGGACTTGCAGCCGCGCCCGCCGATCATCACGATCATGGGCCACGTGGACCACGGCAAGACCTCGCTTCTGGACGCGATCCGCAAGGCCAACGTCGTTTCGGGCGAGGCGGGCGGGATCACCCAGCACATCGGCGCCTATCAGGTGAAGACCGACTCGGGGGCGGTGCTGACCTTCCTGGACACGCCGGGCCACGCGGCCTTCACCTCGATGCGGGCGCGCGGCGCCCAGGTGACCGACATCGTTGTGCTGGTGGTGGCCGCCGATGACGCGGTGATGCCGCAGACGGTCGAGGCGATCAACCACGCCAAGGCCGCAGGCGTGCCGATGATCGTGGCGATCAACAAGATCGACAAGCCCTCGGCCGATCCGAACAGGGTCCGCACCGCGCTGTTGCAGCACGAGGTGGTGGTCGAGGAAATGTCGGGCGACGTGCAGGATGTCGAGGTGTCGGCCAAGACCGGCCAGGGCCTGGACAACCTGCTGGAAGCCATCGCCCTTCAGGCCGAGATCCTGGAGCTGGAGGCGAACCCCAACCGTGCCGCCCAGGGCGCCGTGATCGAGGCGCAGCTGGACGTGGGCCGCGGCCCCGTGGCCACCGTCCTGGTGCAGAACGGCACGCTGAAGCGCGGCGACATCTTTGTCGTGGGCGAGCAGTGGGGCAAGGTGCGCGCCCTGATCAACGACAAGGGCGAGCGCGTGGACGAAGCCGGACCCTCGGTCCCGGTCGAGGTGCTGGGCCTCAACGGCACGCCCGAGGCGGGCGACGTGCTGAACGTGGTCGAAACCGAGGCGCAGGCCCGCGAGATCGCGGATTACCGCAGCCAGGCCGCCAAGGACAAGCGCGCCGCCGCCGGTGCCGCGACCACGCTGGAGCAGCTGATGGCCAAGGCCAAGGCCGACGAGAACGTGGCCGAACTGCCGGTGGTGGTGAAGGCCGACGTGCAGGGCTCGGCCGAGGCGATCGTGCAGGCGCTGGAAAAGATCGGCAACGAGGAGGTGCGCGTCCGCGTGCTGCATTACGGCGTCGGCGCGATCACCGAATCCGACATCGGCCTGGCCGAGGCCAGCAAGGCCCCGGTGATCGGCTTCAACGTCCGCGCCAATGCCCCGGCCCGCAATTCGGCCAACCAGAAGGGTGTCGAGATCCGCTATTACTCGATCATCTACGACCTGGTGGACGACATCAAGGCGGCGGCTTCTGGCCTCTTGTCCAACGAGGTGCGCGAGAACTTCATCGGCTATGCCGAGATCCGCGAGGTCTTCAAGGTCACGGGCGTCGGCAAGGTCGCGGGCTGCCTGGTCACCGAAGGCGTGGCCCGCCGGTCTGCGGGCGTGCGCCTGCTGCGCGACAACGTGGTGATCCACGAGGGCACGCTGAAGACGCTGAAACGCTTCAAGGACGAGGTCAGGGAAGTCCAGTCCGGCCAGGAATGCGGCATGGCCTTCGAGAACTACGACGACATCCGCCCCGGCGACGTCATCGAGATTTTCGAGCGCGAGGAGGTCGAGCGCACGCTGTAAGGCGGCGCTTGTCCCGACACGCAAACCACGCAAAAGGGGCGGCCACGGTGGCCGCCCCTTTTGTCATTGCCGCGGTGCCTGCCGGGTCAGCGCGTGACCGGCTTTCCTTCAAAGGTCCGCGTGCCGATGCGAACCACCATGTTCCCGTTCGGGGCCAGACATTCGAAAAGCCCCTGGACGAGAATGTGACTGCCAATCGAAATCGTGCGAATCATGTCAAGCCCTCTTGTTCCCTCGGGAACCATATTGCCATGAAATCGTTACCCAGGGTTTAACGAAACGGCGATCTACGACATTTTGCGGGCAGTTCGCGAAAAACTGGGCTGATCTGCGACTTCAAAGCCACATTTGCAACATCGGGATCAGGGGCACATCCGCCGGCGGCATGGGGTAATCGCGCAAATCCGTCGCCCGCACCCAGGCCAGCCGTTGCCCTTCCCGGGGATGGGCGATTCCCTGCCAGCGGCGGCAGGCGAAGACCGGCATCAGCAGATGGAAATCGGGATAGCCGTGGCTTGCGAAGGTCAACGGCGCCAGGCACGAGGTCCAGGTGTCGATGCCCAGTTCCTCGTGCAGTTCGCGGATCAGGGCGGCCTCGGGCGTTTCGCCCGGCTCGACCTTGCCGCCGGGAAACTCCCACAGGCCCGCCATGGGCTTGCCTTCGGGACGCTGCGCCAGAAGCACGCGCCCGTCGGCGTCGATCAGGGCGACGGCGGCGACAAGAACGGTTTTCACGACCGGTAATCGGCGTTTATGTCGATATAGCCGTGGGTCAGGTCGCAGGTCCACACGGTCCGCGCCCCCTGCCCCAGGCCCAGATCGACGGCGATCACCAGATCCTGCCGCTTCATGTAGGCGCTGGCCTTGCTCTCGTCATAGGACGGCGAGCGCCAGCCGTTTTCCGCCAGGACCATGTCGCCGAAGCGGATCCGCAGCCGGTCGCGGTCGGCCTCGGCCCCCGACTTTCCGACGGCGGCGACGATGCGGCCCCAGTTCGCGTCCTCGCCCGCGATGGCGGTCTTGACCAGCGGGGAATTGGCGATGGCCATGGCGACCTTGTGCGCGTCAGCCTCGCTTGCCGCGCCCGTCACCCGCACCTCGACGAATTTCGTCGCGCCCTCTCCGTCGCGCACGACGAGTTGCGCCAGATCGCGCATGACGCCGTGCAGCGCGGTCACGAAGGCCGCGCCCGCGCCGCCGTCAAGCGACGTGATCGGCGCCGCAGGGCTGCGGCCCGTCGCCGCCAGGATCAGCGCGTCCGAGGTCGAGGTGTCGCTGTCCACGGTGATGGCGTTGAAGGTGGTGTCCAGACCGCTGCTCAGCGCCTGCTGCAACAGCGGCGCGGGGATGGCCGCATCGGTGAAGACATAGACCAGCATCGTCGCCATGTCGGGCGCGATCATGCCCGATCCCTTGGCGATGCCCGCGATGCGGATCTCTCCGCCCTCGCCCGCGACGACGGCGGAGGCCCCTTTGGGGAAGGTGTCGGTCGTCATGATCGCCCGCGCCGCCCCGGCGATGCCGCCCGCGTCCAGCGAGGCCGCCAGGTCATCCACGATGGCGACGATCCGGTCATGGGGCAGCGGCTCTCCGATCACGCCGGTCGAGGACGAGAACACCCGCCCGGCCGGCACGCCCGCGGCCCGCGCCACGGCCGTCGTGACCGCATCGACCGACTCCTGCCCCCGCGCGCCGGTGAAGGCGTTGGCATTGCCGGAATTGACGATGATCGCCGCGCCTTCGGGCGCGTCTCCGCCCGCCGCCAGCTTGGCCTGGTTGTCCAGGATGCAGGCCGCGCGCGTCGACGATCTGGTGAAGGCGCCGGCCAGGCTGGACCCCGGCGCGATGCGGATCAGCGTCACGTCCGTGCGGCCCTGATACTTCACGCCTGCGGCGCCGCTGGCGAATTCGACGCCCGCGACGACCGGCAGGTCGGGGAAACGGGCGGGCGCCAGGGGGGACACGGGAAGCCCGGCCTTGCCCATCACTCGGCCTCCAGAAGCTCGGTCTTGTTCAGCAGCGCGGGATCGATGCCCTCGACCTTTTCAACGGCGGCCGCGCCGGTCAGGCGCTCGATCTCCGCCTGGACCTTGTCGCGCAGCACCATCTGGCTGATCTGGTCGCGCACCTCGTCAAGCTTGGGGGCTTCGCGCATGCGGGTGTCGTTCAGCTTGATGAGGTGCCAGCCGAATTCGGTCTGCACCGGCTCCGAGATCTGGCCCTTTTCCATTCCGGCCACGGCATCGGCAAAGGGCTTGACCATCTGGTCGGCGCTGAACCAGCCCAGATCGCCCTTGTTCGGTCCGCTGGGCCCGGTCGAGTTCTGTTCGGCCAAGGTTCCGAAATCCGCCCCGCCGTCCAGTTCGGACTTGATCTCCTTGGCCTTTTCCTCGGTATCGACCAGAATGTGGGCGGCGGAGTATTCGGTCGCGGGTTCGGCCGACGCGAACAGCTTGTCATAGGCCGCCTGGATGTCCTGGTCCGTCGGCTGGGCCTTCGTCACCTCGGCGATGGCGGCGGCGGCCAGGGTGTTGCGGCGCTGGATTTCCAGCTGCGCGCGCACGCCCGCGTTTTCCTTGCCCGCGCCCGCCACGGCGGTCTGCTGGATCAGTTGGTCCAGCATGATCTCGTACAGCGCCTCCTCGCCCATGGAGGCCATTTGCGGATCCTGGGACGCGGCCTCTTTCATCACGATCATCTCGCCCAGGGTGATGGGCGTGCCGTTGACGGTGGCCACGACCGTGTCGGCGCCCTTGTCCTGGGCCAGGGCCGCAAGCGGCAGGGCCGTGGCCAGAAGGGCGGCCAGAATCGACGATTTCAGCATGGGGATTCCTTCGCTTGTTCAGCCCGCGCCTCGGGGCCAGCGTTGACAGTGGGGCGGGCGAGGCATAGATCCCGGTCCAACTCCGTGGAAGGCGCCGCCGCCGCTTTCGTTCAGGCCCCTGATACGGCAATGCGGTTGGTCCGGGCAAGTGGCCCGGCTGGGATCGCCTTTCCCAACAACGTGATTGCGAAGGTTTGCATGCTCGGCATCGGTAATCTGGCGAAAAAGGTCTTTGGAAGCCCCAACGACCGCAAGGTCAAGGGAACGCGCGGGCTGGTGGCCCGCATTAACGCGCTGGAGGATCAGTTCCGCCCGTTGTCGGATCAGGGCCTGATCGACAAGACCCGCGAGTTCCAGACCCGCGTGGCGGCGGGCGAAAGCCTGGACGACATCCTGCCCGAGGCCTTCGCCAACTGCCGCGAGGGCGCGCGCCGCGCCCTGGGCCTCAGGGCCTTCGACGTGCAGCTGATGGGCGGCATCTTCCTGCATCAGGGCAACATCGCCGAGATGAAGACGGGCGAGGGCAAGACCCTGGTCGCGACCTTTCCCGCCTATCTGAACGCCTTGACCGGCAAGGGCGTCCACATCGTCACCGTCAACGATTACCTGGCGAAACGCGATGCCGAGTGGATGGGCAAGGTGTTCCGCCAGCTTGGCCTGAGCACGGGCGTGGTTTATCCCTTCCAGCCGGAACCGGAAAAGCGCGCGGCCTATGCCGCCGACGTGACCTATGCCACCAACAACGAACTGGGCTTCGACTACCTGCGCGACAACATGAAGGGCAGCGTCGAGGAAATGGTCCAGCGCGGCCACAACTTCGCCATCGTGGACGAGGTGGACTCGATCCTGATCGACGAGGCGCGGACGCCGCTGATCATTTCCGGTCCCTCGCAGGACCGCAGCGAGCTGTATGTGACGCTGAACCAGTACATCCCGCTGCTGACCGAAGAACACTTCAAGTTGGACGAAAAGGCTCGCAACGCGACCTTTACCGAGGAAGGCAACGAATTCCTGGAACGGCGCTTGCAAGCCGACGGCATCCTGCCCGAAGGCCAGACCCTGTACGACCCGGAATCGACAACCATCGTCCACCACGCCAACCAGGCCCTGCGCGCCTGGAAGCTGTTCAACAAGGACCAGCACTACATGGTCCGCGACGGCGAGGTGATGCTGATCGACGAATTCACCGGCCGCATGATGAAGGGCCGCCGCCTGTCCGACGGCCTGCACCAGGCCATCGAGGCCAAGGAAGGCGTGACCATCCAGCCCGAAAACGTGACGCTGGCATCCGTGACCTTCCAGAACTACTTCCGGCTTTACGCCAAGCTGGCGGGCATGACCGGCACGGCGGCGACCGAGGCCGAGGAATTCGCCGAGATCTACAAGCTGGGCGTGGTCGAGGTTCCCACCAACCGCGGCATCGCGCGCGTGGACGAACACGACCGCGTGTACCGCACCGCGGCCGAGAAATACGCCGCCGTGATCGAGGCGATCAAGGAAGCCCATGCCAAGGGCCAGCCGACCCTGGTCGGCACCACCAGTATCGAGAAGTCCGAGATGCTGTCGGCGATGCTGCAAAAGGAAGGCATCCCCCACAACGTGCTGAACGCCCGCCAGCACGAGGCCGAGGCGCAGATCGTGGCCGATGCGGGCAAGCCCGGCGCCGTCACAATCGCCACCAACATGGCGGGACGCGGCACCGACATCCAGTTGGGCGGCAACGTGGAGATGAAGGTTCTCGAGGCCCTCAAGGCCGACCCCGAGGCCAATCCCGACGAGGTCCGCGCCCGGATCGAGTCCGAACACGCCGCCGACAGGCAACGGGTTCTGGACGCCGGAGGCCTGTTCGTTCTGGGCACCGAACGCCACGAAAGCCGCCGCATTGACAACCAGCTGCGCGGCCGTTCGGGCCGGCAGGGCGATCCGGGCCGGTCCTTGTTCTTCCTGTCGCTGGACGACGACCTGATGCGGATCTTCGGGTCCGAACGGCTGGACAAGGTGCTGTCCACCCTGGGCATGAAGGAAGGCGAGGCCATCGTTCATCCCTGGGTCAACAAGTCGCTGGAACGCGCCCAGGCCAAGGTCGAGGGCCGCAACTTCGACATCCGCAAGCAGTTGCTGAAATTCGACGACGTGATGAACGACCAGCGCAAGGCCATCTTCAGCCAGCGCCGCGAGATCATGGACAGCACCGAGGTCGGAGAAATCACCGCCGACATGCGTCATCAGGTGATCGACGATCTGATCGACGAACACATGCCGCCGAAATCCTATCCCGAACAATGGGATCTGGAGGGGCTCAAAACCGCCGTCCGCGAGCGGCTGAACATGAACCTGCCCATTGCCGACTGGGCGGCCGAGGAAGGCGTGGACCAGGACGCCATGCGCGAACGCATCGAGCAGGCGACCGACACCTATCAGGCGGACAAGGCCGCCGCCTTCGGCGCGGAAAACATGCGCCAGATCGAAAAGCAGGTGCTGTTGCAGATGATCGACCAGAAATGGCGCGACCACCTGCTGACGCTGGAACACCTGCGCTCGGTCGTGGGCTTCCGCGGCTATGCGCAGCGCGATCCCCTGTCCGAATACAAGACCGAGGCCTTCCAGCTGTTCGAAACCATGCTCGACGGCCTGCGCTTCGACGTGACGCAGCGCCTGGCCCAAATCCGCCCCCTGACCGAGGCGGAGCGCGAAGAAATGCTGCGCCAGATGGCCGAACAGCAGAAGGCCGCGCAGGAACACCTGACGATGGAACACGGAGCGGACCGGCAATCGGACGACGACGCGTCCAAGCCCCAGCCGCTGGTCGCGGGCTTCGACGAAGGAAACCCCGCCACCTGGGGCAGCCCGTCGCGCAACGACCCCTGCCCCTGCGGATCGGGCAAGAAGTTCAAGCATTGCCACGGCGCGATCTGACGCGCGGCGCCCTTTGCGAAAACCTGCGCAGGGTGGGGGTTCCACCCTGCCGAACCCCTATCCCAACCGCGGGGGAAGCGGCCACCCGCGCAGCAGTTTCTCGGCGGCCATCGGCTTCTTGCCTGACCGCTGCGCTTCCAGCACCTCGACCGCGCCGTCGCCGCAGGCGATGGTGAATCCCGACAAAACCTGCCCCGGCGTCCCCTGGCCCGCGGCAACGCGGCTGCGCAACAGTTTCACCCGCTCGCCCGCGATCTCGCACCAGGCGCCGGGAAAGGGCGACAGCCCGCGGATCAGCCGGTCCACCCCGGCGGCGGGACGCGTCCAATCCACCCGCGCCTCGGCCTTGTCGATCTTGGCGGCATAGGTCACGCCATCCTCCGCCTGCGGCACGGCAGGCAAGGGCAGCCGCGCCAGCACATCGACGATCAGATCCGCCCCCATCTCCGACAGCCGGTCATGCAGATCGGCGGTCGTCTCCTCGGCTCCGATCCCCGTCCGCGCCTCGGCCAGCACCGGCCCGGTATCCAGCCCCGCCTCCATCTGCATGATGGAGACGCCGGTTTCGGCGTCCCCCGCCATGATCGCGCGATGGATCGGCGCCGCCCCCCGCCAGCGCGGCAGCAGCGAGGCGTGGATGTTCAAGCACCCCAACCGCGGCGCATCCAGCACCGGCTGCGGCAGGATCAGGCCGTAAGCCACGACCACAGCCACATCGGCCCGCAACGCCGCGAACGCCGCCTGCTCATCCTCGCCGCGCAGCCGCAGGGGCGTGCGCACGGCGATCCCCAACTCATCCGCCGCCGCATGAACCGCCGAAGGCCTGGGCTTCTGCCCCCGCCCCGCAGCCCGAGGCGGCTGCGAATAAACCGCAACCACATCGTGCCGGGCGGCGACGGCCCGCAGGGCGGGAACGGAAAAATCAGGCGTTCCCATGAAGATCACGCGCATTGGCGGCCCTTTCATCTTTGCCCCAAATATCCTCGGGGGTCCGGGGGCAGACAGCCCCCGGCGCTCTCACCGCCGCGCTGCCTTGGCCGATTTCGCGACCAGCATCTTGCGCCGCAGGGGCGACAGACGATCGACATACATGCGGCCGTCCAGATGGTCGATCTGATGCTGCACGCTGGTCGCCCACAGGCCCACGAAATCGCGCTCCTCCACCTCGCCGGCCTCGTTCAGGAACCGCACCGTCACCGCCCTGGGGCGGCTGACGGGGGCGGACACGCCGGGCAGGTTGGGGCTGGCTTCCTCGTGGCTGCGGAACTGGACGCTGGCGTGCAGCACTTGCGGATTCGCCATCCTGACCGCCTGCCCGCGCTTGTCCGAGGCATCAACCACCGCCAGCCGCAGCATGATGCCGATCTGCGGCGCGGCCAGGCCCACGCCGGGCATGGCCTCCATCGTGTCGACCATGTCGTCCCAGATCATGCGAACGGTTTCGGTCACCGCTTCCACGGGCTCGGCCGGGATGTGCAGGCGGCGGTCGGAATAGGGCAGAAAGGCGCGGACTGTCACGCGCGGCCCTTTTCCCGCTTCAGCTTGACCATGCGGCGGGTGATCATCTGCCGCTTGATCGCCGACAAATGGTCGATGAACAGAACGCCGTTCAGGTGGTCCAGCTCGTGCTGCGCGCAGGTGGCCCACAGCTCGTCGAAATCTTGCTCGTGCGTCTTGCCGTCCAGCCCCAGCCAGCGCAGACGCACCTGCTTGGGCCGGGTCACGTCGGCATATTGGTCGGGAATCGACAGGCAGCCTTCCTCATAGGTGTTCAACTCCTCGGAGGTCCAGGTCACCTCCGGGTTCACCAGCACCATGGGACGGCGCTCGGCCTCGGGGTCGCGGGTCGCGTCCATCACAAAGACGCGGGACAGGACGCCCACCTGCGGCGCGGCCAGACCCACCCCCGGCGCGTCGTACATGGTGGCCAGCATGTCGGCCGCCAGCGTTTCCACCTCGGGCGTGATGCGGGCCACGGGGTCGCAGACCTTCTTCAGGCGCGGATCGGGATGGATCAGGATGGGGCGCGGGCTGCTCATGTCCGCGATGTAGGGCAAGGCTTCACCATAAGCAACAAGCCGCGTATGCAGGACCAAACAACGACAGGCCGCAACATGACCCCTGACTTCGACGAGATCATCGACCGCGTGGGCACCCGGTGTTCCAAATGGGACGACATGCAGGCGACCTATGGCGTGTCGCCCCAAGACGGCGGTTTGGCGATGTGGGTCGCGGACATGGACTTCCGCCCTCCCGCCGCCGTCCGGCGCGCGGTCGAGGCCTTGGCCGCCCATGGCGTCTACGGCTATCCCGGCGCGAACCGACCCTACCTGGACGCGATCCGCTGGTGGATGGAACACCGCCACGGCTGGTCCATCCAGCCCGGCTGGATCCTGACCTGCGCGGGGCTGGTCAACGGCGTGGCCATGGCGCTTGACGCCTATACCGAAGCCGGCGACGGGGTGATCGTGATGTCGCCCGTTTATCACGCCTTCGCCCGCGTCATCCGCGCATCGGGACGCGCGCTTGTGGAACTGCCCTTGGCGCAGCAGGACGGGTTTTACCGGATGGACTGGCCGGCCTGGGAAAGCCGCCTGACCGGGCGCGAGAAACTGCTGATCCTTTGTTCACCGCACAATCCCGGCGGCCGCGTCTGGTCGCCCGAGGAACTGCGCCAGGTCGCCGATGTCTGCATCCGCCGCGACCTGATCCTGGTGTCGGACGAGATCCACTGCGACCTGGTGATGCCCGGCCACCGCCACAGCGTCACCGCCGCCGCCTGCCCCGACATCGCCGACCGGTTGGTCACGCTGACGGCGGCCACCAAGACCTTCAACATCGCGGGCGCCCATATCGGCAACGCGATCATCGCCGACGAAGGCTTGCGGAGCCGCTTCAAGGGCGCGCTGACGGCGCGCGGCATCTCTCCGGGCCTGTTCGGGATGGACATGGTGACGGCTGCCTATTCGCCCGAAGGCGCGGCTTGGGTGGATGCCCTGACGGACTATCTCGACGGCAACCGGCGGCTGTTCGACAAAGGCATCAGCGCCATTCCCGGGCTGCGGTCCATGCCCTTGCAGGCCACCTATCTTTCCTGGGTCGATTTCTCGGCCACCGGCATGGCGCCCGCCGAATTCACCGCCCGCGTGGAACAGACCGCCCGCATCGCCGCAAACCACGGCGCGACCTTCGGCACCGGGGGCGAAAGCTTCCTGCGCTTCAACATCGCCACCCCCCGCGCCCGCGTGGCCGAGGCGGTCCGCCGCCTGCAAGACGCCTTCGCCGACCTGCAATGAAGGGCTTGGCCCGCATTTTCTCCGCCGTGACGGCGCTGTGCCTGCTGGCGGCGGCCTGGATCATGCTCGCGCCCCCGCGCCCCACGCCGGTCCCGCCGCCGACCGTGCGGCTGACCGGCCCGGTGGATCATGTCGTGATCCGCAAATCCGCCCGCAGCATGACCGCCTTCCGCGATGGCCGGCCGCTGAAGACCTATCCCATCGCGCTCGGCTTCGCCCCCGCCGGCGACAAGCGCCGACAGGGCGACGGCAAGACGCCCGAGGGCCGCTTCACCATCGACCGGGTCAACCCGGACAGCGCCTATCACCTGTCCCTTGGACTGGACTATCCGCGCCCGCAGGACCGCGCCCGCGCGGCCGCCCTGGGGGTCGATCCCGGAGGCGACATCTTCATCCACGGCCAGCCGAACCTGCGCCCCGATGGCGAAACCCTGCCGGGCGACTGGACCGCGGGCTGCATCGCCGTTTCAAACAGCGACATCCGCGAACTCTACGCCGCCGCCCGCATCGGCACGACAGTCGAGATCCTGCCCTAGCGCATTCACCTTTGCTCAAATACCCTCGGGGGGTCCGGGGGGCGAAGCGCCCCCGGCCTCCGTTGCAATCCCGTGCCCCTGCGATCATATAGGGGCGCAAACCCGAACACACCCGAAGGCACACCCCGCATGGTCTATCTGGATTTCGAAAAGCCGCTTGCCGACATCGAGGGCAAGGCCGAGGAGCTTCGCGCCCTGGGCCGCAAATCCGAAAACACCGTGGATGTGGAGAAAGAGGCGGCGGCGCTGGACCGCAAATCCGCCGACCTGCTGCGAGACCTTTACAAGTCGCTGGATCCCTGGCGCAAGACGCAGGTGGCGCGCCATCCCGACCGCCCGCATTGCCGCGACTACATCGAGACGCTGTTCACCGAATACACCTCCCTGGCGGGCGACCGGGCCTTTGGCGACGACCATGCGGTGATGGGCGGCCTTGCCCGTTTCAACGACGCGCCCTGCGTGGTGATCGGGCATGAAAAGGGCAACGACACCAAGACCCGCATCCACCACAATTTCGGCATGGCGCGGCCCGAAGGATACCGCAAGGCGATCCGGCTGATGGATCTGGCGCACCGCTTCGGGCTGCCGGTGATCACCCTGGTGGACACCCCCGGCGCCTATCCTGGCAAGGGGGCCGAAGAACGCGGCCAATCCGAGGCCATCGCCCGCTGCACCCAGAAATGCCTGGAGATCGGCGTGCCGCTTGTCAGCGTCATCATCGGCGAGGGCGGCTCGGGCGGCGCGGTGGCCTTCGCCACGGCCAACCGCATCGCCATGCTGGAACATTCGATCTATTCGGTGATCTCGCCCGAAGGCTGCGCCTCGATCCTCTGGAAGGACGCCGAACGGATGCGCGAGGCCGCCGAGGCGCTGCGCCTGACCGCGCAGGATCTGAAGAAGCTGGGCGTGATCGACCGCATCATCGCCGAACCCGTGGGCGGCGCGCAGCGCGACCCCGCCGCCGCGATCAAGGCCGTGGGCGAGGAAATCGCCGCCATGCTGGCCGACCTGAGCGGCAGGAAACCCGCCGACCTGATCAGGGACCGCCGCCAGAAGTTCCTGGACATGGGATCGAAAAGCCTGGTCGCCTGAGGGGCGGTCAGGCGGCCAAGATCGGCTGGCGGAACCCCGCCTCGGCCATCAGCCGGTCGGAATGGGTCTCGACCTCGGCTTCCAGCCGGGGGATGAACCCTTCCTGCGGAACCTCGGCGGGAACGACCGGCAGGAACTCGACCACGGCGCGGCCCGGGCGGATGCCCCATCCCTTGCGCGGCCAGAACAGGCCGGTGTTCACCGCAACCGGCACCACCGGCAGGCCGGTGCCCGTGCGGATGGTGCTGACCCCGTGCTTGTAGGGGCGCCGCTCGCCCGGCTTCGTGCGGGTGCCCTCGGGATAGATGATCAACTGGCCCAGGCCCTCGCCCGCCAGGCGGCGGTTGATCTCGCCCGAGATGGCGCGCATGGCGTCGCGGCCCTTGGCGCGGTCGATGGGGATGCAGCCGACCTTCCAGGCATACCAGCCCATGATCGGCACGCGCATCACCTCGCGCTTCATGATGAAGGCGCGGCGGGGGAGGGCATGGGCGATGACCAGGATGTCCAGGAAACACTGATGCTTGGCGGCGACGATGCAGTCTTCGGTGGGGGGGGTGCCGCGGATCTCGCAGGTGACGCCCAAATGCAGGCGCGCGGCCCAGAGCATGTAGCCGATCCAGCGCGTCGCGACCCGGTTGGCGCCTTCGCGCCCGTGCCGCAGCAGGGCGGGGATGCCCAGCAGCCCCAGAACCACCGTCGCCAGCGCGACATGCAGGTAATACAGCGCGTTCTGGACATATTGCCACGGCGTCAGCGGGCCGGGCACGGGCGATGCCGCCCGTCCGGTTTCCGCCCGGTCGCTCATCGCACGGCCCCCAGCATCTTCAGCGCCGCCCAGCGGGTGGCGAAGAACCCGACCGCCGCCGCGACAACCGGGATCAGCAGCGGCAGCAGCCAGCCCCAACCCTGAAAGCCAAGCCCCGTCAGGAACCCGCCCGCCGCATCCATGTCCGGCAGCATGGCGATGCCCGCCATGCCGAACAGCGTGCCGACCGCCGCGCCCACGGCCGCGCGCTTGGTGAAGCGGCGCACAAAGGCCGTGGCGATGGTGATGTCGCGCGCCCCGATCAGGCGCAGCACGCGGATCACTTGCCCGTTCGCCGCCAGGGCCGCCTTGGCCGCCAGCGTGATCATGGATGCCGAGGCCGCCGCGATCAGCAGCAGCGACACGATGCCAAGCACCCGCAACCGGTTCGCGGCCGTTACCAGCGGACGGCGCCATTGGGTGTGATCGTCCAGCACCGCGCCCGGCGCCTCGGCCTCCAGGCGCAGGCGCAACCCTTCGGCGTCGAAGTCGTCGCCCGCGATCGGAAGCTCGATCAGGGCGGGCACGGGCAGCGCATCGACCGGCATGTCGGGGCCGAACCAGGGGGTCAGCAGCCCGGCCACCTCCTCGGGCGGCAGCAGGCGCGGCTGGCCTGCCCCGGGCGTCGTGGACAGCACCTGCATGGTGGCCTGGGTTTGCGCGGCCTGCTGGTCCGCCGGCGCGCTGACGCGGACCGTCACCGACCCCGCCAGCTCGCCGGACCAGCGTTCGGCCAGCCGCCCGGTCGCCAGCGCCAGCGCCAGGGCGAAAACGGCCAGGAACGCCATGGCGCCGGCCGAGAACAGCGTGAGCTGCGCGGTAAAGCCCGTGGGCGGCACGATCCGGTCGCCCGGCCCGCCGTCGCGGATCAGGCCCTGCCACAGCGCCCGCAGGTTCAGTCCCCGAAAATCAGCCGCCATCACAGATCAGCCCCCGCCAGTTGCAACGTCCCGTTCGCGATGCGCAGCACGCGCGCCGCGACCTGCGCCTTGGTGGCACGGATCAGGTTCAGGTCATGCGTCGCCACCAGCACGGTCTTGCCCGACTTGTTCAGCTCGACCAGCAGCTGCATCAGGCGCATGGACATGTCCCAGTCCAGGTTGCCCGTGGGCTCGTCCGCCAGGATCAGGTCGGGCGACAGGATCACCGCGCGCGCCAGGGCCGCGCGCTGCCGCTCGCCCCCGGACAGGGACGGCGGCAGGGCGCGGGCGTGCTGCGACAGGCCGACCCATCCCAGCAGGTCGCGCAGCGCCTCCATGTCCACCTCCTGCCCCGAGATCGTCAGCGGCAGGGCCAGGTTCTCGGCCACCGGCAGATGGTCCAGGAACTTCGTGTCCTGATGCACGACCCCCACACGGCGCCGCAGGTCGGCGATGCCGTCGCGCGACAGCTGCCGCACATCCTCGCCAAAGGCGGTCATCTGCCCCGAGGTGGGCAGCAGATCGGCATAGCACAGCCGCAGAAGCGTGGTCTTGCCCGATCCCGACGGCCCGGTCAGGAAGTGGAACATGCCGGACTGCAACGTCAGCGTCATATCCGACAACAGCTCGGTCCCCCCATAGCCGAAGCCGACATCCCGCATCTCGATCAAGCGCCACCCCCTCGTTCACCGGGCCTGCCTGCTTTCCGGCCCTGCCGGCTTGGAAGCCGGTCCCGCGCTTGATAGAACAGCCACAAGGCGAATGCGAGGGGTCGGGATGGCGGAAATACGGTTGATCTGTCCGGGTTGCGCCGCGGAATACCGCCTGCCCGAAACGGCCATCCCGCCCGAGGGGCGCGAGGTCGAATGCAGCGCCTGCGGCAATGTCTGGTATGCCACGGCCCGGCCCGCCGGCCAGCCGCCGGCCTCCGCCGCCCCCGGCGACGAGCCGCCGCGGCTGAGCCGGCGCCTGCCCGACACCGTGCTGGACATCCTGCGCGACGAGGTCGAGCACGAGCGCCGCGCCCGCGCGGCCGAGGGCGGGGCACCCCTGCCCCCCGCGCCACCCCCCGCGCCGCCGCGCGCCGCGGATCCCGAATGGCCCGCCACAACCGTCACCACGGCCATCACACCCCATGTCGATGCAGATGCAGGCCTGATCAGGCACCCCGCCCCCTTGCCACGGCCGCAGGGGGCGCCGGTCCGTTCCCAGGCCGCACCGGCGCAGCCCGTGCAGCCCATTCAGCCTGTCGGGGCGCAACCGGCAAAGCCCCTGCCGCGGGCCGAAAGCCCGCTGCCGGAGAAGCCCGCGGCGGCATCCGAACAGCCCGCGCCGCCGGCGCCCGCCCCGGCGCCCGTATCCCGGCCTGCCCGCGGGGGCTATGCGGCGGGCTTCGGGCTGGCGGCGCTGCTGGCGGCGGCCTGCGTGGCGCTTTATCTGCTGGCGCCCGCCTTGTCCGGCCAAGGCGCCTTGGGCGAGGGGCTGATGCAGTTGCGCGGACAGGCGGACGAGGCGCGGCTGTGGTTGCAGAACCGCGTGGCCGGGCCGATCCGCTGATCAGAAGCGGTCCAGCAACCGGCCCAGATAATCCCGTTCCGCATCGGGGCGTTCGGGCTGGCCGCTGCGGCGGCGGATTTCGTCCAGCAGGTCGCGGGCCCGGCGGGCGGGATCGACGCCCTCGGCCAGCGGGTCGCCCCCGGCGATCACATTGCCGTTGCCGTCGCGCTGACGGCCCAGGGGATCCAGCGCGGGCCGCTGGTCATAGGCCTGTCCCTGGGCACCGGCGCGGTCGCCGCCGCCGGGCTGACGGCCTTCCTGTCCCTGCTGCTGTCCCTGCTGCCCCTGCTGGCCGCGGCTTTGCTGGTTCAGCATGTCGCCAAGCGCCCGCATCCCCTCGCGCATCGACTCGATGGCGTCCGCCTGACGCTGAAGGGCGCTGCCCGTGTCGCCCTCGCGCAGGGCCTGTTCGGCGTCCTCCATGGCCCGGCCCGCCTCGTCCAGCCGCCGCCGCGCCTCGTCGCCGCCGGGCGAGCCCTGGCCCGGCAGCAGGCCCTGCTGCTGGCCCAGTTCATTGCGCAACTGGCGCTGACGCCCGGCCAGGCCTTCGGCATTGGGCGAGGGCTGACCCATCTGGCCCTGGCCGAACTGGTCCTGCATGTCCTGGAACGCCTCGTCCGACAGGCGCTGCTGTTCGCGCAGCGTCTCGGCCAGCCGGTTCATCGGCTGGTTGCCGCTGCTGCCCTCCTGCCCCTCGCCGCCCTGGCCCTGCCTGACTTGCAGGTTCTCCATCATCCGGTTGAACTGCTCCAGCAGTTCCTGCGCCTCGGCCATGCGGCCCTCGTTCATCAGGCGCTGGATCTCGTCCATCATCTGCTGGATCTGGTCGCCGGTGATCTGCTGGCCCTGCTGGTTCTGGGCGAAGCGTTCCGCCGGATCCTGCTGCCCTTGCTCCGCCAGCATCCGGGTATAGGCGTCCGTCGCCTCCTTCAGCTCATCCATCAGGCGCTGGATCTCGTCGGGGCTGGCGCCGTTGCGGATCGCCTCGGACAGCTTCTGCTGGGCCTGGCGCATCCGCTCCAGCGCATCCGAAAGCCCGCCATCCTCAAGCTGGATCGCGGCCTGCCACAGCGCCTCGGCCAGATCGTCGCGGGCCTTGTCCGTCAGCCTGTCGCCTTCCAGCAGGGTCACGGCGCCGCGCAGTTGCAGATAAAGCGGCTGCTCGACAAAGCCCCGGGGCTGCCACGTCACGGCGCGCAGGATTTCCGCGCTGCGCCCGGCATTGTCGCGCGACCACAGCAGGTCGCGCCGCAGTTCGATCAGCGCGGCGGCCAGGGGATCGAAAAAGCGGCGGCCCGGCAGAACCGTGCGCATGGGCGCGGCCTCGCCCACCTGCTCGATTCCGTCCACGGCGCGCAGGGACACGCTGACCGGCAGGTTGGCCCAGGGGTGGCGGGACAGATCCTCGGTCAGCTGGCCCTTGACCAGGTGGCGGTCGCCCCGCGGCAGGGGCAAGGCAAGTTCCACGGGCTGGCGCGGCTCGGGGTCGATGGAAAGGCCGAAGCGTCGGTCCACGGCGGCCAGATCCAGCGCGATCACCGCCTGACCCGCCATGACGCCGTGGTCGTCCGAGGCCTCGAAATCCTGGACCATCCGGCCGTCCGCGCGGCGCACCGGCGCGGCCCCCGCGCGGATCGCCGGGGCGTTGTCGGGCAGCACCGTCACGTCGAAGCGCCGCCCGGCGACCTCGATCGCGCCCGACTGCTCGGCCCGGAAGCCGGGGGCCTGCGGATCCTCGCCCGTTTCCGGGCCGATGTCCTGCGTGACCGTGGCGCCGTTGCCGTACAGCCGGAACGTCACGGCGCTGCCCTCGGGCAACTCGAGGCCCTGCCCTTCGGCAAGCGCGTTGAGATAGATCGTCGGGCGGCGGGTATAGGCCGGGGGTTCGGCCCAGCCTTCCCAGCTTGGCCCGACCGGCACCGCATCGCCGGTCATCGGGCGGGACACCGTCGCCGCCAGGGCCTCGATCCCCTGCCCCATCTGGGCCGCGCCGCCAAACACCAACGCCATGACAAGAGCCACCAGCCCCGCCAGGCGCAAGGCAAAGGGATCGCGCCGCGTCAGCCCCGCATCCGGCCTGACCGCCCGCGCAAAGGCCGCGCGCGCCTGCATCTGCATCCGATGCGCCCGCCACAAGGCCCCTTCGCCGCCGATGGCCGCGCGGTCCGACAGCGCCGCCAAAGGACGCCCCGGCAGGGTGCGGTCCAGCCGATCCATCGCATCCGCCATGCGCACCCGGCGAAAGCGCATGCCGCCCCGGATCGCCACGCCGACCAGCAGCACAAGCACGGCCCCCGCCAGCCAGGGCAGCACCGGCCCGGGCACCGACGCCACGGCCCCAAGCGCAAGGGCCGCAAAGACCAGGGCCAGCACGGTAGCCAGCGGCCAAAAGGCGCGCGCCGCTTGTTCCCACACCATTCCCCAGCGGGTCAGGCGCAGGGCGCGGGCGACGCGGCCATTCATCTTCGCGGAAATATCCTCGGGGGTCCGGGGGTCCGAGACCCCCGGCTGCAACGTCACGTCGGGGCGCCGCGTCAAAGCCATTCCGGGATGCTATCCCGGGCCAGCATTTCCTCAAACGTCGGTCGCGCCCTGATGACGGCGAAGTGATCGCCGCTGACCAGAACCTCGGGCACCAGGGGCCGGGAATTGTATTCCGAGGCCATCACCGCCCCGTAAGCCCCTGCCGAACGGAAGGCGATCAGGTCGCCTGCCGCCATGCCGGGCAGATGGGCGCCCTTCTGGAAGGTGTCGCCCGATTCGCAGACCGGCCCCACCACGTCGAAGGGCCGCACCGGAGCGCCCACCTCGGGCTCGGCCACGGGAACGATGTCGTGATGCGCGCCATACATGGCGGGGCGCAGCAGGTCGTTCATCGCCGCGTCGACGATCAGAAAATCGCGGCCCTCGCCCTTCTTCACGTAGATCACCTGCGCCAGCAGCACCCCGGCATTGCCGACGATGTTGCGGCCCGGCTCGATCTCGATCTCGCAGCCCAGATCGCCCACCGTTTCGCGGATCACCTGGCCGTACTCGATGGGCAGGGGCGGCGCGTTGTTGTCGCGGCGGTAGGGGATGCCCAGACCGCCGCCCAGATCCAGGCGGGTGATCGCGTGGCCGTCCGCGCGCAGCGCGCGGGTAAGGTCGGCCACCTTGGCATAGGCCGCGCGATAGGGATCCAGATCGGTCAGCTGGCTGCCGATATGCACGTCCACGCCGACGACCTGCAATCCGGGCAGGCTTGCCGCCTCGGCATAAACCTCGCGCGCCCGCGCGATGGGGATGCCGAACTTGTTTTCCGACTTGCCGGTCGCGATCTTCTCGTGGGTTTTCGCATCCACGTCGGGGTTCACCCGGACCGCCACCGGCACCACGGCGCCCATGCCGGCCGCCAGCGCCGACAAGGCGCGCATTTCAGGCTCGCTTTCCAGGTTGACCTGGCGGACGCCGCCTTCGATGGCCTGGCGCATCTCGGCCGCCGTCTTGCCCACGCCGGAAAAGACGATCCGGTCGCCGGGAACGCCCGCCGCCCTGGCGCGGGCGTATTCGCCGCCGGACACCACGTCCATTCCCGCGCCCAGATCGCCCAGCAGCTTCAGCACCGCCAGGTTGCTGTTGGCCTTGACGGCGAAGCAGACCAGGTGGTCCGTCCAATCCAGCGCCTGCCGGAACAGGCCGAAATGGCGCGTCAGGGTCGCGGCGGAATAGACATAGACGGGCGTGCCGACCTGGGCCGCGATGCGCGACAAGGGCACGTCCTCGGCGCACAACTCTCCGTCGTGATAGTTGAAATGGTCCATCAAAGCTCCGTGATCACGCCCATTGTAGCGTGGCCGGAAATCGAGACGTTGGATTTCGGCGCCGTCTTGGGCGCCACGGGCCGCTCGGGCGGGCCATCGACGCCGCAGGCCGCCACGGCCAAAACCGCCAGGATCGCGATCCGTTTCATGCCAGTTTCCCTTTCCAGCGGGTGATCTGCGCACGCACCTGGTCGGGTGCCGTGCCGCCATAGCTTTGCCTCGAGGCGACCGAGTTGTGAACGCCCAAGACGCCGAAGACTTCATCGGTGATTCCCGCATGGACCGCCTGCATGTCCGCAAGCGTCAGGTCGGGCAGGTCGCAGCCCTTCCGCTCGGCCAGGGCCACCAGCGATCCGGTGACGTGATGGGCATCGCGGAACGGCAGGCCAAGCTCTCGCACCAGCCAGTCGGCCAGATCCGTCGCCGTGGAAAAGCCTGCCGAGGCCGCAGCCTCCATCCTGTCGCGGTTGGCGGTCAGGTCGGACAGCATCCCGGTCATCGCCGCCAGGGCGAGCATCAGGCTGTCGGCGGCGTCGAAGACCTGTTCCTTGTCCTCCTGCATGTCCTTGGAATAGGCCAAGGGCAGGCCCTTCATCACCGTGAACAGCGCCACCGTGGCCCCCAGGATGCGGCCGATCTTGGCGCGGATCAGTTCGGCGGCGTCGGGGTTGCGCTTCTGCGGCATGATCGAGGAGCCGGTGGACCACTTGTCTGACATCGACACAAAGCGGAACTGCGCGGACGACCAGATCACCAGTTCCTCCGCCAGCCGCGACAGGTGGACGGCGCAGATCGAGGACGCCGACAGGAATTCCAGCGCGAAGTCGCGGTCTGATACCGCGTCCAGGCTGTTGGCCATGGGCGCGTCGAAGCCAAGAGCCTCGGCTGTGGCGTGGCGGTCGATGGGATAGCCCGTCCCCGCCAGCGCCGCCGCGCCCAGGGGCGATTCGTTCATCCGCTTGCGCGCGTCCCGAAAGCGCGACAGGTCGCGCCCGAACATTTCCACATAGGCCATCATGTAATGACCCCAGGTCACCGGCTGGGCGGTTTGCAGATGGGTAAAGCCCGGCATCACCCAATCCGCCCCCGCTTCGGCCTGGCCCAAGGCGGCGCGGATCAGCGCCTGCAAGGCGTCGATCGCCGCGTCGCACTGGTCGCGCACCCACAGGCGGAAGTCCGTCGCCACCTGGTCGTTCCTGGACCGGCCCGTGTGCAGGCGGCCCGCCGGTTCCCCGATGATCTCCTTCAGCCGCGCCTCGATGTTCATGTGGATGTCCTCCAGCTCGGTGCGGAAGGGGAACTGGCCCGCCTCGATCTCTGACAAGACGGTGAGCAGGCCTTCCCTGATCGCCTGCGCATCGCTATCGCTGATGATGCCCGCTGCTGCCAGCATCGCCGCGTGGGCCCGGCTGCCCCGGATGTCCTGGGCGTAAAGCCGCCGGTCGAAGCCGATGGAGGCGTTGATCGCCTCCATGATGGCGTCCGGCCCGGCGGCGAAGCGCCCGCCCCACATGCTGTTGGCGGAATCCTGGTGCGGCCGGTCGGTCATTCGCGCGTCCTTCGGAGGTCTTCATGCTGCGTTCCGCCCTGCTTTATACGGCACTGCTTTTCGGTGCAAACGCCGCCTTCGCAGGCCCCGTGGACTGGCAGGCCGCCAGGGACGCGGGGCTGGCCAAGCTGGTCCCCGCCGAGGAACCAGCGCCCGTCCCGGCCATCGAATTCACCGATCCCGATGGCGGCACCCACGCTCTTGCCGATTACAAGGGCAAGGTCGTGCTGCTGAACTTCTGGGCCACCTGGTGCGCCCCCTGCCGCGAGGAAATGCCTTCGCTGGACGCCCTGCAATCCGAATTGGGCGGCGAGGATTTCACGGTCGTTCCCATCGCCACGGGCCGCAACGCGCCCGAGAAGATCGACAAGTTCTACACGGAAACGGGGTTGCGCAACCTGCCCGTCCTGCTGGACCCGCGCCAGCAACTGGCCCGGGCCATGGGCGTGGTCGGCCTGCCCGTGACGGTGCTGATCGACCGCGACGGAAACGAGGTCGCGCGCCTGCTGGGCGAGGCCGACTGGACCAGCGAACCCGCGAAGGCCGTCATCCGGCAGCTTGTGGCCGACTGAGCGCGGCGTGGCGGTGGCAGCCGACGATGTGATCGTTCACCATGCCCGTCGCCTGCATGAAGGCATAGGTGATCACCGGCCCGCAGAAATTGAAGCCGCGCTGTTTCAGCGCCCTGGACATGGCCGCCGATTCGGGGGTCGCGGTCGGCACCTGCGCCATCGCGGCGAAGCGGTTCTGGATCGGCTGACCGCCCACGAAGGACCACAGAAAGGGCGCGAAACCGTTCCGCGATTCGATCTCAAGGAACAGCCGCGCGCCGCGCACGGCCGATTCGATCTTGCCGCGGTGGCGGACGATGCCGGGGTTTCGCAGGGCGCGGTCGATCCGCGCCATGTCCCATCCGGCCACCCGTTCGGGGTCGAAGCCGTCGAATTCCGCGCGGAACGCCTCGCGCTTGCGCAGGATGGTGATCCAGGACAGGCCGGCCTGGAACCCGTCCAGCACCAGCTTTTCCCACAACGCCCGCCCGTCGCGCTCCGGCACGCCCCATTCGGCGTCGTGATAGGCGACATACAGGGGATCGGTCCCGCACCAGGGGCAACGGTCGGTCATGAAGCGTTAAACCTTTATCCAGAAATCCCTGCACGTTTACCGCAAATTAGGCGATGATCGCCATAACGGCCTGTGATTGACCTGCGTAATGAGGGCAGACGTGACCGACGCGAACCCGCCCGCCAAGGGCTCTCCGCTGGATTATGCGATGGACCAGCAAAGCCGGCTGACCCTGCCAGCGGTCCGGCTTGCGGTGGAAAAGGGCAATGGCGTGCTGGCCTTCCAGCCCGTCGTGCAGGCGCAGCGGACCAACCGGCCGGCCTTTTACGAAGGGCTGATCCGCATCATCGACGATTCGGGCCGCATGGTGCCCTTGCGCGACTTCATGCCGGCGGCCGAAACCACCGAACTCGGGCGGCAGATCGACTGCCTGTCGCTGTCGCTAGGGCTCAGGGCCCTGTCCGAGGAGCCGTCGCTTCGGCTGTCGGTCAACATGTCGGCGCGGTCCATCGGCTATCCCGCCTGGATGCATGTCCTGCGCGAAGGCGTGGCCAGCGATCCCCAGGCCGCGGAACGGCTGATCCTGGAAATCACCGAAAGCTCGGCCATGGGCCTGCCGGACGAGGTCAAGGCCTTCATGCGCGAGGTGCAGCGATACGGCATCAGCCTGGCGCTGGACGATTTCGGGGCGGGCTACACCTCGTTCCGCTATCTGCGCGACTTCTGCTTCGACATGATCAAGATCGACGGGCAGTTCATCCGCGAAATCTCGACCCATCCCGACAATCAGGTGCTGACGCAGGCGCTGATGTCGATCGCCCAGCACTTCGACATGTTCACCGTGGCCGAGATGGTCGAAACCGCCGACGACGCCAGCTTCCTGATCGGCAGCGGCATCGACTGCCTGCAAGGCTACTACTTCGGGGCGCCGACCATCGCGCCGCCGTGGAAGTCCCCGCCCTCGGTCGCGCTGCGGTGACGGTCTGCCCAACTTTCGGCCGATCTGCTTGACGCGACGGCACGAACCCGCATCCTGTCCTCGATTCGCCAGCAATCTGGCTTCAGGGAAGGAACTATCATGACCAAAGCCGTTATCGTTTCCGCCGCCCGAACCCCCGTCGGCAGCTTCATGGGATCGTTCGCCAACATTCCGGCGCATGACCTGGGCGCTGCCGTCCTGTCCGAGGTCGTGGCCCGCGCCGGGATCGATCCCGCCGAGGTCGACGAGACCATCCTTGGTCAGGTGCTGACCGCGGGCCAGGGCCAGAACCCGGCCCGCCAGGCGCATGTCAAGGCAGGGCTGCCGCAGGAATCGGCGGCCTGGGGGATCAACCAGGTCTGCGGGTCGGGCCTGCGCGCGGTGGCCCTGGCGGCCCAGCACGTGATCCTGGGCGACTCCAGGGTCGTGCTGGCGGGCGGCCAGGAAAGCATGTCGATGTCCATGCACGCGACCTATCTGCGCGCGGGGCAGAAGATGGGCGACATGCAGATGGTCGATACCATGATCCGCGACGGGTTGTGGGACGCGTTCAACAACTATCACATGGGCACCACGGCGGAAAACGTGGCGCAGAAGTGGCAGATCAGCCGCGACCAGCAGGACGAATTCGCGCTGGCCTCGCAGAACAAGGCCGAGGCCGCGCAGAAGGCGGGCCGCTTCGACGACGAGATCGTGGCCTTCACGGTCAAGACCCGCAAGGGCGACACGGTGGTGGACAAGGACGAATACATCCGCCACGGCGCGACCATCGACGCGATGCAGAAGCTGCGGCCCGCGTTTTCCAAGGACGGCTCGGTCACGGCGGGCAACGCGTCCGGCCTGAACGACGGCGCGGCCGCGGTGATGGTGATGACCGAGGAGGAGGCGAACCGGCGCGGCTTGACGCCCCTGGCGCGCATCGCCTCCTGGGCCACAGCGGGGCTTGATCCGGCGATCATGGGCACCGGCCCGATCCCGGCCAGCCGCAAGGCGCTGGAAAAGGCGGGCTGGTCCGTCGGGGATCTGGATCTGGTCGAGGCCAACGAGGCTTTTGCCGCCCAGGCCTGTGCCGTGAACAAGGACATGGGCTGGAACCCGGACATCGTGAACGTGAACGGCGGCGCCATCGCCATCGGCCATCCCATCGGCGCCTCGGGCTGCCGGGTGCTAAACACGCTGCTGTTCGAGATGAAGCGCCGCGACGCGAAAAAGGGCTTGGCCACGCTGTGCATCGGCGGCGGCATGGGCGTCGCCCTTTGCGTCGAGCGGTAGGCGAAATGGCGCGCAATGATGTTGCGCGCCACCCTCTTGCCTTGTAGCAATATTTCAGGACCAATCATTAAAACGGAGGGGGACCAATGTCCAAGGTTGCACTTGTCACCGGCGGGTCGCGCGGCATCGGCGCGGCGATCTCCAGGGCGCTTCAAAAGGCCGGCTATACCGTCGCCGCCACCTACGCGGGCAACGACGATGCCGCGAAGGCCTTTACCGAGGAAACCGGGATCAAGACCTACAAGTGGTCGGTGGCCGATTACGACGCCTGCGCGGCAGGCATCGGGCGGATCGAGGAGGATCTGGGCCCCATCGCCGTTCTGGTCAACAACGCGGGCATCACGCGGGACGCGATGTTCCACAAGATGACGCCCCAGCAGTGGAAAGAGGTGATCGACACCAACCTGACCGGCGTCTTCAACATGACCCATCCGGTCTGGTCGGGGATGCGCGACCGCAAGTTCGGGCGGATCATCAACATCAGTTCGATCAACGGGCAAAAGGGCCAGGCGGGCCAGGCGAATTACAGCGCGGCCAAGGCGGGCGACCTGGGCTTCACCAAGGCGCTGGCCCAAGAAGGCGCGCGGGCGGGCATCACCGTGAACGCGATCTGCCCCGGCTATATCGCGACCGAGATGGTCAAGGCCATCGACGAAAAGGTGCTGAACGAACGCATCATCCCGCAGATCCCCGTCGGCCGCCTGGGCGAGCCCGAGGAGATCGCGCGCACCGTGGTGTTCCTGGCCTCCGACGAGGCGGGCTTCATCACCGGGTCCACCATCACCGCCAATGGCGGGCAGTATTTCGCCTGACGGGGCTGCGGCAAAAGACCACGGCCCGCGCTGATCGCGCGGGCCGCTTCAAATGGGTCACCGTTCAACGGGTCAGTGGGACAGTCGGGAAATCTCTTCCTTGAGACGAAGTTTCTCGCGCTTCATGGCTTTGATCTGCATGTCGCTGGACCCAGGGCTTCTTTGTTCTTTTTCAACGGCATCGGAAAGCACCTGGTGTTTCTTGCGCAGTTCCTCGACGTGGGAAGCAACCGACATCGCGTCCTCCTGTATAGGTTGAGTCGAACAGAGGGATTGCAGCACAGGCTTTCGATTCTGTCACTAGAGTTTTGTAAAAAGCGGGACCAGCGGCGAACCCTCGCGCAGAACCGCCGAGGCCGCGTCGGTCAGGTCTTCCCGATCCCCAGCATGGGCCGGTTCGCGGTGCATGACGAAAGGCGCCAGCAGCCGCAGCGAGCCCCGTGCGCCCTTTTGCGCCTGGACGATCACCCGCCCCGCCGCGCGGCCCGCGCGGCCCGCCACGGGCAGGATCGCGACCGATCCGGCCCGCCCCGCCAACGCGGCCAGGACCGCATCCAGCCGGTCGGCCCGCTGGATCAGCGTCACCATGCCGCGGGGCCGCAACCGGCGCAGGCCCGCGTCGATCCAGGCGGCCAGGGGCGCGTCCTCGCGCCGGGCCAGGGCGCGTCCGCCGTCGGGCGCCGCCGTGCCGCCCAGGAAATAAGGGGGATTGGCGATGACATGATCAAAGACCATCGTCCGCAATCGGTCCGGCGCGCGCGCCACATCGCCGGTCAGCACCTGCATCGTCATGCCGTTCGCCAGGGCGTTCCGCTGCGCCAAGCCGGCATAATCGGCCTGGGCTTCCAGCCCCACCAGGTGCAGGCCGGGCACACGCCAGCCCAGGCAAAGGCTGGCGACCCCTGCCCCGCAGCCCAGTTCCAGCACCGCCTGGCCCGCGACGGCCGGGCAGGCCGCCGCCAGCATCACCGCATCGGCGCCCGACCGGAAGCCGCGCCGGGGCTGCGCGACCCGCAGGCGCCCGTCCAGGAAGCCGTCATCCGACAGGTCACTCATCCAGGCCGGCGTCGCGCAGGATGGCGCGGGCCATGAACTCGTCGCGGTCCGCCACCATCAGCCGCTGCGGCAGGATGCCCAGCGATCCTTCCAGCACGCTCATGTGCTGGTCCATGGGAAAGGCGGGAATGCCTTCGTCCTCCAGCAGGGTCAAGGCGCGGGACATGCGGACGGGATCGTTGCTGCGGAACAGTTCTTTCATGGCCGAAACGCTAGGCGGCGGTTGCGCAATTGTCGAGGGCATGGCAAGGGACGGGCGCGGCAACGGGGGTTAAGGTCATGGGTGTGCAGGAAAGCGTCCAGAAACCGCTGGATCGGCTGTCCGAGGCGCTGAACGCCGAGATGGAGGCGGTCAACGCCCTGATCCGCGACCGGATGTCCAGCGAACACGCCCCCCGCATCCCCGAGGTGACGGCCCATCTGATCGAGGCCGGCGGCAAGCGGCTGCGGCCCATGCTGACGCTGGCCGCCGCGCGGATCATGGGCTACGCGGGGCCTTTTCACATCCATCTGGCGGCAACGGTGGAATTCATCCACACCGCGACGCTGCTGCACGACGACGTGGTCGATGAAAGCCGCCAGCGGCGCGGGCGGCCCACCGCGAACCTGCTTTGGGACAACAAGTCCAGCGTTCTGGTGGGCGACTACCTGTTCGCGCGCAGTTTCCAGCTGATGGTGGAACCCGCCAACCTGCGCACGCTGGAGATCCTGTCCAATGCCGCCGCCACCATCGCCGAAGGCGAGGTTCTGCAACTGACCGCCGCCCAGGATCTGCGCACGGACGAGGGGGTCTACCTGAAGGTCGTGCGCGGCAAGACCGCCGCGCTGTTTTCCGCCGCGACCGAGGTGGGCGGCGTCATCGCGGGCGCCGGCCCGGATCAGGTGCGGGCGCTGTTCGATTACGGGGACGCGCTTGGCATCGCCTTTCAGATCGTCGACGACCTGCTGGACTACGGCGGCGCGACCGAGACGACCGGCAAGAACGTGGGCGACGATTTCCGCGAACGCAAGCTGACCCTGCCGGTCATCAAGGCCGTCGCCCGCGCCACGCCCGAGGAACGCGCCTTCTGGTCGCGCACCATCGAAACGGGCGACCAGCAGAACGGCGATCTGGACCACGCCCTGTTCCTGCTGGCCCGCCACGGCGCGATGGAGGCCGCGCGCGCCGACGCCCTGCGCTGGTCCGCCACGGCCAAGGCGGCGCTGGCCAGGCTGCCCGCGCATCCGATCCGGGACATGCTGTCGGACATGGCCGATTTCGTGGTCAGCCGGGTCGCGTGATCCCCTGTCCCGCAGGGGAAGGCCGCCACGCGGACCTGCCCCCTACCGGGACAAGGCCGTGGAACGCCCAGGGCCTTTCTGCGCCATTCCAAGGGTTTCGGGGCAAGTCATGCACGGCCCCATGCACGGCCCACGCATGGCCCACGCATGGCGGGCGGGCGCGTTCAGACAGGGCTTGCCTGTATTTCGCGCGGCGGCCGCTTGCGAAGCCCAGAAACCGGGCAATCCTTGTCTGGCCCTTTCCCCAGCTTGTCAGATGCCTGTGCAAGCGCCGCAAAGCCCCCCATCAGAAGGCATCGGCGGCGCGTCCGGTGCCGCGTTGAAGGGGATTCGATGATGAAAAGGGCTGCTCCCTTTGTTGCCGCTGCCGCGATGCTGCTCGCGGCGCCCGTATTCGCGCAGGATGCCGCCGTCGCGGTTCAGGCTGCCGCTCCGGTCCCGGACAAGGGCGACACGACCTGGATGCTGATCTCGGCCATCCTGGTGATGATGATGACGCTGCCGGGCCTGGCGCTGTTCTATGGCGGGCTGGTGCGGGCCAAGAACATGCTGTCGGTGCTGATGCAGGTGCTGACGGTGTTCAGCCTGACGGCGATCCTGTGGGTGGCCTTCGGATATTCGCTGGCCTTCACCGGCGCGGGCACGGCCGCCGACGCGACGGTCTTCACCCCCTTTGTCGGCGGGTTGTCCAAGATGTTCCTGGGAGGCGTGACCACCGCGTCCAACGTGGAAGGCTTCTCGGCGGGGGTGGTCATCCCCGAACTGTCCTTTGTGATCTTCCAGATGGCCTTTGCCTGCATCGCCTCGGCCCTGATCGTGGGCGCCACGGCGGAGCGGCTGAAGTTCAGCGCGATCCTGCTGTTCATCGTGATCTGGTTCTTCTTTTCCTATATCCCGATGGCCCACATGGTCTGGTGGTGGGGCGGGCCTTCCGCCTATGACGCGCCTTCGGGGCTGCTGTTCAGCCATGGCGCGCTGGATTTCGCGGGCGGCACGGTGATCCACATCAACGCGGGCGTGGCGGGCTTGGTTGCCGCCATGGTCGCCGGTCCCCGCATCGGCTATCGCAAGGAACTGCTGGCTCCCCACAACCTGTCCTTTACCCTGGTCGGCGGCTGCCTGCTGTGGATCGGCTGGTTCGGCTTCAACGCCGGCTCGAACCTGGAAGCGAACGGCCTGACCGCGCTGGCGATGGTCAACACCGCCGTCGCCACCGCCGCGGGCGTGCTGGCCTGGTCCTTCGGCGAATGGGCGTTCCGCGGCCATCCCAGCCTGCTGGGCGGGATCTCGGGCGCCATCGCGGGACTGGTGGGCATCACCCCGGCGGCGGGCTTCGTCGGCCCCATGGGCGCCATCGCCATCGGCCTGATCGCGGGTCTTCTGTGCATGTGGTTCGTGATCAGCGTGAAGCCGCGCATGGGCATCGACGACAGCCTGGACGTGTTCGGCATCCACGGCATCGGCGGCATTGTCGGCGCGATCCTGACGGGGGTCTTCGCGGCACCCTCGCTGGGCGGCACGGGCGTTTTCGACTACGGCGCCAATGCCGTGGCCGAATTCTCGATGGGCGGTCAGGTTTACAACCAGACCCTTGGCGTGGCGATCGCGATCCTGTGGTCCGGCGCGGTGTCCTTTGTCGCCATCCACATCGTCAAGGCGCTGATCGGGCTGCGCGTGGCCGATACCGACGAGCGGCAGGGCCTGGACATCACCACCCACGGCGAAAACGCCTATAACTGAAGCAACCGCCGATCGCCGAAGGCCCGGCGCCAGCCGGGCCTTTTTCCTGCGCAAATCACGGATCGGTCAGGGCAATTCCCCCCAGGCGATTCTTGGTGTAGGGTGCGGCATAATTTGGCCGCTGAACGGCCGGGCAGATACGCAGGCATCCGACGCATGAAACGACCGACCGGCACCCCGAAGCGCACGGGCCGCAGCCCTGTTGCCGACAAGCGCACTCTCCCGGCCGACCCCAAGCCGCAGGTCCGCCGCCACAAGCAGCCCCGGCGGGGCAACGTGGTCATGCGCACCGTCGCGGGCACCGTCGGCCTGATCTGGCGCATCCTGTGGGGATCGGCCTGGCGCCTGGCCATGGTCCTGTTCCTGATCGTCGGCGGCGCCACCGCCTATTTCTACGCCTCTCTGCCCGAACCCGAGGCGCTGTTCGACGCGCGCGCGCGCGGATCGGTCACGATGCTGGACACAAACGGCAAGGTCTTCGCCTGGCGGGGCGAAACCTATGGCGCCGTGACCAGCGACAAGATCGCCCCGGTTCTCAAGCAGGCCGTGATGGCGACCGAGGATCGGCGCTTCAACTGGCACCTGGGCGTCGATCCGGTCGGCATCGCCAGCGCCATCAAGATCAACCTGGCCGAAGGGCGCGGCCCGCTGGAAGGGCATGGCGGATCGACCATCACCCAGCAGGTCGCGAAACTGCTGTGCCTGGGCGATACCTTCGACCCGATCCGCTGGAAGAACGAGGCCGAGTTCGAACAGGACTGCCGCGTCACGTCGCTGTGGCGCAAGATCAAGGAAGTTCCCTATTCCTTCGCCCTGGAGGCCAAGTATTCCAAGGACGACATCCTCAACATCTACATGAACCGCTCCTACATGGGCGGCGGCGCGCGGGGCTTCGAGGCCGCGAGCCAGCGGTATTTCAACAAGCCCGCCTCCGACGTGAACGCCTCCGAGGCCGCGATGCTGGCGGGCCTGTTGCAGGCGCCCAGCTATTTCGCGCCGACCGCGAACCTCAAGCGCGCCCAGGAACGCGCCAACGTCGTTCTGGGCCTGATGGCCGAGGAAGGATATCTGACGGATGAGCAGGTCGCCCGGGCCCGCGCCGCCCCCGCGCGCCTGTCCCAGGCCGCCGAAGCGCGCGCGGGCGGCTACTTCGCCGACTGGGTGATGGAATCCGGCCCCGGCTTCCTGACCAGCGAAACGACCGAGGACGTGACGATCCGCACCACCTTCGACCCCCGCATCCAGACGGCGGCGGAACGGGCGCTGAAGCGGATCTTCGACGAAAAGGTCAGCGACAACAGCAAGGCCGAGGCCGCGGTGGTCGTGATGTCCGCCGACGGCGCCGTGCGCGCCATCATCGGCGGGCGCGACACCACCGTGAACGGCGCCTTCAACCGCGCCGTCCAGGCCAAGCGCCAGACCGGCTCCTCCTTCAAGCCCTTTGTCTATTCCGCCGCCCTGGAAGCGGGCTTTGGTCCCGGCGACCGGGTCGAGGACGGGCCGCTGACCATCCGCATTCCCGGCGGCAAGCCCTGGTCGCCGCAGAACTACACCCGCCGCTATTACGGCAACGTGACGCTGACCACGGCGCTGAAACAGTCGCTGAACACCGCCACGATCCGCTTGCAGGAAACCGTGGGTCGCGACGCCGTGCGCCGCATCGCCCATGATTTCGGCATCGTCAGCAACCTGACCACCAGCCCGTCCCTGGGCCTTGGCGCGTCCGAGGCCACCCTGATGGAGCTGACCGGCGCCTATGCGGGCATCCGCAACGGCGGCACCTCGGTCGCGCCCTATGGTCTGGTGGAACTGCGCATCGCGGGCGACGACGAGCCGCTGATGGGCCAGTCGGGCGGCATGGGCGCGCGGGTGATCAGCCAGCGCGCGGCGGGCCAGCTGATCTACATGATGCAACAGGTGATCGACAGCGGCACCGGCGGGCGCGCCAAGATGGGCTCGCGCCCCGTGGCGGGCAAGACCGGAACCACCAGCAGCTATCGCGACGCCTGGTTCGTGGGCTTTTCCGAACAGTATGTCGTCGGCGTCTGGATGGGCTATGACGACAACACGCCGCTGAAGGGCGTCACCGGCGGCGGCCTGCCCGCCGAGATCTGGCAGGCGGTGATGTCCGACATCCACGACGGGCTGCCGGAGCTGCGGCTGTCCACCGTCTCGCCGGACGGCAGCGGGATCCTGTTGTCGAACGAGGGCGCGCCGAAGGTCGTGACCTCGGGCTCGGCGGACGATCCGCTGGCGGCGGCTTTGGCCGGTGCCGTCAATTCGGCCAATCCGGCACCGGGGGTGCCGACCCAGGCGACGGCCCCGCAAACGCCGGGCAGCAGCAGCACGGCCAGTTCGGACGATGCCTTGAGCCGGGCCCTGAACGGGATCCTGGGAGGGAATTGAGATTGCGTCAGCTAAGCAAGTGTCGGTTTGAGCCCATTGCGGTCATTGGCTCTGGGACTCTTGTATGCTCTCAAGCTCAATCTCGCGATATGGGAAGTAATACGAAATGCAGTGGATTCTTCAGCAGTTCGAGGACACGCAGAAGCTTGCGGATGCGCTTGACCGACTGGGCATCCATTACTCGTGGCACAAGGTTGTTCCGTTCATCGGCGAGCTTGTGCCCGAGCCTGACGTGCGCGACCCGCTGGCTGTGGTGATGTTCGGTTCCTACACGCTGTGGCGATACGCGGAAGCCAAGCGCTTCCATCCAGGTGTTTTCCGGATAGCGCCGTTCGTCCATGAGAAGCCGTGGCAATCCTTCATGCTCAACGGTCCGGATGCGGCATTTCTTCATGTCAGCGAGATCGAGGCAAAACTACCTGACGATGGTCGCCACTGGTTCATTCGGCCGGTCGCCGACAGCAAGGAGCAGGCCGGAAACGTCAAGACCGCTGCGGATATTCGCGAGACAGCCCGCAAGGTCATGGCGCTGGACCCGGACGAAATCCCCAATGGCTCATTGCGCCCTGACACGCTGATGATGCTGACCCGGCCTGCCCGGATCCTCAAGGAGTGGCGCATCTGGATCGTAAACGGGAATGTCGTCACCTATTCGCTCTACAAAGAAGGAGCGCGGGTAACATACCGCCATGAGATCGACGAGGATGCCCTGGAGTTCGCCCAGACCCTGGCTGGACTGAACAAAGGCTATTCGCCTGCCTATGTCATGGACATCTGCCGCACCGAAGAAGGGCTGCGGTTGGTGGAGACGAACTGCATCAATGCCGCAGGATTTTATGCGGCTGACCTTGCGAAGCTTGCGGCAACGATAGACGGGATGGCCTGACACTGCGAGCGGCAGCTTCGTCCCGCAAAAGCGACATAAAGGTTTACGAACAGCACTTTTACCAAGGCGTAAGGTGACGCTCCTACCCCGCCGCCTGCAAATCCGCCGTCAGCGCCGCCAGATCGCCGCGCCGCGCTGTCAGCATGGCGGCGATCTCGGCGCGTTCGCTGGCCAGCATGTTCACGCCCTCGATGATGATGTTGAAGAACTTGTCCCGGCCAGACTTGTCCGACACGTGCCATTCGACCTCCATCGGGGCGCGGCCATTCAGGTAGGCGACCGAGGTCACGGCGTAGAAGCTTTTCAGCGGGCGCGCGCCCGTCACCTCGATCTTCGAACCGATGAACTCGCGGAACCGCTTGCCGTATTTGCGGCCGATATAGCCCTGGAAAGCCCGGGTATAGCCCGCCAGCGCCGCCGGGTCCGCCAGCCGCGCGGCGGGGCCGAGCGCGGACCGGGCGATCACGTCCACATCGGCATAGCGCACAAAGATCGATTCGAAATCGCGATACATCCGCTCCGGCGGCTGGCCCGAGTTGATGACCTGATACACCTCGTCCAGGGCGGTGCTGATCAGCACGCCGGCCTGCCGGGCGTCCAGCGCCCAGGCCCCGCGCAGGGGCGCCAGCGTCAGCGCCGCGGCCCCCCCCAGCAGCGCCAGGACGCTGCGCCGGTCATTCGGCATAAGGGTCGATGGCGTCAACCGCGGCGGCCTCGGCATATGGGTCAATTTCGGTTCCCCCCTCGTTCAGTTCGTATCGGCGGTGCATCAGATAGATCAGCCGCAGCTGCGCATAGCTATCCGCACTGTCCTGCATGACGCTATCCACCGTGTCGCCGAATCGCGCCCGATCACCGGCTTTTGAGGCCGCGCGCAAGCCAAGGGCCGCCCAGGCCGCGTCGCGGTGCAGCAGGTGATGGAGCGGGTCGATCACCAGATCGACGACCTTGCCCACCGCGTCCCGCTGCGTCGAGGGGCCAAGAACCGGCAATTCCAGATAGGCGCCCTCGGGGACGCCCCAGACGGCCAGGGTCTCGCCGAAGTCGGTGTCCTGCTCGGGCAGGCCGAAGTCGCGGCCGGCCGGGTCGAACAGGCCGCCGATGCCCAGCGTGGTGTTGACGGCAAAGCGGAAAAAATTCTTGATCGCGGGTTCGGGACGGCCTTGCAGCAGGCTGTTCGCCACCTTGCCGGGCAGCGACAGGTTCGCGCCTGCATTGATCACCGGATCCATCGCCCCCGGCCCGTCCGGCCCCCTGTCCTCCCTGCCCGAGGCCAGCCTGGCGGCCGGGCCGATCACCCGGGCGTCCAGGGCCTTGTTGAAGGCATGGACGCGGCGGTTCTGCGTCTCGAAGGGGTCGTTGACGGGGATGCCGTTCTGCATCGCAGGCTTGGACGCGCAGCCCGCCAGAACCAGAAAAAAAGCCAGGGGGGCGGCAAGGGACAAGAGGCGCAAAGGATCTTCTAACCTTTTTGGCATAGAGCGGGTATAGGAACCGATCAGGATTCGACCGCGGCATCCGGGTTCCGCATACTGGCGCTCAGGCCCGGCAGCAAGGCCACCGGGCAGAGAACGAGGAATGTGATAGATGAGCAAACCGCCTGTATTCCAGGATGGGGCAAAGGAATTGCGCAAGGCACGCGCCACGGGGCTGCCGCTGTTCGCGGCGGTTGCGCTGTTTTCCGCCGTGGTGAACCTGCTGATGCTGACCGGGCCGCTGTTCATGTTGCAGGTTTACGACCGCGTGCTGGCCTCGCGCTCGGTCGAGACGCTGACGGCGCTGTTCGTGCTGGTGGTGTTCCTGTTCCTGCTGATGGGCTTCGTCGACCTGATCCGCAGCCGCGTGATGGCGCGCATCGCCGCCCGCTTCCAGGACCGGATGGAGGGGCGGGTCTTCACCGCCGCCCTGCGCGAAGGCGCCATTTCGGGCGACGAATCGGCTGCCGCGGCCAGCGGAATGCGCGATCTGGACGCGGTGCAGCGGCTGATCGCCTCGCCCGTGCTGCTGGCGGTGTTCGATCTGCCCTGGGCGCCGCTGTTCCTGGCGGGTGTTTATATCTTCCATCCGCTGCTGGGGGTTGTGGCGACGGTCGGCGGGGCGATCCTTGTCCTGACAACGATGGCCAACCGCTGGCTGACCAAGACGCCGCTGCAACAGTCGAATGTCGCCTCGGCGCAGGCGCAGCGCATGGCCGATCTGTATCGCGACGAGGGCGAGGTGATCGGCGCCCTGGGAATGCGCAGCGCGACCTATGCCCGCTGGCGCAAGGCCAGGGCCGAGGCGCAGGAACAGGCGGTGCGCGGCGCCGACCTGTCGTCGGGCTTCACCGTCTTTTCCAAGAGCTTCCGGCTGTTCCTGCAAAGCGCGATGCTGGCCGCCGGCGCCTGGCTGGTGCTGCAACAGGAGGTGACGCCGGGCGCGATGATCGCCAGTTCGATCATGATGGGGCGGGCCCTGGCGCCGGTCGAACAGCTGGTGAGCGGCTGGCCGGCGGTGCAGGCCGCCCAGGATGCCTGGGACCGGCTGGCCCGGCTCTTGTCGCGCCAGCCCGCGCAGGTGAGCCACACCCCCCTGCCCCGCCCCGAGGCCGCGCTCGAGGTGCGCCAGCTGTCCGTCGCCCCTCCGGGACAGAACGTGGCGACGGTGCGCGGCGTGTCCTTTGCGGTGGCGCCGGGGCAGGCGCTTGGCGTGATCGGCCCTTCGGGGGCGGGCAAGTCCACGCTGGCCCGCGCGCTGATCGGGGCCTGGCCGGTCGGCGCGGGCTCGATCCGCCTGGGGGGCGCGACGCTGGACCAGTATGACCCGGATGTGCTGGGCAACCTGATCGGCTATCTGCCCCAGCAGGTGACGCTGTTCGACGGCACCATCGCCGAGAACATCGCCCGGCTCGCGCCCGAACCCGACCCGGCCCGCGTGGTGCGCGCGGCGCAGGCGGCGGCGGCGCATCAGATGATCCTGGACCTGCCGCAGGGTTACGACACCCGCATCAGCCAGGCGGCCGGACGGCTGTCGGGCGGGCAGATCCAGCGGATCGGGCTGGCCCGCGCGCTTTATCCCGACCCGGTGCTGCTGGTTCTGGACGAGCCGAACTCGAACCTCGACAACGAGGGTTCGATGGCGCTGAACGCGGCGATCCGGCGGGTCAAGGCGCAGAACGGCTGCGTGATCATCATGGCGCACAGGCCCGCGGCCATCAACGAATGCGAGCTGCTGCTGGTGATGGAACAGGGCATCCGCCGCGCCTTCGGGCCGCGTGACAAGGTGCTGCAAGAGATGGTTCAGAATTCCCAACAGATCCTGAAATCGCAGGAAGCCGGCCGCGCGGGGGGCGTGTCATGAGCGACGAAATGAAAAAGCCCGAGGACGGGCAGAACCCTGCGCCGGGTCCGTCCGGCATCCAGGCGGGGATCCTGTCCAGCCGCATCGGCGCCCCGGTCGAGGGGCCGATCCCCGGTCCGGCCCCGCGTCCCGCGGTGGCCGCGGCTCCGGCCCAGCCGTTGCCTCCGGTCCAGCCGCCCGCGCCGCCCCGGCCGATCGCGCCGCCCGATCCGCGCCGCTGGTCGGTGCGCGGCACCCTGGCGACGGGGCTGGTCGCCATTGCCGTGCTGCTGGGGGGCTCCACCCTCTGGGCCATGCAAAGCCGGATCGCGGGCGCGGTGGTCGCCTCGGGCCAGGTCGAGGTCGAGCAGCAGCGCCAGGTCGTCCAGCACCCCGACGGCGGCGTGGTCGAGGAGATCCTGGTCAAGGACGGCCAGACGGTCGAGGCGGGCCAGCCCCTGATCCGGCTGGACGGCAACCTTTTGCGCACCGAACATGCCATCGTCGAAGGGCAGTATTTCGAGATCCTCGCCCGCCGCGGCAGGCTGGAAGCCGAGCGCGGCGATGCCGAGACGATGCGGTTCCCGGACGAGCTGCTGGCGGCGGCGGAAGGCAATGCCGACCTGCAAGCCCTGATCGAAGGCCAGCGCAGCCTGTTCGAAACCCGCCGCGACACGCTGCGCCAGTCGATCGAGCAGCTGGAAAAGCAGTCCGAACAGGTCCGCCAGCAGGTCGAGGGCATCGACGCGCAGATCGTCGCCCTCGACCGCCAGCGCGAGCTGATCGGCGAGGAACTGGAGGACCAGCAATCCCTGCTGGACCGGGGGCTTGCGCAGGCATCCCGCGTGCTGGCCTTGCGGCGGGAAGCCGCCAGCCTGGACGGGCAGTTGGGCGAGTTGAAGGCCAGCCGGGCGGCGGCCGAGACGCGCCAGACCGAACTGGACATCCAGCGCCTGCGCCTTGGCGCCGAACGGCGCGAAGAGGCCGAAACGGAACTGCGCGACCTGGGCTATCGCGAACTGGAACTGGCCGAACGCCGCCGGGGCCTGACGGAGCAGATCAACCGCCTGGACATCCGCGCGCCCGCGGCGGGGGTCATCTACAACATGCAGGTGACGACGCCCCGCTCGGTCATCCGGCCCGCCGACCCGGTACTGTACGTGATCCCCCAGGACCGCCCGCTGGTTGTCAGCGCGCGACTGGCGACGATCAATGTGGACGAGGTTCAGGTGGGCCAGCCTGTGGTGCTGCGCTTCTCGGCCTTTTCGTCGCGCACGACGCCGGAGATCGACGGGATGCTTGGCCGGGTGTCGGCGGACGCGCTGATGGACGAGGCGACGCAGATGCCTTATTACCGGGCCGAGGTGACGATCCCCGCCGACCAGCTTGCCAAGCTGGGCGACCTGGCCCTGATCCCCGGCATGCCGGTCGAGGTGTTCATCCAGACGGGCGAGCGCAGCCCGATGGCCTATCTGCTGAAGCCCCTGGCGGATTACTTCAACCGGGCGTTCCGGGAAAGCTGAGTGTGGGCCGGCGGGGGCGCTTCGCCCCCCGCACCCCCAGAGGATATTTGGACAAAGGTGAAGGCAGCGGGGTCATTTCCTGCGGCGGCGCGTGGTCGCGCGCTTGATCTCGGCCAGGCGCGACTTGGTGGACATCGGCCGGGGGCTGCGGCCGCGCCGGCCTTTTTGCGGGCCGCGCGGCAGGGGCTGGCCGTCCAGTTCCAGCAGATCCAGCGTCAGCCCGCCGGTCATCGGGATCGCCTCGGCCAGCCTGACGGTGACGCGCTGGCCCAGGCCGATCTCGAGCCCGGTGTCGCTGCCGATCAGCATCTGCGCGTCGGGATCGAAGTGGAAGTATTCCTGCCCGATGGCGCGGATCGGCAGAAGCCCGTCGGCCCCGGTTTCGTCCAGTTTCACAAAGGCGCCGAATTTCTGGACGCCGCTGATGCGGCCTGTCATCTCGGTTCCCACGCGCTCGGAAAGGAAGGCCGCGAGGTAACGGTCGGTCGTGTCGCGTTCGGCGGCCATGCTGCGGCGTTCGGTTTCGCTGATATGGGCCGCGGTTTCGGACAGCCGCTCCATGTCCTGCGGCGACAGCCCGTCCTTGCCCCAACCATGCCCGGTGATCAGCGCGCGATGCACGATCAGGTCGGAATAGCGCCGGATGGGCGAGGTGAAATGCGCATAGCTTTTCAGCGCCAGCCCGAAATGGCCGAAATTCTCGGGATGGTAATAGGCCTGGGTCATGGACCGCAGGGTGCTGATGTTGATCAGCTCGTCGAAATCGGTGCCCTCGGACTGCGCGAGCAGGCGGTTCAGGTGGCTGGTGTGCAGCACCTGCCCCTTGGCCAACGTGAAGCCCGAGGCCTGGGCCACTTCGCGCAGCGCGTCGATTTTGGCGAGGCTCGGTTCCTCGTGGACGCGGAACAGCAGCGGGCGCTGGCGGCGGGTCAGTTCCTCGGCCGCGGCGACATTGGCCAGAACCATGAACTCCTCGATCAGGCGATGGGCGTCGAAACGTTCGCGGAAGTTGACCGACTTGACGCGGCCGTCCGGGGTCAGCTCGATCCGGCGTTCCGGCAGGTCCAGGTCCAGCGGCTGACGGCGGGCGCGGGCTTCCTTGAGCAGCCCGTAGGCGTGCCACAGGGGCCGGATCACGCTGTCCATCAGCGGTTCCGTCCGGGCGTCCGGCTTGCCGTCCGCCGCCGCCTGGGCCTGTTCATAGGCCAGGGACGCGCGGCTGTGCATGATGCCGCGATGGAAGTTGTGGCTGATCTTGTTGCCCTGCGCGTCCAGCCGCATCCGCACCGCGATCACCGGGCGGTCCACGCCTTCGTGCAGCGAACACAGGTCCGCCGACAGCGCCTCGGGCAGCATGGGAACCACGCGGTCGGGAAAATAGGTGGAGTTGCCGCGCAGCCAGGCCTCGCGATCCAGGGCCGAACCGGGGGTGACGTAATGCGCGACATCGGCGATGGCGACCCAGATGGTGGCGCCGCCGTCCTCCTCGACATGGGCGGCCACCGCGTCGTCGTGGTCGCGCGCGTCCGAAGGGTCGATGGTGACCAGCGGCAGGTCGCGCAGGTCCTCGCGGCCCTTGATGGTGGCGGGCTTGGCGGCTTCGGCCTCGGCGATCACGGCATCGGGAAAGTCGTCGGGAATGCCGTGCTGATGGATGGCGATCAGGCTGACCGCGCGCGGGGCCGAAGGATCGCCCAGCCGGTCGATGATCCGCGCCATGGGCAGGCCCATGCGGCCCTTGGGTCCGATCTGTTCGGCCTGCACCAGTTCGCCGTTCTGCGCGCCCTGGGTCGCATCCGGGCGGACGCGCCATTCCTTGTCCTGGCCCTTGTCGATGGGAACGATGCGCCCGCCCTCGGCCTCCTTGCGGAAGATGCCGGTGATGCGGTGGGCTGCTGCGGTGATGCGGCGGATCAGGCGGGCCTGATACTGGTGTTCCTCGCCATGAACCTCGACCAGGCGGCCCAGGAAGCGATCGCCCCGGCCAAGCGCGGGGTCGCTGTCGCGGGGCGCATAAAGGATGCGCGGCCGGGGGCCGTCGCCGTGCCATTCCAGCGGACGCGCCCACAGGTCGCCCGAGCCGTCCGGCGGCAGCAGTTCCAGCACCGTCACCGGCGGCAGGCGTTCGGCGTCCAGGTAATGGCGGCGGCGGCGTTCCAGATGCCCCTCGCCCTCAAGCTCCTTCAGCAGGCGCTTCAGCTCGATCCGTTCGGCGCCCTTGATGCCGAAAGCCTTGGCGATGTCGCGCTTGGAATTGGCGTCGGGATGCTCCGCGACCCATTCCATGATCTGTTCCTTGCTGGGAAGCCGGGCCATCGTGCGGATCCTTCAAAGGTCGCGGGTCATGTCACGATGGGGGATCCCCGCATCGTCGTAAACGGGGCCATATGCGGCAAAGCCCAGCTTTTCGTAAAAGCCCAAGGCATGGGTCTGCGCGCCCAACTTGGCCCGGACGATCCCCGGCTGGCCGCGCAGCACGTCAAGCGCCGCACGGATCAGCGCCGCGCCAAGACCCGTGCCGCGCGCCTGAGGCAGAACGCAGACGCGGCCGATCTTGCCGGTATCGCCCAAAAGCAGGATGCGCGCGCTGCCCACCGGCCTGTCGTTCTGCCAGGCCAGAAGATGGATCGCCTGATCGTCCTTGTCGTCCAGCTCCTCGAACTCGGACACGCCCTGTTCCTCGATGAACACGGCGCGGCGCAGGGCGTGGCAGGCGGCAAGGTCGGTGGTGCGTTCGATCTTCATTCGAAATATCTTTCCAGGATCCGCTGATAGATGGTCTTGAGCTGCCGGACCTGCGCGACCGGCACGCGTTCGTCCACCTGGTGCATATAGGCCCCGACCAGGCCGAATTCGACCACCGGGCAGTGGTTCTTGATGAAGCGCGCGTCCGAGGTGCCGCCGGTGGTGGACAGCGCCGGCTGACGGTTGGTTTCAAGCGCGACCACGCTGCGGACCAGATCGACAAAGGGGCCGGGTTGGGTCAGGAACGCCTCGCCCGTGACTTGGGTCTGGATGGTCAGCGCCACACCGGTCGCCTGGGTCACGCGGGCCGCGCGGGCGGTCAAGTCGGCTTGCAGGCTGGCCGCCGTGTGCAGGTCGTTGAAGCGGATGTTGACCACCGCCCGCGCCGCCTCCGGGATCACGTTGGAGGCCGGATTGCCGCAGTCGATGGAGGTGATCTGCAAGCCGGTCGGGTCGAAGTGGTCGGTCCCCTGGTCCAGCGGAACGGCGATCAGGTCGTTCAGATAGGTCGTCAGCGCGTGCAGCGGGTTTCTGGCCTTGTGCGGATAGGCGGCATGGCCTTGCACCCCCTTGGCGGTGACGGTGAAGGTCGCCGACCCGCGCCGGCCGATCTTCATCATCTCGCCCATGATCTCGGGGTTGGACGGCTCGCCCACGATGCAGGCGTCCATGCGTTCGCCGTTTGCCTCCATCCAGTCGAGGATCGCGGCGGTGCCGTCGCGGGACGGGCCTTCCTCGTCCCCGGTGATGGTCAGGATCACCGCGCCGTCCGGGGGCGTTTCGCGCACGAAGTCGATGGCGGCCGCGACAAAGGCCGCGACGCCCGATTTCATGTCGGTGGCGCCCCTGCCCCAGATGATGCCGTCTTCCACATGCCCGCTGAAGGGGGGATGGGTCCAGGATGCTCCGTCGCCGGGCGGCACGACATCGGTGTGGCCGTTGAAGCCCAGGGTTCGCGCGCCCTTGGCGCCCCAGCGGGCGAACAGGTTGGGGGTGCCGTTGCGGTCGACGCGGCGGACCTCGAAACCGGCATCCGTCAGCAGGTCGCCCAGCAGAACCAGGGCGCCCGCTTCCTGGGGCGTGACGGAAGGGCAGCGGATCAGGCGGGCGGTCAGGTCGGCGGCGTCGATCATGTCATATCCAATCGGAAAGGGCGCGGCGGGCAAGGTTCAGGCCGGTGATCACCAGCAGGATCAGGGTCCAGCGGCGGAATTGCGCGACATCCATGCGGTCCTGCAAGGCAAAGCCCGCCAGCATCCCGCCAAAGGCCGGAACGCACAACGCCGCCGACAGGGGGATCGTTTGCGCGTTCAGGATGCCCGAGGCCAGATGCGCCGCCGTCAGCCCCGCCGCCCCCAGCAGGAAGACGACGCCCTGCACCCGGACCTGTTCCTGCTTGGGCACCCCCAGCGACAGCAGCAGCACCACCAGCGGCGGCCCCCAGATGCCGGAAATGCCGCCGTAAAGCCCGCCGATGACGCCCGTGGCGATCTCGGCCCGGCGGCGATGGTGGATGGGCAGCGCCAGCGGGCGCCCCGCCAGTTGCCACAAGGCAAAGCCCAGGATCGGCAGGCCCAGCAGCGCATACATCAGCCCTTGCGGGATCTGGCGCGCCAATCCGGCCGACAGCGTCAGAAAGACCAGCACCATGGCGATGTGCCAGCGGAAGTTGCGGATCGACCGAACCGCCTCCGCCGGGCCTTGCCGCAGCGCCTGGTGGACGTTCGTGGTCAGCACCGGCAGGATCAGCGCCGCAAGGGCCGTCTGCGGCGGCAGGACGGATGCGAAGGCCGAGGCCATGATCAGCGGCATGGCGAATCCGATGGCGCCCTTCACGAAGCCCGCAAAGGCCGTCACGGCGAAGATCGTCCAGAATTGCCAGGGATCCAGTCCAAACATGCGGGCAAGCTAGCGGGGCGGACACGGAATGGGAATGCCGGATCGGACGGACATTTTCGTGCCGGAATGATCCTTGCCGCGCAAAATTGTTGCGCTGCGGTTGCGAAGGCGCTACCCATGCCGCAATGCCGCAACGGAGCCGATCATGAAAGACATGCCGCACCAGCTTGACACCGTTCTGTCCGAACTGGCCGAGTTGCAGGCCCGCGCCACCCAGTCCCTGCGCGCCGTGGTCTCGGCCGGAGGCAAGATCGACCCCGAGGCGCTGGAGCGCCACCAGCACGCGGCCCATGCGCTGTCCTGGCTGGCGACCTATGCCCAATCGCTGCGCCAGCTTGCCGCCTGGTCGGGCCGCGTGGGCGGAGAGATCGAGGGCCTGATCGCGCAGATCGGTTTCGGCGAATACCTGACCCAGATCGCCGGCGGCATCCCGATGAGCCAGACCGAATTCGCCCGCCTGTCCGACCTGGGCCTGGACTGGCGGCCTTCGGACGCCGCGCGCGCGCTGATGGCGGGCAACACGCCCGAGGCCCGCGCCCGGCTGGCCGCGCTGATGGCGGACGCCCAGGGCAGCGCGACCTTTGGCGCGACGGGCCTCGACGAGGATCTGGAGATGATCCGCGACCAGTTCCGCCGCTGGACCGACGACAAGGTGGTGCCCCATGCCCATGGCTGGCACCTGCGGGACGAGCTGATCCCCCTGGACATCATCGCGGAACTGGCCGGGCTTGGCGTCTTCGGACTGACCATCCCCGAGGAGTTCGGCGGCCTGGGCCTGTCCAAGGCCGCCATGGTGGTGGTCAGCGAGGAACTGTCGCGCGGCTATATCGGCGTCGGGTCGTTGGGCACGCGGTCGGAAATCGCCGCCGAACTGATCCTGACCGGGGGGACCGACGCCCAGAAGGCCCATTGGCTGCCGCGCCTGGCAAGCGGCGAGATCCTGCCCACGGCGGTGTTCACCGAACCAAACACCGGCAGCGACCTGGGCAGCCTGCGGACCCGCGCGGTCCGGAACGGCGACAGCTGGACCATCACCGGCAGCAAGACCTGGATCACCCATGCCGCGCGCACCCATGTGATGACGCTGCTGGCCCGCACCGATCCCGACACCGCCGACTATCGCGGCCTGTCGATGTTCCTGGCCGAGAAGACGCCCGGCACCGACGCCGACCCTTTCCCCACCCCCGGCATGACCGGCGGGGAAATCGAGGTGCTGGGCTATCGCGGCATGAAGGAATACGAGCTTGGCTTCGACGGCTTCCAGGTCAAGAACCAGAACCTGCTGGGCGGCGCCACCGGCCAGGGTTTCAAGCAGCTGATGCAGACCTTCGAATCCGCGCGCATCCAGACCGCCGCCCGGGCCATCGGGGTTGCGCAGAACGCGCTGGAACTGGGCCTGCGATACGCTCTGGACCGCAAGCAGTTCGGCAAGCCGCTGATCGCCTTTCCCCGTGTCGCCGACAAGCTGGCGATGATGGCGGTCGAGATCGCCATTGCGCGGCAACTGACCTATTTCAGCGCATGGGAAAAGGACCACGGCCGACGCTGCGACCTCGAGGCCGGGATGGCCAAGCTCTTGGGCGCGCGCGTGGCCTGGGCCAGCGCCGACAATGCGCTGCAAATCCACGGCGGCAACGGCTTCGCGCTGGAATACCCGATCAGCCGGGTGTTGTGCGATGCACGCATCCTGAATATTTTTGAAGGGGCGGCCGAAATTCAGGCCCAAGTGATCGCCCGGCGGCTGTTAGGCTGATCGCAATTCGTCTAGGGTGCTGCAACCAAAGCGGTTTTGCCGCATTCCCCATTCGACGATCGCCCCAAGGAGCTTTCACCATGTCCCGCCTTGCCCGTTTCGGCACATTCGGCGCGCTGACCGCCGCCACCCTTGCCCTGGCCGCCTGCGAGCAGACACCGCCCCCCTCGCCCGACGACCGCGGCTTCATCCCGGGCGGCGATTACGCCCTTGTCGGCATGGACGGCGCGACCGTGCCGCTGCGCAACATGACGCTGACCATTGCCGAAACCACCGTATCAGGCCGCGGCCCCTGCAACGGCTATGGGGCCAAGAACAACGCGGAGCTGCCGCTGGTCCAGCTGTCGCCGCTGCAAACCACCAACGTCCCCTGCGGCAAGAACGCCACCATCGAGAACCGCTTCTTCCAGGTTCTGCAATCCGCCACCGAGATGGAATACTACGGCGGCGTGCTGAAGGTGAAATCGCCCCAAACCTGGCTGATCTTCGAACGCGGCGTGACGGGGACGCAGGACCAGGTCACGGCGCTGGATCAGGCGCGCGCCGGTCAGTAGCCGGCCTTGGGCTGGCCGCGGGCCAGCCGGTCCACAAGACGCTGGCGGGCGGCCGGAACCGGGCGGCCCACCAGTTCCCCGGCGATCCGCGCGGTCAGGAAGTGGCCGGTGATCGCCAGCCCCTCGGCCAGGCCCCCCCCGCGATTGTTCCCGGCCCCGCCCAGGATGCCCGGCAAGGGCAGCAGCCGGTCGGCCCATTCCCCCGCCCCTTCGCGGCTGACGGCGCGGCCCGATCTGGGGCTGACATAAGCCAGCCCGTCCTGCGCGCCCGTCACGGCGCAGGAGGACAGGTCCAGGCCGAAGCCCATCTCCTCCAGCAGGCGCATTTCCCAACGCAGGTATTCGGCGCCCCAATCGGCGGCGGTTTCCATCAGGTCCAGAAGGCGTTCGGTGTCGCGCGCCAGAACCGGGTGCGGGTCGCGTTCGGGCAGCGCGAAGACCAGCAGCGAACACACCGCGTTCAGCCCGGCAAGCGCCAGGGGATCGGCCATCAGGCCGGACCGCAGGCGCACCGGCTCCACCGCGAAGGTGCCCAGCTGGTCGTCCCGCCGCGCCCGCCAGCGCAGATCCAGCCGCGATCCCGGTTGCAGCATCGCCGCCCGTTTTTGCGACAGGCCGCCCGGCACCAGCCCGGAATGGCGGCCGTGCCCATCGGTCAGCACGTCCAGGATCACCGCCGTCTCGCCATGCGGGCGGCGGGCCAGAACGGTGCCCTCGGCCTGCCACTCCATTCAGGCGGGGGGCAGGGTCAGCGACCCGTCGGGGGAAAGCGGCCAAAACGGGTTGGTGGCGATTTCCCAGACATGGCCGTCGGGATCGGCGAAATAGCCGGAATAGCCGCCCCAGAACACCTTTTCGGGGCGCTTCAGGACCGTGGCGCCCGCGTCCACCGCCGCCTGAAACACCGCGTCGGTTTCCGCGTCGTCCGCGCAGTTCTGCGCCAGCGTGACCGCGCCGGTGCCCAGGGTCGCGTCCGGCCGGCCCTGGTCGGCGGCAAGGTCGGCGCGCCCGAACAGGGCCAACACCGCGCCGTTCATCTGGTAAAAGGTGACGCCGGGCTGCGGACGGCTGTGGGGCGTCCACCCCCACCCTTCATAGAAAGCCCGGGCCCGGGCCATGTCGGCCACGGCAAGCGTGACAAGCGTGATGCGCTGGCGGGACAATGACATGCGACCTCCGGCTGGTCGGGCCAGCTTGGCACGCGGCAAGGGGCCTGCCAAGTCAGGTGATGGCCCGCCGCCGCGCCCCCGCCCCGCGCAGCATGGACAGCGTATAGATCAGAAGCGCCGCCCAGATCATCGGAAAGGCGATCATCTGCGCCGTCCCGAACGGCTCGCCGAAGATCAGCACGGCGGTCAGGAAGATCATCGTGGGCGCGATGTATTGCAGGATGCCGATGGTGGACAGGCGCAACTGCTTGGCCGCCGTGGCATAGCAGATCAGCGGCACGGCGGTCACGGGACCGCAGCCGATCAGCAGGATCGTGTCCCACCCGCTGCCCGCCGCGAAATGCGACTGCCCGCCGGCCGTCAACCAGACGACATAGGCCAGGGCGGGGGGCGTCAGCAGCAGCACCTCCAGCGTGAAGCCCTGAGTCGGCCCCAGCGGCAGGCTTTTCTTGCAATACGCGTAAAGGCCCCAGGTCAGCGTCAGCCCGACCGCCACCAAGGGCAGGCGGCCTAACTGCACCGTCAGCACCACGACAGCCAGCGCGGCCAGGGCGATGGCCGCGACCTGCGCCCGGCCGAGGCGTTCGCGCAGCAGCGTCGCGCCCATGAACACGCTGAACAGCGGATTGATATAGTAGCCAAGCGCCGCATCCAGCGCGTGGTTGTTGCCCACCGCCCAGACATAGATCATCCAGTTGATCGAAATCAGCGCCGCCGTCACCACCGCCATCGCCAGCAGACGGGGCTGGCGCAGGGCCGCGCCGACTTCGGCCCAGCGGCGCTGCAACAGCAGGACGGCCAGCGCGATGGGCAGCGACCACAACACGCGGTGGGCGATCACCTCGGTCGGAGGGACATGGGCCAGCTGCTTCATGAACAGCGGCAGGAACCCCCACAGGACATAGGTGGTGGTGGCCAGAACCAGGCCGCGCAGGGAATCACCGGATTGGGGCGTGTTGCTCATGCCCGTTGCATAGGCTGCAAAAGGGAATCACGCCAGCCCCGGTTCGTCCAGCAGCGTGCGGCCGTCTCGGCTCTCGATCTCGATCACCCACAGGTCGGGATCGAAGCCGCGCTGCCGGGCGATGGCCTGGTCGATCTCGAGTTCGAGGCCCACGGCCAGAACCTGCCAAGGGCGGCTGTCGGTGTCGCAGTCCCATTCGCGCCCGTAAAGCCGCGCCGTGCCGTCCAGATGCGCGCATTTCACCAGCACCGCGCCCGCCGTGTCGTCCCCCCGCGCCGTCACATAGGCCGGGATGTTCGCCAGCCCCAGGCGGGCCAGATAGGCGGCGACCCAGATGCCGGTCGCAAGCCGGGGTTCAGGCATCGCCGTCGCGGTAATCGAGGCCCATTTCGTTGTAACGCTCGGCCTCGTCCAGCCAGTTCTCGCGCACCTTCACCTGGAGGAACAGATGGACGCGCCGGCCCATGAACTCCTCAAGCTCGGCGCGGGCGGCCTGGCCCACGGCCTTGATCGTTTCGCCGCCCTTGCCCAGCACGATGCCCTTGTGGCCGGGCCGCGCGACATAGACGATCTGATCCACGCGGGCGGAGCCGTCCTTGCGTTCCTCCCAGGCCTCGGTCTCGACCGTCAGCTGATAGGGGATTTCCTCGTGCAGGCGCAGGGTCAGCTTTTCGCGGGTGATCTCGGCGGCGATCATGCGCATCGGCAGGTCGGCGATCTGGTCCTCGGGGTAAAGCCAGGGGCTTTCCGGCAGCGTGTCCGCCAGCCAGGCGCGCAGATCGTCGCAGCCATAGCCCTTTTCGGCGCTGATCATGAAGGTGTTCGCGAAGGGATGGGCCGCGTTCAGTTCGGCCGACAGCGCCAGCAGGGTTTCGGCCTTCACGCGGTCGATCTTGTTGATGACAAGGGCGACGGGCGTCTTGCCGTCCAGGGCCTTGAGCGAATCGATGATCGCCGCCACGCCGTCGGTCAGGCCGCGATGCGCCTCGACCAGCAGCAGAATGATGTCCGCGTCCGAGGCCCCGCCCCAGGCGGCGGCGACCATGCTGCGGTCCAGGCGGCGGCGCGGGCGGAAGATGCCGGGCGTGTCCACAAAGACGATCTGCGCCGCGCCGTGCATGGCGATGCCGCGGATGCGGGCGCGGGTGGTCTGGACCTTGTGGGTGACAATGCTGACCTTGGCGCCGACCATCTGGTTCAGCAGCGTGGATTTGCCGGCATTGGGTTCGCCGATCAGGGCGACAAAGCCCGCGCGGGTGGATGTGGTGTCGGTCATGCGCGGCCCTCCAGCCGGTCCAGCAACGCCTGCGCGGCGGCCTGTTCGATGCTGCGTTTGGTGCCCGCGCCCCTGGCCCGGGCTTCGCGCCCGTCAGCCAGCCGCGCGGTGATCAGGAACACCGGCGCGTGGTCCGGGCCGCTGCGTTCGGTCTGCTCATAGATGGGGGGCGGCATTCCGTTGGCCTGCGCCCATTCCTGAAGCGCGGTCTTGGCGTCGCGGGGGTCGTCCTCAAGGCTGGCCAGGCGGTCCGCCCACAGCCGCAGCACGATCCGGCGCGCGGCGTCAAACCCCCCGTCCAGATAAACGGCGGCCAGCACGGCCTCCATCGCGTCGGCCAGAAGCGCCTCCTTGCGGCGGCCGCCCGACATCATCTCGGACCGGCCCAGCTTCAGGACATCGCCCAGGCCGATCTCGCGGGCGATGGCCGCGCAGGTCTCGCCGCGCACCAGCGCGTTGTAGCGGGGGGCAAGCTGGCCTTCGCTGGCGGACTGGTCGGCGTCGAACAGCGCCTCGGCCATGACCAGGCCCAGGACGCGGTCGCCCAGGAATTCCAGCCGCTGATTGTCGGGACGCGTGGACGAGGCGATGGAGCCGTGGGTCAGCGCGCGCACCAGAAGTTCGGGGCGCGCGAAGTCGTGTCCCAGGCGGGCCATAAAGGCGCGGATGTCGGCGCCGGGCTTCACTCCACGGCCTTGAAGAAGCGGTCGGCCCGCCAGGTCCAGAAATACAGAAGCGAGCGTCCGGCGGAGGAGAACATGATCCGGTCCGCCCGTCCGATCAGGTATTCGGCCGGAACAAAGCCCAGGCCGCCGATTTCCTGCGGGAAGCGCGAGTCCTCGGAATTGTCGCGGTTGTCGCCCATGAAGAAATACTGGCCCTCGGGCACGGTAAAGGTGGGCGTGTCGTCGGCGAAGGCGCCGTCCTGGATGTTCAGGATGCTGTGGCTGCGCCCGTTCGGCAGCGTTTCGGTGAACCGCTCGCTGACGCAGGCGGCGCCCTCGGGAACCGGGTCGTTCACGCAGCGCGGGATCAGGCCCTGCGGACCCTGCTGTTCCTTGACCTCGACGAACTCGCCCGCCGGGGCGATCGGCACTTCCTGGCCGTTGATCCACAGCCTGCCGCCGCGCATCTGGACCGTGTCGCCCGGCAGGCCGATCAGCCGCTTGATGAAATCGACGCCGCGCGTGGGGTGGCGGAACACCACCACGTCGCCGCGTTCGGGTTCCGACCCCAGGATCCGGCCCGAGATCGGGCACATCGCGAAGGGGCAGGAATACTGCGAATAGCCGTAGGCCATCTTGTTGACGAACAGGAAGTCGCCGATCAGCAGCGTGTCCTTCATCGACCCGGACGGGATCCAGAAGGGCTGAAAGAACAGCGTGCGGAAGATGCCCGCGATGACCAGGGCCCAGAAGACGGTCTTCACCGTTTCCCACAGGCCTTCCTTTTTCTTGCCCGCCATGCTGTCGGCCATGGTGTCGTCCTTCGTGATCAGGTGCGGGCGAATGGCCGCGTCGCCGCGTTCTTGGCCACCGACGTGGCGCAAAGTCAAGATTGCGGGGCGTCGGGCCGCGCCTCGATCACCACGAAAGCCTGCGCCCAGGGGTGATCGTCGGTCAAGGTGACGTGAACGATGGCCGTGTGGCCGGGCGGCGTCATCCGCGCCAGCCGGTCGGCGGCCCAGCCGGTAAGATGCATCACGGGCTGGCCCGACGGCAGGTTGCTGACCGCCATGTCGCGCCAGCTGATGCCCATCGCCAGCCCGGTGCCGAGCGCCTTGGAGCAGGCCTCCTTCGCCGCCCAGCGTTTCGCCAGCGTGCCCGCCTCGTCCTTGCGGCGCGCGGCCTTGGCGAGTTCGACCGGCGTGAAGACCCGGTGGCGGAAGCGGTCGCCGAAGCGGTCCAGCGTGCCCGCGATGCGGTCGATGTTCGCAAGGTCGGTGCCGATGCCCAGGATCATGCGCCCGGCTGCCCCGTCGCCGTGGGTATTTGGGCAAAGAAGAAGATCATCGCGCCCGCGCCTCGTCCATCTTGCGGCGCATCTCGCGGATGGCCTCGCCCAGGCCGGTGAAGACCGATTCGGCGATCAGGAAATGGCCGATGTTCAATTCCTTGACCTGCGGAATGGCGGCGATGGGGCCGACGGTGCCGAAGGTCAGGCCGTGGCCGGCGTGGACCTCCAGCCCCAGGCTGTCGGCCAGGGCCGCGCCGTGGGTCAGGCCCGCCAGTTCGGCGTCGCGGTCGGCGTGGCGGCCCTCGGTGTCGAGGTCGCAATAGGCGCCGGTGTGCAGTTCCACCACCGCCGCGCCGATGCGGGCGGCGGCCCTTATCTGCGCCGGGTCGTGGCCGACGAACAGCGACACGCGGCTGCCCGCATCGCGCAGGGGGGCGATGAAGCGGGCCAGCATCGCCTCGTTTCCGGCCACGTCGAGGCCGCCCTCGGTGGTGCGTTCCTCGCGCTTTTCGGGGACGATGCAGACGGCGTGGGGGCGGTGGCGCAGGGCGATGGCCTGCATTTCCGCGGTGGCGGCCATTTCCAGGTTCAGGGGCAGCGTCAGGTTCGCCATCAGCGCGTCGATGTCGGCGTCGCTGATATGGCGGCGGTCTTCGCGCAGATGGGCGGTGATGCCGTCGGCGCCCGCGTCTTCCGCGATGCGGGCGGCGCGCAGGGGATCGGGCCAAGGGGTGCCGCGCGCGTTGCGGATGGTTGCGACATGATCGATGTTGACGCCAAGACGCAGCATGAAATCCCCCGGAACAGTTTCGCGGCACTCTAGCGGGGCGCAGGCAAGGGTGCCAGTTCCCTCGAGACCGCCCACCAGCCATGCTGTTTCAACGCCGCGGCGGCAATGCGGGCGCGGTCCGGGCTGTCGTAGAACCCGAAGCAGGTGGCCCCCGACCCCGACATGCGCGCGAAAGCCGCCCCGGTCGCGCGCAAGGCGTCCAGCACCTGTCCGATCACCGGGGCGATGGTCAGCGCGGCAGGCTCCAGGTCGTTGCGCGTGCCCGCCAGCCAGGCGGTCAGGTCGGCCGGTCCGGCAAAGCGCGGGATGGGCGGCAGGGCCGGGTTGTCGCGCCGGTCCATGGCGGCGAAGACCCGGGGCGTGGGCACCGCCACGCCCGGATTGACCAGCACCAGCGGAATGGCGGGCAGAGGCGGCAAAGGCGTGAGGATCTCGCCCGCGCCCTGCATCCGGGCGGGGTTCGAGGCAAGGCAGACCGGCACATCCGCGCCCAGCCTTTCCGCGCGCGCAGGCAGCGGGTGCCCCATGCGGGACAGCCCGCGCAGCACCGCCGCCGCATCGGCCGAGCCGCCGCCGATGCCGGACGCCACGGGCAGGTTTTTCGTCAGCGTGATCGCCGCATCGGCCCCCGCCAGCCTTGCCGCGCGCAGGCACAGGTTGTCGTCGCAGGACAGCCCCGCCGCGAAAGGCCCTTCGATCCGCAGCGACAAAGGCCCCGGTTCAAGCGTCACCACGTCCCCCACCCCGGCAAAGGCCACCAGCGAGTCCAGCAGGTGATAGCCGTCGGCGCGGCGTCCGGTGACATGCAGCGCAAGGTTCAGCTTGGCTGGCGCGGCTTCGGTGACGGCGGGCATCGCCTAGTTCGCGGCGGCCTGCGGGGTGGGCGCGGGGGTCTCGGACGCGCCCGCCGCCGCTTCCTCGGCCAGCACGGCGTCAAGGCCCCGGTCAAGCTTGGCGCGGATCCGGTCGGGATCGACATCGTCGGTCTCGGTCGGCTCCAGCGACAGGGCGCGGCGCCACTGGATCTCGGCCTCGCGGTGGCGGCCGACCTTCCAGTAGATGTCGCCCAGATGGTCGTTGACCAGCGGATCCTGGGACATGGTCAGGATGGCGGCCTCCATCGGCGCCACCGCCTCTTGGTAGCGGCCCAGCCGGTAATAGGCCCAGGCCAGCGAATCAAGAATATAGCCGTCCTCGGGCGACAGTTCGACCGCCTTCTGGATCAGCGCCAGGGCGCGGTCCAGGTTCTCGTTCCGGTCGATCCAGCTATAGCCCAGATAGTTCAGCAGGCTGGCCTGTTCGGGGCGGATCTCGATGGCGGCCAGGAAATCGGCCTCGGCCCGGTCGAACTGCCCGGACCGTTCCAGGGCGATGGCGCGGGCGTAAAGCGGGAACCAGCGGGCGTCGGCGGGCGCATCCTCCAGCAGGGCCAGGGCCTTGTCATAGGCGGGCACGGCCTGGGCGAATTTCTCCTGCTGGCGCAAAAGGTCGCCAAGGGCGATCCAGGCCTGCGGCAGGTCGGGATATGCGGCGGTCAGCGACAGGGCCGCCTTGCCCGCCTCGTCCGCGCGGCCCGCGCCCGACAGACTGTCGATCCGCGCCAGTTCGGCGGCGGGACGCATCTGCCCCATGCGGCGCAGCGCGTCGAATTCGGGTTCGGCCAGGTCGAACTGCTGGCGCTCCTGGAGGATCTGGGCGACCATCAGCCGCGCCTCGGCCGTGTCGGGCGACAGCCAGGCGGCCAGCCGGGCGTGGATCAGCGACAAGGGCTCGGGATCGGCGCTGGAGGCCAGGGCCGAGGCGAAGGTCAGAAACACCTGCGCAATGCCGTCGGCGGGCGTCCTGACCACGTCGAACGCCACCGGCTGGCCGGATTTCAGACGGTCGCGCAGCGCCAGAAGCTGCGGCTCGGCCTCGACGCCGGGGATCGCCTCGATCATGGCGACGGCTTCGTCGCGGCGTTCAAGCTGGGCGAGGATCTGCGCGCGGGCGGCAAAGCCCAGGATATGCGCGCCGGTGGTTTCATCGGCCAGCAGCGCCTCGGCCCCTTCGTAATCGCCCACAAGGGCGCGGGCCAGCGCGAGGTGATAGTTCACCATCGGCGCAACGCCTTGCAGCCGGGACAAGCGATCGAACTCGGCCAAGGCTTCCTTTGCCTTGCCCGCGCCCAGCAGGCCCCACCCCCGCAGCATTCCGGCCAGAAGGTCGGCTTCGGAATCCACGTCCGAAGGCGTTCCGACATCGGCCAGCACTCCGTCCCAATCGCCCGCATGAACCAGATCGGCGCGCTGGATCAGGCGCGACAGTTCGGTCGGTTCGCCGTCGCCGCCGATGCGGTTGGCAAGCTGAACCGCCCGGTCGATTTCCCCGGCCGAGACAAGCGCGACCAGGGCGCTGTCCTGGAGGAAGCGGTCTTGCGGATCATGGGCCACGGCCTGCACGAAAAAGCGCGCGGCGGCCTGGAAATCGTTTTCCACCGTCGCCATGCGCGCGGCGAGGAACGGCCCGGCCAGGCCGAAGGTCAGCGGCGCGGGACCGGGTTCCGGCGCCTCGGCCTGGGGCGCGGCGGCGGCGGCATCCCCTTCGGGGCGCGGCGCGGGCCGGTCCTGGGCGGTGGCAGGCAGCGACAGCGCCGCCACCAGGGCGGCGGTCAGGGCCAGTTTCGGGCAGGTCAGGGTCAAGGCGTCGATCCCGGAAATCACGAAAATGTTGCACCCGACCCTAGCGCGGGGAAAAAGCCGGGGCAACGCCTGCACCCGCCCCCCCGATCACATATTCGGGTAGTTCGGCCCGTCTCCGCCTTGCGGGGTGGTCCAGACGATGTTCTGGGAGGGGTCCTTGATGTCGCAGGTCTTGCAGTGCACGCAGTTCTGGAAGTTGATCACGAAGCGCGGACCGCTTGCGTCCTCCACCACCTCATAGACGCCGGCCGGGCAGTAGCGCTGCGCGGGCTCGGCGTATTCCGGCAGGTTCACCCGGATCGGGACCGTGGGATCCTTCAGCTTCAGGTGGCAGGGCTGGCTTTCCTCGTGGTTGGTGAAGGAAAAGGCCACGTTGGTCAGCCGGTCGAAGCTCAGCTTGCCGTCGGGTTTTGGATACACGATGGGCTGGAAGTCCGCGGCCTTGCCGGTGGCCTCGGCATCCGTCTTGCCGTGCTTCCAGGTGCGCAGGATGTTGCGGCCCGTCAGCCCCGCCCCCCACATGTCCATGCCGCCCAGGACCAGCGAGGGCCAGAGCCCGTAGCGCGACCAGGCGGGCTTGACGTTGCGGACTTTTTTCAGGTCCTGGCCGATGGCGCCGCCGCGCACGGCGGTGTCGTAATCCGTCAGCCGGTCGCCCTCGCGACCCGCCGCGATGGCCTTGGCCGCCGCTTCCGCCGCCTCGATCCCCGAGATCATGGCGTTGTGGTTGCCCTTGATGCGCGGTACGTTGACCATGCCGGCCGAGCAGCCCAGCAGAACTCCGCCGTCGAAGGACAGCTCCGGCAGCGACTGCCAGCCCCCTTCGCTGATCGCGCGCGCCCCATAGGAGATGCGCTTGCCCCCTTCCAGCAGCTCGGCCACCATCGGGTGGTGCTTGAAGCGCTGGAACTCCATGTAGGGGTAAAGATACGGGTTCTCGTAGTTGAGGTGCACCACGAAGCCCACCATCACCAGATTGTCCTCGTAATGATAGATGAAGCTGCCGCCCCCGGCGTTCTTGCCCAGGGGCCAGCCCATCGTGTGGACCACCCGGCCCTTCTGGAACTTCGAGGGATCGACCTCCCAGATCTCCTTCATGCCCAACCCGTATTTCTGCGGCTCGTGGCCGTCCGACAGCTTCAGGCGGTCGATGATCTCCTTGGCAAGGCTGCCGCGCACGCCTTCGCCGATGAAGACGTACTTGCCGTGCAGCTCCATGCCGGGCTCGTAGTTCGGCCCCGGCGTGCCGTCAGATTGCAGCCCCATCTCGCCCGCGACCACGCCCTTGACGCGCTCGCCGTCCCACACGACCTGGCTCGCCGCCATGCCGGGGAAGATCTCGACGCCCAGTTCCTCGGCCTGTTCGGCCAGCCAGCGGCAGACGCTGCCCATGCTGACGATATAATTGCCGTGGTTGTTCATCAGCCGCGGCATCGGCCAGTTCGGCACCCGCACCTGCCCCGCCTCGCCCAGGACATAGAAGTTGTCGTCGGTGACTTCCGTGCGAACCGGGGCGCCGCGTTCCTTCCAGTCGGGGATCAGCCGGTCCAGCCCGATCGGGTCCAGCACCGCGCCCGAGAGGATATGCGCGCCGACCTCGGACCCCTTTTCCAGCACCACCACCGACAGGTCCGGGTCGATCTGCTTGCATCGGATCGCCGCCGACAAGCCGCTTGGGCCCGCCCCCACGATCACGACGTCGTATTCCATCGACTCGCGGTCGATCGCTGGCGTGTCGGTCATGGCTGGGCCTCCCCCCTTGCTTGGCTTCCTGCCGATGTAATCACTTTGCCGCATCGCGGCAATCCTGACGCGACGGCCAAAAACTGCCAGCCGCGCCGCGCGCGGGCTTGCAAAGACGCGGCATTCCGGGGCACGTTGCCGACAACAAGGCCTGCGCCCCTGCCATCCGAATGGCAGGGGCGTTGCCTTAGCCGTTGACGATAACCGCATCCCGCAAAGGACAGGGCAGCGATGGACAAGATTCCGATGACCCGCGGCGGCTTCGCCGCGCTGGAACGCGAACTGGGCGAACTGAAATCCAGGGAACGCCCCGCCATCATCCGGCAGATCGCCGAGGCGCGCGAGCATGGCGACCTGTCGGAAAACGCCGAATACCATGCCGCCCGCGAAAAGCAGGGCTTCATCGAGGGCCGCATCAAGGAACTGGAATCGATCCTGTCGCGGGCCGAGCAGATCGACACGTCGAAGCTGTCGGGTTCCGTCAAGTTCGGCGCCATCGTCAACCTGGTGGACGAGGACACCGACGAGGAGCGCACCTATCAGATCGTGGGCGAGGCCGAGGCCGACATCGAACGCGGGCTGCTGAACATCCGCTCGCCGCTGGCCCGGGCGCTGATCGGCAAGGACGTGGGCGACAGCGTCGAGGTCACGACGCCCGGCGGCCAGCGCAGCTACGAGATCCTCGCGATCCGGTACGAATAAGCCGATGTCGCTGGTTGCACGGATCGCCACGGTGGCGCAGCGGGACGCCATCACCGCCACGGGCATCGTTCTCAGCGGTGTCTGGCTGTTTCTGGTTGCGCTGTTCTGGCTGCTGGCGCCGGGGGACGAGGGCGCGCCGGGCGGCATCGCGCGCCTTGCGGTCGTGGTGGGAACCATCCTGCCCCTGGCGCTGATCTGGCTGGCGGTCAGAACGGCCCGCGCCATCGCCCTGCTGCGGGCCGAGGCCGCCGACCTGCGCCAGCGCCTTGCCCAGCTGCGCGACATGGCCGCGCCCCCGCCCCGCCCGGCGGCGGAACCGGGACCGCTGCCCGAGCCCGAGCGGCAGCCGCGCGCCCCCGCCCCCGTGGCGGCCCGTCCCGCGCCCCGTCCCGTGGCCGAAAGCCGTCCCGCCGCCCCGCGCGCCGAAGGCCCCGCGCCGGACCCCGTCGATGCCGACACCCTGATCCGGGCGCTGAACTTTCCCGACGGGCCCGACGACTCGCTGGCCATCGCCGCGCTGCGCCGCGCGATGCAGGACGGAAACCATGCCCGCGTGCTACGCGCCGCGCAGGACGTGGTGACGCTGCTGGCCGGGCAGGATCTGTACATGGACGACCTGCCGCCCGATCCCGCCCCGCCCGCCGTGTGGCGGCGCTTTGCCGAAGGCGCGCGGGGCAGCGCCGTGGCGGCGCTTGGCGGCATCCGCGATGGGGCGGCGCTGGACATCGCCGCCGCCCTGCTGGAGCGCGACGAGATCTTCCGCGACACGGCGCATCATTTCCTGCGCCATTTCGACGCCATGCTGACGCGCCACCTGCCGGACATGGACGATGCGCAGATCGCGGTGCTGGCCGAAACGCGGTCGGCGCGCGCCTTTATGCTGCTGGGCCGGATCGCCGGGGTCTTCGGCTGATCGGACCGCCGCGATCAAAGGGGTCGGCGCAGGATCGCCACCGGACCCGACCAGGGCCAGCCAAAGCGGCCCCGGCCGATCTCGGCAAAGCCGGTGGCGCCGTAGAACAGCATGGCCGAACGGTTTCGCAGCTCGACCTCGGCCCGCAGGCCGGGGCGGCCGGCGCGGCAGGCGATCCCGGCGGCGGCGGCCAGAAGCGCGCGGCCGGTGCCGCGGCGCAGGCGGTCCACCACCAGCCCGTCGATCACCAGATCCGGGGTTTCGGGCGCGGCCCTGAACAGCAGCCGGGCCAGCGTCGGCGTGTCGGCCAGAAAGCCGCCCTCGTGGTCGCGAAAGCCCGCCACGCCCGCCACGCGGCCGTCCGGTCCGATCGCGGCGATGCCGTGACAGGCGCGGATGGCGGGCGCCCGGCCCCCGGCCAGGGGGGCGAAGGCCCCCCACCACAGCCGCGCGGCCTCGCCCAGGTGCCGGTCGGGAATGGGACTTGAGATCTGCACCCGGCCTTGCCTTACCCTTGCGCGTCGTGCAACGAAGGTGCCGCGTTCCGATCCCAAGCGAAACCCCCATGTCGCCGACACCTCATCCCCGCCCCGACGCCCGGCAGCCCCTTGCCGATGGCGGCGCGATGCCCACCAGCCGCGCGATGTTCCGCCGCGGCGCGGTGAAGTCCCTGCCCTTCCTGATCGTGATGATCCCCTTTGCGCTGCTGTTCGGCGTGGTCGCGCTGGAAGCGGGGATGGACGTGGCCCAGGTGCTGGGCTTTTCCGTGCTGGTGCTGGCGGGCGCCTCGCAGTTCACGGCCGTGCAGCTTCTGTCCGACAACGCCCCGGTGATCGTGGTGATCCTGTCCTGCCTGGCGGTGAACCTGCGCATGGCGATGTATTCGGCGTCCCTGGTGCCCTGGCTGCGCGACGCCTCGGCCCCACAAAAGGCCTGGGTCGCCTATGCGCTGGTTGATCAAAGCTATGCCCTGTCCATTCAGGAATACGAGGCCAATCCCCGCATGGCCCTGCCGCAGCGGCTGGCCTTTTTCGCGGGCGTGGTGGTGGTGGTCTGCCTGCCCTGGATGATCTTTTCCTGGGTCGGCGCAACGGTGGGCCGGGCCATTCCCGACGACATCGCGCTGGATTTCGCCATGCCGATCACCTTTCTGGCGATGATCGCGCCGATGCTGCGCACGCCCGCGCATCTAGCCGCCTGCTTTGTGGCCGTGTCGGGATCGCTGGCCTTCGCGGGCCTGCCCTCGGGCCTGGGGCTGCTGATCGCGGCGCCCCTGGGCATGGCGGCCGGCGCCGCGGTCGAGGTGTGGTCGGGACGGAGGGCAAGGGCATGAGCAACGGCACGTCCGACCTGACCATCTGGTTCGTGATCGTGGTGCTGGGGATCGGCACCTTTCTGATCCGCTGGTCCTTCCTGGGCACTCTGGGCGAACGGGAACTGCCGGGATGGGTGCTGCGGATGCTGCGCTATACGCCGGTGGCGGTGCTGCCCGCGCTGGTCGCGCCGCTGGTGGTCTGGCCCGCCGCGACCGGGGGCCAGCCCGATCCGGCGCGGATGGCCGCCGCCACGGTCACGGTGGCGGTCGGCCTGTGGACGAAGAACATGATCGGGGCCATCGGGGCGGGCGCGGTCACGCTGTTCGGCCTGCTTTACATGTTGTAGCCGACGATCCTTCCGTCCTTCTGGCGCAGCAGCACGTCGTGGTTGTTGGCCGGATCGCCGTCCATGTGGCGCTTGGACTGCACCCCCGGCAGCGTCAGGAACCAGTTGCGCAGCCTGATCGGGCTGAAGCCGGTCGGCGCGTTCTCGAACCCCGGCACGCGGCTCAGCGCCCTGCCGGTGTTCACCGCGCAATAGCTTTTGGGCGAGGCGCCCTGCGATTCGACCGCGCGGATCGCGGCGTCTGCCACCTCGCGGCTGACGAAAACGGTATCCTCGGCCACCCAATAGGTGCGGCGGGCGTGGTAGTCGATGTAGAAGTTCTTGAAATTGTCGGTGATGCCGTAAAGCACGTCGTTGCGTTCGGGGATGCGCGGATGTTCCCAGCTTCCGGCCGGGTCATAGATGACGCGCTGGCTGCCGTTGACCATCAGCCCCGAATGCCCGCCTTCGCCGCGCGGGATGCCGATCACCGTCAGCAGCGTGATCGAGGGCGGTTCGCTTGACACGAAGCGCGCGGCGCGCACCTCCTCGTCCGAATCCCAGACCTTTTGGGCGCATGCGGCAAGGGCGGCGGGCAGCATCGCCGCCAGGAAGATCCGTCTTTTCATGAAAGTTCCATCCGCCGGATCAGCTGTTGACCAGGGCCATGAAGATCAGAACCAGGATCGACAGGATCGCGGTCCAGGTGGCGAACTTGATGAAGCCCGCAAAGGTCTTCTTCTGTTCGGTGATGTCCATGGTGCCGATCTTGTGTTCGGTGATCTCGTGGTGATGCGTGGCCATGTGCCCGTTTCTCCTGTCCGGTTCGCCCTTGCGATAGCCGAAAGCGGCTGCCCTGTCACGCCCCCCACAGCACCGCGCCGCCCTTGTGTCCCATGACGGTCACGGCCCCCAGGCGGCGCAGGTGGTTCACATGGGCCACCGCCTCGACCAGGGCCAGGCCGAACTCTGCGGCGCCGATGCGGCGCTTGAACAGGATCTCGAAGCAGCCGACCGCCGTGCGCGGTTCCTCCCGCAGCGCCGCGGCCATCCGGTCCAGGGCATTGCGATGGTTGTCGATCAGCTGCCGCAGCCGGGTGGGCAGCCCCGTGAAGGGCAGCTTGTGGCCGGGCAGGACCAGATGCCGCGCTTGGGCCAGGTCCAGCATCCGTTCGCAGCTTTCCAGCCACTCGCCCACGGGGTCGGCCTCGGGTTCGGTCGGATAAACCCCCAGGTTCGGCGAGATCGAGGGCAGAAGCTGGTCGCCCCCGATCACCAGATCGTCGTCCAGCGACCAGAAGGTCGCATGGCAGGGCGCATGGCCGTGGCCCATGGCGACGCGCCAGCGGCGGTTGCCGAACGCGACCTGCTGGCCGTCGGTCAGGCGGGTGAAGCCCAGCGGCAGCGGATGAACCACGTCGGCGAAGTTGAAGGGCCTTTCGGCGGCGCGCTGTTCCAGCAGGTCAGGCGGCATCCCGGCGCGCCGCCAGAAGGCCAGCTGTTCCGCCGTGGCCCGGTCCTGACGGTCCAGAACCAGCATCCGCGCGGTCAGCCAGGCCGTGCGGCTCATCAGCAGCTCGGCGGTGTCGCGCGCCATGAACCATCCCGCCAGGCCGATATGGTCGGGGTGGTGATGCGTGCCGATCACGCGCCGGACCGGCCTGCCCGCCAGCGGTCCGGTCCGCAGCGCCTGCCAGGTTTCGCGCGCCGCGGGCGTGTCGAACCCGGTATCAACCAGCGTCCAGCCGTCTTCCTCCTCCAGCGCGTAGACATTGACGTGATCCAGCGCCATCGGCAGGGGCAGGCGCATCCACAACACGCCGGGCGCGACCGTCACCGCCTCGCCGGGGGCGGGCGGCACATCGAAGGCATGGGCGATCACGCGGCGACATCGCCGGCAAGGGCCGCGTCGCTGACGCCCGTCAGGTCGTCCAGACCCGCCACGGCCTCGGCCAGGTCGGACGCATGGCGCGGCAGCACGCGGGCCATGAAGACGCGGGCCAGCGCCGCGTGCGATTCGCCCCCGGCCTGCGCCGCGCGCAGATGGTAAAGCCCGCCCAGCACGCGCGCAAAGGCCGTCAGATAGGGCACCGCCCCCGCGAAGCGCACCGGCAGGTCGCGTTCCAGCAGCGCATGGGTCGCCTCGCGCAGGGTCTCCGCGGCCTGCCACAGCTGGTTCGCCCATTGCGGATGACCGGCCTGCGCAAGCTTGGCGCCGTCCGCGATCTCGTCCAAAAGGCGCAAGGCGGCGTCGCCCCCGTCCGACAGCTTGCGGCCGACAAGATCCATGGCCTGGATGCCGTTGGTGCCCTCGTAGATCGGCGTGATGCGCACGTCGCGCAGATACTGGGCGGCGCCGGTTTCCTCGACATAGCCCATGCCGCCATGGATCTGCACGCCCATGTCGGCCACGCGGCAGCCGACATCGGTCCCGTAGGCCTTGGCGATGGGCGTCAGAAAGGCCGCGCGGGCGGCGTGAACCGCATCGCCCGTCGCGCGCTCCAGGTCGATGGCGGTCGCGCAGGCCAGGGCGATGGCGCGGGCGGCGAACACTTCGGCCCGGGCGGTGGCCAGCATCCGGCGGACGTCGGGATGGCCGATGATCGGCCCCATCTGGTTGCGGTCCGCCGCATAGGCCACCGCCTGCTGCAACGCCGCCTCGGCCACGCCGACGCCCTGCATCCCCACGCCCAGCCGGGCCACGTTCATCATGGTGAACATCGCGGCCATGCCCTTGTGCGGGCCGCCCACCAGCCAGCCGGTCGCGCCCTCGAAGCTCATCACGCAGGTGGGGCTGCCGTGAATGCCCAGCTTTTCCTCGAGGCTGACGACCTTGAGGCTGTTTGCCACGCCCGGCTCGCCCCGGTCGTCGGGGATGAACTTCGGCACCATGAACAGGCTGATGCCCTTGGTGCCCCTGGGCGCGTCGGGCAGGCGCGCCAGCACCAGGTGGCAGACGTTTTCGGTCACGTCGCTGTCGCCCCAGGTGATGAAGATCTTCTGTCCGGTGATCCGATAGGTGCCGTCGTTCTGCGGTTCGGCCTTGGTCGCAAGCGCCCCCACGTCGCTGCCCGCGCCGGGTTCCGTAAGGTTCATCGTTCCCGACCATTCGCCGGAAATCAGCTTGGGCAGATACAGCGCCTTCAGGTCGTCGCCGGCGTGATGCTCCAGCGCCTCGATCTGGCCCTGGGTCAGCAGGGGGTTCAGTTGCAGGGCCAGGCAGGCCCCCGACATCATCTCGGCCACGGCCATGTTCAGGGCCTGGGGCAGGCCCATGCCGCCGTGTTCGGGATCGGCGGCCAGCCCGATCCAGCCGCCCTCGGCAATGGCGCGGAACCCCTCGGCGTAGCCGGGCGAGGATCGGACGCGCCCGTTTTCCAGCACCGCCGGATGTTCGTCGCCCCTGCGGTTCAGCGGCGCCAGGACGTTGGTCGCCAGCTTTCCCGCCTCGGCCAGGATGGCGGACGCGGTATCGGCCGTGGCCTCGGCGAAGCGGCCGGTCCGGGACAGGTCGGCAAAGGGCACGACATGGTTCAGGATGAAGTCGATCTGCGCGACCGGCGCCTTGTAGCTCATCTGATCCCCCCATTGGCGCCTTGGCAATCGGGCCGGGCGCGACTATTCAGACTGGTGTTCCGGCCATCTTAGGGGGGTTCGGACAAGGCTCAACCGAAACCCGGCGTCACGGATGCGGACCGAACAGCTGTTGCCAGACCAGATGGGCATGGCCCGCGCCGCCATCCTGCTGGCGGCGGGCGAGGTCGTGGCGATCCCAACCGAGACGGTCTATGGCCTGGCGGGGGATGCGCGCAACGGGCGGGCGGTCGCGCGGATCTACCAGGCCAAGGGGCGGCCTTCCTTCAACCCGCTGATCGTGCATGTCCCCGACCTGGACACCGCACGGACCATCGCCGATCTTCCGCCCGAGGCCGAGGCGCTGGCCGCCGCCTTCTGGCCCGGCGCCCTGACCCTGGTGCTGCCGCTGCGCCCGGATGCGGGCATCGCCTCGCTGGTCACGGCGGGACTGCCCACCATCGCCATCCGCCTGCCCGCCCATCCGGTAGCCCAGGCCCTGCTGCGCCTGACCGGCCCGCTGGCCGCGCCCTCGGCCAATGCCTCGGGCCGGATCAGCCCGACCAGTGCCGCGCATGTGCTGGACCCCGACGGCGGACTGGAGGGACGCATCAGCGCCGTTCTGGACGCCGGACCCTGCCCGGTGGGCCTGGAATCCACCATCGTCGGCTGGCCCCAGGGCCGCGCCACGCTGCTGCGCCCCGGCGGCATCCCGGCCGAGGCGATCGCCGATGCCCTGGGCCAGCCGCTGGACTCGCACAAGGCCGACCCCGCCGCCCCGAACGCGCCGGGGCAACTGACCAGCCACTATGCCCCGAATGCCCCGCTGCGCCTGAACGCCGCCGACCCCGCCCCGGGCGAAACCCATGTCGCCTTTGCCGCCCCCGGTCCCTTCACGCTGTCGGAAACCGGCGACCTGACCCAGGCCGCCGCCCGCCTGTTCGACATCCTGCGCCGCGCCGACCGCGAGGGCCGCCCCATCGCGGTGGCCCCGGTCCCGGACCACGGCCTCGGCGCCGCGATCAACGACCGCCTGCGCCGCGCCGCCGCGCCCCGGCACCGGGTTTTCTCCGTTGCCGAAATACCCCGGGGGGAGTCCGAAGGACGGGGGGCGGCGCCCCCCCGCCCCCCTCACAACCCCAGCGAGCCGTAGACATTGGCGATCCGCCGGATCGCCACGACATAGCCCGCGGTGCGCATGTCATCGACCTTCGGGTTCGACATCCACACGTCCTTCATCTTCTTGAAGGCTTCGCGCATGGTGTCGTCCAGGCCCGACCGGACCAGGTCCAGTTCGTCCGCGCCATGCAGGAAGGCTTCCTTGAAGCCGCGCGCCAGTTCGAAATTCGTGCCCGTGTCGGCCGAGATCCTCTCCAGCTCCTCGACCAGCATCCGGGCGCGGGCTTCCTCGTGGCGGCGCTCCAGGCGGCCCAGGCTGATCTGCGACAGGTTCTTGACCCATTCGAAATAGCTGACCGTGACGCCGCCCGCGTTGGCATACATGTCGGGGATGATGACCACGCCCTTGCGCTTGAGGATCTCGTCCGCGTCGGCGGTGACGGGACCGTTCGCGGCCTCGATGATCAGCCTGGCGCGGATGCGGTCGGCATTGCCGTCGTGGATCACGCTTTCCACCGCCGCCGGGATCAGGATGTCGCAGTCGTCCTCCAGCGCGGCCAGGCCGTTCTCGCGGTATTCGCCGCCGGCAAAGCCCTTGATGCCGCCGGTCGCGCGGATATGGCCGCGCAGCGAGTCGATGTTGATGCCCTGCGGGTTCGTGATCGCCCCGTCGCGCTCGATCACGCAGGTGATCAGGGCCTTGTCCTCGACCGACAGGAACTGCGCCGCGTGATAGCCCACGTTGCCCAGGCCCTGCACGATCACCCGCTTGCCCGCGAGTCCCCCTTCCAGCCCGGCCCTCTTCATCACGTCCGCGTGGCGGAAGAACTCGCGCAGCGCGTATTGCACGCCCCGCCCGGTGGCCTCGACGCGGCCCTCGATGCCGCCCGCATGGCGCGGCTTGCCGGTGACGCAGGCCTTGGCGTTGATGTCGTCGGGATGCAGCCGCTTGTAGGCATCGGCCATCCAGGCCATCTCGCGTTCCCCGGTCCCCATGTCGGGCGCCGGCACGTTCTGCGACGGGGAAATCAGGTTGCGCCGCGACAGCTCGTAGGTGAAGCGCCGGGTGATGCGTTCCAGCTCGTCCTCGTTCCAGGCGCGCGGGTCGATGCACAGCCCCCCCTTGGACCCGCCGAAGGGCACCTCGACCAGGGCGCATTTGTAGGTCATCAGCGCGGCCAGGGCCTCGACCTCGTCCTGGGTCACGTCGGGCGAATAGCGGATGCCGCCCTTGACCGGCTCCATGTGTTCGGAATGGACCGAGCGATAGCCGGTGAAGGTGTGGATCTGCCCGCGCAGACGCACCCCGAAGCGCACGGTATAGGTCGAGTTGCAGACCCGGATCTTTTCCTCGAGGCCCGGTTGCAGGTCCATCAGACCGGCCGCATGGGTGAACATCCGTTCGACCGAATCGCGGAAGGATGTGTGGGGGATCGTCATCGGCAGCTCCTGAACAACGTCGCCGGTTGGGTGACGACGGGGAAGCTATGCCAGCCGGACCGCGGGTGCCAACCCCGAACTGAACAAAAACGAGGCATTTTCGTTTTGCTGGTTCCTGTGCCGTGATGCCGTTGCGCCACGATCGGCCCTTGTGCGCCGGCATGACCGTGCAATCGGGGATTGAACCTAACGGACAAGCTGCTAGCAATGCCTGATTTGGACTTGAAGATGATGCGAACTCAATCGGTTATTCAAGGCCGCAAATTCGGGCAGGTGGTCAGCGGCGCCGGTGCCGTTTTCCTGCGCGACGGCTTTGCCGGGGCCAGCGTGGACGACATCGCCCGGGCCGCGCAGGTGTCCAAGGCGACGATCTACAGCTATTTTCCCGACAAGGCGCTGATGTTCCGGGAAGCCATGCGGTCCGAGATCGCGCGCCTGGAGGGCAGCTTCACCCTGGACATCGACCCGGACCTGCCGCCCGACCAGGCCGTGCCGCGCATCGCCGCGCGGGCCGCGGAATGGATGGCCGATCCGCACCGGGTCAGCCTGTGCCGCGCCCTTCTGGCCGAGGCGCCGCGGTTTGCCGATGTCGCCGCGCTGTTTCAGGACAGCCTGTCGCGGCTGCTGCGCGATCCGGTCCGGGCGCATCTGGACCGATGGGCCGGGGCAGGGCTTCTGGCGATCGACGACACCGACCTCGCGGCCGGGCAGCTGGTCGGCCTGGCGGGGGCGCATTGCTCGCTCCAGTTGCTGGGCACGCCGCAGGCCGCCTCGGCCGAGCTTGCCCGGTCCTCCGCGCGGGACGCCGCCGCGCTGTTTCTGCGCGCCTATGCGCCGGTCCCGCGGCAGGACCGGCGGCGCGGCGGCGGGACGTGCTGATGCAAACGTGAAAATCGGCGCGCCTTCTCAAGCCCCTGCGCGGCCTGTATCATCGGCACCCGAGCCCGCGACAGACGGGCGCCGCCCGAGGGAAGAACGATCATGACAACCATCAAGCTTCTGCTGCCCCTGCTTGCCGCCACGGCCCTCGCGTCGGGCTGCATGGCCCCGGCGCCCATGCCCGCGCCCGTGCCGGAGCCCGCGCCCGTGGCCTATGTCCCGCCCGCGCCGGAGCCCGTGGCCGGCGTTGCCGGCTTGACCGAGCGCAAGCCCGACCTGTGCGGCGCCACCAAGAACCATGCCTCGGCCGTGGGCCAGCCCGGCAGCGTGATCCCGACCCTGGGCATCACCAAGGAATACCGGGTCGTGGAATACCGCGGGATCGAGCCGCAGGAATACGACCCCAACCGGATCGTCTTCCGCCTGGACGCGGCGGGCGTCATCACCAACGTCGATTGCGGATGATCATCATGAACACCCGATCCCTTGTTCTTGGACTGGCCGCCGCGGCAGCCCTTGCCGGTTGCGAGCCGATGCCGGCCGAACCCCTGCCCGATGCCGCGCCGGACACCTGCCGCGCCTCGGCCTATCAGGGGCTGGTGGGCCAGCCGGTCGCGGTTCTGGGCGCCATGACCTTTCCGATCGGCACCCGCCAGATCGGCCCCGACGACCCCGTGACATCCGATTTCCGGCCCGAGCGGCTGAACATCGAATACGGCCGCACTGGACGGATCGAGAAGGTCGGCTGCTACTGATCCGGGGCCGCCGCCCGTTTTCGGCATTGCCATGCGGGCGGCGGACTGTCACCATCGCCTTCATGATGAACGCCAGCCCGCCGTTTCACGCCGACCCGGACCGCGTCGTCTTCGACCGGGCGGAACTGTCGCTGATCCTGTCCGTTTACGGCCGCTTCGTTGCAGCGGGGGAATGGCGCGATTACGCGATGTCCTTTCTGCGCGACGCCGCCGTGTTCAGCGTCTTCCGCCGCGCGGCGGAACACCCCCTTTACCGCATCGAGAAACGCCCCCGGCTGCGCGCGGCCCAGGGCGCCTATGCGGTGATCGCCATGGACGGGCGCATCCTCAAGCGCGGGCATGACCTGGCCCAGGTGCTGCGGGTCTTCGACAAGGCGCTGATCCGCGCGGTGGATTAGACCCGGGCGACTAGGTGCCGCGCGGCCTGGCCCGCGTGGTGGGATCGGCCTCGCGCGGATCCTCGGGCCAGGGATGGCGAGGATAGCGCCCGCGCATGTCCTTTCTCACATCGGCATAGGAGGACGCCCAGAACCCCGGCAGATCGGTCGTCACCTGCACCGGCTTGCCGCCCGGCGACAGCAGGCTGATGCGCAGGGGCCGCCCGCCCACGACCGGATGACGCGTCACGCCGAACAGCTCCTGCAAGCGCAGCTCGACCGAGGGCTGCTCGTGGTCATAGTCGATGGGCACCTTGCGGCCCAGGGGGGTCACGAAATGCGCCGGAACCTCCCGGTCCAGCCGCTGCTGGCCGTTCCAGCCGATCCGGGCCTTCAGCGGTTCCGCCAGATCCAGCCCGCGCAGATCGGCCAGCGTCCTGACGCGCCCCAGCCAGGGCAGCAGCCAGGCCCCATCCGCCAGCAAGGCCGCATCCTCGACCGGACCCAGATCCGGCAGCAGGGCAATGCGCGCCCGCAGCCTGGCCGCGGCCGGGGTCCAAGGCAGGCCGTCCAGCCGCAGCCCCTCCAGGGCGGCTTGCGCGATGGCCCCTTCCGGCGCATCCGGCCAGGCCCGATCCGACAAAACCAAGGCTCCCAGCCGGTCCTGCACCCGCGCCAGAACCCGCCCTTCGCGCCGCGACCATTCGCATATCTCGACCGTCTCGATCCGGTCGCCATGCAGCGCGCGCAGATCGGCCTCGGACAGCCGGGCGGCCATGCGGATCCGCGCCTCGCGCGCATCCCCGTCCAGATCGGCGGCCGCGATCAGGCGTTGCGACGCCATCGGATCGCCCCCGTCCAGAACCGCGCCCTTGCCGCCCGACAGGACATATCGCGGCTCGTCCCCCTTGCGGCGCAGCCCGATCCGGTCGGGATAGGCCAGCGAGACCATGCCCCCCGTTTCATCTTTGCCCAAATATCCTCGGGGGGTGCGGGGGGCGGAAGGCCCCCCGCCGTCGCGGGACGCAACAAGACGCCGCAGTCGGGCGGCCTCGTCCCGGATCTGCTGGATCACGGCCCGGTCGGCCTCATGGGGAAAGCGCGCGGCAAATCCCTTGGGGTCGCGCACCGCCGCCAGCCGCAGCGCCAGATCGGCGGGCGCGCCGCGCAGGGGATCGCGGTTCGACAGCAGCGCCGCGACATCCGCCGCGTCCGGCCCCGCGCGCAGCAGCATATGCGCCAGCCGGGGATGCAGCGGCAGCCGCGCCAGGGCGCGCCCGTGATCGGTGATGCGGCCGCCCCCATCCAGGCCCTCCAGCCCTCGCAGCAGGGCGCGCGCCTCGGACAAGGCCGCCTCGGGCGGGGGCGTCAGAAAGGCGAGATCCCCCGGCTCGGCCCCCCAGGCCGCCAGTTCCAGCGCCAGCCCGGCCAGATCGGCCACGGCGATCTCGGGCGGGGCAAAGGCGGGCAGCGCGCCCTCCTCGGCGCGCGCCCACATGCGATAGCAGATGCCCGGCGCCACGCGGCCCGCCCTGCCGCGGCGCTGATCGGCCTCGGCCCGGCTGACGCGTTCCGTGACCAGCCGCGACATGCCCGAACCCGGATCGAACCGCGCCCGCCGCGCCCGCCCCGCATCGACCACCACCCGCACCGCCGGAATGGTCAGCGAGGTTTCGGCGATCGCCGTCGCCAGCACGATCCGCCGCCGCGCGCCGGGGGGCGACAGCGCCGCCCGCTGGTCCGCGGGCTTCAGCGCGCCATACAGCGGCAGCACCTCGCACCCGCCGCCCAGTTGCGCCATCACCCGCCGGATCTCGCCCTCGCCCGGCAGAAAGGCCAGAACCGTGCCGCCGGCGTCGCGGGTTTCAAGTTCGGCCAGGGCGATCAGCCGCGCGGCCTCATCGGCCAGGCGCGAGCCGGGCGGCAGGGGCCGAGGCAGCCAGCGCGTCTCGACCGGAAAGGCCCGGCCCTCGGACCGGATCACCGGCGCGCCGTCCAGCAAGGCCGCCACGGGTTCGGCGTCCAGCGTGGCCGACATCACCAGCACCGCCAGATCCTCGCGCAGCGCCCCTCTGGCCTCCCAGACCAGGGCCAGGCCCAGGTCGGCGTTCAGGCTGCGTTCGTGGAATTCGTCGAAGATCACGCAGCCGACGCCTTCCAGCGCGGGATCGGACTGGATCATCCGCGTCAGGATGCCCTCGGTCACGACCTCGATCCGGCTGCCCGCGACCGATTCGCCGCGCATCCGGTATCCGACCCGCGCGCCCAAGCCTTCGCCCACCTGCTCGGCCAGCCGCTCCGCCGCCGCGCGGGCGGCCAGCCGCCGAGGCTCCAGCATCACGATCTTTCCCGCCACCTGATCCAGCAAAGCCAGCGGCACCCGCGTGGTCTTGCCCGCACCCGGGGGCGCGACCAGCACCGCCCGGCCGTGCGCGGCCAGGGCGTCGCGCAGCGCGGGCAAAACATCGTCGACAGGCAACCGATCCATCATCCCCGCGTTATGTCGCAACGGCGGGCCAAGCGGAACCCCGGCCCGCCGCCCTATGCAAAGCCGCGGCCCACCCTTATCTTTCGGCAAAGACGGCAGAAAACGGCAGGCGGAATGGGTATCGGCAGCAGCATGATGGCAGGCATCGGCCTGGGCGATCCGGTGATCCGGCTGGGGGTCACGGGCCTGTCCCGCGCGGGCAAGACGGTGTTCATCACCTCGCTCGTGGCGAACCTGATGGACCGGGGCCGGATGCACGCCCTGCGCGCCGCGGCCGACGGCTCGATCAAGGCGGCCTGGCTGCAACCGCAGCCCGACGACACCATCCCGCGCTTCGATTTCGAACGCCACCTGGCCGCCCTGACCGGCCCCGCGCCCCAGTGGCCCGAAGGGACGCGCCATGTCAGCCAGCTGCGCCTGTCGCTGCGCCTGGACCCCAAGGGGCTGCTGGGCGGGCTGACCGGGCCGCGCACCGTGCATCTGGACATTGTTGATTATCCCGGCGAATGGCTGCTGGACCTGCGCCTGATGGAAAAGGACTTTTCCGAATGGTCGGCCGAGGTTCTGGACCGCATGGCAGGCCGCCCCGGGGCGGACGATTACCAGACGGCGCTGAACGGCCTGAACCCCGACCGCTTCGACGAGCCCACCGCGCAGTCCCTGGCCCGGACCTATACCGCCCATCTCCACGCCGCCCGCGAGGCGGGCTGGTCCGACTGCACCCCCGGCCGCTTCCTGATCCCCGGAGAGATGGAGGGATCCCCCGCCCTGACCTTCGCCCCCCTGCCCGCGTCCTTTGCCGCAGGCCGGCTGCACAAGGAATTCCGCCGCCGCTTTGACGCCTACAAGTCGCGGGTCGTCAAGCCGTTCTTCCGCAACCATTTCGCCCGCATCGACCGGCAGGTTGTGCTTGTCGATGTGCTGGGCGCGATCCACCAGGGGCCAAGGGCGGTCGAGGACATGCGCCGCGCCATGGCCGACGTGCTGACCGCCTTCCGCCCCGGGCGCGCGGGCTGGCTGGCCCAGCTTCTGGGCACGCGGCGGGTGGAACGCATCCTGTTCGCCGCCACCAAGGCCGACCACCTGCACCACATCCAGCACAACCGCCTGACCGCGATCCTGTCCGCCATGCTGCGAGAAGCGCGCGACCGCGCCGATTTCAGCGGTGCGCGGACCGAGGCCATGTCGATCGCCGCCCTGCGCGCCACGACCGAGGACACGATCCGCCAGGACGGCCAGGAACTGCCCGCCGTGCGCGGCAGGCTGCTGGACGGACGGCAGGCGGCGTTCTACCCGGGCGAGCTGCCCGCCGATCCCGCCGCGCTGCTGCATCCCGCCCGCGACGGGGCGCCCGCCTGGCTGGACGGCGACTACGCCATCATGAACTTCGCCCCCGCGCCCATGACCGCCCGTTCCGGCGACGGCCCGCCGCATATCCGCCTGGACCGCGCCGCCGAATTCCTGATCGGAGACCGGCTATGAGCGACGCTCCCCGCCGCGGCCCCGTGCTGATCGAACTGGACGCGCCCGCCGCCGCCCCGCGCCCCGGCCCTGCCTCTGGGCCGCGGGACGACACGCCGAACCCCGCGGACGCCCCGCCCATCGACGCGGCCGATCCCCATCTGCCCCGCCCCCGCACGATGGAGATGGTGACGCGCCTTGTCGGCCGACCGCCGTCGAGGCTGACGCGCTTCTTCGTCAATTCGGGCGTGGCGCTGTTCACCTTTCTGCTGTCCATCGCCGCGCTGAACTTCATCAACGACCTGCTGACCCGCTATCCGGTCCTGGGCTGGATCGGCGTCGCGCTGTTTGCGCTGTTCACGCTGGCGGCCCTGGGCATGGCCTGGCGCGAATATCGGGCCTGGGCGCGGTTCGCGCGCATCGACGCGATCCAGCGGCAGGCGGGCGCGGCGCTGACCGGCGACAGCATGGACCAGGCCCGCGCCGTGACCGACGGCCTGCTGGCGCTTTATCGCGACCGCCCGGAACTGCAATGGCCGCGCAAGCGGCTGGCCGACAACCGGGGCGACGTGTTTGACGCCCGCACCCTGCTGACCATGGCGGAAACCGAACTGCTGGCGCAGCTTGACCAGCAGGCGCGCCGCGAGATCGAGGCCGCCGCCCGCACCGTGGCCGCCGCCACCGCGCTGATCCCCATGGCCCTGGCCGATGTCGCCGCGGCCCTTGCCGCGAACCTGCGGATGATCCGCCGCATGGCCGAGATCTATGGCGGCCGCGCGGGCGCTGTCGGCGGCTGGCGGCTGGCGCGCACGGTCATCACCCATCTGGTCGCCACCGGCGCGGTGGCGGCGGGCGACGACCTGATCGAAACGGTGGCCGGGGGCGGGATCCTGTCGAAGGTCTCGCGCCGCTTCGGCGAGGGCGTGGTGAACGGCGCCCTGACCGCCCGCGTCGGCATCGCCGCGATGGAGGTCTGCCGCCCCCTGCCCTTTATCGCCCAACCCCGTCCCAAGGTCGGCAACCTTGTCACCCGCGGGCTTCGCGGGCTGTTCGGATCGGACGAACGCGGCTAGAACCGTCCCGAAAGGGGTTCAGCGGATGGCGTTCTTTCTGGGAATCGACGGCGGCGGCACCGGATGCCGCGCGGCGCTGGCCGATGCCGACGGCCGGATCATGGGTCAGGGCCGGGGCGGGCCCGCCAATATCAACACCGATGTCGAGGGCGCGGCGGCCAACATCCTGGCCGCCACCGCCGAGGCCCTGGAAGGCACCGGCGCCGATCCCCGCGATCTGATCGCCACGCTGGGCCTTGCGGGCGGCACGATAACGGCGGCAACCGAACGGCTGGCCTTGCTGCTGCCCTTTGCGCGGATGCGGATCGTCAACGACGCGGTTACGGCGGCGCGCGGGGCGCTTGGAACCCGGGACGGGATCCTTGCCGCGATGGGCACCGGGTCGGTCTTCGCCGTGCAGCGCGGCGGCGTCCTGCGCCAGGTCGGCGGGCGCGGCTTCCTGATGGGCGACGAGGGGTCGGGCGCGGTGCTGGGCCGGGCGCTGCTGGCCTTGGCGATGCGGGCCGAGGACGGGTTCGCCGACATGACCCCGCTGCTGCAACAGATCCTCGAGGAATCGGGCGGCATCGAGGGGATCATCCGCTTTGGCAACAGCGCCCGCCCCGCCGATTTCGCGGCCTTTGCCCCGCGCATCGTCTCGGGCGAGGATCCGGCGGCGCGGCAGGTCTTTGATTTGGCGGTGGCCGAAGTCCGCCACATCCTGACCGTGCTGCAAGGCGACGAACCCTTGCCGGTGGTCTTCGTGGGCGGGCTTGGCCCGGCCTATGCGGCGCGGCTGACGGACTGGCACCAGCGGCCCGCGATGGGCTCGGGGACGGACGGTGCCCTGCTGATGGCGCGGCAGATGGCCGGGGCGGCATGACCGTTCTTGCCCCGACGCGCATCTTCGATGGCCAGCGGTTCCTGACCGATCATGCCGTGGCGATCAAGGGCGACCGCATCGCGGCGATCCTGCCGACAGCCGAGGCCGGGCCGGTCGCGCGGCTGGAGGGCACGCTGGCCCCCGGCTTCATCGACTTGCAGGTGAACGGCGGAAACGGGCTGATGGTGGGCGGCGACACGGACGCGGCGGCGCTGCGCCAGATCTGCGCCGCTCATCTGCGGCTTGGCTGCGCGGGGGTGCTGCCGACGCTGATCACCGACACGCCCCAAGCGACCGCAGCGGTTATCGCCGCGGGTCTCCGCGCGGTGAACACGCCCGGCTTCCTGGGCCTGCATCTGGAAGGCCCGCATCTCGACCCCCGCCGCCACGGCGCCCACGACCCGTCGCTGATCCGGCCCATGGAGGCTGACGACCTAGCGCGCCTCTGCGACGCCGCCCGCGGCTTGCCGGTGCTGATGGTGACGCTGGCGCCTGAAGCCGCCGCGCCGGACCAGATCGCCACGCTGTCCCGCGCGGGCGTCATCGTCAGCTTGGGCCATACCGATTGCGACTACGACACCGCCCGCACGGCCTTCGCGGCGGGCGCGCGGCTGGCCACGCATCTGTTCAACGCCATGAGCCCCATGGGCCACCGCGCGCCCGGCCTGGTCGGCGCGGTGCTGGCGGGAAACGCCCATGCCGGGCTGATCGCGGACGGGATCCACGTGCATCCGGCAGTCCTGCGCGCGGCCCTGGCGGCGCGGCGCGAAGGCATCTTCCTGGTCACGGACTGCATGGCGTTTGCGGGCACCGACCTGACCGCCATGACGTTGGCGGGCCGCACCATCCGCCGCCGCGAAGGTCGGCTGACGCTGGCCGACGGAACGCTGGCCGGGGCGGACCTGCGCATGGATCAGGCAATCGGGGTGCTGGTGGAACAGGTCGGCATTGCACCGGAACGCGCGCTTGCGATGGCCACGTCGGAACCGGCCCGCGCCGCCGGGCTGTCCGACGGATACGGCGCGCTGCGGGAAGGCAGGCGCGCCGATCTGGTGCTTCTGGACGATGCGTGGCGCCTGCGGTCCGTCTGGACCGCAGGGCAGCCGGTCATTCCGGGATGACGCGCACCGCGCCGTGCGCGGCGCTGGTGGTCAGCGCGGCATAGGCGCGCAGCGCGGTAGACACCTGGCGCTGGCGGGGCTTGGCGGGCTTCCAGCCCTGGGCCTCGCGCTGCGCCCGGCGGGCGGCCAGGGTCGCATCGTCCACGTCCAGGTGGATCACCCGGTTCGGGATGTCGATCACGATCCGGTCGCCCTGTTCCACCAGGCCGATGGTGCCGCCTTCCGCCGCCTCGGGCGAGACATGGCCGATCGACAGCCCGGACGAGCCGCCCGAGAAGCGCCCGTCCGTCACCAGCGCGCAGGCCTTGCCCAGGCCCTTCGACTTCAGGTAGCTGGTTGGATACAGCATTTCCTGCATCCCCGGACCGCCCCGCGGGCCTTCGTAACGGATCAGCACGATTTCGCCCGGCACGACCTTGCCGGTCAGGATCGCGGACACGGCGTCGTCCTGGCTTTCAAAGATATGCGCGCTGCCGGTGAAGGTCAGGATGGATTCGTCCACCCCCGCCGTTTTCACGATGCAGCCATCCTCGGCCAGGTTGCCATACAGCACCGCCAGCCCGCCGTCCCGCGAAAACGCGTGTTCCGCGGTGCGGATCACGCCGCCCTTCCGGTCCGTATCCACCGAATCGTAGCGCCGGTCCTGCGAAAACGCGACCTGCGTGGGCACCCCGCCCGGCGCGGCGCGATAAAAGTCGTGGACCGAGGCCGCGTCGGTGCGCATCACGTCCCAGCGGTCCAGCGCCTCGGCCAGGGAACCCGCATGGACGCTGCCGACACCGGTGTGCAGCAGACCGGCGCGGTCCAGTTCGCCCAGGATGCCCATGATGCCGCCCGCGCGGTGGACATCCTCCATATGCACGTCGTCCTTGGCGGGGGCGACCTTGCACAGGACCGGCACGCGCCGCGACAGGCGGTCGATGTCGGACATGGTGAAATCGACGCCGCCCTCGTGCGCGGCGGCCAGCAGGTGCAGCACCGTGTTGGTGGACCCGCCCATGGCGATGTCCAGGGTCATCGCGTTCTCGAAGGCCTCGAAACTGGCAATGGAGCGCGGCAGCACCGAGGCGTCGTCGCCTTCATAGAAACGGCGCGCCAGATCGACGATCAGGTGGCCCGCCTCGACGAACAGGCGCTTGCGGTCGGCATGGGTGGCCAGCGTCGATCCGTTGCCGGGCAGCGCAAGGCCCAACGCCTCGGTCAGGCAGTTCATGGAGTTGGCGGTGAACATGCCCGAGCAGGATCCGCAGGTCGGGCAAGCGGACCGCTCGATGGTTTCCACATCGGCGTCCGACACGGTGTCGTCGGCGGCGGCGACCATGGCGTCCACCAGATCCAGCGCCTTGACCTTGCCGCTTTCCAGCACGACCTTGCCGGCCTCCATCGGGCCGCCGGACACGAAGACGACCGGAATGTTCAGCCGCAGCGCGGCCATCAGCATCCCCGGCGTGATCTTGTCGCAGTTGGAAATGCAGACCATCGCGTCGGCGCAATGGGCGTTGACCATGTATTCCACCGAATCCGCGATGATCTCTCGCGAGGGCAGCGAATACAGCATTCCGTCATGGCCCATGGCGATGCCGTCATCGACCGCGATGGTGTTGAATTCCTTGGCGATGCCGCCCGCCGCCTCGACCTCGCGGGCGACAAGCTGGCCCAGATCCTTCAGATGGACATGGCCGGGCACGAACTGGGTGAAGCTGTTGACGACCGCGATGATCGGCTTGCCGAAATCGCTGTCCTTCACCCCGGTCGCCCGCCACAGGCCGCGCGCGCCCGCCATGTTGCGGCCGTGGGTGGTGGTGCGGGAACGATACGCGGGCATGGCTTGAGTCTCCTGTGGCTGGCGGGCGGTTTACCACCGTTGGCGGCGGAAGGAAATTGCCGAATGCGTGCGTTTTGGGTTCGTTTAAGCCGTCACGACGCCAATTTCATCATGACAATGCCTGCAACGATCAGCCCGGCCGCCAGCAGACGCGCGGGCGTGACGGGTTCGCCGAACAGCGCGATGCCCACCAGGAACGCGCCCACGGCCCCGATGCCGACCCAGACGGTGTAGGCCGTGCCCAGCGGCAGGGCCCGCATCGCCACGGCCAGCAGCCAGAACGACGCCACCATGCCCACGGCCATGACGGCCGTGGGAAGGATGCGGGTAAAGCCCGCGGATTGCTTCATTGCCGTCGCCCAGACGATTTCCAGAAGACCGGCGAGGACAAGATAGAACCAGGCCATGACAACCTCTCGTGTTTCCGGGCCGTCCCGGCGCAGTTGCCCATGTTGGGGAGGTCGTCCTCTGGCCTCCCTAGATACGGCTGCGCGCCGCGCTATTCAAGGCGATCCACCTTGGCATTCTCGACCAGTTCGGTTTTGGCGCCCAGCAGGCGTTCGGCCAGCATCTTCGCGCCACTGACAAGCAGGTTGCTGCCGTCCCACAACTCGGCCGAAAGGGGCCGGACGGTGATCACCCGCAGGTCGGGATTGTCGGGAGACTTGAAAAAGGTCTCGTCAGACAGGCGCCAGACATCGCGCGCCTTGGCGGGATCGTGGCTGGCCTGGGCCGTGCCGTTGATGACAACGTAATCGTTGGCGCGCTCGTCGGAAAAGGCCAGCGAAACGTGGGGGTTGGCAGCGATCTGGTCCAGCTTGCAGCCCTTGGTGTCGGACAGGATGAAGATCGCGCCCTCGTCCCGGCGGACGCGGGCGTAGACGGGGCGGACCCGCTGGCCGTTCCCGTCGCGTGTCACGAACATGCAGGGATCCAGCTTGTCCGCGAGGGTCCAGATGCGGTCTATGACATCGGGGTCGGGCATGGGGAGCCTCCGGTCTGCGATAACGGACGAACGCACAAGGCGCGGGCGATGTTCCGGGGCAGGCCCGGACCCGACCGGGAAACGCATGTGTTTTTCCCGCTGTTTTCCCCATGCGCGCCCGCGCCAAGGGGAACCGGCGCGGCCCCATCAACAGGCCGGTGGCCGGCCGCGGGGCGGCCATGAGGTCGCGCGGCAAAGGCGATGGCCCTTGCCGATCGACGTTATCGCATCCCCAACCCGGCCCGCATCATCAGACGCCGCACCGGCGCGATGCCGTACAGCCCGCCAAGCGCCGCCGCGCGCAGGTCGCGCAGGGGGCGCAGGGATGCCTGGCTTGCGCGGTTCAGCGCGTCGATGCCCAGCAGGCGGGCATAAGCCTCGGGGCGGCGGGCGCGGTCATAGGCGGCAAGGCCCGCCGCATCGCCCGGCTCGTCGCCCGACAGGTCGATCAGCGCGGACAGATCGGCCAGGCTCATGTTCAGGCCCTGCGCACCGATGGGCGGAACGACATGGGCGGCCTCGGCGATCAGGGCCGTGCGGGGTCCGGCGAAGCGGTCGGCGATCTGGCTGATGATCGGCCATTGCGTCAGGCGCGTGGCAAGCGTCAGGCGGCCCAGGACGCCTGCGGAGCGGGCGTTCAGTTCCGCCCCGAAGGCATCGGGCGGCAGGGCGGCGAGGCGGGCGGCCTCGCGGCCATTCTCCATCCAGACCACCGCCGAGCAGGGCTTTCCGTCCCGGTCGGGCAAAGGCACCAGCGTGAACGGCCCGCCAGAGCGGTGGATCTCGGTCGAGACGTTGCCGTGCGGCACGTCATGCGTGACGGCGAATGCCAGCGCCTTCTGGCCATAGCGGAAGGTCCGCACGCCGATGCCGAGCGCTTGGCGCACCGGCGAATCGCGCCCGTCCGCGCCGACCAGCAGCCGCGCCCGGACGCGGCGCCCGTCGGTCAGCGTGACAAAGGCGCCTTCATCACGCGCCAGGACGCCCGCCGTGCCGGTGCCGGGCTGGAAGCGGACATTCTCCATCCCGGCCAGCCGGGCCGAAATCTCGCGCCGCAGAAGCCAGTTGGGCAGGTTCCAGCCGAAGGGCTGGTCGCCGATCTCGGACGCGTCGAAGTCGCGGACCAGCCGCGCCACGGGCCGCGCGCCGCCCGCATCGACGATGCGCATGACCTGCAAGGGCGTGGCATGGGGCAGCAGGCGGTCCCACAGGCCGATCCGCCGCAGCAGCGAAACCGAAGGCGTCAGAAAGGCGGTGGTGCGCAGGTCGGCGCCTTCGGCCTCTTCGGCGGTGACGGGCGGGGCGGGATCGACGCAAAGGGTCGAAAAACCCTGCACGCCAAAGGCCGCCGCCGTGATCAGCCCGGCGATGCCGCCGCCCGAGACCAGGATGTCGGTCCGCTGGATGTCGCCTGCGATCATGTGCCGCGGCCTAGTTTCCGGCTGTGAACAGCAGCATTGCCGCGAAAACCGCCACCGTCAGCACCAGGCCCAGCAGGCCCAGCACGGGCAGGCCGAACTGGACAACGGCCAGAACGGCAATGGCAAGAACGGCCAGCAGCAGGGCAACGGCCCGGACGGTCTGGCGGTTTCCGCTTTTGTCGGCGGTATGGGTCATGGCAAACCTATGGGATGGATGCGCGTCCGGCGGCATTGTGGCGCAATCAGCCCTGGCCCGCAATGCGGCGAAGGAACGCAGTCAGATCATGGACATGATGATCGACATGGGCGGGCACCGCGCCCGTCATCGCGTCCGGTCCGTGCCGCCCCGGCCCAACCAGGATCGTGCGCATCCCCAGGTCGTGCGGAACCGCCAGGTTGCGGGGATCGTCCTCGAAAAAGGCGGCGCGGGTCGGGTCGATGCCGGCCGTCCCGATCACGATGCGGAACGCCTCGGGCCGGGGCTTGGGGTGGAACCGGGTTTCGGCGATGCCGTAGATCGCCTCGAAGACGGGGGCGGGCACGTCGTCGTCAACGGTGCCGATGCCCCGCGCCCGCAGCACCTTGGCCGCATAGGCGGCATCGGCATTGGTATGGACCAGCTTGCGTCCGGGCAGCGCGGCGATGGCGGCGGCCAGGTCGGGGGCGGGCAGCAGGGGGGCCAGGTCGATGTCGTGAACATCGTCCAGATAGGCCACGGGGTCGATGGCATGTTCGGCCATCAGCCCAGCCAGGGTGGTGCCGTGCCGCGCCCACCAGTCGCGCCGCATCTGGTCGGCGGCGTCGCGTTCGATCGCCAGCGTGCGCATGACATAGTCCGTCATCCGCGCCTCGATCTGCGGAAACAGCGCCATTTCGGGCGGGTAAAGCGTGTTGTCCAGATCGAAGATCCAGGTATCGACATGCGCGAAATCCATGCCCGCCTGCCTAGCCCTTCAACAGCAAGCTTGCAATCGCCCAAGGGCCGGCCAATCGTGCTGCCCATGAAGGACGCATATTCCCTGATCCTCGCCGCGATCGAAGCCGGCACCTATCGCCCCGGCGACCGGCTGGTCGAATCGGAACTGGCCGAACGCTTCGGCGTCAGCCGCACCCCGGTCCGGGAAGCGTTGCAGCGGCTGGAAACCCAGGCCATGCTGGTCCGCGACGGGCGCAGCCTGATCGTCGCATCCCTGGATCACAACCAGCTGGCCGAGCTTTACACCGTCCGGGCCGAACTCGAGGCCCTGGCCGCCCGCCTGGCCGCCCGCCACGCCACGCCCGAGGAGGTGCGCGTCCTGGCCCAGATGGTCGCCGACGACCAGCGCGCCGTCCGCGACCCCGAGGCGCTGGCCCGCGCGAACAAGCGGTTCCACCACCAGATCCACCTGGCGTCCCACAACCGCTATCTGGTCCAGCAGCTTGACCTGGTGCATCGGACCATGGCGCTGATGGCCAAGACCTCGCTTGCCGCCGAGGGGCGGGGCGAGACGGCCCTGGCCGAACACAAGCGCATCGTGGACGCCATCGCGGCGGGGGACGGGGCGGCGGCGGACAAGGCGCTGCGCCAGCATATCTCGATGGCCTGGGAAACGCGGCTGAAGCTGGAGGCGGCGGTGGACCGTGACTGACACGCCGCGCCTGGTCCAGTCGGACGCCGACCTGGCCGAAGGCCTGGCGCATCTGACAGCCGTCTGCCCGGTCTGGGCGCGCGTGGCGCCCGACCTTGGCCCGCTGCCCCTGCTGCGCCGCCCCGACGGCTTTGCGGCCCTGGCCGATGCGGTGGTGGGGCAGCTCATCTCGACCGGGGCCGCGGCCACCATTTCGGGCCGGCTGACCGCGGCGGGACTGATGACGCCCGAAGCCATGGCCGCGGCGCCCGAGGAGGCGCTGCGCGCGATGGGCCTGCCCCGGTCCAAGGCGCGCTGGCTGAAGGGCATCGCCGCGGCCGGGCTGGACTGGGACGGTTTGCGCGCCCTGCCCGACGATCAGGCCGCGGCCACGCTGACCGCCCTGCCCGGCATTGGGTCTTGGACGGCGGAAATCTATCTGAAGATGGCGCTTGGCCGCGCAGACGTCTTCGCGGCGGGCGACCTGGCGCTGCAAGAGGCGGCGCGATTGATGTACGGCCTTTCCGGCCGCCCCACCGCCGCCGTTCTGCGCCGGATGGCCGAACCCTGGCGGCCCTGGCGCGCGGTTGCGGCCCGAGGGCTGTGGGCCTATTACCTGCGGGCCAAAGGCCGCGAGGGAATCCGATGACCGTTCTGAAATCCGCCCGCAAGGGCCCGTCCAAGGCCGATGCGGTCGTGGTCTTCCTGCATGGCTATGGCGCGGACGGCGCCGACCTGCTGGGCCTGGCCGATCCCCTGGCGCCGCATCTGCCGGGCGTGGCCTTCCACGCCCCAGACGCCCCGGAACGCAGCGTCAACAACCCCTTCGGATACCAGTGGTTTCCGATCCCCTGGCTGGACGGCTCGACCGAGGCGCAGGCGAGGGAAGCCATGGGGCATTCCGTCGGGCTGCTGAACGCCTGGCTGGACCGGGTGCTGGCCGACGAGGGGCTGACGGCGGACCGGATGGTCGTGGTGGGCTTTTCCCAGGGCACGATGATGGCGCTGCATGTGCTGCCCCGCCGCGACGAGCCGGTGGCGGGGATCGTCGGATTTTCGGGCCGGTTGCTGGCCCCGGAACTGCTGGCGGCCGAGGCGAAGGTCAAGCCGCCCGTGCTGCTGCTGCACGGCGACCAGGATCCCATGGTGCCCTTCCAGGACATGCAGCTTGCCGGCGAGGCTTTGGAGGCCGCGGGCTTCACGGTTTACGGCCACGTGATGAAGGGCGCCGGGCATGGAATATCGCCGGACGGGCTGTCGGCAGCGCTGAGCTTCGTGAAGGACCGCCTGGGGAAATAGCCGGGGGCCAGCCCCCGGACCCCCGGGATATTTGGACAAAGATGAAAAGGTGTCAGGTCCAGATCGCCGGATCGGCCAGTTCGATCGAATTGCCCGCCGGATCGCGCAGATAGATCGACCGCGCGCCGTTCGGCCAATGGAAATCGGCCTCGATGGCGATGCCCCGCGCGGTCAGGTGGGCGCGCCAGGCGTCCAGCCGGTCGGGCGCGACGGCCAGGCAGAAATGCCCGGGTCCCCGCGCGCCATGCGGAGGAACGGGCAGCCTTGCGTCGGGCCTTGGCGGCTGTTCGGTGGCGGAAGGGTTGAAGACCAGCAACACCTGCGACGCCGTGACGCGAAAGAACACATGCCGGCCCGACACGGTCTGGAACGGCTGCAATCCCATCACGTCGCGCCAGAAGATCGTGGCGGCGTCCAGATCCTCGGCGTAAAGCGCGGATTCCAATGTGCCAAGCACGGCAAGGGGTGTTTCGGCCATGGCCCGCAGCCTGCCATGCGGGCCGGCATCCCGCAACCGTCATGGCGCTGTTACCGGTCAGGATTATCCCGGCAGGGAAACCGGATAGATCCGGGGGCTTGCCAGACGCCGGACACGATATATAGTCATGGCCACGGATCTGACGGGCGCCCCCGGTGAACCCCATGGGGGCAGGCGGGAAGGTGGCATGCTGGACGAGCGACATCAGGCGGATTTTCGGACCCAGTTCGTGCGCGAGCCCGCAAGCCTGCGCCATTATCCCGCGCTGGTGCTGAACGCGGACTACCGGCCGCTCAGCTATTACCCGCTGTCGCTTTGGCCATGGCAAGAGGCGATCAAGGCGGCCTTTCTGGACCGGGTGGACATCATCGCCCAATATGACGAGGTCGTCCGAAGTCAGCGCCAGGCGTTCAGGCTGCCCTCGGTCGTTGTTTTGAAAGACTATGTGAAACCCCAGAAGCGCGTGGCCTTCACGCGCTTCAATCTTTTCCTGCGGGACGAATTCTGCTGCCAGTATTGCGGGGCCAAGGGCGATCTGACCTTTGATCATGTCGTGCCCCGGTCGCGCGGCGGCGTCACGAGCTGGGACAACGTGGTGGCCGCCTGTTCGCCCTGCAACCTGCGCAAGGCCAACCGCAGCCTGCGCCATTCGGGGATGAGCCTGCGCCGCAAGCCCCGTCAGCCGTCCCCCGAGGAAATGCACGCGGCGGGCCGGCGTTTCCCGCCGAATCACCTCCATGACAGCTGGATGGATTACCTTTACTGGGACGCCGAACTGGAAAGCTGAGGGGCTCAGGCGTCGTGGTCGTGCCGGTCGCCCTGGGACAGGTGCAGGGCCGCGGCGGCCGACAGCGTGACCATCGCCAGCACCGCCACGGGCGCACCGGCGGAAAAGGCCGCCCACAGCGTCAGCGCGGCGACAAGGATGACTGCGGCGATCAGAACCAGAAAATGCGGCAAGGGCATGGCAGGGCGTCTCCTCTCGTTCAATATGGGAGGAAGAAACCGCTTTGAAAAGAAGATGCGAAAAATGCGCGCGAGAATCCCGCGCATTCACGCCATCGTCAGGAAAAAGCCGTCAGATCAGCCCGGCATGCTCCAGCGCCGCGTCGATCAGGCGGCGGGTGGGTTCGGTCAGCGGCACCAGGGGCAGGCGGACGCGTTCGTCGCAAAGCCCCAGACGGGACATCGCGTATTTCGCGCCGACCAGCCCCGGCTCGACAAAAATCGCGACATGCAGGGGCATCAGCCGGTCCTGGTATTGCAGCGCGCGCGCGTAATCGCCCGCCAGCGTAGCCTGCTGGAATTCGGCGCACAGCCTCGGGGCCACGTTCGCCGTGACGCTGATGCAGCCCACGCCGCCATGGGCGTTGAAGCCGAGCGCGGTGGCGTCCTCGCCCGACAGCTGCACGAAATCCGCTCCGCAGGCGATGCGCTGCTGGCTCACCCGCTCCAGCTTGCCGGTGGCGTCCTTGACGCCGATGATCGTGGGCAGCCTGGCCAGTTCGCCCATCGTTTCGGGCGTCATGTCCACGACCGAGCGGCCGGGGATGTTGTAGATGATGATCGGCAGGTCCGAGGCCTCGGCCAGGGCGGCGTAATGGGCGATCAGGCCCGCCTGCGTGGGCTTGTTGTAATAGGGCGTCACCACCAGGGCGGCGTCGGCGCCCACCTCGGCCGCGTGGCGGATCAGGCCGATGCCTTCGCGGGTCGAGTTCGATCCCGCGCCCGCGATCACCGGGATTCGGCCATCGACGGCGCGCACGACCTCCTCGATCACCAGGCGGTGTTCGTCATGGGTCAGCGTCGGGCTTTCGCCGGTGGTGCCGACGGGCACCAGGCCGTGGCTGCCCTGGTCGATATGCCAGTCGACCAGCTTTTTCAGCGTGTCCAGGTCCAGCTCGCCGTCCGGGGTGAACGGCGTGACCAGTGCGGGCAGGGATCCCTTGAACATGACACGCTTCCTTGCAGGTGGTATGGATTGCGCGCCTGATTAACGGGGCAAGCGGAACTTGCCAAGGTTGTGAATTGCGTCCCATGGCCTTGGCGGCGACACAGGGTGGTGATGCGACTTCTGCGCGACATGCTGGCCGCCGGGCTGCTGGCCCTTGCGACCCTTGCCCCCGCCCGGGCCGAGGATCCGGGCGCCATGGCGCTGGCCCTGTCGGCGGCGGATGCGCGCGATTGGGTCACGGCCCGCGATGCCGCCCGCCGGTCTGGCCCCTTGGCCGAGGCCCTGGTCGGCTGGCAGGCCCTGCGGGCGGGCCACGGCGCCATCGGCGATTACATCGGCTTCGCGCGCGCCCATGGCGACTGGCCGGGGCTTGCGCTGCTGCGCGAACGCGGGGACGCGAAGCTGCGGCCCGACCTGCCCCCGCAGGACATCCGCGGCTGGTTCGGGGACCGCCTGCCCGACACGCTGGCGGGCGAGACCGCCTTTCTGGCCGCGCTTGATCCCGCCGCCGCCAAGGCCGAACGCGCGCGGTTCTGGACAACCGTTCCCCTGACCGCGCCCGAGGAAGCGGCCTTTCTTCAAGCCCACGGCCCCGAGCTGGCGCCCCTGATGACCGCGCGGGCCGTGGCGATGCTGGACCGCCAGGAATGGGCGCAGGCCGAACGGCTGCTGCCCCGCCTGCCGGAACCCGACCGCCCGCTGCTGGCCGCGCGGATCGCCCTGCAAGCCGGGCGGACAGGGGTGGACGACCTGATCCTGGCCCTGCCGCCCGCCGTGCGCACCGATCCCGGCCTGACCATGGACCGCTTCCTGTGGCGGGTCCGCGCCAAGCAGCACGAGGGCGCGCAGGCCCTGATGCTCGAGGCCTCAACCGATGCCCGCAGGCTGCGCGACCCGGCTGTCTGGGCGCCCATGCGGGTGGATTACGCGCGCATGGCGATGCGCCGTGGCGATTGGGCGCAAGCCGAGGCGCTGGCGCGGCCGCACTTCCTGCCGCCCAAGAACCGCCATTACGCGGATCTGGAATGGCTGGCGGGCTTTGCCGCATTGAAACGGGACGCGGCGGACCGGGCGCTGGCGCATTTCCGGCATCTGGAAACCGTGGTGGGCAGCCAGATCAGCAAATCCCGCGCCTTTTATTGGCAAGGGCGCGCGCATCGGGCGCTTGGCGACCGGCAGGCGGCGGACGCGGCCTATGCGCAGGCGGCGCTGATGCCCGGCACCTATTACGGCCAGCTTGCCGCCGAACAGGTCGGCGCCCCGATGCCCGCCGATTACGCCGCCCCCGGCCCCCTGCCCGACTGGCGCGGCGCGCCCCTGGGCGGCAGCGGCGTCTTCCAGGCAGGGCTGTGGCTGCTGGCGACGGGACGGCCGGACGAGGCGCAGCGGTTCTTTCTGCACCTGTCTGAAACCGCCGACCCGCAGGACACCCTGCGCATGGCCCGCCTGATGGCCGAGGCGGACATGCCCTGGCACGCCCTGCGCCTGTCGAAACGCGCCGCCGACAAGGGCGTGATCCACCCCGCCGCGCATTTCCCGCTGACGGAGCTTCGGGATGCCGACCTGGAGGTGCCGCCCGAACTGGTGCTGTCCATCGCCCGCCAGGAGTCCGAATTCAACCCCGCCGCCCGCAGCCCGGTGGGCGCGCGCGGGCTGATGCAGGTGATGCCCGAGACCGCCCGGCAGATGGCCCGCGAGATCCGCGAACCCTTCGACCTGGCGCGGCTGACCACGGACGGGGCCTACAACGCCCGGCTTGGCGCGGCCTATCTGGCCGGCTTGCGCGACCGCTTTGGCGCGTCCACGGCGCTGACGGCCGCGGGCTACAACGCCGGACCGGGGCGCCCGGTGCGCTGGCTGCGCGACCACGGCGACCTGCGCCGGGACGCGGATCCGGTGGACTGGGTCGAGCTGATCCCCTTTGACGAAACCCGCAACTATGTCATGCGCGTGACCGAGGCGATGCCCATCTACCGCGCCCGCCTCCACGGGAAACCCGCCCCTCTTGTGCCGACCTGGGATCTGACCGGCGGCGGGCTGATGCCGCCCCCCGAGGCGCGGCTGACCCTGGCCCTGTCGCGGCGTCCGGCGGCAAAGCCGTTCATCGGGCCGGTGCTGCCGGAAGGATGGGCGCCCGTGGCGGTCGAGGCATCGGCGTCGGTCGCGGGGGAATGACGGCCCTGCGGACGAAGCGGACGGTCAGACCCTATTGATTTACACTCGGACGGCCCGGGAATGACCGCGATCCCCACGCTTATCACCAAGCGCCTGTTGCTCCGCCCGATGTCGGTCGATGATTGGGAGCCTTATTCTGCGCTGATGCTATCCGAACGCGCCCGATACATGGGCGGACCATTTTCAGTGAGGGCGGCTTGGGGCATGTTCTGCGCGGATCATGCACAATGGGATCTGTTCGGTGCCGGAGCATTGATGCTTGAAGAACGGAATAACGGCATCCTTCTTGGCCAAGTAGGTATCAACTCTGGGCCACTGTTTCCCGAACAGGAGATAGGCTGGCTTGTTTTTCCAGAAGCCGAAGGGCGCGGATACGCGTTTGAAGCCGCCTTCGCTTTGCTGCATTGGGCGAAGAACGTGAGGCGGTTGCAAACGCTGGTCAGCTATGTCGATCCGCAGAATGACCGTTCGCGCAGGCTGGCGGAACGGCTGGGGGCAACTCTTGACGGAAATGCCCCGCGCCCCGATCCAACCGACCTCGTCTACAGGCACTTCGCCTGATCGTCCGCAAAGGGCTCGAAGCGAAAACCCTCACCCCTTTTTCACCCGCGCCCGCCACAAGGTGAACAGCCCCGCCGCGACCACGATGACCGTGCCGATGACCACGTTCATGTGCAGCACCTCGCCGAAGACCAGCACGCCGATGACGCTGACCCAGGCAAGTTGCGTATAGGCGAAGGGTTGCAGGGCCGAGGCCTCGGCCAGTTCATAGGCGCGGATCAGCAGCCAGTGCGACAAAAGCCCGCAAATGCAAAGCAGCCCCATCCAGATCCAGTCGGCGGGCGCCAGCCATTCCCATTGGCCGATGCCCAGCACGGTCACGGTGACGGCCCCCGCGATCCCGGTCCAGAAGAAGCTGACCTGCGCCGGATCGTCGCGCGACACATGCCGCGTCAGCAGGCCATAGACCGCGAACAGCAGCGCGCAGACGAAGGCCAGCCCCGCGCCCAGGTTCAGCGCGGCGCCGCCGGGATCGAGGATGATCAGGATGCCGACAAAGCCCACGCCGATCGCAATCCAGCGCCGCCAGCCGACCTTTTCGCCCAGGATCGGCCCGGACAGCGCCGCGACCAGCAGCGGATAGGCGGTGAACACCGCATGGGTGCCGACCAGGCCAAGGCGCACGAAGGCCTCGACCATCAGGGTCGTCTCGACCACCAGGATCGCGCCGCGCAGGATCTGCGTCTTGGGGCGCCTGGTGCGGATGGCCCGGCGCAACCCGCCCGGCTGGCGCGAGACCATGGCGATCACGAACAGCGCGAAAACCCAGTACCGCAGCATGACCACCAGCACCGGCGGGTATTCCGACCCCAGCATCCGCGAAAACGCGTCCTGCATCGCGAAGATGAAGCTGGTCACGCACATCAGCAGAATCGCAAGCCCCGTGCGGTCCGTTCCCGCGCCGGTCCTGGGCGGCACCGGAGGCGGAGCGGAGGCGGTGGCCGCCGAGGCGGCGTAAGGCTGGTCGTTCTGATCTTTCGGCATGGCGCGGTCCCTGGACCCCTCCGCCTTGCGCCCGTCCTGCCGCAAGGTCAAGGCAAGCCTGCCTTGCGCATCGCGCAAATCAGTCCCGGGTGCGGATGACCTTGGCCAAGGGTTCGAAGATCTGCGCGTTCGCGGCGATCAGGCGGCCCGATTCCAGCGGATCGTCGCCGTCGCGGATGCCTTCGACAAAGCCGCCCGCTTCGCGCACCATCAGAATGCCCGCCGCCACGTCCCAGGGCTTGTTGCCGCGTTCCCAGTATCCGTCATACCGCCCCGCCGCGACATAGGCGAGATCAAGGGCCGCCGAACCCAGCCTGCGGACCCCGGCCGTCAGCGGCATCAGCCGGGCCAGATCCTGCAAGACGGCGGGCAGCGGGCCGCGGCCCGCAAAGGGAATGCCGGTCGCGAACAGCGATTCGTCCAGCCGCCGCCGCCCCGAGACGCGCAGCCGCTGGTCGTTCATGAACGCCCCGGCGCCCTTTTCGGCCACGAACAGCTCGTCCTTGGCGGCGTCGAAGATCACCGCGGCGACGATTTCCTTTTTGTGTTCCAGCGCGATGCTGACGGCCCAATGGGGCAGCCCGTGCAGGAAGTTGGTGGTGCCGTCAAGCGGATCGACGATCCAGCGGCGGGTCGGATCCTCGCCCGCCTCCTCGCCGGTTTCCTCGCCCAGCCAGCCATAGTTCGGGCGGGCGCCACGCAGTTCCTCCTTGATGATCCGCTCGGCCTCCTGGTCGGCCTTGGAAACGAAGTCGCCCGCGCCCTTGACGCTGACCTGAAGGTTCTCGACCTCGCGAAAATCCTTGACGAGGCTGCGCCCGGCCTTGCGGGCGGCCTTGATCATGACGTTCAGGTTGGCGCTTGCCATGGAATGCTCCGGGAATGGGGGTCGGGGGCGTCATAGGGGCAAGCGGGGGGAATGTGAAGCAGGCGCGGCCTTTGACCGGCGACGGCCAGCGCCTTCGCTACGCGGTGCAGGTGCCCCGCGTGCCGCCGGACCGCTGGGGACAGGTCAGCGTCGGCCCCGCCCCCGGCCGACGGGCCCGCCCGGGGCCTTCTAGGCCGCCGCGCCCCGCAGCATCCGCAGGGGTTCCGTCCGCGACAGGCGCAGGACATGGGCCATGTAGGGCTGGCCCAGATCCTCGGCCCGCACCGCCGCGTAAAGGCGCCGGATGATCCCGCCGCGCGTCAGCGGCAGCATGGCGATTTCCGCATTGGCGGATTCGCGGCGCAGAACCCAGTCGGGCATCACCGCCACGCCGCGCCCCGAGGCGACCAGCATCAGCGCCACGGCGGTCAGCTCCACCGTGCGCTGCCGGGCGGGCTCCACCCCCGCAGGCGTCAGGAACTGGCTGAACACGTCCAGCCGCGCCCGGTCCATGGGATAGGTGATCAGCGTTTCCCCCGCGAGATCCTGCGGGTCGGCATGGCCCTTGGCGACCAGGGGGTGTTCGGCGGGCACCACCAGCGTGGGGGAATAGTCGAACAGCGGCTGGAAAACGATGCCCGCCATCTCCTCGGGGTCTGAGGAGATCACCAGATCGACGTCCTGCCGCGCCAGCGCGGGCAGCGCGCCGAAGGCCAGACGCTGGCGGATGTCCAGGTCCACCTCGGGCCAGGCGCGGCGGAAGATGTCGAGGACCGGCAAAAGCCAGTCGAAGCAGGCGTGGCATTCCATGGCGATGTGCAGCCGGCCGATGCGGCCCGCTTCCACGCCCTTGAACTCGGCCTCGGTGGCGGCGACCATGGGCAGCACCTGTTCGGCCAGCCGCAGCAGGCGCATGCCCGCGGGCGACAGCCGCATGGGCTTGGCGCGGCGCACGAACAGATCGACGCCCGCCTGCTCCTCCAGCGCCTTGACCTGGTGGGACAGGGCCGATTGCGTGATGTTCAGAACCTCGGCCGCGCGGGCCAGGCCGCCCTGTTCGTGGATCGCGCGGACGGTGCGCAGGTGGCGCAGTTCCAGGTGCATGGTGAGGCGGTCTCATGTTGATCTTGAGGATTATGAATTTGTCTCACGCCGCCGCGCATGGCACAAGCGCCCAAAGCAAAGGAATCGCTTATGTCCCGCCCCACCATCAGCTTCGAGTTCTTTCCGCCGAAGACGCTGGACGCGTCCTTCCGGCTGTGGGAAACCGCGCGGGCGCTGGCGCCGCTGGACCCTGGCTTCGTGTCCGTCACCTATGGCGCGGGCGGCACCACCCGCAAGCTGACGCACGAGGCGGTGACAACCATCCACCGCCATTACGGCATCCCCGTCGCCGCCCACCTGACCTGCGTCGAGGCCACGCGCGCCGAGACGATGGAGATCGTGCAGGCCTATGCCGATGCCGGGATCCGCGAGATCGTGGCCCTGCGCGGCGACGCGCCCAAGGGCCAGGACCGTTTCACCCCCCATCCCGAGGGATTCGCCAACACGGTCGAACTGATCGAGGCGATCGCCGCGCGCGGCGACATGACAATCCGCGTCGGCGCCTACCCCGAGCCGCACCCCGACAGCGGCGGCACGGATGCCGACGTGGCCTGGCTGAAGCGCAAGATCGACGCGGGCGCGACCAGCGCGATCACACAGTTCTTCTTCGACGCCGACACCTTTTTCCGCTTTCGCGACAAATGCGCCGCAGCGGGGATCGAGGCGCCGATCATCCCCGGCATTCTGCCGATCCAGGGTTGGGCGGGCGCCAAGCGGTTCGCCGCCACCTGCGGGACCAACGTGCCGGGTTGGGCCGAGGACGCGTTCTCGAAGGCCGCGGCCGAGGGTCCGGCGGCGGAACGCGCGCTGTCCGAACGGGTCTGCGTCAAGTTGTGCCGCGACCTGCTGGAGGGCGGGGTGGACCGGCTGCATTTCTATACGCTGAATCGGCCGGATCTGACGCTGGCGGTGTGCGGGGCGCTTGGAGTCGAGCCGGTGCGCGATCTGGGCGCGGTGGCCTGAGCCGGGGGCTTCGCGCCCCCGGACCCCCGCGGGATATTTATGCAAAGGTGAAAGGCGTCAGCCGAAGCCCATCACCGTCGCGCGGGTCACGGCGCCGAAGCCGTTGAAGCGGGTATTGATCACAAGCGAATAGGCGCCCGCGCCGTGAAAGACGATGTAATCGTCCTCGGCCACGTCATCCGGCAGGGCCAGTTCTCCCGGCAGGCGGTCCACCGAATCGCAGGTGGGGCCGAAGATCACGCGACCTGATCGCGCGCCGGTGCGGGGCGTGCCCTGCGGGGTCAGCACCTCGATGCGGTCCAGGTTGCCGATGACCGGCAGTTCGGCCAGCGCGCCATAAACGCCGTCGTTCAAGAACACGTCGGTCCCGTGGCGCAGGCCTTTGACGCGGGCGATCAGCGCATAGGCGTCGGCGCAAAGGCCCCGGCCAGGTTCGCAGACAAGGGCGGGAGCGTCGCCGCCGAAGCATTCCGCCACCGTCTTGCCGATCTTGGCGAAGATGGCGTCCAGGTCGGGGGCCACCCCCGCCGCCCGGTGCGAGGGAAAGCCGCCGCCCAGGTTCAGGCGATGCGCCCTGATGCCCGCCGCGTCGCAGATCTCTCGCGCCGTGCGGATATAGCTTTCCCAGGCGGTCGGCTCGGTGCATTGCGTGCCGGGATGGAAGGTCAGCGAGGCGACGTAGCCCCGGTCCGCCACCAGCCGCAGCAGATCCGCCGCCAGATCCGGCGTGGCCCCGAATTTCGAGCCGAAGTCATAGGCCGCGCCCAGCACCGGCAGCTTGAAGCGCGGCGAGATCTCGACCCGCTGCCCTTTCACCGAAACAGGCACCTGTTCGAACAGCTTCTCCAGTTCGCTGCGGCTGTCCACCGACCAGGCGAGGATTCCTTCACGCACGCCATGGGCGATTTCCCGGCGCGAACGGACCGGGTTGTGGTAATGGCGCGCGGCGCGGGGGGCCAGGCGGCCGATCAGGTCGATCTCCCAAGGGGAGGCCACGTCAAAGCCCTGAAGTCCGGCGGCGACGAGGTTCTGGATCACCGCCTCGTCGGGGTTCGATTTCACGGCATAGGTGACAAGGCCCGGAAAGCCCGTCAGGAACTGCCGCGCGCGGTCCTGCAACACCGTGGGCGCGAAGGCCATCACCGGATGGTCGGGCTGAAGATGGCGGATCAGGTCCGCCGGATCGTCCCAAACGGTCTTTCCTGTCCCCATCGGCCGGACTCCTTTCGCGTGGTCGGTGTTGAAGGTCTGTGCCGCCAGAATGGCGCCTTCGGATGACGGTTTCACCGATGAAATGGATAGATTCGCCGACCCCGCCGGTTATCATGACGACATTTCCGGCATTCCGCCGAACCGAGGGGGCCGCTTGGACGACCTGGACCGCAACATCGTCGCCCTGCTGTCGCAGGATGCCCGGACCTCCGTCGCGGTGCTGGCCCGACGCCTGAAGGTCGCGCGGTCCACGCTGCAAGCGCGGCTGGAACGGCTGGAATCGTCCGGCGCGATTGCCGGATACACCCTCCGCCTGGGCGAGGCGGCACGGCAGGGCCGCATCCGCGCCAGCGTCATGCTGTCGATCGAGCCGCGCAGCCAGCCTGCCATCCTGCCGCGCCTCAAGGCCATGCCGCAGGTCGAACGCATCCACACCACCAGCGGGCGCATCGACCTGCTGGTCCAGATCGTCAGCGGATCGACCGCCGAACTGGACGAAACCCTGGACCGCATCGGCGCCATCGAGGGCGTGCGGTCGTCCGAAAGCCTGATCCACCTGGCGACCAAGCTGGACCGGGCCGTCTGACGGGAACCGTCTAGCGCAGCCGGAACAGATCCACGAAATCCTGCGCCGCCTCGGCATCGCCCGCCAGTCCGATCGTCCCGGAGCCCGCCAGAACGGACAGCGGCGCCGGGCCATACACCGCCCGCGCCAGGCCGTTGCCGTCCCCCGACAGCGTGAACTGCGCCGCCGGATCGGTGCCCGCCCGGGGGCGCAGGATGCCGTCGTCCGCCAGAACCAGCACAAAGGCTTCGGCCGCCGTCCGCAGCGCGGCGACGGCCCGCCGCCCCTCGGCCCCGGCGATCATGGCCGTCATCGAGATCACCAGCGCCGTCGGGCTGATGAAGCGGCGCGGATCATGGCCCGGGTGCAGCGCCCCCCAGCGGCACATCGCCTGCAAGACCGGCAGCAGCCCCCGTCCCGAATCCGTCAGCGCGTATCGCCCGCCCTCATGCACCAGCACGCCCGCCTGCGCCAGCTGCGTCAGCCGCTGCGTCAGCACCGCCGCCGTGACGCCCGGCAGCCCGTGGCGGATCGCCTGGAACCGCTTGGGCGCCAGCATCAGTTCCCGCACCACCAGCAGCGCCCAGCGGTCGCCAATGGTGTTCAGGGCATGGGCGGCAAGGCATCCCTCGTCATAGCGGATGCGCGGATTGTGGCGGGTTTGTGTCATGGCCCAGGGTATCAGTTGCTTTTTCATACTGCAACGGGCACCCTTTCCCTTGCCGATCCAGGAGGAGGGAATCTCATGACCTATGTTTCCGGTTTCGTTGCCGCCGTGCCAGCGGCCAACAAGGATGCGTTCATCGCCCATGCCAGGGCCGGATGGCCCTGGTTCCAGAAGCGCGGCGCGCTGCGCATGGTCGAATGCCTGGGCACGGACGTGCAGCACGGCAGGCAGACGGATTTCTATCGCGCGACCCAGGCCAAGGACGGCGAGGTGCCGCTGTTTTCCTGGGTCGAATGGCCGGACCGCGCCACGGCCGACGCGGCCTGGGCCAGCATGGACAGCGACCCGGACCTGCCCCCGATGCCCGAGATGCCCTTTGACGGAATGCGCATATTCTGGGGCGGTTTCGACCCCATCGTCCAGGTGGGCGAAAGCGCCCCCGGCCGCTATGTCCAGGGCTTCGTGCTGGCCGCGCCCGAAGGCAGGAAGCAGGCCTATATCGACATGGCCAACGGCGCGACGGACATGTTCCGGCGCATGGGCGCGACCTATCAGGCCGAATGCTGGGGCGTGGACGTGCCCCATGGCAAGCAGACCGATTTCTATCGCGCCACCGACGCGAAGGACGGCGAAGTGCCGCTGTTTTCCTGGATCGAATGGCCCGACCGCGCCACCTGCGACGAGGCTGCCAGGAAGATGGAAGCCGAGATGGAGGGGACGGAGATGCCCGAGATGCCCTTTGACGGGATGCGCATGTTCTGGGGCGGCTTCACGCCGGTCTTCGACAGCAGGACGGCGTAAGGGGCGGCCATGACCAGGGTTCACGGACGCCCCCTGTGGTTCGAGCTTGCGACCGGCAAGGGCCTTCTGGACGCGGCAGGCGACTTTTATCGCAAGGCGATCGGCTGGCGGATCGGCGACAGCGGGATCGAGGGGTTCCGCTATCATCTCGCCGCATCCGACGGCGACATGGTGGCCGGCCTGATGGAGATGCCGGACGATGCCGCAAACATGCCGCCCCGCTGGACGATCTATTTCGGCGTGGCCGATGCCGACAGGACCGCTGCCGACGTCAGGGCCGCGGGCGGCCGGGTGTTCCGCGAACCGGCCGACATTCCCGGCACCGGGCGCTTTGCCGTCGTGTCCGATCCGCAAGGCGCGCCGTTCGGCATCCTTGCGCCCCTGCCGATGCGGGGGGACGCGGGCGGCCATGCCTTCGACCAGCAAAAGGCCGGGCATGGAAACTGGACGGAACTGATGACCGCCGACCCGGCCGCGGGCTTCGCATTTTACGCCAGCCTGTTCGGCTGGACCGCGGGGCAGGCCATCGACATGGGCGGGACGGGCACCTACCGACTGTTCCGCCACGACGGCGCCGACATCGGCGGCATGATGGGGACCGGCCAAGGGCAGCAGCCCTTCTGGCTGGCCTACTTCGGCGCCAACGGCGTGAACCCCGCCATCCGGCGCGTCCGGGACGCGGGCGGCACCGTCCAGCACGGCCCGACGCCGGTTCCCGGCGGCGCCCATGTCGCCATTGCCGCCGATCCGCAGGGTGCCCGGTTCGCCTTGGTCGGCCCGCTGGAGGAAACGCCATGACCCTGATCCTGAACACCTACGACTGGGTGCCGGATTTCCCGCGCGGCTTCGTGCGCGACATCCGCGTCCGCTGGCTGCTCGAGGAACTGGGGCGGCCCTATCGGATCGAAACCGTGCCGCTGCGGGAAAAATCGGCCGATCACGTCGCGCAGCAGCCCTTCGCGCAGGTGCCCTTTATCCGGGACGGCGGCCTGACGTTGTTCGAATCGGGCGCGATCCTGCTGCACCTGGCCGAGGGCACGGCCCTGATGCCCCCGGCGCAGCGCCCGCAGGTCCAGCAATGGCTGATCGCGGCGCTGAACAGCGTCGAGCCCTTCGTCATGGCCTGGATCGTCCCCAAGTTCTTCGACAAGGACGAGGCAGGGGCCGCCAAGCGCGAACCCCTGATGCGGCAGCGGCTGGAACAGGTGCAGGCGGCCCTGGGCGACAAGACCTGGCTGATGGGCGACAGCTTCACCGTGGCCGACCTGCTGATGGCCGACATCCTGCGCATCCCGGCGCAGAACGGATTTCTGGACGACCTGCACGCGCTTGCCGCCTATGCCGAACGCGCCACCGACCGCCCGGCCTTCCGCAAGGCCTTGGCCGACCAGATGGCCCATTGGCGCGCGGCGGACGCGCGGCGCGGCGCGGCATGATCGGCCCCGGCCGCAACATCGCGATCAAGGTGCCCCCGCACAAATGGGACGAGATGGTCGCCTTTTATCGCGACAAGATCGGCCTTGAAGTCGTGCAGGTGCTGGACACCAGCGTCGGTTTCGACTTCAACGGCTTCACGCTGTGGATCGACCGGGTGCCGCACCAATCGCAGACAGATGTCTGGCTGGAACTGTTCAGCGACGATCCCGATGCGGCCTTGACGAGGCTCGGCAGCCCGCGGCGCGATGAACTTGAACCGCTGGACGGGGTGACGGGCCACTGGACATCCGATCCCGCGGGCACCGTTCTGCTGGTCCGCCGGCCCCGGGACGGCGAAACCTGACCCCCCCGCGCCTTGCCGGCATCCTGACGGCGCGGTTGTGGCCTTATCGCATCTCTTGGCCTTTGCCCCCGCTTTCGCTAAGCCCGTCCCCAAGCAAGGGGATCTGCCACGATGAGCATGGACAAGAGCTTTGACGCAAAGGCCGCCGAGGCCCGGATCAGCGCCGAATGGGAACGGGCCAACGCCTTCGCCGCCGGGGCCAACGCCTCGCGCGCCGAGACCTTCGCCGTGATGATCCCGCCGCCAAACGTCACCGGCAGCCTGCACATCGGCCACGCCTTCAACAACACGCTGCAAGACATCCTGGTCCGCTGGCACCGGATGCGGGGCTTCGACACGCTGTGGCAGCCGGGCCAGGACCATGCAGGGATCGCCACACAGATGGTCGTGGAACGCCGCATGGCCGAACGGCAGGAGCCGAACCGCCGCGAGATCGGCCGCGACGCCTTTGTGGAAAAGATCTGGGCCTGGAAACAGGAATCCGGCGGCACGATCATCAACCAGCTGAAGCGCCTCGGCGCATCCTGCGACTGGTCGCGTAACGCCTTCACCATGTCGGGGGCGCCGGGCGCGCCCGCGGGCGAGGAGGGCAATTTCCACGACGCCGTGATCCGGGTGTTCGTGGATCTCTACAACAAGGGCATCATCTACCGCGGCAAGCGGCTGGTGAACTGGGACCCGCATTTCGAAACCGCGATCAGCGACCTGGAGGTCGAGAACCGTGAGGTTCCCGGCCACATGTGGCACTTCAAGTATCCGCTGGCGGGCGGCGAGACCTATGAATACGTGGAACGCGACGCCGACGGCAACGTCACCCTGCGCGAAACGCGCGACTACATCTCCATCGCCACCGCGCGCCCCGAAACCATGCTGGGCGACGGCGCGGTGGCGGTCCACCCCGACGACGCGCGCTATGCCCCCATCGTCGGCAAGCTGTGCGAGATCCCCGTCGGACCCAAGGAACACCGCCGCCTGATCCCGATCATCACCGACGAATATCCCGACCCGGATTTCGGCAGCGGCGCGGTCAAGATCACCGGCGCGCATGACTTCAACGATTATGGCGTGGCGACGCGCAACAACATCCCGCTTTATGCGCTGATGGACAGCAAGGGCGCGATGCGCCAGGACGGCCTTTCCTATGCCGAAAGCGCCGCCATCGCCACCCGCGCGGCGCGCGGCGAGGACGTGGGCGACGTGTCGAACGTGAACCTGGTCCCCGAGGATCTGCGCGGCCTCGACCGCCTCGAGGCGCGCCGCCGCGTCGTGGCGCAGATCAACGCCGAAGGACTGGCGGTCACCTATCTGCACAAGGAAATGGACGCGGATACCGGGGCCGAGCATCTGGAACACCGCCCGCTGGTGGACAGCAAGCCGATCATGCAGCCCTTCGGCGACCGCTCCGGCGTGGTGATCGAGCCGATGCTGACCGACCAGTGGTTCGTCGATACGGCCCGCATCGTCGGCCCCGCGCTGGAGGCCGTGCGCTCGGGCCGGACGGAAATCCTGCCCGAACAGCACAAGAAGGTGTATTTCAACTGGCTAGAGAACATCGAGCCCTGGACCATCAGCCGCCAGCTGTGGTGGGGCCACCAGATCCCGGTCTGGTATGGCCTTGACCTGTCGCTGGAAGGCCATGTCGACAATGACGGCGACGGCGAACTGGACGACGTGGAAATCTTCGCGCTGCTGGAGGAAGGCCTGGTTCACCGCGACGAGATCCACCATGCCGCCGCCAGCTTCGCCGAGGTGGCCGAGCAGTTCCGCGATTCGATCGCCGGGCTGCCGCAGCCCCTGGAAATCGCCCGCATCGTCGAATGCGCCGACCGCGAGGCCGCCATCGACGCCTTTGCGCAAGGACTGGCCGATTACAACCTGACCCAGGATCCGACCCGGCTGGTTTATCCGGTCTGGCGCGACCCGGACGTGCTGGACACCTGGTTCAGCAGCGGTCTGTGGCCCATCGGCACGCTGGGCTGGCCCGAGCAGACCGAGGCGTTGCGCAAGTATTTCCCGACCGACGTGCTGGTCACGGGCTTCGACATCATCTTCTTCTGGGTGGCCCGGATGATGATGATGCAGCTCGAGGTGGTGGGCGACGTGCCGTTCCGCACGGTTTATGTCCACGGCCTCGTGCGCGACGAAAAGGGCGCGAAGATGTCGAAGTCGAAAGGCAACGTCATCGACCCGCTGACCCTGATCGACGATTTCGGCGCCGACGCGCTGCGCATGACGCTGACCGGCATGGCCGCCATGGGCCGCGATCCCAAGCTGGGGCCGAAGCATGTCGAGGGCGCGCGCAACTTCGTGACCAAGATCTGGAACGCCACCCGCTTTGCCGAAATGAACGGCGTGCGCGGCGGCGGGGCCATGCCGCAACCGTCCCATACCGTGAACCGCTGGATCATCGGCGAGGTGGCGCGGATCCGCATCGCCACCGACGAGGCGCTGGCGTCCTATCGCTTCAACGACGCGGCGAACGGGCTTTATGCCTTTGTCTGGGGCAAGGTCTGCGACTGGTATGTCGAATTCGCCAAGCCCCTGTTCGACGGCGGCCATGCGGACGAGACCCGCGCCACCATGGGGTGGGTTCTGGACCAGTGCTATCTGCTGCTGCACCCGATCATGCCCTTCGTGACCGAGGAGCTGTGGTCGCTGACGGGCGAGCGGCAGAAGATGCTGGTGCATGGCGACTGGCCGACCTGTGGCGCGGACCTGATCGACGCCGAGGCGGACCGCCAGATGAACTGGGTGATTTCGCTGATCGAAGCGGTGCGGTCGGCCCGCGCGCAGATGGGCGTTCCGGCAGGCGCCAGGCTGGACCTGATCGTGACCGAGGCGGACGGGGCGGCCCGCGCCGCGCTTGCCGCCAACGGCCCGCTGATCGAGCGGCTGGCGCGCGTCAACGCGCCGGCGGACGGCGTGGCGGGCAAGGGCACCATCACGGTGGCGGCGCCGGGGGCAAGCTTCGCGCTGCCCATCGGCGACGTGATCGACGCAGGCGCGGAAACGGCGCGGCTGCGAAAGGCGGTCGCGAAGTCCGAAAAGGACGCGGATGGGCTGCGCAAGCGCTTGAACAACCCCCGCTTCGTCGAGAACGCCGAAGCCGAGGTGATCGAGGAAACGCGCGAAAAGCTGGCCGCGCTTGATGACGACCTGGCCCGGCTGAAGGCGGCGCTGGCGCAGCTGGCGGCGATGTAAGCCTTTGCCGCGGGGGCGCCTGTGGCGGGCGCAGGTGCCTCCGGCGGGGGTATTTGGGCAATGAAGAAGCCGCTTACAGCCTGGAAAGCGCGCGCGGCAGGGCCTGGGCCAGGATGTCCAGGTCCGGGTCGGGACCGCAGCTGACGCGGATGCAACGGTCGAGCGGCGCCACGCCGGGCATGCGGACGAAGACTCTCTCGGCCGCCAGGGCATCGACCAGGCGGCGGGCGAAGGCGCCGTCGCGATGCGTGTCGAGCGCCACGAAGTTCGTGGCGGACGGCAGGGCGGTCAGTCGGCTTTCCGCGCCGATGGAGGCGATGCGCCGCCGCGCCGCATCCACCCGCGCCACCACATGGGCCAGCCAGTCCCGATCCTGCAACGCGGCAAGCGCGCCGATCTGGCTGACGCGGTTCATGCCGAAGTGGTTGCGCACCCGGTCAAAGGCCGCGATCAGGTCCGGGTGCCCGATGGCGTAGCCCACGCGCGCGCCCGCCATGCCGTAGGCCTTGGAGAAGGTCCGCATCCTGATCACGCGGGGATCGTCGGCGGCGATGGCCGGGATGGCGCCCGCGGGGGCGAATTCGGCGTAAGCCTCGTCCAGAACCAGCAGCGCGTTTTCGGGAAGCCGGTCCAGCATCGCCTCGATCACCGCGCCGTTGTGCCAGCTGCCCATCGGATTGTCGGGATTGGCGAGATAAACCAGCCGTGCCCCGGCGTCCCTTGCGCGGTCCAGCAGGGCGCGGGGATCCTCGGCGTTGTCGCGGTAGGGCACCTTGTCCAGAACGCCGCCAAAGCCCGCGACATGGAAGTTGAAGGTCGGATAGGCCCCCTCGGACGTGACCACGACATCGCCCGGCGCGACCGTCAGGCGCACCAGCAGGCCCAGCAAGCCGTCGATCCCCTCGCCCAGGATGATGTTTTCGGGGCGGACGCGGTGATGCGCGGCAAGGGCATGGGTCAGGTCGTGGCTGGTCGGATCGCCGTATTTCCAGACCTCGCCCGCCGCGGCCTGCATCGCGGCCACCGCGCGCGGGCTTGGGCCGAAACCGTTCTCGTTGGCGCCAAGGCGCGCGGCAAAGGGGCGGCCCGCCTGGCGTTCCAGCGTTTCGGGGCCGACAAAGGGCACCGTCGCGGGCAGGCCCGCCGGGATCGGGGCAAGGCGGATCATCAGAAGGCGCGGAAGGTCATGGTGGTCAGCGTGCGGCTGATATGGGGGATGTCGAACAGGCGTTCGGAAAGATAACGGCCGACATCCTCGTCTTCCGGGATATAGACCTTGGCGATCAGGTCGTAATCGCCCGAGGTCGAGTAAAGCTCGCTGACCACCTCCCGGTCATAGATGGCCTCGGCGACCTGATAGGTCTTGCCGGGCTCGCAGCGGAACTGGACAAAGACGGGTCGCATGAAAGCCTCCTTCACTGGTCGCGGCCACGTTAGACCGCCACGGCGGGACGGGTCCAGACCCCCTGCGCGTGTCCCCGCCAGAAGCGCATCATCAGCAGCGCGGCGGCGACCGTCAGCCCGACGCACAGGCCCAGCCACAGCCCGGCGGGACCGAAGCCCCCCGGGAAGGCCAGCCCCCAGGCGACGGGCATTCCCACCACCCAATAGCTGAAACCGGCGATCCACATCGGCACGCGCGTGTCATGCACCCCGCGCAGAAAGCCGAGCGCGATCACCTGGAAGGCGTCGGTCAGCTGGAACAGCGCCGCATAAACCAGCAGCGCCGCGCCAAGCGCCACGATGGCAGGTCCGCGCGGATCGGCGGGGTCCAGATACAGCCGAACCAGCCCCTCGCCCGCCAGCAGATAGACGGCGATGGCGATCGCGGCGAAGAGCAGCGACATGGCGATAACCGTCACCGCCGCGTCGCGCATCCCCGGGGCGTCGCCGCGCCCCTTGGCCTGGCCCACGCGCACGGTCGCGGCGTTCGACAGGCCCAGATGGACCATGAAGGTGATCGAGCAGATTTGCAGCGCGATCCCGTGGGCGGCCAGTTCCTGCGTGCCGATCCAGCCCATCATCACGTTCGATCCGACGAACAGCCCGCCTTCCGCCACCATGGTCAGGCCGATGGGCCAGCCCAGGCGGAACACCTGGCGCATTGCGGCATGGTCGGGTTTCCAGAACCGCTGGAACAGGCGGTACTTGCGCGTCGCGGGCAGCCAGCGGGCATAGGCCACCAGCAGGGCAAGCTGGACGACCTGCACCGTCAGGCTGGCGATGGCCGCGCCCCGCACGCCCAGTTCCGGCGCGCCCCCGTTGCCAAAGATCAGCACCCAGTTCAGCGCCACGTTCAGGGGCAGGCCCGCCAGCGTCACCCACATGACGACCTGCGTCCGTTCCATCGCGGCCAGATAGGAATTGAGCGTCAGTTGCGCCAGCACCACCGCCAATCCCCACCCGGCAATGCGCAGATAGTCCTGCGCATGGGCCGCGACCGCCGGGGTCTGGCCGATCCCGCGCAGGATCGGGTCGGCGAACCACATCAGCGGCATGGCGGCCAGGCCGAAGCCCAGGGACAGCCACAACGCCATGCGGGCGGCGCGGCGAACCTCGGGTTCGTCGCCGCGCACGATGGCTGTGGCGATCAGGCCCAGAACGCCGGTCCCGAAGCCCATGCCCAAAAAGAACAGGATATGAAAGAACGAGGTGGCGATGACCAACCCGGCCAGCGTTTCCACCCCATACCAGCCGATCATCACGGTGTCGGCCACCCCGATCGCCATGCGCGCCAGGTGACTGCCGATCAGCGGCAGTCCCAGCGACAGGGTCGCGGCGATATGGGGAAGGTAACGGGTCATGGTTCCGCCTTAGCGCGCGGCCCGGGCTTTCACAATCTGCAAGTCTGGAAGGCAGTCTTTCGGCCCGCTTGAAAGCCGCCCAAAGCGGATCGACATGCGGCGGCCAGGGGCGGACAGGACAGGAAAACGCACGGGTTTCCATGCCTGGGCGGCAGGGGTCCGTCAGAAACGGTTCCCCACGCGGGTTCCGGAAAGCCGGTGTCCGGTCTGGGGCGGGGCCTGCAAGGCCCGGCGGCGCGGGTGGACGCGGCGCAGGTGGACATGGCATCGCGTGGCGAAGCCGACGGTCCTTGTCGGACCCGGCGCGGTCATGCCTGCCGATCAGCCCTGGGTTCTCAGCCTGGGTTCTGAGCCTGGGTTTCTCAGCCCTGGCCCAGCGTCACGATCCGCAACTGGCGCACCGATCGTCGGATCCGGCCGCGCACGTCGTCGGGCTCGCTGGCGACGGCCTGGATCAGCGCGCGCATGTCGCCGCGGGCGGTGTTCAGCTGGTCGATCAGCGACATCACCATGGGCAGCGCATCCGTCGGCAGGCCATAAATGTCGGACAGGTCGCAGAGCAGTTGCAGCCGGGCCACGTCGGCCTCGGTGAAGGCATGGCCCTGGGAGGTGACAACGGGCGTCACCACATGGGCGGCGACAAAGGCGTGCAGGCGCGCGGGATCCAGATCCTCCAGGATCGCCACGACCTCGGTTTCGGAATAATGACGGGCCATTCCCTTATCCTCCCGCTTTCATTCCCGCGCGCGGATCATAGCGGTGATCCTTGCGCCACTCCTCGAAGAACCGGACCAGGTCCTCATCCACGCGGGGCGGCATGACGATCTTCAGTTCCACCTGCTGGTCGCCGCCGTTGATGCCGCGCCCGCGCAGGCGCAGCTTTTGCCCCGTGGTGGCGCCCTTGGGGATCGTCAGGCTGACCGGGCCGTCGATGGTGGGAACGGCGACCTTGCCGCCCAGGACGGCCTCGTCCAGGGTGATGGGCAGGGTCAGCAGGATGTCGTCGCCCTCGCGCCGGAAATCGGGATGGGGGGCGATGCTGACCGTCAGATAGGCGTCGCCGGGACCGCCCTGGCCCAGGCCCCGCCCGCCCTTGCCCTTCAGCCGGATGGTCTGGCCGTCGCGCACGCCCTTGGGGATCGTGACCTCCAGGTCTCCGCCCTCGGGCAGGGTGATGCGGGTCTTGCCGCCACGCGCGGCGGTCAGGAAATCGACCTGCAAGGAAAAGCGGTAATCCTGACCGCGCACGTGGAAGTCGCGCGGATCCTCGGGGCTGCGACCGAAGCCGCCAAAGCCGCCGCGCCGCCCGAACAGATCCGAGAAGACATCCGACAGGTCGGGATCGCCGTCAAAGCCGTAGCTGCGCGCGTACGGGTTGCCCGCCGCCTCGGCATGGTCGCGCCAGGCGCGGCGCTGCGGGCGTTCCTGGCCCTGGGCGTCGATTTCCCCGGCATCGAAGCGGCGGCGCTGTTCGGGATCCTTCAGCAGGTCGTAGGCCGCCGAGGCCGCCTTGAAGCGCGCCGTCGCCGCCGGGTCGGGGTTCAGGTCGGGATGGTCCGACTTGGCGATTTTGCGATAGGCCTTCTTGATCTCGGCATCGCTGGCCGATTTCGTCAGTCCCAAGGCTGCATAGGGATCGCCCGCCATGACCTGCTCCTTATTTCATCCTTACGAACAATCAGATAGGGGCTGACCGCGTTTCATCAATAGGGCAGCGGATGCTGCTTGTGCAGCCGGTCGAGCGCCTTGCGCAGATCGTCGGGCAAGGGCTTTCCAAGGCCTGCGATCAGGTGGTCCAGCTGGTTTATCCGCGTGGCGCCGATGATGGGCACGACCTTGAAGGGCCGCGTCAGCTGCCAGGCGATCGCCATGTGAATGGCGTCCCAGCCATGATCCGCGGCAAGCTTGCGATAGGCCTCCGTCGCGGCGACGGCTTGCGGGGTCCTGCGTCCGCCCAGGTTGCCCAGGCCTCCGCTGGCCTTGTCCACCGCCGCCCGGCTGCCCTCGGGCAGGGCGCCGTCCGAATACTTGCCCGACAGCAGCCCCGCCGCCAGGGGGGAATAGGACAGCAGCGTCACGTCTTCATTGACCGCCGCCTCGGCCCCGTCGGTGTCGTAAAGGCGATGAAGCAGCGAATATTCGTTCTGGATCGTGGCCATGCGCGGGGCGTCCAGCCGGTCGGCCACGTCGCACCAGCGCGTCAGCCCCCAGGCGGATTCGTTGGACAGGCCCACCGCGCGGATCTTGCCCGCCTTTTGCGCATCCGACAGCGCGCCCAGAACGTCGGCCATGTGGTCCAAGGTCTGCCCCTTCGACTGCTTCGAAGGGTCATATGTCCAGTTCTGCCGGAAGGCATAGCTGCCCCGCACCGGCCAGTGCAGTTGATAAAGGTCGATGCGGTCGGTTTGCAGCCGCTTCAGCGACCCGTCGATGGCCGCCGCGACGATGGCGCCGTCATAAGGCGCGCCGTCGCGGACCATCTGGCTGGGGCCGGTGATCTTGGTCGCGATCTCGACCCGGTCGCGCTTGCCGCCGCGGGCCAGCCAGTTGCCGACGATGGTTTCGGTCAGGCCGATGGTTTCGCGCCGGACGGGGTTCACGGGATACATCTCGGCCGTGTCGAGGAAGGTGATGCCCGCGTCGAGCGCGCGGTCGATCTGGGCATGGCCCTCGGCCGGGGACGTCTGGTTGCCGAAGGTCATGGTGCCCAGGCAGATCCCGCTGACCTCGACATCGCCGCCGCCCAGGATGACGCGCTTCATGGTGGTTCCTTTCGTCCGTTCGCGCGCAGGTTAGCGATGGCGCGCCGGGGTGCAAGGCCGCGCCGGCTGTGGCAGACTGGCGGGCGGACGGCAGGGGGAAGGCGGAGACATGCAGGACAACGGGAAACCCGTATTGCTGGCGGGCGGCAATCCGCAGATCGCCAAGGGCACGGGCGACGGCCCGGTGCAGGATTACATCGCCGCGATGCCCGGCTGGAAACAGGGCGTGGGACGGCGGCTGGACGATCTGGTCGCGGCCGCCGTGCCGGGGGTGCGGAAGGCGGTCAAGTGGAACTCGCCGCTTTACGGGGTCGAGGAGGGCCGCTGGTTCCTGTCCTTCCACTGCATGACCGGATACATCAAGGTCGCCTTCTTCCGCGGGGCCGAGTTGCGGCCGGTCCCCCCGGTCGGATCGAAGCAGCCCCTGGTCCGCTATCTGCACATCGCCCAGGACGGGGCGTTCGACGAAGGCCGCTTCGCCGACTGGGTGCGGCAGGCCAGCCGCCTGCCGGGCGAGACGATGTGATCACGCGCGGGCATACCCGGCCGAGGCCGCGATGAGCCGGCGGGTATAGTCCTGCCGCGCGGCGCCCTGGCGCAGGGCATCGACATCCATCACCTCGACGATGCGGCCCGCCTGCATGACGGCCAGCCGGTCGCACATGTGGCCCACCACGGCCAGGTCGTGGCTGACCATCACATAGGTCAGCCCGTGTTCGGCGCGCAGGTCCGACAGCAGGTTCAGGATTTCGGCCTGCACGCTGACATCCAGCGCGCTGGTCGGTTCGTCCAGCAGCAGAAGACGCGGTTCCGCCGCCAGGGCGCGCGCGATGGCGACCCGCTGCCGCTGCCCGCCGGAAAGCTGGTGCGGATAGCGGAAGCGGAAGCCTCGGCCCAGGCCCACGTCGTCCAGCAGCCGGGCGATGCGCCGGTCGATGTCGTCCATGCCTTGCAGGCGCAGGGTTTCCGACAGCACCGCATCGACCGAATGGCGGGGATGCAGGCTGGCGTAGGGATCCTGGAACACCATCTGCACGGCCTTGTAGAAGGCCCGGTCGCGGCGGCTGGCGGTCAGGGGCCGGCCCGCGACCTGGATGGAGCCCGACCAGGTGTCGATCAGCCCGGCGACGGCGCGCAGGATGGTGGACTTGCCGGACCCGGATTCGCCCACAAGGCCGAAGCTTTCGCCTTGGGCCACGGCGAAGCCGGCGTTCTTCACGGCGTCCACGCGGTCGGGGGGATGGCCGAACCAGACGTTCAGACGGTCAACCGTCAGCATGGGCGGCACCGTCGGAAATGGGTATTTGGACAAAGAAGAAGCGGCATGTCACAGCCCCCCCGGAAATTCGGTTTCCAGGCCGTGGGTGACCGCGCCGTCCTCGCGCCAGGCGTCCTGGCGTTCCAGCACCGGCAGGCGGTCCACCGGCGCGTCGAGGCGCGGCAGGCTGTTCAGCAGCCCTTGCGTGTAGGGGTGGCGCGCCTTGTGCAGGTCGCGCGCGGGCAGCGTTTCCACGATGCGGCCCGCATACATGATCAGCACCCGGTCGCAGAACTGCGCCACAAGGTTCAGGTCGTGGCTGATGAAGATCAGGCCCATGCCCCGGTCGCGGACCAGCCGGTCCATGATGTTCAGAACCTCGGTCCGGACCGACACGTCGAGCGCCGAGGTGGGTTCGTCGGCGATCAGGATCCCGGGATCGGGGGCCAGCATCATGGCGATCATGATGCGCTGGCCCATGCCGCCCGAGACCTCGTGCGGATAGGCGCCCATCACCCGCTCCGGGTCGCGGATCTGCACGGCGGCCAGCATGGCGAGCGCCTTTTGCCGGGCGGCGGCTTTCGCGCCCCCGGCGTGGAGGCGGTAGGCCTCGACGATCTGATCGCCGACCGTCATCACCGGGTTCAGGCTGAACTTGGGATCCTGCATGACCATGCTGATCCGCCTGCCGCGGATTTTGCGCATCCGGCGTTCGGACAGGTTCAGGATCGACTGGCCCTCAAGCTCCATCCGGTCGGCGGTGACAAGGCCGGGCGGGCGGACAAGCCCCAGGATCGCGCGGCCGGTCATCGACTTGCCAGACCCGGATTCGCCCACCACGCCCAGCCGTTCCCGGCCCAGGTCGAAGCTGACGCCGCGCACGGCCTCGAAGCTGCCCTGGCGGGTCGGAAAGGCGACGCGCAGGTTGCGGACGGACAGCAGGGTCATTCCTTGGCCCCCTTCGGATCCAACACGTCGCGCAACCCGTCGCCCAGCAGGTTGAAGGCCATCGAGACAACGAAGATCGCGATCCCCGGCATGGCTGCGACCCACCAGAAGTCCAGGATATAGGTCCGCCCGTCCGAGATCATCGCCCCCCATTCGGGCATCGGCGGCTGCGCCCCGAGGCCCAGAAAGCCCAGGCCCGCCGCCGACAGGATGATCCCCGCCATGTCCAGCGCCACGCGCACGATCAGCGAACTGACGCAAAGCGGCCAGATGTGCCGGACCAGCAGCCGCAGCGGCCCCGCGCCTTGCAGGCGGGCGGCGGCGATGAAGTCGGCGTTGCGGATCGTCAGCGTTTCCGCCCGGGCCAGGCGGGCATAAGGCGGCCAGGCGGTCAGGGCCAGCGCCAGCACCGCGTTGCCGATGCTGGCGCCCAGGGCCGCCACGAAGGCCAGGGCCAGGATCAGCTTGGGAAAGGCCAGGAAGATGTCGGTGACGCGCATCAGCACCTGATCCGCCCAGCCACCGGCGAAGCCCGCCACCGTGCCGATGAACAGCCCGATCACCGGGGCGATCAGGGCCACGGTGCCCACGATGAACAGCGTGACGCGCGAGCCGTGGATCAGCCGCGACAGGATGTCCCGGCCAAGCGCGTCGGTGCCCAGCCAATGTTCCGCCGATGGCGGTTGCAGCCGTCCGGCCAGATCCTGGGCGAAGGGGCTTTGCGGAGAAAGCCATGGCGCGAAGACCGCCATGCCGATCAGCAGAACCAGGACGATCAGCCCCAGCATCGCCAGCTTGTTGCCCCGAAAGGTCAGCCAGCCCTGATAAAGCGCGCCAAGCCTCGCCTGTCCGCGGGTCTGCGGAGCGTCCGACAGCAGCCATTCGCGGCGGGACGGGTTCATGTCGCCCTCGGGTCCAGCACGCGATACAGGATGTCGCTGAGCAGGTTCAACGCCACGAAGCAGACGCCGACAACCACGGTGCCGCCCAGGACCGCGTTCATGTCGCCCGCCAACAGCGCCTTGGTGATGTACTGGCCGAGGCCGGGCCAGGAAAAGATGATCTCGGTCAGCACCGACCCTTCCAGCAGCGATCCGAAGGACAGGGCGATCACCGTCACAAGCGGGATCTGGATGTTGCGGAAGGCGTGGCGCCAGATCACCGCGCGTTCGGACAGGCCCTTGACGCGGGCGGTGGTGATGTATTCGGCGGACAGCTGCTCCAGCATGAAGCTGCGGGTCATGCGGCTGATATAGGCGAGGCTGAAATAGCCCAGCAGCGACGCCGGCAGGATGATGTGGGAAAAGGCGTCCTTGAAGGCGCCCCAGTCCCCCGCGATCAGGGAATCGACCAGGATCAGCCCGGTCACGGCGGGCACCATGCCGTCATAGATGATCCCCTGCCGCCCCGGCCCCCCGACCCAGCCGAGGATGCCGTAGAACACCAGCAGCCCCATCAGCCCAAGCCAGAAGATCGGCATGGAATAGCCGACCAGGGCCACCACGCGGGCCGCCTGGTCGATGATCCCGCCCCGGCGCGCCGCGGCGATCACGCCCAGCGGCACGCCGATCAGCACGCCGATCAGGGTGCCCAGCGTCGCCAGTTCGAACGTGGCGGGGAAGACGCGCTTGATGTCGTCCACCACCAGCTGCCCGGTCGAGATGGACCGCCCGAAATCGCCGGTCAGCACGTCCCCCAGATAGCGCGCGAACTGGACGTAAAGCGGCCGGTCCAGCCCCATCGCGACATAGGCCGCGTCGTATTGGGCCTGCGTGGCGCGGTCGCCCACCACCTTCAGCACCGGGTCGATGGGCATCACCCGGCCGATGACAAAGGTGACCAGCAGCAGGCCCAGCAGGGTCAGGCCCAGAGACAGGACCGTGCCCGCGATGCTGCGGGCGCGGCGGCGGGCGGCGGAAGGGGCCTTGGGACCGGGGGGCGGTGCCGCCCCCGGCCTTGCGGCATCGGTCGCGGACACGGCCTATTGGCCCTTCGTCACCTGCCGGTACATGACCGAGGTGACCGCCCGGCCCGAGTTCCAGTTGCCCACGGTGTCGCGCAGCCCCGTCGGCTCGATCCGCTGGAACAGCGGCACGATCGGCGCCTCGGCCTGGTATTGCTTCTGGAGGTCGAGATACATCTGCGCGCGCTTGTCGGCATCCTGTTCCAGCGTGGCCGCGACCGTCGCCTCGTTCATCGCCTGCGGAACGGCATAAGCGTTGCGCCAGGCCAGAAGGCCGGTCGCCTGCGCCTCGTCGCTGTTGTCGGGGTTATAGGCGAAGGTCGCGGCGTTGGTGTTCGGGTCCGAATAATCCGGCCCCCATTCGCCCAGAAAGATCGGCACGTCGCGGGCGCGATAAGCGTCCAGCACCTGCGCGCCGGTCATCTGCTGGATTTCCAGGGTCAGCCCGGCCTCGGCCATCGACGCCTGCAAGGCCTGCGCCACGTCCACGTATTCGCGCAGGTCGCGGACCTTGGTGGTGATGGTCTTGCCGGACATCCCCGCCTCGTCGATCAGCGCCTTGGCCTTGGCCACGTCATAGGTCCAGGGGTTTTCGTCCAGCGCGCCCAGATAGCCCGAGGGCAGGAAGGCCTGATGGGGCACGAACATGCCTTTGAGGAAGCTGTCCGCGATGCCGTCGTAATCGACCAGATGCTTCATCGCCTCGACCACGGCGGGGTTCGACAGCACCGGATCCTTCTGGTTCAGGCCCATGTAGAGGATCCGGCCGCGCGGCTCGTCCTGCACGGTGATGCCTTCGACCGAGCGGACGGCCTCCACGTCGGTCGGCGTCAGGTTGCGGGCCACGTCGATGTCGCCCTGTTCCAGCAGCAGACGCTGGGCGCTGGATTCGGCGACGTTGCGCACGATCACGCGCTTCATCGCGGGGGCGCCTTGCCAGTATTCCTCGAAGGCGGCCAGCTGCACGGCCTCGTTCGGGCGCCAGGCGGCTAGGGTATAGGGGCCGGATCCGGCTGCGTTGGTGGTCAGCCAGGCGTTGCCCAGATCCTCGCCCTGGACATTGGCCATCACGGTTTCCTTGTCCACCACGCTGGCCACGCTGGCGGTCAGGCAGTTCAGCACGAATGTCGGCGCATAGGGCTTGTCCAGGTGCAGCGTCAGGGTCTTGTCGTCGAAGGCGATCTTTTCCTCGACGTTCTCGGGGGTGAAGCCGAACTGCGTCAGGATAAAGGCGGGGGTCTTGTTCAGGATCACCGCGCGCTGCAAGGACCAGGCCGCATCCTCGGCCCGGACGGGGTTGCCGGAATGGAAGGCGACGCCGTCGCGCATGGTGAAGGTGATGGACATGCCGTCCGGGGCCACCTGCCAGCTTTCGGCGAGCGAGGGCTTGAAGCCCGCCTCCATGTCCAGCGGGTCGAAATCGACCAGGCGGTCATAGGTGTTCTGGTTCACGTCGTTGCCCGAGAACTCGAAGCTCTGCGCCGGGTCCAGGCTGATGATGTCGTCGATCGTGTGGGCCACGACCAGCGTGTCGGCGGGCGTTTCGGCCCAGGCCGCGGGCGCAATGGCAAGGGCCGATGCCAGCAGGATCGCGCGCGAGGTCAAAAGGTGTTTCATGGTGGTTCCCTGTGTCGTCCCCGCGTCCGGGCGGGGTTGGATAGGGAAAGGGTGGCCCAAGGCGGGCGATGTGACAAGCCCTTGAAAATCAGCCCTGCCGCAACGTCCGGCGGAAGGCGGCCAGCCAGCGGGGCGCATCGAAGTCCGGCGGGGGCGACGCGGCATAAAGCTGGCGGTCCAGGTCGGCCATCAGGGCGGGCGCGGGCTGGCCCCGCCAGCGCAGGTGCCGGTCGGCGGCGTCGCGCAAGGCGGGCAGGTCCCCTGCCGCGGCGGCCCGGCGCATGGCCCGGGCATGGGGGCCGGGCCGCATGCGGCGCAGGCGGTGCCGCAGCGCCCCTGCGGGCAGCAGCCCCTGCCCCCGCAGCATCCCCGCAAGCGAAACCGCCATGCCCCCGCCCAGGGCCAGGGCGGCAAGCGGCCAGTTGCGCCAGCCCGCCTGGTCCGGCGCGCCGAAGTTCGACCCGAAGCCCGCAAAGCCGAAGGGGATGGGCTTCAAGGGCGCCACCTCGACCTGGCGGCTGTCGGTGTCGAACCAGGAAAAGGCCTCGGCGTGCAGGATCGCGGGTTCGCCGGTCCGGGGGCGCAGCTGCCATTCCCAGACCACGCGCGCCACCGGCCCCGCTTCGGTCAGCACGGTTTCGCGGTGTTCGGGCTGGCTGAACAGGATCAGCCAGGGTTCGGACAGGTCGGGCCGGGCGGGCAGGTGATGGGCCAGCGCGCCAAGCGCCTCGACCGTGACGCGGCGGGTCAGGATCTCGTTCTTCTTCAGGCGGCCCGGTTCGGCGGACAGCTCGTCCGTCAGGATCAGCCGGCTGGCCGACAAGGGGGGCGCATCGGCGGGAAAGGGCTTGACCGCCAGGGCGATGGGCGCGGCGACGACGGTGGTTTCCGCCCGCTGGCCGTTGTCCTGGACATAGGTGAGCTTGTGGCTGACGGGACCGACCGTCAGCGGGCCGGGACGGCGCGGAAACAGCGCGATCTTGCGTTCGAAGATCTGCAAAAGCCGCCCCTGCACGCGCTCCTTGCGCCAGTCGTCCCGCGCGATCTGGATCCAGTCGTAATCGGGCGAGTTCGGGAACTGCATGTCCTCCAGCGAGACGGTCAGGTCGTATTCGCCGCGGATGGTCAGCTTGACCATTTCCGACACGACCGGATTGCCGTGGTCGTGCAGCACCATCAGCCGCGTGTCGCCCTGCGCCAGAACCGCGCCCGCCATCAGCAGCCAAGCCAGAAGCGCGCGAATCACCATGGGTCGCCCTCCTCGGGGCGGATCAGGCCCATCTGGGCGCGGCGGTCGAACTCGGCGCGGATGCGCAGCTTCAGGAACTCGCCCGGGTCGTCGATAATGGTGTCCAGCCATTGATCGGTCGCGGCCAGCCCCTTGGCGTCCAGCCGCCGTTCCCATTCCGGCCCCGAGGCATTGGCCAGCAGCTCCGAGATCGGCACGTCCCCCGCCTCCATCCCGCCCGCCCCCTTGATGCGGCCCGGCGCGGTGGAGTCGCCGCGTTCCGGCGGATACATCGACGCCACCAGGTCGCGGTTGCGGCGCGCCTGCTCGTCGGCGGGATTGGCGAACAGCATCGCGTCGAAATAGGCGACCGACAGCGGGTAATCCCCCGTGGCGGCCAGCGACAGGCCCCGGTTGTAGGTTTGCGACCGGCCCGCCCTGGCGAAGGCCGCGTCGGCGGCGGGAAAGTCGCCCAGCCGGTACAGCGCCACGCCCCGCGCCGCCGGATCGTCCAGCAGCGCCGCCGCCGCGCGGTCCAGCCCCGCGTGCAGGGCCAGCCGGCCAAGCGCCTCGGGGCCCGCGACGGCCAGGGCGGCAAGGCCCGCCAGGGCGATCAGCGCGGGCCTCATTCCTGCCTCCGCAGCATGACCAGCAGGGGCGGCAGCGCCAGCATCGCAAGCCAAGGACCAAGGTCGCGGTATTGCAGCGCCCGCAGCACGGGATCGCGGGCCGATCCGCCGCTGCGGGCCAGCCGGGCGGCCAGCGCGTCCATGTCGTCCCAGGCCATCGCCGCCCCGCCGCGCACCAGCCGGTCCAGCGCATCGCCGGGCGCGGCGGGGGCGCCGGGCGCGCGCCCGTCCAGCCGCAGCGCGGAAATCCGCGCGCCGCGCGCCTCCAGCCGGTCGGCCTCGGCCAGGGCCTGCCGGTCCACCCCGCCCCCGTCCGAGATCAGCACCAGATCGGCGCGCGGCAGCCCGGCCAGCATCTGCGCGGCCATGCCGATGGCGGCGGCGGGACGCGAACCCTTGCCCGGCATCGTGTCCGCGTCCAGCACCCCGACCTGGGTCTGCAAGGTGGCGATGTCCAGCGTCGGGGCCGAGGCGGTGAAGGCCTCGCCCCCGTAAAGGATCAGGCCGACCGGGCGCCCGGACAGGGCCTGCGCCAGCCCCGCCGCCGCGAGCTTCGCCTGATCCAGTCCCGGCCCCTTCGCGACCGAGGGCGACAGATCCACCGCCAGCACCACCGCATCGGCCTGCGCCAGCACCGGCGCGTCCCTGCGCGGCAGGGCAGGCCCCGCCAAGCCCGCGATCAGCAGCGCCAGCGCCACGGGCGCCAGCAGCCGCATCCACAGCGGCCGCCGCCCGCCCAAGGCCCCGAGCGCCGCCATCGCCCGCAGCATGTCGCGACCCATCACCCGTTCCCATCCCCCGGCGTCGGGAAGCCGCGTCAGGCGCAACCCGACCAGCCCCGCCAGCGGCAGCAGCGCCAAGAGCCACAAGGGGCGCAGCAGGATCAGCCCGTCCATCCGCGCCTCCGCCCGGCGATCAGGAACAGGCACAAGGCGGCCACGCCGGCGGGCCAGACCCAGAGCGGCTGCCACAACCGCATCGGGGGGCGGGCCGAGGGGTTCGGCTCCAGCCGGTCCAGGCTCTGCGCCACCGCTTGCAGGTCGGCGGTGTCGCGCACGCGGAAGCTTTCGCCGTTCGACACCTCGGCCACGGCGCGCAGGGTCGCCACGTCCACCGCGTCGCGCGATCGGGGCTGGTTTTCCAGATCCTCGGGGCCAAGGGCGATGGAATGGACGCGGATGCCGTGGTCATGGGCCAGGCGCGCGGCCTCGATGGCGGGCACGGTGCCCGAGGTGTCGACGCCGTCCGACATCAGCACGATCACCCGCGTGGGCGCGTCGCTGCGCGACAGCCGCTTGGCGGCAAGGCCAAGCCCGTCCGAGATCGCGGTGCCGCGACCGGATATGCCGATCTGGGCTTCGCCCACGGCGCGGGCCACGGCCTCGACGTCGAAGGTCAGGGGGGCGGCGAAATAGGCGCGTTCGCCAAAGATCACCAGGCCGATCCGGTCGCCCCGGCGGGCCGCCACAAAGGCTCCGGCGGTGCGCTTTACCGCCTCCAGCCGCGTGACGGGCTGGTTGTCCAGGAAGAAGTCCTCCTTCAACATGCTGCCCGACAGATCCATCACCAGCACGATGTCGCGGCCCGAGGCCGGGATCACGTCGCTGGCGACCTCGATCCGCGGCCCTGCCAGCGCCAGGACCAGGGCCGCCCAGGCCAGCGCCGCCAGCCACGGCCCTTGTCCGCGCGCGGCGCCGGCCGGCCGGGCGGCCCGCAGCAGATGCCCGGGCAGGATCAGCGCGGGCCGGGGCACGGCCAGGGGCGGCAGCAGGCGGCGCAGCAGCAAGGGCAACGGCAGCAAGGCCAGCAGCCAGGGCCAGGCGAGGCTCATCCCTGGCGGCCTTTCAGCGCGATGCGTTCGATGGCGGCATCGTCGGGGGCGGGTGCCGCGCCGTAGGCGGCGGGCCGCAAGGGGTCCGGCAGGCGGCCCAGGATCCGCGCGATGGCGAGGATCCGCACCTCGGGCGGCATTCCGCGCGTGGCCCGCACCAGCGCGCGGCGCGACGGCTTGCGTGTCGTCAAGGGGCGCAGCACCAGCGCGGCCAGCAGCCCCAAAAGCAGGCCGATCCCGGCCAGGGCCAGGATCTCGCGCCAGCCAAGCGCGCCGATCTCCGGCGGAAGGCGGGGCGGGGCCAGTTGGGCCAGAAGCTCGTCGGGGGTCACGGGCGCACCTCGGTCACCGTGGCGCCAAGGGCGCGGAGCCGGGCCAGGTCGGCAGACATGTCGGGGGCCGACAGCCGGGCGATGCGGCTGTGCCGTCCGTCGCTGACGCCCAGAGGTCCGCGCGGGGGATGCAGCTCGGCCTCGTCCAGCATTAGCGCCAGGGCGAGCGAACGCCGCCGCGCCAGCATCGCCAGCGCGTCCTCCGCCCCCCGCACCCCGTCGAGGCAGGTCGCGACCAGCACCCGCCCGCCCCCGGGCGACAGGCGCATGGCCCGCGCCAGCGCCTCGGCCAGGGGGGCGTGGCCGGGGGCCGACAAGGCCTGGTCGTGCTGGCGGGCGAAGGCTTGGCAGACCGCCGCCATCTGCCCGTCGCCGCTGCCGCCCGCGATCTCGGCCGGACGCGGGCCCGCCGCCACCAGCGCCGCCACCGATCCGCCCCGCAGCGCCACCCGCCAGCCCGCCTCGGCCAGGTGCCGGGCCGCGCGGACGGACCGCAGCGCCGCGCCGGTGCCCCACAGCATCGGCGCGCGGAAATCGGCCAGCAGCAGGATCGTGTCGTCGCGGTCCTCGTGCAGGCTGCGGATATGGGGATGGCCGGTGCGCGCCGTCGCCGCCGGATCCAGCCGCCGGGGATCGTCGCCCGCGACATAGGCGCGGATTTCGCGCAGGTCCATGCCCGCGCCGGGCGTGCGCGCGGGAACCGCCCCCGCCCGGCGGGTCAGGGGCCGGTGGCGCGCCTTGCCCGCCGTCCCGTCGCGCAGGGCCAGCAGCTCGGCGGCGGTCAGGCGGATGCCGGGAGCGTCCGGCAAACCGGGCGGCAAACCGGGCGGCAGGCCGGCGGGCAGGGCTACCACGGGCGCACCTGGGCCAGGATGTCGGCAACCAGGCTGCGGCCCGTGCGCCCTTCGCCGCTGGCCGACCAGGCGGGGATCAGGCGGTGCGACAGGGCGTCGGCGGCCAGCGCCTCGGCATCCTCGGGCAGGCCGTGGTCGCGGCCGTGCAGCCAGGCCCGCGCCCGCACCCCCGCCGCCAGGGCCAGCGTGCCGCGCGGGGATACGGGATGTTCCACCCATTGCGCCACCGCCCCGCCGGACCGGGTCGCCATGACCAGCCGGACGATGAAGTCCTTGAGCGCCGGGGCCAGGTGGATCCGCGCCACCTCGGCCCGGGCGCGGGTCAGATCGGCGGCGGACACCGCCGTGCCGCGCAGCGGCGGGGGGGCGACCGTCTCGGCCTCGACCAGATCCAGGATCGCCCGTTCGGCCTCGGCCCCCGGCAGATCCAGCCGCAGGTGCAAAAGGAAGCGGTCGAGCTGCGCCTCGGGCAAGGGAAAGGTGCCCTCGTGCTCGATGGGGTTCTGGGTCGCCACGACCATGAAGGGATCGGGCAAGGGCCGCGTTGTGCCGCCCGTGGTGACCTGCCCTTCGGCCATGGCCTCCAGCAGCGCGGACTGCACCTTGGGGGGCGCGCGGTTGATCTCGTCCACCAGCACCAGGCTGTGGAAGATCGGGCCGGGGATGAAGTCGAAGCCCCCGGTCTCGGGGCGGAACACCTGCGTGCCCGTCAGATCCGAGGGCAGCAGGTCGGGCGTGCATTGGATGCGGGCATGGCTGCCCGGCAGATGCGCGGCCAGCGCCTTGACGGCGCGGGTCTTGGCGATCCCGGGCGGGCCTTCGATCAGGACGTGGCCGCCCGCCAGAAGGGCGATCAGCAACCGTTCGACCAGCACGTCATGGCCGATCAGCGTCGCGCCGATCTCGGCCCCCAGGCGGCGGACGGCATGGGCCTGTTCTGTGGCCTGTTCGCTGTGATCGTCCATCGCTTCCTCCTCGCGTTGAACATGCCCAGTGTGCAACCGCGCAAGAGGGCGATCCAGCGTTAAACGGCGATTCCGCCTGCCACTTTGGTCGGAAATTCCCGTGCGGGCGCGGGAAAGCCGCCCATGAAAGGGCGGGAACGGCAACGCCCGCGTGGCCCCGCCCGCCTGCGGCGGCGCCGTCGAAGACAGCCCCGTCCGGCGACCACGAGACGCCCGGCGCGTGCGGCTGGCCGGCCGCGACGCGGCCGAGGCGCCGGACCTTCGCCAGCCTAGCGGCGCAGCGCGTAGACCGCCAGCACGGCCAGCCCGCCCGCCATGGCGAACCAGGTCAGCGCATAGGACAGGTGGCTGTTGCGGAAAGCGACCACGGTCAGGCCGCCGATCGGCTGGCCCGCTGCCGCGCGGTCGGCGTCAATGAAATAGGGGGCGACCTCGGGCAGGCCCAGCGTTGCCGCGATGGCCCGCGTGTCGCGGGAATACCAGCGGCCCGCGGCGGGATCGTTGGCGCGCAGAAAGGCGCCGTCCGGCTGGGACATGCGCAACAGGCCGCTGACGGTCTGCGAACCCTCGGGCAAGGGCCGGTCGTCGCGGCGGCCCGAGGCCACGAAGCCCCGGTTGACCAGCACCGTCCAGCCCTCGTCCGTGGCCAAGGGCGTCATCACCCAGAAGCCTGCTCCGCGTTCCGTCACCGCCTGCACCAGCACGTCGCTGTCGGGCACATACCGGCCCGTCGCCGTGACGCGGCGGTATTCGGCGCCTTCCTCGGTCAGCCCTGCCCATTCCGCAGGGCCCGGCGCGGGCACCGGGTCGGCGGCCAGGCGGGCCTCGGTGCGGGCGATCAGGTCGGTCTTCCAGGCCAGGCGCTGGACCTGCCAGATGCCAAGCGCCATCAGCACCAGGAAAACGGCACCCACCGCCGCCAGCAGCGCAAGGGGGCGGCGGCGGGCGGTCACGATCCCAGGCCCAGGGCCTCGTGGTCCATCTGCGGCATCATGTTGGTGTTCATGTTGTACATGACCCACAGCGACCCGGACAGCACAATGACCAGGATCACAACCGTGAAGATCAGGGCCATCATGGTCCAGCCTTCGTCGCTGCGGGTGTTCATGTGCAGGAAAAAGACCATATGGACCAGGATCTGCACCACCGCCAGCCCGACCACGACCGCCGCCGTCAGCAGCCGGCTTTCGAAGCCGCCGCCCATGACCACGGCAAAGGGGATCGCCGTCAGGATCACCGACAGCACGAAGCCGGTCACGTAGGACCGGACGCTGCCGTGGTCGTGGCCGTCGTCGTGATGGTCGCCATGCGCCTCGGCGCGGCGTTCCGCGTGGTGCTTGTCGCCTTCGGCCTGGATAGAGGGCATCAGATCATTCCCAGCAGATAGACAAAGGTGAACACGCCGATCCAGACCACGTCCAGGAAGTGCCAGAACATGGACAGGCAGGACAGGCGGCGGCGGTTGGCCGGGATCAGCCCGCGCTGGCCGACCTGGATCATCAGCGTGACCAGCCACAGGCAGCCAAAGGCCACATGCAGGCCATGCGTGCCGACCAGCGCGAAGAAGGACGACAGGAAGGCCGACCGCTGCGGCCCGGCGCCCAGGTGGATCAGGTGGTTGAACTCGTAAAGCTCCACCCCCAGGAAGGCCAGGCCGAAGACCAGCGTGACGGCCAGCCAGCCCAGCGTGCCGTTCTTGTTGCCCTTGGCCATGGCCAGCATGGCAAAGCCGTAGGTGATCGACGACAGCAGCAGAAAGGCCGTGTTCAGCGCCACCAGTTCCAGGTCGAACAGATCCTTCGGCCCCGGTCCGGCGGCAAAGCTGCCCCCCAGCACCCCGAATGTCGCGAAAAGGATCGCGAACATCAGGCAGTCGCTCATCAGATAGACCCAGAAGCCGATGGAGGTGGACGCGCCTTCGTGATGGTGGTGCGGCTCGACCTCCCAGAAATCGCCGGGGGCCTGGTCGGAAACGGTGCTCATGGATCAGGCCCTCATGCTTGCCAGCTGGCGGTCGCGCGCGTCTTCGGTGGCGCGGACCTCGGCGGCCGGGATGTGATAGTCGCGCCCGTAGTTGAAGGTATGGAGGATGGACGCGATCACCACGCCCGCGAAGGACAGGGCGGCCAGCCACCAGATGTACCAGACCAGCGCAAAGCCGCAGACGGTCGCGAAAGCGGCGATGATCACCCCTGCCCCGGTGTTTTTGGGCATATGGATCGGCAGATACTCCGCCCGGGGCCGGGTCTGGCCGAACCGCTTCATGTCCCACCAGGCGTCCAGCCCGTGGCTGACCGGCGTGAAGGCGAAGTTATAGGCCGGCGGCGGCGAGGAGGTCGCCCATTCCAGCGTGCGCCCGTCCCAGGGATCGCCGGTCTCGTCGCGCAGCCGGTCGCGGCGCATGACCGAGACGCCGAACTGCACGAACATCGCGGCGATGCCGATGGCGATCAGCACGGCCCCGATGGCCGCGATGACGAACCAGATTTGCAGGCTGGGGTCGTCGAAGACCCGCATCCGCCGCGTCACGCCCATCAGGCCCAGGATGTAGAGCGGCGCGAAGGCGGTCCAGAAGCCCACAACCCAGAACCAGAACGACACCTTGCCCCACCACGGGTCCAGCCGGAAGCCGAAGGCCTTGGGCCACCAGTAGTTGATGGCCGCGAACAAGCCGAACAGCACGCCGCCGATAATGACGTTGTGGAAATGCGCCACCAGGAACAGCGAGTTGTGCAGCACGAAGTCGGCGGGCGGCACGGCCAGCAGAACGCCCGTCATGCCGCCGATCACGAAGGTCAGCATGAAGGCGATGGTCCACATCATCGGCAGTTCGAAGCGGATGCGGCTGCGGTACATGGTGAACAGCCAGTTGAAGATCTTGGCCCCCGTGGGCACCGAGATGATCATGGTGGTGATCCCGAAGAACGAGTTCACCGAGGCGCCCGACCCCATCGTGAAGAAGTGGTGCAGCCAGACCAGATAGGACAGGATGGTGATGCAGACCGTCGCATAGACCATGGACGTATAGCCGAACAGCCGCTTGCCGGTGAAGGTCGCCACCACCTCGGAATAGACGCCGAACAGGGGCAGGATCAGGATATAAACCTCGGGGTGGCCCCAGATCCAGATCAGGTTCACGTACATCATGGCGTTGCCGCCAAGATCGTTGGTGAAGAAGTTGGTGCCGACATAGCGGTCAAGCGTCAGCAGAACCAGCGTCGCGGTCAGCACCGGGAACGAGGCCACGATCAGGATGTTGGTGCAAAGCGCCGTCCAGGTGAAGATCGGCATCCGCATCATGGTCATGCCGGGCGCGCGCATCTTGATGATCGTGACCAGCAGGTTGATGCCCGACAGCGTGGTGCCGACCCCCGCGACCTGAAGACCCCAGATGTAGTAGTCCACGCCGACATAGGGGCTGTAGCCGATGCCCGACAGCGGCGGAAAGGCCAGCCAGCCGGTTTGCGCGAACTCGCCCACGAACAGCGACATCATGGTCAGAACCGCGCCGCCGACCGTCATCCAGAACGAGAAGTTGTTCAGGAACGGGAAGGACACGTCCCGCGCGCCGATCTGCAAGGGCACGACATAGTTCATCAGTCCCGTGACGAAGGGCATCGCCACGAAGAAGATCATGATCACGCCATGGGCGGAAAACACCTGGTCGTAGTGGTGGGCGTTCAGATAGCCCTCGGACCCGTTGAAGGCGATGGCCTGCTGGAGCCGCATCATGATCGCGTCGGCAAAGCCGCGCACGAACATCACCAGCGCCAGCACGACATACATGATGCCAATCTTCTTGTGATCGACGGACGTGAACCATTCGGTCCACAGGTACGACCACAGCCGGTACTTGTGCAGCATCCACAGCAGGCCAAGGCCGCCGATGGCGACAACGACAAAGGTCGCCCAGACGATCGGGTCCTGCGGGATCGCGTTCCAGTCCAGGCGGCCCAGCAGGAAGGTGGTCGGGATTTCGGAAGGAATGGCCATTCTCGGGTCCGCTTACAGGTTCTGGTCCGCGCCGTCCTGCGGCAGGGACTGGGTCAGGCGGTTGGGGTTCAGGCGCAGGCCCAGGATGGCCTGGGGCGCGTTCAGTCCCCGCCCGCGCAGGGGCGTCAGGTCGCGGGGTCCGTCGGCGTCCGAAGGCGCGGCGCCGGCCAGCATCGCGGCCTGCTCCTCGATCGAACAGATGCCGCTGACCTGGAAGGGCGGCAGGCCCAGCACGGGGCGCGCGATGCCGGGGGCCTCGGCATCGGCCAGGGCCGCCACGTTGGCGATGCCGGGCAGGCCCATCCCGCCCTGCGCGTCCAGGGCCATCATCTCGGCCATGCACATCCGGCCTTCCTCGACGCACATGTTCACGACCCGGCCGAACAGCTGCGGATCGACGGCGGCGAAGGCCATGGGCGGCACGTTCTCGCTGGGCTTTTCCAGCTCCAGAAAGCGGGCGCGGTCCAGCGTCCCGCCGCCGGCCTTGACCTGCGCGACCCAGCCGTCGAAGCCCGCGGCGTCCAGCGCCAGGGCCTTGAAGCGCATCCCCGAGAAGCCCGCCCCCGAATAGTGAGAGGCAAGCCCCTGGTATTCGCCCGCCTCGTTGAAGACGCCGTGCAGCGTCGTCTGCATCCCCGGCATGGCATAGATCATCCCCGCCATGGCCGGGATGTAGAAGGCGTTCATGACCGAGGTCGAGGTCAGCGTGAACTGCACCGGCCGGTCCACCGGCACGGCAAGCCGGTTGACGCTGGCCATGCCCTGTTCGGGATAGATGAACAGCCATTTCCAGTCCAGGGCCACGACCTGGACCTGCAACGGCGCTTCCTCGACCGGCTTTTCGGCGCTGATCCGGTCCAGCGGACGATACGGGTCCAGCAGATGCGTGCCGACCCAGGTCAGCGCGCCCAGGGACACAACGATCAGCAGCGGGATCGCCCAGATCACCAGTTCCAGCTTGGTGGAATGGTCCCAGTCGGGATCATAGCTGGCCTTGCTGTTGGCCGCGCGATAGCGCCAGGCGAAGAACACGGTCAGCGCCATCACCGGAACGATGATGATCAGCATCAGCAGGGTCGATTGCACCAGCAGCTCCGCCTGCCGCGCCGCTATGTCGCCCGAGGGCGACAGCACCACGGGCTTGCACGCCGCCAGCAACACAAGGGGCGCAAGCCAGAAAAGACGTTTCAAGAGATGTGTCATGTCGGTGATGACCCCTTTGACCGCGCGAATCGCGCGGCTGTTCAGACGACGACGCCCTGAGATTGCGGCTCAGATAAACGCCATGACCCAAGTCAAACAGAAGACAATTTGTCGCGTATCCATCCGCGCCGTTCTGGTGCATGGATTGCCGGAACTGCGCGAATCCCCCGGGATGTCGCCCGATCTGCCCTTCAAGCCTTCTGGCCCAACCCGGAGCGGTCCACGCAATGGCGACATCTGCCGAAACCTCCCGAAGCCCCGGCAAGGATGCCGACGACATCCACGTTTCGCCGTCCGACATCGCGGTCGGCGTGGTGATCGGGCGCACCTCGGAATTCTTCGACTTCTTCGTCTTCGCCATCGCCTCGGTGATCGTGTTCCCGGCGCGGCTGTTTCCCTTCGCGGATCCCTTGCAGGGGACGCTTTTGTCCTTTCTGCTGGTGCTGCTGGCCTTTGTCGCGCGGCCCGTGGGCACCGCGATCTTCATGCGCATCGACCGCAAGCACGGGCGCGTCGCCAAGCTGACGCTGGCGCTGTTCCTGCTGGGCACCTCGACGGTGGCGATGGGTCTGGTGCCGTCCTATGCGGTGCTGGGCGAATGGGCGATCGTGGTTATGGCGGCCCTGCGGATCGGCCAGGGCCTGGCCATCGGCGGCAGCTGGGACGGGCTTGCCTCGCTTCTGGCGCTGAGCGCGCCCAGGAAGAAGCGCGGCTTCTACGCGATGGTGCCGCAGCTTGGCGCGCCCATCGGGCTGATCGTGGCGGCGCTGCTGTTTTCCTTTCTCGTGTCCAGCATGTCCGAACAGGACTTTCTGGACTGGGGCTGGCGTTATCCGTTCTTTGTGGCCTTCTCGGTCAACGTGGTGGCGTTGTTCGCGCGGCTGCGCATCATCGCCTCGCCCGAGTTCCAGGAGGCCTTCGAGACGCGCGAGTTGCAGCCCACCCGCATCCGCACCGCCTTCCGGTCGGACTGGCGGGCCATCTGGCTGGCCTCGTTCGTGCCGCTGGCCAGCTTTGCGATGTTTCACATGGTCACGGTGTTCCCGCTGTCCTGGGTTTATCTTTACACCAGCGAGCCGCTGACCTTCTTCCTGAACCTGACGGCGGTCAGCGCGGCTTTCGGCCTGGCCTCGGTGCTGCTGTCGGGCTGGCTGTCGGACTGGTTCGGACGCCGCCGCGTGCTGCTGTGGGGCGCGCTTGCCATCGGCGCCTTCAGCCTGCTGGCGCCCTTGCTGCTGCAAGGCGGCAAGACCGGCGTGTCCGCATACATGATCGGGGGCTTCCTGATCCTGGGGATCAGCTTCGGCTTGTCGTCGGGCGCGGTCGCCTCGATGTTCAACAGCCGCAACCGTTACACCGATTCCGCCTTTGCCTCGGCCCTTGCCTGGCTGTTCGGGGCGGGGCTGGCACCGCTGACGGCGTTGTTCCTGTCCACGACCCTGGGCCTGTTCGCGGCGGGCCTGTACCTTCTGTCGGGGGCGGTCGCGACGGCGATCGCATTGTGGCTGGTGCGGCAGATGGAGTTCCAGAAGCAGGGCTGAGCCGCCGCCGGCCGACCGCCGGCCTGCTGGGAAAGCTTTCGGGGGCGAGCCGGCCTTGGCATGTCCACGCTGCTGGCACGCCGGGGCGGTGGGCGGGCAGCTTTCGCGGCGGGCGGACCGGCCGCTGCGGACCGACCCGGCGACGGGATATGTCCGGCGGCCGGTATCGCCGCGAAATCGGCCTGCCGGTGGATCTGGTGCATGTCAGCCCCCCCCCCGGGGGCAGAGGTGCCCATCTGGTGTTCATCGAAGGCGCGTTCCGCCACCACCTGCATCCGGGGGGTTGCCTGGCGCGAGGCTAGCAGAACGGGACGGAACAGGATACGCGGACGATCCTATCCGCGCCGCAGCGCCTTGGCCTCGCGCCGCCGCGCGTGCAGCACCGGTTCCGTATAGCCCGAGGGCTGCGCCGTTCCCGTCAGCACCAGATCGCGCGCCGCCTCGAAGGCGGGACCGTCGAAGCCGGGCGCCATCGGGATGTAGTTCGGATCGCCCGCGTTCTGCTGGTCCACCTTTGCCGCCATGCGGCGCAGCGCGTCCTCGACCTGCTCGCGGGTGATCAGCCGCTGTTCCAGCCAGTTCGCCAGAATCTGCGCGCTGATGCGGCAGGTGGCGCGGTCCTCCATCATCGGCACGTCGTCGATGTCGGGCACCTTCGAACAGCCGACCCCCTGGTCCACCCAGCGGACCACATAGCCGAGGATCCCCTGCGCGCTGTTGTCCACCTCGCGCAGGATCTCGTCCTGCGGCAAGGGCGCGTCGCCCATCAGCGCGGGGGTCAGCAGGGCGTCCAGGTCGGGGATCGGCTGGCCCGCCAGTTCGTCCTGGCGCGCGGCGACATCGACCATGTGATAATGCAGCGCGTGAAGCGTCGCGGCCGTCGGACTGGGCACCCAGGCGGTGTTCGCGCCCGATCGCGGATGGGCGATCTTGGCTTGCAGCATTTCCGCCAGGGCATCGGGTTTCGCCCACATGCCCTTGCCGATCTGCGCCTTGCCGCGCAGCCCGCAAGCCAGGCCGATCAGCACGTTGCGGTCCTCGTAGGCCTTGAGCCAGTCCGAGCGGCGCGTGGCGTCGCGCCCGGCAAAGGCCCCCGCCTGCATGGACGTGTGGATCTCGTCCCCGGTGCGGTCCAGAAAGCCCGTGTTGATAAAGAACACGCGGTTGCGCAGCGCGTGGATCGTGGCGGCCAGGTTGGCGCTGGTGCGGCGCTCCTCGTCCATCAGGCCCAGCTTGACGGTGTTGGCGGGCAGGCCCAGGATCTGCTCGACCTTTGCGAAGGTGCGGTCGGCGAAACCGGCCTCGTCGGGGCCGTGCATCTTGGGTTTCACGACATAGATCGCGCCCACGCGGCTGTTGCGGGGGCCTTCGGCCTTCTTCAGGTCGTGGATGGCGCAGGCGGTCGTGACCATTGCGTCCATCAGCCCCTCGGGCGTGTCCTGACCGTTCAGGCGCACGGCGTCGGTGGTCATCAGCAGGCCCACGTTGCGCACCAGCAGCAGCGCGCGGCCCGGCAGGGTGATCGTGCCGCCGTCGGGGCGCGTCACCGTGCGGTCGGCGGCCAGGCGGCGGGTCATGGGCTTGCCGTTCTTTTCGAAGCTGTCCGTCAGGTCGCCCTTCATCAGGCCCAGCCAGTTGGCGTAAACGCCGACCTTGTCGGCGGCATCCACCGCCGCGACGCTGTCCTCGCAATCCTGGATGGCGGTCAGGGCGGCCTCCAGAACCACGTCGCGCAACCCCGACAGAGAGGCCGCGCCGATCGGATGGCCGGGGTTCACGACCAGTTCGACATGCAGGCCGTTGTGGCGCAGGACATAGCCGGTGTCCTGGCCCGAGACATGCGTGCCGACAAAGGCCGAGGGATCGCGCAGCGGCACCTCGGCCCCGTCCAGGGTCGCCGTCAGCCCGTCCGCATCGGCCCGATAGCCCGCCACGGCGGCATGGCTGCCCTGGGCCAGCGGAAAGGTCTCGTCCAGGAATTGCGCGGCGCGGGCGACAACGGCGTCCCGGCGCGCGGGGTCGATGCCGCCCCCGGCGGGCGGCGGGCCCATCACGTCGGACCCGTAGAGCGCATCGTAGAGCGAGCCCCAGCGGGCATTGGCGGCGTTCAGCGCGAAGCGGGCATTGCTGACCGGCACCACCAGCTGCGGCCCGGCGACAAGGGCGATCTCGGGGTCGATGCGGCCGTTGTCGATGGCAAAGGGGGCGGGTTCGGGCACGAGATAGCCGATCTCGACCAGAAAGGCGCGATAGGCCGACACGTTCCAAGGCTGGTTGCCGCGCGCCTTGTGCCAGGCGTCGATGCGGTCCTGCAACGCCGCGCGGCGGTCCAGCAGGGCGCGGTTCTCGGCGGCAAAGCCGGTCAGCAGTTCGGCATAGCCCGACCAGAAGCGGTCCGCGTCGACGCCGGTGCCGGGCAGCACCTGGCCTTCCACGAAGGCCGCCAGTTCCTCGGCCACGTCCAGGCCATGCCGCTGGGTGTAACGGGTGGGGGTCATGGTGCTGCTCCTTTGCGATTCGGGCGGCGGTATACCATTGCGCACTTTGGCATGCCTTACGTCACGGTTCGCGCCTTTCCAAGCCGGGGATGAAAAGTTTTTCTGCCACCTGGAAAAGATACCTAATCCCCGGCCTTCTCCTCGGTCACCACCGCCGCCGTGACCCGCCGCGCGGCGCTTTGATCCTCGGCCCCGGAGCCGGCCTCGACGATCTCGCGGGCTTCCTCCTCGTCCTCGTCCTCGATGGCGGGGGGTTCCTCGCCCGCCAGGAAGTTGCCGAACTTTTCCCATCCGGGGACATAATCGGCCAGGACGCGCAGCACGACCAGCACCGGCACGGCGATGATCATGCCGATCACCGACCACAGCCAGGCCCACAGCGCGACGGCCAGAAACACCACGACGGTGTTCATCTGCAACCGCCGCGACACGAAATAGGGCGTGATCACCTGCCCTTCCAGCGCGGTCAGCATCATATAGGTGCCCGCCACCATCATCGGCCAGAAGACGCCCGGCATGACCACCAGCGCCACCGTGCCCGACACGGCCACGCCCGTGATCGCGCCCAGATAGGGGATGTAGTTCAGCACAAAGGCGCCCAGGCCGAACAGGAGCGCCCCCGGCATGCCCCAGGCGAACATCGCAAGCCCGATGGCCAGGCCAAGCCCCGCGTTGATGATCGTGATCGCGCCCAGGTAATTGCCCAGCGAATCCTCGATCTGGCGCAAGGCCAGATAGGCGCTGCGCTTTTTTTGCAGGGAATCGAAGCTTTGCACGATCTTGAGATACAGAAGATCGCCCGAGGCCAGCATGAAGAACAGCAGGATCAGCGTGAAGACCACCTGGCCCGCGATGGCGGGGGTGAACTTCATCAGCGCGGTCAGGGGACTTTCGCCCACCTCCTCGACCCTGAGGGTGGGGGCGGCCTCGCCGGGGACGCCGGTGTTCTGGACGTCCTCGATCTGCTGGGCGGCCTGCTGCAATTCCTTGAAGGACTCGCGCAGCTCGCCGAACTTCTGTTCCAGCCGGACCTTGATCGTGGGCAGGTTCCGGGTCGCCTGGTTGACCGGGCCGCTGGCGCCCAGGCCGATCAGCGCCACCGCCACCACCAGTCCCATGGTCACGGCGGTGGCGGTCATCCCGTCGGGGATGCCGCGGCGGCGGGCCAGACGGCGCAGGGGCGTGAAGACGAAGAACAGCAGCACCGCCAGCGTCACCGGCATCAGGAAGTCGCGCCCGGCGGCAATGGCCGCAAAGGCCATGATCAGGAAGATGCCGACAATGGCCCAGTTGGCGGCGCGCCCGCTGGCGCCGCTGCCGTCCGGGCGGAAACGCGGAAAGCTGAATTGCTTGTCGGCCACGGCCTTCGCGCCCTTCCTGCGTCACTGCCCCGGGGTCCGAACGCGAAGGGCGGCCCGGTCGTTCCGGGCCGGGCCGGGCCGCGTCAGATTGGGTGATCGCCCGCGCTGTCGATCACGCGGGTGGGCAGGCCCATCTGTCCCAGCAGTTCCAGAAAGGGCCGGGCGGGCAGATCCTCGACATTGGCCATCTTCCGCACGTCCCAGGTGCCGCGGGCGATCAGGATCGCCGCCGCGACCGGGGGCACGCCCGCCGTGTAGCTGATGCCCTGGCTGCCGACCTCGTTGAAGGCTTCCTTGTGGTCGGCGACGTTGTAGATGAAGACCTCGCCGGGCTTGCCGTCCCGGCTGCCCTTGACCAGATCGCCGATGCAGGTCTTGCCCTGGTAATCGGGCGCGAGGCTGGCAGGATCCGGCAGCACCGCCTTGACGACCTTCAAAGGCACGACCTCCTGCCCTTCGGCGGTTTTCACGGGCTGTTCGGACAAAAGGCCCAGGTTCTGCAACACCGTGAAGACGTTGATGTAGTGATCGCCAAAGCCCATCCAGAAGCGCACGTCGGCGTTCTTGTAGCGGGCGGACAGGCTGTGAACCTCGTCATGGCCGGACAGATAGGCCTTCTGCTTGCCCACGACGGGCAGGTCCCATTCGCGGCCCACCTCGAACATCTTGTTCGTTTTCCACTCGCCGCCCTGCCAGGAATAAACCACGCCGGTGAATTCGCGGAAGTTGATCTCGGGGTCGAAGTTCGTGGCGAAATACCGGCCATGCGACCCGGCGTTGATGTCCACGATGTCGATGCTGTCGATGGTGTCGAAATACTCGTCCTCGGCCAGGCGGGCATAAGCGTTGACCACGCCCGGATCGAAGCCCGCGCCCAGGATCGCGGTGATGCCTGCGGCCGCCACGTCCTCGCGCCGCTTCCATTCGTAGTTGCCGTACCAGGGCGGCGTTTCGCAGATCTTCGCCGGATCCTCGTGGATGGCCGTGTCGATATAGGCGGCGCCCGCGCGGATGCAGCCTTCCAGCACCGTCATGTTGATAAAGGCGGTGCCCACGTTGATCACGATGCCCGCACCGACCTTGCGGATCAGCGCCTCGACCTCATCGGGGTTCATCGCGTCCAGGGCGTGGCTGGCGAAGGGCATGTCGTGGCCCTTGTCGCGCAGGGTCTGGATGATCGCGTCCGCCCGTGCCTGCGTGCGGTTGGCGATGTGCAGATCGCCGAATTCCGCGGCCCATTGCGCCGCCTTGTGCGCCACGACTTGCGCGACGCCACCCGCGCCGATGATGAGGACGTTCTTCTTGGCCAATTACGGATCCTTTCCGGGGTTGGGGAGAGGGCGCCTTACGAAAGGCTGGACTTGTAGTCTTCATAAGGGAAGCTGCGGACGGTGCGAATGGTCCCGTCGTCTTCCCGGATGGCGATGGCGGGCATGGCCACGCCGTTGAACCAGTTCTTCTTGACCATGGTATAGCCCGCCGCATCCGCGATGCTGATCCGGTCGCCCACCGCCAGGGGCTGCGCAAACCGCGCGTCCCCGAAGATGTCGCCCGCAAGGCAGGTCTTGCCCGCGATCTGATATTCGTGATCGCCCGCCCGCGGCAGCTTGGCCGTTTCGCGATAGATCAGCAGGTCCAGCATATGCGCCTCGGTGCTGCTGTCCACCACGGCGATCCGCCTGCCGTTGTCGATGATGTCCAGCACGCTGACCTCCAGCGTGGCGGCGCCGGTGATGCTGGCCTCGCCCGGTTCCAGATAGGCCTGGACGCCCCAGCGGTCCTGGAAGGCCTTCAGCCGGTCGGCCAGGCGGTCCAGCGGATAGCCCTCGCCCGTGAAATGGATGCCGCCGCCCAGCGACACCCAGTCCAGGCGCTTCAGGATGTCGCCGAACTCGGTCTCGATCCGGGTCAGCTGGCTGTCGAACAGGTCGAAGTCGCGGTTCTCGCAGTTGTAATGGATCATCACGCCGCTGATCCGGTCCATCGCGGCGTCCAGGCGCGACATGTCCCATTCGCCCAGGCGGCTGAAAGGCCGCGCGGGGTCGGCCAGATCGAAGCCGCTGGTGGAAAAGCGCGGGTTCAGGCGCAATCCGCGCGCGATCCCCGCCGCCTTGTCGCCGAAGCGGTCAAGCTGCGACAGGCTGTTGAAGATGATCTTGTCGGCATAACCCACCGCCTCGTCGATCTCGTGATCGGCCCAGGCGACGGAATAAGCGTGGGTTTCCTTGCCGAACTCCTCGTGCCCAAGCCGCAGCTCGAACAGCGAGGACGAGGTGGTGCCGTCCATGCAGTCGCGCATCAGATCGAAAACCGACCAGGTGGCAAAGCATTTCAGCGCCAGCAGCGCCTTGGCGCCCGAGGCCCGGCGCAGGCGGGCGACCTGTTCCATGTTGCGCCGCAGCGCCGGCTTGTCGATCAGATAGAAGGGCGTCTGCATCGCGGCCATGCGAAACCTTTGTGGGGGGTCAAAGCGAAAGGGCCGATATAGCCACGGCCCAGGCTTTTCGCAAGAAAGCGTGACGGGCGAATGACAGCGGCTCAGCCGCCCGCGGCGAAACGGCGGAACTCGCGCTTCACCAGTTCCAGCTCGGCGCGCAGTTGCGCGACCTCGGCCAGCAGGTCGTCGCCCGCGACCGTTCCTGCGACAAGGGTCAGGCTGCCCAGAACCCGCGACCCGGCGCTGTCGGGATCGCCCGCCACCAGCACCAGGCCATTCACCCCGCTGCCGATGACCGTGGCGGGAAGATCGGCCGTGACCGACCAGACGCCCGGCCCCGCATCGCGCAAGGCCGCCTTTGCGACAACCTGGCCGCGATGGACCACCGACAGTTCGGGCAGCGTGCCGGTCCCTTGCAGCGCGCCGGTCCAGCAGCCGGCCACGACGCCGTGGCTTTCGAACCTCATCGCGGCCCCCTTCATGTCTGCGCGCGCGGATGGTGCGACACCACCGCGTCGTTGATGCTGACCGCGTTCATGCGCGGCGATTCGAAGATCAGATCCAGCCAGGCCCTTTCGACCGGGCGGTTCGCCAGATCGGCATAGGCCAGGTCGAATTCGACCCGGCGCGCGGCGCCCTGCCCTTCGACCGGATGGCCAAGCTGGCGCAGCATGGTTTCGGTGTTCGGCCCCTGCACCAGGTTGACGCGGGCATAGATCGTGATCGGGCGTTCCGCGTCCATCACCGTGTCCAGCAGCAGCACCCGGTCGGAACCCAGGCCGTCCAGCGCACCGCCCGGCAAGTCCAGCGTCAGCGACAGAAAGCTGCACGTGGTTCCCAGCATCTCGATCCGCAGGCCGTAGCTTGCGCCCCGCCCCGGCTGCGGCCGGATCGACTGGCGCAGGATCAGCGCCCGGTGCGGGCAGTCGTGCCACAAGGCCGCATCCTCGCCCAGCCGCTGTCCGTTCCCGGGCGAGGCGATGGCCTGCGGGCTGATCCGCCCCGCAAGCAGATGCGGGCGCCAATGCCAGTCCGTCCCGGGCGGCAGGTCGGCATCGGACACCCCGTTCTTGCGCAGCATCCAGGGATCCGAGGCTTGCAGGAACCGCGACAGCTGGCGATGCAGGATTTGCGCCCGTTCCCGCAGCCCGGGATCGACGGGTCGGGGGTTGCGCTCCTGCTTGTCGGCCAGGCGGGCCCAATCGGCGCGGTCCCGACCCAACCCCAAGAATTGCAGCATAGTCTTGACCATTCAAGAAGCCTTGTGCGTTCCTTGTCTGGATAGACGGCGGCCCTGACGCGGACAAGCGTCACGCGACCAGGTCGTTCAAACGGGCGGCACAGGCGAAATCCGCATCCGTCAGGCCGCCCGCGTCATGGGTGGTGAAGGACACCTCGCAATAGCCCCAGCCAAAGCGCACATCGGGATGATGGTTCCGCCGGTTGCCCAGCCAGGCCGCCAGGTTCGCCATCTCGACCGCCCTGGCAAAGCCCTTGAAGGCGAAGCGGCGGGTGATCGCTTGGCCGTCCGGCGATAGCCGCCAGCCGTCCAGGGCTTCCAGCCGGGCTTCTATCTCGGTGGCTTCCATGTCCTTTCTCCCTCACAACAGCGGCGAGGCCAGCGCCAGCAGGTTGTTGCGCAGCCGGCGCAGGATGGACCAGCCGCGGACCTCCTCCAGCGTGATCTCGCGCGACCGCTCGGCATAGCTGTCCTGGCGTGCGTCCAGTTCGGCCACGAATTCATGGTCGAAGACCGCCATGTTGACCTCGTAGTTCAGTTCGAAGCTGCGGCGGTCCAGGTTGGCGCTGCCGACCATGCCCATCCGGCCGTCCACGGTCATGATCTTGGAATGCAGAAGACCGTCCTCGAACAGCAGGATCCGCGCCCCCGCCGACAAAAGCCCGTAATAGAAGCCCTGACTGGTCGCGCCCACCACAAGGGAATCGTTGCGGGCGGGCAGGATCATCGTCACCTCGACCCCGCGCCGGGCGGCGGCGCGCACGGCGGCGTCCAGCGCGGTGTCGGGCACGTAATAGGGGGTGGTGATCGCCACCCGGTCGCGCGCCGCATGCAGCATCCCCGCCAGGCAGTCCGAGATCGAGCCCTGCCGCCGGTCGGGTCCGGTGGGAATGACCTGCGCGATCTCGCCCGGGTCGGCGACGGGGGCCACGGGTTGCAGCATGTCGCCCAGATCCTTGCCCGTATAGCTCATCCAGTCGCCCAGGAAGACCGACTGGAACTGCCGCACCACCGGGCCTTCGACCGACATCAGGATGTCCACCCAGGGGGCGAAGCGCGGCTTGATGGCAAAGGCCATGTCGGCGCAGTTGCGGCTGCCGGAAAAGGCCACGCGGTTGTCCACAACCAGGATCTTGCGGTGGTTGCGCAGATCCAGCCTGCGGAACAGGACGCTGATAAAGGGCAGGCCCCAGGGGAACGCCGTGACGCATTCGGCCCCCGCCTCCTGCATGTGCGTCCACAGCGCCGAGCGCACCAGCCCGCGCGATCCCAGGGCATCGACGATCACCCGGCATTCGACGCCCCGGCTGGCGGCGCGGGCCACGGCCTCGGCCACCTTCTGGCCGGACCGGTCGGCCAGCCAGATATAGAACAGGACATGGACGTGATCCCGTGCGGCGTCGATGGCGTCGATCATGCGGTCGATGGCCTCGTCGCCTTCCTCAAGCAGGCGGATGCGGTTCCCGGACAGCGCGGGCATGCCGCCCACCGCCGCGTTGGCCGCCACCACCGGCAGCGTGTAATGCGGGGGTTCGGCGATCACGCCCGGGTTCGGGACGCGCAGGTTGGTCAGCCGGTCGCGCACGTCCGCCATGCGCTGCACCTCGGCCTGGTTCAGCCGCACCTCGCCGAACAGGACATAGGCCAGGATGCCCACCAGCGGCAGCGCCTCGATCACCATGATCCAGGCCAGCCGGACGGAAGGGTCCAGCCGCGGCCGGATCAGAACGCGCGCGATCAGGGCCAGCGTGACCGCCGTATGCAGCATGACGAGGAATGAGGCCCACATGGCGCGCATCATTCCCGCCCGCCGCGGCAATTGCAATTCCCCCCGTCGCGGCCTATCTCGGGGGCTTGAAAACAGCAGGGGCCGCCCGCGAATGAACTGGATCACCAACTACGTCCGTCCGCGCATCAATTCGCTGTTCTCGCGCCGCGAGGTGCCCGAGAACCTGTGGACCAAATGCCCCGAATGCGGCACGATGCTGTTTCACCGCGAACTGTCGGACAACCTGAACGTCTGCACGAACTGCGACCACCACCTGGCGATCAGCCCCCGCGACCGTTTCGCCGCGCTGTTCGACGGCGGCGCCTTTGTCGAGGTGAAGGTGCCCGAACCCATCGCCGACCCCCTGGGCTTCCGCGACCAGAAGAAATACCCCGACCGCATGAAGGCCGCGCAAAAGGCCACCGGCGAGAAGGAGGCGATGCTGGTGGCCGAGGGCGAGATCGGCCGCACCCCCGTGATCGCCGCCGCCCAGGACTTCAGCTTCATGGGCGGGTCGATGGGCATGTATGTGGGCAACGCCGTCATCGCCGCCGCCGAGCGCGCGGTCAGGACGAAGCGCCCGCTGGTGCTGTTTTCCGCCGCGGGCGGCGCGCGGATGCAGGAAGGCATCCTGTCGCTGATGCAGATGCCCCGCACCACCGTCGCCGTGGAAATGCTGCGCGAGGCCGGCCTGCCCTATGTCGTCGTTCTGACCCATCCCACCACGGGCGGCGTCACCGCCAGCTATGCCATGCTGGGCGACATCCAGATCGCCGAACCCAACGCCCTGATCTGCTTCGCCGGTCCCCGTGTCATCGAGCAGACCATCCGCGAGAAGCTGCCCGAAGGCTTCCAGCGCGCCGAATACCTGCTGGAACACGGCATGCTGGACCGCGTGACGCACCGCAAGCGGCTGCGCGACGAACTGGTCTCGATCCTGCGCATGATGGGCGGGCTGTCCGCGCCCACCCGCGCCGACCTGCCCGCGCCCGCCGTTGAACCCGTCCAGCCCGAACCCGCGCAGGCGGACTAGATTTCTTCTTTGTCGAAATACCCCGGGGGTCCGGGGGCTGGCCCCCGGCGGTGAAGGCATGAGCCACTCTGACGCTGTTCTCGACCGCTTGATGTCGCTGCATCCAAAGGTCATCGACCTGTCGCTGGACCGGATGCGCCGTCTGCTGGCCGCGCTTGGCAACCCCGAACGCCGCATCCCTCCGGCGATCCACATCGCGGGCACCAACGGCAAGGGCAGCACCCAGGCGATGATCCGCGCGGGCTTGCAGGCGGGGGGCGCGCGCGTCCATGCCTATACCTCGCCCCATTTGGCGCGCTTCCACGAACGCATCCGGCTGGCGGGCGATCTGATCGCGGAAGCCGACCTGGCGGCGACGCTGGAGGAATGCGAGGCCGCCAACGCCGGCCAGCCCATCACCTTTTTCGAGATCACCACGGCGGCGGCGTTCCTGGCCTTTTCGCGCACCCCTGCCGACTACACCTTGCTGGAGGTCGGCTTGGGCGGCAGGCTGGACGCGACCAACGTGATCGACAACCCGCGCCTGACCGTCATAACCCCGGTCAGCATCGACCACACGCAATATCTGGGCGAGACCCTTCCCCTGATCGCCGCTGAAAAGGCCGGGATCATCAAGCGCGGCGTGCCGGTGATCGTCGGCCCGCAGGACGACGAAGCCCTGCGCGTGATCGAAGCCAGGGCCTCGGGGCTGACCGCGCCGGTCTTCGCCCATGGCCAGCACTGGATGATCGCGCGCGACCGGGGCGGCATGGTCTACCAGGACGACCACGGCTTGTGGGATCTGCCGCTGCCGAACCTTCTCGGCCCGCACCAGATCCGGAACGCGGGAACCGCGCTTGCCGCCCTGCGCCACCTTGGCGCCACCGAGGCCCAGGCCCGCGCGGCGGTGACGCAGGCCGAATGGCCCGCCCGGATGCAGCGCCTGCGCTACGGTCCCCTGGTCGATCTGGCCGGACCGCAGGCCGAGTTGTGGCTGGACGGCGGCCACAACCCGGCAGGGGGCGAGGCCGTGGCCGCGACGCTGGCCGCCCTGCCGCCGCGCCCCACGCATCTGGTCTGCGGGATGCTGAACACCAAGGACATCGCGGGTTATCTGCGGCCGCTGGTGGCGCAGGCCCGGTCCCTGACCGCCATCGACATTCCGGGCGAGGCGAACACCCTGCCCGCCGAGACCACGGCGGGGGCCGCAAGCGGCGTGGGCATGACCGCAACCACCGCGCCGGACGCGGCGGCGGCCGTCGCGGGGATCGTGGAGCGGGATGCCAAGGCGCGGATCCTGATCTGCGGGTCGCTGTATCTGGCGGGGCGGGTTCTGCGCGAGAACGGCTGAACGGTGCCGGAAATCCGGCAGGCAGCCGTCCGGCGCACGGATGCCCGGACCGGCCCCACGAAAACGCAGGGCAAAGAGGATAAAGAAGCGCCATCCATTCCGACCCTGGCAATCCGGCCGGGCAATCCGACCCTGGCAATCCGACCCTGGCAATTCGAGCGGGCAATCCGGTCACGGCTGCCCGGGCGCGCGCGGTGTCGCGCTTGCCAAGGGGCAGACAGGCGCGACCGGACAGGCGAGACCGGACTTGTCGCGGGACAAATCCGGCAAATTTCCTCAATCCGCCGCTCGCCCCCAATCCGCGTCCTGCATCTCGCGCAGGCGGCTGGCGGTGCGCTCGAATTCGAAGCTGCCTTCGCCTTCGTTGTAGAGCTGTTCCGGCTGGTCCGCCCCGCTGGCGATCAGCCGCACCTTGGCCTCGTAAAGCGCGTCGATCAGGGTCACGAACCGCTTGGCCTCGTTGTAGTTCGAGGCCGAAAGCCTGGGGATGCCGTCGATCATCAGCACCTCGACCGCGCGCGACAAGGCCAGGTAATCCGCCGGACCCAGGGGCTTGCCGCAGAGATCCCAGAATCCCGACCGGCCCACGCCATCTGCAAACTGCGGCAGATCGAAATGGCGCCCGCCCACCTCGATCCGGCGCGGCTCGCCCTCGGCACCCGCCGTCAGATCGTCCCAGATCGCATCCATCGCCGCCTTGGCCGCCGCATCCGCCGGGCAGAACCACACGGGGCCGCCCGTCGCCCGCCCCTGCCGGTGATCGACGGCGCTGTCCAGGCACACGACCTCCAGCCGCCGGCGGATCAGGTCGATGAAGGGCAGGAACAGTTGCCGGTTCAGGCCGTGCTTGTACAGATCCTCGGGCACCCGGTTCGAGGTGGTGACGATCACCACCCCCTGTTCCAGCAAGACCTGGAACAGCCGCCCCACGATCATCGCGTCCGCGATGTCGGTGATCTGCATCTCGTCGAAGCACAGCAGGCGGACCCGGGCCGCGACCTCCAGCGCCACGGGCCGCACGGTGTCCTGATCGCCCCGCTGCCGGGCGCGGTTCAGCCCGGCCTGGATCTCCTGCATGAACTCATGGAAATGGACGCGCCGCACCGGAACGGTGGCGGCCTCGGCCAGCAGGTCCATCAGCATGGACTTGCCGCGCCCGACCCCGCCCCAAAGGTAAAGCCCCTTGGCCGCGGGCGCAGGGGGCGGCGGGCTGCCCACGCCCAGAAAGGCGCGCCAGGCCGACCGCTTTTCCGGTGCCGGGGCGGCGGCGATGTCGTCCAGCACGCGGTCCAGATGCGGCAGCACGGATTGCTGCGCGTCATCAGGCCGGATCCGCCCGTCCGCCACGCGCTGCCGATAAAGATCGCTGACCTTGCCCATGGCGCGCCCTTGCCACGGATGCCGCGCGCCCCGCAAGGGCCAATGCTTGACCCGCGGCCCCGCCCCGTGCGACCCCTGCCGCGGCAACGCGCGAGGTTCCATGCCCAAGTCCCCCACCCTCATCGCGGACATTCCCGTCCTGTTCGTCATGGCGGCCGAAGCCGAATACGGCCCCGCCCTGCGCGCCCGCATCGACCCGCTGATCACCGGCATCGGCCCGGTCGAGGGCGCGGTGCAGCTGACCGCCGCCCTTGCCGGAATGCCCGGGCTTCCGCGCCTGATCGTTTCGCTGGGATCGGCCGGGTCCGCGCGGCTGGAACAGGCCGAGGTGTATCAGGTCGCGGCGGTGGCCTATCGCGACATGGACGCCTCGGCCCTGGGCTTCGAAAAAGGGCGCACGCCGCTTTTGGACCTGCCCGTGCGGGTCGATCTGCCCCACCGGGTCGAAGGGATCCCCGAGGCGACGCTTTCCACCGGGGCCGACATCGTCAGCGGCCCGGCCTATGCCGCGATCGCCGAGGACATGGTGGACATGGAAACCTTCGCCCATCTGCGCGCGGCCCAGCATTTCGGCGTTCCGCTGATCGGGCTTCGCGGCATCTCGGACGGCGCGGCGGACTTGCAGCACTTGTCGGACTGGACGCAGTATCTGCACATCATCGACGAAAAGCTGGCATGGGCCGTGGACGGGATCGCGGAGCAGCTTGCCGACGGAAGGCTGATCCCCGGCGTCCCGCGCTTGTCCTGAGGGACGCCAGCCCCTAAACCCCCTGGGGCATATCGACCGGACAAGGCAGACATGGCACGCGGCACGACGATCATCTCCGACCGGCCCACCAGCAGGCGCGTGGGCGCGCTGCGCGCGTTGGGACCGTTCCTGCGGCCTTATCGCGGGCAGGTCGTGCTGGCGCTGATCGCGCTGGCCGCGACATCGGCCATCAGCCTGGTCCTGCCCCTGGCCGCGCGCCGGGTGGTGGACAATTTCGACGACGGCGCGGGCCTGCTGGACGAATATTTCGGCGCCGCGCTGATCATCGTGGCGCTTCTGGCCCTGGGCACGGCGGCGCGCTATTTCTTCGTCACCCGCCTGGGAGAACGGGTCGTGGCCGACATCCGCAAGGCGGTCTTCGCCCGCGTCGTCACCCTGTCCCCCGCCTTTTTCGAACGCGTGATGACCGGGGAAATCCTGTCGCGCATCACCACGGACACGACGCTGATCCAGTCGGTGATCGGCTCGTCGCTGTCCATCGCCTTGCGCAACATGATCATCCTGGCGGGCGGGCTGGCGATGCTGGCCTTCACGTCCCTGAAGCTGATGGGGCTGGTTCTGCTGATCATCCCGGTGATCTTGGTGCCGATCATCGTTCTGGGCCGCAGGCTGAGGGGACTGTCGCGCGCCAACCAGGACTGGATCGCGGCATCGTCCGGGACGGCGTCGGAAACGCTGCTGGCCGCGCAGACGGTGCAGGCCTACACCCACGAGACCCGCAGCATCGCCCGCTTCGACGAGGTGACCGAGCGGTCCTTCGACGTGGCCCTGGCGCGCATCCGCACGCGGGCGCTGATGACGGCCATTGTGATCTTCCTGATTTTCGCGGGCGTGATCGGCGTCTTGTGGATCGGCGCGCGGGACGTGCGCACGGGCGTGATGACGGCGGGCCAGCTGGTGCAGTTCGTGATCTATGCGATCCTGGTCGCGGGATCGACCGGCGCGCTGTCGGAAATCTGGGGCGAGTTGCAGCGCGCGGCGGGCGCCACCGAACGCCTGGGCGAATTGCTGGCGGCCGAGGACGCGCTGACCGACCCCGCCCGGCCCGTTCCCCTGCCCCGCCCGGTGCGCGGCCATATCGAACTGCGCGACGTGAGCTTCCATTACCCCACCCGGCCCGATGTCTCGGCGCTGGAAGGCGTCAGCCTGACGATCCGGCCGGGCGAGACGGTGGCCCTGGTCGGTCCTTCGGGCGCGGGCAAGACCACGGTGATCCAGCTGATCGAGCGGTTCTGGGATCCCGCCGCGGGCCGGGTCATGCTGGACGGCATCGACCTGCGCGACATGGCGCGGGCCGATTTCCGGCAGGCCATGGCGCTGGTGCCGCAGGATCCCGTGATCTTCGCGGCGACGGCGCTGGACAACATCCGCCTGGGCCGCCCCGATGCCCCGGCCTCCGAGGTCGAGGCGGCCGCCCGCGCCGCCCACGCCCATGACTTCATCTCGGGGCTGCCGCAGGGTTACGACACCCCGCTGGGGGAACGCGGGGTGATGCTGTCGGGCGGCCAGCGCCAGCGCATCGCCATCGCCCGCGCGATCCTGCGCGACGCCCCCGTTCTGCTGCTGGACGAGGCGACAAGCGCGCTGGACGCGGAATCCGAATCCCTGGTCCAGGCGGCGGTGCAGCGCCTTTCCGAAGGCCGCACCACGGTTGTGGTCGCCCACCGCCTGGCGACGGTGAAGAAGGCCGACCGGATCGTCGTTTTCGACGCGGGCCGCATCGTCGCCCAGGGCACGCATGATGCCCTGGTCGCCGAGGGCGGGCTTTACGCCCGGCTGGCGCGGATGCAGTTCACCGACATGCCGCCGCTGCCCGAACCCGCCTGATCATTTCGGCGCGGCATAAACCGCCGCCCAGAACCGCGTCTTGCCGTCCGGCCCGATCGCCTGGCCGATGCCGTAATCGCGCAGCTGCGGGATCAGCATGTTGGCCCGGTGCCCGCCCGAGGCGTTCCATTCCGCCAGAACCCGCTCTTGCGAGAACGGCCCGGCGGCGATGTTTTCCGCCGTGACGGCGGGCGCATAGCCTGCGGCCTTCACGCGCGGGCCGGGGCCGCTGGTTTTGCTGCCGGCATGGGTCATGCGCCCGCGGTTCGCCATGTCGCAGGCATGCTGCGCCGCGACCCGGGCCAGCACCGGATCGGGCCGCACGGGCGGCAGGCCCGCATCGCGGCGCACGGCATTGGTGGCCGCCGCGCCCTGACCGTTCTGGCTGGCGCTGGTGGCCAGGCAGGTGGCCCTGCCCGCAGCCATCAGCTGCATGTCGTGGGGATCATCCCTTCGGACCCCGGGATCCGGCGCGGTCTGGGCGCAGCCCGCCAGAAGGGCGCAAAGAAGAACAGCGGCGGCCGGCAGTCGCCTGCGATGTGTCATGGTTTCACCTTTCGAAGCCAAGTGCATCCTACGGGTGAAAGAATGAATGAATGAACAATGCACGATTGTCATGTGGGCCGGGAAACGCGCAATAACCAGAGGGAACGCTTGCTTCAACCCCGCGTTTTTCATCAAATCACCCGGAAACACAGCCGAAAGGACGCATCATGGCCATCTGGGATTTCGTGAAGGACGCCGGCAAGTCGGTTTTCGGCAAGGCCGAGGCTGCGGAACCCGCCAAGCCGCAAGCCCAGGCGGCCCCGGCGGCGGCAAAACCCGCCCAGGACCCCGACACCGCCCGAAAGGTCGCGGCGCTCAAGGCGGAACTCAAGGCGCTGAACCTGGACAAGGACGATGTCCATCTGACGCTGCGCGGCGACACGGTCAAGGTCGACAGCAAGGGCGCCGACCGCGAAACGCTGGAAAAGCTGATCCTGGCCCTGGGCAACATCGAAGGCATCGCCAAGGTCGAGGCCGACCTGCCCGAAACCGGAGCCGGAGCCGAGGGCGGCAAGGCCCCGGTCTTCCATACCGTGAAGAAGGGCGAGACGCTGTCGGCCATCGCCAAGGCCTATCTGGGCAGCGCCGGCAAATACAACGCCATTTTCGAGGCGAACCGCCCGATGCTGTCCGATCCCGACAAGATCTATCCCGGCCAGACCCTGCGCATCCCGCAGGCGTGACCGGCCGACGCGGCGTCCGCGCGACCTGACGCCGCGTCCCCGCCCGGGCGCGCCGCCAAGCCCCTTGCCCCCCTTCCCGCCAATGGCCCATTGTGTTTCCCGAGAGGGATCAGGAGGATGGTCCCGTGGGAGGATGGATGAACCGCTTCATCAGCTACGATGACCGCAACGCCCTGGAAGCCGAGATGCCCTACGAGGCGCGCGATCTTCCGGTCACGCTTTACGGCTTTCTGGCCCGCACGGCCGAACGGTTCCCCGACCGGCCCGCGATCAGCTTCCAGCTTCTGTCCGATCCCAAAAGCCATGCGGCCACCCTGACCTGGCAGGATCTGCTGGAACGCGTCACGGAAACCGCCAACCTGTTCCGCAAGCTGGGCGTCGGCCCCGCCGACACCGTGGCCTATCTGCTGCCCAACAGCATCGAAACGCCCGTGGTGCTGCTGGCGGGCGCGACGGCGGGGATCGTGAACCCGATCAATCCCCTGCTGGACGCCCAGCAGATCGCGGGCATCCTGCGCGAAACCCGCGCCAAGGTGCTGGTCACGCTGCGCGCCTTCCCGAAAACCGACGTGGCCCAGAAGGCCGCCGAGGCGGTGGCCCTGGCCCCCGGCGTCACCCATGTGGTCGAGGTGGACCTGAACCGCCACCTGCGCGGGCTCAAGCGTTTCATCGTGCCGCTGATCCGCCCGCGCGTGAAACGCCGCGGCAAGGCCAAGGTGCTGAATTTCGAAGCCGCGACCAGCGGGCAGCGCCACACCCGCCTGGACTTCGAGGACGTGCGGCAGGACCGGGTCGCGGCCTATTTCCACACGGGCGGCACAACCGGCACGCCCAAGGTCGCGCAGCACAAGTATTCCGGCATGATCTACAACGGCTGGCTGGGCGGCACGCTGCTGTTTGACGAAACCGACGTGCTGATGTGCCCGCTGCCGATGTTCCACGTCTTTGCCGCCTATCCGGTGCTGATGTCCTGCATCGCGTCCGGCGCCCATGTCGTCATGCCCACCCCCGCCGGATACCGGGGCGAAGGCGTGTTCGACAATTTCTGGAAGCTGATCGAACGCTGGCAGGCGACCTTCCTGATCACCGTGCCGACCGCCATTTCCGCGCTGATGCAGCGGCCCGTGAATGCCGATGTGTCATCCCTGAAAACCGCGATCTCGGGTTCGGCCCCGCTGCCGATCGAGCTTTACAACCGCTTCAAGTCCGCCACGGGGGTCGAGATCGCCGAAGGATACGGCTTGACCGAGGCCACCTGCCTGGTCAGCTGCAACCCTGTGGACGGCGTGAAGAAGGTCGGATCCGTGGGCATTCCCCTGCCCTACACTCATGTCCGCATCCTGAACCACGACGATGCGGGACGTGCCCATGAATGCCCCACCGACACGGTGGGCGAGATCTGCCTGGCCAATCCCGGCGTCTTTCCCGGCTCGACCTATACCGAAGCCGACAAGAACCACAGGCTGTTCGCCGACGACATCTATCTGCGCACCGGCGACCTGGGGCGGCTGGACGCGGACGGATACCTGTGGATCACGGGCCGCGCCAAGGATCTGATCATCCGCGGCGGCCACAACATCGACCCCGCCGAGATCGAGGAGGCGATGCTGTCCCACCCCGCCGTGGCCTTTGCCGGCGCCATCGGCCAGCCCGACAGCTTCGCGGGCGAACTGCCCTGCGTCTACGTGGAACTGGTCGCCGGCGCCCAGGCCACCGAAGCCGAGCTTCTGGCCCATGCCAAGGCCCATATCCACGAGCGCGCCGCCATTCCCAAGCATGTCGAGATCCTGCCCGAGCTGCCCAAGACCGCCGTTGGCAAGATCTTCAAGCCCGACCTGCGCCGCCTGGCGATCAAGCGCGTCTATGACAAAGCGCTGGCCGGCACCGGCGCCCGCGTGTCCGAGGTGTTCGAGGACAACAAGCGCGGCCTGGTCGCCCGCCTGGCGCGCGACGGCACGGTGGACGAGGCGGCGGTGGCGGCCAAGCTGGGAGAGTTCACCCGCCCGTGGGAATGGGAATAGAACCCCGGCAGGGCGCCGTTCATCAGGATCGCGCTTTAAGTGTGGCCGCGCTTTGATTAATACCGTCCAAGGCGAAAGCGGTTTCCGGCCGCAGACAAGGATCGAGCGATGGGCGAACCACTCCCGGAGGCAGGCTGGTCACGCGAGATCGTGTCCCTCAGGAACGCCTGGATCTTTCCGCCCGCGGCCATGACGGGCCGTCCTTGCTGCGGGGTCGTGACGGCGGAAGGGCAGGATTGCCTGCACGCCTCGACCTGGCGCGGGGGCATCCGCATGACCCGCAAGGTCGCCGGCGCCGAAAAGCCCGGGCGTTTCCTGCAAGGCCGCCATGTCTGGGGCGGCCTCTACTATGGCCATTTCGGCCATTTCATGACCGAGACCATGGCCCGCTGCTGGGCCTTCGATCGGGATGGCGTGGAAAGCGTGCTGTTCATGCCCAAGCACGAGAAGCTTTCGGAATTCCAGAAATACCAGTCCCATTTCTGGACCCTGCTGGGCATAACCGCGCCGGAACGGATCCTGCGCGAGCCGCTGGTGGTCGAGGAACTGCTGGTCCCCGGCCAGGGCTTCGGCCTGGGCAGGATCGCCGAGGGCACCCCCGAGTTTCATGCGGCCATGCGCAGGCTGGCCGCGCGGGTTCCCACCGACCCGGCCCGCAGGATCTACATCTCGCGGACGAAGTTCAACGGCCGGGGCGGCGTTCTGGCCGAAAAAGCGATCGAACGGAACATGATCGCCCAAGGCTACACGATCATGCATCCCGAGAAGATGGAGCTGCCGGATCAGCTGCGCTTCTACAAGTCGGCCACGCATATCCTGGGGATCGACAGCTCCGCCTTTCATATCGCCGGGATGGTCGCCGACCCCGGCAAGCGCATCGGCTTTATCCTGCGCCGCGACAACAATGCCCACGAATCCATCGCCGCCCAGATCAGGGGCATGACGGGCCGGGATCCGATCGTCATCGATGCGCTGGTCGCGAACTGGATGGAGAAAGAGGCAGCCGCTTCCAACCACCTGAGCTGGGGCGAACTCGATTTCGAGATCCTGGGAAGGCAGTTGGCCCGGAACGGCTTCATCGACAAGAACATCCCCTGGCACGGCCCGGACCGGCAGGACATGTCCGACAGCCTGGCCCGGGTTCAATCGAAACACGACAACAGTCTGGTCCGGGTCGCGGTCGCCGGTTGATCCGCCCGAATATGGGAACGCTTCATGAATGACCGCGACATCAGGATCCTGGGCGTCTGCCGCTTTTCCATGCTGGGCCGGGGCGACTGGAAGGCCTATCGCAACCAGCCGGACGAGGCGCTGGAGGCGATCTATCTGAAGCAGGCGCAGGATCTGTTCGCGTCGGAACGCCTCGAAGCCCGCCTGGCCACGTTCGAACATCTGACGCTGCGGTCGCTGGCGAACCAGTCGGACGGGGATTTCCGCCTGCTGGTCGCCTCGTCGGACCAGATGCCCGACACGTACCGGAAGCGTCTGGAAACCATCTGCGGGGACGTCGAACAGGTCATTCTGCGCTTTCTTCCCCCGACCCACATCTCGGATGCGATCCAGCAGATCGCGCCCGAAGCCGGGCTGGATCTTCCCGACACGGTCCAGTTCCGCCTGGACGACGACGATTGCGTGTCCAGGGACTATATCCGCCGCCTGCGCCGCCATGCGGCCAGCATGTGGCGCAACGCCCATTTTGCCGTCAGCTTTCCGTCGATCTTTTATTGCATCACGGACGGCCCGACCGAAGGGATCTATGACTGGTACAGCCCCTTCTTCAGTGCGGGCGCGGCGATCCGCCATTCGTCGCGCACCATCTTCGATTACGGCCATTACGCGATCCCCACGCGCCTGGTCGCGGTCACGGATCCGCATTTTCCCAACATCGTGACGCATCGCGGCGACAACGACACCCCCCGCCATGCCCCCGAGATCCTGCGCAAGCGCGGGATGCGCCCGGCCAGCCGGGACGACGTGCGGCGCGCGATCGAGCGGCATTTCGATTATCTGACGGCCGAAGGAATGGAGCTTTGCAGCTTCGACCGCATCCTGGCGGCGGCCTGACCAGCGACGATCCGCCCCGCCCGCCGGGCATCATGGGTCCGGTAACGCGCCTGTGTCTTGGGCGACCCGCCTGATTCGGGTCACGCTGGAGCATCGCAACAGGAGACAGGAGCTTTCATGACCCGACTTTCCCTTGCCACCCTTGCCGCCTGCCTGCTGGCCGCCCCGGTTATGGCGTCCCAAGCCCCGGCCGCGGCGGACTCGGCAGGCCCGACGCCCACGCTGATCGTGGCGAATTGCCCCGGCAAGCCGCCGGTGAATGCCTGAAGCCCGCGCAACGCCCCTGGGCGTTGCGCATTTTTCCGGAAACGAGGCTGCCGGACGGCCAAGCAGGACAAGCGGAACGGCAGCTTACCTGCTTTCCGCCTTGCCATCTGAATGTTTCGGTCTCCACCAGACGACAAATCCGTGACTGGGCAGAAACGGATGGCTGAACTGGATCCTGTCCGAGCCTCCGGACCGCTTCAGTTCCGAAAAATCCTCACGCGGGTGAACCGCTCTGTAGGACACTTCGAATTCGGATCGGTCGTATGAAACCTCAAGGCTCAAGGAATCCGTCAGCGCCTTGTTGGTGAACAGTTCGTTGTCGGAAGCGAATTTCGAACATGTCTGCTCGATGAAAACGCGGATCTCGTCCTGGGGACCGATATCTACTTCCCTCGACAGCTTTATTTCCGCCTCGGGCGCCAGCTTGTTGATGTCCTCTGGCGAGATGTCGACCCAGATGTCGGTTCCAGATTTCCGCTTTTCGATCTTCACTTCGTTGAAGCCCCAGGGATGGCCCGGGTTCTTTTCCTCGATTTCCGATACCCTGTTGTCGTAGCTGTCGAAGGTCGGGCACCATTGCACCGTTGCCCGTCCTACGTTCACGTAGACGACCTCGAATATCTGGGTCATCTTGCAATAACTTCCGCACTTCTCGAGGATCAATATGACTTTCTGATATTTCTTCAGTAGCTTCGAGCCGGCGATATACATTTGCAGCTCTTCCGTCACCGAAGACGGCAAATCAAGATCAAGAACCGTGTTCAAGTAAAGACGTGAAGCCATACGTCTTTTGTCCAGCTCCACCTGCTCGTTGTGCTTCTTTTTCTCTCTTTCGTCGACGGTGCATATTATCACCCAGGCAATGATAAAGGCGAAGCCCATTTCGGTGATGAACGCGATGATGAGCTTCGTTATCAGCTTCGGCGAATCCACCGCGATCGCGAGGGATATTCCCGGCAGAGTGAGCAGGAGACCAAGGAACAGCACTTCGTTGTTGCTGAGCTTGGTAAAGAAGTTCCTGGCAAAATCGTGGGTTCTCAGATATTCCCTGACGCTCACTCCGCCCTCCTGTCACCTGGTGAATTTCTTGTACTTCACCCGCTTCGGCTCGATGCTGTCCGGTCCCAACCGCCGCACCTTGTCCTTCTCGTAATCCTCGAAGTTGCCCTCGAAGAACTCCACATGGGCATCCCCCTCGAAGGCCAGGATGTGGGTGCACAGCCGGTCGAGAAAGAAGCGGTCGTGCGAGATGATGATCGCACAGCCAGCGAAGTTTTCAATCGCCGCCTCGAGGGCTTGCAGCGTCTCCACGTCCAGGTCGTTGGTCGGTTCGTCCAGCAGCAGCAGGTTGCCGCCCGATTTCAGCAGCTTGGCCATGTGGACGCGGTTGCGTTCGCCGCCCGACAGCAGGCCCACCTTTTTCTGCTGGTCGCCGCCCTTGAAGTTGAACGAGCCCACATAGTTGCGGCTGTTGACCTGCGCGTCGCCCAGTTCGATCACCTCGGCCCCGCCCGAGATTTCCTCCCATACGGTCTTGTCGGGATCCAGGCTGTCGCGGGACTGGTCCACATAGGACATCTTCACCGTGTCGCCCAGGGTGATGGTGCCCTCGTCGGGGGCCTCCTGGCCGGTGATCATCTTGAACAGCGTGGACTTGCCCGCGCCGTTGGGGCCGATCACGCCGATGATGCCGCCGGGCGGCAGGCTGAAGGACAGATCCTCGATCAGAAGCTTGTCGCCCATGTGCTTTTTCAGGCCCTCGACCTCCAGCACCTTGCCGCCGAGACGCGGGCCGTGGGGGATCACGATCTGCGCCTTGCCGACCAGTTCCTTGATCGATTCGTCGGCCATCTTGTTGTAGGCGGAAATCCGGGCCTTGGATTTCGCCTGGCGGGCCTTGGCGCCGGCGCGGATCCATTCCAGTTCCTTTTCCATGGCCTTCTGCTTGGCCTTGTCCTCGCGCGCTTCTTGGGCCACGCGCTTGGCCTTGGCTTCCAGCCAGGACGAGTAGTTGCCTTCATGCGGGATACCGCGGCCGCGCTCCAGCTCCAGGATCCAGCTGGTGATGTCGTCCAGGAAATAGCGGTCGTGGGTCACGGTCAGGATCGTGCCCTTGTATTCGATCAGGTGCTTTTGCAGCCAGGCGATGGTTTCCGCGTCCAGGTGGTTGGTCGGCTCGTCCAGCAGCAGCATGTCCGGCGCTTCCAGCAGCAGCTTGCACAGCGCCACGCGGCGGCGTTCCCCGCCCGACAGGGTTTCCACGTCGGCATCGTCCGGCGGGCAGCGCAGCGCCTCCATCGCGATGTCGACCTGGTTGTCCAGATCCCACAGGTTCTCGGCGTCGATCTCGTCCTGGAGGCGCGCCATCTCGTCGGCGGTCTCGTCGGAATAGTTCATCGCCAGTTCGTTGTAGCGGTCCAGCTTGGCCTGCTTGGCCTTGACGCCCTCCATGACGTTGCCGCGCACGTTCAATTGCGGATCCAGCCAGGGTTCCTGCGACAGATAGCCGACGCGGGCGCCCTTGGCGGCCCAGGCCTCGCCCTGGAAATCCTTGTCGATGCCCGCCATCACCTTGAGAAGGGTGGATTTCCCTGCGCCGTTCACGCCGACGACACCGATCTTGACGCCCGGAAGGAAGTTCAGGTGGATGTTCTCGAACACCTTCTTGCCGCCGGGATAGGTCTTGGACACGCCGTCCATGTGATACACGAACTGATAGGACGCCATCGGAATCTCCTGCAAAGTTTGGAGCTATTTAGGGGAAAGCAAGCGCGATAGAAAGAAGCGCAAGATCGTCACGACACCAAGAACGGTCGTCAGCAGCAAGAGAAACGGCAGAAAGAGGACGAAGCGGCCCCGTCAGGAACGCGATGCCCAGCAGGGTGACCAAGTAAAGGTCGTGCCCCAAGCCGCGGAGAGATCCCGGAAAAGCATCCGGCCCGCATTCAACAAAGACGAACATCGCGTCCGTCCAGTAACAGCCCACCGATAGCTGTCATCCGAGTAAAGAAAGCGTGCCACCAGTGCCCCCGACAGCATGACCAGGACACAGGCGACGCTGAAAGCCTGAGCCAGTGTCCAAACGTTCATCGAGTCTCTTTTAAGAAATCGGGGCCGAGGTGCCGGGCCAGGAAATCCAGTTGCGGGGCCATGCGCGTTTCCAGCGCGGCGATAGCCTGCGGCGGGATGGCCAAGGCATCGCGGTTGGCGAAGACCTTTTCCGTCATGGCGGCATAGGTCCATGACCCGATGCCCAGATGCGCCTCGACCTGATCCATCACCGCCCGCGGATCGCGACTGACGCGGCCGAAGGGCAGCACCAGCATGTCGGGGTATCGCGCCTGCCAGCGCGGCAGGTAGGCCGCATAGTCGCCCCGGTCGTAAAGGACCGGGTTGCCGATCTCCGCCATCCAGTCGGCCAGCGTCCCGGGGCGGCGTTTCTCGCGGGCCAGGTTCATGCGCAGTTGCGACACGGCGCGATCGACCGGGTGGCGGATCAGGTAGATGACCTTGGCCCGGGGCAGGAACTTCGCGACGTAATCGACGCCCTCGTCCGGCAGGGTCGAATATTCGGGCGTGAAATCCATCGGCATCGCCCCGGCGGGCGCAGGGGCGAAGACGCGCTTGTACCACTGGTTGTGGAACATCTTGCCGCGCGTGATGCCGTCCAGATAGGCGTCCAGGTCGGGCGGCATGGGCAGGCCGCGCCGGGCGTGGCGGTCGCGGATTTCCTGGGGTTTCTGGCGGTAATGCCAGCCGATCCATTTCCGGTGTCCGGGAATGAACAGGTGGTTGAAATACTGCACCTCCTTGAACGGAGGGATCCAGACCTGCGGGTGCTGGCCCAGCATCTGCGCCAGCCAGCTTGTGCCCGCCTTCTGCGCGCCGATGCACAAGGCCGCGGGCTTTCGCGGCTGGCCCGCCGGGTCCAGGCTGCTCAACGCAGCTTCACCACATTGCTTTGCGAGTGGTTGGAATAGGTGGGCCAGTCGGGCCGGTAATCGTCGGCCTGGTTGCCCCAGACGGTCCAGCCCTTGCGCGGGCCGCGCGCGAACATTTCCAGCCGCGGTCCCCAGCTGCACGCCTCGATCAGGTCATACTGTTCATCGGGCTTGCGCGAGTGTTCGCGTTTCTGCGTGGCGATGACGTTTTCCTGGGACCGTCCCGGGTCCAGGGTGCGCACGTCGCGGCCGCGCACGCCGAACAGCAGGATCTCGGTCACGTTGCGGAAGTAGAAGCCCACGCCGCGCCGGTCGGGACCGCCGTCCTTGCGGACCTTGTACCAGATCAGGTTCGACTTGTACTTGAAGCCCCAATGCTCCATGACCTTCAGCCCTTCGGGCAGAAGGGCGTTCGGCACCCAAAGATACAGGTGCGACCGGGCGTCGGCGACGGCCTCGACCGGCAGGTCGCAGATCTCGTCCAGGCCCATCGTCGGGTATCGCGACAGGCGCTTGTGTTCGGGGGCCATCTTGCCGGTGCGGTTCTGGAACTGCCAGGGCGGGTCGGCCAGGATGGTGCCGAACCTGACGCCGTACGCGGTGGCCAGAAGATCGTCAGACGCGCTGCTCAACGGGGCCTCCGGTATCCAGGCAAAGGGCCTTGGTGATCCCGAACACCGATAGCGGACACCCCGCCCCGCCGCCACCTGCAATTCGCGGCAGAAGCTTCGGCATGGATGTTGCGGGTTCGTCATGGGACCAGCCGCGCCACAGCAGGCGGAAGCTCTGCCCGAGTTCGTCCGCGCGGATCGCGATCACGCCCGCGGACAGCGCGCCCAGGTCGATCAGCAGCCGGAAGTTCTCGAGATCGCGGTCATAGAACGGGCCCTTGTTGCTCCACTCGATCTCCGGCCCGATGCCGTGCTTGAAGCAATCGGCCTTGCGGGTGGGGCTTTCCTTTCTCAGGTCATCGACCGCGATGGCGGTGCGGAACCGCCGCGCGCGCCAGCCGCGTGTGGCAAGGAACCCGCCAATGAAGGCCGAGCCGCGCGACTTGTTGCCGCCCGCGACCTCTATCCGCTCGCGCTTGAGCCGGAACGAGGTCAGCACGTCGATGATGTCGCGCACCGGACGGGAAAGTCGTGGGCCAGGATGGCGCTTCATGGACTTCGTGGCGGTCGGCAGTGACGGCGCGCAGCCGGTTGCCGTGGCTCACATGCGGCCCCAAAGGTCGTATTCGCCCGCCTCGTCCACCGTCACCGTCACGATGTCGCCGGGGGTCAGGGTCTCGAAGCCCTTGTCGAGGAACAGGTTGCCGTCGATTTCGGGAGCGTCGGCCTTGGTGCGGCAGGTGGCGCCGTCTTCGTCCACGCTGTCCACGATCACCTCGATCCGCTGGCCGACCTTGGCGGCCAGCTTGGCTTCGGAAATGGCCTGGGCCTTTTCCATGAAGCGGTCGAAGCGGTCCTGCTTCACCTCGGGGGGCACATGGTCGGGCAGATCATTGGCTCGCGCACCCTTGACGTTCTCGTATTGGAACGCCCCCACGCGGTCCAGCCGCGCCTCGTCCAGCCAGTCCAGAAGGGTCTGGAACTCGGCCTCGGTCTCGCCGGGGTAGCCCACGATGAAGGTCGAGCGCAGCGTGATCTCGGGGCAGATCGCGCGCCAGGCGGCGATCTCGTCCAGGGTGCGGGCGGCGGCGGCGGGCCGGGCCATGCGGCGCAAAACGTCCGGGTGGGCGTGCTGGAAGGGGATGTCCAGATAGGGCAGCACCAGCCCCTCGGCCATCAGCGGGATCAGGTCGCGCACATGCGGATAGGGATAAACGTAGTGCAGCCGCACCCAGGCCCCCAAGGATCCCAGGTCGCGGGCCAGGTCGGTGATATGGGCGCGGTGGCCCCGTTCGGTTTCGAACCTGCGGTCGAGGCCATAGGCCGAGGTGTCCTGGCTGATCACCAGCAGTTCCCTGACCCCTGCCTGCACCAGCTTCTCGGCCTCGCGGACCACGGCATGGGCGGGACGGCTGACCAGCTTCCCGCGCATGTCGGGGATGATGCAGAACCTGCACTTGTGGTTGCAGCCCTCGGAAATCTTCAAATAGCTGTAATGGCGCGGCGTCAGGCTGACGCCGGAGGCGGGCAGCAGGTCGATGAAGGGGTCGGGCTGCGGCGGCACGGCGGCGTGAACGGCGTCCAGCACCGCCTCGTACTGATGCGGCCCGGTGACGGCCAGCACCTTCGGGTGGGCACCGGTGATGTATTCGGGCTCCGCCCCAAGGCAGCCCGTGACCAGAACCTTGCCGTTCTCGCGCAGCGCCTCGCCGATCGCGTCCAGCGATTCGGCCTTGGCCGAATCCAAAAAGCCGCAGGTGTTCACGATCACCGCGTCCGCGCCCTTGTAGTCGGGGCTGATCGCGTAACCCTCGGCCCGCAGGCGGGTCAGGATGCGTTCGCTGTCCACAAGCGCCTTGGGGCAGCCGAGGCTGACCATGCCGATGGTCGGCTGGCCGTCGCGGCGGACATCCGGGATTTGGGCGCGCGCGAGATCGGGGCGCAGATCGGGCGGGTTTGTGTGCATCCGCCGCAAATAGGTGATTCGGGCGCGCCGGAAAAGGGGGATGCGGCTTCTCTGGAACGTGATTTCCTTCGCCCGTTCCGATCGGCAAGATGGCGGCATGACCCGGTTTCGCCTGATCCTGACCCTTGCCGCCGTTCTGACGGCCGCGGTTCCCGCCGCAGGCCACGCCGACATCGTGGAACGTGGGCGCTTCATCGACGTGCAAAACCATCGCGGCGGCAATGTGCTGCAAATGGTGCAGTTGCGCGAACGGCTGGCCCGGTCGGGCAAGACGGTGCGGATCCGCGGCTATTGCCGGTCGGCCTGCACGATCCTGACGACGCTGCCCAATGCCTGCATCGGCGGCAAGGCGCGGATCGGCTTTCATGCCCCCCGGATTCCCAACACGCGGATCATCCCGCCCCTTGTCGATCAGATCATGGGCAACTATTACCGCGGCGGCATCCGGGACCGCTGGTTCGGCGGCTGGAACCGCTCGCTGGAGATGCAGGTGATCACCGCCCGGCAATACGTGCGCATGGACCCCCAGGCCCGCATCTGCCCCCCGCCGCGGCAGTCCTCACTCGCGCAGCCGCCAGCTCGTCGCGAAAATCCAGCGGATGCTCGCGCAGCAGACCGCGATCATCAGCCCGACCGCGACCAGCGACACGCCGACCGGCACGTCCGCAAGGCCGAAAAACGACCAGCGAAAGCCCGACACGAGGTAAAGGACCGGGTTCAGCTTGGCGACGCCTTCCCAGAATGGCGGCAGCATGTCCGCCGAATAGAACGCGCCGCCCAGAAACACCAAGGGCGTGATGACCATCATCGGAACGATCTGCAACTGCTCGAAGCTTTTCGCCCATAGGCCGATGATGAAGCCCAGCAGGCTGAAGCCCGTGGCGGTCAGCACCAGAAAGGCCAGCATCCAGAACGGGTGCAGGACATGGACCCCCACGAAGAAGAAGCTGGTCAGCAGGATCACCAGGGCGATCAGCACGGCCTTGGCCGCGGCGGCGCCCACAAAGCCCAGCGTGACCTCGATCCAGCCCACGGGGGAGACTAGGTATTCATAGATCGTGCCGCTGAACTTAGGGAAATAGATGCCGAAGCTGGCGTTGCTGACCGATTGCTGAAGGATCGTCAGCATCATCAGGCCCGGCACGATGAAGGCGCCGTATTCCACGCCCTCGACCGACTGGATGCGCCCGCCGATGGCGGCGCCGAAAACCACGAAATACAGCACCGTGGACAGAACCGGCGACAGCAGCGACTGCATAACGGTGCGGAAGAACCGCATCATCTCGTGGCGAAAGATCGCCCCCACGCCGGGCCAGTTGATCGCGCTCATGCCGTCACCTCCTGGCGCGGTTCGGCGACAAGCGTCATGAACACCTCCTCAAGGCTGGACTGCCGGGTGGACACGTCGCGCACCATGATCCCCTGCCGCGCCAGATCGCCCAGCAGATGCGCGATGCCGGTCCGGTCGGCGCGGGTGTCGTAGTCATAGGTCAGCGCGCGCCCGTCGGGCGACAGGCGCAGGCCCCGGCCCCCCAACTCGTCGGGGATCGCCGTCAGCGGCTCGATCAGTTCGACGGTCAGGGTCTTCTTGCCGAATTCGCCCATCAGCTCGGCGGTCGGCCGGACCAGCAGCAGCCGGCCCTTGTTGATCACGCCGATCCGGTCGGCCATTTCCTCGGCTTCCTCCAGGTAATGGGTGGTCAGGATGATCGTCACGCCGTCCCGGCGCAGCCCGTCCACGACCTCCCACATCTCGCGGCGCAGGGCCACGTCCACGCCCGCCGTGGGTTCGTCCAGAAACAGAACCTTTGGGCGGTGGGCCAGGGCCTTGGCGATCAGCACGCGCCGCTTCATCCCGCCCGAGAGCTCGCGCGTCATGGCGTCGCGCTTGTCCCACAAGGCCAGGCTGCGCAGCACCTGCTCTATATAGGCGTCGTCCGGGCCTTCGCCGTAAAGGCCGCGGGTGAAGCGGACGCTGCTGATCACCGTTTCGAAAGGCTCCAGCGCGATTTCCTGCGGCACCAGGCCGATCAGCTTGCGGGCCGCGCGCCAGTCGGTGCGGATGTCGTGGCCGCCCACGCGGACCGTGCCGCCGGTGGGCACCACCAGCCCGCAGATGATGGAAATGAGCGTCGTCTTGCCCGCCCCGTTCGGACCCAGCAGGGCGATGATCTCGCCTTCGTGGATGTCCAGGGTCACCTCGCTCAGCGCGCGGGTGCCGCTGTCGTATTGCTTGGACAGGTTCTCGATCTGGATGATCGCGGTCATGGCTTGTCCTTTCACTCGTTCTCGGGGTGATAAGGGCGGGCGTGGCGGGCATGGGCCAGGGCCTCGACCCACCAGTCCAGCCGGTGCGCGAAGACCGCCATCGCCGCCTCGGCCGCCGCCGCGTCATGGGGGTCGGTCAGGTGGCCCACCTCGTCGAACTTGCGCCAGGGCGAGACGAAGCTGACGGTGTCGCGCAGCGTGACGGTGTGCAGTTCGGCCAGGATGATGCGGAGGGCTTCCAGCGCGCGCAACCCGCCCGAGATGCCGCCATAGCCGATCAGCCCCACGGGCCGCGCCCACCATTCGGCTGTTACGTTGTCGATCAGCGTCTTCAGGTGCCCCGGTTCGGCGTGGTTGTATTCCGGCGTCACGATGACAAAGCCGTCGAGGTCCGCCATCCGCTGCCGCAGCGTCTTGATGGCCGCAGCGTCGCCCATCTGCACGGGCATCAGGTCGGGGTCGGCCGGGTCGATGGTGCGCGTGGCGAAGCCGTGGCCTTCCAACTGGCGGATGACCCAGAAGGCGACCCGGTCGTTGATCCGGCCTTCCCGGATCGACCCCAGGATCACCCCGATGCACTTGCGTTCCGCCATGGTCGTTCCTTGCGTTCCTGATCGGGCTGCGCCCCTAATGACAATCGTCCTTGGTCAAGAACAAGGCGAAAATCCATCGGCCCCCTGCATGTAATCGGCCCTGCCGGGCCAGCAAGGGCGCCGTGGAGGATTTGCAGGCCCGCAGACCGGCGCAGGCCACCGCCTTCGCCACGCGCTGCGGGTGCCATCAACACCGCCGGTCCGCAAAGGCCCGGCCGGCGCCCGCCGGGGCGTGGGCGGCACCGTCCTTGAGGAAAGCCGATCCCGCCCGGCCCAGCAGGCCGACGTTCCCTGCCCTACCCCCGCGCGGCCAGCAAACTTTCGTCCAGGATGTCCAGCGCCTCGGCGAACACCGTGTCGGGGATGGTCAGCGGCGCGAGGAACCGGACCACGTTGCCGTAAACGCCGCAGGTCAGCAGGATCAGGCCGCGTTTCAGGGCCTCCTCGCGGACGCGGTTGGTGAAGTCGGGGTTGGGGCTGTCGGTCCCGGGCAGGGTGAACTCGACCGCGTTCATGAAGCCGGGGCCGCGGATGTCGGCGATCTGAGGGATGTGGTCGCGCGCCGCGGCCAGCCGCTGCTTCAGGCGCTGGCCCAGGCCGGTGGCGCGGTCGCACAACCCTTCCTCCTCGATCACGTCCAAGACGGCATGGGCGGCGGCGACGCCCAGGGGGTTGCCCGCGTAGGTACCGCCCAACCCGCCGGGGTTGGGGCTGTCCATCACGTCGGCCCGGCCCGTGACGGCGCTGATCGGCAAGCCGCCGCCCAGCCCCTTGGCCATTGTCACCAGGTCGGCGGCGACGCCGTGATGCTCCATCGCGAACAGCTTGCCGGTGCGGGCGAAGCCGGTCTGCACCTCGTCCGCGATCAGAAGCATTCCGTGATGGTCGCAAAGCGCGCGCAGCTCCGCCATGAAGCCCGCGGGCACCTCGTAAAAGCCACCCTCGCCCTGCACGGGTTCGACGATGATGGCGGCGACGCGGCCGGGTTCCAGGTCGGCCTTGAACAACTGCTGCAAGGCCTTCAGGGCGTCCTCCTTGGAAACGCCGTGCAGCGGATTCGGGAAGGGCAGGTGCCAGACATCGGGCATCATCGGCCCGAAGCCCGCCTTGTAGGGCTGGACCTTGCCGGTCAGCGCCATGCCCATAAAGGTCCGCCCGTGAAATCCGCCCGCGAAACTGACGATGCCGGGACGGCCCGTGTAGTGGCGGGCGATCTTCACGGCATTCTCGACCGCCTCGGCCCCGGTGGTGGCGAAGATCGTCTTCTTGTCGAAATCGCCGGGAACCAGCGCGTTCAGACGCTCGGCCAGCGAAACGTAATTCTCGTAAGGCACGACCTGGTGGCAGGTATGGGTGAAGCGGTCCAGCTGCGCCTTGACGGCCTCGATCACGCGGGGATGGCGGTGGCCGGTGTTCACAACCGCGATGCCCGCCGCAAAGTCGATAAAGCGGTTGCCGTCGCGATCCCAGATTTCGGCGTTCTCGGCGCGTTCGGCATAGATCTGCGTGGTCATGCCGACGCCCCGGGAAATGGTGGCGTTCTTGCGGTCGGTCATGGTGGTCATCGGAATCGCTCCCTTGGCGGATTTGGCGGATGCTAGCGCAGCGCCTGCTCTCCGAACAGGCCCGCCCTTGCGCAGCCCGGGCCGCCGCGCGATGCTGGCCGCAAAGCCCCCCAGCGCCCCCTTCCGAGGACCGCATGACCATCACCCGTACCCTTGCCATTCTTGCCGCCGTCTCGGCCCTGACCGCCTGCCAGGACGCGGGCGAGCGGTCCGTTTCGATGCTGCGGCCGGGCAGCAGCTTCACCGTGGCCCGCATCGACGGCGCCCCCGCCCCGGCGGGCGTCACCTTCGACGTGGGCGAAGGCAGCCGCGTCACCGGCCGGGCGCCCTGCAACCGCTACAGCGGGCAGCTGACCCAGCGGAACGGCGCCATGACCGTCAGCGGCACCGTGATGACCCGCATGGCCTGCGCGGAAGCGGACCGCAACCTGGCCGAGATGCGCTTCGGCAACGCCCTGGGCAGCATCACCGCCGCCCGCCGACTGGGCGATGGCATCGCCCTGATCGACCCCGAGGGCAGGGAACGCATCGGCCTGGTTCCCGCAGACGGGAGCTGATCCGGTGTTCCCGATCCGCGACCACAACCCGTCGCTGCAAAGGCCCTGGGTCACTTACGGGCTGATCGCGGTCAACCTGGCGATGTTCCTGCTGACCTTGCCGGTGGTTCAGGGCGGCGAATGGCTGTGGACGCGGCTGGCGCTTTATCCCCTGGCGGTGATCCAGGGGGAACTGATGTGGGGCCTTCTGACCCACATGTTCCTGCATGGCGGGTTCATGCATTTCGCGGGAAACATGCTGTTTCTCTATATCTTCGGCGACAACCTGGAAGAACAGTTGGGCCGGCCGGGCTTTCTGGCCTTCTACCTGATCGCGGGCCTTGTGGCCGCCGCCGCCCAGATCGCGGCCGAACCGTTTTCGGCCATTCCCATGGTCGGCGCCTCGGGCGCGATCGCGGGCGTGATGGGCGGCTATCTGCTGCTGTTTCCGCGGGCAAAGGTCGACATCCTCGCCATCTTCATCGTCTTCTTCAAGGTCTTCACCCTGCCTGCCTGGGTGGTGCTGGGCGTCTGGCTGGCGATCCAGATCTTCGGCGGCTACACGACCCCGGGCGATCAGGGCGGGGTCGCCTACTGGGCCCATGCCGGGGGCTTTCTGGCGGGCGTCGTGCTGGCCCTGCCGCGTTTCCTGCGGCTTGGCGGAACGGGCTTCTGGGCCCGCACCCATGGCCATCCCCCGCATCCCGAGGTGGTTTATGTCCCGACCCGCATCCCGCGCGTGGGCCGCTAGGGTTTGATCCCCGCGCTCATGTGCCGCTTGCGGCCGAAACCCGGGCGCCGATCGACCTGGAACCCCGCGTCGGCCAGGGCGCGCCGCACCGCGCCCGCCGCCGTATAGGTGGCGAAACTGCCGCCCGGCGCGGTGCAGCGCCCGACATGAGCCATGATCCCGGGGTTCCACATCGCGGGGTTCTTGGCGGGGGAAAAGCCGTCCAGGAACCAGGCGTCCGCCCGGCCCTGCCAGGCCGGCAGGGTTTGCGCCACGTCCCCCCGCACCAGCCGCAATTCGACCGGGCCGACCTGAACGACATTGCGGCCCCAGCCTGCCCGAAGCCGCGCCGACAGATCCGCCAGTTCGGGAAAGGCCGCATGGGCCTGCTCCAGTTGCGGCAAGCTCATCGGCCAGGCTTCGAAACTGGTCATCACGACCGGCACGGCAGAGGCCTGCGCCAGCGCCAGGCAGTTCAGCCCGGTCCCGAAGCCCAGTTCCGCCACATGGAACCCGGGCCGCAGCCGCGCGGGCAGGCCGTTGCCGTCCAGAAAGACATGCCGCGTTTCCGCCAATCCGCCCGCAAGGCTGAAATAGGGATCGTCGAATCGGACGGACACCGGCACGCCGCCGTCCCGCCAGTCAAGCTGCGGGTGGCGGGCGGGGTCGTGATCGGGTAACGCGCTCATGAACGGCAGCTAGGGGAAAGGCACCGGCTTTGACAAGCGTCACGGTCGTCGGCGGCGGCATCTTCGGATTGAGTTGCGCGTGGGAGATGGTCCGGCGCGGCGCCCGCGTCCGCCTGATCGAGGCCCGGCGGATCGGGGCGGGATCCTCGGGCGGCCATGTCGGCGCGCTGGCCCCCCACGCGCCCGAAAACTGGAACCCGAAAAAGGCCTTTCAGCTGGACAGCCTGCTGCTGGCTCCGGCCTTCTGGGTGGGGGTCGAGGCCGCGTCCGGCCTGCCCTCCGGCTATGCGCGCACGGGCCGGCTGCAACCCGTGGCCGATGCGGCCGCCGCCGAACGCCTGCGCGACCGCATCGCCGCCGCAGCCGAACGCTGGCCCGCCGATTGCGCGATGGGCCTGACCGACGCCCCGGCTGGCGATCTGGTGCCCGAAAGCCCTTCGGGCTTCTGGCTGTTCGACGGCCTGACCGCCCGCCTGTCCCCGCGCGCGGCCGGCGCGGCGCTTGCCGCCGCCATCCGCAACCACGGCGGCGACATCGTCGAGGGTCAAGACCCCGGCTCCCTTGCCGGCGCGGTCCTCTGGGCCACCGGCACGCCCGGACTGGAGGATCTGTCCCGCGACCTGGGCCGACCCGTCGGCAAGGGCGTCAAGGGCCAATCGGCGCTGCTGCGATACGCCGCCCCCGACGCGCCGCAGGTTTTTGCCGACGGTCTGCATGTGGTGCCCCATGCCGATGGAACGGTGGCGGTTGGCTCGACCTCCCAGAACGATTACGCCGACCTGAACGTTGATGACCGCATCGACGCCCTGATCGCCAAGGCCCGCGGCATCTGCCCGCAACTGCGCGACGCCCCCGTGATCGACCGCTGGGCCGGCGCCCGCCCCCGTGCCCGGACCCGCGCCCCGATCCTCGGCCCCTGGCCGGGGCGCCCCGGCCACTACGTCGCCAATGGCGGCTTCAAGATCGGCTTCGGCATGGCTCCCAAGATCGCGCAGGTTGTGGCCGACCTGATCCTGAACGGTCATGACACCATCCCGGACGGCTTCCGGCTGTAACCTGCATTGGACCCCAAATATCCTCGGGGGGTCCGGGGGGCGAAGCGCCCCCGGCTTGCGCCTGCCGTCAGGCAGGCAAGGGCGACACGCCGATCACCAGCGGATGCAGATGCAGCAGCGCCGCCCAGACCAGCACCGCCAGCCCCAGCCGCTTCCATGTCACGCGGAACGTCCGGGGCAGCCCCGACCGCGCAACGCCCGACAGCGCGAAGATCCCCATCCCGCCAAAAAAGACCGCATGGGCCAGATCGCCGTTGGCGACCAGATGCGCGCCCGCCCACAGGGCAAAGGCCGCGACCAGCCCCGACATGCCGCGCGCCAGCGCAGCCGTCAGGATCGCCAGCGGCATGGCGGCATTGACCAGCCAGCGGCTCCACAAGGGCTGGTCCCACAGATGCACATAGGGCGCGCGCCCGGCCGCGACGATCAGCCAATACAAAAGCCCGATCGAAAGCAGGCTAAAGGCGGCCAGGTATCCCCGCCGTCCCAGGCGTCCGATCAGCCAGCCGCGCGGCCCGGGCAGCGCCGGGATCATGTGCGCGCCCAAAAAACAGATCCAGGCAAGCAGATATTCGATCCATCCGGTCATGGCCCCCATCTAGCCGCTTGCAGGCAGAGCCGCCAGCGGGTGAAACTGCGGCAAAAAGGACGCCCCATGACCAGCCGCCTTGACCACGCCTTTCAGGCCATCGACGCCGCCAATGCCCTTGATCCGAACCTGGACGAGGGCAAGCCCGCCAACCTGCTCTACGGCCAGCGGATGACCGAACAGCAGCAGCACCTGTTCCCCCGGGCCTCGGACCCGCTGCGGATCGCCTGCCGGGGCCAGCATATCGAACGCTGGCTTTTGCCGCGAGACGCCTATCCCATGGACCGGGCGGGCTATCTGCAATGGCGCCAGGAACAAGGCCGCCGCCACGCCGCCCGCATCGCGGGCATCATGGCCGATGCGGGCTATGGCGAGGACGACATCGCCCGGGCCCGCAAGATGCTGACCAAGCAGGGCCTCAAGCGCGACCCCGAGGTGCAGGCGCTAGAGGACGTGATCTGCTTCACCTTCATCCGCTGGTATCTGGGCGATTTCATGGCTGCGATTCCCGACGAGAAGATGGACCGCATCATCCAGAAGACCGCCGCCAAGATGTCCCCCGAGGGCCGCGCGCGGGCGCTGGAGGAGTTTCCCATGCCCGAGGCCCTGGCCCGGCATTTCCGCCCGTGACGCGCCCATGGTGACCAAGGCGATCATCGTATCGCACGGCCAACCGGGCGATCCCGGCCCGCAGCAGCGGGCCATCGAGGATCTGGCCGCCCGCGTCGCCGCCCGCGACCCCGGCTGCCCGGTCGCGGGCGCGACGCTGGCCATGCCCGGCGCCCTTGCGGCGGTGGCCGGCGACGACAGCCTGATCTATCCGATGTTCATGGCCGAGGGCTGGTTCACCCGCACCGAACTGCCCCGCCGCCTGGCGCAGGCGGGGGCGGGCGGGGCGCGGGTGCTGCGGCCCTTCGGCACCGATCCGGCCCTGCCCGGCCTGATCGTGGCGCAGGCCCATGGGGCGGCGGCCGCTCAGGGATGGGCGCCGCGGGACACCACGCTGCTGCTTTCGGCCCATGGCTCGCAACGCTCGCAGGCGTCCTTCGCCATCACCACCGCGCTTGCCGAAAGCATCGCCCCGCAGTTCGCGCGCGTCGTCACGGGCTTTGTCGAACAGGAACCCTTCATCGCCGACGCGGCAAGGGGCCTGAGCCGCGCCGTCAGCCTGCCCTTGTTCGCGCTGCGGGCCGAACATGTCCTGGACGACCTGCCCCAAGCCCTGGATCGGGCGGGCTTCACCGGCCCGCGCCTCGACCCCATCGGCCTTGCGCCCGAGGTGCCCGCCCTGATCGCAGCCAGCATCCGCGCGGCGCTATGACGGCCTGGCGTAATAGGCGTAACCCGCCACCTCGACGAACCCCAGCCGGTCATAGACCGCCCGGGCGCCCGCATTGGCGCGGCTGACGGCCAGGCCGATCCGCGTGGCGCCGTGATCCGCGGCCCAGGCCGCGGCCTGCCGCATCATCCAGCCCGCCAGACCGCGGCGGCGGAACTGCGGCAGGACTTCGACCGCGTGGACCATGGCCGCCTCGCCCCCGATCGCGGCAAAGGCGGCGCCCGACGCGCGGTCGTCCATGCGGCCCAGGATGGCGGTCTTCGGTCCCGCCACGCGCTCCATCACCGCCTGGCGCGCCGGGTTGATGCTGCCTGACGACCAGATGTCCCGCTGGATCGCCAGGGGCGGCCAGACGGCGAAGGTCGTCAAGGGCGGGATCGGCTGGCCGGTCAGCGATGCCACGGGCGCCTGCATGATCGCGGTCGGCGTGTCTCGCCGGTATCCGGCGGCGGCCAGGGCGGCGATCAGGGCGCCGTCGCTGTCCGGCACGCGGAACATCGGCTGCTGGTTCCAGTCCCGATGGATCGCCTCGGCCGCCGCGATGTCCTCGGGCGCCCAGGTCCCAATGACGCGGGCCGAACTGACGCGCCCGCCGGCGCCAAGGCCGCGCCCCACCCGGAAGCCGCCCGCATCCGCGTATTCGGCGGCGGGCCAGGTCTCCTCGAAGGCCCGGGCCAGACCGAGCTCCATCAAAGCGACAGGCGCTGCTTCAGCGCCGCCATCGCCTGCGCCACGCGATCGGCGTCAAGGCCGCGCACCACCAGGTTCGTGCCCCAGCCTGTCGCGTCCTGGAAGGGATAGGAACCCAGCGACAGGTCGGGGTAATCGCCCGCCACGGCGCGCAGCCCCTCGGCCACGTCGCTTTCGCCGCGCCGGACCTCGACGCTCTGGGACTGGACGGGGCGGCCTCCGGGCAGGCGCGGGATCAGCCAGTCGACCATGCCGCGAAAAACCTCGGGCACGCCCGCCATCACATGGGTGTTGCCGATGGAAAAGCCCGGCGCGCCCGACACCGCGTTGTGGATCAGCGTCGCGCCCACCGGAATGCGGGCCATGCGCAGGCGGTTTTCGGTCAGGTCGTATCCCATCCGGTCGCAGCGGGCTTGCAGGATCGCGCGCGCCTCGGGGTGGATCTCGACCGTGGTGCCATGGGCATCGGCCACGGCGTCGGCGGTGATGTCGTCATGCGTCGGCCCGATGCCGCCCGACGTGAACAGCAGGTCGTAGTCCCCGCCCAGGCCGCGGTCCAGGGCGCGGATCGCCGCGACGATCCGGTCGTGGTCGTCGGCCACCACGCGGATTTCGCGCAGGTCGAAGCCGGTCGCGGACAGCACCTGCGCCAGGTGATGCGCGTTGCCTTCGCGGGTGCGGCCGGACAGGATCTCGTCCCCGATCACCAGGATCGCCGCTGTCGGATTGTCGGATTGCATCGCCCTGCCCCCTGAAACCTGTGCTGCCCCGCATCTATGCCCACGCGCGGGACTGGAACAAGTGGCCATGCGGGTCTATCTATGCGAGCGAACGAAAGGATCACCGATGGACCAGAGCCACATCACCAAGGAAGGCATCCGCATCCATGTGCGCGAGGATTTCGCGGGCATGCACAAGGCGGGCGCCGTGGCCGCGCAGATCCTGGACGAGGTCGGGCCGCTGGTCCGCCCCGGCGTCACCACCGGGGCGCTGGACGATTTCATCACCCGCCGCGTCCAGAACCTGGGCGTGACCTCGGCCACCATCGGTTATCGCGGCTATGAACATGCCAGCTGCATCAGCGTGAACCATGTCGTCTGCCACGGCATTCCCGGCGACAAGGTTCTGGCCGACGGCGACATCCTGAACATCGACGTGACGGTGATCGTCGACGGCTGGTACGGGGATAGCAGCCGCATGTATGTGGCGGGCAAGGCCTCGATCAAGGCGCGCCGGCTGATCCAGGTGACGCATGACGCGCTGATGAAGGGGATCGAGGCGGTGCGCCCCGGCGCCACCTTCGGCGACATCGGCGCGGCGATCCAGACCTATGCCGAAAGCCACGGCATGTCGGTGGTCCGCGATTTTTGCGGCCATGGCCTGGGCCGGGTCTTCCACGCCCCGCCCAACGTGCTGCATTTCGGCCGCCCCGGCAAGGGCCCGGCCCTCGAGGAAGGCATGTTCTTCACCATCGAGCCGATGATCAACCTGGGCCGCCCCGAAACCAAGGTGCTGGCCGATGACTGGACCGCCGTGACCCGCGACAAGTCCCTGTCCGCGCAGTTCGAGCATTCCATCGGCGTCACCGCGGATGGCTGCGAGATCTTCACGGCTTCCGACAGGTTCTTCCCGGACCTCGGCTGAGGCGCCATTTGCGTCCCGCGATGGCACCGCCGGCAGGCGTTGCCGCCGGTGAAACCCGCACCGCAACGGTGCGGGCAGGCGGGCGGCGGAAAATCAGGCCCGGTCCGCCGGCGGCCTGACCCGCATCACCGCGCAATAAAGGGCGGGCACGAAAACCAGCGTGATCAGCGTGCCCGCGATGATGCCGCCCATCATGGCAAAAGCCATCGGTCCCCAGAACACCTGCCGCGCGATGGGGATCAGCGCCAGAGACGCCGCCGCGGCGGTCAGCAGGATCGGCCGGGCGCGGCTGTCGGAAGCCTCGAACACCGCCTGCCAGGGGTCGCGGCCCTTGTGCAGCAGTTCCTGGATCTCGTGGACCAGAATGACCGAGTTGCGGATCAGGATGCCGATCAGCGCCAGGATCCCCAGGATCGCCACGAACCCCATCGGCACGCCAAAGGGCACCAGCACCGCCACCACCCCGATCAGGCCCAGGGGCGCGGCGGCAAAGACGATCAGCGACAGGCGGAAGCTTTGCATCTGCATCATCACCAGCAGCGCCATGATCAGCAGCATCACGGGCACCACGGCCGCGATCGGCTCCTGGCTGTCGGCCGAGGTCTCGACCGTGCCGCCAACGGTGATGGTCACGTCGGACGGCAGCCCCTTCTGAAACTCGGCCACGGCGGGCGCCAGCGCATTGACCAGCGTGGCGGGCTGGTCGCTGGTCGAGATCGCCGCCTTGACGGTCACGGTGGGCAGCCCGTCGCGCTGCGCGATCAGCGGCTGTTCGGTCGCGTAGTCCATCGAAACGATCGAGACCAGGGGCGTGCCCCGGCCGCCGGTCAGTCTCAGTTGCAGGTTGCGGATCGAATCCAGCGAGGTGCGGTCATCCGCCTCGCCCCGCCCGACGACATCGATCAGGAAGATGTCGTCGCGCAGCTGCGTGACCGTCACGCCGGAAAACAGCGCCGACAGGGTATCGGCCACTTCCTGGCTGGTCACCCCCAGCCGGCGCGCCTGGTCCTGGTCGATCTCCAGCCGGACCACCCGCGCAGGCTCGTTCCAGTCCATGGAGATGTCGCGCAGCCGCGGCTCTTGCGCCAGCACGGCGGCCAGATCGCGCGCGGCGTCGCGGGCGGCGTCGGCATCGGGGGCGCTGACGCGGTATTGCACGGGCTTGCCGACCGGAGGACCGATTTCCAGGTTCTTGACATAGATGTCGACCCCCGCGAATTCGCGCGCCGCCCGGTCCATGATCTGCGCCTTCAGGCGGTCGCGGGCGGCCAGATCCGGGGTCTGGATGACGATCTGGCCCATATAGGGTCCGGGGGTCGGCACATCCATCGCCAGCACGAAGCGCGGCGCGCCGCTGCCGACATAGGATGTCCAGAACAGCACGTCGTCGTGGCCGGCCAGCATCTCCTCCAGCCGGTCCATGTCCGCGCGCGTTTTGGCGATCGAGGTGTTCTGGCGTTCGGCGATGTCGACCAGAACCTCGGTCCGGTCCGAGGTGGGGAAGAACTGCTGTTCGACAAAGCGCATTCCCCAGACGGATGCGGCAAACAGCGCCAGGGTGAGGGCGATGACGATCCATTTGCGGCGCATCGACCACAGCAGCAGCCCGTGGAACCGCCGCCGCAGCCAACCGGGCTTGTGTTCGTGATGCGCCGCATAGGGGCGCAGAAAGGCGACCCCCAGCAGCGGCGCGAACAGCACCGCGACGACCCAGGAAATCACCAGCGACACCGCGATCACCACGAACAGCGAAAAGGTGAACTCCCCCGCCGCCGAACTGTTCAGCCCGATGGGGATAAAGCCCGCCACCGTGACCAGCGTGCCCGTCAGCATCGGGAAGGCGATCGAGGTCCAGGCATAGCTGGCGGCGCTTTCCAGCGACTCGCCGATCTCCAGCCGGGAAATCATCGTTTCGATGGCGATCATCGCGTCATCGACCAGCAGGCCCAGCGCGATGATCAGCGCCCCCAGGGAAATGCGCTGCAAGGTGATGCCGTACAGGTCCAGGATCACGAAGGTGATCGCCAGCACCAGGGGTATGGTCAGCGTGACCACGAAGCCCGCGCGGAAGCCCAGGCTGACGAAGCTGACGACAAGGACGATCAGCACGGCCTCGGCAAGGGCGGTGACGAAATGGCCCACGGCCTCGTCGACGACATGCGGCTGGTCGGCCACCTTGGCCATTTCGATCCCGATCGGCAGGTCGGCGGCGACGCGCTTCATCAGCGCGTCCAGCTCCTTGCCGAATTCCAGGATGTTCTCGCCCTCGCGCATGCCGATCTGCAAGCCAATGGCGGGCTTGCCGTTGTGGCGGAACAGCGACTGCGGCGGATCCTGATAGCCGCGCGTGACGGTTGCCACGTCGCCCAGGTTGAAGAAGCGTTCGCCCACGCGCAGGTTGACGGCGGCGATGGAATCGGCATCGTCGAACTGCCCGCCCACGCGGACCAGCACCTGTTCCGGCCCGGCCTGGATGACGCCCGAGGGCGAGATGGCGTTCTGCTGGGCCAGGGTGGCGATCACCTCCTGCTGGTTCAGCCCGAGCGCGGCCAGACGGGCGGCCGAGAATTCCAGATAGATCTGCTCGGCCTGCTCGCCCAGAAGCTCGGTCTTGCCGGCGGCGTCCAGGGCCGCGACCTGCTTGCGGATGCGTTCCACCCGGTCGCGCAGCTCGCGCGGGCTGAACCCGTCGGCGGTGAAGGCATAGATGTTGCCGTACACGTCGCCGAAATCGTCGTTGAACTGGAACCCTGCGAATTCCTGCGGAAATTCGGGCCGGATGTCGGACATCATGTCGCGCACGCGCTTCCAGATCTCGGGCACGCGGGGGCCGCGGGTGGTGTCCAGCAACTCGACGTAAACGACCGCCTGCCCCGGCATGGTGACCGACCGCGTGAAGTAAAGCTCGTCCAGCTCCTCCAGCTTTTTCTCGATGCGCGTCGTGACCTGGTTCAGCGTTTCGTCGATGGTGGCGCCGGGCAGGGCGGCGCTGATCACCATGGTCTTGATGGTGAAGTTCGGGTCTTCCTCGCGCCCGAGATTGTTGTAGCTGAGCGCCCCCGCCACAAGCGAGACGATCAAAAGGAACCACACGAAGCTGCGGTGTTGCAGCGCCCAGTCGGACAGGTTGAAACGCTTCATGGCTGGACCCTTGGCCCCACGGGCTGGCCGTCGGCCAGCGAATTGACGCCCCGGATCACCACCTCATCGCCCGGCTCCAGCCCTTCGCCGATCAGCACGCTGTCCTGGAATTCGGCGGCGGGCGTGATGCGCACGGCCTCGACGCGGGCGGCATCGCCCTGGCGCAGGACGCGCCAGACATGGGGGGCGCCGTCGCGCCGGAAGATCGCCGCAGCCGACAGCATCAGCGCGGGTTCGGCGGCGGTGCCCAGCCGGGCGCGGACCAGCGCGCCAAGGCGGAAGGGGGAATCGGGCGGCAGGGTCAGATAAAGCCTGCGCGTGCGGGTCGCGGCATCGGCGATCGGGTCGATCCGGTCCAGCACGGCGCGGACCTGCCGGTCGGGATCGGTGCGCTGCCAGACGGTGAAGACGGCATCGCCGGGCAGGCCCGCCAGGGCCGATTCGGGCAGGTCGATCACCGCCTCGCGCTGATCCTCGGCCGAGAGTTGCAGAACCGGCGTTCCCGCGCTCAGCACGCTGCCGGGGGCCTCGTAAACGGCGCTGACCACGCCCGAGAAGGGCGCGATCATGCGCGCGTAGCCCTGCGCATCCTGCGCCTGCACCAGGGCGGAGCGCGCCTGTTCGGCGCCCGCCTCGGCGGCGGCGGCGGCGCGCTGCGCCTGTTCCAGTTGCGCGGCGCTGGCGACATTGCGGGCGGCCAGCGCCCTTGTCCGTTCCAGCGTCAGGCGGGCGGTGTCGCGCTGGACCTCGGCGGCGGCCAGGGCTGCTTCGGCGGCGCGGGTGGTCGCCTCCAGATCCTCGGCGGCGAGGTTGGCAAGCACGTCGCCCTGCCGGACCCGGTCGCCCAGATCGACATCGCGCGACACCATCCGCCCCAGCGTCTGAAAGGCCATCGTCACCTGCGTGCGCGAGGCCACGACGCCGGGGATCCACCGCGCATCCTCGCCCCGGTCCTCGACGATCTCGGACACCACGGGGCGGATCGGAACGTCCTCCTGCGCCTGCGAGCTGAAGTCGAGCCATGCGGGCAGGTCCAAGGCGCGGGCGGGCGCGGCAAAGGAAAGCGCGGCAAGCAGGACGATCGGCATCCTCATGGCAGCGCCTCGGCCTGTTGGACCTGGCGGCCCGGATAAAGAAGCTGCGAACCCGCCCCCACCACCACATCGCCCGCCTGGATGCCGCCGGACAGATACACCACGTCATTGGCGAAATGGCCGATGCTCACCGGCACCAGGCTGACCCGGTTGTCCCGGTCCACGCGCCAGACGGCCGGCCGGTCGCCGTCGCGCATCAGCGCCGTCCAGGGCACGGCGATGCCGGTATCGGCGGCGATGTCCACATGGCCGCGCACGGCGGCCCCCAGCAGCGCGGTGTCGCCGTCCACATCGTCGATGCTGACGCGCAGGGTGACGGTTCCCGTGGCCGGATCGACCAGGGGCGAGATTTCCGTCACCCTGCCCCGCATTCCGGGCCGGTCGATGTCGATGGTGTCCAGCCGGACCGAGGTGCCCAGGGCGCTGTCCAGCCCGGGATGGTCGGGGGCCGCGAATTCGGCCTCCAGCCCCTCCAGCGTGGCGATGGTCAGCACCACCTGGGCCGCGCCGACGATCTGGCCGGGGGCCATGTCGCGGCCCGTCACCACCGCATCCGTGGGCGCGCGCAGGATCGTGTCGCCCACCGCGCGCCGGGCCTGGTCCAGCGTGCTTTCGGCCCGCTCGGCATTGCCCTGGGCCTCGGACAGGGCTTGCAGGGCCTCGTCGCGGGCGGCGCGGGTGCCGACGCCGCGTGCCAGCAGCGCCTCGGCCCGGTCGCTGGCCTGCCGGGCCTGCGCCAGACCGGCGCGGGCGGCGGCCAGCCCGGCCTCGGCCACGCGCAGGGCCTGGTCCTGCTGGACCGAATCCAGGCGCGCCAGTTCCTGCCCCTGGGCCACGCGGTCGCCTTCGTCCACCAGCACGCGGATCACCCGCCCGGCCTGGCGGAAGCTCAGCTCGACGCTGTCGGTGGCGGTGATGCTGCCCGACAGTTGCAGGTCAAGCTGGACCGCCCTTTCCCGGGCCGCGACCAGTTCGACGCGCAGCGGGCCGTCCTGCGCCAGCAGCGGGGATGCGCCTGCACCCACAGCAAAGACCAGTGCCAATCCCAACGCGCGCATAAACCTGTCCCATCGAATGCGGCATTTGTGCGTCACAATCGTGAAAGACGAAAGACCCCGCCTTTATGTCACCGCGGCCTTGTGATGAAACTTTTCGGCATCCCACGAGCCGTCGCGCAGGATCCGGGCCAGCGTCCCGACCGCGCGGTTCACGTCGTCGTTGCCGTTGTAAAGCGGCGCAAAGCCGAAGCGCAGCACGTCGGGCGCGCGGAAATCGCCCACCACCCCCGCCGCGATCAGCGCCTGCATGACCGCATGGCCCTGCGGATGGCGGAAGCTGACCTGAGAACCCCGCAGCGCCGGATCGCGGGGCGAATTCAGCGTCACCTCCGGGCACTCCGCTTCGACCCCCGCGATAAAGGCCTGGGTCAATTCGACCGACCGGGCGCGCAGGTCGGGCATCGCCACGCCGTCCCAGACATCCAGCGCGGCGTCCAGCGCCGTCAGGGCGATCACCGGGGGCGTGCCGACGCGCATCCGTTCGATCCCCGCGGCAGGGCGGTAGCCCCCCTCGAAGGCAAAGGGCGCGTCATGGCCCATCCAGCCTTGCAGGATCGGCTGGGCCGCATCGGCGTGGCGGGGATGGGTCCAGATGAAGGCCGGCGCGCCCGGTCCGCCGTTGAGATACTTGTAGGTGCAGCCGACCGCGAAATCGGCATCCGCCCCGGTCAGATCCACATCGACGGCGCCCGCCGAATGGGCCAGATCCCACAAGGTCAGCGCGCCCGCGTCATGGGCCCTGGCCGTCAGCGCGGCCATGTCGTGGCGGCGGCCGGTGCGGTAATCGACCTCGGTCAGCATCAGGACGGCCAGGTCGGGGGTGATCGCGGCCTCGACATCCTCGGGGGCGACCACGCGCAGCTCGGCCCCCACGGCGCGGGCCAGCCCCTCGGCCACATAAAGGTCGGACGGGAAGTTGCCGCTGTCCGACAGGATCGCCCGGCGCCCGGGACGCAGCGCCAGGGCCGCACTCAGCGCCTGGAACACCTTGATCGACAGCGTGTCGCCCATCACCACCTCGCCCGGACCCGCGCCGATCAGGCGCGCGATGCGGTCGCCCACGCGGCGCGGCTGGACATACCAGCCCGCCTTGTTCCAGCCGGCGATCAGCATGTCCGACCACTCGTCCGCCATCATCCGCGCCACGCGGTCGGCGGCGGCGACGGGCATCGGCCCCAGCGAATTGCCGTCCAGATAGGTGATCCCGGAGGGCAGGTGGAAGGCGCGGCGGGTGGCGGCGAAATCGGTCATGAAGGTTCCTCGTCTTGACCCCGACAGTATCAGCGGCCTTTCCTGCCGGAAAGAGAGAGGCAGGATGATCTATCACATCACCGACTGGGACGACGCCTATGCGAACACCGTCCATATCCCCCGGGGCGAAGGCTTCGTGGCGCGCTGGCAGGACGCCTCTGCCCGATTCCGCGCGGGCCGCCCGCCCGAGCCGCTGGGCCGCGGCCACCTGTTCCGCCCGTCGGGCCCCGCGCGGGGGCTGATGGTCTTTGTCCATGGCGGCTACTGGATGGAATCCGGCCCCGGCTTCTGGTCGCATCTGGCGGCAGGCGCGCTGGCGCGGGACTGGGCAGTCGCCTTGCCCCCCTATACCCTGGCGCCCGCGGCGCGCATCGCGCGCATGGTGCGAGAGCTGGCCGCCGCCATCGCCGAGGCGGCGGCGCGGGTGGACGGTCCCATCGCCCTGACCGGCCACTCGGCGGGCGGGCATCTGGCGGCGCGGATGATCTGCCCCGATGCGCTGCCCGATGCGGTGGCGGCGCGGGTCACGGCTTGCGTGCCGATCTCTCCGCTGGCCGACCTGCGCCCGCTGCTGCGCACGGCGATGAACGCCACGCTGCGGCTGGACGAGGCCGAAGCGGCGGCGGAAAGCCCGGCCCTGCTGGCCCCGCGCCCCGGCATCCCCGTCACCACCTGGGTCGGCGGGTCGGAGCGGCCCGAGTTCATCCGCCAGGCCAGGCTTCTGGCCAATGTCTGGGCCGGCCTGGTCGCCGCGACCGATTGCGTCATTGACCCCGGCCGCCACCATTTCGACGTGATCGAGGGGTTGGAGCGGGCGGACAGCCCGTTGATGAACAGATTGCTGGCGTCATGAAGCGCAGCGCGATCCTTGGCCTGATTGTCCTCGCGGGCCTGCCGACGGGGTGGTTCGGGGCAAAGGTTCTGACGCCGGACCGGATCGCGTGAACGGAGGAATTTCCCTGTTCGTGGAACAGAGCCTGCCCCTGGCGCGGCATGACAGACGCGTTCCGGGGCCTGGACTGGCGCCGATCAAGCTTTGGCCGCAGGAGGAGACGTGGTTCGACCCCCGCAGCGGCTGGCTGCCGACCCGCAGCAAGGGCGGGTGCAGCATCGAAGACACGCTCCGGCCCTTGACCATGGAAGACCGGGACCGCCGGGCCGCGCTTGCCGCCGGCATGGTTTCGTCGAAACTGCCCGTTCTTGAAGCCGAGGCCGATAACGGGTCGTTCGGATTCGATCTGATGAAATACTGGGTTCAATACCCGCGCGGCGACAAGCGCCGGTGGGGAGTCGAGCTGTCGCGATCCACGTCGCATGGCCCCGGCAGCGACACGCTTCTGAAGATTTCGCAGCCGCCTGAACCGATCACCCCGTGAAATCCGCCACCCTTTCCCCGGTCAGGTCCAGCAGCGCCCTTGGCGCGATGGCGAAGACGTGGCGCGGCGTGCCCGCAGCCGCCCAGACCCTGTCGAAATCCAGCAGGCGCGGATCGAAGAAGGCCGTCACCGGCTTCAGATGCCCTACGGGCGCGACGCCGCCGATGGCAAAGCCCGTTTCCTCGCGGATCAGCGCGGCATCGGCCTTGCCCAGCGGCTGACCCGCAACGGCCGTGGCGCGGGCCGGATCGACCCGGTTGCCGCCCGCAGTCAGGAACAGGACGACATGGCCGGTCTCCTCGCCGCGAAAGATGATCGACTTGGCGATCTGGTCCACCGTGCAGCCCGCCGCCCGCGCCGCATCGGCGGCCGTGCGGGTGCCGTCCGACATTTCCAGGATCTCGGCGGAAAGGCCCGCCCTGTCCAGCGCCGTTCTGACCCGTGCCAGGCTCTTGCTCATCCCCGCCCCCCCTGTTCTTGCCGCAAGATCCTTAGCGGGCCGGGCAAGCCGGGGGAAGCCCCGCGCCGGTTTTCCTTGCGGCGCGGCGCCACTCGTGCTGTTGCAGGGAAACAATCCACCAAGGAGACCCGGCCCATGAACGTCTATACCCTGCTGGTCGAGGTGGGCCGCACCAAGGACGACGGCCTGCCCGACGGGTCCACCGGCGCCGCGCTGATCTGCTATGCCGCGGGCCGCGACGAGGCCGAGGCGGTGCGCGAAACCGTCGCGATCCTGAAGCAGGCGGATCTCGCGCCGCTGGACGTGACCGGATACGGCACGCTGGACGAACGCCTGGCCGACGAGGGCCACGAGATCGACAACGAGGAACGCGCCCTGATGCAACGGGCCTTGGACGAGAACTCGGTCGTCATCGCGCAGATGCAGCCCTTTTTCAAAGGTTGCGAAGGCGCGTCGGACGACAACGACACGTTGCACTGAGAGGCTTCCGGCCTATTCAAGCAAGATCCCATTCGCTAGACTGCCCGCCAACCAGAACAGCAGCAGTCACGGACAGGCGATCCCCATGAGTTTTTCCCGCATCTTCCTGACCACCGCCTTGGTGGGTGCCCTTGCATCATGCGCGGGCCCGATGAACCGCGCGCCGGGCGCGACGGGGGGCAGCGCCCCGGTCACGCCCGCGCCGATCCCCGCGGCCTCGGCCGGGGACGAGGCGGGCTTGCAGAATTTCGTTCAATCCTTCCGGCCGCGCGCCATCGCCTCGGGCGTATCGCCCGCCACCTATGACCGCGCCATGCGCATCGCCCGCTACAACCCCGAGGTGATCCGCCTGGACCGCAAGCAGGCCGAGTTCTCGCGCCCCGTCTGGCTTTATCTGGACAGCGCGGTATCCGACGTGCGCGTGACAACCGGACGGCAGAAGGCCGCGCAACTGGCCGGCATCCTGTCCCGGATCGAGGCCCGCTACGGCGTCCCGCGAGAGATCGTGCTGGCCGTCTGGGGGATGGAATCGAATTTCGGCGCCAACCGGGGCAAGATGCAGATCATCCCGTCGCTGGCGACGCTGGCCTATGACGGCCGCCGGGGCGAGATGTTCCAGAATCAGCTGATCGCCTCGCTGCGGATCCTCCAGTCGGGCGACACCGATCCCGAACACATGCTGGGAAGCTGGGCCGGGGCCATGGGCCACACGCAGTTCATGCCGACCTCGTATCTTGATTATGCCGTCGATTTTACCGGCGACGGGCGGCGCGACATCTGGTCGGACGACCCGACCGATTCGCTGGCATCCACCGCGAACTATCTGCGCCGCAACGGCTGGATCCCCGGCCAGGCCTGGGGGGCCGAGGTGCAGTTGCCGCCGGGCTTCAACATGGGCCTGGTCGGCAAGGGCACGCGGCGGTCGGACTGGGCAGCCCAGGGCGTGCGCCGGATCGGCGGGGGCGCGCTGCCCGGCGGCAACGGCTCGATCATCATGCCGGCGGGGGCGAACGGCCCGGCCTTCCTGATCCTCGACAACTTCCGCTCGATCCTGCGCTACAACAACTCGGACAACTACGCGCTTGGCGTGGCCTTCCTGGGCGAACGCATTGCGGGCCGCGCCGGCATCCAGGGATCGTGGCCGAGGAACGACCGTCCCTTGTCCACGTCGGAACGCCAGGAAATCCAGCAGCGCCTGCGCGCCAAGGGCTTTTACCAGGGCGAGATCGACGGGCTGTTCGGATCGGCCACGATGGAGTCCGTCGCGGCCTACCAGCGGTCAATCGGGGTGACGCCGGACGGATATCCGACGTCGATCCTGCTGGGGCAGTTGCGGCGGTGATGGAGAAAGGGGCGTCCGAAAGGGCGCCCTTACGGTTCAGGCGCCTTGGGCCCGTTGCGGTCACGACCCCTGCCTTCATGCTGCGCAGCCGGCATTGATCCGTAGCGAACTCGTGAGGGATCCTGCCTCTGCCTCCGGCAGACTTGGGGCCATTCAGGTGGCCATGTCCAAGCGGAAGCAGGTCAGACAGGCAAGGGGTGGATCATGGCGCGGGGGCGCCCGGCCTCTTTCCAAAGGAAAGCCAGCGTGATCGGCAGGCGGAAGCGGCGGGGGCCGGCCGCGCCGGGGTTCAGCCAGAGGGTGCTGCCAGTGTCCTCGACGCCGGGCTTGTGGGAGTGGCCCGAGATCACCACGTCCCACCCTTCGGCTTGCGGATCGGCCTGCAAGGCCTTGCGGTCATGGATCATGTGGATCCGCAGGCCTTCGGTCGTGAGACTGACCGTTTCGGGCAGGGCCTTGGCCCAGTCGCCGCGGTCGATGTTGCCGCGGATAGCCGTTACCGGGGCGATGCGCGCCAGCGCGTCAAGATGGCGGGGATCGCCGATATCGCCCGCATGCAGGATATGGTGGACGCCTTCGAGAGCCTCCAGCGCCTCGGGGCGGAGCAGACCGTGCGTGTCGGAGATGACGCCGATACGCTGCCCCAAAGATGGCTGGCCAAGTGGATGCATGGGCGCAGTTCCTGTTCGGCGAAGGAAGGGACGATGCCGGACAACCGGAGCGCAGACCCCCGGTCGCCTTGCCATCTGCATCCCCGATAGATCGTGGACTCACGGGCAAACAGCCTTAAGACGGCGATGTTCCCGGGAACAGCAATGCCGAAGCCAGGACGGATGTTCCGCGATCTTGCATGTCCTTCGTCAAGGCCGCCGCAACCGTTGCGGCAAGTGGCAGGTTTGTCTGCAAACCGCCCTTTTCGTCCAGACGACCTTTACCGCAGCCACTCCCGGAACGCCGCCAACACCTCCTCGTAAACCCCGCGCTTGAACGGCACGATGTTTTCCAGCAGCGCCGCCGAGGGCATCCAGCGCCATTCCTCGAACTCGGGATGGCCGGTGTCGATGCGGATGTCGGCATCGTCCCCCAGAAACCGCATCAGCACCCATTTCTGACGCTGGCCGCCAAAGCGGCCTTTCCAGACCTTGCCCAGCAATTCCGGCGGCAGGTCGTAATAAACCCAGCCGGGAGTTTCCCCCAGGATCTCGACCTTGTCGGGGGACACGCCGGTTTCCTCGACCAGCTCGCGCAGGGCGGCCTCGCGCGGGGTCTCGTCGCCGTCGATGCCGCCCTGGGGCATCTGCCAGGCGCCGGGCATGTCGATGCGCTGGCCCGCGAAGACCAGCCCGTCGGCGTTGATCAGCACCACGCCCGCGCAGGGCCGATAGGGCAGACCGCCCGGCCCCGTCCGCTCCTCGTCAGCCATTCGTGTTGGCCGCGCCCGGGCCTTCGGTCCCCGACCCCTCGCCCGTCACGGCGGGGGTTTCGCTGGCCGGCACCTGCCCCGCCTGGAAATCGACGGCGGCAAGGCCTTTCAGGATGTCCACGGCATAGGCCAGCTGGTAATCCTCCTCGCGCAGCTTGGCGGTGGCCTCGACCTCGGCGGCCTCCTGCTCCATCTGCTTCTTCTCGTCGTCGCTGACGGAATCGTTGTTCAGCGCGCCGCGCAGGTCGGCCTCGGACCGGCCGAAGTTCGACTGGCTGCGCGGACCTTCCTCTTCCTCCTCGGAGGCGGGCGGCGGGGCGGGTTGGGCGACAAGAATGTCGGGCTGGATGCCCAGCGACTGGATCGAGCGGCCCGACGGCGTGTAGTACCGCGCGGTTGTCAGGCGGATGGCGCTTTCGGCCGTTACCGGCATGACGGTTTGCACCGACCCCTTGCCGAAGGTCTTTTCGCCCACGACAATGGCGCGGCGGTGATCCTGCAACGCGCCCGCGACGATTTCGGACGCGCTGGCCGACCCGCCGTTGGTCAGCACCACCATCGGCTTGCCCTGGGCCAGATCGCCCGGCTCGGCGTTCCAGCGTTCGCTTTCCTCGGGGTTGCGACCGCGGGTGCTGACGATTTCCCCCGCGTCCAGGAAGGCGTCGGACACGCTGATCGCCTGGTTCAGCAGCCCGCCGGGGTTGTTGCGCAGGTCCAGCACGAAGCCCGTCACCTTGTCGATCCCGCCCGCGTCCTTGACCGCCTTGTCCAGTTCGGATTTCAGCGTGTCGTAGGTCTCGTCGTTGAAGGTGGACACGCGCAGCACGACCGATTTCCCCTCGATCCGGGTCTTGACCACGGTCAGCTTGATCGTGTCGCGCGTCATGGTCAGATCGAACGGCTCGGTTTCGCCCTCGCGCAGGATGGTGACGGTGATCTCGGACCCGATGGGGCCGCGCATCATGTCCACCGCCTGGTCCAGCGTCAGGCCCATCAGCGATTCGCCGTTCACATGGGTGATGAAGTCGCCCGACCGGACCCCGGCCTCGGCGGCGGGCGTGTCGTCGATGGGCGAGACGACCTTGACCAGCCCTTCCTCCTGGCTGACCTCGATCCCCAGGCCGCCGAAGCTGCCGCGGGTCTGGGTCTGCATGTCCTCGTAGTCGCTGGCCGACAGGAATGAGGAATGCGGATCCAGCGAGGTCAGCATGCCGTTGATGGCGGCCTCGATCAGTTCCTTGTCGTCGGGCGCCTCGACATAGTCGGCGCGGACGCGTTCGAAGACGTTCCCGAACAGTTCCAGCTGTTCGTAGATCGACGCGTTGCTGCCGGTTTCCTGCGCCACCAGCGGCCCGGCGATCTGGGTGGTCAGCAGGGCTCCGGCCAGAACGCCGCCCACGCCCGCGATCAGATAATGTTTCATGTCGGCCTTTCCTGCCTTCAGTCCTGTCGGACCCCCGTGACGGAATTCAGCATGAACCATTCCGCCGGGTCCAGAGTTTCCTGTCCCTTGCGCAATTCCAGATACAGGGATTCGGTCTGCCCTGCATTGCCGCCGATTGCGGCATCGGCCACGAATTGCGCACCGAATTCCTGCGCGGAGGCCTCGGTCCCGCCCATCAGGCCCAAGGGATCGCCCGCTTGCAGCACGTCGCCCACTTCCCCGAACACCTGCGACATGCCCGCAAAGACCAGAAGATAACCGCGCGCGGGCTCGACGATCATCACATTGCCGTAATCCAGAAGCGGACCCCGGTATCGGATCGTCGCGGGCCAGGGGGTCGTGACCAGCGCGGCGGGGGGCGTGGCGATCACCCAGCCGGGGCGCTTGACGCCGGCCGCGTCGGGCTGGCCGTAAAGACGCAGGATCGTGCCCACCGCGGGCAGGGGCAGGCTGCCCTTGGCGCCCTCGAAATCCTCCATGGGCGGACCCACGTCCATCTGGACCTTGGCGACACCGGCGGCGAATTCGTCCAGCGATTGCGCGGCGTCGCGCAGCTTTTGCAGCTCTGCGGGCGCCTCGGCAAAGCGGATCGGCAGGCTGGAGCGGTCGGTGACGGCACTGGCCAGCAGCCTGCGCGCCTCCTGGACCGAGGCCAGGCCCGCGCCCAGCATCTGCGCGGCACCCGCCTGCAATTCGCGCACGGTGGCGATTTCGCGCAGGTCGTCCTGCAACCGCTCGGCCTCGGCGCGCAACCCGGGGGTGACGTCGGCCAGCACCATGCCGGATCGCGCATTGGCCAGCGCGCCCGCCGGATGCAGCAGCATCGTGGTTTCGGGCGATCGCTGCAACGCCGTCATGGCGCCCAAGACCGAGGCCAGCTGGACCCGCTGCGATTCGAAGCGGGCGCGCAGCTCCGCCTCGCGCGCGCTGGCCTGGCGCAACCCTTCGCGCAGGGCGGCAAGGCCCTGTTCGTAGCCCCGGATCACCGCGGTCAGGGCGACGACCTGGTCGTCGGCGGTCAGCGCATCGGCCAGCTTGGAAACGGCGGCGCGCAGCTGGGCGGCGGCGTCCTGCGCCTCGGCCACGGCGGCGCCGACCGAGGATTCCTGCGCCTGAACCGGCGCGGCGGCGACCAAGGCGGCCAAGGCCAGGGGAAGCAGAAACCTCATGCGGCCACGATCAGGCTTTCGCCCGTCATCTCGGCGGGCCGGTCAAGGCCCATCAGGTGCAGAACGGTCGGCGCCAGATCGGCCAGCCGCCCGTTGCGCAGCCTTGCGCCCGCCGGGCCGCCGTAAACGATCACCGGCACCGGGTTGGTGGTGTGGGCGGTATGCGGCCCGCCGGTCACGGGGTCGATCATCGTTTCGCAATTGCCGTGGTCGGCGCAGATCACCGCCGCGCCGCCCGCGCGGTCCAGGGCATCGAGCATCCGGCCCAGGCCGCGGTCCACGGCCTCGCAGGCCAGGGCCGCGGCGGGCAGGCTGCCGGTATGGCCCACCATGTCGGGATTGGCGAAGTTCACCACGATCAGGTCATAGCCCGCGCCGATCACCTCGACGAGCTTCGCCGCGACCTCGTCGGCGGCCATGGCGGGGGCCAGGTCATAGGTGGCGACCTTGGGGCTGGCGGGCATGAAGCGGTCCTCGCCCGGTTCGGGCGCCTCTTTGCCGCCGTTCAGGAAAAAGGTGACATGGGGGTATTTCTCGGTCTCGGCCAGGCGGAACTGGCGCAGGCCCTTGGCCGCGACCCAGGCCCCCAGGGTGTTGAGCACCTGCCGCTTGGGATATGCCGTGGCCATGTATTCGTTGTGCCGGGTGCTGTAATCGACCATGCCCAGCAGCGCCGCCCATTCGGGCCGGTCGGACGTGTCGAACCGGTCAAAGGTCGGATCGGCCAGCGCCGTCAGGATTTCCCGCGCCCGGTCGGCGCGGAAGTTGAGGCAGAAGAACCCGTCCCCGTCCATCGCGCCGTTGTAGCCGTCGATGATGAAGGGCTGGATGAACTCGTCCGTCTCGCCCCGCGCATAGGCGTCGGTCACGGCCAGGTCGGCCGACAGGGCAGGTTCCCCCCGCCCCGCGACGATGGCGCGATAGGCGCGTTCCACGCGTTCCCAGCGGTTGTCGCGGTCCATCGCGAAATAGCGCCCGATCACCGTGCCGATCCGTGCGCCTTCGGGCAGCGTGCCCTGCAATTCGGTGACAAAGCCCATGGCCGATTGGGGCGGCACGTCGCGCCCGTCGGTGATGGCGTGCAGAACAACCGGCACGCCCGCCCCGGCGATGGCGCGGATGGCGGCCTGGACATGAACCACATGGCCGTGCACGCCGCCGTCGGACACGATGCCCATCAGATGCGCCGTTCCGCCGGTGGCGCGCAGCCGTTCCACGAAACGGACCAGCCCTTCGTTGCCCACGAAGCTGCCGTCCTCGATCGCCAGGTCGATCTGGCCCAGATCCATGGCGACCACGCGTCCCGCGCCGATATTGGTGTGGCCCACCTCGGAATTGCCCATCTGGCCGCGCGGCAGGCCCACGTCGGGACCGAAGGTCGTCAGCGTCGCGTGGGGGCAGTCGCGCATCAGCCGGTCGAAATTCGGCGTCGCGGCCTGATCCGGCGCGCTTTGTTCGGGGCGGTCCGAGATGCCCCAACCGTCGAGAATGCACAGGACCACAGGTTTCGTCATATCGCCCCTCGGATGATTTGCGCCTTGTTACGCCGACGCGGCGGTTGCGGCAACCGGCGAAGCCGGGGGCGCTTCGCCCCCCGGACCCCCCGAGGATATTTGCGCAAAGGTGAAGAACCGTTCCTGTTTCACCCGGGCGTCGCGTCTCGGCAGGGCTTCGCAGGCCCCGTTGCCGCGCTCATGCGCGATGATACGGAGAGCCGGCCAGGATCGTCGCGGCGCGATACAGTTGTTCGGCCAGCATCACCCGGACCAGCATGTGCGGCCAGACCATGCGGCCCAGGCTGATCTGCCAGTCGGCCCGCGCCCGCAGCGCCGGATCGAGCCCGTCCGCGCCGCCGATCACGAAGCAGACATCGCGCGCCCCGTCGCGCCAGCCCGCAAGCCGGCGCGCGAAATCGGGAGAGGTCGGCTGCTCGCCCCGTTCGTCCATCATCACCAGGGCCGCGCCGGGCGGGACGGCGCGGGCCAGAAGCTCGGCCTCGGCGGCCATGCCGCCGCCGCGCTTGTCCTCGACCTCGTGAAGGGTGATGGGCGGCAGGCCGAGGCTGCGCCCGGTCTTGGCGAAACGGTCGAGGTAATCCGCCACCATCGCCGCCTCGGGGCCTTTCCGCAGCCGCCCGACCGCGGCGATGTCGATTCGCACGTTGGCCCGACTACATCGCCGGGCGGGCCCCGTCGCGGACGCGGCTGAGGGCGTCGGCGGGCATCCACATCTTTTCGAGCTGATAGAATTCCCGCACCTCGGGGCGGAAGACATGGACGATCACGTCGTCGGTGTCGATGAGCACCCAGTCCCCGGTGTCCTTGCCTTCGATGCGGGGAGTGCGGCCGGTCAGCTGCTTCATCCGTTCGGCCAGCTTTTCGGCGATGGCGCCCACCTGGCGCGCGCTGCGGCCCGATGCGATCACCATGTGATCCGCCATGGCCGACCGTCCGCGCAGGTCGATGGTAACGATGTCCTCGGCCTTGTCGTCGTCGAGCGAGGACAGGATGCGGTCCAGGATCTGGTCGCTGGTCAGATCATGCGCCGCGGGGGTCGCAGCCGGCCCCGTGGCCGGCGAGACGTCTTGTGACAGGGTTGTATCCTCCGGTCAGCGCGCCGATCGCCCCCGGCGCAGGGGATGGTATAAAGATAGCAAGTTTTCGCGACATCTCAATGATCGCTGCCCGCTTCCGCGCCGTCCGGCCGGGCTTCGCCCATGCGGACCGGCGGCGCGGCGTTCAGAACCCGCACTTCGCGCTGCGGGAAGGGGATGGTGATGCCCTGTTCCTTGAAGGCGTCCCACAGCGCCAGATAGACCTGGCCGCGCACGTTGGTCAGCCCGCCCGCCGCGTCGTCGATCCAGAATCGCAGCACATAGTCGATGGAACTGTCGCCGAATCCCGTAACCCAACAGACCGCCTGCCGGTGGGTCAGCACGCGCTTCACGGTCTTGACCGCGGCGATGGCCACGGCGCTGACCTTGTGGGGATCGTCGTCGTAGGAGGCGCCGAACTTCAGGTCCAGCCGCACGAAGCTGTTGGTGTGGGACCAGTTGACCACCTGGCCCGTGACCAGATCCTCGTTCGGGATCAGGTATTCCTTGCCGTCGCGGGTCACAACGCTGACATAGCGGGCGCCCAGTTCCTCGATCCAGCCGAAGGTGTCGCCCAGGCTGATCACGTCGCCGGGCTTTACGGACTTGTCCAGAAGGATGATCACGCCGGACACCAGGTTCGAGACGACCTTCTGCAACCCGAAGCCCAGGCCCACGCCCACCGCGCCGGAAAAGACCGCAAGGCCGGTCAGGTCGAAGCCCGCCGCCTTGAGGCCCACGATCAGCGCCAGGCTGAACAGCATGATCTGCAACAGCTTCGTGGTCAGCACCCGCATCGTGGGCGAGATGTCCTCGTTCCGGGCCAGCCGCCCCGAGATCAGCCGCGACAAGGCCCGCGCCGCGCCGATCATCAGGCCGGTCACAACCAGCGCCTTCAGCACGGTCAGGGCCGACAAGCGCAACTCGCCCAGGGTGATGGCGATGCTGTCCAGGAAATCGCCCGCCGGTTCCGTCAGGCCCAGAAGAAACAGCGTGACCCAGACCCAGGCGATCCAGCTGACCGTCCGGCGCAGGAAGCGGTTGGCGATCAGCCGCACCAGGAAGAAGATCGCCAGCCAGGCCGTCGCGATGGAGGCCGCCAGGGCGATCAGCACGCTGCGCGAAGGCCAGGTGATCTCTTGCATGACCAACACGACGGCCCAGGCGAGAACCGCGAAGATCATCAGCCCCAGCCGGCGCCCGATCAGCACCCCGAGCCGCAGCCAGCCTTTCGGCCAGTTGTCGCGCCGGTGCAGCCAGTCGCCCCACAGGCGCGCGGCGATCCGCCCCATGGCCCAGGACGACAGGATCAGCCCGGCAATGGCGGCCAGCTGATAAAGCCGCGTGGGCAGGATCATCGTTTCGAAGAACAGGGCGATGCGCGACCACAGGCCCTGGGCGGCATCCACGATGTCTGGACCGACCGGCTCCATCCCGTTCTCACCTCCGACAATATTGCGTCAACGCCAAAAGGCGCATAAAAGATCGGCCATGTCCGGGTTCATTTATTTCGACATCCATGACCGCGCGCGGCTGCCGTCGCGGTTCTTTGGCGAAACGCGCGGCGTCACGGCGCGACTGTGACGGGCTGCGGTTCCGCCGCAGCCGAGCCTTTGCCGCCATCCGACGCCTCACAGCCGAAAGCCAGACAGCCATGACCTTTGAGCCCCAAACCGCCGCCGCGCGGACGCTTTACGACAAGATCTGGGACGCCCATGTGGTGGACCGCCAGCCCGACGGCACCTGCCTTCTGTATATCGACCGCCACCTGGTCCACGAAGTGACCAGCCCCCAGGCCTTCGAAGGGCTGCGCATGACCGGCCGCACCGTCCGCGCGCCCGAACGCACCATCGCCGTGCCCGACCACAACGTGCCCACCACCTGGGACCGCGAAAGCGGCATCGACAACGAGGAATCGCGCATCCAGGTCGAGGCGCTGGACCGCAACGCCCGCGAATTCGGCGTGGTCTATTACCCCGTGACCGACATCCGCCAGGGCATCGTCCATATCATCGGCCCCGAACAGGGCTGGACCCTGCCCGGCATGACGGTGGTCTGCGGCGACAGCCACACCTCGACCCACGGGGCCTTTGGCGCGCTGGCCCACGGCATCGGCACCAGCGAGGTCGAGCATGTGCTGGCCACGCAGACGCTGATCCAGAAGAAATCCAGGAACATGAAGGTCGAGGTGACGGGCCGCCTTGCCCCCGGCGTCACCGCCAAGGACGTGGTGCTGGCGATCATCGGCAAGACCGGCACCGGCGGCGGCACCGGCCATGTCATCGAATATTGCGGCGAGGCGATCCGCAGCCTGTCCATGGAAGGCCGCATGACGGTCTGCAACATGGCCATCGAGGGCGGCGCCCGCGCCGGCCTGATCGCGCCGGACCAGACGACGTTCGACTATGTCAAGGGCCGTCCCCACGCGCCGAAGGGCGCGCAATGGGACGCGGCAGTCGCCTGGTGGAAGACGCTTTACAGCGACGACGGCGCGCATTGGGACAAGGTCGTCACCCTGCGCGGCGAGGACATCGCCCCAACCATTACCTGGGGCACGTCCCCCGAGGACGCGCTGCCCATCACCGCCACCGTGCCCGCGCCCGAGGACTTCACCGGCGGCAAGGTCGAGGCCGCGCGGCGGTCCCTGGACTACATGGGCCTGACCCCCGGCACGCCGCTGACCGACATCGCCATCGACGCGGTTTTCATCGGAAGCTGCACCAACGGCCGGATCGAGGATCTGCGCGCCGCCGCCCAGATCCTGCGAGGCCGCAGGCTGGCCGAAGGCGTGCGCGGCATGGTTGTGCCCGGATCGGGCCTTGTCCGCGCCCAGGCCGAGGAGGAAGGTCTGGACCGGATCTTCAAGGACGCGGGCTTCGAATGGCGGCTTGCGGGCTGTTCCATGTGCCTGGGGATGAACCCCGACCAGCTTGCCCCCGGCGAACGCTGCGCCGCGACCTCCAACCGCAACTTCGAGGGACGCCAAGGCTACAAGGGCCGCACCCATCTGATGTCGCCCGCCATGGCGGCGGCGGCGGGGGTGGCCGGGCATCTGGTGGATGTCCGCGCCTTTGCGGCAGAAACGGTGTAAGGAGACCCGATCATGGACAAGTTCACCACCCTGACCGGGATCGCGGCGCCCATGCCGCTGGTCAACATCGACACCGACATGATCATCCCCAAGCAGTTCCTCAAGACGATCAAGCGGTCGGGCCTCGGGGTCAACCTGTTCGACGAGATGCGCTATGACCGCGACGGCAACGAACTGCCCGATTTCGTGCTGAACCAGCCCGCCTACAGGCAAGCGGAAATCATCGTGGCCGGGGACAATTTCGGTTGCGGTTCCTCGCGCGAACACGCGCCCTGGGCGCTTTTGGATTTCGGGATCCGCTGCGTGATTTCCACCAGCTTCGCCGACATCTTCTTCAACAACTGCTTCAAGAACGGCATCCTGCCCGTGGTGCTGCCGCAAGACGCCGTGGACGTGCTGATGGAGGATGCCCGCAAGGGCGCCAATGCCCGCATGACGGTGGATCTGGAAAACCAGACGGTCACCACCTCGGACGGGCAGTCCTTCGCCTTCGAGGTCGATCCCTTCCGCAAGCACTGCCTGCTGAACGGGCTGGACGACATCGGCCTGACCATGGAGAAGGCCCCCGTTATCGAAAGCTACGAGACGCGGATGGCCCAAGCCCGTCCCTGGGTCTGAGGGCACGGCCCGAAAAAGCCCCGCCATGCAAGGATGGCGGGGCAAGGCGGTTCCCCTGATGGCGGCAGCCGGGGGAACGTGGCGAACCTCGGGGGATCAGTTCGGGCGGGACACCTCGCCCTCCATCTCGGCGCGGATCTGCTGGCGCAGGATGTCGATGGGGATCATCCGGCCCTCGCGCCGGTAATGCCAGTAGGTCCAGCCGTTGCAGCTGGGCGCGCCTTCCAGCGCGGCGCCGACCTGGTGGATCGAGCCCTTCACGTCGTTGCCGATCAGCGACCCGTCGGCGCGGACCTTGGCCTTGTGGCGGTTGTTCATCGAAAACAGCTCCTCGCCCGGGCGCAGCATGCCGCGTTCGATCACCTGGCCAAAGGGGATGCGCGGTTCCGCCCGCTTGGCGCGGGTGGTGGCCAAAGCCTCGGCGTCCAGGCGGCGGATGCGGCCGATGCGGCGCTCGGCCACCTCGCGATAGGCGGCCTCGCGCTCGATCCCGATGAAGTCGCGGCCCAGCATCTTGGCGACCGCCCCGGTGGTGCCGGTGCCGAAGAACGGGTCCAGCACCACATCGCCGGGATTGGTGGTGCCGATGATCACGCGGTGCAGCAGCGATTCGGGCTTTTGCGTCGGGTGGGCCTTGTCGCCCGCCGCGTCCTTGAGCCGCTCGCCGCCGTTGCAGATGGGCAGCACCCAGTCAGACCGCATCTGCGTGCCTTCGTTCAGCGACTTCAGCGCCTCGTAGTTGAAGGTGTATTTCGCCGATTCGGACTTCGCCGCCCAGATCAGCGTTTCATGCGCGTTGGTCAGCCGCTTGCCGCGGAAATTCGGCATCGGGTTCGACTTGCGCCAGATCACGTCGTTCATGATCCAGAAGCCCTGGTTCTGGATCTCGGCGCCCACGCGGAAGATGTTGTGATAGCTGCCGATGACCCAGATCGCCCCGTTGGGCTTCAGCAGGCGGCGCGCGGCGGCCAGCCAGTCGCGGGTAAAGGCGTCGTAGGAGGCGAAATTCGAGAACTGGTCCCAATGGTCGTCCACCGCATCGACCTTGGAATTGTCGGGCCGGTGCAGGTCGCCGCGCAGTTGCAGGTTGTAGGGCGGGTCGGCAAAGATCAGGTCCACGCTGGCCTCGGGAAGCGCGTTCATCACGGGAACGCAGTCGCCCGCCAGAATCTGGTTGAGGGGAAGCGGGCGCGCGGCTGCCATGCGCTGTTCCTTGGTCTTGATCATCTTTGCCTCGGGAAAGTGCCGGCTTGGGCCGGTCTGGTATCCCGTTAACATGATTCAGACCCGAATCGGCGTCAATTTCTTTTTTGAATCAATGACTTGCCAGCAGGGGTTTACACAAGATGTTGTGGACGGGCGCGAACGAACGCCTATGGTAAGGGGTCACGCCCAAATCTAGAAGGGCCCGTTTGTGCGCGGGGGTTCCGTAGCCCGCGTTGGTGTCCCAGCCATAGCCGGGATGATGTTGCGCCAAATCCACCATCAGCCGGTCGCGCGCCACCTTGGCCAGGATCGAGGCCGCGGCAATCGTCGCGCAGCGCGCATCGCCGCCCACGATGGCCTCGCCGGGGCAGGACAGGTCGCGCGGCACGCGGTTGCCGTCCACCAGGACATGACAGGGCCTGTGCCGCAGGCCTTTCACCGCCAGGCACATCGCCAGATGCGAGGCGTGATAGATGTTCAGGCGGTCGATCTCCTCGACGCCGACATGGATGACGCAGTGATCGCAGTGGGCGATCAGCCATTCGGCCAGGGCCTCGCGCCGCTTCGCCGTCAGCTTCTTGGAATCGTTCAGCCCGCCGGGGATGTTGCCGGGGTCCAGCACCACGGCGCAAGCGGTGACGGGCCCGGCCAGGGGGCCGCGCCCGACCTCGTCCACGCCCGCGACGCGGCGGGCGCCACGCCCCAGGGCGGCCAGTTCGAAGCTGAAGTCGGGCGCAATCATGCGGTGACGGTTACAGGGGCGATGGTCACCTCTTCGAGGTTCACGCCCTCGCCTTCCCGGTCCACGACCAGGAAATCCGCGGGCCGGTCCAGGGGCGTCAGGACGCCGTGCCAGACCCCCGCGCGCAGGTTCACCCCCGTGCCCGCAGGCACCAGAAAGGCGCGCGGCACCCCCGGCCTGCCGCCCTCGTCCGGGGCCACGATCGACAGCCAGGCGTCCGGTCCCAGCGGCATGAAGGCCTGGCTGCCCAGGGGGTGGCGTTCCAGCAGGGTGCAGTCATAGGGCAGGCTGACGGCCTGGGACCGGAAGATCGAGATGATCGCCTCTCCCCCGGACCGTTCCACGGTGGCAAGGGCGTGGTGGCGTTCGCAGCGGCCCGCGTTGATCATGCGGTCTGGCGCGGCGCGGGGGGCCAGCACGTCGCCAAAAGGGGCAAAGGCTTCGGGCGTGAGGGGTTCGATGCGGATCGTGGTCATGGGTTCCTCCTGCCCATGGCTTATCCTGCCGCCGCCAGCCCGTCGAGGATCCGCGCCATGATCGCCCGGCGCGCGGCGGGGCGGCGCAGCAACGCGGCCTCGGCCCGGGCCGCCGCAGCCATGGCCTTGCATTCGCCGGGATTTTCGCGCGCCCAGGCCAGCTTTTCGGCAATGTCGCCGCAAAAGCGTTCCAGCGGAATATAGTGTTTCCACGGCTGGAAGCGGCCGGAATAGAACACCTCCCACCCGTCTTCCTCGGCCAGCAGCACGGATCGGCCGTCGATGGCGCCGATGAAGTTCGATCCGTGGTCGTAGCCCGTCAGGCAAAGCTGGTAACGGAAGCGGCGGAAGAAGGCGCGGCCCTGGCGGGGCGTGCAGTAAGGCGCCAGCAGCGGATCGCGGGCAAAGTCGCGATACCCCCAGGCCATCACCACGCCCAGATCGAAGTCGGGATGCCCCCACCAGCGCCGCAGAAAGGCCAGCCGGTTGGTGTTGCACAGCCGGTCCCAGGCCGCCTGCCGCATCGAGGCATCGTTTCCCGCCTGGGCCAGTTGCCGCAGGATGGCATGGGACGCCGGGCCGGGCCTGACGCCGCCCGTCATCTCGCTGCCCGAGATCATGCCGCGCCACACCACCCGGTCCAGCTTGTCTTCCCACGGGATCGGATCCGGCGCGGCATCGGGATCGAAACCGGCCAGGCCGATGCTGTGCTGGTCCGGCAGGGGCCACAGCACGGCATTCTTCGCGCCCTTGCGGCGGTTGTGGCACAGGACCGGGGCCGCCAGCGGCTCGCCCTGGGGGGATCCGAACCAGCGCGAATCCTCCATGTCGATGCGCAGGGGCATGGGGCGGTCCAGGCGCAGGGCGTCGTTGATCACCCCCTCGGCCCGGATCAGCTTGAAGTGCCGGGCGGGGGCGGACAAGGCGATCCCGTCCTGGACCGCGATGCGGCGGCGGGCGCCGTGGCGGTCGGTCACGCCCTTGCCGCCGTCCCATACGGAAAAATATTCCGAAAATCCCCCGTCAGGCCGCGCGCCGGGCTCGAGGCCGCGCAGGCAAAAGGCGGCCACGTCCTCGGCATAGGCCGGATCGACCTGTTCGGCGGGGGCCGGGATCGGCAGCCGGACCGGACCCGGGGACGCGCCCTCGGACCTGGGGAACCAGCCTTGCTGCCAGCCGGGGTCGGGCATCGGCAGCAGCGGCGTCAGCCGGGCGGCCAGATCGGCGGGCGTTTCGCGGTCCAGATCGACGCGGATCAGGCGCGGATCGGCGCCGAAAAAGGCATCCACCGCCGCCAGATGGGCCTGCCAGTCGGCTTCCCACAGATCGGGCAGGCCTGCCGTGTCGCAGGCGCGGTGATGGGCATGGCAGCGCGCGACGGCACCCCCGTCGCGGGTCAGACGGTCGAGGATCCAGTCCTCGGTGCGGCGCAGCGTCAGGATGAAGCGCGCCTGCGGGAAACGCTCGGCCAGCCAGCCGAACCGCCGCCATGCCTCGAGCGGCGGACGCCAATGGGGGGCGTGCCGGTAAAGGCCCGCAAACAGCACCGTGCCCGGCCAAGCGCCCAGGGGATCGCCGTCCCGGGCGCGGGAAAACAGGATGTCCTCGGCCAGGCGCCCGTTGTCGTGGCAGACGGCGGCATGGCCGTTGCGGCGAAACAGCCGAGCCAGCCGCGCCTCGCCGCAGTTATCGGGGCTGATGTGGACGAACAGCGCCCTGTCCGTCATCCGCCGATCAGACGCCCCGGCCGCGGCAAAAAGATCGTCAGAACGCCGAGCATCGGCAGGAACGAGCAAAGAACGAACACCCGCTCGATCCCCTGCGCGTCGGCCAGCACGCCCAGGGCGGCTGCGGCGATGCCGCCCATGCCGAAGCTGAAGCCGAAGAACAGCCCGGCGATGGTGCCCGTGCGGCCGGGCACCAGTTCCTGCGCAAAGACCACGATGGCCGGAAAGGCGGATGCCAGGATCAGCCCGATGATCACCGCCAGCACCCCTGTCGCCGCCAGCCCGACATGGGGCAGCAGCAGGGTGAACGGCAGCACCCCCAGGATCGAGAACCAGATCACCCGCAAGGGTCCGATCCGGTCGCCGACGACCCCGCCCAGCATCACGCCCGCGGCCATCCCGCCCAGGAACAGGAACAGCATGATCTGCGCGCCTTGCGGGCCCAGGCCGAACTTCTCGATGGTGAAGAAGGTGAAATAGCTGCTCATCGAGGCGGTATAGATGTTCTTCGTGAAGGTCAGGACCGCCAGCACAACGATGGCCCGGATCACGATGCCGCGGGGCAGGCGCAGGGCGGTGTCGGGTTTGGCGGTGGCGGCGCGGCGCCGTCCCTCGGCCCAATGGCCCACATGCCACAGAAGCGCGGCGCCCCCGGCCGCGGCCACGGCGAACCAGGCCACCGCCGGGCGGCCCAGCGGCACCACGATAAAGGCCGCCAGCAAGGGGCCCAGGGATTGCCCGAAATTGCCGCCCATCTGGAACAGCGACTGCGCCGTGCCGAATCGCCCGCCCGATGCCAGCCGCGCCACGCGCGAGCTTTCGGGATGGAACACCGCCGATCCCACCCCGATCAGCATCGCCCCCGCCAGCAGCATCCCATAATGATGCGCAAAGGCCAGCAGCAGCACCCCGCAAAAGGTCGAGGCCATGCCGAAGGGCAGCGAGCGCGGCTGCGGATGGCGGTCCGTCGCCATGCCGATCAGCGGTTGCAGCAGGGATGCCGTGACCTGGAAGGCAAAGGTCATCACCCCGATCTGCGCATAGCTCAGCGAGAATTCGACCTGAAGCAGCGGATAGATCGCGGCCAGCATCGACTGCATCACGTCGTTGACGGTGTGGCACAGGCTGATGGCGGTCAGGATGCCCCAGGCGGTGCCTGTGGCAGCCGTGGTGTTCGCGGTGGTGGCCTCGGCGCGCATCGTTCCCCCCTGCGGTCGGCTGCACATCATGCAATAGCAGCCGCACCGCCCGGCGCAAGCGGACTGTCGCCTCCGGCTTGGGCAAGCCTTTGCCGGTCGGTGTCCACTGTCGATTTGGACAGCTTCCTTTTGCGTCAACTCTTTCCGACATTGGTCAGGTTGTATGTTTCGAGTTCCACAGTAAAAAAATGGCAAAAATACCCGGCAACCTGGTCCGGTCGCTGCGCGCATCCGGCGCGGCGGGCGGCGGCAGGCGGATGAACACCTGGCAATCGGTCCGCGCGGATGTCCTGGACCGGATCCGCAGCCGGGAATGGCCGCCCGGCGAACTGATTCCCACCGAACAGGAACTGGCGGTCAGCCTGGGCTGCGCGCGCGCCACCGTGAACCGGGCCCTGCGCGAGCTGGCCGACAGCGGCATCATCGAACGCCGCCGCAAGGTGGGCACGCGGGTGGCGGCCACCTCGGCCCGGCGCACGGTGCTGGACATGCCCGCCATCCGCACCGAGATCGAGGCCATGGGCGCGGCCTATGCCTATCGCCTGTCCAACTTCATGACCCGCCTGCCGACCGATGCCGCCGCGCGCGCCCTTCAGGTTTCCCCCGGCGAGGAGCTGGTGCTGGTCAAGGCGACCTATACCGCCGACAACCAGCCGCATTGCTGCGAATCGGTCTGGCTGAACCCGCGCATCCTGCCGCCCCTGACCCGCCAGGACGTGGAGGAGCGGTCCGCCCACGAATGGCTGGCAAGCCAGGTGGCGCTGACGCATGGCCGTTTCTCGATCCTGGCGGATGCCGCCACGGGTGATTGCGCCCGCCACCTGAAGATCGCCGAAGGCACCCCCGTGCTGACCATCGAGCGCACCAACTGGAGCGACACGACCCCCGTGTCCTTCGCCCGCCAGTTCTATCCGCCCCAGCACCGCCTGGTGTCCGAGGATTAAGGCCAGCCCGACAAGGCCGGGAACAGCACGATCGCGGCCAGGACCAGAAGGTCCGCAAACAGAAACCGCGCGACGCCCGACAGGATCGGGCCGGACGGAACGGTCCTGCTGGCCGTTGCGACGATAACGGCGATCAGCCCGAAGGGCGGCAGGACCAGCGCAATCTCGATCAGCTTGACGGCCGCGATGCCGGCCCAGACGGCATCCAGGCCCCAGGCGTCGGCCAGGGCCAGCCCGAAGGGCAGCAACAGCGCCAGCATCGCCAGCGGCTCGGCCAGCAGCGCCAGAACGGCGCAGGCCGGAACCAGCAGGGCCAGGACGCCCAGGCGCGGCATCCCGGCCGCCCAGTCCGCCAGCGCCGCCGGAATGCCCGTCATGTCCAGAAAGACCAGAAACAGCTTCGCCGCGACCAGCACCAGCAGAACCGCGCCCGTCTGCCGCAGGGCCTCGCGCAGGGCGGACCACAGCGTCCCGGGGGTCAGGCGGTGCTGGGCCAGGCCAAGGCCCAGCGTCAGGGCCAGGCAGATCGCCACGGCGGCCACCGGCGTCAGAAGGCCCGAGGCGATCCCGCCCACGACGATCGCGAACAGCACCGGCGCGGGCCAGACCGCGCGCAGCGCCGCGCCGGGCGAGACCGTCGCCGGCTGCGGCAGGGGCGCGGAGCGCGGGTCGCGCCGGACCCACCACAGCACGGTGGCGACCATTCCCGCCAGCGACAAGGCCGCCGGCAGCAGCCCCGCCAGGATCATCGCGCCCACCGGCGTTCCCGACAGCAGCCCCCAGACGATCAGCAGCATCGACGGCGGCAGCAGCGCGCCCAGCGTTCCGCCCATCGCCACCGAGGCCCCCGCCAGGCGCGGATCGTATCCCGCGCGCAGCATCGCGGGCATGGCGATGCGCGACATGGTGGCGGCGCAGCCCAGGGACGACCCCGAGGCCGCGGCGAAACCCGCGCAGCCCCCGATCGCCGCCAGGGCAAGTCCGCCCCGCCTTTCTTGCAGGATCACGGCTGCCGCGTCGTGCACCCGCGTGGCGAAGCCTGCGTAGAAGGCGGTGTTCCCCAGCATCAGGACCAGCGGCACCAGCGCCAGATCCGGCGACCACAGCAGCGCCGCCAGCGGATCCCACGCCCGGTCCAGGGTTCCCGTCCAGGCCAGCCCGGCCGCGCCGGACAGCATCAGCGCCAGGGCGGCCGGCATCCGCAGGGCCGTCAGCGCGACCGCCGCCGCCACCGCGGCAAGGCCCGCCATGCCCATTCCCTCGCCCGTCACCCTGTCCCCGGATATGCTGCCGCGGGGGCAGGCTATGCCGCGGCGGCGGCGAACTCAAACGGGAATTGACCGAAATGTGACCGGCGGTCTATCTGGCGGTTTCGCGCAGGACCGCCAATGCTGCGCCCATCCGACGGAGATCCCCATGCCGCGCCTTTCGACCTCCACCCTGCTTGCCCTGGCGCTTGCCTCGCTGTGTGCCCTGCCCGCGCAGGCCCAGACCGACAAGCCCTTTCTGGCGGCCGATGTGGAGGCCGCAAGCTACAACGGCGGCGACCTGCCTTCGGGGCGGTCGGCCCTGACGACAAAGGTGCAGGTGCTGCTGGACAGATCCGGGATCTCGCCCGGCGTGATCGACGGCTTCAAGGGCGGCATGAGCCAAAGCGCCATCATGGCCTTTGAACGCCGGTCCGGCCTGCCCATCGACGGGGTGATGGACCCGCATGTCTGGAACCTGCTGCAATCCTTTGCGGCGCAGCCCGCGACCCAGGACTACACCATCGCCCCCGAGGACGCGCAGGGCCTGGTGGACGCGATCCCGACGGACTATGCCGAAAAGGCGAAGATGCCCGCCATGGCCCATACCAGCGTCGCCGAACGCCTGGGCGAGCGGTTCCACATGGACGAGAAGTTCATCGCCTTCCTGAACCCCGGCATCGACCTGGTGCCCGGCGCCACGATCAAGGTCATCAACACCGGCAGCCGGATGCGCGGCACGGTGGCGCGCATCCTGGTGGACGTGAACACCCGCCGCGTGGCCGGGTTCGACGCCAACGGCAGGCTGCTGGTGGACTATCCGGCGACGATCGGATCTTCGGCCACGCCCTCGCCTTCGGGCAACCACCAGGTGGCGACGGTGGCGCTGAACCCCAACTACACCTACAACCCGAAGAAGAACTTCCAGCAGGGCGACAACGACAAGGTTCTGGTGGTGCCGCCAGGACCGAACGGGCCGGTGGGCACCGTCTGGATCGGGCTGTCCAAGCCGACCTACGGCATCCACGGGACGCCGACGCCCTCGCAACTGTTCCGCAACCAGTCGATGGGCTGCGTGCGGCTGACCAACTGGGACGCCGAGGAGCTGGCCCATATGGTCCGCGTCAACGCCACCGCGGTCGAGTTCCTGCCCCAGGGCATCACCATCGCCGATGCGACCGGCGCCACGACCGGAACCCCGGCCCCGTCCCAGCCGCTGGAAGCCCCCGCCGACGCCGCCGTCGCCGATCCGGCCATCCCTGCCGCCCCGGAACAACCGCTCGACTACACGGATCCCCTGGCCGCCAAGCGCGCCCGGGCCGAGCCGGTCTACGAGAACACCTCCGAGGAGGACGCCGACGCGCGGGTTCCGCCCGCCGATCCGCTGTCCGATGCGCTGACCGGCGCCCTGCCCGACGGCTTCGTCGTCCCGCCCGTCGCGGAACGGCCATGATCCGGGCGGGCGCGATCCTGCTGGGACTGTGCGTGTCGCTGACACCCGCCAGCGCGCAGGACCGCCCGCCAGAGCGGCCCCAGGATGCCGCGCCCCCGCCTCCTCCGTCACTGCCCCCGTCACCGCGCCCTTCCGGGGCGGAAGCAAAGGCCGCGCCGCCCGGGCCGGCCGAGGTTTTCGGCCCCCCCGCCCCTCCTGCCTGGTGGATGCTGCGGGAAACCGATCAGCAGCTTGCCGCCTGCAAGCTGGCGCTGGCCCATCTGGGCACGGTTTACGCCGAACAGCCCGCGATCACGAACCCCGAGGATCCCGACTGCGGCATCGCCCGGCCGATCCGGGTGGACCGGATCCTGCCCGACCTGGTTCTGGAAGGCGGCGCGGTGATGCGCTGCGACACGGCGCGGGGGCTCGGCTTCTGGGCGCGCGATTTCCTGCGTCCGGCGGCGGTCATGCTGCCGGGGGCGCCCCGCGTCACGGGCCTGCAACTGGGCACCACCTATGACTGCCGCCCGCGCATCGGCACGGGCGAGGCGCAGCCGAAGCTGTCGGAACATGCGCTTGGCAACGCCATCGACATCGCCGCCATCCGGTTCGCGGATGCCGAACCCCTGGCGATCCAGCCGCGCACCGAGACGGGCGATCTGGCCGAGGCGTTTCAGCGCACCATCCGCGCCTCCGGCTGCCTGTTCTTCACCACGGTTCTGGGCCCCGGTTCGAACGAGGCGCATGACGACCACCTGCACCTGGACACGGCCGTCCGGCGCGGCGGCTGGCGGCTGTGCCAGTGACGGCGCGGGGGATCAGCGCCTGGCGCGCTCCAGATCCAGATAGGACGGGTCGAAGCGCGACAACAGCACCAGACCCTTCCAGTCGATGATGGTGATGTCCGATCCCGACCAGCGGATCAGACCGCGATCGCGCAAGTCCCGGACCGCGCGGTTCACATGGATGGGGGAATAGCCCAGGATATCCGCCAGTTCGCGTTGCAGCAGCGGCAACTGGAACTGCCCGTTCGAGGCCGCGCCGACGGCATTCAGGCGCGTGTAGATCTCGCACAGCAGATGCGCCAGATGCGCGCTGGACCGCAGCGAGGCGGCGGCGACCAGCCATTGCCGGTGGATCGCCGCGTCGATCAGGGTGGCCATCCACAGAAGCCGGGTCAGATGGGGAAAGTTCTCGGTGATCTCGGTCAGTTCGGAATGGTCGATGAACTCGACCTCGACAGGGCCGACCGCGACAATGGAATGATCCAGCCTCGCCAGGACAAAGGCGTGAAGATCGACAAAGTCGCCGGGCACGTGCAGGGCCGTGATCACGCGGTCGTCGGGCCGCCCGACCAGCCGGTTGGATCGCGCGGACAGTCCACGCAGCATCATGCAGCTGCGGGCCGGACTGCTGTTGGCCGGAACGATCACCTCGCCCGCGCCATAGCTCGCGTGTTCGGTCCTTACGGCCCGCAGGCGTTCCAGATCTTTCGGGGCCAGAGTGTCACGCCTTTGAAGATAACGGACAAAATACTCGGTGATTGCCAATTCCGTCCCCTTAACTCTGGCAGAAGACAGTTGCAAATCGCGCTGCACTGCGCAATGGGCCGGTTCCCCCGTCTAACATTCATTAAGCGATCTCAACCGCTTGCACCCTGAATTACGCCCGCGCGCCGTGGCGCGGGTTGCCCTGAACCCGGAGCGCCGCGGCAAGTTCCACAAAGCTGTCCGCGACCCCGTTCGTCCTGCGCGTCACGAAGTCGTCGAGTTGGGGATAAAGCTTCACCGCTTCATCCAGCCGCGCGTCCGATCCGGGTGCGTAAAGGCCCGCGCGGATCATCAGTTCGGATTCCGCATAGGCGCCAAGAGCGGCCCTGGCCTTGCCGATCATCCTGTTCTCGTCAGCGGTGGCGGCGTCGGGCAAGGACCGCGACACCGATCTTACCACATCAATGGCCGGAAAGCGCCCACGTTCTGCAATCGTTCGGTCCAGCACCACATGGCCGTCCAGGGTGCCGCGCAGGATGTCGGCGACCGGTTCCTCCATGTCGGACCCCGCCACCAGCACGCTGAAGATGCCGGTGATGTCGCCCGTCCCCTCCAGCCCCGGCCCCGACCGTTCGGCCAGCGCCATGATCAGGTTCGACACCGAGGGCGGAAAGCCGCGATAGCTGGGAGGCTCGCCCGCGGCCAGGGCGATTTCCCGATGCGCCTCGGCGAAGCGAGTGATCGAATCGGCCAGAAACAGGACATGGCGGCCTTGGTCGCGGAAATGCTCGGCCACGGCCATCGCCGCCCAGGCGCAGCGCCGCCGGACAAGGGGGGAACGGTCCGAGGTCGCGGCCACGATCACCGCCCGCGCCATGCCTTCGGGGCCCAGGGTCTTCTCGACGAATTCGCGCAACTCGCGCCCGCGTTCGCCGATCATGGCGATGACCACCACATCGGCCTGCACCCCCTTGGCAAGCCCGGACAGCAGCGTGGACTTGCCCACACCCGATCCCGCGAACAGCCCGATCCGCTGGCCCGTGACCAGCGGCAGCAGCGTGTCGAAGACCGCGAAACCCGCGGGCAGGCGCGCGCCCAGCCTTTTGCGGCGCACGGCGGGCGGCGCCTCGCGGCGGTAGGGGCGCGGCTCGCGGCCCCTGGGCAGGGGACGGCCGTCCAGCGGCTGGCCCAAAGGGTCGATGATTCGCCCCACCCAGGCGTCGCAGGGGGCGATGGTGGGGGCAAACAGCAGCTCGACCTCGGCCCCGACCGACAGCCCTTCGGCATCGCCTTCGGGCAGCACATCGGCATGACGGGGCGCAAGCCCGACGACCTCACCCGCGACATGGCCTTTTTGCAGCGAGATCAGAACCCTGTCCCCGACCGAGGCATGGCTGTTCAACCCCTCGACCCGGATCAGCCCGGCCTGCATCGAATGCACCCGCCCGAAGTGCCGGGTGATGCGCAGATCGGCGATCCGCGCCGCGATCGAGGTCAAGTGGTCCATCTCCGCCCCCTGTTTTTTCAAGCCGCAAACGGTTTCTAAACGAATCGGGGTTAAGACCGGGTTATCGCCAATGAGGAGAAGCCTCATGTTTGAAAAGATCGAAATGATGCGCATGGCCCGCGCCCTGGGCCAGCACGCGAGCCAGCGGCAGACCACCGTCGCCCGCAATATCGCCAATGCCGACACCCCCGGCTTCAAGGCCGAGGATGTGGCATCCTTCGCCGACAGCTACCGCGCGGCATCCGCGCCGATGCGGACCACCGATCCGCGTCACCTGGATGCGCCGGAATGGTCCCCCGCCGCCCATGCCGCCACGGCGGAAACCGGCGTCTCGCCCAACGGCAACTCGGTCTCGCTGGAGGAGGAGATGCTGAAGGCGGCCGAGGTCAAGCGCAGCCACGACCTGTCGCTGGGCATCTACAGCTCGGCGCTCGACCTGATGCGCACCAGCATCGGGCGGAGGGCGTGATGGACCGTCCCGTTTCCGCCCTGCACCTGTCGGCATCCGGCATGCGCGCCCAGAGCGAACGCCTGCGCCACACGGCCGAGAACATCGCCAATGCCGACACGCCCGGCTACCGCCGCAAGCTGGTCACCTTTGAGGAGGCCACCGATTTCGGCCGCCCCACCGGCGAGGTCGAGGCCTCGAGGCTGCGGCTGGACCGGACGGACCTGCCGCGGGTTTACGACCCCTCGCATCCCCTGGCGGACGAGAACGGCTATTACCTGGGATCGAACGTCGATCTGGTGATCGAGATCGCGGATTCGCGCGAAGCGGGCCGCAGCTATGAAGCCAACCTGAAAATGTTCGAGCAGACGCGCCAGATGGGCGCGTCGCTTCTGGAACTTCTGCGTCGCTAGAAAGGGTCGCCCATGTTTGCCAGTTTGAATGCAGCCGGTGCCTATTCCGCCGCCCGCAATGCCGTGGCCCCCGGCCAGCCCGGTCCCGCCGTCCAGGCGATCTCGCAGGCGGCCGAGGATTTCGCCGCCCAGATGGGCCAGGTCGACCAGGCCGCGACTGGCGCCATGACCGGCCAGATCGAGACGCATCGCCTGGTCCAGACCATCGCCGAGGCCGAGCTGACCATGGAAACGGTGGTCGCCATCCGCGACAAGGTGGTCGAGGCCTATCAGGAAATCCTGCGGATGCCGGTGTGATCCATGGATGAAACGCTGCTGTTCGACATGCTGCGCCAGGCGCTGCTGATCTCGGTCCGCATCTCGGCTCCGATGCTGGCGGTCGCGCTGATCGCGGGCGTGGTGATCGGGCTGTTCCAGGCGCTGACCTCGGTCCAGGAGATGACGCTGACCTTTTTGCCCAAGGTCGGGCTGATGCTGGCGGTCTTCTGGGTTTCCATGAGCTTCATGACCACGGCGCTGTCCGATTTCTATCTCGGCCAGATCATCCCCCTGATCGCGGGAAGCTGACAATGGACAACGCGATCTATGCGACGCTGACCCGGCAGTCCGGCCTGATGGCCGAGATGCGCGTGGTGGCCAACAACATCGCCAACGCCAACACCACCGGCTTCCGGCGCGAGGGCGTGATCTTTGCCGAACATCTCTCGGCGCTTGACCGGCATGGCGACACGCTGTCAATGGCCCATGCCCGCGGCCGGATGCTGGATCTGGACCAGGGCGTGCTGACCCAGACCAACGGCAACTTCGACCTGGCGATCGAGGGCGAGGGCTTCTTTCTGGTCGAAACGCCCGAAGGCAACCGCCTGACCCGCGCCGGCGCCTTTCTGCCTTCGCCCGAGGGCGAGCTGATGACCGCCGACGGCTTCCGCCTGCTGGACGAAGGCATGGCGCCGATCATCGTGCCGTCCGGCGCCAGCGATGTCGCGGTGGGCGCAGACGGCACGCTGTCCGCGAATGGCGTGGCTTTCGGCAAGATCGGCGTCTTCACCGCCCCCGGGGACGCGCAGCTGACCCACCAGGGCGGCACGTCCTTCACCACCGACGCCGCCCCCGAACCCGTCGAGGACGCCCGCATCCGCCAGGGTTTCCTCGAGGAATCCAACGTCGATTCCGTTTTCGAGATTTCCCGCATGATCGAAGTCCAGCGCGCTTACGAGCTGGGCCAATCCTTCCTTGACCGCGAAGATCAGCGCATCCGCAGCGCGATCACCGGCATGACCCGCTGAAAGGTGTCACCATGAGAGCCTTGCAGATCGCCGCCACCGGCATGAGCGCGCAGCAGACCAGGGTCGAGGTCATCTCGAACAACCTGGCCAACATGTCCACCACCGGCTACAACGCCCGCCGGGCGGAATTCGCCGACCTGACCTATCAGCAGGCGACCCGTCCCGGCACCGTGACCGCCGCCGACGGTACCGTTATCCCGGCAGGCGTCCAGCTGGGCCTGGGCGTGCGCCCCACGGCTGTCAGCATCAACCTGCAACAGGGCTCGCTGACCCAGACCGGGGGCGACCTTGATCTCGCCATCGACGGCGACGGCTATCTCGAGGTGACGCTGCCCTCCGGCATTTCGGCCTATACGCGCGACGGCGGACTGAAGCGGTCCCCTGACGGGCTGGTGGTGACCTCGGACGGCTATCCGGTCGCGCCCGGCATCACCATCCCGGACGACGCCAGCACGATCTCCATCAATGCCGCCGGAGAGGTTTACGCCTATTTCAGCGACCAGGTCGAACCCGAGATGCTGGGCCAGCTGACGCTTGCGGGCTTTTCCAACGAAAAGGGGCTCGAGGCGATCGGGTCCAACCTGTTCCTGGAAACCGCCGCATCGGGCACGCCCCAGCTGACCACGCCGGGCCAGGACGGTCTTGGCACGCTGCGCCAGGGCTATCTGGAGGACAGTTCGGTCGACTCCGTGCGCGAGATCACCGAACTGATCAAGGCGCAGCGCGGCTACGAGCTGAACGCCAAGGTCATCACCGCCGCCGACCAGATGCTGTCGGCCACCACGCAGGTGCGCTGATGCGCTGGCTGATCCTGCTTCTGGCGCTGTCGCCCCTGCCCGCGCACGCGGCGGTGCTGGCGGCGGCGCGCACCCTGCCCGCGGGCACGGTCATCACGGCGGGCGACCTGCGCGCCATCGACGGCGACCGGCCCGGACTGTCGGACCCGTCCGAGGCGATCGGGCTGCAAACCCGCATCACCATCCACGAAGGCCGCCCGCTGCAAGCCTCGCTGTTGCAGGCTCCCAAGCTGATCTCCCGCAATCAGATCCATCCGCTGGTCTTCCGGCGCGGCGCGCTGCGCATCGTGACCGAGGCGCGGACCCTGTCGGACGGCGCCGCGGGCGATGTGATCCGCGTCATGAACCTGGAATCGCGCGCCACCGTCAGCGCCGTGGTTCAGCCCGACGGCAGCCTGCTGGCGATGAAATAGACCAAAGGATTCCCCATGAAACCGACCCTTTTCCTGTGCCTGGCCCTTGCCGCCGCCTGCGCGCGCACCGACCACATGGGCAAGCCCCCCAGCCTGACCTCGCCCCGCAACAGCGAGGAATTCATCGCCATGACCAACCCGCCCCTGGAAATTCCCGTCGATTCCGGCCGCCCCGAGGCCGCGGCCTCGCTTTGGGCCGGAACCACGTCCTCGCTGATCAGCGACCGGCGGGCGGCGACGCGCGGCGACATCCTGACCGTGGTGATCGAGATCGACGACGAGGCGCAGATGACCAACACCTCGGGGCGCAGCCGGTCCTCGGACGAAAGCGTGTCGATCCCGCAGATGGTGGGCATCCCGCAGCGGCTGAACGAAAAGCTGCCCGAGGGCGGCAGCTTCGACAACCTGGCCCAGGCCGAGGCCTCGTCGTCCTACAAGGGCAGCGGCAACATCACCCGGCGCGACAAGCTGACCCTGCGCGTCGCCGCCACCGTGATCGACCAGCTGCCCAACGGCACCCTCCAGATCGAGGGCACCCAGGAAGTGCGCGTGAACTACGAATTGCGCGAACTGACGGTCAGCGGCTTCGTCCGCCCCGCCGACATCGACCGCAGCAACGAGATCGCCTATGACCGCATCGCGGGGGCGCGCATCTCCTATGGCGGGCGCGGGCAGATCACGGATGTCCAGCAACCCCGCTTCGGCCAGCAGCTGGCCGATGTCATTCTGCCTTACTGAGGCCGCCGATGAAGAAGATCCTGGCTTTTCTGATCCCTGTCCTGGCCCTTGTCGGCGGGGTCGCCGCGGGCGAGATGCTGCGCCCCGGCGCCAAGGCGACCGACCCTGCCGCCGCCGAGGCGCCCGCCGACGAGGGCCACGGCAGCGCGGAACCCGAAGACCATGCCAGCGCCGATCAAGGCGCGCCGGACGCCTCGGATCACGCGGCGTCCGCGCCGGCGGCGGATCAGGGGGGCGGACACGGCGGCGAGGCCGTTCCGGCCGAAGGATGGTTCACCTTCCCGACCCAGTTCTTTGTGCCCTTGATGCGCAACGGCGACATGGGCGCGGTGATGATCCTGACCCTGACGATCGAGACGCCCGGCAGCGATTTGCAGGCGATGGAGCAGCAGGAACACCGGCTGCGCGACGCGCTGCTGCGCGAACTGCTGATCCATGCCAATACCGGCGGCTTCGACGGCAACTTCACGTCCGAGGCCCGGCTGGCCCCCCTGCGCGAGCGGCTGCAAAAGGCTGCCCAGGCCAGCACCGACCTGACCGTCAAGGCCGTGCTGATCGGGGATATCGCCCGCCAGGCAGGCTGACGGTTGCATTGCCCCGGGCGGCAGGGCAGAAACCGGTCCTGCTTTTCCAAGGACATGCCGGTGGACCGACCAGACCCCCTGCCCCAAGCCAGCAGCATGCAGGTCACGATCCTGCTGGCCAGCTATCGCGGTGCCGCCTTTATCGGCGCGCAACTGGACAGCATCGCCGCGCAGACCCACCGCAACTGGCGGCTGATCGTGTCTGACGACGGGTCCGACGACGGAACGCGCGGGATCGTTTCGGACTTCGCGGCACGGCGTCCCGCGGGCCAGGTGGAACTGATCTGCGGCCCCCGGCGTGGGGCCACGCAGAACTTCCTGCACCTGCTGTCGGCCGCGCCCGAAGGAATCGTCGCGTTCTGCGACCAGGACGATGTCTGGTTTCCCGACAAGCTGGCCCGCGCGGTGGCCGCGCTGTCCTTGCAGGACGGACCGGCCCATTACGCCGCCCGCACCGTCATCACCGACGCGTCCCTGACCCCCGTGGCCCAATCGCGCCACTTCCGCCGCCCCTTGGGCTTTCGCAATGCGCTGGTCCAGGCGATCATGGCGGGCAACACTTCGGTCTTCAACGCCGAAGCCGCGGCGATCCTGCGGCGCTGCGTCGGACCCGCGCAGGTTCTTGGCATCGAATCGCACGACTGGTGGGCTTATCAGGTCACGGCCGGCACGGGGGCCGTGCTGATCCATGACGCAAGGCCCGCCCTGTTCTATCGCCAGCACGCCCGAAGCGAGATGGGCCGGAACGACACGGTCCGCGCGATGTCCCAACGGATCGGGTTGCTGCTGGCGGGGGATTATGGCGGCTGGCTGGCGGTCAACCACGCCGCGCTGGATGCCGTCCGCTCAGAGCTTCTGCCTGGCAACCGCGCCATTCTCGACCGTTTCGGCGCGGCCCTGCACCGGGCGGGGCCAGCCGCAGCCCTGTCGATGGCCCGCGGCAGGCTTTATCGCCAGACGCGGGCCGGAACGGCGGCCCTTTATGCGGCGGCCCTGCTGGGCCGCTTGCGTCATCGCGGCCCCAGAAGGCCCATCAGATAACGTCCGTAAGCGTTCTTGGAATATTTCTGCGCCTGCTCTCGCAACATGTCCTCGGTGATCCAGCCGGCCTCGAAGGCGATCTCCTCGGGGCAGCCGGTTTGCAGGCCCTGCCGCTTTTCCAAGGTCCGCACGAAATTGCCCGCATCCAGCAGGCTTTCATGCGTGCCCGTATCCAGCCAGGCAAAGCCGCGGCCCATCTTTTCGACCGTCAGGCTGCCATCGTCCAGATAGCTTTCCAGAAGGGCCGTGATCTCAAGCTCGCCCCGCTCTGAAGGCTTGACCTGCCTGGCCCGCTCGGACGCGGTGCCGTCCAGGAAGTAAAGCCCCGTGACCGCGAAGTTGGAGGGCGGCAATTCGGGTTTTTCAATGATCGCGCGCACCTGTCCGTCCGACTGGAAGTCCACGACGCCGTAACGCTCGGGGTCGGATACGCGATAGCCGAAGACGGTGCCGCCGCTGCCGCGCCCGTCGGCTGCCTTGAGAAGCTCGGGCAGGCCGTGGCCAAAGAAGATGTTGTCGCCCAGAACCATGGCCGATGGCGCGCCCTCCAGAAAACCCTCGGCCAGCAGATAGGCCTGCGCCAGCCCGTCGGGCGAGGGCTGGACGATCCATTCGAAGCGCAGCCCCCATTGCGCGCCGTCGCCCAGCAGCCGCTGGAATTGCGCCTGATCCTCGGGGGTGGTGATGATCGCGATGTCGCGGATGCCCGCCAGCATCAGCACGCTGATCGGGTAGTAGATCATCGGCTTGTCATAAAGCGGCAAAAGCTGCTTCGAGACCCCCATCGTGATCGGATAAAGCCGCGTCCCCGACCCCCCGGCCAGAATGATACCTTTGCGTGCCGTCATGCCACATGTCCCAAACGCTTCAACACATTCCCCAGATCGGCCTGCCAGTCGGGCCGAGCGATGCCGAAATCACGTGCGATGCGCGTGCAATCCAGCCGTGAATTGACCGGACGCCGCGCCGGTGTCGGATAATTGCTGGACGGAATATCGTTCACCCGGCAGGCCAGGCCTGCCCGCGCGAAGATCTCGCGCGCGAAACCGGCCCAGCTGATGTCGGGCGCTCCGGCGAAGTGGTAAAGACCGCCTTTCTGCCGATCGTTCCGCATCTGGCGCGTCATCTCCAGCAGCGCGGCGGCGATCCGCCCCGCCTCGGTCGGGCCGCCGGTCTGGTCGGCCACCACGTTGATCCCGTCCCGCTCGGCGCCAAGGCGCAGCATCGTCTTGACGAAATTCGCCCCGTCGGGCGAAAACACCCACGAGGTGCGGAGCACGGCCCATTGCCCGCCCGCCGCTGCCACCTTCCTTTCGCCGTCCAGCTTGGTCCGGCCGTAGACGCCCAGGGGCGCGGTCGGGGCATCCTCGGCCCGCGCGACCTTTCCCGAGCCGTCGAAGACATAGTCGGTGGAGACATGCAGGAAGGGCATGCCCAGATCGGCCGCGGCCCGGGCCAGCAGGCCCGGCGCCGTCGCGTTCAGGATCGCCGCGGCCTCGGCATCCGTTTCCGCGCGGTCCACGGCGGTATAGGCCGCAGCGTTGATGATCGCCCCCGGCCGCAGGTCGCGGATCCTTGCCGCCGCCCCATGCGGATCGGACAGGTCGGCCTCGGCCCGGCCCCAAAAGGTGGCCTCGGGCGCCTGCCGAGCCAGCGCCTGCGCAAGCTGCCCGGATTTTCCCAGAACAAGCAGGTCCTTCATCCGGCCTGCCCCAGACGCCGGCCGACCCCGTCGCGCGACAAAAGCGGCTGCCACCAGCCGCGGTTCTGCAAATACCATTCGACGGTGCGGCGCAGCCCCTCCTCGACCGTGACCGAGGGGCGCCAGCCCAGTTCCGTGCGGATGCGCGCCGGGTCGATGGCATAACGGCGGTCATGGCCCGGGCGGTCGGCGACAAAGGCGATCAGGTCGGCATGAGGCGCGCCTTGGGGATGCAGGGCGTCCATATGGGCGCAGATGGTGCGCACCAGGTCGATGTTTCTGGCCTCGTTCTCGCCGCCGATGTTGTAGCTGCGCCCGACCGCGCCCTTTTCCAAGACCAGCAGCAGCGCATCGGCGTGATCCTCGACATACAGCCAGTCGCGCACATTGCCGCCGTCGCCGTAGACCGGGATCGGCTCGCCCGCCAAGGCCTTCAGGATGGCCACCGGAACCAGCTTTTCGGGAAAGTGGTAAGGCCCGTAGTTGTTGGAACAGTTGGTCAGCACCACCGGCAGGCCATAGGTTTCGTGCCAGGCGCGCACCAGATGGTCCGAGCCCGCCTTGCTGGCGGAATAAGGACTGCGGGGGTCATAGGGCGTGGTTTCGGTGAACTGCCCGGTTTCGCCCAGCGAGCCGAAGACCTCATCGGTCGAGATGTGGTGGAAGCGGAAGCCTTCGGGCCGGCCGCGGCTGGTCCAATGGCCGCGCGCGGCCTCCAGCATGTTGAAGGTGCCGAGCAGGTTGGTTTCGATGAACGCGGCGGGTCCGTCGATCGAGCGGTCGACATGGCTTTCGGCGGCCAGGTGCATGACGGCATCGGGCCGGTGCGCGGCGAACACCCGGTCAAGCGCGGCCCGGTCGCGGATGTCGACATGCTCGAAACGGTAAAGCGGGCTTCCGGCGGCCTCGGCCACGTTGGCGGGATTGGCGGCATAGGTCAGCGCATCGACATTGACTACCTCGTGCCCGCGCCGGACCGCAAGCCTGACCACGGCCGAACCGATAAATCCGGCACCGCCGGTAACAAGCAACTTCATGCGGCACCTTCATGATCGAAAGGCGATTGCCAGTCGGCAAAGGCCGGGGCGTCCCGGTCCTTGTCGGACAGCACAGGGTCGTCGACGCCCCAGTCGATGCCGAGGCTGTTCCATCGGACCGCGCCATCGCTGGCCTTGTCGTAATGGGCGGTGCATTTGTAGACGATCTCGGTATCGGGTTCGCGCGTGACGAAACCGTGCAGGAACCCCGGCGGAACCCAAAGCTGTCGGCCATTCTCATAGGAAAGCTCGACCCCGACCCACTGGCCATAGGTCGGGCTGCCGCGGCGCGCGTCAACCGCGACATCCCACAAGACCCCGCGCCCGCAGCGCACCAGCTTGCCCTGCGCGAAGGGCGGCGCCTGATAGTGAAGCCCCCGGACGGTCCCCGCCCGACGCGACATCGAATGGTTGTCCTGAACGAAGTCCGGCAGGATCACGCCGGCGTCGGACAGGGTCTTGCGGTTCCAGCTTTCCGAAAAAAAGCCCCGTTCGTCGCCAAAGCGCGCAGGCGTGATAACAAGAACATCCGGCAAGGCGGTCGCTTCTATCTTCATGAGATCATCCAGACCTGGAAACGTCGCCTCCCGTTTATGCGATGACCGCGGCAGTGTCATTCGCCCAACCGAGGAACATGTCCGGTTTATTCAACGATCAGATCGGCGTGCAAGGCCCCCGCGGCATGGATGGATTTCAGGATGTCGATCATTTCGCGCGGGCGCACGCCAAGCGCATTCAGCCCCTCGACCAGATCGCTGAGCGAGGTTTCCCCCGCAACCTCGGCAAAGCCTATGCCGGGCTCGTTGCGCAGTTCCGCGACGGTTCGCGGCACCGTGACGGTCTCGCCCCGGGCAAAGGGATTGGGCTGCGACACCATGGGCGCCTCGCTGACCTGAAGCGTCAGGGCGCCCTGCGACACCGCGACCCGAGAGATGCGCACGCGTTCGCCGATGACGATGGTGCCCGACTTGTGATCAATGACCACCTTGGCGCGGTCCTCGGGCTCGACCGTCAGGTTTTCGATGCGGCCCAGCACGCGGGCCGGATTGACATCGCCCAACTGCCGGAACTCGACCATCACGGTGCCGCTGTCCTGGGTCACGGCGAGACGGCGGTCGAAGTCGCGGTTGATCGCATCCTCGATCCGGGTGGCGGTGGTGAAGTCGGCGTTGCGCAGGGCGATGCGGATGTTCTCGATGCCGGCAAAGTCGAACTCGACCTCCCGCTCGACCCGTGCGCCGACCGGGATCTTGCCCGAGGTCGGCACCCCCTCGACCACGCGGGCCGCCTCTCCCTCGACCGAGGCGCCGCTGGCGATGATCGAACCTTGGGCCACCGCGTAGATGTTGCCGTCGGCGGCCTTCAGGGGGGTCATCACCAGCGTTCCGCCCAGCAGGCTTTTCGCATCGCCGATGGTGGACACTCCGACATCGATGCGGCTGCCCGACCGCGCGAAGGGCGGCAGGGTGGCGGTGACGACAACGGCGGCCACGTTGCGGGACCGCAGAGCCTCGTCCGTGACATTGACGCCCAGCCGTTCCAGCAGCCCGGCCAGCAGTTCCTCGGTAAAGGGGGCATTGCGGAAGCCGTCGCCCGTGCCGTCCAGGCCGACCACCAGGCCATAGCCGACAAGGTCGTTGCCCCGCACCCCGTCGAAATCGGCCAGATCCTTGACCCGGACCGGGGCCGCCGCGGCAATGACCGGCAGCAGAGCCATGGCGATGATTGCAAGGACCCGCCGCATCAGATGTAGTCCGCCAGCTTCAGTTGCGACAGCCGGCCGATCACCGAATAAAGCGTTTGCAGCTTGGTTTCCGCGTCGCTGATCGCGACCGAGGTGGCCAGGGGATCGGCCTCCCGCAGGGTGTTGCGCGCGGTTTGCAGCGTTGCGGTGGCCGCGTCCCCTTCGGTCTGTGCGCTGGCGATCACCTGCTGGGCATAGCCGATGCGCGCCATCTCGGCGACCAGGGCGGGGGAATTGTCCAGAAGGGCCTTGCCGGCGCCTTGCAGCAGTTTCTGTCCTTCCTGCGAATCAGAGGCCAAGATGCCGCGGTCGATCAGGGCGGCGGTCGCGAGGCCCTTCAGGCTGTCGCGGATCGCCGGCGACAAGGCGGTCGTTGCCAGGGCGATGATCGTATCCTCGCCGATGGGCATCGGCTGTCCCCCGGTGCTGCCGCGATAGGCCGCATCCGCGAAGCCGTCCGCAGGCGCGTCGAACCAGTCCGATACCGCTTGCGCCACATCCTCGGCCGTGGCCAGCCCCGAGACCAGCGTCGTCAGTTCCGACAGGATCGTGTCGGCCGGGGCCAACGGAGGCGTGTCGCTTGCCATGCCCGAGAACAGGAACCGCTGCCCGACCGAGCCGTTCAACTGCCCGATCACCGCTTGCAGGGTCGAGGCCGCCCCGGCCGAGCGGGCGGCCATCAGCCCGTCGGTGGTCGGGGCAGGCTCTATGTAAAGGCCCTGCCCCAGGTCTTCGGTGGCCGACCGGATCGCGGTCAGGGCGTCCTGCATCCCCTTGGCATGGGCTGCAGCCTCGGACGCGTTGCTCTTGAACTGGGCCAGCATTGTCAGCCGCGCCTCGATCCCGGCCAGGTTCTGGGTGTTGCCACCCAGCCTTGCGCCCAGATCGGCGACCTCGCCGCTGGAAAGCTCCGCCGTCAGGGTGGCCAGCGTCGTCTTGATCCGGCTGGAGGCCGACTGCATGGCAAAGGCCCGCGCCTGATCCCCGATGGATTGCACCGTCATCGCTCAAATCTCCAGTATCTGGTCCATCATGGTCTGGATGGCCTGGATCACCCGCGCATTGGCGGCATAGGCCTGTTCATATTGCAGCAGCTTCTGCATCTCGGCGTCGCTGTCCACGCCGTCGGCGGTCAGCCGCGAGGTGATGGTATCCGCCTGGCTGTTGCGGATCGTCGCCTCGGACTGCGCATTCACGCGCGCGGTGGACATCTGCGATTCGACCGATGCCAGACGCTCGGCCAGCGAGGCCTTGCCGCTGAAGCCGGTGCCCGCCGCGGCGGCCGCCGCGTTCTCCAGCGCCTCGGACATGGCGACCAGCAACGACGAATCGCCGACCTCTCCGGAGGTGCTGGCGCCAAGGCCCGCGCGAAGGCGCCAAGCCTCGCCCCCCGCGCTTTCCACGACGGCGTCGTTGACGCGGATCCGCCCCGCAAGTCCCGTCTTGTCCGCCGCCCCGGCACGCGTCCCGCCATCGGTGAACAGCCCGGCCGATGCGGAAGTGATCGTGGCATCGACCGCCGGGTCCGCCAGACGGTCGTGCAGATCCAGCGCGAGATCGTCCAGCAGTTCCTGCGCCGCGGGGGCCAGTTCGTCGCGGATGGCGAAATTGGCGGCAAGCGAGCCGCCGGCGTAAAGCCGCATCTGCGATTGGGTCAGTTCCGCGCCGTTCTGGATCAGCATGGACAATTCCGTCCCGGCCGTCCTGCCCGCCGTCACCTGCCCCGCGGCGGTGAAGGACAGTTCCGTCGGCGTGGCGCCGTCCAGCAGAACCGCGCCTTCGGCCGTGAACAGCGCGACGGCACCCGCGGCGCGCGTCACCTCCTGGACCGGGACGATCTTCGATATCTCGCTGATGATGCCTTGACGCTGGTCATAAAGCGACGACGGGTCCGAGCCGTCCGCTTCCATGACGGCGATCTTGCGGTTCAGGTCCGCCACCCGGGCCAACGAGGTGTTCAGCCTGGCGACGTCCGTGGCGATGGCCTGGTCCGCGGCAGTGCGCGCCGCCTGAATCTCGTCCGCAACGGCGTTCAGCCGGCTTGCCAGCGCGGCTGCCTTGTCCACCACCTGTGTCAGTCGGATTTCGTCGTCGGGCCGGCTGGCCGCCGAGGCCAGCGCGGTCTGGAAATCGCTGAGCGCCGAGCCCAGGCTGCCGGTGTTGCCGGCGATCCCGATCGCGTCCTCGATCCGTGTCGCGAAATCCAGGCGCGTGGCGGCCTCGGCGCGCGCGGCCTCGGCCAGACGCGATTCGGACAGCACGCTGGCATTGACGGCGCGCGTCACGCCATCCACCCGCACCCCACCGGCATTGCCGCCGGCCGTCTGGGCGCTGACAACCAGATCCCGCCGCGCATAACCGGGGGTCGAAGCGTTGGCCAGGTTGGCCGCGACCGCCTCGGTTCCCCGCGCGGTGGCGGTCAGGCCCGAGATGGCGTTTCCAAGGGCGCGCGCGATGCTCATCCCTGCTTACCCTTACCGTTTGATGTTGGTGGTTTCTTGCAACATTTCATCCACGGTCTGGATGATCTTCGCGTTGGACGAATAGGCGCGCTGCGTCATAATCAGGTGGGTCAATTCCTCGGCCACGTCGGTGGTGGATTCCTCCAGGGCATAGCCCTGGACCGACCCCGTCGGCCCGTCGCCCGCGTCCCACAGAAAAAAGCTGCCCGAGGTGGACGAGATCGTGAAGGCCTGCGAATCGACCGAGGTCAGCCCGTTCGGGTTCGGCACGTCCACCAGAGGAACCTGATACAGCGTCTTCACGAAGCCCGTGTCGTAGGTGGCCTTCAGGAACCCGTCCGCATCGACCTCGACCGTGGTCAGGTTGCCGACCGGGGAGCCGTTCTTGGCGATATTGGTGGCCGAATAGCTGGTCGAAACCTGGCTCAGCCCGGTCGCCCCGCCCGGCGTGCCGATGACCAGATCCATCGGACCGCCCGCCACGGTCAAGCCGATGGCCCCGGTCACAGGATCATAGGCGCCGCCGCTGAGCGTCGTCACGCTGGCGATCATGCCGCCGCTGGCCCGGCTTCCATCAAAGGTGATCCGATAGCTTCCCACAAGGTTCGACGCCGGGTCCGAGGCGGAATCGCGCACCTCCATCACCCAGGTGTTCGACATGCCCGTCGCGTCGGAGGTGTCGGGAATGAAGCTGATGTTCAGCGATTCCGACGTGCCGAGGTTGCCGTAATAGTCGACCTTCACGTCATAGGCATCGCCCGCCGCATCGGGCAGCGTTTCCGTCGCCTTCAGGCGCACGCCCAGCGAAATCTCGGTCGTGGGATCGGCCGCGGTCTGATAGGGGTTGATCCGGATGGGCTCCAGCCCGCCCATGCTGTCGCGCGACATCGTCGGAACCGTGCCGTCGGCCTGCGCAGGCCAGCCCATCAGCACCAGGCCCGATTCGGTCTTCAGGTAGCCTTCGGCATCGGTGCGGAACGACCCGGTCCGCGTCATCATGAAAGGCAGGTCGGTAAAGCCGTTGTCCAGATCCACCGCCGAGGTGACCGGCAGCATCCCCCGGCCCGACACGGCGATGTCCAGCGGATGCGTGGTCGTGGACAGCGCCCCGTCATCCTCGATCAGCCTTCGCGTCGTGGCCGTCACGCCGCCCGCCGAATACAGCCCCGCGATGCGGTTCTGGTTCAGCACGAAGGAGTTGAAATCAGTCTCCATCCGCTTGTAGCCATAGGTGCCCGAATTCGCGATGTTGTCGGAAATCGTCGCAAGACGGGTGGAATTGGCCGCCAGCCCCGAGACACCGGCGCTCATCGCGGAAGACATAGACATGGCATCACCTTCTTGTGGTTCGATCCCGATCATCCATGCCAGGGCTTAAGATTCGCCTAACCGCGCCCAGTCATCTGAGTAAAATCACCTCGATCCGGTTGTTGGCGGGATCCATCGGGTTCGCGGTCTTTCCCTTGCGGTCGGCATAGCCGGTGACGCGCTGGATCCGCTGTCCGTCCAGGCGGGCCTCCTCCAGCAGGTTGCGCACGGCATGGGCGCGGGCATCCGACAGCGCCCAGACCGGCGAGGTCACCAGCGTTTCGGGATAAGCCCGGACATGGCCCGCGATGGCGATCTGGTTGCGGGTCTTGGCGACAACGCGGGCGATGATCCGCGTCAGTTCCCGCAGGACCGGCTGAGGCTGGCCGGTGTCATCCACGAACAAGGGCTGATCGGTCAGGTCGCCCAGTTCGATCACCAGCCCTTCATCGGTCATGCGGGTGACCACATGGCGCAGCAGGTTGGTCAGCTGCCGCGATTCGCCCCCCGTGGCGCGGATCTGCCGCTCGATCTCCTCGGCGACCTGCTCCAGCGGGGTGTCCGAGGGCTCCTTGCCCTGCTTCTCGACCCCCTCGCCCGAGGCGCCGGGGGTGCGCACGATGGTCGGGTTGAAGTAATCGGCCAGCCCCTGCCGCTGCTGTTCGGTCGTGGCGTTCAGCAGCCACATCAGCAGGAAAAAGGCCATCATCGCGGTCACGAAATCCGCATAGGCCACCTTCCATGCCCCGCCATGGTGCCCCCCCTCGCCCGAGGCGGTCACCCGCTTGATCATGATCGTGGATCCCGCGGATCCCTTCTGCCTTGCCATGCCGCACCGCCTTGAACATTCGCACGGAATGTCGCGCTCCGCAGGGCAAAGAACAAGTTAACCGATCAAATGCCGGGCATTATGGGTTCAGTCCGTGGCCCAGCCGCTGATGGCCTTGGAATCCATGAACTCCTCGAGACCCATCACGCCGCCTTCGCGCGCCCGGCCCGACATCTTGACGCCGCCGAAGGCCGACCCCGCGCCGCGCGACGCGCCGTTCATCTCGACCATGCCCGACCGCAGGCGCCGGGCCACGCGGTTGCGCCGCGCGCCGTCCTGGGACTGGACATAGTTGGTCAGGCCGTAGGGCGTGTCGTTGGCGATGGCGATGGCCTCTTCCTCGGTCTCGAAGGGGATGATCGACAGAACGGGGCCGAAGATTTCCTGCTGGGCGATGGTCATGTCGTTGCTGACATCGGCAAAAACGGTCGGACGCACGAAATAGCCGCGGTTCACGCCTTCGGGCAGGCCGGGTCCGCCCGCGACAAGGCGCGCGCCTTCGTCGATGCCGGTCTGGATCAGATCCTGGATCCGTTCCCATTGCCGGCGGCTGACCACCGGGCCGATATGGCGTCCCGGCTGATGGGCCGTCGCCACCTGGGTTTCCCCGGCCACCCGGGCCGCCGTTTCCACCGCGCGGTCGTAAACCGAGCGTTCGACCAGCATCCGGGTCGGCGCGTTGCAGGACTGCCCGCTGTTGTAGAAGCAATGCCGCGCCCCCCGCACCACCGCCTTGTCGTCGGCATCGGCGAAAACGATGTTGGCGCCTTTGCCGCCCAATTCCAGCGCCACCTTTTTCAGCGTATCCGCCGCAGCCTTGGTGATGGCGATCCCCGCCCGGGTCGAGCCGGTGAAGCTGATCATGTCCACGTCGCGATGCGTGGACAGTTGCGTGCCGACCCCCGGGCCGTCGCCGTTCACCAGGTTGAAGACGCCGGGGGGCAGCCCGGCCTCGTCCACGATCTCGGCAAACAGCATCGAGGACAGGGGCGCGATCTCGGAAGGCTTCAGCACGCAGGTATCGCCCGCCAGGATCGCGGGGATGACCTTCAGCGTCACCTGGTTCATCGGCCAGTTCCAGGGCGTGATCAGGCCCACGACGCCCACCGGCTCCCACGCGATCATCGAGCCCGGGGCATGATCGCCCAAGGGGCGGATGAACCGGAAATCCCTGAAGGCCGCGATGAAGTTGGCGATGTGCCAGGTTCCGGCGGCAACCTGGTCGTTCAGCGACATGTCCTGGGGGGCGCCCATCTCGTGGCTGATCGCCCAGGCCATATCCTCGGCCCGGCGATTGTAGATCTCCAGGATCTTCTCGACATGGGCCAGACGCTCGGACGGCTCGGACCGCGACCACGACGCGAAGGCCGCCTTGGCGGCCGCCACCGCGCGGTCCGTGTCCGCCTGGTCGCCCAGGGCGATGACCGCCACCGCTTCCTCGGTCGAGGGGTCGATCACCTCGAGGTCATTGGCCCGCGCGGGATCCACCCACGCCCCGTCGATATAGAACTTGCGCTTGTCCAAAAGCCCGGTCATCGCGTCCCCTCCCTGCGGAATTTGCCACAGGGTGAAACGGCGGCGGGGCGGGCGCAAGCCTTGTTAAATCTCGACCATATGTGTCGATAAACCTCTGGCGTTTCGGGCCGCATTATCTATTCTACCTGCGGCAACCACCTGAAAGGACACCCATGTCCCTGCGCATCAACGACATCGCCCCCGATTTCACCGCCCCCTCGACCGAGGGCGAGATCCGCTTTCACGACTGGCTGGGCGACAGCTACGGCATCATCTTCAGCCATCCGCGCGACTTCACGCCGGTTTGCACGACCGAATTCGGCGCGGTGGCGCAGTTGGTCCCGGAATTCGAGAAGCGGGGCACCAAGGTGCTGGGCGTTTCGGTCGATTCCGTCGATGACCATGGCAAATGGAAGCGCGACATCGAACAGGTCGCGGGCGTTCCGGCCAATTTCGCGATGATCGACGACCGCGACCTGACCGTGGCCAAGGCCTATGACATGCTGCCCGCCGACTACGACCTGCCGGCCGAGGGGCGCACCCCCGCCCATTCGGCCACCGTGCGCAGCGTGTTCATCATCGGCCCGGACAAGAGGATCCGGCTGACCATGACCTATCCGATGTCGATCGGCCGCAACTTCGCGGAAATCCTGCGGGCGCTGGATGCGGTGCAAAAGACCGACGGCGTACCGATCGCCACGCCCGCCAACTGGGTGCCGGGCCAGGACGTGATCGTGGCGCTGGCCTTGGACGACAAGGCGGCCGCCGAACGCTATGGTCCGCTGGACATCAAGCTGCCCTATCTGCGGTTTGCCAAGGATCCGGCCTGATCAGGACCGGGGGGCCGCGGCATCGCCCGCGGCCTTCCGCCGCCGCGCCAGAGCCTGCTTGTGCCGCCAGGCGATCAGCTTGTTCACGATCTGGCGACGCTGCTTGATCAGCCCGTAAAGCGGGTGCCGCCCTTCCGCCGACCGCTTGCCCTTGCCGTCCTCGATGTCGCTTTCGGCGCCGGTTGTTGTCACCAGGGGCGGCCAGACCGCCAGCCCCCGGTCGTTGCGGGTCAGCCAGTGGCGGAAATGGTTGTCCACGCCGCGGGTGATGCGGTCATGGCTGCGCACAAAGGTCTCGGCCCCCGCGCGCGACCAGATCAGACCGGTAGCGGTCATGGGAAAGTAATGGGCGCGGGTCAGCTCGCGATGCCGTCCCGCGACCTCGAACCCCAGGACCGGGGTGTAGATCTTGTGCTGGGGCGAACCGAGATTGACCAGATCCCATTCGCCCCGATGGCGGTCCAGCCAATCCAGAACGACGCGCAGCCCTTCGACGAAGCCGGGTTTCAGCTGCATGTCGTCCTCGAACACCAGCCCATGATCGGCGCCGCTGTCCAGAAGGCGCCGGGCGCAGTCCAGGTGGCTGAGATAGCAGCCGATCTCGCCCCCGCGCAGGGGACGGCCCATATAGGCCATTGTTCCCGCGGGATCGTAGCCGGGAAATTCATCGACCCGCAGCGCCCTGCCGTCAAAGGCCGCGACGCGCTCGAAGGGGATGCCCGCGTCGTCCAGTTGCCCCTTGGCCGAACGCAGCCGGCCGTCCGAACCGTCCAGGTTGATCAGATAAACGGGAAGCTGCATCCGACGCCCTCGCGTGATGGGGACCGCGCGACCGGGCACGTCAAGGCCTCCCCGCCCCGTCGTCCCACCAGCCGGTCCGGTCGCGGCGGTGCAACGCGCGCAGCCGGGCAAAGGCCGTGTCGTTGACCTGCATCCGGTCATAAACCGCCTTGAGGATCATGCCCGCAGGCCCGGCGGCGAAGAACGGCTCCAGCCGCCAATACATGTTGCGCAGCGTGTCGTCGGTGCCGACGGTAAAGACCGACATGCCCTCGAACAAGGGAACCAGGTCGGTTTGCAGCCTGTCGATCCGGTCCGGCATCGGCGCCAGCGATTCGCCCCCGTGGATGTAACGGTCGGATTCGCCGATCTTCACGGTATTGCCCAGCAACGACGCCATCATCCCGATGGCGCGGTCCTGCGGGTCCGGACCGTGGTCGGCATAGGTATCGGCGGCCGAGATCAGCCATCGCAGGTTCAGATGACCGCACAGAAAGTCCGCCTCTTGCGCCCACAGCGCAAGGAACCGGGCCAGGCTTTCCGGCAGCCGCACCTCGCGGCGGATCAGGACGATCAGGGTCGCGTGATGCAGAAGAAGCTCGGAGCGGCCGGAAAACTCGCTTTTCAGGTTCTCCAGATGCCGGTCCAGCGACTTGTCCGAGCCGCGGGTCTGCACCGCCTCGCCCGCCGCGACGATGCGGCCGCGCATCGCGGCCAGATCGGGATCCCCGGCAAGATGGCGCCGCGCCCCCCAGCGTTTGCGATGCTGGTTGAGCGAGAAGAACCGCTCGAACCGTGATTTCCGGCGCCTGACCACCTCAGGCCCGCCGCGAGACGACCGCGTCGAGGCGCGGATCGAAGCCGAAGTCATAGCCCGCAAGCGCGGCGCGATAGCCCGCGCTCAGATCGTCGGTGCCGATCTCGTCCTTGCGCCGCGCCGAGGCGTTCACGTAGGCCTTGAGCTGCCGCGAGGCCTGCTTCTGGTCGATAAAGGGCCGGATCTTGCGGCCAAGGGGGTAATAAAAGAGCCGGTCCCTCAGGTCGCGGATCTTGGGACGGGGCGTCCGCGATATTCCGCTGTTCAGCCACTGGCTTGCCAGATCCGCGTCGCGCGCGGTGCGGAACCAGGCCAGGCTGAACAGCACTTGGTCCCAGACATGCGGGTGGTCGTCGCACAGCCGCACCCATTCGGCCAGCAGCCTGCCCACCGCCGGGGTCGCATTCAGATAGATCAGATAGGAAATATCCTCCCAGCCGTCGCGGCGGACAAAGGCCACGTCGAAGGGATTGCCCATAAGAAAGGCGGGCGGGCGCAGGATCGCGGCATCGGCGTCGATCCAGCAGATCGGACGGCCGCTTTCGCGCCAGGCCGTCTCGATCACCCGCGCCTTGAGGCCGGTATTGGCGACCCACGACCCGCGCGAAGCCACCGGCTCGATCCGGTGCGGCAGGCCGTGCCGGTCCAGCGAGGCGCGCAGATCGGCGGCCAGCCCCTCGTAGGGCGTGTCGGTGGTGAAATAGGACACGAACAGCGGCGGCTCGCCCCGCGGCGTTTCGTAAAGCGCGATTTCGCCGCGCAGCTCGGCCGCGCAGGCAAGATCGGCCGCCCCGGGGCGGCGCAGATGGGCGATGATCCTGCCTTGCGGATGGGCCAGTGCCTGGTCCAGCGGCCGGAAGGACAGGCCCGCACGGGCGATATAGTCTGATGGAGTCATCCGCGCCCTGCCTGTTCCGCAGGCCAGATGTTGCAGCAGAAGGGATGGCTGTCAATCGACCCGCCGAACGCGGAAAGGCCCCGGACATGCCGGGGCCTTTCGATGTCGCCGAAAGATCAGCCTTCGGCGGTTTCTTCCTTGGCCTCGGTGATCTCCTGGCCGGTCTGCTGGTCCACCATCTTCATGCCCAGGCGAACCTTGCCGCGGTCGTCGAAGCCCAGAAGCTTGACCTTGACCTCCTGGCCTTCCTTCAGGATCTCGTTCGGGTGGTTCAGGCGCTTGTTGGCGATCTGGGACACGTGGACCAGGCCGTCGCGCTTGCCGAAGAAGTTCACAAAGGCGCCGAAATCCACCAGCTTGACGACCTTGCCGGTGTAGATCCGGCCTTCTTCGGGCTCGGCCACGATCGAATAGATCATGTCATAGGCCTTTTTGATCGAATCGGCGTTGGCCGAGGCGATCTTGATGGTGCCGTCGTCGTTGATGTCCACCTTGGCGCCCGAGATTTCCACGATCTCGCGGATGACCTTGCCGCCCGAGCCGATCACTTCGCGGATCTTGTCGGTCGGGATCTGCATCGTCTCGATGCGCGGGGCGTGGGCGCTGAACTCGCGGCGGCCTTCGGACAGGGCCTTGCCCATCTCGGCCAGGATGTGCAGACGGCCTTCCTTGGCTTGCGCCAAGGCCTGCTGCATGATCTCGGGCGTGATGCCTGCGACCTTGATGTCCATCTGAAGGGACGTGATGCCGTCGGCGGTGCCGGCGACCTTGAAGTCCATGTCGCCCAGGTGATCCTCGTCGCCCAGGATGTCGGTCAGGACCGCATACTTGCCGTCGTCTTCCAGGATCAGGCCCATGGCCACGCCCGCGACCGGCGCCTTCAGCGGCACGCCCGCATCCATCATCGCCAGCGAGCCGCCGCACACCGATGCCATCGAGGACGAGCCGTTCGATTCGGTGATCTCGGACACGACGCGGATGGTGTAGGGGAAATCCGTCGGAGCCGGCAGAACCGCCTGCAACGCGCGCCAGGCCAGCTTGCCGTGGCCGATCTCGCGGCGGCCGGGGCTGCCGACGCGGCCCACCTCGCCCACCGAATAGGGCGGGAAGTTGTAGTGCAGCAGGAAGTTCGACCGGAAGTTTCCGTGCAGCGCGTCGATGATCTGTTCGTCGTCGCCGGTGCCCAGCGTGGTCACCACAAGGGCCTGCGTCTCGCCACGCGTGAACAGCGCGCTGCCGTGGGTGCGCGGCAGGATGCCCACCTCGCTGTCGATGGCGCGGACGGTGCGGGTGTCGCGGCCGTCGATGCGGGCGCCGCCGTTGATCACGTCGCCGCGCAGGATGCCCGATTCCAGCTTCTTCAGCGCCGAACCCAGGTTGGGATCGGCCAGGTCCTCCTCGGACAGGCCGGCCACGACCTTTTCGCGAACGGCCTGAATGGCGTCGCGGCGCTCGGCCTTGTCGACGATCGCGTAGGCCGCGCGCATCTCGGATTCGCCCAGGCCCTTCACGCGGGCGTAAAGCGCGCTGTAATCGGGCGACTGGAAGTCGAAGGGTTCCTTGGCGGCGGCTTCGGCCAGGCCGATGATCAGGTCGATCACGGGCTGCATCTGCTCGTGGCCGAACTTGACGGCGCCCAGCATCTCTTCCTCGGTCAGTTCATAGGCCTCGGATTCGACCATCATCACGGCGTCCTTGGTGCCCGCGACGACCAGATCCAGGCGCTGCTCGGGGTTGGCGCGCAGGTTGTCCATGTCCTGAACGTCGGGGTTCAGCACATATTGGCCGTTGGCAAAGCCCACGCGGGCCGCGCCGATCGGACCCATGAAGGGCACGCCGGAAATGGTCAGCGCGGCGGATGCCGCGATCATCGCCACGATGTCCGGGTCGTTGACCAGGTCGTGCGACAGGACCGTGCACATCACCAGGGTTTCGTTCTTGAAGCCCGGCGCGAACAGCGGGCGGCAGGGCCGGTCGATCAGGCGCGCGGTCAGCGTTTCCTTTTCGGTCGGGCGCGCCTCGCGCTTGAAGAAGCCGCCGGGGATCTTGCCCGCGGCATAGTATTTTTCCTGGTAGTGCACCGTCAGCGGGAAGAAATCCTGCCCGGGCTTGGGTTCCTTCGCGAAGGTCACGTTGGCCATGACGCTGGTCTCGCCCAGGGTGGCGATAACCGTGCCGTCGGCCTGACGGGCGATCTTGCCCGTTTCCAGCGTGAGCGTTTCCTGGCCCCACTGGATGGATTTCTTCACTTCGTCAAACATCTGGTTTCCTCTGGGCCGCGCCAGCCCTCTGGCGGCGGCCGTGTCTATGGCGGCCCCATTGCCGCCGCCCCTATCCTTTGCATGTGCCCCGGGGCTTGGGGCGTCACGTCACAGATGGCGGGCCATTACAGCAAAACAAGGGCTTTGGGAAGCGGCAAGGCACATCGGCAAGGGGGCGCGGGTTTCCCCGTCCCGCCGCAAGGAAGCCTGCGGCAACAAGGCGCGACCCGTTCAAAAGACCGGGGCGGCGGAACCGATGCTCCGCCGCCCCTGATGTCGCGATAACCTGTCCTGGCCTCAGGCGGCCAGGTCCGCCCTGGCCTTGCCGTCGGATGCGACCTCCTTCGCCGGGGCGGTCAGCGTGGCCAGGGGATCGGCCTCGGCCTCCGACAGCTGCTCGACAAGGCTCAACACCTGCTCGCGTTCCTGCGTCTGGATGGCAAGGGCGCGGGCGCGGGCTTCCTCGTCGGGGTCGGTCGCCTCCTCGGCCTTGGCCGGAACGGCGGCGGCGGCGGTTTCCCGGACCGCCGCGCCCGCGCTTGCGGACAAGGCCGGGCTGGACGAAACGGCGGCGGCGGCGAATTGCGGGGCCGCATCCGTCGGGGCTGTCTCGGCCTTCGGGGCCGTCACGGCGGCGACCTGGGCGGCGATGGTCAGGGCGGCGGGCAGGAAAGGGGGCGGATTCTGGGGTGCCGTCGCCATGGGCGCGGGCGTGCCGGCCTGACTGGCCTGACTGGCCTGGGGGGCGGACGCCGCCGCAACCGCCTGCAATGCCTTCTGGGACAGGTCGAAGACGACGCCGGAGGTGGTGCCGGACGCCGGCGCCGGCGCGGGGCCGGCCGGCGCGGCAGCCGCCTGGGCGGCGGCTTTGGCCGGGGCGGGTGCGGTCGCCGCGGAGGGCCGGTTTCTGGCCGCCAGAAGGCTCGACAAGGTTTTGTTGAGGATACCAAGTAACATTCGCGCGTCTCCTTGTGGTAACAGGCGAACAGTTCTTAATTTTTCCCTAACCGTCCAGAAAACAGTGCCGAAGATTTTAGCCATCGCGCAGCAAAACGCCCGCGGCCGGGGACCGCGGGCGTTTCAGACGTCAACCGGCTGCGATCAGCGGCGCAGGCCCAGCTTGCCGATCAGGTCGGTGTAGCGGGCTTCGTCCTTTTTCTTCAGATAATCCAGCAGCTTGCGGCGCTGCGCGACCAGTTTCAGAAGACCGCGGCGCGAGTGGTTGTCTTTCTTGTGGGTCTTGAAATGCTCGGTCAGGGTGGCGATGCGCGAGGACAGGATCGCGACCTGCACCTCGGCCGAACCGGTGTCGCCGGCCTTTGTGCCGAATTCCTGGATGACGCGGGCTTTTTCTTCGACGGTGATCGACATCGGGATCTCCTTTCGGGAAAGGGTTATGGCGCAGGCCGGGATGTCGTCCAGCACGGGCCCGTGGAGTGTCCGCCGCAAGCGCGGGGGATGCGCGCCTATACGGGAAAAGCGCCCGCAAGAAAAGGGGGGATTGTCAGCCGGGCAGCCGGACCACCACGATGTCCTGCGCCGCAAGCCCGCCGGTTTGCAGCATCCGGCCGACGGCCTCGCCATTGACGGTGATCAGCACCGTTCCGTCCGCATCCTCCTCCAGGCCGATTCTGGCATCCCCGGCCATGCTGTCGGGCAGGTGCAGCACCATCTGGTCCTCTTGCGCGTCGAAACCGGCGATCACCGGCAGCTGGCCGGGCGCCTGTTGCAGCACGAACTGATCGGAACCCTCCTGCCCTTCGGCAAAGTCGCCCGCCCCGGGCGCCAGGGTGTCGTCACCCTCGCCCCCGTGCATCCAGACGGTGTCGGGATCGTTGTCGCCGACCAGGTGGTCGTTGCCGCGCCCGCCGTCCAGGTCGTCCGCCCCGCCGCCCGACACGAGCAGGTCGTCGCCATCGTTGCCGGACAGCCAGTCGTTCCCCGTCCCGCCGAACAGCATGTCCTGACCTTCGCCGCCATAAAGGGTGTCGTCGCCCTCATCCCCCCAGATGATGTCGTCGCCGCCCTGCCCCGCCAGCGAATCGTTCCCCGAACCGCCGTGTATCTCGTCATCGCCCGCGGCATCGTAGCTGCCGTCGCCCTGCACCCAATCGTCGCCCGCCCCGGCATGGATCGTGTCGTTCCCGCCGCCGCCGAACAGGTTGCCGCCCTCCGGTCCGCCCTGGATCAGATCGTCTTCGACCGGCCTGAACGGAGCCATCCCTTCGGTCCCGGAATTCGATCCGGGCACCGGCGGCGGATCAACGACCGGAAAGGGGCGAACCTCCGGAAACGGCTCGGCGACGGGAAACGGCTCGGGCAGCGGCAGCGGCTCGTATGCGGGAAACGGCTCGGGCAGCGGCGGCAGTTCAACAGCATGATCGACCACCGCTCCCGGCTCGCTCACGGTCGGCGGCAGGGGAAAGGGTTCCGGCCATGCCTCGAATTCGGGCAGCCCGGCTTCCGGCGCGTCGGAACTGACATCGCCGATTTCAGGGGCATCGGCAGGGCCGCGGGTGGGCGGCAGGTGATCCTGGTCGTCGTCGTCGTCCGCGCGGCCTGCCGTCAGGTCCAGGGCCGCCCCTGCCGCGGCAAGCGCCATCAGGCTGGCAAGAACAAACATGACGCGAACCCCTTACCCTTGCAAACACGCCAAACCACCGGACAACCGTACAGTCTCGAACCACTGTTAACCAAATGCTTTGCTAAGAAAGCGTTAATATCGGCTTGCCGGGCATGAAAAAACCCGCCACGAGGCGGGTTTGTTTCGTTTTCGCTGTGATCGCGCCGGATCAGCCCTGGCGGGCCTTGAAGCGGCGGTTGGTCTTGTTGATCACATAGATGCGGCCCTTGCGGCGCACCACTTGGCAGTCGCGGTGCCGGCTTTTCAGCGAGCGGAGCGAGTTGCGAACCTTCATCGGTTTTTCTCCATCACGCGGCCCGCAGCCGCAGGAAAACGAATGCCCCCGACGCCTTAGCCGGGGGCGGCGAAAACAATGGTGGGCGGTACTGGGATCGAACCAGTGGCCACTACGATGTCAACGTAGTGCTCTACCGCTGAGCTAACCGCCCGTCCTCGGGTGATCCCGTCCGCATCCCGCGATGTGGCCCGAACCGCCTTTGGTCCGCGTGTCTATATAGGGGGGCACCGGGGGTTTCAAGCCCTATCGCAACAGGAAAATTATCGCTTATATGAACCCGAGAAACCGCCTGCCGGGGTCCGACTTGATCGAAACCGACCTTCCCGTCCTGATCGAACGGCCTGATCGCTGGGTCGGCGGCGTCATTTTCGGATCCCCGCATTCGGGTTGCATCTATCCCGACTGGTTCCTGCAAGGCACCAGGCTGCCCCCCGAAACGCTGCGGTCATCCGAGGACGCCTTTGTGGACCGGCTGATCGCGGACGCTCCCCGCCACGGCGCCGTGACGATTCGCGCGCAGGTGCCGCGCGCCATCGTGGACCTGAACCGCGCCCCCGACGAGATCGACCCGCTGGTCGTGCGCGGCGTCCCGCGTCATCCGCTGAACCAGCGCACGCTGGCGGGGCTTGGCGTGATCCCGCGGGTCGTGTCGCAAGGACGGGCGATCCTGGAACGCCCGATCGAGCGGGCCGAGGCCGAGCGCCGCATCAACGCCTATTGGCGGCCTTACCACCAGGCGCTGACCAGCCTGATCGCCGAGGCGCGGTCGCGATTCGGCCAGGCGATCCTGATCGACATGCATTCCATGCCCCACGACGCGCTGGCCCATCTGCACGGGCCGCGCCCCGACATGGTGCTGGGCAACCGCCATGGGCTGTCCGCCGCGGCCCGCGTGTCGGACGCCATTGTCGCCGCCGTCGAGGCCGAGGGCTGGCGCATCCGGCGCAACTCGCCCTTTGCGGGGGCTTATATCTGTTCGGCCTATGGACGGCCCTGCCAGAACGTCCATGTGGTGCAGCTGGAAATCGACCGCTCGTTGTACATGGACGAAAAGGCCATCGCGCCGCATGCGGGCTTTGACGATTTCGCGGCCCGTTTCGGGTCGGTGATCCGCAAGCTGGCCGTGCTGGACGCCGACGGCCCGACCGAGGCCGGGATCGCGGCGCAATGAACGGCTGGCTGTGGCTGATCGCGGCCGTCCTGCTGGCGGGGGTGGAACTGCTGGTGCCGGGTTGGGCCTTTATGGGGCTTGCGGCCTCGGTCGGGCTGATGGGCGTGCTGCTGATGGCGGGACTGTGGACGGCGGGGCTGCCGGCGGCGCTGGCCGTCACCGCGCTGCTGTGGGCGGCGGCCTGGCTGGTTTTGCGCCGCCTTTGGCCTGCCGGCCCCGGCGAGAAGCGCGACCGCGACATCCGCGATTGACGGCGCGGGCGGCGGGGCAGACGGGTATTTGGGCAAAGAAGAAGCAGCGTTTCACGGCGCCAAGCTGGTCTTGGCGCAGGGGGGCGGCTGCTGGCCGGTCTGGGCGACGACAAACCCGGCCTGCCCTGTCCGCGCATTGGGATCTGCCGGGCGCGCGGGCGGCGAATCGCCGGTCGAATGCGCCCTGCGCGAACTGCACGAGGAGTTGGGCGGGTGCCGCCGCCCGCGCGCCTGCCGGGACGGCCCTTCGCCGCGCGCGAGCATTCCGGCTGTGGCGGTTCTGGCTGTTCACCGGACAGTTGACCGCCCCCGCCATCGCCGCGACCCGCTTCGGGAACAAGGGACAGGAAGGGCGGATGACGCCCTTGGCGGATTTCGCCGCCCATCTCCGCGCGGTTCCGCAGTTCCGCGGGTGGTCGCAGGGCTCATCGCAGCGCCGCCACCCCGCGCACCAAGGGGCGCAGCGCGTCGCCCTTGACCATCCAGCTTGTCGCAAAGGCGAAGGTCGCCGCGGTTTCCAGCCAGAAGACCGGGCGCAGCGCCGCGAGGCGGCTTTCCAGCCCGGTCACGAACAGCACCCCCACAAGGCCGATGCTGACGATGATGGTCCAGCCGCACAGGCGATAGATCCGGTTCGAGGCGTCCTTTTCCGCCCCGTCGACCGCGCCTTTCGTGAACAGCGCCAGGCAATAAACCGCCAGCGCCCCGAAGAACACCGCAGCCGCGCCCAGATGCACCTGCGTCGCCAGGCTTGGCCCCAGGGCGCATTGCAGCAGCGTGCAGGCGGGATCGGCCCCGGCTTCGGCCTTTTCGGCAGGACCGGTCGGAACCAGCGCCACCAGCGCGATGGCCGCCGCCGCCACCCGCGCCGTGCCCTTGTCCGTGATCAGGTCGCCCGCATCGGGGCGAAAGCCCTCGTAGCTCCACAAAAACACCGCTTGCGCGATCAGAGTGCCCACGAAAACCTCGCGCATGGGCGTGTAATAGGCGGCGGAGATGCTGGTCAGCAGTCTGCCGTCAAGCAGGCCATAAGCCAGAAGCGCCACCGGCAGAAAGAAGCCGAGCGTTCCGATCGCCCGCCGCACGGCCAGAAAGGACAACACCAGGTCGTTATGCGCCTTTTGCGAAATTCCGCGGTCGTCCGCCATGATGCCCCCCCCTGCGGTCCAAGGTGGCGCGGATGGCGGGACGGGTCAATCAGCCGCGCATTTCCGCGACAATGGCCTGCGCGGCTGCGCGCGGGTCGGCGGCCTGCCAGATCGGACGGCCGACAACGATGTGATCCGCCCCGGCGGCGATGGCGCTGGCAGGGGTTTCCACCCGCTTCTGGTCGCCCAGGGCCGCGCCGGACGGGCGCACGCCCGGCGTCACGATCAACCGCGCGTCCGGCAGGGCGCGGATTGCCGCCGCTTCCCTTGGGGAACAGATGATGCCGTCTGCCCCGGCGTCAAAGGCGCGGGCGGCGCGCTCCACGGTGATGTCGTGGATGTCGCCCGACCGGATAAGCCCCGCGTCCAGGTCGGACCGCTCCAGCGAGGTCAGGACCGTCACGCCCAGGATCTTCAGGTTGGACCCGGCCGCCCCTTCCTTGGCGGCGCGCACCACATGCGGGTCGCCATGCACGGTCAGGAAATCCAGATCGAAGCGCGCCAGCCCGCGCACGGCGGCCTCCACCGTGGCGCCGATGTCGAACAGCTTCATGTCCAGGAAGATCCGCTTGCCGTGGTCGCCCTTGAGTTCCTGCGCAAGCGCCAGCCCGCCGCCGGTCAGCATCCCCAGGCCGATCTTGTAGAAGCCCACGGCATCGCCCAGCCTCTCGGCCAGATCCAGCCCCGCCACCGCGTTCGGCACGTCCAGCGCCACGATCAGCCGGTCATCCATGCTGCCATCCTTGTCCCTGAAATCGCGGCGTTATGGCACATCGCCGGATGGCTTGAAAGCGCCGCAAGACTTACCAGATGATAGTCGAAGACCCGGACCGGGGCGCGCCGCATCAGGGTGCCCGCGACACGGGGGCTAGTGGAAGGAGTATATTGCCGATGAACATGGAAAAGTTCACCGAGCGGTCGCGCGGCTTCATGCAGGCCGCCCAGACCATCGCGATCCGCGAGGAAAACCAGCGGGTCGTGCCCGAACATCTGCTCAAGGCGCTGATGGACGACGACCAGGGCCTGTCGTCGAACCTGATCGCCCGCGCGGGCGGCGATCCCCGCCGCGTCAAGGAAGCGGTCGATGCGGCCGTGGGCAAGCTGCCCAAGGTCAAGGGCGGCAACAATCAGGTTTACGTGGATCCCAGCCTGGTCCGCGTGCTGGACGAGGCCGAACAGGTCGCCAAAAAGGCGGGCGACAGCTTTGTTCCCGCCGAGCGCATCCTGATGGCGCTTGCCATGGTCAACACCAGCGCCCGCGATGCGCTGACCGCAGGCGGCGTAACCGCGCAGAAGCTGAACGCGGCCATCAACGACATCCGCAAGGGCCGCACGGCGGACAGCGCCAGCGCCGAGGACAGCTATGAGGCGCTGGAGAAATACGCCCGCGACCTGACTCAGGCCGCGCGCGACGGCAAGATCGACCCGATCATTGGCCGGGACGAGGAAATCCGCCGCGCCATGCAGGTGCTGAGCCGCCGCACCAAGAACAACCCGGTGCTGATCGGCGAGCCCGGCGTGGGGAAAACCGCGATCGCCGAAGGCCTGGCCCTGCGCATCGTCGATGGCGACGTGCCCGAATCCCTGCGCGACAAGCGGCTGATGGCGCTGGACATGGGCGCGCTGATCGCGGGCGCGAAATACCGGGGCGAGTTCGAGGAACGGCTGAAGGCGATCTTGAAGGAGATCGAGAACGCCGCGGGCGAGATCATCCTGTTCATCGACGAATTGCACGTGCTGGTCGGCGCGGGCAAGACCGATGGCGCGATGGATGCCGCGAACCTGATCAAGCCGGCCTTGGCGCGGGGCGAGCTGCATTGCATCGGCGCGACCACGCTGGACGAATACCGCAAGTACATCGAGAAGGACGCGGCCCTGGCCCGGCGCTTCCAGCCGGTCATGGTCGAGGAGCCGACGGTCGAGGACACGATCTCGATCCTGCGCGGCATCAAGGAGAAATACGAACTGCATCACGGCGTGCGCATTTCCGATGCGGCCCTGGTCGCCGCCGCCACGCTGTCGCACCGCTACATCACCGACCGCTTCCTGCCCGACAAGGCCATCGACCTTGTGGACGAGGCCGCCAGCCGGCTGCGCATGGAGGTGGACAGCAAGCCCGAGGAACTGGACCAGCTTGACCGCCAGATCCTGCAAATGCAGATCGAGGCCGAGGCGCTGAAAAAGGAAGACGACGCGGCCTCCAAGGACCGGCTGGAACGGCTGGAAAAGGATCTGTCCGAGTTGCAGCAGCGCAGCGCCGAGATGACCGCCCGCTGGCAGGCCGAGCGCGACAAGCTGGAAAGTTCCCGCAGCCTCAAGGAGCAGCTTGACCGCGCCCGCGCCGAACTGGACCAGGCCAAGCGCGAGGGCAACCTGGCCCGCGCGGGGGAACTGTCCTATGGCATCATCCCCGGCCTGGAAAAGAAGCTGGCCGAGGCCGAGAACGGCGGCGCGGACGGGTTGATGGTCGAGGAAGCCGTGCGCCCCGAGCAGATCGCCGAGGTCGTGGAACGCTGGACCGGCATTCCCACCAGCAAGATGCTGGAAGGCGAGCGCGAGAAGCTTCTGAAGATGGAGGAGCAGATCGGTGCCCGCGTCATCGGCCAGCAGGAGGCCGTGGTGGCCGTCAGCAACGCCGTCCGCCGCGCGCGGGCGGGCCTGAACGACGAGAACCGCCCCTTGGGCAGCTTCCTGTTCCTGGGCCCCACCGGCGTCGGCAAGACCGAACTGACCAAGGCCTTGGCCGAATACATGTTCGACGACGACAGCGCCATGGTCCGCATCGACATGTCCGAGTTCATGGAAAAGCATTCCGTGGCCCGGCTGATCGGCGCGCCCCCGGGCTATGTCGGCTATGACGAGGGCGGCGTGCTGACCGAGGCCGTGCGGCGGCGTCCTTATCAGGTGATCCTGTTCGACGAGGTCGAAAAGGCGCACCCGGACGTGTTCAACGTGCTGTTGCAGGTGCTGGACGACGGGCAGTTGACCGACGGCCAGGGCCGGACGGTGGATTTCAAGCAGACGCTGATCATCCTGACCTCGAACCTGGGGTCGCAGGCGCTGTCGCATCTGCCCGAGGGCGCCGATTCGACCGACGCCCGCCAGCAGGTGATGGAGGCGGTCCGGGCGCATTTCCGGCCCGAGTTCCTGAACCGTCTGGACGAGATCATCATCTTCCGGCGGCTCTCGCGGGCCAACATGGACGGGATCGTCGACATCCAGTTGCGGCGGCTGGAACAGCGTCTTGCGGCACGCAAGATCACGCTGGATCTGGACGACGCGGCGCGCAAATGGCTGGCCGACCAGGGCTACGACCCGGTGTTCGGCGCGCGTCCGCTGAAACGCGTGATCCAGCGGGCCTTGCAGGATCCCCTGGCCGAACTGCTGCTGTCGGGCGAGGTTCTGGACGGGCAGACGGTTCATGTCAGCGCCGGACCGGACGGGCTGATCGTCGGCAGCCGCCTGGGCCAGGCGGGCCACAAGCTGGGGGCCGTCGGCGAAGGCCCGCGCCCCGAAGCGACCGTTCACTGAGACACAAAGGCGCGGGCGATGGCCCGCGCCTTTTTCGTTCCCGAAGGCCGCCAGAGACTTCGCAGGGAGGAGGGGGCGCGTCCCTGGCGGATTTCGGCGGCTGGCGCCGCCGGTTTCGGGAGAACCGGGGCGATCGCCCGCCCCATGTCCCCATGATGCCCCCAATTCCGGCGGGTTTCAGCGGCAGCGTCCCAACACCGTTCCGCAACGCGGGGAAAACGGCGCCGATGCGGAACCGTGCGGCAGCCTGCCCGCTTTCGCGGCAAACCCGGATCAGGCGGTTCTGCCCGCCAGCTGGGCGATGCCCATCACCTCCAGCACCTTTGCCTCGATATGCGCGGCGTTCAGGGCCGAGCTGTCATACATCGCGAAAGGCGCGTCGTGATCGACGAAGCGGTCGGGCAGGACCATGGACCGGAAGCGCAGGCCCCGATCGAACACCCCCTGATCCGACAGAAGCTGCGCGACATGGCTGCCGAAGCCGCCGACCGCGCCTTCCTCCAGCGTGATCAGCGCGTCATGGGTGGCGGCCAGGCGCAGGATCAGATCGCGGTCCAGGGGCTTGGCAAAGCGCGCATCCGCGATCGTCGGGGAAATGCCGCGCGCGCCCAGGGCCTCGCAGGCCTTCTGCGCTTCGGACAGGCGGGTGCCGAAGGACAGCAGGGCGACGTTCTTGCCTTCGCGGACGATGCGGCCCTTGCCGATTTCCAGCACCTGCCCGCGTTCCGGCATCTCGACCCCGGTGCCCTCGCCGCGCGGAAAGCGGAAGGCGATGGGGCCGCTGTCATGGGCGGCGGCGGTGGCGACCATGTGCGCCAGCTCCGCCTCGTCGGCGGCGGCCATCACCACCATGCCGGGCAGGTTCGAAAGAAACGCGATGTCATAGGCGCCCGCATGGGTCGGCCCGTCCTGGCCCACCAGCCCTGCGCGGTCGATGGCGAAACGCACGGGCAGACCCTGCACCGCCACGTCATGGACCACCTGGTCATAGCCGCGCTGCAAGAAGGTCGAATAGATCGCGCAAAAGGGCTTCATGCCGCCCGCCGCCAGCCCCGCCGCGAAGGTCACGGCGTGCTGTTCGGCGATGCCCACGTCAAAGGTTCGGCGCGGAAAGCGTTCGGCGAACTGCTTCAGCCCCGTGCCGTCCGGCATGGCGGCGGTGATGCCCACGATCCTGTCGTCGCGCCCGGCCTCGTCGATCAGGGCACGGGCGAAAACGGCGGTATAGCTGGGCGCGTTCGACTTGGCCTTGGCCTGGACGCCCGTCACCATGTCGAACTTGCCCGTCGCATGGCCGCGGTCGGCGGCGTTTTCCGCCGGGGCATAGCCCTTGCCCTTTTTCGTCACCGCATGGATCAGCACCGGACCGGTCGCGCGCGACTTGACCGTGCGCAACAGCGGCAGCAACTGCTCCAGATCGTGCCCATCGACGGGGCCGATATAGGAAAATCCCAGTTCCTCGAACAATGTCCCGCCGACGGCCATGCCCTTCAGCATTTCCTTGGCCCGGCGCGCGCCTTCCTGGATGGGCGGCGGCAACAGGCCCACGGCGCCCTTGGCGGCGGCCTTCAGATCCTGGAACGGGCGGCGGGTGTAAAGGCTGGTCAGGTATGACGACAGCGCGCCCACCGGCGGGGCGATGGACATCTCGTTGTCGTTCAGCACCACGATCAGCCGCTTGCCCAGATGGCCCGCGTTGTTCAGCGCCTCGAAGGCCATGCCCGCGCTCATGGCGCCGTCGCCGATCACCGCGATGGCGTCGCCCCCGTCGCCGCCCAGATCGCGCGCCACGGCAAAGCCCAGAGCCGCGCTGATCGAGGTCGAGGAATGGCCCGCCCCGAACGGGTCGTAAGGGCTTTCCGCGCGCTTGGTGAAGCCCGCCAGGCCCCCGCCCATGCGCAGGGTGCGGATGCGGTCGCGCCGGCCGGTCAGGATCTTGTGGGGATAGCACTGGTGGCCCACGTCCCAGATGATCTTGTCGCGCGGCGTGTCGAACACCGCGTGCAGCGCCACGGTCAGTTCCACCACGCCCAGGCCCGCGCCCAGATGCCCCCCAGTGACGCTGACCGCGCTGATCGTTTCGGACCGCAGTTCGTCGGCAAGCTGGCGCAGCTCCCGGTCGCTCAGCGCCTTGAGGTCCGAGGGCAGCTTGACCCGGTCTAGGATCGGCGTCTTGGTCAGGTCGGTCATCGGCTGGCCCTTCGGAAAGGCGTTGCGGGGCGGGCTTGTGCGTCGTTCAGGTGTCGCGTTCGATAACGAAACGCGCCAGATGGCGCAAGTTTCCGGCGGCCTCGCCATAGGGCGCAAGGGCCGCGTCGGCGGCGGCGGCCAGACGCGCCGCCTCGGCCCGCGCGCCGTCCAGGCCCAGCAGGGACACAAAGGTGGCCTTGCCCGCCGCCATGTCCTTGCCGACGCGCTTTCCGGTCACGTCTTCGTTGCCGGTCACGTCCAGGATGTCGTCGGCGATCTGGAACGCGAGGCCCACCGCATCGGCATAGGCCGCCAGCGGCGCGGGATCGGCATCCGCGATCAGCGGCCCGGCCATGGCGGCGAAACGGATCAGCGCGCCGGTCTTGCCGCCTTGCAGTTCGGTGATCTGCTCCAGCGTCAGCGGCGCGGCGGCGGTTTCGGCCGCGATGTCGAGCGCCTGTCCCCAGACCATTCCCGCCCCGCCCACCGCCTGGGCAAAGGCCGCAACCAGGCGCCGTGTCGCGGCATCCCCGACGGCAGGATCGGCCAGCAGACCAAAGGCCAGGGATTGCAGCGCGTCGCCCGCCAGGATCGCGGTGGCCTGGGACCATTTCACATGCACCGTGGGCAGGCCCCGGCGCAGGTCGTCGTTGTCCATCGCGGGCAGGTCGTCATGGACGAGGGAATAGGCGTGCAGCGCCTCGACCGCCGCCGCGACCGGCAGCGCGGCGGCGTCGGGAACGCCATGCAGGCGCGCGGATTCCATCACAAGAAAGGCCCGGATGCGCTTGCCGCCCGCGCAGGCATAGCCCATGGCGTCGCGCAGCTCGCCCGCGGGCAGGGCGCCGACGGCCGCATCCAGCGCGGCCTGGACCTGCGCCTTCGCCGCCCCCAATCGGTCCTGCATCACAGCCCCTCGGCCGGTTCCGTTCCCGTGGGCTGGCCATTGGCCGCAAGGGTGATCTTTTCCACCCGGTCCTCGGCCTCGCGCAGGCGTTTCTCGCAATGCTGGCGCAGGGCGGCGCCGCGTTCGTAAAGGCGGATGGATTCGTCCAGGGACGCGTCGCCGGTTTCCAGCTTGCCGACCGTGGCCTCCAGTTCCTTCATGGCTTCCTCGAAGCTCATGGTCGCGATGTCGTTCATTGTCCGGCCTCCAGCAGCACGTCGAGATGGGCGCGGACGGACCGGCCCAGGGCGGCCAGATCATAGCCACCTTCCAGGCAGGATACCACCGGGGCCGACAGATCCGCCGCCATGTCGCAGATCATGCGCGTGACGGCGGCGAAATCGGCGTCGTCCCAGTCGAGCTGCGCCAGCGGATCGGCGGCATGGGCGTCGAAGCCCGCCGAGACGATCACCAGCTGCGGCCCGAAGTCCCGGCAGCGGGCCAGGATGCCGCGCCAGGCCGCCTGCCCCGCCGCCCCGTCCGACCCGGGCCGCAGGGGCACGTTCATCATCTGCCCGTGCGCGCCCCGCTCGGTCGCCGCGCCCGTGCCGGGATAAAGCGGCATCTGGTGGGTGGAGGCGAAAAACGCCCGAGGCTCGTCCCACAGCAAATCCTGGGTGCCGTTGCCGTGATGCACATCGAAATCCAGCACCGCCACGCGGTCCAGCCCGTGACGATCCAAGGCGCGCTTGGCCGCGATGGCGGCGTTGCCGAAGATGCAAAAGCCCATGGGCGTTTCGCGTTCCGCATGATGGCCGGGCGGGCGCATGGCGACAAAGGCGTTGGCGGCCTCGCCCGCCAGCACGGCATCGACCGCCGCGACCGCGCCGCCCGCCCCGCGCAGGGCCGCATCAAGGCTGCCGGGCGACAGATGCGTGTCGGCGTCCAGCATCTGCCAGCCTTCCCCGGGGATCGCGGCGCGGATGCGGTCCAGGTAGCGCAAGGGATGGCAGCGCAGGATGTCGGCCTCGTCGGCGCGAGGGGCTTCCCGGCGGTCCAGATGCAGGCCGGCCAGAGCGTCGGTCACGGCGGCGTATCGCGCCACCTGTTCCGGGTGGCCTGGGGGCGTGATGTGGCGTTCCGCGTCGGGATGGGTGAACAGGGCCGTGGTCATCAGACCTCCATCTTGCCGATCAGGGGCAGGTCGTCCTCGGGGCCGACGCTGTGGCGTTCGATCATGCGGTGGACCAGGGGATCGCCCTCGCCGCGGTGCAGGGCGCGAAGCGCCACGGTGATTTCCGCGTCCGATTTCGTGCGGCGCAGGTTGTGGCGGACATATTCGTCCCAGGTGGCGATGTGATAGCTTTCCGTCCACAGGTCGGGATGTTCCAGATCGCGCAGCAGCGCCCAGTTCCGCGCCCCGTCGCGGCGGCGGATGTTGCGGCGCTTCTGCATCAGGCGCAGGAACTCGGGCACGTCCTTCTGGTCGATGCGGTAATCGACCATCACCATGATCGGTCCCGACCGGCCGCGCAGATCCAGCCGCAGCGCCGGTTCGCGGAAGCGGTTCGCCGGGTCCAGGTCGGCGGTGCCGAACTCGGGCGCCTTGAACCAGAAGCCGACAGCCGCCCCCGCCAGCAGCACGACGCCCGCCGCCGTCAGCGCCCGGTCCAGCCCATGCGCCCCCGCGACCCCGCCCCAGACCCAGGATCCGGCCGCCATCCCGCCAAAGGTCGCGGTCTGATACAACGCCAGCGCCCGCGCCACGACCCAGCGGGGGGTGGAAAGCTGCACGGTGACGTTGAACAGCGACAAGGCCAGCACCCAGGACGCCCCGGCGGGCAGCAGCGCCAGCGCGTGCAGCCAGACGGCCTGCGTCTGGCCCAGCACGATGGCCGACAGGGCAAACCCGGCAAAGGCCATGCGCACGATGTTTTCATTGTCGAACCGCGCCCGGATGCGGGGGTTCAGCGCGGCCCCCGCGATCGCGCCCACGCCATAGCAGCCCAAAAGGCCCCCGAACAGCATCGAGCCGCCCTCGGGATGGGACTTGGCGACCAGCGGCAGCAGGGCCAGCACCGACACGGCGGCAAAGCCGAACAGCGCGCCGCGCCCGATGACCTTCATCAGGTTGGGGGACAGCAGGACATAGCGCAGGCCCGCGGCCACGGCGGGCAGGAACGCCTCGGGCGGGGCGGTGCGGGGGGCGATGTTCGGACGCCAGCGCAACAGCGCGCCCAGCAGCGGGACATAGCTGGCCGCGTTGACGGCGAACGCCGCCGCCGCGCCGAACGCGGCCACGATAAAGCCGCCCGCCGCCGGGCCGACCGACCGCATCAGGTTGAAGCCCACCGAATTCAGCGTCACGGCGGCGGGAAGGTCGGCGCGCGGCACCAGGTCGCCCATGCTGGCCTGCCAAGGCGGATTGTACAGCGCCTGCCCCGCCCCGATCAGAAAGGTGAAGGCCAGCAGCAGCCAGGGCGTCAGCCAGCCCTGCCAGGCCACGACCGCCAGGGCCAGCGACACGGCGGCCATGAAGCATTGCGCGAACATCAGGATCGCCTTGCGGTCGAAGATGTCGGCCAGCGCGCCCGAGGCCAGCGCCAGCAGCATGATCGGCAGCGTGTTCGAGGCCTGCACCAGCGCGATCAGCGTGGCGCTGTCGGTCAGCTGCGTCATCAGCCAGGCCGCGCCCACCGCCTGCACCAGCCCGCCGAAGTTCGACACCAGCGTCGCGCCCCACAGCAGGCGGAAATCGGGATACCGGAACGGGGCAAGCGCGGAAGGGGACGAAGGCCGGGATGCTGTCTGGTCGGTCACGGGAACGGTCGCTCTGGCTTTGCGTGCAGCCTAGCCAGGGGGGCGGCACGGTGCAATCGCGATCGGGACAAGGGCCTTGCGGCGCAGATGAAACCAAAGCAAACGATAAGTTGTTCCTCCGTCAGCCAATCTTGAACGGACTGCCGCCCTTTCGCCACAACACTGGCATCGCTGTCTGCCGGACCGGGCCGCAAGGCTTGACGCCGGGGATTGCGACGGGCTGATAAACCCTGCGCGAATCACCGCCGGCTTGCCGCCGGGCGTGATCAAGAGGAATTACACGCTGACGGCGCCGGATCCGCCCGTGCTGCCGCAGCGCCATGAAGGAAGATGATGATGCGTCTCGTTACCCTGTTCACGGCGGTTGCCCTGGGGCTTGCCGCATGTGGAAGCAGCCAGCCGGTCACGCTGGCCAATCCCACGGTGCCCGAAGCCTATCAGGCGCGCATGGATACCGGCCCCGACGGACAGCCGGTCCAGATCCCCGCCGTCCGCGCCGCCTATCTGAACGAGCGCAACCAGCGCCAGCAGGTGCCCTACAACGGCCCCGAGGCGCCGGGCACGATCGTGGTCGATCCTTATGCGCGCGTGCTGTATCACGTCCAGCCGGGCGGCCAGGCGATGCGCTACGGCGTGGCCGTGGGCCGGGCGGGCACCGGCTATGCCGGGACCGCGACCATCGCGCGCAAGGCCGCCTGGCCCTCGTGGCGGCCCACCGACAACATGATCCGCACGCAGCCCGACCTGTATGCCCAGTTCGCGGGCGGGCTGTCGGGCGGAATGCACAACCCCCTGGGATCGCGGGCGCTGTATCTTTATGAAGGCGGGCGCGACACCTATTACCGCATCCACGGGACGATGGACCCGTCGTCCATCGGCAAGGCCACCTCGGCGGGCTGCATCCGCATGTTCAACCAGGATGTCATGGACCTGTTTTCCCAGGTGGACACCGGCACCACGGTCCATGTCCGCACCCAGGCCGAAAGCATCAGCCTGGAAGGCCCCATGACCGAGACGCCCGAAGGCTATGTCGTTCCCGCGAACCAGGCGCAAACCGCGATGGCCGCGCCGTCGGCGGCCGGACCGGCGTCGCAGGTCACCGACCCTTACGCGGTGACCACGGTCTCGACCCCGGCCAGCGCGCCGGTCACGACGATCTCGCCGGTGGAAAGCGCCGTTCAGTAAGGCGCGGCCCCCGGACGACGGTTCTGGCCCCGGGTGATCCCGGGGCCTTTCCGTTTGCAAAACCGGAAAATCTCTTTCAACATCCGCCGCAAAAATCAGGCGAGCGCCGAGGGAACAGCGATGCCCAACTATACCAGGCTGGAACAGGAACTGCTGACGGATGAACAACGCGCCCTGACCCGCAACAGCCGCGGCGCGGCCCTGGCGCGACTGGACGACAAGGCGCTGGCCGGGCTTGTGGCGGATCTGACGGCGGCGGCGGACCAGGCCGCCCCGGTGGACGACAGCGGCCAGGTGTCCGCCCGGGAACTGCTGTCTTCCGCGCTGCGCCGCGTTCATGCCGAACAGCGCAAGCGCGCCCGGGCGTCCGGGGCCAAGCCCGCCCCGCAGCCCGAGGCGGCCAAGCCCGCCGCCCCGGCCGAGGCTACGGCCGTCAAGCCCGCCGCGCCCCTGAAGGCGGCCAAGCGCGCCCCTGCCTCGCCCGCCCGCAAGCCTGCCGGCCGGGCCAAGGCCGAAACGCGCAAGGCCGACCTGCGCACCGGATCGCGCCGGGTGGCCAAGACCGGGGCAAAGCCCGCCGCCGACAAGACCGCGGCAAAGCCCGCTGCCGACAAGACGGCGGCAAAGCCCGCCGCAAAGGCCGAGGCAAGGCCCGCCGCCGATCCCAAGCCCGCGCCGAAAGCGGCCCCCGGACCGGCCCCGGACCCCCTGGTCCCGGCGGCACCGGCGCCTGCCGCGCCCGTGACCCCGGAAGACGCCAAGGCCGCGCGAAAGGCGGAACGCAAAGCCGCAAAAGAGGCCGAGAAAGAGGCCCGCAAGGCTGCCCGCAAGGCCGAAAAGGCTGCCCGCAAGGCCGAAAAGGCCGCCCGCAAGGCCGAGCGCGAGGCGTCCGGCAAGAAAGCGGGCAAGAACAAGAAGGGCAAGGCGGACAAGGCCAAGTCGTCCGACGGCACATGAAGACCCTGCGGTGATGACGCCCTTTGTCCGCTCCCTCCGCCGCGTCCTGGCCCGCCTGATCGGGCTTGCCCTGCTGATCGCCGCCTCGGCGGCCCAGGCCTCGCCCGAGACGGGGCCGGACCCCGCGCCGCAGCCGTCCGAACAGGTCCGCTGCACCGATGACGGGCGCCGCTGCATCCGGCTGGATCATTATGTCGCCGATGTCTGCATGCTGATCGAGCAAAGCGCCCTTGAACACAGGCTGGATCCGAATTTCCTGGCCCGCCTTCTGTGGAAGGAAAGCCGGTTCGAGCCGGGGGCGGTCAGCCCCGTGGGCGCGCTTGGCATCGCCCAGTTCATGCCAGGCACGGCCGAGCTTTACGACCTGAAGGACCCCTTCAACCCCGCGCAGGCAATCGCGAAATCGGCCTGGTATCTGCGCCATCTGACCGACGCCTTCGGCAATATCGGCCTTGCCGCCGTGGCTTATAACGGCGGCGAGAACCGCGCGGCCCGCTTTGTCGGCCAGAACGGCGGCCTGCCTTACGAAACCCAGGACTATGTTGCGGCCATCACCGGCTTCGAGGCGCTGCGCTGGCGCGACAACCCGCCTCCCGTCAGCGATCTGAAGCTGGCGCTGGATCCCGACCTAGCGTTCCGCCCCGCCTGCGAGAAGCTGGCGGGCGAGCGCAAGCTGCGCGAGTTCATGGTCCAGCCCAAGGTCTTTCCCTGGGGCGTGATCGTGGCCAGCCATCCCAGCCAGTCGGGTGCCTCGCGACAGGTCGCCCGCCTGAACCGCAGCCTGCGCCCGATCCTGGGCGACAAGCAGGTGGGCTATGTCCGCAAGCGCCTGACGGGAATGCCGCGCGCCGTCTATACCGCCCAGATCGGCTGGGACAGCAAGGCCGAGGCCGCCGCCTTCTGCAACCGCTTCAAGCAATTGGGCGGACGCTGCATCGTGCTGAGGAACTGATGCTGCATTGATCCCCACGGCACGAACAAGGCCAGGGCCTCGAAAAGCGCCCGCTCGGGAAATCCTCGCCGGCTTCCCTTGGAAAGCCCTTCGGCCGTTCCCGTCGCGCCGCCATGCTGAAGATCGCTTTCGGGATCACTCATCCGTTCGGGCGGCTGCCTTGGGCACGAAGGCCTCAAGGGGCCGAGGCTTTCCGCCCGGGCTTGCTGGCCGCCGGCGACATGGCCTGCCCCGAGGGATGCGCGGAAATCGCCGGCGGATGCGGGCAAGGCCGTGATGCCCGGGGCGAGGGCCGGTGTTCCGGGCCTTGCCGATCGCTATCGCAATGCGCATGGCAGCCTGATCGATCAACCATATCCAGGGCGGGACGAAGGCAAACGGATCCACAATCGTTCCGAGGCAGACAGACGGCTACAAGAAACTCTGCGGGTCGATGTCCACGGACAGCCGCAGGTTGGTGGGCGGCTTGTGCGGGGCCAGCCAGTCGGCGATGGCGGCCTGGATCGGCGCCTGACGCGGGGCGTGGATCAGCATCCGCACCCGGTGGCGGCCCCGAATGCGCGCGATGGGGGCCGGGGCCGGTCCCCATAACTGCGCGCCCGCCTGTTCCAACGGTTCGGCCTGGGCGGCCAGATGGCGGGCGAAGCCGGTCACGATCCCCAGATCGGGATGGGACAGGATGATTCCCGCCAAGCGCCCGAACGGGGGCATTCCCGTGGCCTGGCGGCCTGCGGCCTCGGCGTTCCAGAAGGCCTCATCCTCGCCCCCCAGGATGGCCCGGATCACCGGGTGGTCGGGCTGGTGGGTTTGCAGCATCGCCACCCCCGGCGCGGCTCCTCCCTGGCGGCCGGCCCGTCCCGCCACCTGCCGCATCAGCTGAAAGCTGCGTTCCGCCGCGCGCAGGTCCGCCCCTTGCAGGCCCAGGTCGGCGTCGATCACGCCCACAAGCGTCAGGCGCGGAAAGTTGTGGCCCTTGGCGACGATCTGCGTGCCGATGATGATCTGGGTGTCGCCGTTCGCGATGTCCGCGATGGTCTCCTTCAGCGCACGCGCCGAATGGAACAGGTCGGATGACAGGACCGTGGCCTTGGCGTCGGGGAAACGGGCCGCGACTTCTTCCGCGATGCGTTCCACGCCGGGGCCGATGGGGGCCAGCTTGCCCTCGACCTTGCAGGACGGGCAGGCCAGCGGAATGGGCCGCGATTCGCCGCATTGGTGGCAGATCAGGCGGTTCTGGAAACGATGCTCTACCATCCGCGCGTCGCATTGGTGGCAGGCGATCTGCTCGCCGCAGGCCCGGCACAGCATCACCGGCGCATAGCCGCGCCGGTTCAGGAACAGCAGCGACTGTTCCCCCTTGGCCAGCCGCGATTCGACCGAGGCCGCCAGCGTGGGCGAAATCCAGCGCCCCGACGGCATCTCCTCGGCCCGCAGGTCGATGGCCGCCATGTCGGGCAGTTCCGCCGTGCCGTAGCGCGACCGCAGGTCCAGCCGCCGGTATTTTCCGGTGCCCGCGTTCACCCAGCTTTCCAGGCTGGGCGTGGCCGAGGTCAGAACCACCTGCGCCCCGTTGATGGAGGCGCGCAGCACCGCCATGTCGCGGGCGCTGTAGTAAACGACATCCTCCTGCTTGTAGCTGCTGTCGTGTTCCTCGTCGACAACGATCAGGCCCAGATCACGGAAGGGCAAAAACAGCGCCGACCGGGCGCCGACGACCAGGCCCACGTCCCCGCGCCCGGCCATGTGCCACAACCGGCGACGTTCCGTGCGGGTGATGCCGCTGTGCCATTCGCCGGGACGCGCGCCGAAGCGCGCCTCGACCCGGTCGATGAATTCCGCCGACAACGCGATCTCGGGCAGCAGAACAAGCGCCTGCCGCCCGCGCGCCAGGCATTCGGCGACGGCTTCCAGATAAACCTCGGTCTTGCCCGATCCGGTGACGCCGCGCAGCAGGGTGGTGGCGTAGCCGCCTGTTCGCACGGCGTCGCGCAGGGCATCCGCCGCCGCCCGCTGGTCCGCGTCCAGCGGCTTGCCGGGCCGGGACGGGTCCAGCCGGGGATAAGGCAGGTCGCGCGGCGCTTCCACCTCGGCCAGCGTTCCCGCCGCGACCAGGCCCTTGACCACCGCCGTGCCGACGCCCGCCAGTTGCGCCAGTTCCGACGGCGCGAAGCCTGCCCCGCCGTGATCGGCCAGCACCTGCAACACCCGCTCCCGCGCCTCGGTCATCCGGCTGGGGGGGTCGCCGCCCGGCACGATCGCGCGGCGCGCGGCGGGGGGCTGGTCCAGATCGGGCGCGCGGGTCGCCATGCGCAGCATCAGCGGCAAGGGGGTCAGCGTATAATCGGCGGCGCGGGTCAGGAACTCCAGAAACCGCGCGTCGAAGGGTTCCGCGTCCAGCACGCGCGCCACGGGGCGCAGCTTGGCCAGGTCGAAGTCGCCCGCGCCTTCGCCCATGACCAGGCCCAGAACCCGGCGCGGCCCCAGCGGCACCAGCACAAGCTGGCCCTGGGCCACGCCGCCCTCGGGGGCCAGATAGTCCAGCACGCCCACGGGCTCGACCGTCAGGACGGCGATCCGGGCGCCCCCCGGAAAAGACCGGGCGGGATAAAAGGCGGGCGGGGTTTTCATCATCCTTGATAAAGCCTTGCGTCGCCCGCGTTGCAAGCCCGCCCTTTCGGCGCGCGTGGTTTTGCGCTATCACCGCCCCGAACCGCTTATGGAGTCAGGCCATGAAATTCTTTCTCGATACCGCCGATGTGGATGCCATCCGCGAGCTGAACGAACTGGGCATGGTGGACGGCGTGACCACCAACCCTTCCCTGATCCTGAAGGCCGGACGCAACATCGAGGAAGTCACCCGCGAGATCTGCGAGATGGTCAGCGGCCCCGTCAGCGCCGAGGTCGTGGCCGACAAGGCCGAGGACATGATCCGCGAAGGCCGCCACCTGGCGCAGATCGCGCCCAACATCGCCATAAAGGTGCCGCTGACCTGGGACGGGCTGAAGGCCTGCCGGACCTTCGCCGACGAAGGCCACATGGTCAACGTGACGCTGTGCTTCACCGCCGCCCAGGCCATCCTGGCCGCCAAGGCGGGCGCCACCTTCATCAGCCCCTTTGTCGGCCGCCTGGACGACATCGGCCTGGACGGCGTGGACCTGATCGCCGACATCCGCGAGATCTACGACAACTACGGGTATGAAACCCAGATCCTCGCGGCCTCGATCCGGTCGGTGAACCACATCGTCGAGGTGGGCAAGATCGGCGCCGACGTGATCACCGCGCCGCCCGCCGTCATCAAGTCGATGGCAAAGCATGTCTTGACGGACAAGGGGCTTGAGCAGTTCACTGCCGATTGGGCCAAGACCGGTCAGAAGATCGGCGGATAGTGCAAAGGGGACAGGCATGGCATCGGAACAGCAGGCGGGGCTGGACCCCGAAACACGCGACAAGCTGCTGGCCGATCCCGGCGCCATCCTGACCGACCGCGACCTGATGCGCGCCCTTGTCGCCGCCCGCGAATCCGAGATCGGCGACAACGTGATCGACATCCGCGGGCGCGCGATGGAGGCGCTCGAGTCGCGGCTCGACCGGCTGGAAACCCAGCATGAAAGCGTGATCGCCGCGGCTTTCGACAACCAGTCGGGCACGGCGGTCATCCACCGCGCGGTGATCGGCCTGCTCGAATCGGCCGATCTTGCGGAACTGGTGGACAGCCTGCAATCGGACATCGCGCCGCTTCTGCGCATCGAAACCCTGCGCCTCGTGGTCGAACCGGACCCCGCCATTCCCGGCCTGCCCGAGGATGCGGTCCTGGTGCCCGAGGGCGCCATCGGCCGGATCGTCGCGGCCGGGCGGCGCACCCCCAGGGGCGACGACATCGTGCTGCGCCCCGCCTCGCCCGTCACGCAGCTGATGCATGGCCGGGCCATCGCGTCCGAGGCGCTGCTGCCCATCGACCTGGGCGCCCGCCGCCCCCGGGCCATGCTGCTGATGGGCAGCGCCGACAAGGGGCGCTTCATGCCCGCGCACGGCACCGACCTTTTGCGCTTTTTCGCGCAGGTCTTCCGGCTGGTGCTGCTGTCCCGGCTGCGGCCGTGATCCCGCCGCTGGCCCTTGCCCCGGCCATGGCCGATGCCCTGGCCCGCTGGCTGGAGGTCGAGGCCGCGACCCGCGACCGGTCGGACCACACGATCACCGCCTATCGCGGCGATCTTTTGGCCTTTCTGGCCTTTCTGGGCGGCCATCACGGGCAGCCCGCCACGCCGAAATCGCTGGCCGGGCTGCGCCAGACCGACATGCGGGCATTCGCCGCCGCCGAACGCGCGCGCGGCCTGGGCGCGCGGTCGCTGGCGCGCAGGCAATCGGCGGTGCGCAGCTTCCTGCGCTGGATGTCGGACCGCGAGGGCTATGACCTGTCCGCGGCGCTGTCCACCCGCAGCCCGAAATACACCCGGTCCCTGCCCCGCCCGCTGACGCCCGACCAGGCCCGCGAAACGCTGGATATGATCGCCGTGCAGCATGACACGCCCTGGGTCGCGGCGCGCGATCTGGCGGTGACGACGCTGCTCTGGGGCTGCGGGCTGCGCATCTCCGAGGCCTTGAACCTGAACGGCGCCGACTGGCCGTTCCGCGACAGCCTTCTCATCACCGGCAAGGGCGGGCGCCAGCGCCATGTCCCCGTTCTGCCCGTCGCCCGGCAGGCCGTGGCCGATTACCTGCGCCAGTGCCCCTGGCCGCTGGTTCCCGACGGGCCGCTGTTCCGGGGCGTGCGGGGCGGGCGGCTGCTGACCTCGGTCATGGACGCGACGATGCAAAAGGCCCGGGCGGCGCTTGGCCTGCCGCCCACCGCCACGCCGCACGCGCTGCGCCATTCCTTTGCCACGCATCTGCTGGCCGCAGGCGGCGACCTGCGCACCATCCAGGAGCTTCTGGGCCATGCGAGCCTGTCCACAACGCAGGTGTACACCGGCGTCGACGACGCGCATCTGATGGCGGTCTACCAGGCGGCGCATCCTCGGGGATAAGCTCTCTGGACGGCGCCCCGGCAATGCCGCAGGATTGCCGCAAGGCCCTGTTTCCCAAAGGTGATCATGCTTTCCCACCGCAGGCGGTTCATCGCCGCCATGGCCGCCGCCGCCCTGGCCCGCCCGGGCCATGCCGACCCGGCCCGCGTCGAATACATCCCCTATCCGCCAGGCGTTCCGCGCGTCGGCGCCGATCCCGCCTATGCGGAACCCGCCGGGATCGGCGACACGCTGTTTCTGGATCACGGCGGGCAGAGGCGGCAGGTCCGCGTTTACGTGCCGCAGGGCGACAGCGGCCCGCGCCGGTCGATCCTGCTGCTGCACGGCGCCGGGCGGACGGGCCGGTCGATGCTGGACATGTGGCGGGCCGCGGCGGACCGCGGCAACGTGGTGCTGATCGCGCCGGATGCCCTGGGCCAGGGCTGGTCGCCCGAAACCGATCCGCCGGACCTGCTGATCGCCGCGCTGAACGCCGCCGCCGGGCGCGCGGATCTTGCGCCGGACGGGGTGGCGATGTTCGGCCATTCCTCGGGCGGGATGCTGGCGCAGCTTTATGCCAACCGTTTGCCGGGGCCGTGGCGCTCGGTCGCGACCCATGGCGCGGCCCTGCCCGCCGATGCGGTTCGGGCCCCCGCCGCCGCATCCGTGCCGATGCGCCTTTACGTCGGCGCGGGCGATCACCTGTTCCCGCCCGCCCGGGCCCGCGCCACGACCGAGGCCCTGGCCGCCGCAGGCCACCCCGCCGACATGATCGCAATCGCCGGCCACACCCATTGGTATTACGCGATCGGTCCCTGGCTGGCGGAGGACTGCCTGGACTGGATGGCGGGCCACGGCCTTGGCTGACCGGACGCCGAACCACGCCGCGCCCTGCGGCGTTTGGTCTGCCTGATCAGAAGGATGTCACCATGACCACACATGCGATCTTCAACCGCCCCCTGGACGGCCCCGTTCCGCAGGGCCTGGACCAGGCGATCTTCGGGATGGGCTGCTATTGGGGCGTCGAGCGGCTGTTCTGGGAACAGAACGGCATCTGGCTGACCCAGGTGGGCTTTGCGGGCGGCACGGTGGAAAACCCCACCTATGACCAGGTGAAGACCGGCACCACCGGCCATGCCGAGGTCGTGCGCGTCGTTTATGACAGCTCCAAGATCAGCTATGACCATCTGCTGCAACTGTTCTGGGAAAACCACGATCCGACCCAGGGCGACCGGCAGGGAAACGACGTGGGCAGCCAGTATCGCAGCCTGATCATGACCTTCACCGACAGCCAGCAGGCGGCGGCCGAGGCCTCGAGGATCGACTATGACAACCGCCTGGCGGTGGCGGGCTTCGGCAAGATCACCACGCAGATCATCGGCCCCGGCCCGTTCTGGCCCGCGCACGAGGCGCACCAGCAGTATCTGCACAAGAACCCCGACGGTTATTGCGGCCTGAAGGGCACCGGGGTAGAGGCTTCCCTGCCCAACCCGGATCCGATCTGATGACCACCTATTCCGCCCTGACCCATGTCCAAGGCCGCCAGGCCGCCGAAGCCCTGGCCGAGGCCTGCGAGGATCTGGATCCCGAACCCGTGGGCTGCGGCGTCTTCGAGATCGAAGACGGGTCGAACCGCTGGGAAGTGGGCGTCTACTTCACCGAGACGCCCGACGACATCGCCCTGGCCCTTCTGGCCGCCGCCCATGGCGCCAATCCCTTCGCGATCTCGCAGGTGCCGGATGTCGATTGGGTCGCCCATGTGAAGCGCGAACTGACGCCCGTGCGCGCGGGCCGGTTCTACGTTCACGGCAGCCACGATGCGGACACCGTTCCCGAGGGGGTCGAGGCGCTGTGCATCGAGGCCGCGATGGCCTTCGGCACCGGCCATCACAACACCACAAAGGGCTGCCTGGAAGCCCTGGACCGGCTGGCGATCCAGGGCTTCCGGCCGCAGCGCGTCGTCGACATCGGCTGCGGCACCGCCGTTCTGGCGATGGCGGCGGCACGCCTGTGGCCGGTCACGGTGCTGGCCAGCGACATCGACGCGGTTGCCGTAGACACGGCGGCGGCCAACGTTATCGCCAACGGGCTGGACGGTCGCGTCATCTGCATCGAGGCCGCGGGCTTTGCCCACCAGATGCTGGAGGACAACGCCCCTTACGACCTGGTGCTGGCCAACATCCTCAAGCAGCCGCTGATCGACCTGGCGCCGCAGATGGGGGCGATGGTCGCGCCGGGGGGGCGGATCATCCTGTCGGGGATCCTGACCACCCAGGCGGACGAGGTGATCGGGGTTTATCGCGACGCGGGCTTCGCGCTGGACCGGCGCGACGATCTGGCGGATTGGTCTGCCCTGACGATGGCGCGGACCGCGTGACGCCATACCGGCCTTGAAAACGCGCCTGCCTTTTGCTATCTAGGGCAGGCAAGCGTCTTTCTTTCGGCCTTCTGTCTCCTTTCGGCTTCAGATGTTCCTTCGACGACACTAAGCCGGGCCATCGCATGTCGCGGATGGCATATACATGACAGGAGTACATCACGATGGCCAATGGCACCGTGAAATGGTTCAACGCCACCAAAGGCTTCGGCTTCATTCAGCCCGAGCATGGCTCGAAGGACATCTTCCTTCACATCTCCGCTCTCGAGCGCGCCGGCATCCGCGACATCCGCGACGGCCAGGCGATCACCTTTGATGTCGAGAAAGGCCGCGACGGCCGCGAATCGGCGACCAACGTCGCGCTGGCCTGAACTGCCCTTGCGCGCTTCTGGGCGGCGGCGCTTGCCTCGCCGCCCATTCCGATCGCCGGACGCCCCGATCACCGGATGATCCGGGCGCGGGATCGGATGATTTCATGAAAGAACAGTTTTGATCGAAGTAAACTGGGGAAACCCCCTGTCGTTCGTCCTGCCGGACGGCGACGTGAAGACCTTCACCACCATCGAGACGGCCGCCTATTGGCTGCGACGCAGATGGCCGGTGGATGACGCGCCCCGCGCCCGTGCCGCGCGGATGCTGGATGCCGCCGCCCATTGCATGATTCCCGTCGGAACGGCACGCGCGGCCTTCGAGGACGCGGCCCAGACAGCCGGCTTCACATCCGTCCACAAGCACTGACAACAAGAAAAAACCCCCTCTGCATCCGCATTGGGGGTTCGTTCGTCTTGGATCGGGATGGCTATGGCTTAGAAGCCGCGCGCAATCCGCTCGATGTCGCCGCGGCACAGACCGATATCGTCCAGCTCGCGATCCGACAGGCGGCTCAGTTCCCGACGGGTCACGCGGGCATCGTTCCACGCGCTCAGCATCGAGAAAAAGTTCGCAACGACACTGCCAACGCCACCAGCAGCATAACCGCGGTTCAGTTCCATCGTCGACATTTTCATCACCTGTTCCAGAAGTGCCCGACCATCGGGCAATCGCTTCATGCAACAGGATATAGATCGGGCAGATCGGAAAGAGTAGCCGCAGGCCCGGCAATGCCGCTATGCAGCAAATGCAGATTTCCCAATGGTAAAAAGCGGCAGCGCGTCGCTTTTCGGCCCTCGAATGCCGCATTGCGGCATTCGTTTATCGCCAATCCCCCAAGGCTGCCTGCCACAGCGCAAGTGCCGCAACGGCAGCCGTGTCGGCGCGCAGGAGCCGCGGCCCCAGGCTGATGCGACTCACGAAGGGCAAGGCAGACAGGCGGGCGCGCTCGGCGTCCGAAAAGCCCCCCTCGGGTCCGATCAGGATCGCCCAAGGGCCGCGCGGCAGGCCCGCCAGCGTGTCCGCCGGTCCCGCCATCGCCTCGTCGGCCCACAGGATCTGGCGCGCGGCGTCCCAGCCGTCCAGCAGGCGCGACAAGGGAACCAGATCGGCCACCGGGGGCACAAAGGTGCCGCCGCATTGCTCCGCCGCCTCGACGGCATGGGCTTGCAGGCGGTCCTGGCGGATGCGCTCGGCATTGGTGTGGTCGGTCTGCACCGGCAGGATGCGCGCGGCCCCCATCTCGGCCGCCTTTTCGACGATGAAGTCGGTGCGCGCTTTCTTGATGGGCGCGAAGACCAGCCACAGGTCGGGCGGATCGCGCTGCGGGGCGGTCTGCGCCAGCACTTCCAGTGCGCCGGAGCGTTTCCCCGCCTGGACCAGCCGGGCGGACCAGGCGCCGTCGCGCCCGTTGAAGACCTCGATCACCGCGCCGGGCGTCAGGCGCATCACGCCGCCCAGGTAATGCGCCTGATCCCCGTCAAGCGGGACGGGTTGTCCCGCGGCCAGCGGGTGATCTATGAACAGCCTGATCCTTGCCATGGGGCCAGACGCTATGCAAAGCCGGACGGAAAGACCAGACGCCGTCGTCGACGCGCCGAAGGGCAACTGGGTGGACACCCTGGCCCCCCCGGCCTGGAGGCCATGGCTGCGCCTGTCCCGCGCCGACCGGCCGATCGGGACGTGGCTTTTGCTGCTGCCCTGCTGGTGGGGGATCGGGCTGGCGATGATGGCGGACGCGCCCCGCTGGGCGGACCTGTGGATCGCCGTGGCCTGCGCCCTGGGCGCGCTGGTGATGCGCGGGGCGGGCTGCACCTGGAACGACATCACCGACCGCGACATCGACGGCCAGGTGGCGCGCACCCGGTCGCGCCCCCTGCCCTCGGGGCAGGTGACGCTGCGCGGAGCCTATGGCTGGCTGGCGGCGCAATGCCTGGTCGGCTTCGCGATCCTGCTGACGCTGGACCGGGCGGCGATCTGGATGGGCGTGGCCTCGCTGGCGCTGGTCGCGATCTATCCCTTTGCCAAGCGGTTCACCTGGTGGCCGCAGGTCTTTCTGGGCCTGGCCTTCAACTGGGGCGTGATGCTGGCCTATGCCGCGCATATGGGGCGGCTTGACGCGGCGCCGGTGGTGGCCTGGGCGGCGGGAATCAGCTGGACGATCTTCTACGACACCATCTATGCCCATCAGGATGTCGAGGACGACGCCCTGATCGGCGTGAAATCCACCGCCCGCCTGTTCGGGAAAAACAGCCCGCGCATCCTGGCGGGCTTTGCGGCGCTGACCGTTTTGCTGCTGGCCGTGGCCACCTTCCTGACGGGTCGCAATCTGTTGATGGGCTATGCGGGCCTTGCCGGTTTCGCGGCGCATCTGGGCTGGCAGCTGCGGAATTTCCAGCCGGAACAGGGTTCTGTCTGCCTGCGGCTGTTCCGGTCGAACCGCGACGCGGGGCTGATCCTTGCGCTGTTTCTTGCCCTGGCCGGACTCGTCTGATTGCGCGGACCCCGGCCCGCCGCTAGATCGGGGGTCCAAGGAAACAGCCGGAGGTCATGGCTCATGCCCCGCAGGCGGCTTGCCTCGTCCATCGCCACGCTTGTTGTTCTGTCCGCCGCGGGCGGGCTGTGCTGGCTGGGCGCCGGCACCGCCGCCGGCTTTATCGAGCAGCGGTCGCGCCAGGACGTGGAACAGGCGCTGCAAGCCTCGGGGCAGGACTGGGTGGGGGTGGCGACCGACGGCTTGCAGGTCCGCCTGACCGGCACCGCGCCGACCGAGCTGGACCGTTTCCGGGCCGTGACCCAGGCGGGCGGCGTGGTCGATCCGTCCAGGGTGGTGGACGCGATGACCGTGGCCTCGGCCGAGGCGATGACGCCCCCCGACTTCAAGGTGGAACTGCTGCGCAACGACCAGGGCATTTCGCTGATCGGGCTGGTTCCGGCCTCGACCGACCGCGCGGGCCTGGTGCGCGCCTTGCGGGCCGAAACCGCCGCGCCCCAGGTGACAGACCTTCTGGAAACCGCCGACTATGCCGTTCCGGGGGGGTGGGACGCGGCCATCCGCTATGGGCGGCAGGCCGCGCAGATGGCGGCCCGCGCCAAGATCTCGGTCCAGCCGGGGCGCGTCACGATCTCGGCCGTCGCCGACAGCCGCGACGAAAAGGTCCGGCTCGAGGCCGCGCTGCGCCGGGGCCTGCCCGCGGGGGTCGAGCTTGTCACCGACATCTCGGCCCCGCGCCCGGTCATCGCGCCCTTCACGCTGCGCTTCGTGATCGACAAGAACGGCGCGCGCTTCGAATCCTGCGCCACCGACACCGAGGAGGGCCGCGATCGGATCGTGGACGCCGCCGTGAAGGCGGGGGCGGCGGACGTTCCCGCCTGCACGCTGGGGCTTGGCGCGCCCTCGCCCGATTGGGCGGACGCCGCCGCCGCCGCCATCGGAACGGTGGCCGCCCTGGGCCAGGGCGCGGTGACGCTGTCGGATGCCGATGTGTCGCTGGTGGCGCCGCCCGGGGTGGACAAGGCGGCCTTCGACAGCGCCGTGGCCGGGCTGCGGCGCGCCCTGCCGCCGGTGTTCTCGCTGCAATCGGACCTGGAAACCGCCTCGGACGCGGCTTCGCAAGGACCTGCCGAATTCACCGCCACCTTGTCCGACACGCAGGTTCTGAACATGGCGGGCCGGATCAGCGACGACCGGATGCGGGAAACGGTGGACAGCGTCGCCCGCGCGCACTTTCCCGCCGTGGAGGGCAGCCTGGCGAACGACCCCTCGGTCCCGGGCGGCTGGACGGTGCGCGTCATCGGCGCGCTGGAGGCGCTGGACAGCCTGCATTCGGGCAGCGTCCGGGTCACGCCCGACCTGATCAGGCTTTCCGGCACGTCGGGCGATCCCGCCGCCCCCGAGGCCGCCGCCGCGCGCCTGGCCGAACGGCTGGGGCCGGGCGCCGCCTATGAACTGGCGATCCGCTATGACCGGCGGCTGGACCCGGCATTGGATCTGCCCGACGGTTCCGAATGCGTCCGCCAGTTGAACATCGTCATGTCCGAATCCGAGATCGGCTTCGAGCCGTCCAAGGCCGCCATCGCGGGCGACCCAGCCCCCACGCTGGAGCGGCTGTCCGCCATCATGGCCGAATGCGCCGATTTCCAGATCGAGGCCGGGGGGCACACCGATTCGCAGGGTTCGGAGGGCTTCAACGCCGACCTGTCGCGCGGCCGGGCGCAAGCCCTGCTGGCCGCCATGGCGGGCGCAGGCATCGACGTGGCCAACCTGACCGCGCGCGGTTACGGCGAAAGCCAGCCGATCGCCGCCAACGACACCGAGGAAGGGCGCGAGGAAAACCGCCGGATCGAGTTCCGGCTGCTGTCGGACTTTCCGGTCCGCAGCGCGCCCCTGCCCGCGCCGGTCACGTTGTCGGGCGTCACCGCCGAACCCGTGCCCCCCGACCTGCCCGCGGACCAGCCTGCCGGAGATCTGATCGGCCCCGTGCAGCCGGACAAGCCCGCGCCGCAGACGCGCGTCTTCGGCCCCGCCATGCCGCAGGCCGGCATCGGGCCGGTGGCCCCCGCCACCGTGGGCGCCAGCGAGGTCTTCCAGACGCTGGACGAGCGCGAGGAAAACCTTAGGCTTCCCGTCCAGACGCCGACCCCGGACACGCCGCGCCCTTCGCCCCGGCCGGACGACGAACCCGCCCCCTGATCGCAAGCTGGACCCGCATGGATCGCACCGAATTCATCACCGCCACCGCGCTTGTCCTGTTCGGCGCCTTTGTGCTGGGCTGGTTCGCCTGCTGGCTGATCGGGCGCCTGACCCGCCCCACCCATGCCGATCTGGACGATCTGGAACGGAAGCTGCACGACACGGAACGCGAACGCGACAAGGCCGTCACCCTGCTCAAGGACCGCGACAGCCGCCTGACGACGACCCAGGCGGAACTGGAAACCGCCATGAGCGGGTTGCGCGAAAGCCGCGCCGAGATCGAGGAGCTGCGCGACTACATCGAGCGCAAGCTGTCGCGGCGCTAGGCGATCAGGCGTCTCGATCCGAACCGTCCCTTGCCGGATCGGCAAGGGTTTCGGCCAGCAGGGCCGTCACCGCGCCCTGGACCGCATGGGCGCCCCAGCGTTCGACGGCCTTGCGCGGGCCTGCCTCGATCTCGCCTTCGGTGATGCCGAGGATCGGCGCCACGATGCCGATATTGACCGCGTAAAGCGCGGTTCCGTACAGCACCCCGCGCGACAGCGCGTCCATCCGCGGCGTGGCTTGCCGCAGCTTTTCGTAAGCGGCGCCGAACGCCGCCGAGGCGGCAAGATGGTTGACGAATTCGACAATGCCGGTGCCGGTGTCGCCGATCGCCGCGCGCGATCCGGTGGTCCGGTCGATCCAGTCCACCGCGTCGCGATCCAGCGTCTTGCCCAGCACGCCGCTTCGCCGCCCCGCCTGCATCAGCGCCGCTGTCGCCACGCCCGCCGCAAGCCCCCCGACGATCGCCGCCATTGTCCGGTCCATGTCAGCCCTCTGTCCGAAAGAAAGGCAACGCGAGGCAAGGTCACCCGTTCCGCCCTTTAGGCCACCTCCGCGAACACCTTGCGCAGCGCCCGTTCCAGCTTGTCGAAGATCTCGTCCATCTGCGCCTCGGTCAGAACGAAGGGCGGGCACAGAACGATGGACTGGCCCAGGGGGCGGCAGATCAGCCCCAGGTCGGTGCAGGCGTTGGCGATGCGTTCGCTGACCGACAGGCTGCCGTCGAAGGGCGTCCTGGTCGCCTTGTCGCGCACGGCCTCCAAGGCCCACATGAAGCCCACCCCGCGCAGTTCGCCGATATGCTCGCTGCGCTCCATGATCGCGCGCAGGCCCTCTTCCAGCCGGGGAGCCAGGCGTTTCACGTTGTCCGCAAGCCCCTCGTTCATCACCACGTCGATGGCCTTCAGCGCGATGGCGCAGCCGACCGGATGGCCCGAGGCGGTGAAGCCATGCGGGAATTCCTCGATCTTCTCGACGGCCGCCTGAACGCGATCGGCAAGATCGCCGCCCAGAATCACCGCCCCCATCGGAAACAGCCCGGCGGTCAGGTTCTTGGAACTGATGATCGCGTCGGGCATGAAGCCGTAGGTCTGGCAGCCCCAGGTGTTGCCGGTACGCCCGAAGCCCGTGATCACCTCGTCCGCGATCATCGGGATGCCGTATTTCCGCAGGATCGGCAGCACCGCCTGGAAATAGCCCTTGGACGGCGGGATCACGCCCCCCGCCCCCTGCACGGGTTCGGCAAAAAAGCCCGCGATGGTGTCGGGGCCCTCGCGCCGGATCGTGTCCTCCAGCTCGCGCACAAGGCGGGCGGTGAACTGCTCCTCGGTCTCGCCCGCCTCGCCATAGCGCCAGAAATGCGGGCAGGTCAGGTGGATGAAGCCGGGCAGCGGCAGGCCGAAGACCTCGTTGTAAGGCTTGCCGGTCATCGAGGCCGACACAACGGTCACGCCGTGATAGGCGTTCCAGCGGGTCAGGATCTTGCGGCGCTGCGGATTGCCCTCGCTGGCATGCAGGAACCACAGCATCTTGACCATGGTGTCGTTCGCCTCGGACCCGGAATTGGTGTAGAACACCTTGCCCCGCTCGAACGGAGACACCTCGACCAGCTTTTCGGACAGCATCACGGTCTGGTCGGACAGCCGCCCGAAAAAGGCGTGGTATCCCGGAAAGCGGTCGTACTGGGCCTTGGCGGCCTCGGCCAGGCCCTTGTGGTCAAAGCCCGCGACCATGTTCCACAGGCCGGAATTCGCATCCAGATAACGGCGGCCGTTCACGTCGACGACATAGGGTCCTTCGCCATGGGTCAGCACCACGGCGCCCCGGCTCGCGACGCTGGGCAGGTCCGTGAAGCCGTAAAGCGAGTATTCGTCGGCGCGGGCTTCCCAGCTTTGCGGTTTGGTCATGGTGGCCTCCATCGGGTTTGCCCGCAGGCTAGCCGGGCGAATGGGGGCGTTCAAGGACGGCGCAGGCCGATCAGATCCAGTTCCGCCTCGATCCCGGCCAGCGGAACGCCGCGCATCTCGGCCACCAGCGAATCGAACCGCTCGCGCAGCGCGGCCTTTTCCGCGCCCCGGCAGTCGTTCCAGGGGCGGCCTTGCAGGGCCATCGCCAGCACGTAATAGCCGATGAAATGCGGCCGCTCGCCCGCGGCCAGCAGGGCGCGATAAGCCTCGTGAGCGCCGATCCGGCGCAGGGCGGCGGCATCGGGCACCCCCGCCGCGATCAGCGCCCGGGCCGTCGCCGGACCGATGTTGGTGATCCCCGTCAGGTCGCTGTCCATGGCCCGCTTTCCATTTCGCCGTGTTTGCTGTATCAGCACGCGATCTCCAAGGACAGCACGGCATGACCGACCAAGCCAATCCCCCGGCAGTGAAAAAACTGTTCATCAAGACCTATGGCTGCCAGATGAACGTTTACGACAGCCAGCGCATGGCCGAAGCCATGGGCGCGGAAGGCTATGTCCTGACCGAGGATCAGTCTGACGCCGACATGGTGCTGCTGAACACCTGCCACATCCGCGAGAAAGCCGCCGAGAAGCTTTATTCCGACCTGGGGCGCCTCAAGCCGCTCAAGGCGGAAAAGCCCGGCCTGAAGATCGGCGTGGCGGGCTGCGTGGCCCAGGCCGAGGGCGAGGAGATCGTGCGCCGGATGCCCCTGGTCGATCTGGTGGTGGGTCCGCAGACCTACCACCGCCTGCCCGCCATGGTGCGCGGCGAGGCTCCGGCGATCAACACCGACTTCCCCGAAGAAGACAAGTTCGACCACCTGCCCCAACGCCGCGCCACCCGCCGCGCGCCCGCCGCCTTCCTGACCGTGCAGGAGGGCTGCGACAAGTTCTGCGCCTTTTGCGTGGTCCCCTATACGCGGGGCGCCGAGGTCAGCCGCCCCGTGGACCGCATCCTGCGCGAGGCGCGCGACCTGGTGGACCGGGGCGTGCGGGAAATCACCTTGCTGGGCCAGAACGTGAACGGCTGGCACGGCGCGGGGTCGGACGGCGAATGGGGTTTCGGCCGCCTGATCCGCGCCCTGGGCGAAATCGAGGGGCTGGAGCGCATCCGCTATACCACCAGCCACCCCAACGATATGGCCGACGACCTGATCGCGGCGCACCGGGACGTTCCGCAGCTGATGCCCTATCTGCACCTGCCGGTTCAGTCGGGCAGCGACCGGGTCCTGCGGGCCATGAACCGCAAGCACACGGCGGCGCAGTATCTGCGCCTGATCGACCGCATCCGCGAGGCGCGGCCCGACATCATGCTGACCAGCGACTTCATCGTGGGCTTCCCGGGCGAGACGGATCAGGACCACCAGGACACCCTGCGCCTGGTGGCCGCCGTGGGCTTCGGCACCGCCTTCAGCTTCAAGTATTCCCCCCGTCCCGGCACCCCCGCCTTTGACCGCCCCGAGGTGGACGGCGACGTGGCCGACCAGCGGTTGCAGGAATTGCAGGCGCTGCTGACGAAACAGCAGAAGGCCGCGCAGGAGGGCATGGTCGGGCGCACCCTGGGCGTGCTGTTCGAGAAACCGGGCCGTCAGGCGGGGCAGATGATCGGCAAGTCGGATTACCTCCATTCGGTTTTCGTTGATGCCCCCCAGGCCCGGGTCGGCGATCTGGTGCCCGTGCGGATCGTGGAAAGCGCCAGCAATTCGTTGCGGGGGGAGTTGGCGGGATAAGATCTTGCCGCGCCAGCCAGCGTGACAGATCGTGCGGTAGCGCACCATCGCGGCACGACCCCAGCACGACCCCGGCATGAAAAAGATGAAACGCCCGAAACGCGTGCCCGAAATGCCCACGGCGGTCTATCGTCCCCTGAAGCATGGAGGGACAATGCCGCAAGCCGCACCGGATCAACGCCCCATGACACCGCGGGAATGGGCCATGTTGCTGGCCCTTGCCGCTGTCTGGGGAGGATCGTTTTTCTTCAATGGCATCGCTATTCGGGAGCTGCCGGTCTTCACGGTGGTTGTCGCCCGCGTGACGCTGGCCGCGATCATCCTGCTTTCCTTACTGCGCCTGCGCGGTGAACGGATGCCGCTTGGCCGGCGGGCATGGGCGGCATTCTTTGCAATGGGCCTGCTCAACAACGTCATTCCGTTTTCGCTGATTGTCTGGGGACAGCAGCATATCGCCTCGGGACTGGCTTCGATCCTGAACGCTTCGACGCCGCTGTTCACCGTCATTTTCGCCCACATCCTGACCAGCGACGAACGCCTGACTGGCGGCAAGCTGGCCGGTGTTCTGATCGGCTTTGCTGGGGTCGCCGCGATGATCGGCACGGATGCGCTGAGAGATCTGGGTGCGCATGTTGTCGCGCAGTTCATGTGCCTTGCCGGTGCCATGTCCTATGCCTTTGCGGGCATTTACGGACGCAGGTTCAGGGCCATGGGGATCGGCCCGATGAGCACCGCCACCGGGCAGGTCGTTGCTTCCAGCATGATCCTGCTGCCCCTGGTGGCGGTTGTTGACCGGCCTTGGACGCTCCCGCCGCCCAGCCTATCCGCGATCGGCGCGCTGATCGGCGTGGCCGCGATCTCGACCGCTCTGGCCTATGTGCTTTATTTTCGGATTCTCGCTACGGCGGGAGCGACAAATCTGCTGCTGGTGACGTTCCTGATCCCGGTCAGCGCCATCCTCCTGGGCACACTTTTCTTGGGCGAGACGCTCCTCCCGCGGCATTTTGCGGGCATGGCCCTGATCGGCGCCGGTCTGGCGGCCATCGACGGCCGACCTTGGCGGGCCATTCGCAATAAAGCTTTCCATAGGAAAGAGTTGAGCGACAGGCAACGATAACCTGGGACGGCGCGCCATCGAGGTTTGCAAGCCGTGGCGGCATTCGGTTCTTGGGTATCTGTAGGCGGCACGGTAAGTGTGACGACTGCCCGCCTCGGGCTTGAAGCGACATCACGTTGATTCTAGATCGTTGAGGCGTTTTGTCGACGACAGGCTGCCCCAAATCCACCCTCCCTCCCGGAACCGCCCTCCACCCTCGCGGTTAAGGGTGACGGCATCACGCGAGGAGGACAGGATGGACGACAACCGGGTCTGGAACTTCGAGGAAGGTCTCTGGCACGCCTCGGACGAACGCTATCACGAACGCGTCGATCCCGAATGCGTCATGGCGCTGAGCCACGCCCCCCACCTGTTCGCGGGCCAGGCCGCCATCGAAGCCGTCAGCGGCACGCCCGAATGGGACGAGGTGACGTTTTCCGACCAGACCATCTCGCGGCCCGAGGAAGGGATGATCGTGATCGGCTATCTTGTCACGGCAACCAAGGGCGATACGCGCTTCCAGGCGGCCTGCACCTCGGTTTATCGGCGCCGCGGCCACGAAAACTGGACGGTGGTGCAGCACGCCCAGGTGGCGCTGCCAATGAACGACGGCTGAGGCAGCGGCCGCGCGGGAAAAAAGGCGGCCGGCCCCCGGGAACGCGCGAACATGCGGGGACCGGCCTCTTTCGCACCGATGGGATGATGCGAAAGGTCGTGACGCCTGGCACCCGATCTGCGCGGGGCCGGGCGTTATGATGAAGACCGGCCCCCAGGAACGCGCGAACAGGACAGGGGCCGGTCTCTTTCGCCATTGACGACGGCAAGGGCGAAAGCTCGGGGTGCGCGGTCTGGCCGGGGGGATTATTCCCCGCCGCCCAGACCGTGGACATAGGTCGCCACGGCGCGGATCTCGGCCTCGGACAGGCGCTTGCTCCACGAGGGCATGACGCCGTAAGGGCCTTCGCTGACGATCCGGGTCAGCGTCTCGTGGTCGTCGCCGTAAAGCCAGACGGCATCGGCCAGGTTGGGCGCGCCTTGCGCGCGGTCCCCGGTGCCATCCTCCATGTGGCAGGCGGAACAGTTGTCGGCATAAACGGGGGCGCCCGCCGCAGCCTTTTCGGGGTCATGCGGCCGGTCGGACAGCGACAGCACGTGGTTCACCACCTGGTCGATCTGCGCGCGGTCTAGGATCCCGTCGGTGCCGAAATGCGGCATTTCGGAATAGCGGGTGTCGGCGTCCTGCGGGTCGCGGATGCCGTGTTGCAGGGTCAGGTGGATGTCCTCCAGCGTGCCGCCCCACAGCCAGTCGTTGTCCAGAAGGTTCGGATAACCCCGCGCCCCGCCCGCGCCCGAGCCGTGGCACTGCGCGCACCAGGTGCGGAACACCGCGCCGCCCGCGTTGGCGGCATAGTTCACCAGTTCGGGGTCGTCGGGGATGGCGGCCAGATCGACCTCGGCCAGACGGGTCTGGATGGCGGCGTTGGCCTGGTCGAACCGCTCGATCTCGGCCGCGACCTCCTGGCGGTAGTCGGTGCCCAGAAGGCCGTCGGTGGCGCGATCGACCAGCGGGATCGCCGGATAGGCGATCACATAGCCCACCGCCCAGACAATGGTGGCGTAAAAGGTCCACAGCCACCAGCGCGGCATCGGGTTGTCGTATTCGGTGATCCCGTCCCATTGGTGGCCGGTGGACCCCACCTCTTGCACCAGGCCCTTGCGGGTCTGCTTGCGCATCCGGGGCGCGGCCGGCTGGTCGGGGTTGGGGCGTTCGGGGATGGCGCCCATGACCTTGGCGGCATGTTCGCTGTCGGCCGCATGGCGCCGGACCGAGACCCGGTTGTCGGGATTGGCGGGGTCGACATGCGGATCGACCGGCTTGTCCTTGTCGTTGTCGGCCATCACCGGCCCTCCTTCTCGTCCGCATCGGCGGGTCGGTTCTCGTGCCGGAAGATGCTTTCGGCGGCGTCCTTCTGGGCCTTTCGGGCGCCGGGGCGGAACACGAAGGCGATCACGCCCACGAAGAACAGCACCAGCAGCAGCAGCGCCCAACTGTCGGCAAGCCCGCGCAGGAAGCTGTAGGTTTCCATGCCCCCTCCTTACCGCGCGGCGTCCGGTTCGAAGGTCGAGAAATCGACCATCGTGCCCAGCACTTGCAGATAGGCGATCAGCGCGTCCATTTCCGTCAGCTGCGGCTGGCGGTCAAAGTTGCGCTGCTGCGCGCCCGGATAGCGTTCCTGCAAACCTGCGGCATCGGCATTCGGGTCGGCCTGGGCGCGGAAATCCTCGACCGCGGCGGTGATCATGTCCTCGGAATAGGGCACGCCGACCAGGGCATCGGTTTCCACGCGGTCCTGGACGTAATCCGCGCCGATGATCCGGTCCATCAGGAAACCGTATTTCGGCATGATGGATTCAGGCACCACCGACTGCGGGTCGCGCAGGTGATCCAGGTGCCATTCGTCCGAATAACGCCCGCCCACGCGCGCCAGATCGGGACCGGTGCGCTTCGACCCCCACTGGAACGGGTGGTCATACATGGATTCCGCAGCCAGAGAGTAATGACCGTAACGCTCGACTTCGTCGCGCATCGGGCGGATCATCTGGCTGTGGCAGACATAGCACCCTTCGCGGACATAGATGTCGCGCCCGGTCAGTTCCAGTGGGGTGTAGGGGCGGACCCCTTCCACCGTCTCGATGGTGTTTTCCAGATAGAACAGGGGCGTGATCTGCACCAGGCCGCCGATGGTCACGACGATAAAGGAAAAGATCAGCAGAAGCGTCGCGTTCTTTTCGAGGATCTTGTGCTTTTCAAGGATCTGCATGGCTTTCCCCTTACTCGGCCGGCACGGCGATGGCCGTCGAATGGGCCTTGGGCTGCCGGGCCACCGTGGCCCACAGGTTGTAGGCCATGATGATCCCCCCGGCGAGGAACAGGACGCCGCCCAGCGCGCGCACCACGTTCATCGCGAACTTGGCCTGGACCGCATCGGCGAAGGCGTTGACCAGGAAGCCCTGGCTGTCGACCTCGCGCCACATCAGGCCCTCCATGATGCCCGATACCCACATCGAGGCCGCGTAGAGAACCAGGCCGATGGTCGCCAGCCAGAAGTGCCACGAGACCAGCGACAGGCTGTAAAGGCGTTCCCGGCCCCACAGGCGCGGCGTCAGGTAATACAGCGCGCCGAAGGTGATCATGCCGTTCCAGCCAAGCGCGCCGGAATGGACGTGGCCGATGGTCCAGTCGGTGTAATGGGACAGGCTGTTCACGGCCTTGATCGACATCATCGGGCCTTCGAACGTCGCCATGCCGTAAAAGCCGACGGCCACCACCATCATGCGCAGGATCGGGTCGGTGCGCAGCTTGTCCCAGGCCCCCGACAGCGTCATCAGGCCGTTGATCATCCCGCCCCAGGACGGCATCCACAGCATGATCGAGAACACCATCCCCAGCGTCGAGGCCCAGTCGGGCAGCGCGGTGTAGTGCAGGTGGTGCGGACCGGCCCAGATGTACAGGAAGATCAGCGCCCAGAAGTGGATGATCGACAGCTTGTAGCTGTAGACCGGGCGCTCGGCCTGCTTGGGGATGAAGTAGTACATCATGCCCAGGAAACCGGCGGTCAGGAAGAATCCCACGGCGTTGTGGCCATACCACCACTGCACCATCGCGTCCTGCACGCCCGAGAACACCTGGACCGACTTCGACCCCCAGATGCTGACCGGCACCGACAGGTTATTGACGATATGCAGCATCGCGATGGTCACGATGAAGGCCAGATAGAACCAGTTGGCGACGTAGATATGGGGTTCCTTGCGCTTGATGATCGTGCCCAGGAACACCGCCAGATAGGCCACCCAAACGACCGTCAGCCACCAGTCCACATACCATTCGGGTTCGGCATATTCCTTGGACTGGGTGGCGCCGGCGATGTATCCGGTCGCGGCCAGCACGATGAACAGGTTATAGCCCCAGAACACGAACCACGCGAGGTTGCCGCCCCACAGCCGCGCGGCCGAGGTGCGCTGCACCACATAGAACGAGGTCGCGATCAACGCGTTGCCCCCGAAGGCGAAGATCACCGCGCTGGTGTGCAGCGGGCGCAGCTTGCTGAAGTTGGTGTAGCCTTGGGTCAGTTCCGACAGGTTCAGCGACGGAAAGGCCAGCTGAAAGGCAATAACCACGCCCACCAGAAAGCCCACCACGCCCCAGAAGGCGGTGGCCGCCACCCCGAAGCGGACGACATCGTCCATGTACTGGCTGGTATCGGCCGCGCGCACCGGCTCGTCCATCCGGCGCAGGGTCCAGACGAACATCCCCGCCGCCACCAGCATGACAACCAGGGCGTTGACCATATAGGCCGGATCGCGCGCGAGATTGGCGGCGATCGCGGCTGCCAGGGCAATGACCCCCAGCAGGATCGGCTTCACGTAATTCCACATGGCATATACCCGCGTTCCTTCGTCGAAAGGGGCCGGACAGCGCGAATCGCCGCCAAGGATGGCCTTCTTGTCGGAACCGGGCATAAGGTTCCCGGGCACGCGGAACCTTGATCTGCGTCAAATCCGGGGGTTTGATTCCGATCAAGGCCGCAGGGCGGCAAGAACGCCATCCTGCCCCCGACCTGACCAGAGGAGTCCGTCATGGGTTACAAGAGCATCCTCACCATCCTGTCCGACCAGCGGCAGCTGCCCCAGCTTGACGCGGCGGCGGCCTTGGCCGCGCGCGAGGACGGCCACCTGTCGGTGCTGAGCCTCGGGCTCGACCATACGCAGGTGGGCTATTACTTTCCGGGCGGCACGCCCTATGCCTTCCAGGATGCCATCGACTTGGCGATGGAACAGGCCGAATCGCTGGACCGGACGGTGCGCCAGCACCTGACCCGCTTCAGCGACCTGCGCTGGTCCTCCGAGGCGGCGGTGGCGCAGATCGGCGGCATCGCGAACCTTGTGGGGATGCGCGCGCGCTTTTCCGACCTGACGGTTCTCGGCCGTCCTTACGGCGCGGACGCCCCCGGAGAGGCCGAGGCCGTGGTCGAGGCCGCGCTGTTCGAGGGCGGCTGCCCGGTGCTGGTCCTGCCCGGCCCCGACCTGCCCGCCGACCCGCCGGGCAAGGTGCTGGTGGCCTGGAACCAGTCGCTCGAGGCCTTGGCCGCCATCCGCCGCGCCCTGCCCCTGCTGCAAGCCGCGAAATCGGTCGAGATCACCATCATCGACCCGCGCCGCGGCACGGACGGATCCGAACCCGGCGCGCCGCTGACGCAGATGCTGACGCGCCACGGCGTCCATGCCGACATCGCCGTGTTGGCCCGCACGGCCGCCACCGTCAGCGATGAGCTGAACCGCCGCGCGACCGAGATCGCCGCCGACCTGGTGGTGATGGGCGCTTATGGCCATTCGCGCTTCCGCCAGGCGATCCTGGGCGGGGCCACGCGCAACATGCTGGAAAAGGCCAAGGTGCCGGTCTTCATGGCGCGATAAGGCCGGGGTTCTGCTTCAAGGCCGGCCTGACAAAGATCATCGCCTTCGCCACCTGTCCCCGTGGCAGCCGATGGCGCCGGGATGCGGATGCCCGGCCGACACCCGGCGGGCTTGGGTGGGGCCGGCCCCGACGGAACTCTGGGCCGGGCGGGGGAACGCACGCGTTTCCCCGCCCGGCCAAGCAGCGAAGCCTAGGCGATCAGCCGCGCCCCGTCATGGCCCGCGATGCGCAGGTCCATCAGCGCCCCTTCGGGCTGGTCGGTGCCGAAGGCCACTTCGGCGAACTGCTCGGTCCGGCCGAGGCGCGGGCCTTCGGTCAGCACGCGATGGGTCCGGCCGAGCTGGGCGTCCAGATGCGCACGCAACGCGGCATCCCCTGTCGCGCGCAAACGCGCGGCCCGGTCGCGGATCACCGGGCCTTTCACGGCGGGCATCCGCGCCGCGGGCGTGCCCTTGCGGGGTGAGAAGGGAAAGACGTGCAGAAAGGTCAGTCCGCAATCGCCCACCAGCTTCACGCTGTTCTCGAACATCGCGTCGGTTTCGGTCGGAAAACCCGCGATGATGTCGGCCCCGAAAACGATGTCGGGGCGCAGCCGCCGCGCCTCCTCGCAGAAGCGGATGGCGTCGTCGCGCCCGTGGCGGCGCTTCATCCGCTTGAGGATCATGTCGTCGCCCGCCTGCAAGGACAGATGCAGATGCGGCATCAGGCGCGGCTCGGCCGCGATGGCCAGCATCAGGTTCTCGTCCGCTTCGATGCTGTCGATGCTGCTGATGCGCAGGCGCGGCAGGTCGGGAACCAGCCGCAGGATCCGCATCACCAGATCGCCGAGACGCGGCGTCCCCGGCAGGTCCGCGCCCCAGCTCGTCAGGTCCACGCCGGTCAGCACGACCTCGTTGAAGCCGCGCCCGACCAGCCGCTTGATCTGCTCCACCACCACGCCCGCAGGCACCGAACGGGAATTTCCGCGACCATAAGGGATGATGCAGAAGGTGCAGCGGTGGTCGCAGCCGTTCTGCACCTGGACATAGGCCCGGTGCCGCCCGAAGCCGTCGATCAGATGCCCTGCCGTTTCCTTGACCGACATGATGTCGTCCACGCGGATCTTTTCGGTCTCGCCGATCAGGTCCGGGGCGCGCAGTCCGGCCCAGGTTTCGGGCTGCATCTTCTCGTGGTTGCCGATGACGCGCGAGACCTCGGGCATCTGCGCGAAGGTTTCGGGTTCGGTCTGGGCCGCGCAGCCGGTCACGATCACCGGCGCGCCGGGATTTTCGCGCGCAAGGCGGCGGATTTCCTGGCGGGCCTTGCGCACAGCCTCGGCGGTGACGGCGCAGGTGTTGACGACCACGGCGCCGGACAGGCCCGCGGCTTCGGCCATCTCGCGCATCGCCTCGGTCTCGTAGGCGTTGAGGCGGCAGCCCAGCGTGGAAAAGACCGGGGCGGTCATTGCGACAACCATTCCGGGGTCAGGATGCCGGTAAAGACATGCGCCGTCGGGCCTTCCATCCACACGCCGTCCTCGCGCCAGTCGATGTGCAGGACGCCGCCCGGCACGTTGACCTTGATCCGCCGCCCGGCCAGCCCGCGCCGCGCCGCTGCCACCGCCGCCGCGCAGGAACACGACCCGGATGCCAGCGTCGGTCCCGCCCCGCGCTCCCAGATGCGCAGGATGATCTCGTCGCGCGAGACGACCTGCACCACCTCCACATTGGTGCGCTGCGGATAAAGGGGGTGATGCTCCATCGCCGGGCCGAAGGCCGCCAGATCGACCGATGCCGCGTCGTCGACGAAAAAGGTCACATGCGGGTTGCCCATGCCGGTCGCCACCGGATCGCCCTCGATGGGCAGGTGAAGGGTGTCCACGTCCCGGGCCAGCGGAATCGCCCGCCAGTCCAGCACCGGCGGCCCCATGTTCACGCGCGTCAGGCCGCCGCCCGCATCCTCGGCCAGCAGCACCGCATGGTCGGTGCGCAGGCTCAGCCGGTCGCGGCCGGTCTGGTCCATGACATGCCGCGCGATGCAGCGCGTGGCGTTGCCGCAGGCGGAACTGACCGATCCGTCCGCGTTCCAGAACCGCAGCCGCACATCGGCCCGGCTGTCGGCTTCGACCGTCGCCAGCTGGTCGAAGCCCACCCCGCGATGGCGGTCGGCGATACGGGCGATCACGCCTGCCGCCGGGGGTTCACCGCCGGCGCGCAGATCCAGGACAACGAAATCGTTGCCAAGCCCATGCATCTTCATGAAGGGCAGGCCGGGGGCGGAAATGCTGTTCATGCGCGGCATATAAGGCCTGCGGAAAATTTCCGCCAGTGCCGACGACTTTTCCGCTTGACGCCCCCGGCCACCCCCCCTAGTAAGCCCCCCATGTTGGGCCCGTAGCTCAGTTGGTAGAGCAACTGACTTTTAATCAGTGGGTCACAGGTTCGAATCCTGTCGGGCTCACCACCATAAATTCAAGGGCCTGGGCCGAAAAGCCCCGGCCCTGATTTTTTGCCCGGACGACCGGGATTTCCTTTCCCGTCACGCCGATCGCCCCGCCTGCGAATGCGAACGGGCGCGCATTGCTGCGCGCCCGGCGCGGGTTCCGGTGTCCCGCCTACTCGGCCGGGACTGCCGCCGGCTCCTCGACATCCATGATCGGATGCGGCAGGTGGATCAGCATCTCCTTGGGGCAGACTTGCAGGAAGCTCGACTTTTCGGCCTGCCAGTCCGCCAGGATCTCGCCCGCGCGGCGCGATCCGGTTTCCTTGAAGTGCCGTTCCACCAGGCCCTTCAACTGGCCTTCCCAGTGGTCCTTGGTGACAGGGCACATCACCAGGGTTTCCGGGTTGATGTAATCGCGCGCCACGCCCAGCGGGTCGTAAAGGTAAGCCATGCCGCCCGTCATGCCCGCCCCGAAGTTGGCGCCGATCCGGCCCAGGATCACCGCGACGCCGCCGGTCATGTATTCGCAGCCGTTCGATCCGCAGCCTTCGATCACCACCTTCGCGCCCGAGTTCCGCACGGCGAAACGCTCGCCCGCGCGGCCCGCCGCGAACAGGTATCCGTCGGTCGCGCCATACAGCACCGTGTTGCCGATGATCGTGTTGTCGGCCGCGACCAGGGGGCTTGCCATCGGCGGGCGCACCACGATGGTGCCGCCCGACAGGCCCTTGCCCACATAGTCGTTGGCATCGCCCGACACCTCGATCTTCAGACCCGGCGCGGCAAAGGCGCCCAGCGACTGCCCGGCGCTGCCGGTCAGGCGGATCGTCAGGTGGTCGGGTTGCAGGCTGTTGCGCATCCCGAACTTCTGCACGATCAGGCTGGACGTGCGCGTGCCGATGGTCCGGTGGGTGTTGCGGACCGCATAGGACAGCTGCATCTTCTCGCCATCCTCGAAGAAGCGGGCGGCGTCCTTGACGATCTCGGCGTCCAGCGTGTCCATCACGGCGTTGCGCGGCTTGGACCGGTCGTAGACGATCTTGTCCGCGCCATCGACGGTGATCAGCAGCGGGTTCAGGTCCAGGTCGTCCAGATGCGCGGCGCCCCGGCTGACCTGGGTCAGCAGGTCGGCGCGCCCGATCACCTCGTCCAGGGACCGCGCGCCGATCCCGGCCAGGATCTCGCGGACCTCCTGGGCATAGAAGGTGATCAGGTTCACCACCTTGTCGGCGCTGCCGGTGAACATGGCGCGCAGGCGTTCGTCCTGGGTGCAGACGCCCACCGGGCAGGTGTTCGACTGGCACTGGCGGACCATGATGCAGCCCATGGCGATCAGGGCGGCGGTGCCGATGCCGTATTCCTCGGCGCCCATCATCGCGGCCATGACGATGTCGCGGCCCGTGCGCAGGCCGCCGTCGGTGCGCAGCGTCACGCGTTCGCGCAGCCGGTTCATGGCCAGCACCTGATGCGCCTCGGTCAGGCCCATCTCCCACGGCAGGCCCGCGAACTTGATGGACGTGGCGGGCGAGGCCCCGGTGCCGCCATTGTGGCCGCTGATCAGGATGACGTCGGCCTTGGCCTTGGCCACGCCCGCCGCGATGGTACCCACGCCGCTGGAGGCCACCAGCTTCACGGTGATCTTGGCGCGCGGGTTGATCTGCTTCAGGTCGTAGATGAGCTGCGCCAGATCCTCGATGGAATAGATGTCGTGGTGCGGCGGAGGGCTGATCAGCGTCACGCCCTTGGTCGAATGGCGCAGCCGCGCGATCAGGTCGGTGACCTTCATGCCGGGCAGCTGCCCGCCCTCGCCCGGTTTCGCGCCCTGGGCGACCTTGATCTCCAGTTCCTCGCAGGCGTTGAGGTATTCGGCGGTGACGCCGAAGCGGCCCGAGGCCACCTGCTTGATCTTGGCGCAAGGGTTGTCGCCGTTGGGCAGCGGGTGGGAATGGGCCGGATCCTCGCCGCCCTCGCCCGAATCGGACTTGGCGCCGATGCGGTTCATGGCGATGTTCAGCGTCATGTGCGCTTCGGGGCTCAGCGCCCCCAGCGACATGCCGGGCGTCACGAACCGCTTGCGGATCGAGGTGATCGATTCGACCTCCTCGATGGGGACCGGCTTGCCCAGGGGCTTGATGTCCAGCAGGTCGCGGATATGGATCGGAGGATTGGCCCGCATGGCGGCGCTGTACTGCTTCCACACGTCATAGGACGCGCGGTCGCAGGCCACCTGCAACAGCTTCATGGTGCTGGCTTCCCAGGCGTGCTTTTCGCCCGACCGCCGCATCTTGTAGAAGCCGCCCACCGGCAGCAGGTCGGCGCTGCCGTGGAAGGCCTTGTGGTGCAGCTCCTCCAGATCGGATTGCAGCCCGTGCAGACCGATGCCCGAGATCCGCGACTGCATGCCGGGGAAATATTCGGCCACCATCGCGCGGGACAGGCCCACGGCCTCGAAATTCAGGCCGCCGCGATAGGACGAGATGACGGAAATCCCCATCTTGGCCATGATCTTCAGCAGGCCCGCGTCCACCGCGTCGCGGTAACGGCGCATGTTCTCGATCAGGGTGCCCGGCAGAAGGCCGCGCTCGATCCGGTCCTGGATCGAATCCTGGGCCAGATAAGGGTTCACGGTGGTCGCGCCGCAGCCGATCAGCACGGCGAAATAATGCGGGTCGATGCATTCGGCCGACCGCACGTTCAGCGAACAGAAGGTCCGCAGCCCCTTGCGGGTCAGCCAGCTGTGGACCGCGCTGGTCGCCAGGATCATCGGCATGGCCACACGCGCCTCGCCCTGCCCTTCGTCGGTCAGCACCAGATGGCCCGCGCCCGACCGCACGGCATCCTCGGCCTCGGCGCGGATGCGGGCCAGGCCCTCGCCCAGGGCGTCGGTTCCGGCGCCGTCGGGAAAGGTGCAGTCGATCCGCGTCACCGCTTCCCCGAACATGCGGCTCATCTCGGCGAATTCGCCGTTCGCCACGAAGGGGCTTTCCAGGATCAGGATCTCGGTCTGAGAGCTTGATTCATCCAGCACGTTCTTGAGGTTGCCGAACCGCGTCTTCAGCGACATCACCCGCGTTTCGCGCAAGGAGTCGATGGGCGGGTTCGTCACCTGGGAAAAGTTCTGGCGGAAGAAGTGGCTCATCGGGCGGTACTGGTTCGACAGCACCGCGGGCGGGGTGTCGTCGCCCATCGACGCGATGGCTTCCTTGGCGTCCTCGGCCATGGGCGACAGGACGTGTTCCAGTTCCTCCAGCGTGTAGCCCGCGGCGGTCTGGCGGCGGCGCAGTTCCTCGCCGCTGAAATGCGCCTGTTCGGGCAGTTCGCGCATGATGTCGTTCAGGTCCACGACCTTCTCGATCCATTCCCCGAAGGGCTGGCTGGCGGCCAGGCGGTCCTTGATGGCGGCGTCGTGGTAAAGCTTGCCGTCCCACATGTCGACGGCGATCATCTGGCCGGGGCCGAGCGCGCCCTTTTCACGCACGCTCATCTCGTCGACCGGAACCATGCCCACCTCGGATCCGGCGATCAGCAGGTTGTCGGCGGTCACGACATAGCGCATCGGGCGCAGGCCGTTGCGGTCCAGCCCGCCGCAGACCCAGCGGCCGTCGGTCATGGCCAGGGCGGCGGGACCGTCCCACGGCTCCATCACGGCGTTGCAATAGGCGTACATGTCGGCCCAGGCCTTGGGCATGTCGGTGGTGGCCTTGGACCAGCTTTCCGGCACCAGCATGGTCTTGGTCATCGGCGCGCTGCGCCCGGACCGCACCATCACCTCGAACACGGCATCCAGCGCCGCCGAATCCGACGAGCCGGCGGGCACGATCGGCTTGATATCCTCGGCCATGTCGCCGAAAGCCGATGACGCCATGCGGATTTCGTGGCTTTTCAGCCAGTTGAGGTTGCCTTTCAGCGTGTTGATCTCGCCGTTGTGGGCCAGCATGCGAAAGGGCTGCGCCAGCCACCATTGCGGAAAGGTGTTGGTGGAATACCGCTGGTGATAGATCGCGAAGGCCGATTCGAAGCGTTCGTCCTTGAGGTCGGGATAGAATTCCGCGACCTGTTCGGCCAGCATCATGCCCTTGTAGATGATCGACCGGCAGGACAGCGAGCAGAAGTACAGCCCCGCGATCTGCGCCGCGACGGCCGCGCGCTCGATCCGGCGGCGGATGATGTAAAGCTCGCGTTCAAAGCGGACCTGGTCGATGTCCTTTTCGCAGCGGATCAGGATCTGTTCGATCTCGGGGCGGGTGGCGTTGGCCTTTTCGCCCAGAACGGCGGTGTTCACCGGGACGTGGCGCCAGCCGTAGATGTAATGGCCCATGCGCAGGACTTCGGATTCCACGATGGTCCGGCAGGCTTCCTGGGCTGCGAAGTTGGTGCGCGGCAGGAAGACCTGGCCCACGGCGATCAGCTTGCTGCCGTCGGGCTCGTGTCCCGTGCGGCGCACCTGGTCGTAGAAGAAGGGCACGGGGATTTGCACATGGATGCCCGCGCCGTCGCCGGTCTTGCCGTCGGCATCGACCGCGCCCCGGTGCCAGATCGCCTTCAGCGCGTCGATGCCCGACTGCACCACCTTGCGGCTGGCCTTGCCGCCGATGTTGACCACCAGGCCCACGCCGCAGGAGGAATGCTCGTCTTCCTCGCGGTACAGGCTGTGCTTGCCCATCCAGTCGCGAAGGGCCTGTTGTTCCTGTTGCCAATCCTTGCTCATCGCTAGGCCCTTTCGTGCAGAAGCTGCGTCAGCAACTGATCGCAGTCGAATTGCGGTTCGGTGTCCCCGAAGCCTGCCTCGCCCGGAAAGGCGAAGGTGACGGGGCTGTCGTTGGTTTCCTGGCGCTGGCCGGTCCAGTCGGACTGCTGCTCGATCCCGCCATAGAAGCGGTTGGTCTTGCGGCTGATGAACTGCTGGCCGCTGCGTTCGATCAGCAGCTCGCCGTCGGCGCCGTAGGTCTTCAGCTGAAAGCGCGTGACCTCCAGGGGCTCGCCGTCGATCTCGACCGTCTCGCCGGTCAGGATGTCCTGGCCGACATGGCGCAGGCGCTCGCCGGTGTTGGATTCGGTCCAGAAATCGAAGCTGTCCTCGCCCGTTTCCAGCAGGGTGCGGAAGCTCGCGTGGTCCTTGGACCGTTCCACCAGGAAATCGGCCAGACCCGTGTTCGGATCGCTGCTTTCCAGCCAACGGGTTTCCGCGTCGATGCGCGACAGATGGCGCAGGCCTTCCTTGCCGAAGATCGCGCTGCGCTGATCGCCCGCCGGATCGGCCTTGCAGACGTAATACTGGCTGACCGAGCAGCCGCGGTTCTGCACCGTCGATTGCAGCTGGCAGCCCTGCGGCGGGGTAAAGGTCGCGGCATGGCCCGGCGCCGCCAGCATCAGGACCATGCCGGATGTCGCGATGATCCGTCCCATCATCGGCCCGCCCCTATTCCGCGGCCACGCGCGCCTCGCCGGTCAGGTAACCGGCGATGGACTCGGCGGCCTCGCGCCCGTCGCGGATCGCCCAGACGACCAGCGACGCGCCGCGCACGATGTCGCCCACGGCGAAAACGCCGGGCAGGCTGGTCTGGTGGGTCTGGAAATTGGCCTTGATGGTGCCCCAGCGGGTGACCTCCAGCCCGTCCACGCCCCACAGCCTCGGCAGATCCTCGGGTTCGAAGCCCAGGGCCTTGATCACCAGGTCGGCGGGTTCGTCGTAATCGGCCCCCTCGATCAGTTCGGGCGACTGGCGCCCGGTCACGTCCGGGGCGCCAAGGCGCATCCGCTGGATGCCGACCGAGGCGATCTGCGTCACGGTCCGCACCGGCCCGTCCACGTCGGCTTCCTGGCTGGCGGCGAAATCGCCGGTGACATGGCCGATGAACTTGCCCGGCGCGGACATCCAGACGAATTCCACGCCTTCCTCCTCGGCGTTCTGGACCTCGCGCTGCGAGCCCGGCATGTTGGCGCGGTCGCGGCGATAAAGGCACTTGACCGACAGCGCGCCCTGGCGGATCGCCGTGCGCACGCAGTCCATGGCGGTGTCGCCGCCGCCGATGACAACCACGCGCTTGCCGCGGGCGTCCAGCTCGCCATCGGCGAAATCGGGCACCTCGTCGCCGAAATCGACCTTGTTCGAGGCGGTCAGATAGTCGATGGCCCGCACCACCCCGCCCGCATCGGCATTGTCGATGTCCAGGTCGCGGGTCTTGTAGACGCCGGTCGCGATCAGCACCGCGTCATGCTTGCCCCGGATCGCATCGAAGCTGATGTCCTGGCCCACGTTGCAGTTCAGCACGAATTCGACGCCGCTGTCGGCCAGCCAGCGGTTGCGGCGCAGAACCACGTCCTTTTCCAGCTTGAAGCCGGGAATGCCATAGGTCATCAGCCCGCCCGCCCGGTCGTAACGGTCGTAAACGGTGACCTGGAAGCCGCGCGCGCGCAGCATGTGGGCCGCGGACAGCCCGCCGGGGCCCGCGCCGATGATGCCGATCGATTCGGCGCGTTCCTGCCGGGGCTTGACAGAGGTGATCCAGCCTTCCTCCCAGGCAACGTCGTTGATGTATTTCTCGATCGCGCCGATGGTGACGGTGCCGTGGCCCGACTGCTCGATCACGCAGTTGCCTTCGCATAGACGGTCCTGCGGGCAGATGCGGCCGCAAATCTCGGGCAGGGTGCTGGTGGCCTGGCTGACCTGCCAAGCCTCGTAAAGGCGCCCCTCGGCGGTCAGGCGCAGCCAGTCGGGAATGTTGTTGTGCAGCGGGCAATGGCTTTGGCAATACGGCACGCCGCACTGGCTGCACCGGCTGGCCTGTTCGGCGGCCTTGGCCTTGGCGTATTCGCGGTAGATCTCGTGAAAGTCCTCGCTGCGTTCAGCGGCCGAGCGTTTCTCGGGCATCTCGCGCGGGGTCGAGACGAACTTGAGCATCTTCTGCGTGGCCATGGCTGCGCAACCTTCCAATGACAGGAGCTTCCGTTCGAGCCAATAAACCAAGGGGGAAAAGATGAAAAGTCAGTCATGCTGACCTAAAGCCGATATTTTCCGGCCTTGGGCCAGATTTCCGCCTTGGACATGTCGTTATTAGGTCACGCTTGCTTACCTACCGGCCAGAAGCGCCGCCAGCACAAGGCTTCCCACAATGATCCGCCACCAGCCGAACAGCGCATAGCCGTGCTTCGAGACATAGCCCAGCAGCCAGCGCACCACGATCAGGGCGCTGACAAAGGCCGTGGCAAAGCCGATGGCGATGGTGCCGATGGCGCCTGCGTCCAGGATGTCACGGTTCTTGAACAGGTCGAAAACGAATGCCCCCAGCATCGTGGGCATGGCCAGAAAGAACGAGAATTCGGCAGCCGACCGCTTGTCTGCCCCTAAAAGCAGCCCGCCCACGATGGTGGCGCCCGACCGCGACACGCCCGGCACCATCGCAAGGCACTGGATCAGTCCGATCTTGAAGGCCATGGACAGCGGGAAATCCTCGGCCCGCGTGTAGACCGGAGACCGGGCCAGCCGGTCCACCCACAGCAGCACCGCCCCGCCAAGGATCAGCATCACCGCGATCAGCATGGGGGTTTCGAACAGCACCGTCTTGATGAAGCCATGGGCCAGCACGCCCACCACCACCGCGGGCGCGAAGGCCAGCAGCACCCCCCAGACAAAGCGCCGCGCGGCCCTGTCATGGGGTGCGGCCGCCAGGATCTGGACGATCCGCGCCGCATAGACCCCCAGCACCGCCAGCACCGCGCCCAGCTGGATCAGCACCTCGAAGCTGCGGCCCGGCGAGTCGAAGCCCAGGAAATGCCCCGCCAGCAGGACATGCCCGGTCGAGGACACGGGAATGAACTCGGTCAGTCCTTCGAGAACCCCGAGGACGGCCGCGACAAGGGTATTCGGCTCCATCAATCGGCGCGCAGGTTCTTGGCCGACTGCTTGATCGCGTCATATTGCCCCGAAGGGCGGAAGCGCCACAGATACCGGTCGATCACCGCGTCCGCCGCGATCGGCTGGATGCCCAGATCGGCGAAACCCCGGGCGCCGGGCGATACCACGTTGTCGCGGCGCAGAAGCGCCAGCTGGTCGCGGGTCAGGATCGAGTTGGTGAACAGCCCGCCGGTGATGAACTGCAAAAGGCCCAGCACCCGCGCGCCGAGGCCCGCGAGCCAGAAGGGCATGTTGACGACGGCGCGGCGGCGCATGGTGGCCTTCAGCACCTGGCCGATGATGTCCCTCACCGTCAGCACGTCCGGCCCGCCCAGCTCATAGATGCCGGGGGCGGCCTCGCCCGTGGCGCCCTTGACGGCGGCCATGGCCACGTCGTCGACAAAGACCGGCTGCATCCGAACCTTGCAGCCCACCACCGGCAGCACGGGCCCAAGCCGCGTCAGGGCGGCAAAGCGGTTGTAGAACTTGTCGTCCGGCCCGAACATGACGGACGGGCGCAGGATCACCGCATCGGGGCGGTGGCGCAGCACCGCAGCCTCGCCACGCGCCTTGCTGGCGACATAAGGGCTGTCGGAGTCGGGATCGACGCCGATCCCCGAAACATGGACCAGCCGCGCCACGCCCATTTCCGCGGACAGGCGGGCGATGTTCTCGGCCCCGTCCTCGAAAACGGCCTTGAAGGTGCTCTTGCCCTTGGGGGTGAGGATGTTGACGCAGTTGACCACCGCATCGGCGTCCGCCATCGCCGCGCGCACCGACAGGTCGTCGCGGATGTTGCACAGGACCGGCTGGACCTGGCCCACCGATCCGTAGGTGCGGGTGAACAGCGCCTCGTCCGGGCGGCGCACGGCCACGCGGACGCGCCAGCCCTGCTTGGCCATCAGCCGAGCCACCTGCCGGCCCAGAAAGCCCGATCCGCCGAAAATCGTGACCAGTTTCGCCATGGGCGTCTCGCCTCCTTCATGCCGATGCCTTTCGCTCCTTATCCAAGCGCGGGCGGCGCGACAAGGCGGACGGGCAGGGATTGCAGGGCCGGATGGATGCCCCGGAGATTTTTCGCGAGATTTTTCGCCGGACCCCCATTGACGCCCCCCGCGACTGCCTTTAGAGACCCGCCTCACACCAGTTGGCCCAGATGGCGGAATTGGTAGACGCGCACGGTTCAGGTCCGTGTGCCGCAAGGCGTGGAGGTTCGAGTCCTCTTCTGGGCACCAAATGGAAAACCCCAAGGATCGCAAGATCCTTGGGGTTTTCCATTGGGTGGACTCGATTGGGTGGACTCGGGGGACGGTTGTCCCGGCGCGCTTTCCGCCGCCGCGTTCGGCCTTCTGGCACCGCATGCGCAGGCTCTCAGGCAAACAGCCGTGCTTCGGCGCGATCGCCTTGCAAGCCGTATCGTCGGCACGGCGGCGCAGTTCGAAATCCCCGGTCAGTTTACAGCGCCGTATGGCTGCCGGGTTGCCTGTGCGGGAACCTGATCAGCGCGGGCAAAAGAGAGCGCATCTGTTCCAAGGCGCCGGAACGGATACGTGGAACCGTCGTCATTCTGGACACACTCGCAACGCACCGGAATGCCGAGGGAGCCGAAATTCCACCGAGCAGGCGTTCTCCGAACTCGAAGCGCATTTCCGCCAGATTGGCGCGCGAACCTTTGCCGAACTGTTCGACACGCCCCGAGAGATCGGCGGGATGGCCGCCCCCAGGAAGGGCTGGAACCGCCTTCGGGCAGCCGGATAGGCCAAAGGCTGTTTCCGAAAGCCTTAGATTGAGGGGAGGATCAGGTCGGGGAGGATGCCGCTTTGCGCGATCAGCGGTGCGGGGTCGCGACCGGCCAGAATGCCGTGCCGTGTCACCAGGATCGTGTCGCAGCCCGCCTCCATCCCGCCCAGGATGTCGGTGTGCAGCGTGTCCCCCACCATCGCGATGCGGCCGCCCAGACAAGCAAGGCCGGCGTCGAAGGCTTCGCGGAAGGGCTTGCCGAAGAAAAGGGGCGCGATGCCGGTGCGGTCTTGCAGGTCATGCGCCCAGAAGCCCGGCTCGAGGCTCAGCCCGTTCTCGCGCGGGGCGGCCAGGTCGGGGTTGGCGATGATGACGGGCCGGGGCCGCGCGCGGAGGCTGGCGACCAGCCGGTCCTGCAACCCGGCGTTCCAGCGGATCGAGGACAGAAAGACGAACCCGCCGGGCGCGTCCCAGTCGGCGGCCGCCAGCAGATCGGCCAGGGGAACGGGCGCATCCTCGAACCCGTCGCCCGCTGCCGCGATGGCGGCCCACCCCCGTCCCGAAAGATGCGCAAAGGCGACATCGCGGCTGGAGACGACCTCGCCCACGCGCACGTCCAGCCCCATCCGCCGATACTTGGCCAGCGCCGGACCCACCCCATGGCTTGCCGCGTTGGTCAGGATGCAGAACCGCTTGCCCATCGCGCGCAGATCCCGCAGGCATTCCGCCGCGCCGGGGATCGCCGTCTCGCCGACGTTCAGGACGCCGAAGCTGTCGAAGAGAAACCCGTCATAGTCCCGCGCCACGTCCAGAAGCCGCGATGCCGTCCGCATCCGGCCCCGCCGGCCGACCGGGGGCAGCCGGTCCCGGATGGATTCGTAGCGCGCCCAGGCCTGGTCCAGCGACAGCGAGGCGTAGCGGTCGGCGGCAACGAGGTCAGGCGGGTTCATGCTGGAATTCCTTGAGACGGCCGAACTGCTGGCGCAGGGCGGGATAAAGGCTGCGATAGATATCGAACAGGTCGGAATAGCGGGCGCTTTCGCGCGGGTCGGGGTGATAGATGCGGCCCGTGGCGCTCATGGCCGTGGCGGCCTCGGCGGGGTCGGCATAAAGCCCCGCCCCCGCCGCGGCCAGCATCCCCGCGCCAAGGCAGGTCGCCTCGGCCTCGCGCGCGATCTCGATGGGGCGTTCCAGGACATCGGCGATGATCTGGCACCACAACGCGCTGCGCGTGCCCCCGCCCATCAGCAGGAACCGCGCGGTCCGCGCGCCGATCGCATCCTCGGCGCCGATGGTGGACAGGCGCTGTTCCAGCGCCAGCCCCTCGAGGGTGGCGCGGAACAGATGCGCCTTGCCGTGCCTGGGGCTGAGACCGAACAGCACGCCGCGCGCATTGCTGTCCCAATAGGGCGTCAGGACGCCGGTCAGATAGGGCAGCGCCAGAAGCCCCTCGGACCCGGCTGGCAGATCGGCGGCGGCGGTCTCGAGGATCCGCTCGGGGATCAGGTCCAGGCCGAAGGGGCGGGCGCCGATGTCCGAAAAGCGTTCGGTGAACCAGGTGATGTTGTAGGTGCCGCCGCCGAAAAAGGTTTCCAGCAGATAGGTGCCGGGGATGCCGCCGGTCATGGTGCGGAAACAGCGGTCGGTGCGGTAATCGGCGCTGAAGGTGCCCGACACGATCCCGGTCCCCAGGTTGAGATAAGCCTCGCCCGGGCGGGTGATGCCCGCGCCCAGGCCCGCCGCCTGCCCGTCGCCCAGGCCCGCCACGACCGGCAGGCCCGGCGCCAGGCCCAGCAGCGCCGCGATGCCGGGCGTCAGCCGTCCCAGGATCGTGCCGGGCGCCTGGACCTCGGGGAAATGCGCGCGGTCCAGGCCCAGATCGCCGATCAGTCCGTCGTCCAGCGCGAAGCGGCGCATGTCCAGCACCCCGAGCGGATCCACGCTGCCCCAGGAGGTCGCCCATTCCCCGGTCAGGCGGTGAACCAGGTAGGAATGCACGTCGACGACCTTGGCCGTGGCCTCCAGCGTCCGGGGTTCGTGCCGCTGCAACCATTTCAGCTTGAACCAGCTGGTCGCGGTGTTGGGGGGCTTGCCCGTGGCGGCGTGGGTCGCGTCGCTGCCGAAGCGGTCGACCTCGGCCGTGGCGCGGGTGTCCAGCCACAGCATCGCCGGGCGCAGAGCGTTGCCTGCGCGGTCGAGGCAGGCAAAGGTCTCGCGCTGATGGGTGATCGCCAGGGCCGCCAGCCGCGAGGTGTCGATCTGCCCGCAGGCCTTGCCGATGGCGGCGACGGTGGCCGACCACCAATCCGCCGGATCCTGTTCGCCCCAGCCGGGATGGGGGGCGGAATGGGCGAACCCCGCCCGCCCCATGCTGACCGCGCGGCCCGCCATGTCCCAGACCACCGCCTTGGCGGCCGTGGTCGAGCAATCCACCGCCAGGACCAGATCGCCCATCAGGCCCCCCTTTCGGCGGCGGCGCAGGCCGCCTCCGCGCGGTCCAGCACGCGGGCGACATCCTCGGGCGTCCACCAGCCGGCCAGGGTCAGCAGGTCGGCGATCGTGAAGCGTTCGCGCATGAACTGGCAATTGCCGGTGACCCAGTGAATGCGCGCCGCCGAGGGCGCGGGGTCGAGATCGGCAAAGCGCATCGGCGCGCCCGCGCGGTGCAGATGGCGCGCGATGGCACCGGCGCCGAAGCAAAGCCGGTCGTGCTCGGCCGTCAGCGCGTCCCAATCGGCGAAGGCGGCCTCGACCTGCGGTCGGGCGGCGTGCCACAGATCCAGCTTGGCGCGGTAGCGCGACCCGCATTCGCCGCCGATCCGGCCGGTCGGGTCCAGCCAGGCGAAAGCGTCCCGCAGCGCGGCTTCGGCACCAGCGGGATCCCGGAACAGCCGCGCCACGGGCAGCCCCTCCCGCGCGACACGGTCCCGAAACTCCTCCCAGGCGGCGGCGCGGATGACCGAGCCGACGCCGACCTGCGCGCCGTGAAGGCCGGTCGGGGCGTGAAGCTCTCCGTTCGCCATGTCCAGCATGTGGCTGACCAGATGCTCCATCCCCGACAGCGAGGCCGTGGTGCCTCCCACCCCCGTCACGATCCCGCGCATCGCCAGGGCCGTGGCCAGCCGGGCGCAGGCCTCGGGCTCGGCGCGGCCGACACCGGCGGACCAATCCTCGATCCCCTCGCCGCACAAGGCCAGCATGTCCAGAAGAACGGGCGCGAAGCGCCTGTCCATGCCCATCCGCGCGGCCAGGAACCAGTCCCCGGGGGCGGAATACATCGACATAAGCTCGCCAAAGCCCGAGGCGTTGAGGTAAGGGGGGGCGCCGGCGATGACCTGCGTGTCGGTCAGCACGGCATCGGGCCAGCGCGACGGCAGCGTCGTCTTGACGCCGTTCTGCAACACGACGGCGAAATTGTCGGTGAACCCGTCCACCGAGGCCGCCGTCTGGATCACGACATGCACGGGGATGCCCGCCCGCTCGGCCGCGATCTTGGCCACATCGGTGATCGTGCCGCCCCCGACCGAAACAACCGCGTCTGCGCCCGCGCAGGCCGCGGCCGCGGCTTCCAGGATCGCCTCGTCCGCGTGAAGGATCGGGTGGCCGTCATCCATCACCACGCGCACCGCCCGGTGACGGGCGCCGATCCTTTCCAGCACCAGCGCCTTGAGATCCGCGTCCCGCCGCCGGATCAGCACCGGATCGGTCAGGACGCAGACCCGCGTCGCCGAGGAAGGGGTGCGCCCTGCCGCGGCCAGGTGCCGCGCCAGCACATCGGTCAGAAGGTGCAGCGCGTTCTCCGAAACATGCACCTCGGCCATGTCCAGCGCGGCGAATTGGCCGTTGAGATCGTTCTCGGCCAGCACCCGGCGGATGCGGTCAAGATGCGACAGATCGTTCAGCGCAAGATCAAGGGCCATGGATCAACCTTTCCTTGTGGGTGTCAGGTCTTGGACTGGCGGTCCAGCATCACCGCCACGATGATCGCGACGCCGATCACCACCGGCTGGAGGTTCGGCGAGACGTTCAGCAGCGCCATGCCGTTCTGCAAGACGCCGATGATGAGAAGCCCGATAAACGTCCCCAGCATCCCGCCCGAGCCGCCCGACAGGCTTGCCCCGCCGATCACCACCACCGCGATGACCGACAACAGATCCGCGATCCCGGCGGTCGGATGGGCCGAATCCAGCCGCGCGCCCAGGATCAGTCCGGCCAGCGCCGCCAGCGTGCCGGCGATGACATAGACCAGCACCTTGATGCGCCGGGTGCGAATGCCCGAAAGGCGCGCGACCTCCTCGCTGCCGCCGATCGCGTAAAGCGCGCGCCCTGTCGGACGAAAGCGCAGCCAAAACGCGACCGCCAGGTAGACGGCGAAAAGAAGCATCATCTCCAGCGGGATGCCTAGGACGCGGATCCGGGCGAGGTTGGTGAACCATTCGGGAAAGCCGGTGATCGGCGCGCCATTGGTGATGAAAAGCGCGATCCCCGAGCAGGCGGACATGGTCGCCAGCGTCGCGACAAAGGGCTGGATGCGGCCATAGGTCGACAGAACGCCGTTGATCAGCCCCACAAGGGCGCCGACGCCCAGGCCCGCCAGTGCGGAAAGGCCGAAGGGGATGCCGTATTCGCGGTTCAGCCAGGCATTGACCATCAGGCTGACCGCCAGAACCGCGCCGACCGACAGGTCGATCCCGCCGATGATGATTACCAGCGCCGCACCCGCCGCCATGATCCCGATCTCGGAAACCTGGCTGAAGATGTTGATGAGGTTGCGCGAGGTCAGGAAATAGGGCGACAGCCACGAGAAGACCGCGCAGACCAGAAGCAGCCCCCAAAGCGGGCCGGGAACCGCGGCAACTGCCCGCTTCAGCAAGCCCGGCCCTTCTTGCGGCGCCCGGACGGTATCATTCAGGTTGGACATGGGTGCTCCTTCTCAGCCGGTCGGTTGCAGGATGTCGCGACGCGTCGGCTCGCCGACGGCCAGCGCCATCACGCGCGTGGGGGTGGCCTCGTTGCGGGTCAGGATGCCGGTCTGGCGGCCTTCGGACATGACCAGGACGCGGTGCGAGAGGCCAAGCACTTCCTCGAGTTCCGAGGACACGACGATCACCGCGATGCCGCTTGCGGCAAGGTCGCGGATGATCTGGTAAATGGCCATCTTGGCCCCAACATCGACGCCCCGCGTGGGCTCGTCGACGATGAAGACGCGGGGATCGCGCACCAGCCACTTGGCCAGCAGAACCTTTTGCTGGTTGCCCCCCGACATGGCGCCGACGGCCAGTTCCATCCGGCCGCGGATGTCGAAGCGGCTGCGCTGCGCGCGGCCCATCCTTTCGACATCATGGGGACGGACAAGCCCGCCGCGCGCCAGTCCCGCCTCCCATGGCAGGGTGATGTTGGCCGAGGCGGAGCGGTCGAGGTTCAGCCCCAGCCCCTTGCGGTCCTCGGGAACCATGACAATGCCCGCGTCGATCGCGGCGCGAGGCGTTCCAAGCGCCAAGGGGATCCCGTCCAGCCGCACCTCGCCCGTGTCCGCGCGGTCGGCGCCGGCCAAGGCCCGCACCACGTCCGTCCGCCGCGCCCCGACAAGGCCGGCAAGGCCCAGGATCTCGCCTTCGTGCAGATCGAAGCCGATGCCGCGGAAAGCGCCTGCCCGGCCAAGGTCCCGGACGCTCAGCGCGACCTTCGCGCGATGCGGCGCAGGGGCCTCGTGCTGAAACACGAAGGCGCGGCCGACCATGGCATTGATCAGCTCTTGCTTCGGAACCGGAACGGTCGGCCAGTCGGCCACCTTCTGGCCGTCGCGCAAGCAGACAATGCCGTCCGCGAGATGCCCGATCTCGTCCAGCCGGTGCGAAACGTAGATGATCCCCGTTCCGCGCGCGCGCAACCGGTCGATCTGCTCGAAGATCAGCGCCGCGTCGCTTTCGCCAAGCGAGGCGGTGGGTTCGTCAAAGATCACGTAACGGGGCCGGCGCAGCAAGGCCTTGGCGATCTCGATGCTCTGCTGGGTCGCCATCGAAAGGCCCCGGACCGGCCGGCGCGGGTCCAGACGGACACCCAGGGCCGCCAGAACCGCTGCGCTTTCCTCGATCATGGCGGCGCGATCAATGCGGCCCGCGCGAACCGGCTGGCGGCCGAGGAAAAGGTTCTCCGCGACCGAAAGACCGGGCAACAGACGAATTTCCTGATGGATCAGCGCCACGCCCCGATCCAGCGCGTCTGACGGGGAATGCGGCTGATAGGGCGCGCCGTCCAGCCATATCTGTCCCTCGGTCGGGGAAAGAACGCCCGCAATGATGTTGTTGAAGGTTGACTTGCCCGCGCCGTTCTCGCCGATCAGGCCAAGAACCGATCCCGGCCGCAACTCGAGGTTTATGTTGCGCAGCACCTTCACCGGGCCGAAGGATTTCGACAGGTTGCGGCAGACAAGGCCGCTGGTCGCGGGGGCGGCATCTAGCATCGTTGCGTTCTCCAGGTGGAGGCTCCGGCCGGGCGCGTGCCGGCCGGAGCAGCGGCTCACATGTTGTCGGCGGCCGGGCCGTAGAAGTCCGAAGGCTTGAACTCGCCCACGTTCTTGGCCGTGATCAGAACCGCATCCTGATACTGTTCGGCCGGGATGTCGCTGCCTGCGTCGGTCATGATGCGGATCGCGTCCGCGACGGCCATCTGTCCCATCCTGTAGGGGATTTGCGCCATCGTGGCTTGGGTCAACCCTTCCGAGATGGCCTTGAGCTGCGTCGGAAAGCCGTCGATCCCGACCGAGATCAGATCCTCGCGCCCCGCCTGGCGCGCCGCCTTGGCGGCGCCAAGCGACATCGCGTCGCTTTGGGCAAAGACTGCCTTGATCTCGGGCTGCGAGGTCAGGATGTTCTGCGTCGCGCGATACGCCTCGTTCTCGTCCCAGTTGGCAGCCTGGGTGGCCACCACCTCGATGCCGGGTGTCGCCTCGATGGCCTCGTTGCAGCCCTGGCTGCGCTGCTGTTCGGCCGTCGAACCCAGAACGCCCTGCAAGACGGCGATCTTGCCCTCGTTGCCGATCTGCTCGAAAAGCCAGGTGCACAGCTCGCGCGCCGCGCCCACGCTGTCGGTGGCGATAAAGGTCGCCAGCTTGCCGTCGCCCGACTCGGGGCGCTGGTCCACGGCCACGACCGGCACCTCGGCGTCGTTCGCCGCGCGCACGCCCGCCGCCGCTGCGGTGCTGTCCTGCGAGATGAAGATCAAGGCCCCGATCTGCTGAACCAGAAGGTTGTTGATCTGGTCGATCTGCTGGCGCGAGTTGTTCGAGGCGGACTGCACGTTCAGTTCGTAGCCTGCCTCCTCGGCGGCGGCGCGCATCCCGTCCACGGCCGCGATGTAGAACAACGAACGCTGATCGGCGACCGAAACGCCGATCACCGGCTTGTCCTGCGCCGCCGCCGCCATCGGCAGAAGCGCAAGGGCGCAGGCCGCGCCCGTCAGGCGGGATGCCATGCGGCGGGAAAGGGGGGAATTCGTCATGACCAGTGCCTCCTCTGCTTGGTCGTGTCGGCTGCCGCGCCCCCTCGCGGGGCGCGGATTGGGCGCTCAGGCAGCGGTCTCCAACCGCTGCCGGAGGTCGGCAAGGAACGCCGCCGCGCGCGCGCCGTCCACGGCGCGGTGATCGCTGGTCAGCGTGAATTCGGCCATGGGGCGCCATTGCGGGTCGCCGCCGTTCCAGACCTGGCGCCGCACCGTCCCGCCCACGGCCAGGATCGCCACCTGGGGCGGGTTGACGATGGCGGTAAAGCGGGTGACGCCGAACATTCCCAGATTCGAGACGGTGAAGGTGCCCCCCATCACCTGCGCGATGCCGATGCGCCCGGCGCGGACGCGCTCGACCAGGGTCTTGCGGCTCTGGGCGATCTCCTCCAGCGACAGCCCGTCGGCGCCGTGGATCACCGGCACCGTCAGACCCTTTTCGGCGGCGACGGCCAGCCCCAGGTTCACCCTGTCGTATTCCGCCACGCCGCCATCCAGCCAATGCGCGTTCAATGCGGAATGGCCGCGCAGGGTGGCCGCGCAATCGGCCAGGATCACGTCGGTCAGCGTCACGCCCGCGCCGCGCCGCGCCATGGCGGCGGTCATGTCCACCTCGACGGTGACGGGGAACATGGGGGCGGTCCATGCCGCGTTCATGGCCCGCACCATCAGCTTTTCGGTCTTGCCAAGTTCGCGCAGGCGGGGCTGGGGATCGGCGGTCAGGCTGTCATCCATCGCCGTGGCCTCAGGCCGCCAGGGCCGGCGCGGCCTTGCCCGCGCAGCCGTATTGGCGCATCTTCCCGACCGCCGCGTCGATCATGCGGGCGCGGCCTTCGGCCATCGCCTCCTCCAGCTGGCGGTCGCCCTGGGCTAAGACCGATTCCAGCCCCTTGCGGAAGGCGTGGCGCAGGTCGGTGTCGGCGTTGAACTTGTGCACGCCCGCCGCCTTGGCCTCCTGCACCTCGCGGTCGGTCAGGCCCGAGGCGCCGTGCAGAACCAGCGGAATGCCGGTGGCCGCCTTGATCTCGCGGATGCGCTGGATGTTGATGGGCTTTTCGGGCAGGTTCGGGATCACGCCATGCACGATCCCGACCGAGACCGCGAGGTAATCCACCCCCGTTTCGGCGACAAAGCGGCGCGCCTCCTCGACATCGGTGTAATAGTCTTCCCAATCGACGTTCTGGCCGGCGTCGGGGATCTTGCCCAGTTCGGCCTCGACCGGGATGCCGAAGGCGTGGGCGATCTCGACCACCTTGCGGGTGGTGGCGATGTTCTCCTCGAAGGGCAGGTGCGCGCCGTCATACATGACCGAGGTGAAACCCAGGCGGATCGCCTCGATCACCTCGTCCCAAGACCCGTGGTCCAGATGGATCACGTAGCGCGCGTTCGACCGCTCGGCGACGCGGCGCGTCATCTCGAAGGCGCGGGCGACGCCCATGTGCGGAATGATCGCGCGCCCGACTTGCAGGAAGACGGGACTGTCGGCGCGTTCGGCGGCCCATACCAGAGCCTCGGTCGTTTCCTCGTTGTGCATGTTGTAGGCGCCGACGGCATAGCCGCCCTTGCGCGCGTTCTCGATCAGGTCACGGGGGTCGGCTTGGGGCGTCATTGTCGGTCCTCTTGTCGGAAAGGGTTTCATTGCGCGGCCACGCGGCTGGCGGTGTCCAGGCCCGGCACGGCGAAGCGGCGGATGTAGCGGTGGTAGTCGGCGACCTCGCGCGCCGTCCGGGCCGCGTCCCAGCCCTGGTCGGCGGCCAGGATCGCGGCGGCCGCATGGATCACCAGGCGGCCGCAGCTGCCGTTCAGGCCGACCATCACCCGCCGGATCAGCGCATCGGTCAGCGTCCGGCAGAATTCGTGGCGGAAGGTGAAGATCAGTTCGGCCGGAACGGCTCCGCTGTCGGGATCGAAGGGTTCCAACAGGGCCGCGTCCGCGGAGCCGAGCGCCAGCACGTCGCCCGCCCGCGCGCCATAGATCGACACCAGCCGGTCCACCACCCCCGCATTGGCCTCCGAGGTCGCCAGCAGCTGGGCGCGATAGGCCGCAAGGTCGGTGACCCGCGCGCCGGGGAACAGCGCGCGCCGCGTGGTGCAGGGCGGCGCCTTGCGGCCCAACCGCCGGAACAGCGCGTCAACGGTTTCCTCGGCCAGGCTGCGATAGGTGGTCAGCTTGCCGCCGATGATCGACAGAAGTCCCCGGCAATCGGGTGCGTGGTCGTGGATCACGTGGCTGCGCGGCACCTTCCATTCCGATTTCTCGGGCACATACGGCAGCGGCCGCACGCCGCTGTAGGTATAAAGGATGTCCGAGGGCTTGAGTCCGGCGCCGGGGATCAGCGCGTTCACCTCGCCCAGCAGGTAATCGACCTCGGCCTCGTCGGCGCGGGCGGTGTCGGGATCGGCGTCGAATTTCTTGTCGGTCGTTCCGATCATGTAGCGCTTGCCCCAGGGGATCACCAGGACCAGCCGCCCGTCCACCCGGGATTCGTAATAAACCACGTCGTCGGGCGCGCCGGGGAACGGATCCAGGACCAGATGGCTGCCCTTGGCGCCGCCGATATGGCGCTTGCCCTGCGCCTGCCGCGCGCCCAGCACCGCATCGACCCAGGGCCCGGCCGCATTGACGGCCATCAACGCCGACAAGGCATGGCGTTCGCCGGTCAGCACGTCGGTATAGGTGACCCCGGTCAGCTGCGCGCCGTCTTGCAGGATCCCGTCCACCCGGCAGTGGGTGAGGATATGGCAGCCCTCGGCGGCCGCCTGCAAGGCGACCTCGGCGCAAAGGCGCTCGGACCAGACGACCTGGCCGTCCATGAAGATCGCGCTGCCCTCCAGGCCATCGGGCGACATCTGCGGGAAACGCGCCAGCGTCTCGTCGCGGGTCAGGATCCGGTGGGCGTCGGTCGTCTTGTCGAAGGACAGGATGTCATAGGCGACCATCCCGGCCCGCACCGCCAATTTCGATCGCTGGTTGTGGCTGTAGAGCGGGATCATCAGCGGCACCGGCTTGACCAGGTGCGGCGCGATGCGGAACAGGGTCTCGCGTTCGCGCAGCGATTCCCGGACCAAGGCCACGTCGCCCTGTTCCAGATAGCGCAGCCCGCCATGGATCAGCCGGCCCGACCAGCTGGAGGTGCCGCTGCCGATGTCCTCCTTCTCGACCAGGGCGACGCGCAGGCCGCGGGCGGCGGCGTCGCGGGCTATGCCGAGGCCGTTGATGCCGGCGCCGATGACCACCAGATCATAGGCGGCGCCGGGCGCGACGGTTGTCTCGGTGTGAGGACTTGCCATGATCGCTGTTCCGCTTGGCGTGAGAGCGGGGCGGCAGGACGCCGCCCGCGCCGGGGCGCGCTTGTTCAGTCGGTCTCGATGATCGCGATGACGGTGCGCACCTTGGTTTCCTGGCCTTCCCCGACAAGGATCTGGGCCAGGGTGCCGGCCGCGGGGGCTTCCAGTTCCTGCGTGGCCTTCTCGGCCTCGATCTCGGCCAGGGGCTCGTCCTCCTCGACGCGGTCGCCGACCTTCTTCAGCCAGCTGGTGATGGTGCCTTCGCTCATCCCCATGCCCCATTGCGGCAGCAACACTTCGACCTTCATTACCCGACCCTCCGGTTCCTGGTGTCCAACTGGTCCGCGCAGACCGCCTCGATGGCGGCGGTGATGCGCTCTTTCGTGGGATAGATCTCGGCCTCCAGCGCGGGGCTGAAGGGAACCTGCATGTTCAGCGCGCAGACCCGCTTGATGGGGGCACGCAGCGCGTGCATCGCCTCGTCCGCGACCACGGCGGCGATCTCGGCCGCCGCGCCGCAGGTGCGGTGCGCGGGTTCCGCGATGACCAGGCGCCCGGTCCTGAGAACGGACCGGACGATCGCCTTGGTGTCCAGCGGAACCAGCGTGCGCGGGTCGATCACCTCGCACGAGACGCCCCGCGCGGCCATGTCCTCGGCCGCCTGCATCGCCAGCGGGACCGAGCCCGAGACCGCGACCAGCGTCACGTCGCTGCCCTCGCGGCGCGTGCGGGCGACACCCAGGGGAATGGTGAACTCGCCGTCCTCGACCTCTTCCTTCTGGCCCCACAGCGGCACGGCCTCGAAGGACAGGACCGGGTCGTCGCTGTCGATGGCCGCGCGCATCAGCCCCTTGGCGTCGCGCGCCGAGGCGGGGGCGATGACCTTGAGGCCCGGCACGCCCATGAACATCGGATAAGGCCGGTCGGAATGGTGCGCGCCGGTGTTCAGCCCGTAGAACATGGCCGAGCGGAACAGCACCGGCAGCCGGCTTTGTCCGCCGAACATGTAGCGGTTCTTGGCCGCCTGGTTCACGAACTGGTCCATCGCCATGTAGAGGAACGAGGAATAGGACAGGTCCACGATGGGCCTGAGGCCGGTCATTGCCGCGCCAATGGCGGCCCCCACGATCGCCTCCTCCGAAATCGGCGTGTTGCGGATGCGCGACCTGCCGAACTGCTGAACGAAGTCGCCCTGTTCGGCCCGCTGCTTGCTGCCGCCGGTGGTGCCGTAGACATTCGCCTCGACATCCTCGCCGATCAGGATCACCCGCGGATCGGCGGCCATCGCCTCTTGCTGGGCCGCGCCGATCGCGCCGATAAAGGTCATCAAGCTCAAAGCACGTCCTCCAGGTCGTAGGGATCGGAATAAAGGTCGGCAAAGGCCACCTCGCGGGCGGGGTCCGGGCTTTCCATGGCAAAGGTCACGCAATCCTCGACCTCTCGCAGGATCTCCGCCTCGATCGCGTCCATCTGTTCGGCGGTGGCCTTGCCCGCCTCGATCAGCGCCGCCCGGAACAGCAGGATCGGATCGCGCGAGGTCCAGAAGCCGCGCTCGTCCGCGTCGCGGTAATCGACGTTGATGCGCAGCCCTTCGGAATGCTCGCGGAAGCGGTAGGTCATCACCTCGACAAGGCTCGGGCCCTCGCCCGCCCGGGCCCGCGCCGCGGCGGCGGCCACGGCCTCATGCACCGCCAGCACGTCCTGGCCGTCCTCGACCCGGACGCCCGGCATCCCGAACCCCGCGCCGCGGTCGCAGATCCGTCCGCCCGTGACGGTATGGGCGGGGGTGGACAGGGCGTAATGGTTGTTCTCGCACAGGAAAACGACCGGCAGCTTCCAGGCCGAGGCCATGTTCATCGATTCGTAGAGAACCCCCTGGTTGGCCGCGCCGTCGCCGAAGAACGTCAGCGCGACGCGGTTCTCGCCCAGCACCTGCGCCGACAAGCCCGCGCCCACGGCGATCGGGATGGACGACCCGGTGATGCCGGATTCGCCAAGGCTGCCGACCTTGTAATCCGCAAGATGCAGCGAACCGCCCTTGCCCTGGCAGACACCCGTCGCCTTGCCCACCAGCTCGGCCATCAGCGGCCCCAGCGGCGAGCCCATCCCGATCGGATGCCCGTGGCTGCGATGGTTGCCGGTCATGTGGTCGCCCTGCCGCAGCGCCATGCAGGCCCCCACGACCTGAGCCTCCTGACCGATGCTGGTGTGGACGGTGCCGGGAATGTAGCCGCGCTTGACCATCTTCGAGGCGCGCTCGTCGAAATGGCGGATCCGCAGCATCCGACGCTGCATCTCCAGAAGGGTATCGCCCGGCAGGCTCAGTCCATGTTCCATCAGATCATCCGTTTGGCTCTAATGTTCTTATGTTGATCATATGTATCAGAATCTGTTTCAAGTGGCAAGCTTGCAGATCCGCCGCGCCGTCTCAGGCTGCGAATGCCAACGATTGCCGAAGGATTTTTGGTTCTGAAGGGCGCCGGCCATGGCAGCGCCGCAGCGCCGCGACAAGAAAGCTGTGGCGGCACCGTCACGGAACTGGACGATTCGGCCAGGTTCCGGCACATTTGTTCACCAGTTCAAAACCGGAGCTTCTGGATGAAAGACCTTGATCGCAAGGCAACCGACCTGGCCCGCGCCGCCTGGCTCTATTATGTCGAGGAACAGACCCAGAGCCAGATCGCCGACAAGCTGGGCGTCAGCCGCAGCACCGTGATCCGCCTTTTGCAGCGGGCGCGCCAGAGCGGGCTTGTCACGATCTCGCTGGGTGTTTCCTCCGAAACCTTCGAACTCGAGCGCGACCTCGAAGCGGCCTATGGCCTGCGCAAGGTCCGCGTCGTGCCGGTTGCGGACGATCCCACCATGCAGCGGCGCTGGCTGGGCCAGGTCGCGGCCGAGGCCCTGCAAGAGATGGCGCGCAAGGATTCCATCGTCGCCGTCAGCTGGGGCTCGACCCTGCGGGCGATGGCCGATTCCCTCAGCGGCGAAGTCTCCGTGCCCGGAATGAAGATCGTCGCCCTGATCGGCGGGCTGCACAACGCGGACCAGGGCACCAACCCCTACGAGGTCGCGGAACTGGTCGGGCAGTTCTTCGGCGCCCCGGCGCGCGCGCTTTATGCGCCCGTCTATGTCCGAAACGCCGAGACAGCCGCCGGCCTGATGAGCGATCCGGGGCTGAACGAGGCCGTGGACATGGCGCGCCGCGCCTCGCTGGTAGTGTTCAGCGTCGGCTCGCTTTCAGAAGAGGCGACGATGCTCAAGCTGGGCTATGTCAACCCGACCGAGAAGGCCTTTCTGGAGGATCAGGGCGCGGTTGCCGACATCGCCTGCCGCTGGACGGACGCCCACGGCAACCCGGTGCCCCTGCCCTCGACGATCAATCCGATCGGGCTGTCGCTGAACGATCTGCGCAACATCCCCGAACGGCTGCTGATCGCGGGGGGCAGATCCAAGCAAGAGGCGATCCTGGCAAGCCTGCGCGGCGGCTATGCCACGCATCTGATCACCGACGAGCAGGTGGCGATGGCGCTGCTGCACCAGAAGCATCGGCACGGCAGCCAATGAACCACTTGCAACAATTATGAACATATGTTTCATTTTCGGGGGGAGCGAGTAGGACGTGCGAATCCCGGCCTGCGCGCGGCGCATGCCGGGCCGGCGCGCGCAAGGAGGAGTTATGATTCTGGGGATCGACCTTGGCACGTCGATGGTCAAGGCCGCATTGTTCGGACCGGACGGGGACTGCATCGCCGTCGCGGCACGGCGCAGCAGCCCGACAGCCTGCGGGCAAGGCCGGATGGAGCAGGATTTCGAAGAGATCGTCACGGCCGTCGGCGAGGTCGTGGCCGAGGCCTGCGCGGGACGGCCGGCCCCGAAAGCCATCGGCATCACCGGGCAGAGCGACGGGCTGTGGCTTCTGGACCGGGACGGGCGCGGTTGCGGGCGGGCGGTGTCCTGGCTGGACGACCGCGGCAACCCCTATCTTCAGGACTGGATCGACCGCGGCGTCTTCGAGGCCGTCTTCCGCCGCAACGGCAACGCCATCTTTCCGGGCAGCCACGCGCCCCTGATGGCCGCGATAAGCGCCGCCGCCCCCGACCGGCTGGCCCGGGCGCATACCGCAAGCTATCTCAAGGACGGCATTCTGCAACGCCTGACGGGCGCGCGGGTGACGGACGCCTCGGATGCCTCCCTGCCCTTCCTGGATGTGGTTGCGCGCGATTACGACCCCGAAATCCTGCGGATGCTGGGGCTGGAGCATTGCGAACATCTGCTGGCGCCGGTGATGCGCGCGCCGGGCCAGGCCTTTGCGCTGAATTTGGAAGGGGCCGCGCTGATCGGCCTGCCCGCGGGCATTCCGGTCCATGCCGGACCCTTCGACCTGGTCGCCTGCCCCATCGGCGCGGGCGTGCAGCGGCCCGGCGACGGGCTGATCATCATCGGCACCACCCTTGCCTGCGAGGTGCTGGTGGACCGCGTCGACACGTCGGGGCCCGCCGTGGGGATGACCCTCTGCATGCCGCAGAACGACCGCTGGATCCGTTCGATGCCCGCGACGGTGGGAACGGCCACGCTGGACTGGGTTCTGTCGCTGGTCGGCGCGTCACACAAGGATGTCGACGCGCTGCTGGCAGAAAGCAGCCCCGGATCGCGCGGGGTGACCGCCCTGCCCTTTTTCTCGGCCACGGGCGAGCGCGCGCCCTTTGTGGACGTGCGCGCGCGCGGCCAGCTGGCGGGGCTGTCCACCGCGACGACGCGGGCGGACCTGGTCCGTTCGGTCTGCGAATCGGTTGCCTATGCCGCCCGGCAATGCATCGAGGCGGCGGGCCTGACCGGCACGCTGTCGGTTTGCGGCGGCGGGTCCAATTCCATCACCTGGTCGCGGATGGTGGCCGACGCGTTGCAGCGCCCGCTTTGCATCGCCCGCAGGCCCGAGGTCGGCGCCCGGGGGGCCGCGATGGTGGCGATGGACGTGGTCGGCATCGCGTATGACCGCGACCTTTGGACCCGACCCGAGGGTGTGATCGAGCCCCGCCGCGAGCGCGCCGCCCTGCACGAGGCGGGCTTTGCCCATTACCAGGAGATCGTCGAATCCGCGCGCCATCTGTGGCACAGCCCGAACCGCGATCTCTGCCACATGCCGCGAGAAAAGCTGCCATGCCCCGTGACCTGACCATCCCGGACCAGCGCCATCCCGAAAAGGCGCGCCGCACGCCCTCGGCCCCTCCGCCGCCGCGCCCCGACTGGATCCGCGTTGCGCTGCGTAGCAGCGACCGGCTGGCCCAGACCCGGGACATCGTGGCAAGCCACGGCCTGACAACCGTCTGCCAGGAGGCCGGATGTCCGAATCTGGGCGAATGCTGGAGCCAGGGCCACGCCACCATGATGATCATGGGCCAGATCTGCACGCGCGGCTGCACCTTCTGCAACGTGGCAACGGGACGGCCCGATGCGCTGGATCCGTTCGAACCGGGCCGCGTGGCGGATGCGGTGGCCAGGCTGGGCCTGGATCACGTCGTCGTCACCAGCGTGGACCGCGACGACCTGGAGGATGGCGGGGCCGGGCATTTCGCCCAGACCATCCGCGCCATCCGCCATCGCGCCCCCGGCACCACGATCGAGGTGCTGGTGCCCGATTTTCTGAAATGCGGCCCCGAGGCGCTGGAAACGGTGATCGCCGCGCGCCCCGATGTCTTCAACCACAACCTCGAGACCGTGCCCGGCCTTTACGCCGAGGTGCGGCCGGGGGCGCGCTATTTCCATTCGCTGCGGCTCTTACAGCGCGCCAAGGAATTGGAACCCCGCATCTTCACCAAGTCCGGCCTGATGGTCGGGCTAGGAGAGACGCGGCCCCAGATCCTGCAAGTGATGGACGACATGCGCGCGGCGGATGTCGATTTCCTGACCATCGGGCAATATCTCCAGCCGACCCCGCGCCACCACGCGATCAGTCGCTACGTCACGCCCGAGGAATTCGCCGGCTACGGGCGGGCGGCGCTCGGCAAGGGGTTTCTGGTCGTCTCGGCCAGCCCTTTGACCCGGTCCAGCCATCACGCGGGCGCGGATTTCCGGCGGCTGAGGGCCGCGCGCGGCTGAACCGTCGCCCAAGCGAAGGCCCGCCGCATCGCCTGCGGCGGGCCTTTTTCCATGGCCGCGACATCACTTGATGACGATGCCGCGGCTGCGGGTGGTGGTCAGGGCGACGACCAGGATGATGAACAGGCCATAAACCAGGCTTTGCGACTGCGCGCCCACGCCCAGCGCCTGGATCGCCACCGGCACGAAGGCCACGGTCAGCGCGCCGAAGACCACGTTCAGCGGGTTCGTCTGACCGCCCGAGATCGAGGTTCCGCCGACCAGCGCGGCGGCGATCCCGGGCAGCAGGAGCGCGCTGCCGATGCCGCTGGCCGAGGCCGAGCCCGCCTGCGCCAGGATCGCCAGCCCCGCCACGCCGCCCAGAAAGCCCGAAACGGCAAAGGTTGCGATCCGCAGCCCGCGCACCGGCACGCCGGACAGGATGGCGGCGGTCTCGTTCTTGCCCATCGCGGTCATCGACTGCCCGGCGCGGGTGAATTGCAGCGCCGCCCAGCAGACCAGCGCCACCGCCACCGCCAGCCAGAAGGTCAGCGGCACAAAGCCGACATTCGTGGTATAGAGCGCCGAGACCAGTTCCCGGTTCTCGCCCAGATAGATCGTCTGGGAACCGCTGGTGACCAGCGCCGCCGTCTGCAACACGCCCAGCGTGCCCAGCGTCAGCGCAAAGGAGGGAACCTGCGCATAGGCCGCGATGGCCCCGTTGACCGCGCCGATCGCCGTGACCAGCGCCAGGATCGCCAGGATGCCCCAAACGCCGAGGCCGGGCAGGATCATCGCCAGCAGGATCGTGCTCAGCAGGCTGGCCGCCGCGTTCGACAGGTCAATCGAACCGACATTCAGCACGATCGACTGCCCCAGCGCCAGCAGCAGGATCGGTGCCGCCGTCGCCGCCACGATCGAGATCCCGAAGGGGCTGAGATAGTTCGGGTTCAGCAACCAGACCGCCCCCAGCATCGCCGCAAAGACCAGGGACGGGGCGACGACGTGCCAGGAAGCCAGCCGCGACAGGCGCCCGCCGATCGCCAGGCCCGAGATGGTGCGGTTCATGAAAAGCTCGCTGTGATCGGTCATACCATTTCCGCCACGATCTGATGGATGGAGGGAACGCCACCACCGGCAAGGTCGTGGCGCGCGGAGTGCCTGCCGTCGCGCAGGACAAGGATGTCGTCGGCCAGTTCCAGCGCCTCCTCGATGGTGTCGGGGATCAGCACGACGGCGGCGCCCGCGGCGCAGGCGGCGCGGATCTGGCGGTTCACGATCGCCCCCGCGCCGACATCCAGGCCGCGCAGCGGGTGGTCCAGCAGCAGCACCTTCAACGCCGGGGCGTTCAGCCATTTGGCCAGCACGACCTTTTGCTGATTGCCGCCCGAGAACTGGATCAGCGGCGCGTGGATGTCGTTGGGGCGCACCTCCAGCCGATCGAACCAGCCCTGCGCGACCCGCGCCATGCGTCGGGGACGCAGAAAGGGACCGGCCGCGCCCTCGCCCGGATGGGTCAGCGCGATGTTGCGGGTCGCGGCAAGGCCCGCGATCATGCCCTCGGTCTTGCGCTCGGCCGGGACATAGGCCAGCCCCGCCGCCACCGCCTTGCGGATCGACCAGCGGCGCACGGCCTGGCCGCCCACCAGGATCTGGCCCTCGTGAACTGTTTCGGCGCCGTAAAGGCAGCGCATCAGCGCCTCGCAGCCCGACCCGTTCGATCCGACCAGCGCCAGAACCTGCCCCGGCCGGACCGAGAACGAGATGCCGCCGAACGCGCCTGCGCGGCCAAGTCCGCGCGCCTCGAGCGCCGGGGGTCCGGCCGGGGGGCTGCGGCGGCCGGCGACCGGCTGGTGATCGCCGTCGGCCATGGCGCGGAACAGGTCGTCCTTGGTGACCTCCGCGATCGGCTTGTCGCTGGCCAGCCGGCCGCTGCGCATGACGATCACGCGGTCGCAGATGCGCATGATCTCGTCCAGGCGGTGCGAAACGAAGATCACGCTGGCGAAATCGCGCAGCTTGCGGATCTCGCGCTCGAGGATCTCGGTCTCGGCGGCCTCGAGAACGGCGGTCGGCTCGTCCAGGATGACCAGCGGCGTCGCCCCCTGGCCCGGATCGATGCAGACCGCGCGGGCGATCTCGACCATCTGGCGGTCGATAAAGGACAGATCGCCCACCCGGGCCGTCGGGCTGAGACGCACGCCGATCTTGGCCAGCGCGCGGGCCGCCTCGCGGTTGATGCGGCCCCAATCCTGAAGCCCGGCGCGTTCCAAGCCACTGCGGGCGGAACTGTGCTGGTCGATGTTCTCGGCGATGGTCAGATTGGTGAACAGCGACTGTTCCTGATGCACCACCCCGACCCCGGCCCGCAGCGCGTCGCGCGGACCGCGGAACTGGACGGGGCGGCCGTTCAGCCGCATCTCGCCGCGGTCGGGCTGCTCGATCCCGGCCAGGATCTTCAGCAGGGTGGATTTGCCGGCGCCGTTTTCCCCGATCAGGCCCACGACCTCGCCGCGGCGGATTTCCAGCGACACGTCGTTCACGGCCTTGACCGGACCGAAGGACCGGCAGACATGCGACAGCTTCAGGACAGGGGGATGCATATCGGTCATTTCGCCACCTTCAGCCGCCCGCGCAGGGGCCAGGACACCGCGATGATGGCAACAACCAGGATCGCGCCGAAGATGCCCGACTGGTAATCGGGATCGATCCCGGCCAGAACCAGCCCGTTGTTCAGCAGGATCAGCAAGAACACCCCCAGGGCCGAGCGGATGACGCCGCCCTCGCCGCCGCTGAGGGCGGTGCCCGCGATCACCGCCGCCGGGATGACGGTGAACAGCTGTCCCGACCCGATGTCGGGCGAGCCCGACCCCAGCTGCATCGTCGCCAGTATGCCTGCCAGCGCGCTGAGCAGCCCCGCGACGGCAAAGGCCATGACCTTGATCGAAGCGACCGGCAGGCCCATCGCGGCCGCGATCGTTTCGTTGTTGCCGATGGCCAGGATGCCGCGCCCCAGACGCGTGTGGTTCATCACCAGAAGCCCCAGGCCCAGCGCCGCGGCCGCCAGCCAGAAGGCGTTCGGCACGCCGAACGTCAGCCGGGTCGGCCAGCGGGCCAGCGTCTCGTCGGTCAGGCTGGGCAGCATGCCGTTGCCGTAAAGAAGAACGCCGATCCCCAGGCCGATATACCAGGTTCCCAGCGTCACGACAAAGGACGGCACCTTCAGCCGCGCATGGACGATCCCCGCCAGAAGGCCCAGCCCCAGGCCGAGGGCCAGGGCCGCGACCCAGGCCCAGGGACCGAAATCCACCGCCACACGGCTGTTCGGCGACATCAGGATCCAAGCCATGCCCGAGGCCCCCATGACGCCCTGCACCGACAGATCGATCGAGCCCATCTGGATCACCATGGTCGTGCCGACAACCACGATCAGGGGAACCGCGGCCTGATAAAGCAGGTTCTGCAAGTTTTCGACGCTGCCGAAGCGCGGATTGGCCCAGGTGAAGATCATCGCCAGCGCGACGATGGACAGGATCATGCCCATCGGCGCATGACGCATGGCGGCGCGCCAGCGCGCAAGGGGGGCACGCCAGCGCGCAGGGCCGGCGGACCGGGGGGGACCATCGGGAACCCGATGTCGGGCAAGACTGGACATCGCTCTACCTCGGATGTGGAAATGGCTCCGGGCCGGGGGCGCGCCCCGGCCCGATCGGCGCATCAGCTTTCGGGAAGGGCCTCGACGCCCCCGCCGACCAGCGGCATGGGCGCGGCGTCCCAAGGACCGCTTTCGACAAGGCGGTCGACAAAGGCGGCCGGTGCCCCGGGTTCGTCGTATTGCAGATAATCGCCGATGTTGTCGGGCGTCACGCAGCTCAGGTCGAACAGGCTTTCGCGCTTGTTCTCGGGCAGCGCGCTCGGGACGACCTCGCCCTTGGCCGCCAGATAGGCGGTGTAAAGGCCGACCGCCGAGGCCATGTAGCCGCGATGAAAGGTTTCGCCGACGATGGCGTTGTCGCCGCGGCCCGACTGGATGTCCTCCAGCGTCTTGGGATAAAGCCCGTCCGACGCGAACTTGACCCGATCCAGCAGGCCCGCGTTTTCGAAAGCCTGCATGGCGCCGATCTGCATGGCGTCGTCCGCGCTCCAGACGGCGTCGATCTGGTCGCCGTATTTCACGATCAGGTCCTGGGCGTTGCGCGCCGCGATCTGCGGATCCCAGTTCGAGGGACGCTCCTCGAGGATGGCGATGTTGGGAAAGTTCTCGGCGATCTCGGCGCGGAAGCCCGCGACGCGGGTCTGGCTGGTGGTGCTGTCCTGGACGCCCGGCAGCAGAACGACTTCGCCTTCGCCGTTCAAGGCGCCGGCGATGGCTTGCGCGCCGCAGCGTCCCGAGGACACGCCCGGATGCTTTTGGAAGGCCACGAAGTGATCGCCCACGTTCCACGGCTTGTAGTCGTCGGGCTTGTTCCACCAGATCGTCACAAAGCCGCCCGCCCGGCCCACGGCGTCCACGATGGTGGGCGCGTCCGACGAGGACACGGTGTTCACGAACATGATCGGCTTTTTCCCGCTGGCCAGGATCGCCATGATGTTCGAGATCCCCTCCTGCGACGAATTGTTCGAATTCACGATCTCCAGCGGCAGGCCCAGATGATCGGCCAGCGCCTGCGCACCCTCGATGTTCGAGATCATGTAGGGGTTGGTGGTGTTGATGACCGACACCACCATCACCCATTCGTCGGGCGACAGCTCCTGCGCCGAGGCGGCCCCGAGGCCCAGCCCCGCCGCCAGAACGGCGGCCATGGCGGTCATGCCGGGGGCGCGGCGCGCGCGGCTTTGCGGCAGGTCGGTTTTCTTGTCACGCATGTCATTCTCCTGTTGGTCGTCCTGTTGGTTCTCAAAGGGGGGGCCGTCGCGGGGGAAGGGTCAGTCGCGCAGCGTCGCGAAGAAGCTGCGGATGTCGTCGACATAGATCCCCGGCTCTTCCAGGGGCGCGAAATGCCCGCCCGAGCCGTGGACGCGGTATTGCTTGAGGTTGAAGTATTTCTGCGTCCAGGTCAGCGGCGGCTTGTAGATCTCGCCGGGATAGATCGAAACGGCGGTGGGAACGCCCACAACCGGAAAGCGGTCATGGCTGGGCCGCCAGGGGTTGCCCCGGCATTCCCAGTAATAGCGGCACGACGTGCCGCCGGTGCCGGTCAGGAAGTAAACCGCGGCCGTGGTGACCAGATCCTCCTTGGGCCAGACCTTCTCAAAGGCGGCGGTGCCCTCGCCGCGCTCGGCCAGGCCCCAGAAATACCGCTTTTCGGTGATCCAGGCCAATTGGCCCGCCGGGCTGTCCGCGACCAGGGCGGCCAGGGTCTGCGGCTTGGTCAGCTGCAATTCGCCATAGCCGCTCTCGCGTTCGACGAACAGCTTGCCGCGTTCGAACCAGCCAGCCTCGTCCGGGCTGTATTCGCTGGCCGCCGGCAGACCCAAAGCCGGGTCAAAGGCGACGCCCGCGGGCTGGTCGGGATGGCTGGGCAGGTAATGGCTCATCTGGGCGGGGAAATGCGTGTAAACCCCGATCACGTCGCGCTCGTATTTGTGGCCGTGCTGCTGGGCGATCAGCGCGCCCCAGTCCCCTCCGGCCGTCGCATAGCGCGGATAGCCGAGGATCCTGGTCATCAGCGCGTTTTCCAGATCCGCCGTGCGCCAGAAGTTCCAGCCCGTTTCGCGCAGGGGCGAGCTGAACCCGTATCCGGGCAGCGAGATCAGCACGACATCGAAACTGTCCTCGGCCCGGCCGCCATGGGCCTCGGGGTCGGTCAGCGGGCCGATGACCTTGCGCAGATCCCAGAAGGTCCAGGGCCAGCCGTGATGCAGCAGCAGCGGCATCGGGTTCGGACCCTTGCCGCGCACGTGGATCACGTGCAGCGGCACGCCCATCAGCTCGATGCGGAACTGCGGCAACTGGTTCATGCGGCGTTCGACGTCGCGCCAGTCATAATCGTTGATCCAGTAATCGACCAACTCGCGGTGATAGGCGGTGTTGTAGCCGTAACGCCAGTCGTCGTTGGCGAAATCGTCGGGAAAGCGCGTGCGCTTCAGCCGCGCCATCATGTCGTCCAGCTGCTCGTCCGGGATGTGGATTTCGAAGCAGGTCATGCGGTCGTCGAGGGCCATGGGGCATCCTCCCTGTCAAACGGGGGTCAACTTGCAATGAAGAACCGGGCAAAGGTCAGTCGCGCAGGGAGCGCATCACGTCCTTGATGAGCGGCCAGACCCGCGCGACCGAGGCGTGATCCATGCTCTCCTTGGGCGAGTGCAGGTCATAAAGGTTCGTGCCGATGCCGATCGTGTCCAGCCCGGGGATGCGCTGCGTGAACATGCCCAGTTCCAGGCTGCAAACCGAGACCAGCACCTCGGGCTTGCGGCCCATCACGCGGGCGTAGCTTTCCTTGGCGATGTCCAGCATCCGCGACCCGGGGTTCCAGGGAAACTCGGGCGCATCAAGCCCGATCTGCTTGGCGCGAACCCCGTCCCCCGCCAGTTCGGCGATCAGCATCAGCCGGTCCAGGACCGCATGCTTGCGAGACGTGACGGCGCTGGTGATGGTCGAGGTGATCTCGACCCCCTTGTGGGTGGTGACCATCAGGCCGATGTTGTTCGAGGTTTCCCAGTTGCCGGCGACCTCGAGGTTCTGGGTCTGGATCCCGTCCGGCAGCAGCAGCATCACGCCCAGCAGCCGCTTGGCGGCGGCCGGCGAAAAGACCCGTGCGACCGGGGTGTCGGACCGCGCCAAGGTGATGCGCATGTCGGGATCGGCCAGCCGGAACTCGGCCTTCAGCTCCTCGGCCAGCGTTTCCACGGCGTGGCGCACGGCCTCGATCCTGCCGTGCTCGATGCGGATCAGTGCGGCGGCCTCGGCGGGAATGACGTTGTTCTGGACGCCGCCCGACAGGCGGGCGATCTCGACCCCGCCCTGCCCCGCCGCGCGGCGCAGCAGGCGGCCCAGGGCGACAATGGCGTTGGCGCGTTCGAAATGGATGTCGAATTCACAATGCCCGCCGCGCAGGCCGCCGATCCGCAGCGCCCAGGTCTCGAAGCCGGCGGCGGGTGCGGTCCAATCCGCATCCACGTCGATCCGGCAGGACACGTCGCCCGAGCAGCCGGCCAGCAATTGGTTCTCCTCGATCCAGTTAAAGTCGATCATCCGCTTGCCCGACAGCAACGACAGATCGACGCCGTCGCCGCCGACCTTGCCCATTTCCTCCATCGCGGTCATCACGCATTCCAGAGGCGGATGAGGGATGTCGTCGCTGTCCAGCAGGGCCAGCATGTAGGCGATGCCCAAACCGTTGTCGGCCCCCAGCGTCGTGCCCTCGGCGCGGATCCGGTCTCCGTCCAGCTTCAGCGTGACCCCCTTGGTGAAGTCGTGGCTGACGCCCTCGTCGGTCTTGCAGACCATGTCCAGGTGGCCGTGCAGGATCACGGCGGGCGCGTCTTCATACCCGGGGGTGCCGGGCTTCTTGACGATGATGTTCTGCAACTCGTCGCGATGGCACACCAGCTTTCGTGCCGCCGCGAAATCCGCCACGTAATCGGCCGCATCCTTTTCGTGCCGCGAGCAGCGATGCCGTGCGCTCAGCGCCTCGAAGAATGCCATGACGTCGCGCGGCTCGACCTCGGCCAGCACGCCGGACGACGCCGCATGGTCGACGCGTTCCTCCTGCAAATCAACGTCCACTTCCGCTCCTCCCTGTCATGCGCCAAGCGGCTTCCCCCAGCGAGGCAATGCCGGCAGGGCTCCTCCCCCTCCCGGCCTTGGCGGTGCCGCAGCGCCTTAATGAAGCATTTGTTCATGCTCAAGTCATTTATACCACAACCCGGATCGGGCTGGCAAAGCATTTGTTCAGCGGCACTGAGAAGAAGGTATTTAGCTAAGATCGCGGGGTTTTTGCCGAAAGATGGTTCAGAAGCGTTACGGTTTCGGCATCGCTGCGGCGCTTGCCCCAGCGAGAGTTCACGCAAGGGCTGCTGTAGATTAATCCTGTTCGCATCACGAAGTCCGGACCTGTCCGCGACCGCCCGATGCAATGGAAATCCCTCGATGATGCCCCGAAGCAGCGCGGATCGCTCCTGATCCGGCTTGACAGGGATATGGAGTGCTCGCCGAGAGGCCTAGCCGCCCGGGACGCCCGCCGGCGTTCTCCGATGCAGCAGTCCAGTTTTGCCTGATGGGGAAGGTTCTGTTTGGTCTGCCGCCTCGGTAAAGCACGGGCATGGTGTCCTGCATCCTGGACATGGCAGGACTCACCTGCTCGATGCCGGACTTTTCCATCCCGAGCCGGCGGCAAGGATCTTCGATGGCCGATGTATCCGACCGCCCTGCGCCGAGACCGCCCAACCCGCTGGTCGACAGCGCCGGGACCAGGCTCATAGGCGATGGAGAGTGGCTGGCGCGCAAGCACGGCAGCCGCCACAAAGGAGACCGAAGACGAGCCTCGGTCCCGGCGCCGGTCTGCCATTCGGGGGCAAGGAAGCAGCCGATCGGCAAACCTTACCGGGGTCTCGATTTAACGGCTCTGAAGGGGATCGGGCTCCTTCGGAAAGCCTCTCCGGGTCAGCACGGCATCCGCCAGCCGTTTTTGCGAAAGCAGCCCCTGCCGCGACAACCTGGTGGTCTGCCAGAACGTGGCCGATGCGCATCGCCGCGATATGAAGCAAACCGATCGACCGTCTGCTCCATCAGCGTTCCGCATTGACGGTGTGCTTTCCTTCAGGCATCAAGTCGGCATGATCGGTTCCACGCCCTTGCGGCTTGGAGGCAAGAGGGAACGCGGTGGGGTGCGGCAGCACCGAATCCGCGGCTGTCCCCGCAACTGTAAGCGGCGAGTCCGGCTGACGATGCCACTGGAGCGATCCGGGAAGGCCAGCCAGGGCGGCGAACCGCGAGCCAGGAGACCTGCCGGTCATGCGAGCAACCACAACGTCTTCGGGTGTGAAGACAAGGAGGTAGGACCATGACCACGCACAGCGCAGCCGCCAGGCGGGACAGGATCGGCTTTGCCCCGGCCCTTGCCGTCGCCCTTATCGGGCTGGCGATCGTCTTTGTGACCGGCCACGTGCAGGCCGAAACGCTGCACGACGCCGCCCATGACGTGCGGCACGCCACCGGCTTTCCGTGTCACTAGGGCGATGTTCACGCGCCTTCTGACCAGCGCCTTGTTCGCTGGCGCTGCCGCAGGGCTGATTGCCGCCCTGTTGCAGCTTTATTTCGTGCAGCCCGTGCTGCTTCACGCCGAACTTTATGAAAGCGGCCAGCTCGTGCATTTCGGGGCGGAAACGGCAGTTCCCGCAGTGCAGGATCTTGGCGGGGTCGATCCCGTGCGCGACGGGCTGAGCGTGATCTTCACCATGCTCGTCTATTGCGGCTACGCCCTTGTCATGCTGCCGCTGATGGCCCTGGCGCAGGATCGCGGCGCCCGCATCGACGCGCGGACAGGGCTGATCTGGGGTCTCGCGGGTTTCGTCGCCGTGCAGTTCGCGCCGGGCTTCACCCTGGCCCCCGAGGTGCCGGGCGTGGCCGCGGCGGATGTCCATGATCGGCAGATCTGGTGGTTCGCGACCGTTCTGGCCGCCGGAATCGCGCTGTGGCTGATCGCCTTCGGCACAAGCTGGGCCGCGTGGGGCGCGGCAGTCGTCCTGCTTCTTGCGCCGCATGTGATCGGCGCGCCCGAACCCGAAACCTTCACCGGGCCGGTCCCGACCGAGATCGGCGCCCTTTTCGCGGCACGGGCCTATGGCGTCGGCATGGCGGCCTGGGTGATGCTGGGGGCCTTCGCGGGCTGTTTCTGGGCGCGCGAAAGTCGGACCATGGCCCTAGGGCAGCCCGCCTGACCGCGGGACGACTGGCGACAGTCCAGCGGGCGCGGCCTTGCGGCCGTGCCCGCTTCTTCTGAGAGGAGTTGTGCATGGATCGCTCCATCCCCCTTCTTCTGATCGGGCTGGTCCTTGGCGGCGGCATCGGCTTTGCCGTCGCGGCGTCGAACGGCGTCACGCTGGACGGGCACGATCACGGCAACCCGGCCCATCATGGCGTCCACGCGTCATCCCCGGATGCCGGGCATGACCATGACACGCCGCTGTCTCTGCCCGCCGACGATGCCGCGCCGACATTGGCGCTGGATCTGTCGCGCGACCCGACGACCGGCTGGAACCTGCGCCTGGATACCGCGAATTTCGCCTTCGCGCCCGAACATGCAAGCCGCGACCACGTGCCCGGCGAAGGGCATGCCCATGTCTATGTCAACGGCGTCAAGCTGGGCCGCTTTTATGGCCCCTGGCTGCATCTGGATAACCTGCCGCCCGGCGAGGTCACGGTCGAGGTCACGCTGAACGCCAACGATCACCGGCCGCTGTCGGTGGCGGGCAAACCCGTGGCGCAAACCGTGGTGATCGCGAACTAGATCGCGGGAACCCGGCCGACGAGGCGATGGCGCAGCCTGCCGCAGGGCCGCGCGTCCTCGATCCAGCCTGCGGGTGCGGCCAGATAGGCCCGCAGGGTCGCGACGATGTCGGCCGCATCGTCGCAGGGATCGACGCCGGCAAAGAAACAGGTCGCGCGGCCCTGTGACTGCAAGGCCAGGGACACCGGGCGGGCGCAGCCGTTCATGCAGGCCTGTTCGTTGATCCGCACGGGCACGGGCAAATCCGCCGCGTCGATTGCCGCCAGAAGCGCCGCCCAATTCCCGCCGCCGCAGCTTCGGCAGATGTGGATGTGAACGGCATCGCGGGTCATGCCCGCACGACCTTTCGCAAAAGATAGGTGTCCATGATCCAGCCGTGACGTTCGCGCGCCAGGGCGCGCTCTGCGACAATGCGCGGGGCGGTCTCGGCCAGCGGGCCGCTGATCAGCAGTTCCTCGGGCATTCCCAGGAACGCGCCCCACCAGATACAGAGATCGCGCTTGGCCAGAATTCGGAAACTGCAATCGCCGTCCAGCATCACGGCCACGGTTTCCGCCCCCGCGGGCCAGCCGTGATCGCGCAGCCGGCGGCCGGTTGTCACCGTCACGGCCCCGTTCACCGTGTTGAAGGGGATCGCATGGGCCGCGGTCAGCGCCTGCAACGCGGTGATCCCCGGAACGACGCGGATGCGGGGACAAGGCTCCAGACGGGCCGCGATGCGCAGCGTCGAATCGTAGAGCCCCGGATCCCCCCAGACCAGCAGGGCAACCGGACCCCGGGGTCCGGCCCGGCCGATGATGTCCGCCCAGATGCGGCCGATCGCGTCGTGCCAAAGCCGGACGCGATCGGCATAGGGCAGGCGGTCGTCCCGGACAGGCATGTCGAACTCGGCCACCGGCGCGGTGCTGCCGCAGTCGCGCAGGATGCTGTGCCGCAATTCGGCCAGGTCGGCCTTGTCGGTCCCCTTGCGCGGGATCAGCACCAGGGCGGCCTGCCGCAAGGCCTTGCGCCCTTCAAGGGTGACATGGTCGGGATTGCCCGTCCCGATCCCGACAAGCCAAAGCTCTGTCATCGCGCCTCGCCGGCAATGAGGTGGAAGAAGGTGCCGGTGACATGGCCCCGCCGCGAGCCGGTCTCGGCCAGAACCGCGCCGTCGGCGTCGGCGACCGTGGCCAGCGGCGGGTCGGGCTGGTCGAGGATCGTGGAATAATGGAACTCGTGTCCTCGCAACGCGGCGCCTGCGGCATGTCCGGGCATGGCTGCATGCAGCACCGCCCGGCGATAGCCCAGATGGAGCCTGCGGGTTGCATACGAGGTGACAAGCCCCAGCAATCCCGCCATCTGGTGCCGCTGCCCGGCCTTGTCGATCAGCGCGGCGCCCAGGGCCATGTATCCCCCGCATTCGCCATGGACCGGCCTGGTGGCGGCGTGGCGCAGCAATCCGTCGCGGAAACGCGCGGCGGCGGCGATCCGGCCCCCGTGCAGTTCGGGATAGCCGCCGGGAAGCCAGACAAGATCGGCATGGGGATCCGGCGCCTCGTCGGCCAGCGGTGAGAAGGGCAGCACCTCGGCCCCCGCCGTTCGCCAGCCTTCCAGAAGATGCGGGTAGGTGAAGGAAAAGGCCGCGTCCTGCGCCAGCGCGATCCGCTGCGCGGGCGGCGGTGGCAGGATGGCTGCGGCCCCGGGCGCCCGGCCTCGCGCCGCGGCGCGGATCGCGCCCAAATCCACATGCGCGCGCAGAAAGCCCGCATAGCCTGCAATGGCGGCCTCGAGATCGGGATGTTCGGCCGCCTGAACCAGGCCAAGATGGCGTTCCGGCAGGACAAGATCGCCGCGCCGGGGAAGCGCGCCAAGCACGCTCAAGCCCGCCCGCTCCATGCCCAAACGAGCAAGCCGTTCATGCCGGGCCGAGGCGACCCGGTTCAGGATCACGCCGGCGAAAGGAAGGTCGGGATCGTAATGCGCAAAACCCAGGGCCGTCGCCGCCGCCGATTGCGCCTGCCCGCCCACGTCCAGAACAAGGATCACCGGCCAGCCCATCGCTTTTGCGGTTTCCGCACTGGATCCGAAGCCCATGCGGCCAAGGGTGGCCACGCCGTCGTAAAGCCCCATCGACCCTTCGGCCAGGCAGATGTCGGCCCCCTTCGCCTGCGCCGCGATGGCGAAAAACAGATCCTCGCCCATGCCCCAGCTGTCGAGGTTGAACGAGGCCCGCCCGGCGGCCGCAGCGTGAAAGGCCGGGTCGATGTAGTCTGGGCCCGACTTGAACGGCTGGACCGCCAGCCCATCCTCGGCCAAGGCCCGCAACAGGCCCAGCATCACCGTTGTCTTGCCCGTGCCCGATGACGGGGCCGAGACAAGCAGCCCCGGCGGAAAATCCGACCCCCTAGTCATCGCCTTCGCTCCATTCGGCCCAGGGGCTGCCCGCCGATTGCGGGCGATAGCGGCGATCGTAATCGGGGGCGTAAAGGCGGCTTTCGTCGAACTGCGCCGCACCAAGGGCGCGGCCGACAAGAATCAGGGCGGTGCGCTCCATCCCCTGGGGCAGGGCCGCCTGGATCGTTGCCAGGGTCGCGCGCACGATCCTCTGGTCGGGCCAGCTTGCCCGCCAGACAACGGCAGTCGGGCAATCGGCGCCGTAATGCGGCACCAGATCGGCGATCACCTGGGCCAGGTTCTGGATCGACAGATGCAGCGCCAGCGTGGCGCCGGTGGCCCCGAAGGCCGCCAGCGTCTCGCCCGGCGGCATGGAGGACGCGCGGCCCGGCGTTCGGGTCAGCACCACCGACTGCGCCACGCCCGGCAAGGTCAGTTCCACCCCGAGCGCCGCGGCCCCCGCCGCAAAGGACGGCACGCCGGGCGTGACCGTAAAGGGAATGCGCATCGCCTCGAGACGGCGCAACTGTTCGCCCATGGCCGACCAGATCGACAGATCGCCCGAATGCAGCCGCGCGACATCATGGCCGTCTGCATGGGCCGCGGCGATTTCAGCCATGATCGCGTCCAGATCCAGGGGTGCCGTGTTCACGATCCGCGCATCGGCGGGGCAATGCGCCAGGACGGCCTTCGGGACCAGCGATCCGGCGTAAAGACAGACGGGACAGGCCGCGATCAGGTCGCGCCCGCGCAGGGTCAGAAGATCGGGCGCGCCCGGTCCGGCGCCGATGAAATGCACCGTCATGCGTCCCTTCCCCTTGCCAGCGCGCAGGTCGCCATGCCGTTGCCCGAGATGCGGCGCGTGGCGACAAGCCGCGCCCCTGGTCCGGCCGCGGCAAGCGCCGCCGCCTCGGCCAGGCTTCCCGTCTGCCGGGCCGCCAGCGATGCCGGGGACCGGGTCGTCGTTTGTTGCGCCATGAGGCTGGCTGCGTCGATGGCCAGCACCGGCAGGCCCAGCCGTCGCGCGAAGTTCTGAAAGACCGGGGCCGATGCCTTGTCGCCCGCCGTGGCCAATACGTCCACGCCCGCTGCCCCGCCCGCCCGGTCCAGGGCGTCGGCCAGGCTTTCGGCCGTTGCGTCCGCACGGAACCCGAAGCCTGCGGCGATCACAGCGTCACCCGCCATTGCACCACCGGAAAGGCCGACCGCCAGCCGCGCCTGGAACCAAGCGGCGTTGCCTCGGACAGGGCGATGCGAAGCAGGTCGCCGCCCAGGCGATGCGCGCAATGGGTCAGCAAGGCCTCGGATTCAAGGGTGACGGCATGGGCGACCAGCCGCGTGCCGGGGGAAAGGCGCCCGGTCAGGTCGGTCAGAAGCGGCTCGGACAGCCCACCGCCCACAAAAACCGCTTGTGGCGTGGCAAGCCCGTCCAGCGCATCGGGGGCGATGCCCTGCACGACCCGGAGGCGATCCACCCCCAGCCGGTCGGCATTGGCGCGGATGCGCGCCGCGCGGTCCGCACGCGCCTCGATGCTGACCGCCTGCGTTCCGCGATGGGACAGCAGCCATTCGATCACGATGGAACCCGAGCCGCCGCCGATGTCCCACAGCATCTCGCCCGGACGGGGGGCCAGCGCGGACAGCGCCAGTGCCCGCACCGGACGCTTGGTCATCTGGCCGTCGCTGTCGAACAGCGCGTCATCAATGCCGCTGGCACAGGGAACGACCGGGCCGCCGCCCTCGACCGTCACGGCCACAGCGACCGGATGCGCGAAGGCCGCCGCGGGCAGGGCATCGGCCCGCGCCCCGGTGATCCGCTCTGCCGGGCCGCCAAGCGCCTCAAGCACGGTCAGCCGGCTGGCGCCGAAGCCTTCGCCCGCGAGATAGCCGGCCAGCGCCTCCACCGCCGCGCCGTCGCGCAGCAGCAGGATCGCCCGGACCCCCGGCGCAAGTTGGGGGCGAAGGCGCGACAACGGCGCGGCGTGAAGCCCAAGGCACAGCGTCGTCTCCAACGGCCAGCCCAGCCGGGCCGCCGCCAGCGAAAAGGTCGACGGCCCAGGCAGGGCGCGCCATTCGTTCCGGCCAAGCGTGCGGGCGATGACCGAGCCCGCCCCGAACCAGAACGGATCGCCCGAGGCCAGCGCGACCACGCGCCGCCCGCGGAGCGCCGTCAGGACCGGCAGCCCGTCGGCGAAGGGCACCGGCCATTCGATCCGTTCCGCGCCCGTCTGGGGCAGCAGCGCCAGGTGCCGCGACGAACCCATGACGACCTCGGCCGCAGCCAGCGCCTGCCTGCTTGCGGGCGGCAGGCCGTCCGGGCCATCTTCGCCCAAACCTAGGATGGTCAGCCACGGAGCCTCAGCCATGCGCCCGCGCCTTCTGATCCTTGCCGGCACGACCGAGGCCACGGCCCTGGCCCGCGCGGCGGCCGAGGGCGGCATCGCGGCAACGATGTCCTATGCGGGCCGTGTGGCCCAGCCCTTGCGCCAGCCCTTGCCGCAGCGCGTGGGCGGGTTCGGCGGGGCGGCGGGGCTTGCCGATTACCTGCGGGCGCAGGAAATCACCCATGTCGTTGATGCCACCCATCCCTTTGCCGCGCAAATGAGCCGCAATGCCGTGGAGGCCTGCGCCACGGCGGGCGTGCCGCTGATCGCGCTGACGCGTCCGCCATGGGTGGCGCAGCCCGGCGACCGCTGGATCCGCGTGCCGGACATCGCAGGGGCCGCTGCCACGCTTGACCGGGCGCGCAGCCGCGTGATGCTGGCCGTGGGGCGGATGCACCTTGCCGCGTTCGCGCCGAACCCGCAGCACTTCTATCTGTTGCGTCTGGTCGATCCGCCTGCGGCCCCCCTGCCCTTCCCGGATGCAGAGGTGATCGTGGATCGCGGCCCTTTCGACACGGCCACGGACCTTGCGCTGATGCGGCGCCACGGCATCCAGATCGTCGTGTCCAAGAACGCGGGCGGCACAGGCGCCCATGCCAAGATCGCGGCAGCCCGTTCGTTGGGCTTGCCGGTCGTGATGATCGACCGCCCTGCCCCACCCGCGCGGTCCGAGGTGCATGACGTGGCGGCGGTTTTGGACTGGCTGGATCATTCCGGCACCGACCGGGGCGTGTAGACGAAAGGCATTCCGGCTCGGGGGATGATCCGCGTGGCCGCCGATCCAATCAGGACCACCGTGCGCATGTCCGCCATCCCGGGCATGGCCTCGGCCAGGGTGACGATGCGCAGCGACTCGTCGGGGGTCGAAACGGCGCGGGCGAAAATCATCACCCGCCCCGGTTCGCATCGCTCGCGCAACAGGGCAAGCGCGCGGCCAAAGCCGTCGGGCCGCGCCTTCGAGCGGGGGTTGTAAAGCGCGATGGCGAAATCCGCCCGGACCGCCAGCGACAGGCGGTTTTCGATCACCGCCCAGGGCTTGAGGTTGTCGGACAGGTTGATCGCGCAGAAATCGTGGCCCAGGGGCGCGCCCGCCCGCGCGGCAGCGGCCAGCATCGCGGTCACGCCGGGCAGGACGCGGATGTCCAGGCCGCGCCAGTCTGGCGGACCGGCCTCGACCGCCTCGAACACCGCCGAGGCCATGGCAAAGACGCCAGGATCGCCGGAACTGACGACCACCACGCGCTTGCCGGATGCCGCCAACGTCAGGGCGTGGCGGGCGCGGTCCAGCTCCTCGCGGTTGTCCGTCTCGTGCCGGATCTGTCCGGGCTGCGGCGCCACCCGGCTCAGGTAGGGGGCGTATCCGACCAGATCGGTCGCCCCGGCCAGGGCGGCGGCGACCTCGGGCGTGACCAGATCCGGACTGCCGGGACCAAGGCCCGCGATGACGACCCACCCGCTCATGGACGCCGGCCCTGGCCGTGGACGATGACGATCGAGAAATAGGGCACGGCACCGTCGCCTGCCTGCGACAGGGGGATGACGCGTTCGCCTTCCATGCTGGCGCAGACGACCAGCCAGGCGTGGTCGAGCTTGCCTGCCGCCCGCAAGGCCGCCCGCACCTTGGGCAGGTTGCGCCCCAGCTTCATCACGACGATCGCATCGGCATCGCCCATGCGGCGCGCAAGTTCGGCGGCGGGCATCGTGCCGGGAAGAACCGTCATCACGTCGTCGCCCCAGGTGACGGGAATGTCCGTGGCGGTCCAGGCCGCCGACATGCCGGTGATCGCGGGGATCACCCGGACCGGAACATGGCCCTGGAGCCGGGCATGAAGATGCATGAAGGATCCGTAGAAGAACGGATCACCCTCGCACAGCACGACCACATCCTCGCCCGCCCGGGCCAGGTCGCGCAACTGCTGCGAAACCCCCGCGTAAAAGCCCGAGAGACATTCGGCATAGGCCGGATCCTCCAAGGGAATTTCGGTCGTCACGGGGTATTCCAACGCGATTTCCCGCGCATCGGCGCGCAGCATCCCCCCGACAATGGTCCGCGCCCGCCCTGCCCGTCCCGCCTTGCGGAAATAGGCGACGTGGCGCGCCCCGCGCACCAGGCGGTCGGCGCGCACGCTCATCAGGTCTGGATCGCCGGGACCAAGCCCCACGCCGAAGATGGTCCCCACGGTCATTCGGCGCGGCTCGCAATGGCGTTCACGGCGGCCACGGTGATCGCGCTGCCGCCAAGCCGCCCTTCGACGATCATGCAGGGGGCGGGCCGGGCCTGCCACAGCGCGGCCTTGGATTCCGCCGCCCCGACAAAGCCCACCGGGCAGCCGATGATCGCCGCCGGGCGCGGACAGGCCGGATCCTCCAGCATCTCCAGCAGGTGAAACAGCGCCGTGGGGGCGTTGCCGATGGCGACAAGGCTGCCGCCCAGATGGGGCCGCCACAATTCCAGCGCGGCGGCCGAGCGGGTGGTGCCAAGCCGCCCGGCAAGGTCGGGCACCTCGGGCGCGTGCAGCGTGCAGATCACCGGATTGCCGCAAGGCAAACGCCCGCGGGTGATCCCCTCGCTGACCATGCGCGCATCGCACAGGATCGGCGCGCCGTCCTGCAAGGCGTTTCGCGCCGCCGCGACAGCGCCGGGCGAAAAGCGCAGATGGGTTTCCAGCCCCACCATCCCGGCGGCGTGGATCATGCGGACGGCGACCGGCTCCTCGTCGGGGTCGAACCGGGCCAGTTCGGCCTCGGCCCGGATCGTCGCGAAGCTTTGGGCATAGATCGCCGCACCGTCGGTTTCATAGGTATAGGGCATGCTTCATCCGCCAAGCGTGGCCGCGACATGGCGGGGCGGGATGCCGCGCCGATGCGGCTCATCCCACGGCGCACCCGCCCTGACAAGATCAAGCGCGCCGTCGCGTCCGACCAGCGTCAGGTCGGCAGGCGCGGGATGGGCGCAGCCCTTGGCGCAGCCCGACACGTGCAGCGTGCCGCCCGCTGGCACCAAGGGCGCCAGAGAACGGGCAAGCGCGCGGGTTTCGATACTCGCCTGCGGACAACCCGGCGCGCCCGTGCAGGCATGGACCCGCAGAAGGGGATCTGCGGGGTCGGTCAGCAACCCGCCTGCCGAAGGCATGTCGCGCAGCCCCGGCAGGAAGACCATGCGCCAAGGGGTGATCCGCAGCAGCGGTGCCGAAGCGGCAAGATGCGACAGATCCTCCGACGCAAGCTGGCCAAAGGCGACGGCTGCCAAAATCCCTTCGGACCGCTGGCCGGGACGCGGCGCGGAGGCGGCAGGGTTCGGCCGCAGATCACCGGCAAGCTCCGGCGGCAAGGCAGCCTGGGCCAGGTGGCGCGCCATGCGGCCACGGCCATCCGTCCCGACGCCGCCCGAACCGAGAAACCACCGCGCCATCGCCAGCGCGCACTCCGCAGCCGTTTCGGCATCCGCTGCCGCCCGCCCGGTCGGGCAGCCATCCGCACGGACGATCAGCCTGTCCCCGGAGGCCTCGACGCGGATGTCGCCGCTGACATCCGACAGGTGGCGGAGGGGACCGGCATCCACGACAAAACCGAATTTCGCAGGGAGGGCCGCGAAGTCGGACAACCCGAGGCCGCGCGCCAGCGCCCGTGCGACCCGGGCCTGCACGTCGTTTGGACCAAGCCCCCCAAACGGATCGGCCACGACGTTCCGCCGCCGTTCGACGCCCCCATTCTCGTCAAGCAGACCAAGCGCCATCAGCGCATCAATCAGCGGCAGATGATCCCCCGCATCGACGCCGCGGAGCTGCAAATTGCCCCGGTTGGTCAGCTCGACAAAGCCGTTGCCGAAGCGCTTGGCAAGCCCTGCCAGCCCGTGCGCCTGCCCCGGGCTCAGCTCACCCATCGGCGGGCGCACGCGGACCACCAGCCCGTCGCCCGCGGCCATGGGCCGGTGCGCGCCGGGACACCATCCGCGGATCGCGGGCGCGCTCATCTGTCTGCCCCCAGATCGGCAAGGATGGAATTGCGGCGCGATTGCCAAAGGCCCGACGCGTGAAGTTCGGCAAAACGCGCGCGCAGGGCGGCAAGGGCGGCGGGGTTGGCGTTCTCCAGAAAGCGCGTCACTTCGGGGTCGCCCAGCGTCCTGTCCCAGAACTGGTCGAACAGGTGCGGCCCGACCACGCCTGCCAGATGCGCGAAGGCCGCCATGTTTTCCAGCGTCGCCGCGATCTCGGCCGCGCCGCGAAAGCCGTGGGGCCGCATTCCCGCGATCCAGGCCGGATTGGCGGCCCGGGCCTGCACGACGCGCGCGATTTCCTCGGTCAGGGGGCGGGCTCGGGGGCGCGAGGGATCGGTGTTGTCCAGGTGATACAGCGCGGCCCGTCCGCCTGCGACGGCCTGCGCGGCGGCAAAGCCCGCCTCGTGGCTGGCATAGTCCTCGGCCAGCAGCAGGTCGGTTTCCGGCAGATCCTGGGGGTGGACGAAAGCGTCGGCCCTTGCCACGCGGGCCTTCAACCCGTCAAGATCGCGAACCTGCCTGTCGCCGTCCAGCGCCCAGGCGGATGCCGCCAGCCAGGCTTCGCCCGCCGCCACCCGTCCGGCATCGGAATAATCCCCCAGGCTTGAGCCCATGCCCAAGCCGAAGCTGCCCGGCGCGGGACCATAGACGCGCGGCCCGTCACGACCGGCATAGGGATTCCAGTCCGGCGCCTCGTCGCGCGCGGCCAGAACGCGGACCGCCTGCTGGAACAGCGCCGAGAGCGTCGGGAACACGTCGCGGAACAGGCCGGAGACGCGCAGGGTCACGTCGATGCGGGGCCGGTCGAGTTCGGCGATGGGAATGACCTCGATGCCCCCGACACGCTCGGACCCCTCGTCCCACAACGGCCGCACGCCCAGCAGCGCCAGGGCCATCGCGAATTCCTCGCCCGCCGTGCGCATGGTGGCCGAACCCCAGAGATCGACAACCAGGCCCCGCGGCCAGTCGCCGTGATCCTGCAAGTGCCGGCGGATCAGCTCGCCGGCCAGCGTGACGCCCTGCCGGAACGCGGCCCGCGTGGGCACGGCGCGCGGGTCGGTGGCGAACAGGTTGCGTCCCGTGGGCAGCACGTCCGTCCGGCCCCGATAAGGTGACCCCGAGGGGCCGGGTTCGATGCGGCGGCCCGCCATGGCATCCACAAGCGCCTGCCGTTCGGCGGCGGCCGAAGCGGCGGCGTCAAAGGTCGCCCCTTCCGGCGGCGGACGGCCCCAGACGTGCAGCCCATCGCCGAACTGGCTTTCCTTGACATCGCAGACGAAGCGGTCGATCCGGGTGATCGCCTCGGACGGGCAGGACAAGGCCTCGATCCCCAGGTCACGCTCGACGCCAAGCGCCTGCGCCTCGTCACGGATGTCGGCGATCAGCCGGGTGCGCCTGCGCGGGTCAAGCCCGTCGGCGTTGGAAAACTCGTCCAGCAACGCTTCCAGCCGGGCAAGGCGCTGCGGCGTGCCCGCGGTCTTCAGCGGCGGCGGGACATGGCCGATGGTGACGGCGCCGATCCGCCGCTTGGCCTGCGCAGCCTCGCCGGGGTCGTTGACGATGAAAGGATAGATGACCGGCAGGTCGCCGATCAGCGCCTCGGGCCAACAAGCCGGGGACAGGGCCACCGATTTCCCGGGCAGCCATTCCAGCGTGCCATGGGCGCCGACATGGATCAGCGCGTCGGCCTGTTCCCGAAGCCACAGGTAGAAGGCGACATAGCCATGCCGCGGCACCCGTGACAGGTCGTGATATTCCGCGTCGCGCAAGGCGGGCGTGCCGCGTTCGGGCTGAAGCGCGACAAGGGCATTGTCGCGCCGGACGGCAGCAAAGGCAAAGCCTTTGGCCCCGGCGTCGGGATCGCCCTCGGGCCGCCCCCAAGCCGCCAGCAGATCGTCCTGCAACGGCTTGGGCAGGCGCGACAGGGCCGCGCGATAGGCGGCCATCGGCCAATGGATGCGGTCGCTGGCCAGCGCGTCTTGCAGCGGCGCGCCGGGGGCGATGCGGTGGCCCGCCGCGCGCAGGTCTTCCAGGATCGCCTCGGCCGAGGCAAGGGCGTCAAGGCCGACGGCATGGGCCATGTTCCAGTCCCTTCCCGGATAGGTGGACAGCACAAGCGCCAACCGCTTCGCCTCGGGCCGGGTAACGGCCAGCCGGTGCCAGGCCGCCACGCGGTCGGCCACGGCGTCGATACGCTCGGGTTCGGCGGCATGGGCGAAACGGGCGAATTGCAGATGCGGGTCGCGCCTGCCGGGCTGCTTGAAGGAAACGACGCCTGCGAAGATCCGCCCGTCCACCTCGGGCAGGACCACATGCATCGCCAGGTCGGCGGGCGACAGCCCGCGAGCGGATGCATCCCAGACCTTGCGCGTCGCGGTGGACAATGCGACCTGGAACACCGGCACGCCCGCCCCGTCCAGCGGCGAGGCCCCAGTTTCTCCACGCGCCGAAAAAGCGGTTGCGTTGACGATGGCCGAAGGCGCCAGCCGCGCCACCTGCTGTTCCAGCCAGTCCCGCACATCCGGCGATTTCAGCGACGGCGCAAACAGCCCGACGACCCGGAAACCCCGCGCGCGAAGGGCCGCAAAAAGCGTCTCGATGGGCGCAAGATCGGCCGCAACCAGATAGGAACGGTAGAACACCACGGCAGCCAGCGGCGGTCCGTCCCGATCCGGCGCGGGGCAGGCCGCCCCGTCCTCGGGCGTCCAGAGACCCGTCTGCGGCAGCGGCTTCGATCCCGGCACGGGACCGGCATGAATTCCCGCCGCCAGGGCCAGTTGCGCCAGCGCCGCCTGCGCCGCGACCGCGCCACCCATGTCGCATAGCCGGCCCAGCCGCCGCAGGGTCGAGGCCGGGACCGTCGAAACCGCATCCAGCCGGGGATCGGGCCGTCCATCGGCGGGCAGCACCGCCAGGGCGATGCCCCGCGCGCGCGCCAGCGTCTCGATCTGTTGCAGGCCATAGGGCCAATAGGGCAACCCGCCGATCAGTCGGATCAGGATGCCCTTCGCGCCCGCCAGCGTTTGATCCAGATAGGTATCGACCGACAGCGGATGCTTCAGCGCCGCGATATTGGCCAGCCGCAACGAGGGCAAGCCTCCCTTGGCCCCGTTGCCCCGGTGCCAGCCCGCCGCGAAGGCGCCAAGGTCGCTGTCGGAAAAGGACAGCACGACCAGATCGGCGGGCGCCTGGCCCAGATCGGTCGGCGTCTCGGTTTCCTCCAGCCCGTGGCTTTCGCGGAAGATGACGTGCATCGGTCCCTTGCCCTATTCCGCCGTGGCGGCGTCCGGCAGCAGGATACCCCGGATCGCGGCCGCGTCGATATCGTCATGTTCGGCGATAACGACCAGCCGGCCCCGCCGCCCTTCCTCGGGCCGCCACGGACGGTCGTACTGGTGGCGGACCCGTGCGCCGACCGCCTGGACAAGAAGCCGCATCGGCTTGCCCGCGACGGCGGCATAGCCCTTGACGCGCAGGATGTTCTGCCGGTCGGCAAGTTCCGTGATCCGCGCGAGAAGCGTTGCAGGGTCCGAAATCTCGGGAAGGTCGATCACGACGCTGTCGAAGTCGTCGTGTTCGTGATCATCCGCGCTGTCATGATGGCTGGGCCGCGCGTCCATGTCGTCCTCGGCCGCAGCCCCCAGGCCCAGGATCACGCGCGGATCGACCGCGCCCTCGGCCACCTCGACGACCGGCAGGGGGCGCGGCGCCTCGGCCGCGATGACCGCCTTTGCCTGTGCGATCCCCTCGGGACCGGCCAGATCGGGTTTGGTGAGCAGAACGATGTCGGCGCAGGCGATCTGGTCCTCGAACACCTCGGACAAGGGCGTTTCATGGTCGATGCTGTCATCGGCCAGCCGCTGCGCGTCCACCGCCGCGACATTGGGCGCAAAGCGCCCTGCCGCCACCGCCTCGGCATCGGCAAGGGCGATGACGCCGTCCACGGTGATCTTCGAGCGGATGTCGGGCCAGTCGAAGGCCTTCAGCAGCGGCTTCGGCAAGGCCAGCCCGCTGGTCTCGATCAGGATATGGTCGGGACGCGGGTCCAGCGCCATCAGCGCCTCGATCGTCGGGATGAACTCGTCGGCGACGGTGCAGCAGATGCAGCCATTGGCCAGTTCCACGATGTTTTCCGCCGGGCATTCGGGGATCGCGCAGCCTTTCAGGATTTCGCCGTCCACGCCGACGTCGCCGAATTCGTTCACGATCACCGCCAGCCGCCTGCCGCCGGGGTTCTTCATCAGATGCGTGATCAGCGTGGTCTTTCCCGACCCCAGGAAGCCCGTGATGACGGTGACGGGAAGCTTTTCAAGGCTGGACATGTTCAGGTGTCTCCTGCGGCAAGGGTGGGCAAAGGGGGGATGCGGGCGATGCAGTTCCTGCGGAAATGCTCGGGGCGTTCGCGCCACGGAACAACGCCGTCATCCGTGGCCTGATATTTCGCGACGCCTTCCAGAACGGTGTCGACATCGGCGCCGTCGTCCAGGCGGCCATAGACATAGGTCCAGCGCCCCCTGCCACGCAACGCGATGGTGCAGCCCTGCGAACAGTTCGACAGGCATTCGACCGCCCGGACGGTCACGCCGGGCAGGCGGCGTTCGGCCAGGCGGCGGAACAGGCGGGTTCCGGCGCGCTCGGCATCGCCCGGCGCGCCCTGCCGGCGGCAACAGGTGCAGACAAGAAGGTCGACGTTCTCCGCATGTTGCACGGCCACGCTCTCCACAGGGTTCGCGGCGGGGCAAGGCACGGATATGCAGCCGGGCGCGGCTGCCTGTCCGACACCCCGGGACACCCCGCCCGGTTCACATCGTCCTGCTGGCAGGTCTCCCGGCTTGCGGATGTCAGGGGGATACCCTGGCGGGCGCCCGGCCTTCCCATGCGCGGCTGCACACAGTGGCCATCGGGCGACCTCTCCGGTCACGGTCGCGGGGGCGGCTGCGCTTTGGGGTTGCAGGCGCGAACCCCGGTCGCATTCCCTTTTCACCTGTCCTGGGACAGGAACCAGCAGTCCTCATTGGGACTGGCCCGGCGGGATTGTCAAGGCGAATGGACGACATGGCACAGGTCGACACGGCGGCGATCCGGATCCGGCCGGGCGGGACAACGTTTCTGACCGTTGCCGCTGCCAGCGGCTAGCCGTGGGCTGCCACATCGGAAAATCGCACTCGAAACACAGGCTCTGCCGCCGGCGGACCGGCAGCACGCCCTGACGATGGGGGGCGACGAACGGGCTGGTCATGGCGGTCTCGGCACGCGCCTTCGCGGCGGACCGCTGAAGGACCGAGGGCGCGGCGCGGCACCGGAATTGCCTTTCGCCTGATCGTGCTGGCAGTTCCTGCGCGCGTGGTCGGAACGCCCGGCATCGCTGCCGGCCTGTGGTGCGCAGGCCGGACTGCCAATGGCGGGCTGATCCTGCCGGGGGTCCGGGCCGCTGCCGCGCCCCGTCGTCAGCGGTGCCCGGCGCTGACTTGCCTGCCGCCCTGCCCTGTGGTTTCGTGGCCCCCGGCCGACCTTCTCCGGAGTTCATGATGAGCAACACCGCCACGGACAGCAGCGAAACCACTGCCCGTCACAACGAGAAGATGAAACGGATCAAGGCCGCGCGCGACAAGATGATGGCCGGCAAGACCGAGGAAAAGGGCCTGATCATCGTCCATACCGGCACGGGCAAGGGCAAGTCGTCCTCGGGCTTCGGCATGATCATGCGCTGCATCGCCTGGGGCATGCCCTGCGCGGTCGTGCAGTTCGTCAAGGGCACATGGGAAACGGGCGAAAAGCGGCTTTTGCAGGCCCATTTCGCCGGGGAATGCCGCTTCTTCGTGTCGGGCGAGGGGTTTACCTGGGAAACCCAGGACCGCGACCGCGACGTGGCGGCCGCCCGGAACGGCTGGGAAATCGCCAAGCAGCAGATCCTCGATCCCCGGATCCGCTTCGTTCTTCTGGACGAGATCAACATCGCGTTGCGCTATGACTATCTGGATATCGACGAGGTGGTCGATTTCCTGCTGACGCAAAAGCCGCCGATGACCCATGTCTGCCTGACGGGCCGCAACGCCAGGCCCGAGCTGATCGAGGCCGCCGATCTTGTGACCGAGATGTCGCTTCTGAAACACCCGTTCAGGGACGGCGTGAAGGCCCAGAAGGGGGTCGAGTTCTGATGGTTGCCGCAGGCCTCGGGTCAGCCGCTTCGGCAAGCTGAGCCCCTGGGCCGCGCGTCGATGATCCAGGGCACCGGCAGCAATGTCGGCAAGTCGCTGCTGGTCGCGGGCCTTTGCCGGGCCGCGGACAGGCGGGGCCTGTCGGTCGCGCCGTTCAAGCCGCAGAACATGTCCAACAACGCCGCCGCCACCGCTGCCTGGGGCGAGATCGGCCGCGCCCATCGTCAAGGCCGATGCGGCCACCGTCGCGGGTTTCCCGATCAACCGCTTCCGCGATGACCCGAGCCTGTTCGACCATGGCGACAGGCTGATCGAGGCGCAAACCGGCTGGCGCGGGTTCGGCGTCTGTCCCCGGGTTGCCGATGCCTGGAAGCTTCCCGCCGAGGACGCGATGGACCTGTCATCGCCGCGCCGCGACGGCGGCCTGCACATTGTCAGCCTTGCCTTCGGCCGGATCGCGGATTTCGACGATCCGGATCCGCTGGCGCAGGAACCCGGCGTGCGGCTGATCATGCCGGGCCCCGACCGGGCGATTCCGGGCGATGCGGGTCTGGTGATCCTGCACGGCACCAAATCGACACGGGGGGGATCCGGCCTTTTTGCGCGCGCAGTGTTGACATACCGACCTTGCCGCGCATCTGCGGCGCGGCGGTCATGTGCTGGGCATCTGCGGCGGCTGCCAGATGCCAGGACGCGAGGTGGCGGACCCAGGGGGACTTGAGGGACCGGCAGGCGCCGATTCCGGACCTGGCCTGCTGGACGTGACAACCGTGATGACGGCAAGGAAACGGCTGACCGGTGTGACGGCCGTCCACGCGGCCAGCGGGACGGCATTTGCCGGCCATGAAATCCATATCGGCAAACCGACGGGCCTGACCGCGCCCGTCCCTTCTGCCATGCGGGCGGCGCTGAATGCGCTGGCCGCACATCTGGAGGCGCATCTGGAGGCGCATCTTGACGTGGATGGCCTATTGGCCCTGGCGCGCCAGGGCGGCTTCCAGCCGCTGCCATGCCGCCTCGGTTCCCGGCAGGCCAAGCCGCAGCCAGCCGGTGCTGTATGGAAATCGGCGGGTCCAGATCGCCGCGCGTGCCAGCCAGTTCTGCACGGTTGCGGCATCGCCGGTTTCATAGGTCCGAAACAGCGGCGTGCCGCCCACCAGACGCCATCCGGAACCTGCGGCCAGCCCGTCAAGCCGCACCGCGTCGCGGGCCAGTCGCCGGCAGGTTTCGCGGTGCCATTTCCGGTCCGACAGCGCGGCCATGCCTGTGACGATGGCCGGGCCCCCGACCGCCCAGGGACCGGCGAGCGACCGCAGATGCGCCACCGTTTCCGCCCCGCCAAGCGCAAAGCCCAGCCGCAAACCGGCAAGCCCGAAGAACTTTCCGAAGGATCGCAGGACCAGGACACGCTCGCCCAGATCCGCAAGGCGCGGAGCCAGGGACAGCCGGGGACAGGGATCGGCGAAGCTTTCGTCCACCACCAGAAGCCCGACCCGTCCGGCCAACCGCTCCAGGACATCCGGCGTCCAATGCCGTCCGTCGGGGTTGTTCGGATTGACCACCACGGCAAGATCGGCCCCGGCCATCGCCTCGGGGTCCGGCGCGTCCTCCACCGCCCATCCTTGCGCGCGCAGCGCAGCCGCATGTTCGTTGTAGGTGGGTGTCAGCACCGCTGCCCGGCCAGCCGGGGCAAGCCGCGGCATCAGCTGGATCGCCGCCTGCGCCCCCGCCAGGGCCACAATGGAGGTTCGCGTCCCATAGGCGCGTGCCGCCACGGTTTCGAGCGCGCGGATATCCGAACCCGTCGGCAATGCGATCAGGGCATGTGACGGCAGCGGCGGCACCGGATAGGCGATCGCGTTGATCCCGGTGGAAAGGTCGATCCAGTCGCTGCCGCCAAAGGCCGCGCGCGCCCGGTCCAGGTCGCCGCCATGGTCGCGCATTCCGTTCCTCAGATCAGCGCCAGGACAACAAGTCCGGCGCCGCACAGGATCATGGCCCGGCGGTAAAGCGCAAGTCCTTGGTGAATTTCCCTTGCGGCGGGATCCGGTTTGCCTGCGTTCAGCCATGGCTCGTCGGCGATCCGGTGTCCATAGGCGCGCGGTCCCGACAAGCGGACGCCCAGCGCGCCGGCCATTGCCGCCTCGGGCCAGCCCGCGTTCGGCGACCGGTGATGCCGGGCGTCCCGCAGCATGGCGCGGAACGCCGCAGCGGGGCGACGGCAGGCAAGCGCAAGCGCAAGCCCCGTCAGCCGCGCGGGGATCAGGTTCGCCAGATCATCGAGCCGCGCGGCGGCCTTGCCGAAGTCCTCATACCGGGCGTCGCGATGGCCGATCATGGAATCGAGCGTGTTGACCGCCTTGTAGCCAACCAGTCCCGGCAGCCCGGCGACAGCCCCCCAGAACAGCGGTGCGACCACGCCGTCAGAGGCGTTCTCGGCCAGGCTTTCCAGCGCCGCGCGGGCCACACCGGCCTTATCCAGCCTTGCGGGGTCGCGTCCGACGATCATGGCGACTGCCGCCCGTGCGCCAGGCAGGTCGCCCCGCGCCAAGGGAAGAGCGACGGCTGCGACATGATCGTGCAGCGACCGCGCCGCGATCCAGGGCCAGGCCAAGATCGCGCCGGCCATGATCCCCGTCGTTCCTGACGGCAGGACCGCCTGAACGGCGGCGGCAGGCAGAACAACGGCCGCAAGGATGACGGTCACGCAAGCCGCCCCAGCGATGCGCCGCCGCCATGCCCCGCCCCGGTTCCACCGCGCCTCGGTCCCGACGATCAGCCTGCCGATCCAGACGACAGGATGGCCGATGCGGCGGTAAAGGCCGGCGGGCCAGCCCAGAGCCGCGTCAACCGCCAGCGCAACCGCCATCATCGCGGCAAAGGTCATGGCCTGCCCCCGGTCCGGAAGCGCAGGCAACCGGCATATCCTGCGGCCGCAAGAACCGTTTCGGCGCCGTCCGGAACCGCGCCGGGCGCGAAGATCAGGGCGCGGGCAGAGCCGGTATGGGCCCGCGCAAAGCCCAAGGCTCCCAGGCGGCGGGCGAGATCGGCAGTCGGCTCGTCGGCCGGGCCGCGCAGGGCTGTTGCGCGTTCGGCGGAAAGGCTGGCCAGCCGAGCCGCCTCGTGAAGGTCAGGGCCTTCCATCCAGGCGTCGATCAGATCATCAATCCGTGGAAAGCGCCGATCCGCAGGGTTTGTGCGGACGGGCGGTCCCCAGAAGCCGCCGACGATCTCGGCCCTGGGGGGCGGCGGCATCTCTTGAAGCACCCGCGCTTCCCTTGGCGCCCAAAGAACGGCATCGGGCAGCCGCAGCATCAGCGGATCCGTTGCGCCCTCGACGGCAAGGCAGGCGGCGGCGATCCGCTCCTCGGGCGCGCCGGCGGCCCTGGCCAGCGCCACCAGCGCCGCCGTGGACATGCCCGCGCCGCCGCCGGGCGGCAGGTCGGGCGACAGCCGGATGCGCCCCCGCGCGGGCAGGCCCAGGGCGGCAAGGAACCTGGCGCAGCGATCGCCGTCGATCAGCCCGGTCCGTTCCAGCAGCAATCTGTCCGCCGGTCCGACATCGGCCCATGCGCCATGCGCCGGGCAGGCCATCGTGACAAGCGCGATCCGCCCCTCGGACCCCCAAAGGCCCTGCAACCATTCCCCGAAATGCCCGGCAACGAAGACCATCAGATCACGGCATTCACGCATATGACGGAAAACCCGCCCGGCAGACAGCGCAGACGCGTGACCGACAAGGGCGCCACCTCGAAGGCCAGGGCCGCGCCCAGGTCATCCAGCGCCAGGGCCAGCGCGGCTCGCACGGTGCCGGCATGGGCGATGACGGCGACCGGGCCTTTGGCGACCGCGCGCCGGGCCAGATCGTGCAGCGCGGGCGACACGCGGTCCACCATGTCCGCGAAGCTTTCGCCGCCCGGCGGGGCAAGGGTGGCAAGCTTGGCGCGGGTCATCTGGCCCAGGTCGGGCAGATCGGCGGGGGACAGGCCTTCGTGCGCCCCGAAGTCCTGCTCCCACAGCAGGGCGTCCTGATGCAGCGCGCGCCCGGGGAACAATGCCTCGGCCGTCTGCCGGCATCTCAAGGCGGGGCTTGTCGCCACTTGCGTGCAGAACCTCAGCGCGGCTGCAATCCCGCCGACCGACGCCAGCCCGCCTTTGCGGACGGCCACGTCGCGCCGCCCGCAAAGGCGGCCGTCCGTTTGGGCGGGCGCATGGCGGACCAGCACAAGCTCGGGGGTCGTGATCGGCGTCATTTCGGCTTTCCAAACAGCGGCAAACCTGCTCTTTCACGTCTCGATGACGAAGTCGATTCTGATCACCGGCGGCGCCCGTTCGGGCAAGAGCACCTTTGCCGAAGGCGTGACGCTGTCGCTGGCCCGGCCCGCCCTCTACATCGCCACTGCCGAAGCCCGCGACGCCGAAATGACCGACCGGATCGCCCGCCACCAAGCCCGGCGCGGCGCCGACTGGACCACGCTGGCCGAGCCGCTTGCCCTGTCCCAGGTGCTGAAGGAAACGGATGGCGGCCCCCCGCGGCTGGTCGATTGCCTGACGCTGTGGCTGTCGAACCTGATGCTGGCCGGGCACGACTTGGAAGCCGCCGTGGCGGGATTGACGGACCTGCTGCCCCGCCTGGCCTCGCCCGTGGTCATGGTCACGAACGAGGTCGGCTGGGGCATTGTCCCCGACAATGCCTTGGCCCGCGCCTTCCGCGATGCGGCGGGGATTGCCAACCAGAGAGTTGCCGAAGCTTGCGACGAGCTTTGGCTTTGCGTCGCGGGACAGCCGCTGAGGATCAAGCCGTAATGACCGCCCTGCCGCCCCTCCGCTCGTTGGACGAGATCCTTCGCCTCGACCTGCCCCGCTTCGACGAGGCGGCCGCCAGGGCCGCGCGCGCGCGGCAGGCGCAGTTGACGAAGCCCCCCGGTTCCCTTGGCCGGCTGGAGGAACTTGCCATCTTCCTGGCAGGCTGGCGCGGCACCGACCGGCCGCGGATCGACCATGCCCAGGCCATCGTCTTTGCGGGCAATCACGGAGTCTGCGCGCAGGGGGTGAACCCGTTTCCCCAGGCGGTGACGGGCCAGATGGTTGCGAACTTCCAGGCGGGCGGCGCGGCGATCAACCAGCTTTGCCGCACGGCCGGCGCCGATCTGACGGTGATCGCCCTGGATGTGGACCGGCCGACCGCCGATTTCACCGAAGGCCCGGCGATGACCGAGGCCGAATGCCTCGACGCCCTGGCACGGGGCGGGGCCGCCGTCGATCCGCAAGCCGACCTTTTGCTGCTGGGCGAGATGGGGATCGGCAATTCCACCATCGCGGCGGCGCTTGGGCATGGCGCCTTTGGCGGCGCGGCGCGGGACTGGGTGGGACCGGGCACCGGCGCAGATGCCGCGCGGATTGCGCTGAAGGCCGATGTCGTGGCCCGCGGCGTCGCCCGGCACGGCCATCGGCCGCCGCTGAGCCTGCTGGCGGCGCTTGGCGGGCGGGAACAGGCAGCGATCTGCGGCGCCGTGCTGGCCGCGCGCCTGGCGCGCATCCCGGTGCTGCTGGACGGCTTCATCTGCTCGGCCGCCGTCGCGCCATTGGCCGCGGCCGATCCCGCGCTGCTGGATCACTGCCTTGTCGGCCATCTCAGCGGCGAACCGGGGCATCGCGCCCTGTCGGCGGCCCTAGGCAAGAGGCCGATCCTGGATCTGGGCATGTCGCTGGGCGAAGGCACCGGCGCGGCGCTGGCGCTTGGCGTCCTGCGGGGGGCGCTTGCCTGCCACAATGGCATGGCAACCTTTGCCGAGGCCGGAGTGTCCGGCGCATGAGCCTGCGGCGCAGGATCGACGAAGCCCGGCTGGCGCTGATGATCCTGACCGTTCTGCCGGCGGCCCCCCTGGCCGAGCCTGTGCCGCCGATCCATGCCGCCCGTTGGGCCCTGCCGTTTGTGGGACTGCCCGTGGGGCTGATCGGCTGGTCGGTGTTGAGGCTGGGCGGGCCCATCGGCCTGCCGCCTCTGGTCGCGGCGATGCTGGCCATCGCCGCCCTCGCCGCCGTGACCGGCGGGCTGCACCATGACGGCCTTTCCGATATGGCCGACGGGATGGGCGGGCGCGACCCGCAGCGGCGGCTGGAGATCATGCGCGACAGCCGGATCGGCAGCTTCGGTGCGCTGGCCCTGATGATCGTCATCCCGATGGGCGCCGGGGCGCTTGCGGATCTTGCGCACACCGTTTCCCTTGCGGCCTTCATCATGGTCAGCGTGGCAAGCCGCCTCGCCATGGTCGGGGTAATGGAGATGCTGCCAGCCGCCCGCGATCGCGGTCTTGGTCGCGGCGCCGCCCAAGGCTTGCGCGGTGCATGGTGGCCGGGGGCGCTGCTTTCGGCCATTCTGGCCGTCCTGCTGGGGTTTCAGGGTTTCGCAATCCTTGGCGTGATGGCCGTCGCGGCCAGCCTGATCGCCATCCTGGCATGGCGCCGGCTGGGCGGTCAGACGGGCGACGTGCTGGGCGCGGTCCAGGTGACGGCGGAAACCGCAGGCTGGGTGGCGCTGTCGGCAGCCATCTGACAAGGCACGGTCACTGCGCGTTGTCGGCAAGGATCTTGTCGAACCGTTCGCGGGCGCGCTTCGGCATATCGCCGGGCAGCACCACCTCTGGGCTGTTTCCGACCTTGACCAGAATCGCCATCCGCCGGCCCGAGGGGCGGCAGGACCAGGCGCATCCGGTCTGCGAAAGCGACAAGAGTAAACAAGACGAGCCATGAACCACCCTGACGGACCGAATGCAGCTGACACCCTCGCACCATACTGAGGAACAGGAGCGGCACGCTGAGGGCAAGCACCATCGGGCGCGAACGCCCCGCGAACATCGCGCGGTCCGCCGCGGCTTCGCTTTGCCCTTTATTGGAGCGGGAAACCCCCAGCGTCTCTGCCACCGCCTTCACTGGAAATCGCCCTTCAATGGCGACCGCGCGAGCAAGGTCGGTTTTTTTACCCGTGA